>JAESGN010000028.1_pt1 | contig 565704 bp, 520 predicted proteins | sample 9269731 | NCBI WGS metagenome assembly JAESGN01 (sample SAMN15720683, study PRJNA650826) | algae metagenome | isolation source: Mojavia pulchra JT2-VF2 and co-occurring heterotrophs from desert soil | place: USA: Cadiz Valley, Joshua Tree National Park, CA | collected 1998-06-08 | reverse complement strand
CCCGAGGCCGCAGGCGTCGCGCATGATAGCTGACGGCGAGCCCCCACCCCCAACCCCTCCCCGGGGGGAGGGGGGAAGGTGGGCGGTGCTTCTGGCCGCGATTGCCGCCACCATCACCCAGCCCCTCGCCGCGCGCGAAGTCATCGACGCCTCGCCCCCCGCTGACCTCGCCGTCACCATCTACCGCAACCCCGACCGCGCGGCTGACGAGACGCTGGAGGCCGACAACCCCGGCGGCCTTGCGATGATCTCCGAGACCCGCCGCGTGACGCTGCCCCCGGGCGAATCGACGGTCCGTTTCGAAGGCGTTGCCGAAGGGATGATCGGCGTTTCCGCGATTGTCACCGGCCTGCCCGGCGGCACGATTGAGAAGAACCGCAACGCCCAGCTCCTCTCCCCCGCCGCGCTGGTGGACGGGACGCTCGGCAACCGGGTCACGATCACGCGGATGAACCCCGCCACCGGCAAGCAGGTCAGCGAAAGCGCCACCGTCCGCACCCGCGCAGATGGCGGACTGGTGCTCCAGACCGCGCAGGGCTTTGAAGCGGTGCAATGCTCGGGCCTGCCCGAAACCCTCGCCTTCGACCGCGTGCCCGCCGGGCTTTCGGCCAGCCCGGTGTTCTCGGTCGACACCCGTTCGGCGCAAGGCGGTACATATGATGTGACGCTCACCTACCTCGCTTGGGGCTTTGACTGGCAGGCCGATTACGTCGGCACCCTCAATGACAAGGTCGCAGGCGATGGCCTGATGATGCGGCTGCTGAGCTGGCTGACGCTGGTGAACGACAACGGGCAGAGCTTCGAGAACGCCCGGCTCCAGATCATCGCCGGGCGGCTGAATGTGGAGAGCGATTACGGCAGCCTCGCCGATCCGCCGGTGGCAGAGGGGCTGTATCTCACCTGCTACCCGCTGGGCAGCACTTCGCACGGTGCGATCCCGCCGCCGCCGCCGATGATGGTAGCGCCGCCGATCTATGCGCCCGCCCCGGCGATGGCGATGGAGGCGGACATGATCGTCGTCACCGGCGCGCGCGTGGAACGGCGGTTGAAGTCCGCGGTCGTCACCGCGGCAGAGGAAGACCTCGGCGATCTCAAGCTGTTCCGCGTGCCCGGACGGGTCGATGTGTCGGCCAAGGGGATGAAGCAGGTCGCCTTCCTCGACAAGGCGGCGGTGAAGGCGCGCTATCTCTATCAGGTGGGCGGCTGCGATCCGTTTGGCTGGGTGGACGAGGATGAGGAGGAGCCCCAGCCTGCCGCCCTGCTGCTGGTGACGAAGAACGAGGAGGCAAAGGGCCTCGGCGTCGCCCTGCCGCAGGGCGCGATGCGGCTGTTCGAACCGTCCTCGCGCGGCGATCTGCTGGCCGGCAATGCCACCATGCGCGATTATGCGCGCGGGCAGGATATCGAGCTGGAGCTGGGCGAAAGCGCGCAGGTGTTCGCGCGTTGCGGCGGGGTGAGCGACAGGGGGATGGCGGGCGGGCGCAAATGGACGCGGATGCGCGCGCGCCTCTCCAACGCCAACCCGCATCCCGTTACCGTGCGCCTGCAACTGGGCCAGGCAGGCGAATATGATCTGAACGTGTCGGGGCGCGCCGTGGCCACGAAGAACGGGTTTCAGACGATTGAGGTGACAGTGCCCGGCAATGCCACCCGCGATATCGACTGGAAGCTGCGCGACGCTTTGAGCGAAAAGTAGGAAATTTTCTGTTCCCCTCTTGTTCCATGAGAACAAATGCAATACATGGGTGGTCCAGCGGGCGGCGGAAAACTCCGTATGGCCCCTAGGCAAGCGGAGGAGCGCGTGCGATGGCTACCCAGTTGAAATTGGTGGAAGAGGACAAGAAAGCCGTGGACCGTCAAAAGGCTCTGGAAGCCGCGCTGGCGCAGATCGATCGTGCCTTTGGCAAAGGTTCGGCGATGAAGCTGGGCTCGAAGGAAGCGATGCAGGTCGAAGCGATTTCGACCGGCTCTCTGGGGCTGGACATCGCGCTCGGGATCGGCGGCCTGCCGCGCGGTCGGGTGATCGAAGTCTATGGCCCGGAAAGCTCGGGCAAGACCACGCTGGCGCTGCATGTGATCGCCGAAGCGCAGAAAACCGGCGGAACCGCGGCCTTCGTTGATGCCGAACATGCGCTCGATCCGGTCTATGCCAAGAAGCTGGGCGTCGACATTGACGAACTGATCGTCTCGCAGCCCGATACCGGCGAACAGGCGTTGGAAATCGTCGATACGCTGGTGCGCTCCAACGCGATTGATGTGCTGGTGGTCGATTCGGTCGCGGCGCTGGTGCCACGCGCCGAGATCGAGGGCGAGATGGGCGATTCGCACGTCGGCCTTCAGGCCCGGCTGATGAGCCAGTCCTTGCGCAAGCTCACCGGCTCGATCAGCCGTTCGCGCTGTATGGTGATCTTCATCAACCAGCTGCGCATGAAGATCGGGGTAATGTATGGCAACCCGGAAACCACCACCGGCGGCAATGCACTGAAGTTCTACGCCTCCGTCCGCCTCGACATCCGCCGCACCGGACAGATCAAGGACCGCGACGAGATTACCGGCAACGCCACCCGCGTGAAGGTGGTCAAGAACAAGGTTGCCCCGCCGTTCAAGCAGGTCGAATTCGATATCATGTATGGCGAGGGCATCTCCAAGATCGGCGAGATCATCGATCTAGGCGTCAAGGCGGGTCTGGTGGAAAAATCGGGCAGTTGGTTCTCCTACGATTCGATCCGCATCGGGCAGGGGCGCGAAAACGCCAAGAATTACCTGCGCGAGAACCCGGAAGTGTGCGACCGGCTTGAAGCCGCGATCCGCAGCCGCACCGATCAGGTCGCCAACGAAATGATGACCGGTCCGGACGCGGGCGACGACATGTAAACCTGCAAGGCCCTGGGCCGGTCAGGAAGTGTCCCGCTTTCCGATCCCTTGGTGCCCGGGCTGTGCCTGCCGGCCTCTCGCTTTTCCCCAGAGCGCGAGGCCGGCTATTCGCGGATCTGCGCGGATCGCGCACTTTCGGCATCGGCAAGGCGGTCGCATGATCGGTGCATCGACACATCGTTGACGGGTCGTTGTCGTTTCATTGTCAGCCCGAAGCCCCGGAATTGCGCGCTCCATTGCCTTGGAGCGCGGCATTGCCTAACTGCACGCCCATGATGTCGACCAACGAAATCCGCCGCTCCTTCCTGGACTACTTCAGCAGGGAAGGTCACGCTCCCACGGCGAGCGCGCCGCTGGTTCCCTACAACGATCCGACGCTGATGTTCGTCAACGCCGGGATGGTGCCGTTCAAGAACGTCTTCACCGGCCTTGAAAGCCCCCCGTCCCTGCGGGCGGTCTCCTCGCAGAAATGCGTGCGCGCAGGCGGCAAGCACAATGATCTCGACAATGTCGGCTACACCGCGCGGCATCATACTTTCTTTGAAATGCTTGGGAATTTTTCCTTTGGCGACTATTTCAAGGAACAGGCGATCCACCACGCCTGGACCCTTCTGACAGGCGAATGGGGTCTGCCTGCGGACCGGCTCACGGTAACGGTGTATCATACAGACGACGAGGCCTACGGTCTGTGGAGCAAGATCGCGGGTCTCCCGGACAGCCGGATCATCCGCATCGCCACCGCCGACAACTTCTGGTCGATGGGCGATACCGGCCCTTGCGGCCCCTGTTCCGAAATCTTCTACGATCATGGCGACCACATCTTCGGCGGCCCTCCTGGCAGCCCCGATGAAGATGGCGACCGCTTCGTGGAGATCTGGAATCTCGTCTTTATGCAATACGAACAGCAGGTTGACGGCACGCGCCGGGATCTGCCCAAGCCCTCGATCGACACCGGCATGGGGATCGAACGGGTCGCAGCCGTCCTTCAGGGCGTGCATGACAACTACGACACTGACACCTTCAAGGCCCTGATCGCGGCGAGCGAGAGCCTGACCGGTGTCGCCGCCGAGGGCGATTCCGCCGCCAGCCACCGCGTCATCGCCGATCACCTGCGCTCCACCAGCTTCCTGATGGCCGACGGCGTCCTCCCCTCCAACGAGGGCCGGGGCTATGTCCTGCGCCGCATCATGCGCCGCGCCATGCGCCACGCGCACCTGCTCGGCGCGGCCGATCCGCTGATGCACCGCCTCGTCCCGGCGCTCGTCACCGAGATGGGGCAGGCCTATCCCGAGCTTGGCCGCAGTAGCGATCTCATCACCGAAGTGCTTGAGCGTGAGGAGATCCAGTTCCGCCGCACCCTCGACAAAGGCTTGAAATTGCTGGACGAAGCCGCCGCCGATATCGCTTCCGGGGGCGAACTGGATGGCGAGGTCGCCTTCCGCCTCTATGACACCTACGGCTTCCCCTATGATCTCACCGAGGATGCCTTGCGCACCCGCGGCATCGGGGTTGACCGCGCCGGGTTCGATGCGGCCATGGCCCGCCAGAAAGCCGCCGCGCGCGCCGCGTGGAAGGGCAGCGGCGATGCGGCGTCGGGCGAGGTATGGTTCGACATCGCCGAGCGCGAGGGCGCGACCGAGTTCACCGGCTATGCCGCCACCAGCGGGGAGGGCCGGGTGGTCGCCATCGTCAGGGGCGGTGCAGAAGTCCGGTCCGCCAAGGCTGGCGAAGAGGTGGTGATTCTCACCAACCAGACCCCCTTTTACGGTGAAAGCGGCGGCCAGACCGGCGATGCCGGCACGATGGCAAGCCTTGGCGGCCTCAAGGCGCGGGTCACCGATACCGGCAAACCCCTTGGCCGGTTGCATGCCCATCACGTCGTGATCGATGCGGGCGAAGTCGCTGTCGACGATACGGTTGAACTCAAGGTCGATGTCGAGCGCCGCGACGCAATCCGCGCCAACCACTCGGCGACCCACCTTGTCCACGCGGCGCTGCGCAATCGGCTCGGCGGGCATGTGACGCAGAAGGGCAGCCTCGTTGCGCAGGATCGTCTGCGCTTCGATTTCTCGCACCCGGTTGCCCTCACACCTGATGATATCGCCGCGGTCGAGGCCGAAGTGAACGCGGAAATCCGCGCCAACGAACAGGTCTCGACCCGCCTGATGACCCCGGATGATGCCGTCGCTGCCGGCGCGTTGGCGCTGTTCGGCGAGAAATATGGCGATGAGGTCCGCGTGCTGGCCATGGGCCGGGCGGGGCGGGAAGGGCGCAATTATTCGGTCGAACTGTGCGGCGGCACCCATGTGCGCGCCACGGGCGATATCGGCGTGTTTCGGATCGTCTCGGAGAGCGCGGTATCTTCGGGCGTGCGCCGGATCGAGGCGATGACGGGTGAGGGTGCGCGCCAGTGGCTCGTCGCCCGCGAGGAGGCGCTGAAGTCCGCCGCCAGCGTGATCCGCGCCACCCCCGAAGAAGTCCCCGCCCGCCTCGCCGCGCTGCTTGACGAGCGCAAGCGGCTCGAAAAGGAGCTGGCCGAGGCGAAGAAGGCGCTTGCGCTTGGCGGTGGCGGCTCCGGCGGCGCTGCCACGGCGGACGAGACCATCGCGGGCGTGACGTTCAGCGGACAGGTGCTGGAAGGGCTCGATCCCAAGGAACTGCGCCCGCTGCTCGATGCGGCCAAGCAGCGCATGAGCAGCGGCGTGGCGGCGGTGATCGCGGTCAATGACGGCAAGGCGAGCATCGCCGCCGCGGTGACCGATGATCTCACCGCAAGGTTCAGCGCGGTCGATCTGGTGCGTGCAGGGGTGGAGGCATTGGGCGGCAAGGGCGGCGGCGGGCGGCCCGACATGGCGCAGGGCGGCGGACCGGACGGCAGCAAGGCGGCAGACGCGCTGGCGGCGGTGAAGGCGGTGCTGGCGGCCTAGCCGCGCCGTCCCGCCACAGGTTCAGCGCGGCATGCCCGAAGCCCGGCGGGTGTCACCTTCAGCGCCGCGCGGCAGATCCCTGTCAGGGCGGCGATTGCCCTTGAGCTGCGCGTCCTTCGGCTGACGTTCGGCGCCATCGGTGCGGGTGTGGGCATCGCGATCGGCCGGGTTTTCGGGATGGGTCATGATCGTTCTCCTTGTGGGAGGACGTACTGGCGCAGCCCCGTGTTTGTTTCTCAGCCCGTCGTGCTGGTGCGCAGCTTCGGCTTTTCGCTCAGCCCCCCGTCGCGCTCCAGCTGTTCGCGGAACTCGTCGCGCTTGGCATGGATCGAGGCGATCACCGGGCCCATGGCGACGCCGATGTCGACCAGCACCGCCTCTGACAGTTGCAGCGAGCTTTCCAAGGTTTCGGGCACCGCATGGCTTGCGCCTGCGCGGTAGAGCGCGGCGGCGTGATCGGTATCGCGTGCGCGGGCGACGATCAGCAGCTCGGGATAGGTCTGGCGCAGCTTCGTCACCAGCCGCTGGGCCAGCACCGGTTCGTCCATCGTCAGCACCACCGCAGGCGCGGTTTCCACGCCGAGCCGGGCCAGCGCATCGCCGCGCGCCGCATCGCCGAAGGTGGCGCGGTATCCGTCACGCCGCGCGGTGGCGATGAGGTCAGGGTTGGAATCGATCATCACATAGGGCTTGGCATGGGCCTGCATCATGTCCGCGACCAGCCGCCCGACGCGCCCGCCGCCGACGATGATGGTGCGCGCCGCGTCATGATCGTCCTCGGATGGCACCTGCGGCGCGCCGTCGACCCGCTTTGCGAGCACCGCGCCGAGCTTTGCCAGAAGCGGGGTGATGGTGAGGCCGATGGCGGTGACGGTCTGCCAGAAGCGCGCGGTTTCGGTATCGATCACCAGGGCGGCGGTGGCAGCCGAGAGGACGATCAGGCTCGTCTCGCTGGGCGAAGCCATCAGCACCCCGGTTTCTGCTGCGGTCCCCCGCCTTGCGCCCATCAAACGCAGCAACACGCCGGTTACCAATGCCTTGAACACCAGCACGCCCACCACCGCCAGCGCCACCGTGCCGATCTGCGCGCCGATCTCCATCAGGTTGATGCTCATGCCCACGGTGATCAGGAACACGCCGAGGGCGAGGCCCTTGAACGGCTCCATGATCAGCTCAACCTCGGTGTGGTATTCCGTCTCGGCGATCAGCAGCCCTGCGATCAGCGCGCCGACGATGGGCGACAAGCCGACCAGCGCGGTCGCGAGGCTCGCGCCGATCACGACCAGCAGCGAGGCTGACAGGAACAGCTCGGGGCTCTTGGTGCGAGCGGCCTGCGCGAACAGGCGGGGCAGGGCAAAGCGGCCCGCGATCAGCAGCACCGCGATGACGATGCCGCCCTGCCACAGCGTCTCGATCAGACCCTCCCAGCCTTCGCCCTGCGCATTGGGGGCCAGCGCGCCGAGGATGAAGATGATCGGCACGATCATGATATCCTCGAACAAGAGCATCGACAGCGCCGCGCGGCCCACGGGGGTGCGGGTGCCCGAGATCGGCAGAACAATCGCGGTGGACGAGAAGGCAAGCGCAAAGCCCAGCGCCAGCGCCGCGGTCCATCCGAGCATCCCGGTGGTCCCAAACAGTGCGGCAAGCGAAGTGCCGATGATGAGCAGTTCGAGCGCGCCCAGCCCGAACACCAGCCTGCGCATCTGCCACAGCCGGTTGAACGACAGTTCAAGGCCGATCGCAAACAGCAGCAGGACGATGCCGAATTCGGCGAAGGGGGTCAGCGCCTCGGGATCGCTGATGGTGATGAAATAGAGCCAGGGTATCCGCTCGACCAGCGAACCAAGGCCGAACGGGCCGACCAGCACGCCGATCAGGATGAAACCGATGATCGGGGTGATGCGGAAGCGCGCGAAGACCGGGATCACGATCCCCGCTGCGCCGAGGATCACCAGCGCATCGGAAAGGAACGGGGAGAGAGTGAGTTCGCCAGCCACCCCATCGGCTTAACCGGCCGGGGCAGGGCTGTCACCCTTGACAGGGCAACAAAAAGCCGGGCAGGCCGCAGGGCCGCCCGGCTTGGTGGTGTCAGGCGGGAATGATCACGCCCAGCTGGCCATTTCCTTTTCGAGGTTCTGGACGATCGTCTCGAAAAATTGCTCGGTGGTCTGCCATGCCTGACCGGGGCCGATCAGCAGGGCCAGATCCTTGGTCATGTGGCCCTTTTCAACCGTCTGGATGCACACGCGTTCGAGCGTTTCGGCAAAGCGCACCACATCGGGCGTGCCGTCGAACTTGCCGCGATACATGAGGCCCCGCGTCCAGGCGAAGATCGAGGCGATCGGGTTGGTCGAGGTTGACTTGCCCTGCTGGTGCTGGCGGTAGTGGCGGGTGACGGTGCCGTGCGCAGCTTCGGCCTCCACAGTCTTGCCATCGGGCGAGAGCAGCACCGAAGTCATCAGGCCCAGCGAGCCGAAGCCCTGCGCGACAGTGTCCGACTGCACGTCGCCATCATAATTCTTGCACGCCCAGACGAACTTGCCCGACCACTTGAGCGCGCTGGCGACCATGTCGTCGATCAGGCGGTGTTCGTAGACCATGCCCTTGGCCTTGAACTGTTCGGCAAAGCCTTCGTTGTCGAAGACCTCTTGGAACAGATCCTTGAAGCGCCCGTCATAGGCCTTGAGGATGGTATTCTTGGTGGAAAGGTAGACCGGCCACCCGAGGTTCAACCCGTAGTTGAAGCTCGCGCGGGCGAAATCGCGGATCGAATCGTCGAGGTTGTACATCGCCATCGCCACACCGGCGCTGGGGAAATCGAATACGTCGAGGTCGATCTTCTCGCCGTTCTCGCCGTCCCACACCAGCCGCAGCTTGCCGGGGCCGGGGATCAGGGTGTCGGTCGCCTTGTACTGGTCGCCAAAGGCGTGGCGGCCGACCACGATGGGATCGGTCCAGCCCGGCACCAGCCGTGGCACGTTGTCGATCACGATCGGTTCGCGGAACACCACGCCGCCGAGGATGTTGCGGATCGTGCCGTTGGGGCTCTTCCACATCTTCTTGAGGCCGAATTCCTCGACCCGCTGTTCATCGGGGGTGATGGTGGCGCACTTCACGCCGACGCCATGCTGCTTGATCGCGTTGGCGCTATCGACCGTCACCTGATCGTCGGTCGCATCGCGGTTCTCGATCGACAGGTCGTAATAATGCAGATCGATGTCGAGATAGGGCAGGATCAGCCTTTCGCGGATCCACTGCCAGATGATCCGGGTCATCTCGTCGCCGTCAAGCTCGACGACGGGGTTGGCGACTTTGATTTTCTGCATGGCGATTGCCCTATCCTTCTTGCCCCGTCTGCGCAGGGCCGTGCGTGATTGACAGGAAGCTGTTCGGAGCCTTCCGAGGCTCAAAGATCCCGGGCGCGCTTTAGCAGAGGAGGGCAGGCTTGCAAGCGGGCCGCGGCCACAAAAAAACCCGCCGACAAGGCGGGCGCTGCAAGCGGATCATCCGATGGTGGGCGTAGCAAGGATTGAACTTGCGACCCCTACGATGTCAACGCAGGGACAATGGCAGAAATCGGCAGATTTGCGCCATTTGGATGTTCCAAATCGTGCGAACAGGGCGGAAACGGGGCGCGAACATCGTGCAGAAACACCGCACTTTTACCGCACCCGGAAGTCGGTGGCCTGATGCGCTACCTCTCAGTTTGCAGCGGCATTGAGGCCGCCTCGGTCGCTTGGAAGCCCCTCGGATGGGAATGCGCGGGCGTCAGCGAGATCGACAAGTTTCCGCGGGCCGTGCTTGAGCATCGTCTCGGCGCCGTGCCGGTCGACGACGACCATCGCTGGTCCCCCGGCCAGAACTTCACCCCCCTTTTCGGCGATTTCACCCAGATTGAGGCCCACCATGTCGGACCAGTTGACCTTCTTGTCGGAGGCACCCCCTGCTTTCCAGCAGGAACGTCCGTCGCAACCAGTCGGGGCCTGATCCCGATTGAAGATGTGCAGGTCGGTGATGAGGTTTTGACGCATGAACATCGCTTCAGGCGTGTCGTGCGAACCGGCTCTAAGATGGCTGAGACTGTAGAGGTCACGGGCCAAGGCCATTACGGCTTCGTCACCACCGCCAACCATCCGTTCCTTGCCCGACAAAAGATGGGGCAATCCACACGTGTCGATGGCCGCGCCGTGCGAAAGACTTGGATCACCGATCAGGGCTGGGTTGCCGCTGAGGACATGGCGGGCAGGCATTGGGCCTGCGTCTCACGCTGGCCTAAGATGCCGATGCCGCCGATCACCGTCATCGGGAATGAGGTGGCCCCAAGCCTTCCCGTCCGCGATCTGATGATGATTGCCGGAGCCTACCTTGGCGATGGCTGGGTAAGGTCAAACGACCGGCGTGGCGCTGTCATGTTTGGCATCAATCCGAGCAAGCTGGATGCGCTGCGGCCCGCCTTCGATGCTTACGGAAGGTGGCATAGCACCCAAGAGCGAACAACTGCCCGCGCTACTATCTGCTCGCGGCCTCTTGCGCGCTGGCTGGCCGAAAACTTTGGAACCGGCGCGGCGGGAAAGCGCGTCCCGATGTGGGTTCTGGGCCACCCTGAGCGCGATGCACTGCTACAAGGCTATCTACTGACGGATGGCGGAAAGGTGCAGTTCGGATACCGAGCCACCACCATCTCGCCTGATCTGGCGATCACTATGCGGATGCTTGCGGTTTCCTGCGGTTATTCGTCCTCGGTCGGCTTCTCCGAGCGCCCCAAAACCTGCGTGATCAAGGGCCGAACAGTCAATCAGAGCGACACTTACACCGTGTCGTTCGGCACTTCGGCGCGCAGTTCATTCGAGGATGGCGGCTTTCGCTGGCAGCGCGTCCGATCAGTTCAACCGACCGGGCGCGTTGAGCGCGTTTATGACTTGGAAGTAGAGGAAGACCATAGCTATGTCGCAGATGGGATTTGCGTTCACAACTGCCAGTCGTTCAGCATCGCAGGAAAGCGCCTCGGATTGGACGATCCGCGCGGCAACCTCACGCTTGAGTTCCTTGCGCTGGCTGTTCGAGTTCGTGCCCGCTTCATCCTCTGGGAAAACGTCCCCGGTGTCCTGTCGCACGACGAAGGACGGACGTTTGGAACCTTCCTCGGGCTCGTGGGGGAATGCGGGTATCGTGGAGCCTACAGGGTCTTGGACGCTCAATATTGTCGAGTGGGCCGCTTCGGACGAGCTGTGCCACAGCGAAGGCGTCGTCTGTTCTTTGTCGGATATTCTGGAACCGCCGACATCAATCCCGCAGCGGTTCTATTTGACCGCGAAAGCCTGCGCGGGAATCCTGCGCCGCGCCGCCAAGCGGGGGAAGGAATTGCCCCCACTCTTGCAGCGCGCACTCGCGGCGGTGGCGGGCTCGGAACCGACTTCGACTGCGACGGAGGACTGATCCCCGATGTTTCGCCCGCGATGAAGGCGAGGGACTATACCAGCTCCATAAACGACCCGATCGCGCCAACTACGACATCATCTGGTATGACGCCGCAGCAGGTCGACAGCGCAGCCGAAGCGCGGGCACGGGAACACTGGACGCCGCGAAAGAAGCACTCGACCGGCTCTATCTGCAACAGGAGCGAGGCCAGGCCGTCTGCCCGACCTGCAACCGGCCATGGGACGAAAAGCGGCGCTTCGCCCTCGTTCAAGCCATGATGGACTATGACCTGTCCCGGCAGGCGCGGCCTTCATACCCCGCGATTCATGCCAGTCTCGGTCACGTCCACGCCTATCTTGAGGCGACCGGCCAGACCCGCATTGCCTGCGAGGACATCAACCAGGACTGGATTGAGCGGTTCGAAAGCTGGGCGCGTGAGGTGCCTGTGATCTCTCCGGCCGGCAATGTCCGCACCCGCGCCGCGGCGACCGTGAACAACTCGGTCATCTTCCTTGCTGCGGCGATCAATGCCGCACATGGGCGGCGCGACACCCTGTTCTCCGCCGCTTTCAAGCCGCGCCCAGTGGAAACGGTGAACGTCACGCCGGATTACCGTTCGGACATCGCCGAGATTGCCGCAATGTTCGCCTACGCGCTCGAATATCCGGTGAAGCGGCTCGCCCTGCTCAATTTCCTGCGTATCAGCGTCGTAACCCTGATCCGGCCCGAGCACGCGCACTATCTCAGCGCGGATCCGGCTGCCGGTCAGTGGAACAGCAAGGCCGGGACGCTCAATTTGCTGCCGAAGGGCGAGGTGCAGACCAAGAAGCGCCGTCCGATCGTGCCGGTCGCAAGGCAGGCGCGGGCATGGCTGGAGGCCACCCTGGGGCCACTGGTGCAGCCGGTCAGCATCAAGTCGTCATGGACGCGGATGCAGGGCAAGCTGGGGCTCCCCGGAGCAGGTCAGGCCGGGCCGAAGCTGATCCGCCGCTCCATGGCAACACTGATCCGCGACAGGCTTGATCCCCGCGACATCGCCGAGCTCGAAATCTTTCTGGGCCACCGCGCCAGCAGCCGCATCACCGACCTCTATGCGCCATCCAACCCGGCCTATCTGGCACGCGCGCGACTGGCGATCGAATCCATCATCGACGAGATCGAGGCCGCCGCACCGGGGGCATTCCACCGCACTGACACCGCATCTGGTGCCGAAATCATCACAATCGGAGCGCGATAAATGGCTGTTTTTCAGGGATTTCCGATGGTGGGCGTAGCAAGGATTGAACTTGCGACCCCTACGATGTCAACATAGTGCTCTACCACTGAGCTATACGCCCACACCATCGGACCGACCCCAGCCGGGGCGGAGCGGCTCTCTATCGCAGCACCCTGCCGGGCGCAAGCGATTCGCGCCGCAGGAATGCTTACATGCGCGCCTCGCCCGCATCTTCGAACATCCGCTCCACCTCAAGCACCAGATCACGCAGGTGGAAGGGCTTGGACAGCACCCGCGCAGACGGCTGTTCGCGGCTGGCGCGCAAGCTGACCGCAGCAAAGCCGGTGATGAACATCACCTTGGTGCGCGGCGAGATTTCGGCGCACCGCTGGGCCAGCTCGATCCCGTCCATTTCCGGCATCACGATATCGGACAACAGCAGGTCGAAGTCGCCCGTCTCCAGCAGCGGCACGGCATCGGTGCCGCGATCGACCGCGCTGACCGCGTAACCGGCATTGGTAAGAGCGCGTTCGAGATAGGCGCGCATCGCCTCCTCGTCCTCGGCGAGCAGGATGCGGGGGGGGCGGGAGGCTGTCATGTCAGGCGCAGTAGCACGCGCGGCTTAAGAAATCTTTGTGCGTGGATGCGTTGGCATCCGGCGTGGGCGCGGATCCCTTGTTCTGGCACGGCCTAAGGGGCGATCAGGCTTTGACAGGCCTTTGCAAACCCGTCAGCAATGGGGTGATGACGCCGCCGTCCCGCTCGCCGCGCTCCGCCGCGCCCGCCGCCTTGCGCGCCTCGTCGAGCGGCGGCGCGGTGCCGGGGCTGCCCGGTGCGCCCGCCTTCACGCTGACACGGCCGCAGCGGCTGAGCCTGCCGGTGCTGGTCGCGGTGCCGCATGCAGGGCGGGCCTATCCCCCGGCGGTGACCGCGCGGATGCGCGATCCGGCGCTCGCCCAGCTGCGGCTTGAGGATCGCCACGCCGACCGGCTGGGCGTGGCCGTGGCGCGCGAGACCGGGGCGGCGCTGCTGGTCGCCCATGCGCCCCGCGCGCTGCTCGACCTCAACCGGGCCGAAGATGACGTCGATTGGGACATGATTGAGGGCGGGCGGCCTGAAGACATCGCGCCCGCAGCGCCCGGCCAGCACGGCAATGCCCGCGCGCGCAGCGGCCTGGGGCTGGTGCCGCGCCGCCTGCCGGGATCGGGCGAGATCTGGCGCGGGCGGCTCGCTCCTGCGGAGCTTGCTGCGCGGATTGCGGGCATCCACCGCGCCTATCACGCCGCGCTGGCAGCGGAACTGGCGCGGATTCGCGCCGAATGGGGCGCGGCGCTGCTGATCGATCTCCATTCCATGCCGCCGCTCCGGCCCGGCGAGGGCGAAGCGCGCGCCCCCGTTTTCGTGCTGGGGGATCGTTTCGGCGCGGCGTGCGACAATGTGCTGATCGGCCGCGCGCTCGCCCATCTGGAAGCGCGCGGGGCACCGGCGGCGCACAACCGGCCCTATTCGGGCGGCTATGTGCTTGACCGCCACGGCGCGCCGCAGGCGGGCGTGCATGCGATGCAGATCGAGGTGTGCCGCGCCGCCTATCTTGACCGCCATCTTGCTGAACCGGGGGCGGGGCTGCCTGCGGTCGCTGCGCTCATTGCTGCACTGGTGCGCGAACTGGGCGCGGAGGCGGCGCTGCTTGGCGGTGGCGAGGGACTCAGGCAGGCGGCGGAATAGCCCTGACGAGAAACGGGCAGGCGGCCCGAAAGCCACCTGCCCGCCAGATTTCAGCCAGCCTCGGCGATCAGTTCAAGGCAGGCGCGGCCGCTCCGGCATTCGGCATAGGCACCTTGCCCTGCGCCATCTGCCGCTCGAAAATCGTGCGCATCAGGTTCAGTGAGAACAGGTGCGCGTGGATCAGCATCAGCATCCCGTTCTTGGACAGGGTTTCGAGGGTTGCGGCGGGCAGTTCGCGCAGCTTGTTCTCGTCCACCATCCGGAAACCGCGATAGACGAACGGCTTGTCGGGCATGTCGTTGCGGGTGATGGCGATCTCGCCGTCCATCAGGATGTCGAGCTTGGCCAGTTCTTCCATGAACAGCTTGGTGCGGTGACCGGCCTGTTCAAAGCGGTTGCAGAATTCGAGCACGCCCTTGGTGTATTCCGTCGGCTCGCCCTTGCCGTCAAACAGCGCCTCGCCGCCTTCGCTCTGCGCGAGCAGGCCTGCGGAGGGATCGAAGCACAGCGACATGTCCTCGCTGCCCTGCTGGAGTTTGGCGAGGATGAAGGGATAGCGCCGGGCATAGGCGGGAAGGTAAATCGGATCGGTGATCTTCATGTCCGCGCCCACGAAGGTGTTGACGCCTTCGTTAAGGCCGAACAGCGCGATCGGCAGGGCGTTATCGCCCGCCGTGAAGACGATCGGGAAATGGCGCTGCGCATCGACAAACTCGTCCGACGTCAGCGGGATCGCGTGGGTTTCGGCGAGATAGGCGGCACTTTCCAGCGGTGAGGCCTTCCATGCGGCATGATCGCGGCTGTTGAGCGGCAGGAGGTCCTTGTAGAACAAGGGCAGTTGCGGTTGCGGCGCGCTGGCCATGGCGAAATCTCCGGAAAATCAGCTGTGGTGAATGTCCCGCAGCGGAGACCTGCCCCGCCGAACGGGCCGCCCTTAGGCGCTCGGGGCCGGGCGCGCAAGCGGCAGAGGGTTGGCGGGGAGTCAGCCGGGCGGGAGGGTGTGCAGGAGCTTGCCCGGATTGAGCAATCCCGCCGGATCGAGCGCACGCTTGATCTGCCGCATCACCGCAAGCGCGACAGGATTGTGCAGGCGGGCAAGCTCGCCCACCTTCATCTGTCCGATCCCGTGTTCGGCGCTGATCGATCCGCCCCACTGCATCACCAGATCGTGAACGCGGGCGCTGATCGCCTTGCCCTCGCGCTCCTCCCATGCCCCGCGCACCGCGCCGTCAGGGGCCTTGACATGGAAGTGGACGTTCCCGTCGCCCAGGTGCCCGAAGCCGAATGCGCTGGTGCCGGGAAAGGCGGCCTCGATCGCGGGCACGGCGGCGAGGATGAAGTCGGGCATCGCGGCGACCGGGACCGAGATGTCATGCTGCACCGCCGGCCCCCGCGCACGCTCGGCGGCCGAGATGCCGTCACGCAGGTTCCAGAACGCCTCGGCCTGCGTGTCGTTGGCAGCGATGACGGCATCGGCGACCAGCCCGTCTTCCAGCGCCTCGGCCAGCCCTGCCTCAAACCGGTCGCGCAAGCCTGCACTATCCTGATCCGCAGATACGCATTCGATCAGCGCATTCCACGCGTGACGCTCGCCAAGCGGTGCTTTGGCCGCGCTCTGATGTGCGAGCACGCTGTCGAGGCACTGCGCCGGGACCACCTCGAACCCTTCAAGCGCCTCGCCCAGCATGCGCTCCATCCGCCGCAGCAGATCGCGCGCGGCGATGATGGTGTGGAGGCCCACCCACGCCGTAGCCCGGCCACGCGCCGCGGGGAGCAGCCGCAGGCTGGCGGCAGTGATGATGCCCAGGGTGCCTTCCGATCCGATCAACAGCTGCTTCAAGTCAAAGCCGCGGTTGTCCTTCTTCAGCGGGGTCAGCAGATCGAGCACGCTGCCATCGGCGAGCACCGCCTCAATCCCCAGCACCTGCGCGCGCATGGTGCCGTGACGAAGCACCTGCGTGCCCCCGGCGTTGGTGGCAATCAGCCCGCCGATGGTCGCCGACCCTTTCCCGCCGAGCGTCAGCGCAAAGCGCATACCGTTCGCCTCCGCCGCATCGTGGAGAGTCTGGAGGATCACGCCCGCCTCGCACACGGCTTCGCCTGTCTCGGCAGAGACGGACCGGATGGTATTCATGTGCCGCAATGAAAGCACGATCGCCGTGCCGCTGGCATCCGGTGTCGCGCCGCCTGCCATCCCGCTGTTGCCGCCCTGCGGCACAATCGGGATGCCATGGGCAGCGCACAGCCTCACCAGCGCGGCGACTTCGGCTGTCGAGCCGGGCGAGGCCAGCGCCAAGGCGCGGCCGGCGTAACGGCCGCGCCAGTCGGTCAGCCATGGCGCCATCCGTTCGGGATCGGTGGTCAATCCGCGCGGGCCGAGCAGATCGGCGGCCTCGGCAAGAAAAGCGGCCGCGTCAGGCGCAGGGGGGTGTGGCGGGGCAGGGCGGGTCATGTTGCGCATATGCCACAGTAACTGGGGAATGTTCCACCACTTTTGTGCACCACCGCTAACCGATTAAGCCATGGTTCAATTGCCGATGTTACGCCTCCGCATGGTTCTTGCGCGCACGCAGTCTGTCGTGCTCTTCGCTTTGAGGAGAAATCTTCCCCGGCTATGGACAGCCTGCTCGCCCTTGCCGCGTCGCTCGCGCTGCTCCTGCCTGTGAGGGCGGGAGAGGACGCTGCGCCGGGTCACGGGGCGGATGGCGAGGTCGCGCCTTACTGTGGGGTGGCCCCGGCCAGAGCAGCATCGCCAGCCCCGTTCAGCCCGTTGGCTGCCTTGCGCCATTCGGCCACAGCGCGGCAGGTGCGGATCGAACAGCGCGTTGTGGTGCGTATCGCCCCGCAACCGCTCGCCGCGCGTCAGAGCCTGCTCGCCGAACTGCCCGAGCGCACGCCTGCCCCTCGCTTCGAAGAGCGCGGAAAGGAAAAATGTGTTCCCCTGGATGGGATCGCCGGCGTGCAGACCGGCAGCGGCAACCGGCTTGTGCTGTTTCTGCGCGATCAACGGATGATGTCCGTCAACCTCGAAAAGGCTTGCCGCGCCCGCGACTTCTATTCGGGCTTTTACGTCGAGAAGAACAAGGATGGGCGGTTATGCGTGGAACGCGACCGGCTGCGTTCTCGCACGGGAATGAGTTGCGAGGTGGCAGTGATGCGCCGCCTCGTCGAAGTGGTTGAGTGACTGGCCACCTGCCCCTCGCGATTCCTTGACTTTTGGCTGCGTTTGCGGGAAAGGCGCGCTTGCCTTTGCTGCGGTTATACCGCGCGATGCGACCAACCGGCAGTAACCCTGCCCGCTTTCTCGGACAACACACACCGCATGACCTTCGCCGACCTCGGCCTTTCGCCTGAATTGCTCAAAGCCGTGGAGGATGCGGGCTATACGACGCCGACCGCAATCCAGGCGCAGGCGATCCCGACCGTGTTGATGATGAAGGATCTCATCGGCATCGCCCAGACCGGGACGGGCAAAACCGCAAGCTTCGTGCTGCCGATGATCGACGTGATGGCCGCCGGGCGCCGCCGCGCGCTGATGCCGCGTTCGCTGATCCTCGAACCCACGCGCGAACTGGCCGCGCAGGTCGCCGAGAATTTCGAAAAATACGGCAAGAACCACGATCTGAAGATGGCCCTGCTGATCGGCGGCGTGCAGATGGGCGATCAGCTGAAGGCGCTGTCGGACGGGGTCGATGTGCTGATCGCCACGCCGGGCCGGTTGATGGACCTGTTCGAACGCGGCAAGATCATGCTCAACGGCTGCGAACTGCTGGTGATCGACGAGGCCGACCGGATGCTCGACATGGGGTTCATCCCCGATATCGAATTCATCTGTTCCAAGCTGCCCGACACCCGCCAGACCATGCTGTTCTCGGCCACCATGCCGCCGCCGATCGAGAAGCTGGCAAAGAAGTTTCTCAACAATCCCAAGCGGATTGAAGTCAACCGAGCAGCTTCCACCAATGCCGATATCACCGCCTTCAAGGTGCCGGTGAAGTCGCGCAGCAAGCGTGAGACTTTGCGCTGGTTCCTTGAGAACGATCTGGTGGAAACCGCGATCATCTTCGCCAACCGCAAGACCACGGTGCGTGAACTCAACCAGAGCCTCGCCCGCCACGGTTTCCGGTCGAGCGAGATCCACGGCGACATGGATCAGTCGAGCCGGATCAAGGAGCTCGAACGCTTCAAGGCGGGCGAGGTCAACATCCTCGTCGCCTCCGACGTTGCCGCCCGGGGCCTCGACATCAAGGGCGTCAGCCACGTCTTCAATTTCGACACGCCCTGGCACCCGGATGATTATGTCCACCGCATCGGCCGCACGGGCCGCGCGGGGGCCAAGGGGCGGGCGTTCACGTTCGTTTCCGAGGAAGACGCCGAAGCCATCGCCAATGTCGAGAAGCTGACAGGCAGCGCAATCAAGGTGTTCGGCAAGGATGACGTGCGGGTTGATCTCAGCGAAGTCATCGCCAAGGCCGAGGCGCCCCGCAATGATGCGCGGGACGAAGAACGGGAAGAACGTGCCGAGCGCAAGCCGCGCCGGGCCCGCGATAACCGTGAACCGCGCAGCGAGCGGGACGAGCCTGCGCGCCGCGAGCGGGGCGGACGGGCAACGCGGCCTGCGTCAGAAATCGCCGAGCGCGAACCGCGCACGCACCGCCATCGCGATGATGACCCGCCCTCGCAGCCCGGCGAATGGAACGGTCCCGTGCCCGGGTTCCTGAGCCTGTCCGCGATCTGAGGGCTGGGCGGTGAATGGGTTCGAATACGGGATTACGCTATTCGGACTGCTGCTCGGGCTGGCGCTGACGGAAGCATTGGCGGGACTGGCGCGAGCACTCAAGGCGCGCAAGACAGTCCGCATCGGCTGGTCGACGAGCCTGTTGGGCATTCTGATCGCCTGCGACGTCGTCACTTTCTGGAGCACTTTCCGCCCAATCTGACCCACCTTGATCGCGTCAGGAAGTTGGCTGGACAGGAATGGCGTGCAGCAGGGGCTGGTTGCCCCTGCAAGCGGCGTGACGAAGCCAGCCAACTTCCTGACGCGACCCCGCAGGGGCGGGCCGATTTGGGCGCAGGGCCACGTTGATCGTCGCTCACGATGCGCTGCATCGCTCGCTCCTCTCGCCTTGCCCTGCGCCCAAATCGGCTCCGTCAGGGTGGGTCAGATTGGGCGGAAAGTGCTCCAGAGCATTGGCTGGGCCGCGAGATCGGCGATAGAGCCAACCTGGCCGATGATTTTCGGCGGCTTTCTGCTCACCGGAACGTATTTCGTCGCGGCCTCGATGATTTTTCCGGCTGATCCCCACACCGACCACGAACAGCACTTTGCAGAAAACTATCGGCTGGTGCTCGGCGGCTTTCTTGCCTGCAATATCGCGATCAACGGATGGATCGTTTATCAGGTCGGGATCGAAAACTTTCTGAGCTGGCGGCAGATCATCGTCGGATGGTCGCTGATTCCGGTGACGTTGCTGGCCATCGTCATCCCGGATCGCCGGGTTGTATTGGCCTGCATCTGCTGGCTGATCATGCTTTATCCGCTCTCGCTGGCGTGGGGATAAGCCAGCCTCGGCAGCGGCTGTGCGTTCAGCCCACGACCGTCACGAAGCTGTCGAGCACCCGCTTCTCGCCCGCATCCTCGAACAGGATGGTGAGCTTGTTGCCTTCCTGATCGATCACGCATCCGGTGCCGAACTTGGCGTGGCTGACCATCGCACCGATGGCGATGTCGCTGCGGGCGGGGGCGGCGAAGCTGGCGGCCGAGCGCGTGTTTTCACGAATCCGGGCGGGCGTCGTGTCGTAACCGCTCGCCACCGCGCGCTGCCAGCCGGGGCCGCGTGCCTGTGCGCGATCGGGCCGGTTGTGCGCGACGTGGGCGAAGGGGTCTTCCTGCTCGCTCCAGTTGGCGCGCCACAGCGAGGCACCGCCGGTCAAGGTCGTCTCGCTCTCGACATGGTCGCCCGGCAGTTCCTCGATAAAGCGCGAGGGGATGGAGCTGGTCCACTGGCCATAGATGCGGCGGTTGGCGGCGTGGATGATGGTGCAGTGCCGCCGCGCGCGGGTGATCGCGACATAGGCGAGGCGGCGTTCTTCTTCGAGTGACGCAAGCCCGCCCTCGTCAATCGCGCGCTGCGAGGGGAAGACGCCCTCCTCCCACCCGGGCAGGAACACATTGTCGAATTCCAGCCCCTTGGCGGCATGGATCGTCATGATCGTCACCGTCTCGCCCTCATTCGCGCGGTCATTGTCCATGACGAGGCTGACGTGTTCGAGGAAATCGCCGAGCGTCGGATATTCCTCCATCGCGCGGGCGAGTTCGGAGAGGTTTTCCGCGCGCCCCGCACTCTCTGGTGAACGGTCGGCGGCGAGCATCGCGTTGTAGCCCGATTCCTCCATCACCAGCCGCAGCAGATCGGCGGGCGACACGGTCTCGGCCGTCTCGCGCCAGTGCAGGAACTGGCGCATCAGCCCGCCGATGGTGATGGCGGCGCGTTTCGGCAGCTCGTCCGTATCGGCCAGTTGCAGCGCCGCCGCCGCCAGCGGCAGGCCGGTGCGGCGCGCGTGGCTGTGCATCGCCTCCAGCGCCTTGGCACCCAGCCCGCGCTTGGGCTGGTTGTGGATACGCTCGAACGCGAGATCGTCCTGCGGCTGGGCGATCAGGCGCAGATAGGCCAGCGCATCGCGGATTTCGGCGCGTTCGTAGAAACGGAAACCGCCGATGATGCGGTAGGCGATGCCGATCTGGATGAAGCGATCCTCGAACTCGCGGGTCTGGTATTGCGCGCGCACGAGGATGGCGACCTGGTCAAGCGAGGCGCCCTCCCGCTCCAGCCGCTCGATCGTCTCGCCCACCCGGCGCGCTTCCTCGGGCGCGTCCCACACGCCGATGACGCGCACCTTTTCACCGCCATTGACTTCGGTCCAGAGGGTCTTGTCATGGCGCTGCGAGTTGGCGCGGATCAGGCCGGACGCGGCGGCGAGGATATGCGGCGTGGAGCGGTAATTCTGTTCGAGCCGGATCACCTCCGCGCCCGGAAAATCCTTCTCGAAGCGCAGGATATTGGCAACCTCCGCCCCGCGCCAGGAATAGATCGACTGGTCATCATCGCCCACCACACAGATGTTCTTGTGGCTTTGCGCCAGCAGCCGCAGCCAGAGGTACTGGACCGCGTTGGTATCCTGATACTCGTCCACCATGATATAGCGGAAGCGGCGCTGGTAATCGGCGAGGATATCGTGATGCGCTTTCAAGATGTTGACCATGTGCAGCATCAGATCGCCGAAATCGCAGGCGTTGAGGGCCTTGAGCCGCTCCTGATAGCGCGAATAGAGCGCCGTGCCGCGGCCATTGGCATAGGCCTCGTTCTCTTGCGGATCGAGATCGCCCGGGTTCAGCCCGCGGTTCTTCCACCGGTCGATTAGGCCGGCGAGCTGGCGGGCGGGCCAGCGTTTCTCGTCAAGATCGGCCTCGGTGATGAGCTGCTTGAGCAGGCGCAGCTGATCGTCGGTGTCGATGATGGTGTAATTGTGCTGCAGGCCGACCAGTTCGGCATGGCGGCGCAGCATCTTGGCGCAGATCGAATGGAAGGTGCCGAGCCACGGCAGCCCTTCCGCCTGCGGCCCCAGGTGATGCGCCACCCGTTCGCGCATTTCGCGCGCCGCCTTGTTGGTGAAGGTGACGCACAGGATCTGCGAAGGCCAGGCGCGGCCCGTTGCCACCAGATGCGCCAGCCGCGCGGTGAGCGCCGCTGTCTTCCCCGTGCCGGCCCCGGCCAGCATCAGCACTGGGCCCTCGGTCGCCAGCACGGCCGCACGCTGGGCGGCGTTGAGCCGCGCGGCATAGGGCGGGTCCGATTCGCGCGGCGGGGCGGGAGAGGGCAGGTTGCTGCTCATGGTTACCGCGAACAGGTAGGGAACAATTCCACCGTGAGCAAGCGCCGACGCGGTCAACCGCGTGGAAGAAACGCCGGGCCGGAAAAGCGGCCCGCCGTATTTGCGCCACATTTGCCGCCCGGCGGTGCCCGGCGCGGGTCGCTCCCCCCGCGCCGGGATTGCCCCGGACTGCTGGCCCCTCATAGTGGGATTGTTCGATCCGCAGGGGTTCACGCGGCCGAACAGGTTTTTGCGTTCGTCGGGCTTGGGTTCATCAACGATGGAGATACCCATGCACAAGTCTTTCAAGAATTTCGGCCTTGCAGGCGCTGCCGCGGTGCTGGCGCTGGTTCCGGCGATGGCGGCCGGGCAGGATGGCGCAATGCCGGATAGCGGCGAGGAGATGACCCCGCCGACCAGCCCCGAGACTGCTCCGCCTACCGACACCGAGCCTGCTCAGCCCACCGGCGCCGACACCGCAGCCACAGGCGCAGCTACCGGCACCGATGACGAGCAGGCAAAGATGCAGTCATGGCCGGCCGATCGCCAGAGCGCCTACAAGACGTGGCCGCCCGAAACGCAGACCTATTTCTGGTCGCTCAGCGAGGAACGGCAGAACATCTTCTGGGCGCTGTCTGACAGCGACCGGGTGACACTCAGCCAATTGCCCGAGCCGCAGCGCGAATCGACCTGGGCGCAGATTGAAGCCCGGGTCAAACCCGATCAGGGCTGAGCCAGACCTTCCGGGTCGGCATCGGTGTCAGCCATCCGCAACAAGCGGAGCTTGCCCTTGCCGACCCGGCGTTCGGCTTCGATGACAAGGCCCTTGATGGCCACGTCTTCGGTGAAAGCGGTTTCCAACGCGATCCACGTGGCCCCTCCGATCCAGCCGAGCCGCAGCAACCGGTCAAGCGCGACCTCTCCCGCGCCGGACCGGTAGGGCGGATCGGCGAGGATCAGGTCGAACGGCTGTGGCACCGCCCGCAAGGCCATGACGGAACCGGGCTCAACCCGCGCCCGAGCCCCGGCGCCGAGCGTGCCGATGTTGGCACGGATTGCATCGAGGGCTGAGCGATCCTGTTCCACGAACAGGCAATGTGCCGCCCCGCGCGACAGGGCTTCGAGGCCGAGCGCGCCTGAGCCTGCGAACAGATCTGCCACCTGCAACCCGGCAAAATCGCCGAGACGGCTCGTCAGCATCGCAAACAGCGTTTCGCGCGCGCGATCGGCGGTTGGCCGGGTGGCCTCGCCCTTGGGAGCGACCAGCTTGCGCCCGCGCCACTCTCCGGTGATGATCCTCACCTGGGCGATCCTTTGGCAAGATCGGCGAGGAAGCGATCGACCGGCTTGCCCTTCAGCTCCACCGCCTGACCGCGCGGCAGATCGCCAAGCGCGAACGGGCCGTATCCGGTGCGGATCAAACGGTTAACCTTGAGACCCAGGTGTTCGAGCACGCGGCGCACCTCGCGGTTCTTGCCCTCGGTGATGGTCATCTCGATCCACAGGTTGCGTCCCGACGACCGTTCGAGATTGGCATCGATCGGGCCGTAACGCATGCCGTCGATGGTGACGCCCTCGATCAGATCTTCGAGCCGGGTCTGGGAGACTTCGCCAAACGCGCGTGCGCGGTAGGTGCGCGGCACCCGGCTGGCGGGCAGTTCCAGCCTGCGTTTAACGGCGCCATCATTGGTCAGCAGCAGCAGGCCTTCGGTGTTGAGGTCCAGCCGCCCCACCGGCATCACGCGGCCCGCATCGCGCGGCAGGGCGTTGCGCAGCGCGGTGTAGATGGTGGGGCGGCCGGTGGGATCGCGCTCGGCGGTGATGAGGCCGGTGGGCTTGTGGAACGCGAACAGGCGGGTCGCCTCGGCCGCGGCCACCGGCTTGCCGTCAACCGTGATGCCCCTGAGACCGGGCAGGATGGTCGCAGGCGTATCCAGCACCTTGCCGTCGAGGGCCACCCGCCCATCCGCGATCATCCGCTCCACCTCACGGCGGCTGGCGATCCCGGCGCGGGCGAGCAGCTTGGCTATCCTGTCGCCTGAAGGGCGGTCGCCTTCCGGGCGATTTTCGGAGCGGGGGGGCTGGGTGGGCATGGGGGGCCTTTAAGTCCCTCGCTGTCGGGTAGCAATGGGGAGGGCCGAGAAGGGCGCAAAGCGGGCATATCTGTTGTTGCCGCGTTCATCCCTCTTTTCTCATGTTCCCATCCCTGCCTAGTGTGAGCGACATCGGGATTGACCAAAAGGACAAGTGCATGATCGAAACCGGGGCTGCCCCGCAGCAGGGCTGGGCGAGCGCAGTGAAGCCCTATCTGGAGAAGGAATCGCTGGCGGCCTTCTTCCTCGGCGTGTCCTCGGGCTTTCCCTACGCGCTGATCGGCGCGACCCTGACGAGCCGCCTTGCGCAGGACGGGATCGACAAGAAGACGGTGACCGCCTTCACGCTGGTGTTCCTCGCCTACAACCTCAAGTTCCTGTGGGCCTGGGTGATCGACGGGGTGCGTCTCCCGGTGATCGGGCGGCTGGGTCAGCGGGTGTCATGGATGCTGTTCGTCGGCGCGCTGGTGATCGCGGCGGTGGCGAACCTTGCGCTCGTCGATCCGGCGGCGGACATCGCCTGGGTCGCGACCGCGGCGATCCTTGTCGGCATCGCAGGGGCGACCTTCGACATCGTGATCGACGCCTACCGGATCGAAACATTGCGACCCGAACAGCTCGGCGTGGGATCGGGGATGACGCAATATGGCTGGCGGATCGGATCGGCGGGGGCAGGCGCCCTGGCGCTGGTAGTCGCGGCGCGCGCGGGGTGGGAAGTGGCTTATATGGCCTGCGCCGCCTTCGCGCTCCCCGCGATGCTGACCGCGCTGGTGCTGGGTGAGCCGGTGCGCAGGCGGTTGCCAGTTCGTGCGCAGGGCGTCGGCGCGGCATTGCGCGCGGTTTACGGCCCTTTCACCGAGTTCTTCATGAGAAAGGGCGCGCTGCTGGTGCTGCTGTTCATCCTGCTGCACAAGATCGGCGACACGCTGGCAAACCTCACCGTGCGCCTGCTGCTCGACGACAAGGGCTATTCGAATGACGAGATCGCGCTTTACGACGTGGGCGTGGGGTTCTGGGCCTTCCTGATCGGCATCTTCATCGGCGGGGTGCTTTATTCACGGCTCGGGATGAAGCGTTCGGTGCTGTTAAGCCTTGTTTTAATGGGGATTTCAAACCTGAGCTTCGCCCTGCTGGCGGCGGTCGACAAGACCAATGCCGGGCTCGCCGCGACCTTCCTGTTCGAAAATGTCGCCAGCGGCATCGGCGGGGTGACGGTGGTGGCGTACTTCGCGGCCCTCACTGACCTCAGGTTCACCGCCTCGCAATATGCGCTGATTTCGGCCGCGGCCAGCATTGTCGGCCGGGTGCTGACCGGAACCACCGCGGGCGCGCTGGTGGAGAGCTTCGGCTATGTGAATTTCTACCTCTTCACCACCGCCGCCGCCTTGCCCGGGATCGTCCTGTTCTGGCTGATGATGCGCGCCGGGCTGATCGACGCCTCGATCGGAACGGCGGGGACGGCTGGGGGAGAGAGCTAATCCCATTTCGTTCGGGCTGAGCTTGTCGAAGCCCTGTTCTTGCCTTTGGAAGAGAAGAGCGGCCCTCCGACAGGGTCAGGGCGAACAGACTATCGGGGTATCTCGTCATTCAGCCGCAACACCTCGCCTGCGAGGTAGAGCGAACCTGCGATCAAGATGGGGAAGTCGTCGTTTGGGATGTGCAAAAGCGCGTCTTCGATATTGGCAGCCGCGCGAGCGTCGGGGCCGAAGGCGTTCGCCGGGTGGCATTCATGCCCCGGCACCGGAACCACCGTGAGGCTGCGGATGCGGCCTGCCAAGGGATCGATGATCGCGCGCGGATCCTTGCCCTCGATCATCCCGATGATGAGGTGCAGCGATTGCGGATCGTCTGGTAGTGCATCGGCAAGTGCCTGTCCGGCGCTTGAATTATGGCCGCCATCCAGCATCACTTTGGGGCTTGAAGTGAGTGCCGTCAGTGGCCCTGCGCCCAGCGTTTGCATTCTTGCGGGCCAACGGGCGCTCAACAGTCCGGTCCGCATCGCTGCGAGTGACACGGGGATTTTGTCCTGCGACTTGATCATCGCGATCGCGAGTGCAGCGTTGCACGCCTGATGTGCGCCCGGAATGCTGGGCATCGGGAAATGCTGACCAACCTCTGATGAGGGATAATCGAAGAAATAGAGGCTACCACTATCGGCGGTGTCGCAAATCCAATCAGGGCCAAACTCCGACAGCGTTGCGCCCACCCGTCGTGCAACATCACGAATCGCGGCCTGAACTTCGCTCGGGTAAAGCTGTCCCAGCGTCACCAGCGGCACGCCGCGCTTGGCGATCCCCGCCTTCTCGAAGGCGATCCGCGCCATCGGTTCTTGCGGGACGCCTTCTTCGGGGGCGAGGAGGAAGCGTTCGTGATCGAGGCCGAGGGCGGCGATCCCGCAGGCCGCCAGCACCTCGGGCTCCAGCACATTGGTCGCATCGAACCGCCCGCCCATGCCGACTTCGACCACGCAGGCGTCGGCGGGGGTGCGCGAAAAGGCGAGGAAGGCGGCGGCGATGGTGACTTCGAAGAAGCTGGGGCCGAGGTCTTCGCCCCCCTGTTCACTGGCATCCAGCACTTCGGCCAGCACGTCGGCGAGCATTGCGTCCGCTATCAATTCGCCCGCCAGCCGGATCCGCTCGTTATAGCGCACCAGATGCGGCGAGGTTGTCACGTGGACGCGGTAGCCTTCCGCCTCCAGCATCGCGCGCAGGAAGGCGCAGGTCGAGCCCTTGCCGTTGGTGCCCGCGACATGGAACACCGGCGGCAAGCGGCGGTGCGGGTTGCCGAGCCGCTCCATCAGGGCGCGGATCGTATCGAGGCCGAGCCGCCCTTGTGGCAGGCTAAGCTGGCCAAGGCGATCAAGCTGGGCCTGAACGCGCGGATCGTCGGATTTGCCGAAATCTCTCATTCCCACCTCGTCATTGCGAGGTACGGCGCAAGCCGTGCCGCGGCAATCCATGGCAGGGACTCAGAAATGCGTGCGAGGGCAGTCCATGGATTGCTTCGCCTGCGGCTCGCAATGACGAAGAAGTTACGCCGCCTTCACGGGTGCCAGATAGTCCAGCACTTGTCCCAGCGTCGCCTTCAGCTCCCGCCGGGGCACCACCATGTCGACCATGCCGTGCTTGTGCAGGTATTCGGCGCGCTGGAAACCTTCGGGGAGCTGTTCGCGGATCGTGTCTTGGATCACGCGCTGGCCTGCAAAGCCGATCAGCGCACCCGGCTCGGCAATGTGGATATCGCCCAGCATGGCATAGCTTGCGGTCACGCCGCCGGTGGTGGGGTCACTCAGCACCACGATATAGGGCAGCCCGGCCTGCTTCAGCCGCCGCGTCATCACGGTGGCGCGGGGCATCTGCATGAGGCTGAGGATCCCCTCCTGCATCCGCGCGCCGCCCGCCGCCGTCACCACGACATAGGCGCAGCCGCGATCCAGCGCCTTCTGCGCGCCCTCGCAAAAGGCCTGCCCCACGGCCATCCCCATCGAGCCGCCCATGAAGCCGAAGTCCTGCACGCCCACGACGGCCGGTTTGGCATCGATGAAACCCGATCCGACCACGAAGGCATCCTCGTGCGGATTGGCAGCCCGCGCGGCCTTGAGCCGGTCAGTATACTTCTTGGTATCGCGGAATTGCAGCGGGTCTTCAGTGACGCGCGGCAGGGGCAGCACCTCGAAATCCGGATCGAGCAGCAGCGCGAGCCGCGCATCGGCCCCGATGCGCCCGTGATGATCGCATTTCGGGCAGACGCTGAGGTTCGCCTCGTAATCGGCGACGAACAGCATTTCCTGACAGGACGGGCACTTGATCCACAGATCCTTCTCGGTGGACTTCTTCTCGGGCGCGAAACCCAGCGAATTGCGGACGCGGTTGAACCAGTTCATGGGCGGTGTCCTTAATCCAATTTTCCCGTCATTGCGAGGAGCGAAGCGACGCGGCAATCCAGAGCGGATTGCGCTGGTCTCTGGATTGCCGCGCTGCGCTCGCAATGACGAAATTCTACCGGGCGGTGTGGATCGCCTCGGCGAGGGCAGCGGTAAGGGTCTTGAGGTGTGCCGGGGCTTCGGCGCCATGCTCCCCACAGATTTCAACCAGCGCCGAGCCGACTACGACGCCGTCAGCGACCCGGGCGATGTCAGCCGCCTGCTCGGGCGTGCGTACCCCGAAGCCGACGGCCACGGGAATGTCGGTCGATTGCTTGATGCGCGCCACATTGGCTTCGATGCTGGCGATCTGGGCCTGCTGCTTGCCGGTGATCCCGGCGACCGAGACGTAGTAGAGGAAGCCCTCGCTGCCTTCGAGCACCTGCGGCAGGCGGGCTGCATCGGTGGTGGGGGTGGCGAGGCGGATCGGGGCGATGCCCTTGGCGCGCAAGGCCGGGCCGAGCGCGTCGTCCTCTTCGGGCGGAATGTCGACGCAGATGACGCCGTCCACGCCTGCCGCCGCCGCAGCATCAGCGAACCACTCCGGCCCGCGCCGGACCATCGGGTTGGCATAGCCCATCAGCACCAGCGGCACGTTCGGGTGCCGGGCGCGGAAGTCGGTGGCGTAGCGCAGCACGTCCGCCGTGGTCGTCCCCGCGCCGAGCGAGCGCAGATTCGCGCTCTGGATCGCGGGGCCATCGGCCATCGGATCGGTGAAGGGCATGCCGAGTTCGATCACATCCGCCCCGGCTTCGACCAGCGCATCGAGATTGGCCGCCGTGTCGCCGTCGCCTGCGGTGATGAAGCAGACGAGCGCGGGGCGGGGGGCGGAGAAGGTGGTGGTGAGGCGGTCAGTCATTTGAGCCTTCGTAGAATTCGATCAGGATGTCCTGCCGTTCGGGAAGCTTTGTTTCGCACCAAGGGCAGCGACGCTTCATCGCCCGGCGCCATATACAAATTCATCGTCATTGCGAGCGTAGCGAAGCAATCCAGAGCGTCGCGCGCAAACTCTGGATTGCCGCGTCGCCTTCGGCTCCTCGCAATGACGAGGGTTGAAGCTCAAAGCTCCACCCCCAGACGCTCCGCGACCGTGAAGATGTCCTTGTCGCCGCGCCCGCACAGGTTGGCGAGGATGATGCTGTCTTTCGGCATCGTCGGCGCGACCTTCTTCACCGCCGCGATGGCGTGCGAGGGTTCCAAAGCAGGAATGATCCCCTCGGTCGCGCAGAGCAGCTGGAAGCCTTCTAGCGCCTCGTCATCGGTGACGGCGGTGTAATCGACGCGGCCGCTCTCCTTCAGCCATGCGTGCTCAGGCCCGATGCCGGGGTAGTCGAGGCCCGCGCTGATCGAGTGGCCCTCGGTGATCTGGCCGTCCTCGTCCTGTAGCAGGTAGGTGCGGTTGCCGTGGAGCACTCCGGGCGTGCCGCCCAGAAGGCTCGCGGCGTGCTCGTCGCCATCGAGGCCGTGGCCCGCCGCTTCGACGCCGAGCATCTTCACCGAGGGATCATCGAGGAAGGGATGGAACAGCCCCAGCGCATTCGACCCGCCGCCGATCGCTGCCACCAGCAGATCGGGCAGGCGGCCGGTGCGGGCAAGCATCTGCGCGCGGGCTTCCTTGCCGATCACGCTCTGGAAGTTGCGTACCATCTCGGGATAGGGGTGCGGGCCTGCCGCGGTGCCGATGATGTAGAAGGTGTCGTGGACATTCGCGACCCAGTCGCGCAGGCCTTCGTTCATCGCGTCCTTCAGCGTCGCGCCGCCGCTCGTGACGGGGACGACTTCCGCGCCGAGCAGCTTCATGCGGAACACGTTGGGCGATTGGCGCTTCACGTCCTCGGCGCCCATGTAGATCACGCAAGGGAGGCCAAAGCGCGCGCAGACCGTCGCGGTCGCCACCCCATGCTGCCCCGCGCCGGTCTCGGCGATGATGCGGGTCTTGCCCATGCGGATCGCCAGCAGGATCTGGCCGATGCAATTGTTGATCTTGTGCGCGCCGGTGTGATTGAGCTCGTCGCGCTTGAACCACACCTGCGCGCCGCCCAACTCTTCGGTGAGACGCGGCGCGAAATAGAGCGGGCTCGGGCGGCCGACGTAATGTTCGAGCAGGTCGTCGAATTCCGCTGCAAACGCCGGATCGGCCTGCGCCTTCCTGTACTCGCGCTCCAGATCAAGCACCAGCGGCATCAGCGTTTCAGCGACATAGCGCCCGCCGAACTGGCCGAAATGGCCGCGATCATCGGGCTGGGTGCGGAAGGAATTGGGGTGCGTGTTCATAACCGAGCCGCTTTGCAGAAGGCGGCGATCTTGTCCACGTCCTTCACGCCCGGCGCACTTTCGACGCCCGAGGAGGTGTCCACCAGCGGCGCGCCTGTCAGACGGATCGCTTCGGCGACATTGGCGGGGGTGAGCCCGCCGGCCAGCCCCCAGCCGAGCGGCCCGCGATAGGCGGCAAGCAGGCTCCAGTCGAAGGCAAGGCCCATGCCGCCGGGCAGCTGGCCCTTGGGGGTCTTGGCATCAAACAGCAGAAAATCCGCCGCTCCGGCATAGGCGGCCGCGCGGGCGACATCCTCGGCCGTGGAGACCGACAGCACCTTCCACACCGGCAGGCCGAAGCGCGCCCTGACCTGCGCGGCCCGCGCGGGGCTTTCATGGCCGTGAAGCTGGATCGCATCAAGCTGCCCGGCTGCAACCGCGTCAGCCAGGACAGCGTCCTCGGCATCGACGAACACGCCTGCCTTGTGCACCGCGCCGCTGGCTTGCGCGGCCAGCCCGGCGGCGGCGGCAGGGGTGACGAAGCGTGGGGAGGGCGGGAAGAAGTTCAACCCCACCCACTCGGCCCGCGCCGCAATGCAGGCATTGAGGGTTTCGGCGGTCGAAATGCCGCAAATCTTGATGATGGCACTGGGCATGGTCGCCCGTTAGGCCGGTTGGAGCGGCTTTTCCAGCACCGCGAAGGTCAACGGCGGATCGCGCCGCACCGGGAAGGGGCGGGTTTCCCCGGTGCGCCGATAACCGCGCCGTTCGTACCACGCGATGAGGGTATCGCGGCTGTCGATCACCGTCATCTCCATCGCCGCGCTGCCATGGGCGCGGGCATTATCCTCCGCCGCATCGAGCAGCCGCCGGCCGAGCCCGCCCGATTGCCGCGTCGGCAGCACGCACAGCATCCCGAGATAGGCAAGGCGCGCATCCTTGCGGGTCACGGCAACGCAGCCGATTAGCGCCGCGCCCTCACGCGCGGTCAGGATGGTGACGGCAGGGTCGGCCAGCATCGCCGCGATTTCGCCGGGCGCGGTGCGTTGATCGTCAAGAATGTCGGCCTCGTGGTTCCACCCCTGACACGCCGAATCGCCGCGATAGGCGGCCTCGATCAGATCGGTGAGGGCGGACGCATCCCGGAAGGACGCTGCCGTGATTGCGATCAAAGCGTCGCCTCGATCGCCCGCGCGGCGGCCGCCGGGTCTTCGGCGCGGCTGATCGGGCGGCCGATGACGAGCACGCTCGCCCCGCTGTCGCGCGCCTGCCTTGGCGTTACCACGCGCTTCTGGTCGCCGGTGCCGCTGCCGTTCCTGGCGGCTGCCGGGCGCAGGCCGGGGACGACGAAGAAGCCGTCCTTCCAGGCTTTCCTGACGAGGCCCACTTCCTGCCCCGAACACACGATCCCATCCAGCCCGGCCGCATGGGCAAGATCGGCAAGGCGCATCACCTGCGCCTCGGCGCTGCCGTCGACGCCGGTGCTGGCAAGGTCGCTGGCATCGAGGCTGGTGAGCATCGTCACCGCCACCACCTTGGTGCCATTGGCCGCGGCCGCCTTGGCATCCTCCATCATCGCCCGCCCGCCGCTGGCATGGACCGTGACGATCGCGGGTTCATAGACGTGGATCGCCTGCATCGCGGCAGCGACGGTGTTGGGGATGTCGTGGAACTTCAGATCGAGGAAGATCGGCAGGCCCAGATGCGCGATCTCGTGGACCCCGTGCGCGCCGTGGGCGCAGAAGAACTCAAGCCCGAGCTTGACCCCGCCAACATGGGCGCGGACCTTTTCGACCAGCGCCTTGGCCGGTTCGAGCTGCGGCACGTCGAGCGCGAGATAGATCGGGTTGCTCAAGCATTGCCTCCATCGCGGGCGGGGTCGCTGGGGGAGAGCGGATCGGCGTCTCCTCCCCCGTCAATGCCGGGCTTTTCCACAGGCATGTCAACAGGCTGGACGTTCGGCGCCGGGGTGGCCGTCTGCTGCTCCCGCTCGCGGGCGAGCGCGGTGTTCTTCAGCGATGCCTCCAGCGCGCGCACCCGGCGCTGCAAGCCCCACACGATGCTGCGATGCACCGCCCACATCGGCAGGAACCCGGCGATGAAGGCAAGCAGCACCAGCACCGGCACCTTCGTTTCAAGCACGAGGTTCTGCCAGAGGGTCAGTTCGACCGGCTGCCAGTTGAAGATGGCGAACACCAGAAAGCCGATGGCCGCCAGCATCCAGAAGATGGTGCGAAGGATCTTCACGTGTCGAAAGCCTCCCGTTGCCCCGTTGCAGCGGCGAACCTAGGCGATTTGCGGGGCATGTCCAGCGTGCGCCCGCCTCAGCCGAACACCCGGGCGAAGATCGTGTCGACGTGCTTGAAGTGGTAATCGAGGTCGAACAGACGGCCCAGCGCGTCCGCGGGAAGCCGCGCGGTGACATCGGCATCGGCCTTGAGCAGATCGAGCAGTTGCAGCGCCCCGTCCGCTTCCCACACCCGCATCGCGTTGCGCTGCACCAGCCGGTAGCTCTCGTCACGGGTCAGCCCCGCCTGCGTCAGTGCCAGCAGCACCCGCTGCGAATGGATGAGCCCGCCCATCCGGTTCATGTTCTTCGCCATCCGCTCGGGGTAGACGACCAGCTTTTCGACCACCCCGGTCAGCCGGGCGAGCGCAAAATCGAGCGTGATCGTCGCATCCGGGCCGATATAGCGTTCGACCGAAGAGTGCGAGATATCGCGTTCGTGCCACAGCGCGACATTCTCCAGCGCCGGGGTCACGGCGCCGCGCACCACTCGGGCGAGGCCGGTGAGGTTTTCGGTGAGCACCGGATTGCGCTTGTGCGGCATAGCGGAGGAGCCCTTCTGGCCGGGGGAGAAATACTCCTCGGCCTCCAGCACCTCGGTGCGTTGCAGGTGGCGGACCTCGGTGGCGAGCCGTTCGATGCTGCTGGCGATCACGCCAAGGGTGGCAAAGAACATGGCATGGCGATCGCGCGGGATCACCTGAGTGGAGACAGGTTCGATGGCAAGGCCGAGCCTTTCGGCGACATATTCCTCGACCGCCGGATCGACATTGGCGAAGGTGCCGACCGCCCCCGAGATCGCGCAGGTTGCGATCTCGGCGCGCGCCGCCACCAGACGGGTGCGGCAGCGGCTGAATTCGGCATAGGCCTGCGCCAGCTTCAGCCCAAAGGTCACAGGTTCGGCATGGATGCCGTGGCTGCGGCCGATGGTGGGGGTGTATTTGTGCTCCTCCGCCCGGGTGCGCAGCGTGGCCAGCAGCGCGTCGAGATCGGCCAGCAGAATGTCGCTCGCCTGTGCAAGCTGAACCGAAAGGGTGGTGTCGAGCACGTCGCTGCTCGTCATCCCCTGATGCATGAAGCGCGCCTCTTCGCCCACTTGCTGGGCTACCCAGTCGAGGAAAGCGATCACGTCATGCTTGGTGACAGCCTCGATCGCGTCGATGGCGGCGACGTCAATCCTCGGATCGGTCGCCCACCAGTCCCACAGGGCCTTGGCAGCCGACTGCGGGACGACGCCAAGATCGGCGAGCTTCTGGGTGGCATGCGCCTCGATCGCGAACCAGATGCGATACTTCGCCTCCGGCTCCCACAGGGCGGTCATGGCGGGGCGGGCATAGCGGGGGACCATCGGGCGGCTCCGGTTGAGGGGACGGTCGCCGCGCTAGGGCGAGGCGCCGCGCAAGGCAAGCCGCCAACGCGCAGCTATCCCGCGACTTTCCCCCAGCCGAGCGCGCGTTCCGCCACCAGCAAGGCCGCCAATCCGCCTGCAATCTGCGCGGCAATAAAGAGAATCGCATTGCCGGGTGCAATGCCCGCGAAGGTATCGGACAGGGTGCGTGCAATCGTCACCGCCGGATTGGCGAAGGCGGTGGACGCGGTGAACCAGTAACCTGCAACGATCACGAGCGCGACGCTTGCCGGGACGGCTGCGGGCCGGGCGCGCAGCGTGCCGAGAATGGTAAGCACCAGCGCGAAAGTCGCCACTGCTTCAGACAGCCATTGCGCCGGGCCGGATCGCTCCCGCAGCGAGACTTGCACCAGCGGCTCTGCGAACATGGCGTGGGCAATCAGCGTTCCGGCCAACCCCCCGGCAATCTGGACTGCGACAAAGGCAAGGAACTCGCCAGCTGAAAGCTCCCTGCGCAGGGCGAACACGGCGCTGACGACGGGATTGAAATGCGCGCCCGAAACCGGGCCAAAGATGGTGATGAGCACGAACAGGATTGCGCCGGTTGCGACCGTGTTGGCAAGGAGCGCAAGGCCCACGTTTCCTGATGACAGCGTTTCCGCCATGATGCCGGAACCGATGACGGTCGCCACCAGCAGCGCCGTCCCCAGCCCTTCTGCAACCAGTCTGCGCCCCCCTGCGGTGTTCATCCCACGCGGTTTCCATGCTCGTCGATCAGCATCGCGCCGTCCTCCTTGAAAAAGGCGCCGCGCTGCGGCGGGAGAAGGTCGATTACCAGTTCCGACGGGCGGCACAGCCGCACCCCTTCCGGCGTCACCACCACGGGCCGGTTCATCAGGATCGGATGCGCCTCGATTGCATCGAGCAGCTGTTGGTCTGTCAGTTGTAAATTGCCAAGTTCAAGCTCGTCATAGGGGGTGCCCTTCTGGCGCAGCAAATCGCGCAAGGGGATGCCCATACGATCAACCAGCTGCGCCACCATTGCGCGGCTTGGCGGGCTGCGCAGATATTCGATCACATGCGGTTCGACGCCGGCATTACGGATGAGGCCAAGCGTGTTGCGCGAGGTTCCGCAAGCGGGGTTGTGATAGATGATAACGTCCATGCGGTGCCCCTACTGGCGCGATATGACTGGTCCATGACCTCAGATCAGGCCCTTGGCCCTGAGGCTGCTGTGCCCCTCGCGCCCGATGATTACGTGATCGTGGACCGTCACGCCCATGTGGCGCCCTGCCTCGGCAATCCGCTGGGTGATCTGGATGTCGGCGCGGCTGGGTTCGGGCGAGCCGCTGGGGTGATTGTGGACCAGGATCATCGCGCTCGCGCCCACGTCCATCGCCCGGCGGATCACTTCGCGCGGGTGGATCGCGGCTTCATCGATGCTGCCATCGCCCACGTGATGATCCTCGATCAGGCGGTTCTTGGTGTCGAGATAAAGCACCCGGACGCGCTCCACCGTCAGATGTGCCATGTCGGTGGTCAGATAGTCGATCAGCGCCTGCCAGCTGCCCAGAACGGGCTTACCCATGATCTCGCCGCGCGCCATGCGCCGGGCGGCCAGGGCAACGGCCTTCAATGCGGCGGCGGTGTTCTCGCCCACGCCCTTGACCCGCTGCAAGGCCTTGGGGTCGGCATTGAGGACCCCTGCAAGGCTGCCATATTGCGCCAGCAGCGCCTTGGCGATCGGCTTGGTGTTGCCGCGCGGGATGGCAGCAAACAGGAGGTATTCGAGCACCTCGTAATCGGCCAGCGCCTCAGCCCCGCCGGTCAGCAGCCGCGCCCTCAGCCGCGCGCGATGCCCGTCGCCTGCGGCTTTCCCCGCATCCCAATCGGGCACCGGCCCATCGAGAAAATCGAAACTCTCTTCAGCTTCCGGCAATGCGACCCCCCGGAAATGGCGACTATCCTTGCGCCTCATTGCCTTTGGACAGGGATACGCGCAAGGGGCGGGAGCAATGCCTGTGGGTGAGGATATCGAGCGGGAGGAGCCGCGCACCGTCCGCGAGCGGCGCCTTTGGCCGCGCCGCTGGCGCAGCCGCATCGCGCTCGGTGCGCTTGCCGCGGCGCTGGCAGGCGGCGGGGCGGCGTGGCTGGGGCGCGAGCGAATCGCGGGCGACGTGATCGACGATTACCTTGCCGACAAGCGCGTTCCTGCCACTTACGACATCGTCGCCATCGGCCCGCAGGTGCAGGTGATCGAAAACCTCGTCATCGGCAATCCGGCCCGGCCTGACCTTACCGTCAGGCGGCTGGTGGTCGAAATGGGCGTCGGCTGGGCGGGGCCCGAGGTCGAACAGGTCACCGTCGAAGGCGCGCGCGCTTTTGCCACCTATCGGGGAGGCAAGTTCAGCCTGGGTGCGCTCGACCCGCTGATCTTTACCGGATCGGACGAGCCGCCTGCGCTACCCGCCATCGCTGTCAGGGTCCGTGACGGGCGGGCGCTGGTGGAGAGCGATTTCGGGCACATCGGCGTCAAGCTGGAGGGCGAGGGGGCGCTTGACGACGGCTTTGCCGGAACGCTGGCGGCAACCGCGCCGGGGCTGGGCACCGGGGCCTGCGGCGCGGGAAGCGCGACGCTCTATGGCAGGCTGACCACCGACGACGGAGCGCCCACCTTCGACGGGCCGCTCCGGCTCAGCGCGCTCGCCTGTGCAGGCGCGCGGCTGGCGCGGGCGGATATCGGCACGCGGGCAAGCCTTCGCCCCGATTTCACCGCCGCCTCCGCCGATTTCCGGATCGCGGGCCGGGAGGCTGCCTATGCCGCGCTCACCGGCGCGGGGCTGGAGGGGACCGCGCGGCTCGACTGGTCGGCCGAGAGGATCGCCCTCGGGCACGATCTGGCGCTGACCGGGATTGCCGCCCCGCAAGGCCGGATCGGCCGCCTCGCTGCCGAGGGACGCTGGCGCGGGACCGGGGATTTGGCGAGCGGCCAGTGGGAAGGCACCCTGCGGGCCGATCGCCTTGCCCCCGCACCGGGCCTTGCCGCCGGTCTTGCCAGCGCCGAACGCGGCCTTGAGGGCACGCTGCTCGCCCCGCTCCTTGCCAAAGCGCGCGGCAGCCTGACCCGCGCGCTTGACGGCGCAAGCCTCAGGGCCGAAGCGATCCTGCGCCACAAGGGGGGCGAGGCGGCGCTCTCGATCCCCGAGGCCAGCCTTGCCACATTGCGCGGCACCCCGGTGCTGGCGCTGTCCCGTGCCAGCGCGACGATCGGTGCGGCCGGGCTCGGCGGGCTCAGCGGCGATCTGCTGGCGGGCGGGGAGGGCCTGCCGGACGTGAACGGCCGGGTCGAGCAGGGCGCGGGCGGCACGTGGACGCTGCGGCTGGCGATGGCGGACTATGCCGCCGGACCCAACCGCCTCGCCGTGCCGCGCCTCACCTTGCGCGCCGCACCGGGCGGGGCGATCGGTATTGACGGGCTGGTCACAGCCAGCGGCGATCTGCCCGGTGGCGGGGTGCGCGATCTGACGGTGCCGCTGGAGGGCAACTGGTCGCCTGCCGCCGGCCTTGCGCTGGGCACGCGCTGCACGGCGGTGCGCGCGGCGAGCCTTGCCCTTTCCGGCCTTGCGCTCGGCCCGCAGGCGTTGACCCTGTGCCCGGAAGGCCGCGCGCCGATGCTGGCGTGGCGCGGCGGACTGCGCCTCGCCGCGCGCACCGGGCCGCTCGATCTGGCAGGGCGCGTCGGCGAAAGCCCGGCGCGCTTCACCGCCGACCGGGCGGTGCTGCGCTATCCCCAGCCCTTAGCGGTGGAAAATCTGGCCGCCCGCATCGGCACCGGCGCAAGCGAAATACGCCTTTCCGCCGCAAGGCTGACCGGCCGTCTCGATGGGCCGCTCACCGGCACCCTTGAAGGCGGCGCGGCGCGGCTGGCCGCCGTGCCGTTCGATCTTGATGCAATCGGCGGAGGCTGGGCCTTTGCCGATGGCGCGCTCACGCTGAGCAAGGCGCGCTTCACCCTTGCCGACCGCCCGGCCGAGGGCGAGGTCCGTTTCGTCCCGCTGATCGCCGAGGGGGCGAGCCTGAGCTTCGCCGATAACCGCATCGCCGCCGCGGCCGAACTGCGCCACCCCGAATCGCGCCGCAGTGTCGCTGCCGTGACCCTTGCCCATGATCTCGGCACCGCCGCAGGCGGCGCGCGCATCACCGTGCCGGGCCTCGTTTTCGACAAGGCCTTCCAGCCTGCCGACCTCACCCCGCTCGCCAGAGGGGTGATCGCCTTTGCCGATGGCACCGTGACGGGCACGGGCCGGGTGGACTGGCGGGGTGAGGACATCACCAGCAGCGGCACCTTCGGTTCGGACGGACTCGATTTCGCCGCCGCCTTCGGCCCGGTGCGCGGGCTGGCCGGGCGGATCGTCTTCACCGATCTTGTGAACCTCACCACCGCCCCCGGCCAGACCGTCACCATCGCTGCGATCAATCCGGGGGTCGAAGTGCTCGGCGGCACGGCGCGCTTCAGCCTGACCGGCGGCACCGTTCTTGCGCTTGAGGATGCGCGCTTTCCCCTGATGGGCGGCACCCTGCGGATGCGCCCGCTGACGATGGATTTCGGTAAGAGCGAAGAGCGCCGCTACATCTTCGAGATCGTCGGGCTGGATGCCGCGCAGTTTGTCGCCCAGATGGAGCTGACCAACCTGTCGGCCACCGGCATATTCGATGGCACCGTGCCGATCGTGTTCGATGCCGCCGGCAATGGCCGGATCGAGGGCGGGGTGCTGATCGCCCGGCCCGGCGGGGGCAATATCGCCTATGTGGGCGAGCTGACCTACGAAGACCTCGGCCAGATGGGCAATTACGCCTTTTCGGCGCTGCGCTCGCTCGATTACCGGCAGATGAGCGTCGGGCTGGGCGGGGATCTGGCGGGGGAAATCGTCACCAGCTTCAATTTCGACGGGGTGCGGCAGGGGGCGGGCACCAGCCGCAACTTCATCACCCGCCGCCTGGCGCAGCTGCCGATCCGCTTCCGGGTCAATGTGCGCTCGGAAAATTTCTACCAGCTGGCCACCATGGTGCGGTCCTTCTGGGACAGCGACTATCTCGGCGATCCGCGCAGCCGGTTCCGGATCGAGAATGGCCGCCTCGTGCCGGTGCTGCCTCCCGTTCAACCTCCGGAAAGCGAAGACCAGCCATGACGCAACACGAATTGACCGTTTCCGCGCGCGCTGCCACACCCCCGGCCATGACGGGGCAGGGGGCAACAGCGCTGATGGAGCGGGACGACAGGACCAGACACCGGGCGCTGATGGCCGGGGCGGCGATCCTTTCGGCGGGGCTGGCGGGGTGCATCAACATCGCCGCGCCCGAAAAGCCGATCGTGATCGAGCTCAACATCAACATCCGGCAGGAAGTGATCTACCGGCTGGCGGAAGACGCGGCCAACACGATTGAAGCGAACGAGGACATTTTCTGATGCCCCGATTTTCGCGCGAAGGAGAATGACGATGCGTAAGGCAGTGTTTGGAAGCCTCGCGGCAGCAGCGGTGCTGGGCCTGTTCGCGGCGCCCGCTCTGGCGGATCGCGATCCCGCCTATGCCAAGGCGCGCGCCGAGGGGCGTGTGGGCGAGCAGCCCGACGGCTATCTCGGGATCGTGGGGGCGGCGGACAAGGGGCTGCAGGACATGGTCAATGAAATCAACATCAAGCGCCGCTCGCTCTACAGCAACAAGGCGCAGGAGAACAAGGCGACCATCGAGGCCTATGCCTTGACTGCCGGTTGCCAGGCCATTGCCCGCACCGAGCCGGGCGAGAAGTATATGTCGCCCGATGGTCGCTGGCAGACCCGCACCGGTGCCGCCCCGATCCGCGATCCGCGGTGTCCGTGAGGTTTTGTCCGGTGGGGCAAGGCGCAGGTCCGCGCCGCTGAGCGGCTGGCGCGCTGCGGCGTGCGGCCTCATACTGCACCTGCGAACAACTCCATGCGATCCGCCCCCGCACAATGTTGACAGGCATGTGCCCCCCTTCTAAGGGGGCGGCGCCCTCGGCGGGCACCTGGTTGCATGTGGCTGGCCTCTTCCTTTAGGGATCAAGGCATGAGCGACGAGAAACCCGCCCGAGAACCCATTCACGAGGATGCGCGGATCGACGCGCTCGAAGCGCGGCTCAGGGCCGCACGCGAGCGTGAAGAGCAGCGTAACCGGCCGCAGGTGAAAGGTGTCGATGCGAATTACCGCAGCGGCAACCGCGCTCTGGCCTCTCTCCCGGGCGGGATCATTGGCGGCCTGGTGATCGGCTTTGCGGTTGACGCATTGTTCGGGATCGCGCCGTGGGGCCTGTTGGCGGGGCTGTTCCTCGGAACGGCATCGGCCTTCAGAAGCATTATTCTTGGTGCGAACTCGCGCCCCGCAGATGCGGCCCAGGACGAAGATAGCGCGGTCTAGACCCCCGCTTGACCCCCTCCAGGCCCTGTCCAGGGGCAGGTCGCAAGCGGTTCTATTGGGGATCTTTCGATCGTGGCAGCCGAAGAAGGCAAGGTCGATCCGATGAAGCAGTTCACCATCGAACCCCTGTTGGGGTCCGATTGGCAACTGGCCGACGGGTTGAGCATCGCGTTCACCAATTCCGCGTTGTGGATGGCGGTCACCGCCGTCCTCGTCTGGGTGTTCGTCGCAGGCGGGATGAAGCGCGCGCTGGTGCCGGGCCGCTGGCAGATGGCGGTCGAGACGATGACCGGCTTCATCGACGATCTGCTTGAAGCCAATGTCGGTAAAGCGGGGCGCAAATATGTGCCCTACATCTTTACGCTTTTCATGTTCATCCTGATCGGCAACCTGCTCGGCCTGGTGCCGCTTGGGCTGATCCCGGGGGTGCATGCCTTCACTTTCACCAGCCACTTCACCGCGACCGGCGTGCTGGCGATCATGAGCTTTTCGATCGTGCTGGTGGTGGGCTTTGCCAAGCATGGCCTGCATTTCTTCTCGCTGTTCTGGCCATCGAACACGCCCGCCTTTCTGGCGCTGCCGATCAGCCTGATCGAACTGGTGTCCTTCATGGTGCGCCCCTTCAGCCTTGCGCTGCGACTGTTCGTGGCGATGATGGCGGGCCACGTCCTGCTCAAGGTGCTGGCGAGCTTCGTGATTGCCGGCGGCAGCGCCGGGCCGGCACTGGGCGCATTGGTCGGCGTGCCGAGCTTCATCCTGATGGTAGCGATCAGCGCGCTGGAGATCCTCGTGGCGGGGATTCAGGCCTACGTGTTCGCGCTGCTGACTTCGCTCTACATCAACGACGCGGAAAATCTTCACTGACCGCATTTCGCAAGCGGTCTCAAAAGCCCCAAACAACCAACGAATTCTTCAAGGAGTTTATTACCATGGACGCAACTGCTGCAGCTCTTCTGGGTGCCGGTCTCGCCGCGATTGGCGCCGGTCTCGCCGCGCTCGGCGTGGGCAATGTCTTTGCCTCGTTCCTCGAAGGCGCACTGCGCAATCCCGGTGCCGCTGACGGTCAGCAGGGCCGTCTGTTCATCGGCTTTGCGGCTGCGGAACTTCTCGGCCTGCTCGCCTTCGTGATCGCCGTTCTGCTGATCTTCCGCTAAGATCGCACAGGCGCGCCGGGACCGCCCGGCGCGCCGCTATGCAAGCAGCCGGTAACAAGGGCGGATCATGCCTCAGATCGATCAAATCGCCGAGACGCTGACCAGCCAGGTGTTCTGGCTGCTGTTGTTCTTCGGCCTTACCTTTGTCGTGGTCGGGCTCGGCATGGTGCCCAGGGTCATGGGCACTGTAGAGCTGCGCGATCAGCAGATTGCGGGTGACCTCTCCGCGGCTCAGGCCGCGCGCGACGCCGCCGACACCGAGGAAGCGGCCTGGCGGCAACGCGAGAATGCCAACCGCGCGGCGGCTCAGACCCTGATCGGAGAAGCCAAGGCGAAGGCCGCCGCGGCCAGCGCCGCCAAGCTCGCCGAAGCGTCGGTTCACCTCGATGCCCGTCTTGCTGCAGCCGAAGTCGCTATTGACGCCGCGCGAGGCAGTGCGATGGCCGAGATCGAGGCGGTCGCCGCCGATGCCGCGCGTGACATCGTCGCCCGCGTTGCCGGTGCGAATGTGGAACCGGCCGCCGCTGAGGCGGCAGTCAGGGAGGTGATGGCGCATGGCTGATATCCTGATGATCCTCGCCGCCGGGGCCGAAGCGCACCATTCCGAAGCGGGCGTGCTCGGGCTTGATTCGTACCAGTGGGTTGCGCTGGCGATGACGGTTCTGCTCGGCGTGTTCGTGTGGAAAAAAGTCCCGGGCATCATCACCGGCGGGCTCGATGCGAAGATTGCAGCCATCCGCACGGCGCTCGACGAAGCCAGAACGCTGCGTGCCGAAGCCGAGGCGCTTCGGGCCGAGTATGCAGCCAAGATCGCCGGTGCCGAAAAAGACGCAGAAGCAATGCTCGCGGGCGCACGCCAAGAGGCTGACGCGATCCTTGCCAAGGCTGAGGCCGACAGCGAAGTGATGGTTGCGCGCCGCCAGCGAATGGCAGAAGACAAGATCGCCGCTGCCGAGCGTGCTGCTGTGGCCGAGGTCAAGGCGAAGGCTGTGACCGCCGCCGCCGCCGCATCCAAAGTGCTGATCGCCAAGGCCCATGATGGCAAGGCCGACAAGAAGCTGGCAGATGCGGTAATCGCTTCGCTCTGAAGAGCGGCGGTAAATTTGGGTAACTAAGGGGGCGGTCCGCAGAGGCCGCCTTTTTTTGTGGCGTCTCAACCGCCGGGCAGGAAAACAACCTTGCCCACCAGCTCGCGCCGCGTCATCGCCTCGAAACCCTCGCGCCAGCGGCTCAGCGGCAGCGTCCGGTCGATCGCCGGACTTATCGCGCCCGCTTCGGCCAGCGCCCGGATCGCAGCGTTGATCGCGCGGCCGCGCTCGGGGAAGCGACGGGTGTATTCTCCGGCACGCACGCCAACGATGCTGAAGCCCTTGATCAGCGGAATGTTGGTCGCAATCTCCGCGATCCGCCCGCTGGTGAAGCCGACGACCATCAGTTTGCCGCCGAAGGCCACGCAGCGGGTCGATTCGTCGAACACATCGCCTCCCACGGGATCGAAGACGATATCGGCAAGCGCCCCTGCCGTGATCGCTGCGACCTGCTCGCGGAAGCGGCCCTCGGCCATTATGATGGCTTCGGGCCGGGCGAGGGCGGCAATACGCTCGACCTTGGCGGCTGAGCCGGTGGTGGCGATCACCCGCGCCCCCAGCGCGCGGGCAATGTCGCAGGCCGCAAGGCCAACCCCGCCGCTTGCGCCGTGAACGAGCACCCATTGCGACCGCTGCAAACAGCCCAGTTCGACCAGCCCGGCATAGGCGGTCAGATAGGTTGCACCCATCGCCGCGGCCTGTGGGAAATCGAACCCGGCAGGCATGGGTGACAGCTTGTCGACGGCGACGCAGGCGATTTCGGCAAAGGCCCCGGTCTTGTTGCCGCCCATCACCCTGTCGCCGGGAGCAAATCCGCTGGCCGGGTCGGCCTCCAGCACCTCGCCAGCGAATTCGAGGCCGCTGGTGAAGGGTGGCTGCGGTTTGAACTGATACTCTCCCCGCGTCATCAGCAGATCGGGGAAGTTGAGCGAGGCCGCGCGCACCTGCACCAGCACTTCGCCGGGCGCGCGGACAGGAGGCGGCAGGTCAGCCAGCGTTACGCCGGACAGGTCGGGCGAGAGCGCCGTGATGCGCAGGGCCTGCATCATGTGCCTTTCGTCATTGCGGGCAAAGCGAAGCAATCCATCGACCGACTCCGCCCCATTTCGCTGCGTTTGGCCATGGATTGCCGCGTCTCCGGCGGCTCCTCGCAATGACAAGGTTCGGGTTCAGAAGTTATCCTTCGCCGCCCTGAGCGCCGCGAAGGTTTCGTGCGGGGCATTGCCCCCCCACTTGGCCATCATCGCCGGATCGTCGGCACGCAGGAAGGGGTTGGTGGCAAGCTCGCGTTCGAGCACAGTCGGCACGGTCCATTCACCCCGGGCGCGTTTTGCGGTGATCTCGTCGGCATAGGCCCGCAAGGCGGCGTTGTCGGGATCGGCGTGGAGCGCAAAGCGCGCGTTGGACACGGTGTATTCGTGCGCACAGTAGAGCAGCGTTTCCGGCGGCAGCGCCTTGATGCGGGAAAGGCTCGCCCAGAATTGCCGGGGCTCACCTTCGAACATCCGTCCGCAGCCCAGTGCAAACACGGAATCGCCGACAAAGGCGATGCCCTCGCCTGCGAAGTGAAACGCGATATGGCCGTTGGTGTGGCCCGAGACGTCGATCACTGCGGCCTCCACGCCGCCGATCATTGCCGTGTCGCCGTGGGCGATCACGCGGTCGACCGGGAACTTGCCCGCGATCTCGGCAGGCCCGGTGATCGTGCAGCCAGTCGCGGTCTTGATGGCTTCATTCCCGCCCGCGTGATCGGGGTGCCAGTGGGTGTTCCAGATCTGGGTGATGCGCCAGCCCTTCAGCTCGGCCTGGCGGAGATATTCCCCGGCATCGGGGGTGTCGATCGCGACCGTTTCGTGGCTGTCGGTGTCGTGCACCAGATAGCCGTAATTGTCGCTGAGGCAGGGGAACTGGTGCACATGGATCATGGAACGGAAGTCTACAGCGACAGTCCTCAAAGGAAAAGGCCCGCCTGCCGAAGCAAGCGGGCCTTTCATTTTCCGGTGGACACTCGCCCGCAAGGGGCAAGCGTCTGAGGATCAATCCTGACCCTTCTTGAGCGCAGCACCAAGGATATCGCCGAGCGAAGCGCCCGAATCCGACGAGCCGAACTGTGCCACCGCTTCCTTCTCTTCGGCGATCTGACGCGCCTTGATCGAGAAGTTAGGCTTCTTCGACCGGTCGAAGCCGATCACCATCGCATCGAGCTTGCTGCCGACCTGGAAGCGATCCGGACGCTGTTCGTCACGGTCACGGCCAAGATCGGCGCGCTTGATGAAGCCGGTCGCGCCGTCTTCGCCAACCTGCACTTCCAGTCCGCCGTCACGCACTTCGAGCACGGTCACGGTGACGGTCTGGTTCTTGCGCAGGCTGCCGCCGCTGGTGGCGCCTTCAGCCGTCGGCGCGCCCTTTTCGAGCTGCTTCATGCCGAGGCTGATACGCTCCTTCTCGACATCGACATCGAGCACGATGGCCTTGACCATTTCGCCCTTGCGGTGAAGCGCCAGCGCGTCTTCGCCCGAGATGCCCCAGGCGATGTCCGACATGTGGACCATGCCGTCGACGTCGCCATCGAGACCCACGAACAGGCCGAACTCGGTGGCGTTCTTGACTTCGCCTTCGACTTCGGTGCCGACCGGGTGCTTCTCGGCGAATTCGTCCCACGGATTGCGCTGGGCCTGCTTGAGGCCGAGGCTGATGCGGCGCTTGTCGCTGTCGACTTCGAGCACCATCACATCGACTTCCTGCGAGGTCGAGACGATCTTGCCGGGGTGGACGTTCTTCTTGGTCCAGCTCATTTCGCTGACGTGGACAAGGCCTTCGATCCCGGCTTCCAGCTCCACGAAGGCGCCGTATTCGGTGATGTTGGTAACCTGGCCCGACAGCTTCGCGCCGACCGGATACTTGGCAGCAACGCCATCCCACGGATCGCTTTCCAGCTGCTTCATGCCGAGGCTGATGCGCTGCGTTTCAGCGTTGATGCGGACGATCTGCACCTTCACCGTGTCACCGATATTGATGACTTCGCTGGGGTGGTTGACGCGCTTGTAGCTCATGTCGGTGACATGCAGCAGGCCGTCGATGCCGCCGAGATCCACGAACGCACCGTAATCGGTGATGTTCTTCACGACGCCGTCGATGATCTGGCCTTCGACCAGATCGTTGATCAGCTCGCTGCGCTGTTCGGCACGGGTCTCTTCAAGCACCGCGCGGCGCGAGACGACGATGTTGCCGCGGCGGCGATCCATCTTGAGGATCTGGAACGGCTGCGGAATGTCCATCAGCGGAGTGACATCGCGCACCGGGCGGATATCGACCTGCGATCCGGGGAGGAACGCCACGGCGCCATCGAGGTCGACGGTGAAGCCGCCCTTGACGCGGCCGAAGATGCGGCCTTCGACGCGCTTGCCTTCGCCAAATTCGCTTTCGAGCTTGTCCCAAGCGGCTTCGCGGCGGGCACGGTCACGCGAGAGCATGGCTTCGCCGTCAGCGTTCTCGACGCGGTCGACGAAGACTTCGACTTCGCCGCCAACGGTCAGGCCGTGGTCGTCTTCGCCGCGGCTGAATTCCTTGAGGGAGATGCGGCCTTCGCTCTTGAGGCCGACGTCGATCACGGCAAAACCGTTTTCGATCGCAGTGACGGTTCCCTTGACGACGCGGCCTTCAAAGCCATCTTCGCCGGCACCGCCGAGTTGTTCATTGAGCATCGCCTCGAAATCGGCGCGCGTGGGCATTTGGGTTGCCATAAGCAGGTAAGATCCTGTTTCATTGTGCTACCGGCCGCCGGTTTTTCCGGGGTCTTTCACCGCTTCCCGTGCACCATTGCGCGGGCTGGCGGGGCAAGAGGCAGACTTCCACGCGCAGCCCCATGCTGATCGCGCGGGTTCCTTCAACCGATAATGATTGCGAGAACGGTCGCGCGCTTAGGCGAAAGTGCGGCACAAGGCAAGGAAAAGCCGCCTCAGCCGCCCCGCATCACCACGGCCTCGATCGCTGCCTCGATCGCGGCATCGCGGCCGAAATGGGTGGTGTCGAGCACGAGGGCATCGGGCGCAGCGCGCAGGGGCGCATCCACGCGGCCCATGTCGCGCGCATCGCGCAGCGCAATGTCACGCTCGATCGCGGCCAGCGCGGCGGCGATCCCGCGCCCCGTCATCTCCAACCAGCGCCGCCGCGCGCGCTCCTGCACGCTGGCGGTGATGAACAGCTTCACCTCGGCCTCCGGCGCGATCACGGTGCCGATGTCGCGCCCATCAAGCACCGCCCCGCCTTCCTGCAGCGCGAAGGCACGCTGGCGCTCATAAAGCGCGCGGCGCACCTCCGGGTGAACCGACACGCGGCTCGCAAATCCGCCGACCTCTTCCGAGCGCAGGATATCCTCATCCAGCAGGGTCGCCGGAAAATCGCAGGCCACCAGCGCGGCGTGAGAATCGTCGGGATCGCCGCCGGTCAACTGCACCTGCCGCCCGACCGCGCGGTAAAGCAGCCCGGTGTCAAGATGGGGCAGGCCGAAATGACTGGCGAGCGCCCGGGCGATGGTGCCCTTGCCGCTGGCGGTGGGGCCGTCAACGGCGATGATCATTCGGCGCGCTCCTGCCCCCTGCCGCGCCCGCGCCACGCCCGCACCAGCCCGAACAGCGCGATGGATGCCCAGAAGAACTCCAGCACCAGACTTGCCCAATTGGTGTGAACCAGCAGCGAGACGGTGAGCAGCGCCGCGCCCAGCAGGTTGGTGCCGTGCAGGATGAAGGGGTTGGTCGTCTTAGCAAGCGTCAGATAGGCATAGGCTCCGATGATGCAGGCGGTGCCCGCAAGGCCCACAAGGCTCGCCCAGTCGAACGGGGTGGTCATCGTCGCACCAGCCAATCCACGCCGATGGGGGAGAGGGGGAGCGTCATCCCGCCGCCTCTTCCAGCAGATCCACAAAGGTCGGGAAGCTGGTGTTGATCGGGCTGGTGTCGTCAACGCTCACGCCGCCTGCACTCACCAGACCTGCCACGGCCATGCTCATGCAAATGCGATGATCGAGCCGGGTGGCGACATGCGCGCCGTCTGGTGTGCCAGGCAGGGGATCGCCGCCCGTTCCGTGGATGGTGAGCCCGTCCGCGTGCTCCTCCACCCGCGCGCCCGCCAGCGAGAGCGCCGTTGCCATGGCGGCAAGCCGGTCGCTCTCCTTGACCCGCAGCTCTTCAAGCCCGGTGGTGCGCGTGGTGCCGCTGGCCAGCGCGGCGGCAACGAACAGCACGGGAAACTCGTCAATCATGGCAGGCGCAATCGCCGGGTCGACATCGATGCCGGTGAGCGCCGCGTGGCGCACGCGCAGATCGGCGACCGGCTCTCCGCCGACTTCGCGGGGGTTCACCTCGGCAATATCCGCGCCCATCGCGCGTAGCACCTGAAGCAGCCCGGCCCGGGTCGGGTTGAGGCCGACGTTCAGGATCGTGAGATCGCTGCCGGGCACTAGGGTCGCTGCAACCATGAAGAAGGCGGCCGACGAAGGATCGCCGGGCACGGTGACGTCCATCGGCCGCAGATCGGCCTCGCCATGGATGGCGATTACGGTTTCGCCGTTTTCCTCGCCCACTTCCAGCTTCGCGCCGAAGCCCGCCAGCATCCGTTCGGTATGGTCGCGGGTGGGGATGGGCTCGATCACGCGGGTGATGCCCGGCGTGTTGAGCCCGGCGAGCAGCACCGCGCTCTTCACCTGCGCACTCGCCACCGGCAGGCGATAGACGATCGGCACGGCAGGGTTTGCGCCGCGCAGCATCAGCGGGAGGGTGCCGCCTGCCGATGCCTCGATACCGGCGCCCATCTGCGACAGCGGATCGATCACCCGCTTCATCGGCCGGCCCGAAAGGCTCGCATCGCCCGTGAAGGTTGCGGTGATCGCGTGGCTGGCGACGAGGCCCATGAGGAGCCGGGTGGACGTGCCCGAATTGCCCATGTCGAGTGCCTGCGCAGGTTCGAGCAGGCTGCCCACGCCTACGCCGTCAACCGTCCAGGTGCCATCTGCCCCGCGCTTCGCCTGCGCGCCGAACTGGCGCATCGCGGCCGCGGTCGCCAGCACATCCTCGCCTTCAAGCAGGCCGTGGATGGTGCTGCGCCCCACGGCCAGCCCGGCAAACATCAGCGCGCGGTGGCTGATCGACTTGTCGCCGGGCACACGGATGGCGCCGCAAAGCGGGCCGAGCGGTTGGAAGCGGTGGCTGGTCATCTGGCGCGGGTCTTTGACAGCGACCCGCGCTTCTGGCAAGGCGCGCCGCGCACTGCGCCGGAGCCCTGATCCAACCCCATTGAATCAGGGCTTGCCGCAACCCACAATTCTCGTTCAATCGCGCGAACTCGCAAGTGCGCTTCGCCCGCCCCGGCCAAGGGGCGGCCAGTTTTGAGGAATGACCATGGCCAAGCCCGAATGGGGTGCCAAGCGCACCTGCCCCAATTGCGGAACCCGGTTCTACGATCTGGGCAAGGATGATCCGGTGTCCTGCATCGAATGCGGCAACACCTGGTCGCCCGAGCCCGTGCTGAAGTCCAAGCAGCCGATTCCTTTCGAGGAGGTCGAGAAGAAGGTCGATGTCGATGCCGACGCGGATCTGGGCGGCGATGACGATATCGATGATCTGGAAGACATCGAGGATATCGACGAAGACGGCGATTCGCCCGACAACGACGTCGATCTCGGCGGTGACGACGATCTGGGCGTTGCCACCGGCACCGGCGATGGTGACGAAGACGAAAGCTGATTTTGCACTTGCAAAGGGGAGGCGGCCCTTATAATGGCCGCCTCCCGCAGGCAGGGCGTAAGGGCCCTGCTCGCATGATGACTGGTTCGGGGCCTTAGCTCAGCTGGGAGAGCGCAACACTGGCAGTGTTGAGGTCAGCGGTTCGATCCCGCTAGGCTCCACCAGTCACCAATGATCAAAGTCGTGAGGACCGTTCCCCGAGGGAACCCCTTCCGCAACGCTGGCCGACGAGGTTTCGTCCGCCGGCGTTTTTCGCATTTTGCGGGCGTTTCGGCTCCCGGCAGGAGAAGTGAGCGATGTTCGACACGCTGTCTGACCGTCTGGGAGGCGTTTTCGACAAGCTGAAAGGCCGCGGCGCGTTTGCAGGAAAAGTGGGCACCACTTTTCCGGTTCGCAAACGCGCCCACCAAGGACAAGCGGCCCCGCGCGGCGAAGTGACTCGCTATGTTTGACACGCTGTCCGACCGTCTTGGCGGGGTGTTCGACAAGCTGAAAGGCCGCGGCGCGCTGCGTGAGCAGGACGTGCGCGATGCCATGCGCGAAGTGCGCATCGCCCTGCTCGAAGCCGACGTCGCGCTTCCCGTTGCCCGCCGCTTTATCGATGCCGTCACCGAAAAGGCCGTGGGGCAGGACGTGCTGCGCTCGGTCACGCCGGGCCAGATGGTCATCAAGATCGTCCATGACGAGCTGGTCGAAACACTGGGCGGGATGGAGGTCGAAGGCCTGCGCCTCGATGCCAAGCCGCCGGTCGTGATCATGATGGTCGGCCTGCAAGGCTCGGGCAAGACGACGACCACCGCCAAGCTCGCCAAGCTGATCCGCGAACGTCACGGCAAGAAGGCGCTGATGGCCTCGCTCGACGTCAACCGTCCGGCGGCGCAGGAGCAGCTGGCGGTGCTGGGCGGACAGGTTGAGGTCGCCACCCTGCCGATTGTCGCGGGCCAGCAGCCGGTCGACATTGCGCGCCGGGCGATGGAAGCCGCGCGCCTCCAGAACTTCGACGTGCTGCTGCTCGACACCGCGGGCCGCCTGCATGTCGATGATGCGCTGATGGCCGAGATGAAGGCCGTCGCCAGCGTTTCGGCCCCCAACGAAGTGCTGCTGGTGGTGGACAGCCTGACTGGTCAGGACGCGGTCAACGTCGCGCAGAACTTCACCAATGAAGTGCCGCTGACCGGCGTGGTGCTGACCCGCATGGACGGCGATGCCCGCGGCGGTGCGGCGCTTTCGATGCGTGCCGTGACGGGCAAGCCGATCAAGTTTGCCGGCACCGGCGAAAAGCTCGACGCGATCGAGCCTTTCCGGCCCGGCTCGGTCGCCGACCGCATCCTCGGCATGGGCGACGTGGTCAGCCTGGTCGAACGCGCGGCCGCGACGATCAAGGAAGAGGACGCCGAAAAGCTCGCCCGCAACCTTGAAAAGGGCAAGTTCGATCTGGACGATCTTGCCATGCAATTGCGCCAGATGCGCAGCATGGGCGGGCTGGGGATGCTGGCAGGCATGATGCCGGGCATGAAGAAGGCGAAGCAGGCGATGGCGGCCTCGGGCATGGACGACAAGGTGCTCGTCCACCTCGAAGCGGTGATCGGCTCGATGACCCCGAAAGAGCGCGCCAACCCCGACCTGATGAACGCCAAGCGCAAGAAGCGCGTGGCGGCCGGCAGCGGCACCGATGTGCAGACGGTGAACAAGCTGTTGAAGATGCACCAGGAAATGGCCCGCGCCATGAAGCAGATCAAGAAGATGGGCGGATTGAAGGGCCTTGCCGCGATGTTCGGCGGTGGGGGCGGCATGGGCGGCGGCGGTCCGATGGGGGGCATGCCCGGAATGGGCGGCGGCCCCGGTGGGCTACCTGGCCTTGGCGGACCGATGGGCGGTCTGCCCGGCCTTCCCCGCAAGAAATAGTTTCTAGTCAGTCGTTTCGTTTCAACAGTTCAAATCACTCGAAAGGTCATTATCCATGTCGATCTCCATCCGGCTCTCGCGCGGCGGTGCCAAGAAGCGTCCCTATTACCGTATCGTCGTCGCCAACAGCCGCAGCCCGCGCGACGGCAAGTATCTTGAGCAGATCGGCACCTATAACCCTCTGCTCGCCAAGGATTCGGCCGATCGCGTCAAGCTGATCGAAGACCGCGCCCGCTACTGGCTCGGCGTCGGCGCGCAGCCGACTGACCGCGTCGCCCGCTTCCTCGATGCCGCCGGCATCAAGGAGCGCGCAGCCCGTGTGAACCCCAAGAAGGGCGAACCGGGCGAGAAGGCCAAGGAGCGCGCTGAAGAGCGTGCCGCCAAGATCGCCGAGGCCGAAGAAGCCGCGCGCGCCGCTGAGGAAGAAGCCAAGGCCGCTGCCGCTGCCCCGGCTGCGGAAGAAGCGCCTGCCGAAGAAGCCGCCGCTGAGGAAGCTCCGGCTGCTGACGAAGCTGCCACCGAAGAAGCGCCTGCCGCTGAAGAGGCTGCCGCTGAGGAAACTCCGGCTGCTGAAGAACAGGCCGAAGGCTGATTGTCAGTGCCTAATTCCGTTCAGGCTGAGCTTGTCGAAGCCCTGTCCTTCTTTTTTCGCCGCAGTGCGGAAGAAAAGCAGTCCTTCGACAGGCTCAGGACGAACGGGTTGGGGCAATCATGACCAAGCCCGTCACCCTCGCTGCCATTATCGGCGCGCATGGGGTGGCGGGCGAGGTGCGCCTGAAGCTGTTCGGCGAGGGCGCCGCGGCGCTATCGGCCCACAAAATCTTCAACGATGGCGCACTGACGTTGGTCAAGGTCCGCGATGACGGCAAGGGAGGGGCGGTCGCCCGCTTTGCCCAAAGCACCACCCGCGCCGATGCGGAAAAGCTGCGCGGCACCGCACTCACCGTGCCGCGCGATGCGCTCCCGCTGCTGGCAGAGGGCGAATTCTATCACGCCGACCTGCTCGGCCTGCCCGTGATGACAGACACGGGTGAGGCTATTGGCACCGTCCTCGCCATCGAGAACTTCGGCGCGACCGATATCATCGAAATCACCCGTGACCCCGCGCCCGAAAAGGGGCCGAAGACCTTCATGGTCCCGATGACCCCCGCCGCCGTGATCGGTTGGGATGACAAGCAGCTTGTGATCAGCGCCGATTTCGCCGATAATTGATGGCGTGAGTTCGCCCTCTGACGCAGCTCTCTGGCAGCGCATCGCCGATCACCGGATCGGCCCTCCCGACGCATCGCTCACCTTCGCGAGCCGTCTGGCGCGGGAGAACCGCTGGACCCTTGCCCATGCCGAACGGGTGATCGCGGAATACAAGCGGTTCTGCTATCTCGCCATGACCGCCGGGCATGAGGTGACGCCGTCCGATGCGGTCGATCAGGCCTGGCACCTCCACCTCACCTACACCCGCGATTACTGGGAACGGTTCTGCGCCGCCGTGCTGCGCTGCGATCTGCACCATGGGCCCACGCGCGGCGGGCCGGAGGAAGGTGCGCGGTTCTACCGCCAATATGCCGACACGCTCGCCGCTTACGAAGCCGCCTTTGGCGCTCCGCCGCCTGCCGACATCTGGCCTGCCGCGCGCCGACGATTTCGCGTGGACCCGAGGAATGTCCGCGTTAACTTCTCCGATGGTATCTTCGTTCGACGCCGGGTCGCGCTGGGGTTGGGCGTGCTGGTCTTCTTGGGAGGCTGGCTCGCCGGAAGGGTGCTGTAATGGAGCTGTTCTCGTCCTGGACGGGCAACGATTTCCTGCTGTTCTACATGGCCTTGCTCGCGCTTGCGACCTTTGCGGCGTGGTGGATCCCGGCCCATCTGCGTGAGCCGGGCCGGGGTGCGCGTGCCGAGGAACTGGAGGATATCGCGCTGCTCACCGGCGGGCCAGACCGCTTGGCCGATTCGCTGATCGCCGACCTGTTTGTGCGCGGTGGGCTGGTGGTGGCGGGCGATGGCAAGCTGGCTGCGGGCGATCCGCGGCTGCCCGCGACCCCCGGCGGCAAGGCGTTGCTGGCCAGCCCGGGTCCGTTGACGCTACCCGAAGCACGCAAGTTGCTGGGCGTCCATGCAGAGCGGGTCGCTGCGCGGCTACGCCGTGCGGGCCTGTTGCTGCGCCATGAGGAAGCGACGCGGCTGCGGTTTCTTTCGATCCTCCCGTTTGCGGCGATCTTCATGCTTGGCCTTTATCGGCAGCGGGCGGGCAGTGCGCTGGGCGAGCCGACCGGGCTTCTGGTGATTCTGCTCGCCCTCACCGTGCTGCTCGCGGTGGTCCGCTTTGCGCGCTGGGATGCGCGAACCGTTGGCGGCATTGCCGAGGTCGAGCGGTTGCGAACGCATAATGCGCGCTGCAAGCTGGCGCCGCGCCCCGAAGAGGCGGCGCTGGCCGTTGCCCTCTATGGCAGCGCGGTGCTGGTTGGCACGCCGTGGGAGCCTCTCCATGCGATGCGCCAGCAATCCGGCGACAGCGGCAGTGGCAGCGGCGGCGACAGCAGCGGCGACAGCGGGGGCTGCGGCGGAGGCGGCTGCGGCGGTTGCGGGGGCTGACGTCCCGGCGTAAGCGGCGCGGATGAGCTTCGCCGCCACCATTCTTACGCTCTACCCCGAGGTCTTTCCCGGCCCCCTTGGGCACAGTCTTGCAGGGCGCGCGCTGTCCGAAGGCAGATGGTCCTGCGAGACAGTGCAGATCCGCGACTTCGCGCAGGACCGGCACCGCACCGTCGATGACACCCCGGCAGGCGGGGGGGCGGGGATGGTGCTGAAATGCGATGTGCTGGCGCGGGCCATCGACAGCGTCATCATGGCCGGACGCCCGATCCTTGCCATGACCCCGCGCGGCAGGCCGATCACGCAAGGGCGCATCCGCGAACTCGCGAGTGGCCCTGGCGTCGTCATGCTGTGCGGGCGGTTCGAGGGGTTCGACGAGCGCCTGTTTGAGGCCCGGCCTGACATCGAGCAGGTCTCCCTTGCCGATATCGTCCTCAGCGGCGGGGAGATGGCGGCGCTTACCATCCTTGACGCTTGCATTCGCCTTATTCCCGGCGTAATGGGCGCGGCCTTGAGCGGGGCCGAGGAATCCTACGAAAACGGGCTTCTCGAATACCCGCACTACACCCGACCTCAGGAATGGGAAGGGCGCACGATCCCCGAAGTGCTGCGATCGGGGGATCATGCGAGGATCGCGGCGTGGCGCAAGCTGCAAAGCGAGAACGACACACGGTCACGCAGGCCGGACCTTTGGGAGCGTCATGAGGGCGCTCGGGTCCAACCTGCCTCTGGCGCGCGGCGCAAAACCAAGGAACCGGACCAGTGAACCTGATCCAGCAGATTGAAGCCGAAGAAATCGCCAAGTCCGGCAAGGACATCCCCGAATTCCGCGCAGGCGACACCGTCCGCGTCGGCGTGAAGGTGAAGGAAGGCAACCGCGAGCGTATCCAGGCCTATGAAGGCGTCGTGATCGCCCGTTCGAACCGCGGCATGGGTTCGAACTTCACCGTGCGCAAGATGAGCTTTGGCGAAGGCGTCGAGCGCGTTTTCCCGCTCTATTCGCCCATCGTTGAAAGCATCACCGTGGTCCGCCGCGGCGTGGTGCGCCGTGCGAAGCTCTATTACCTGCGCGGCCGCACCGGCAAGAGCGCGCGGATCGTTGAGCGCAAGGCGAGCGCGCCCAAGGCGTAGGGGCTCCAGCCATCAAATCACGAAGGGCGGCCCCGCAAGGTGCCGCCCTTTTCGTTTGTGCCCTTGCCAACCATCTTCGTCATTGCGAGGAGCGTCAGCGACGAAGCAATCCATGGCGCAACGTCAGTCCATGGATTGCCGCGCCGCCTATGGCGGCTCGCAATGACGAGGTGAGTCTTGAATGCGTTCGATACTTGCGGCTGCTTCTCTCTGCCTTGCTGCACCCGCCCTTGCGGAGACTGCCGCCATGCCTGAGGCCGCCCCCACCCTGACCTTCGAACGCGTCTTCGCGTCGCCCGGGCTCGACGGCCCTGCGCCGCGCCAGGTGAAGCTGTCGCCGGACGGGCGCTTTCTCACCCTGCTGCGCAACCGCGCGGACGACCGTGACCGCTACGACCTGTGGGGCTACGACATCGAAACCCGCGAATGGCGGATGCTGGTGGATAGCGAGGCGCTGGGCAGCGGGCGCGAATTGTCCGAAGACGAGAAGATGCAGCGCGAGCGTGCGCGGGTGGCAGGCCTCAAGGGGATCATCACCTACCAGTGGGCAAGCGATGGCAGCGGGGTGCTGGTGCCGCTTGATGGCGACCTGTTCCTCGCTCGGCTCGATGGGACGGTGACGCAGCTTACCGACACTGAGGGGACCGAACTCAACCCCAAGCTGTCGAGCAAGGGCGGCTTCGTCAGCTTCGTGCGCGACCGGCGGCTGTGGGTCGGGCCGGTCGGTGGCGAGGCGCAGCCGGTCACGCCAGCAGGCGAAGCTGAAACGATCCGCTGGGGCGAGGCGGAATTCGTCGCGCAGGAGGAAATGGCGCGCCTGCAAGGCTATTGGTGGAGCCCGGATGATAGCCGCATCGTCGTCCAGCGCACGGACGAGGCGAGCGTCGGCATTGTCACGCGCGCAGCGATTGGCGCTAAGGGCACCAAGGTGTTCGATCAACGCTATCCCGCCGCAGGCACCGACAATGCCGTGGTCGAACTGTTCGTGATGAACCCCGATGGTTCGGGCAGCGTCAAGATCGACCTCGGGCTCGATCTCGATATCTATGTGGCGCGGGTGGACTGGGCGCCCGATGGCCGTGCGATCTATGTGCAGCGGCAGGACCGGGCGCAGACGAAGATCGACGTGCTGAAGGTTGATCCGACGACGGGGGCCTCGCAGGTATGGTTCACCGAAAGCGCGGCGCGGCCGGACTACTGGATCAATCTCAGCGACAACTACCGCTTCCTCAAGGATGGCAGCCTGCTGTGGTGGTCGGAACGCGGCGGGTTTGGCCACTTCCACCGCTATGCAGACGGGCAGTGGACGCAGCTCACCCGCGGCACCTCGCCGGTGACCACGCTGGTGGGTGTCGACGAGACTTCGGGCACTTTCACCTGGCAGGCGACCGCTGACGTTCTCACCCAGCAGATCTACCGCGCGCGGCTCGACGGGACGGGGGAGCCGGAACTGCTCACCGATCCCGCCTTCACCAACGCCGCCAGCATGGATGGGGCGGGGCGGCTGCTCTACGTCACCCGCTCGAAGCCGGATCAGCCGCCGCAATCCTATCTCGCAACGCCCGATGGCAAGCACGTGGCGTGGATCGAGGAAAACCGGGTGGAGGGCGCGCATCCCTATGCGCCTTTCCTCGCGAGCCATGTGACGCCCGAGTTCGGCATCATCGCCGCCGAGGACGGCACCCCGCTGCACTGGATGATGCTCAAGCCCAAAATGGAGCCGGGCAAGCGCTACCCGGTGTTCTTCCAGCACTATGGCGGCCCCGGACCGCAGACGGTCACCAAGGGCTGGGGCGGCGCGCTGGCGCAGGCGATCGTGGACAAGGGCTATATCTGGTTTCAGCTCGACAATCGCGGTTCGGCCAACCGGGGGGTGGACTTTGAACAGCCGCTCTACCGCGCGATGGGCGGGGCCGAAGTGCGCGACCAGAAGGCGGGGGCGCTGTTCCTCAAGAGCCTCGACTATGTCGATCCGGCCAAGATCGCGATCTACGGCTGGTCCTATGGCGGCTACATGACGCTGAAACAGCTGGAGGCCGATCCGGGGCTCTACGCCGCGGGCATTTCCGGTGCGCCGGTGACCCGGTGGGAGCTTTACGATACCCACTATACCGAACGCTACATGGGCGATCCGCGCGAGGTGCCCGAGGCCTATGAGAAGGCCAGCGCCATCCCCGATGCCACGAAGATCGCCGATCCCTTGCTGCTGATCCACGGCATGGCGGACGATAACGTGGTGTTCGAGAACGCCTCGGAGCTCATCAGCGTCCTTCAGGAGAGCAACACGCCGTTCGAGATGATGCTCTACCCGGGCTATACCCACCGGGTCTCTGGCCCGAAGATCGGCCCGCATGTGTGGAACAGCATCTTCCGGTTCCTCAAGGCCCATGGGGTGACACCGCCTGCGGAATAGCTCTGCGCCGCTGACCTTATCAGTTGCACTCCGGGCAACGGACGCTATTTCGCGCAACCTGGTGTCAAGGAGAAAGCCAAGTGGGTTACCGGGTGGCAGTGGTCGGCGCGACCGGCAATGTCGGGCGCGAGATGATGCAGGTGCTCGCCGAACGCGAGTTTCCGTGTGACGAGGTGGCAGCGGTCGCCTCCAGCCGCTCGGTCGGCACCGAGGTCGAATTCGGCGATACGGGCAAGATGCTCAAGTGCCGCAATATCGAGCATTTCGACTGGGCGGGCTGGGACATTGCCCTGTTCGCCGCAGGCTCCGGCCCGGCCAAGGAATATGCTCCCAAGGCGGCCGCTGCCGGGTGCATCGTCATCGACAATTCCTCGCTCTACCGCATGGACCCCGATGTCCCGCTGATCGTGCCCGAAGTGAACCCCGACGCGATCGACGGTTACACGGCGCGTAATATCATCGCCAACCCCAACTGCTCCACCGCGCAGCTGGTGGTGGCATTGAAGCCGCTGCATGATGCGGCCACGATCAAGCGCGTGGTGGTCAGCACCTACCAGTCGGTTTCCGGCGCGGGCAAGGCGGGCATGGACGAGCTGTTCCAGCAAAGCCGCGCGATCTTCGTCGGCGATCCGGTGGAGCCGGCCAAGTTCACCAAGCAGATCGCCTTCAATGTCATTCCGCACATCGACAGCTTCCTTGATGATGGTTCGACCAAGGAAGAATGGAAGATGGTGGTCGAAACCAAGAAGATCCTCGATCCCAAGATCAAGCTCACCGCGACTTGCGTGCGCGTGCCGGTGTTCGTGGGCCACTCGGAAGCGGTCAATATCGAATTCGAGAACGAGCTTTCCGCCGAAGCCGCGATGGACATCCTGCGCGAGGCGCCGGGCGTGATGCTTGTAGACAAGCGGGAGGACGGGGGATACGTCACCCCGATCGAATGTGTCGGCGATGCCGCAACCTTCATCAGCCGTGTGCGCGACGATCCGACGATCGAGAACGGCATCAGCCTGTGGTGCGTCTCCGACAATCTGCGCAAGGGGGCCGCGCTGAACGCGGTCCAGATCGCCGAGCTGCTCGGGCGGCGGCATCTGAAGAAGGCCTGATCGGCCATGCGGATCGCCCCTCTCGCGCTCGCTGCTGCGCTGGTTCTTGGCGGATGCGACAGCGGCACCGTGCCAAGCCCGGCCGAGCGCCAGCAGGGCGCGGCAACGGGGGCTGAGGTCGCGTCCGATGTAGTCGAACTGCGCGGCGAAGGGCTGACCGCCGGCAGCGAGGCGTTCTACTTCGCCGCCGGGCAAAAGGAGGTCGAGGCCGCGCTTGGCAAGGTGCTGGGCGCGCCGCTGCGTTCGGGCGACAATCCGGAATGCGGGGCAGGTCCGGTCACCTTCGTCGATTACGCCGGAGGGCTCACCGCCCATTTCCAGAAGGGGCGGCTGGTGGGGTGGAACTGGCACCTGGCGCAGGATGGCGATGCGCCTGCCATCGGCGCGGTGCGCCTGCCGGGCGAGGTTCAGGTGGGCTCGGCGCGCAGCATGGTCGAAGGCGCACCGGGTTTCGCCACGGTCGAAGCCAGCACGCTGGGCGAGGAATTCGCGCTTGGCGGCAATATCGGCGGCTTCATCGCGGGCGACCGGGTTGAGATGCTCTATGCCGGAACCCAGTGCTTCTTCCGCTAACCGCGCCATGAGCCACACCACCCACCATTTCGCCAGCTTCGATGGCACCCGGCTCGCCTACCATGTCGAGGGCGAGGGGCGGCCGGTGCTGCTGCTTCACGGGCTGTTTTCCTCGGCGCAGATGAACTGGATAAAATGGGGCCACGGGGCGCGGCTGACGGCGGCGGGTTTCCGGGCGATCATGCCGGACCTGCGGGTGCATGGAGAAAGCGCCGCGCCGCATGATCCGGCCGCGTATCCGCCCGGCGTGCTGGTGCGCGATGCGGCGGCGCTGGCGACGCATCTGGCGCTTGCGCCGGGGGCGTTCGACCTCGTCGGCTTCTCGCTCGGCGCGCGCACGGCGATCCATGCGGTTGCCGATGGGGTGCTGATGCCGCGCCGGGTGGCGATTTGCGGGATGGGGGTCGCGGGCCTTGGCGCATGGGAACGGCGCGCCGCCCATTTCAAGCGCGTGATCGACGAATTTGACACCATCAAGCCCGGCGACCCGGCCTTCACCGCGCGCACGTTTCTGAAGTCGCAAGGGGTGGACCGGATCGCGGCGCGGCTGTTGCTGGATGCGATGGACGATTTCGATCTGGCGCGGCTTGATGCTGTGACCATGACCGCCGCGGTGATCTGCGGGGATGAGGATGACGACAACGGATCGGGTGAGGCGCTGGCCGCACTGCTCCCCGATGCGCGTTTCATCGAGGTGCCCGGCGGCCATCTCAACAGCGTTACCAAGCCTGAATTCGGTGAGGCGATCGTCAGGTTCCTGTCCGCCTGACCCGGGCGGGTTGATTCCCGCAGTCCGAAGGTCCAGACCCTCGGCATTGTCACATGCCAGACTGACGGAAACCCTTGCTCATGATCACCCCTGCCAACCTGCTGCGCAGCACTGCTGCCGCGCTCGCCCTTGTCGTCGCTCTGCCGCTCGCTGCCGAGGACAGCGCGGCACCGGCCGCCGCCGCCGCCGCCGAGACGCTCACCCCTGAGGATGCCCGCGCCTGGATCGCCGCGGTCGAGGCTGATCTTGCGAAATTCTCGGTAGATTATGGCCGTGTCTCGTGGATCAACGCGACCTATATCAACCACGACAGCGATACACTGGCGGCGCAATACGGCGCCCAGTTGACGACGAAGCAGGTCGCCTATGCCAACGAAGCGGCGCGATATGCCCAGATCGCGGGGCTGGATGCCGAAACGCGTCGCAAGCTCGACATTTTGCGCAATGGCATTTCGCTCCCCGCTCCGGTTCGCCCCGGTGCGGCCGAGGAGCTGAACGACATCGCCACCCGGCTCGGCTCGGCCTATGGGCGCGGCCGGGGGACGCTGAACGGTCAGCCGATCGGGGGCAGCGATATCGAGGCCGAGATGGGCAATCTCAAGCGCACGCCTGCCGAACTGAAGGAAATGTGGGCAAGCTGGCACGACAATGTCGGTGCGCCGATGCGGGACGATTACACCCGCATGACCGCGCTCGCCAATGAAGGCGCCAGGGAACTGGGCTTTGCCGATTTCGGAGCGATGTGGCGGTCAGGCTATGATATGCCGCCCGAACAATTCGCCGCTGAAACGGAACGGATGTGGCAGGAGGTAAAGCCGCTTTACGTGGCGCTCCACACCTATGTGCGGCGCAAGCTGAACGAGAAATACGGCGATGCCATTCAGCCGCGCACCGGCCCGGTCCGCGCCGATCTGCTTGGCAACATGTGGGCGCAGGAATGGGGCAATATCTACCCGCTGGTCGCGCCCCCGGGGGCGGGCGATATCGGTTATGACCTTACCGACCTTATCGCGAAGAAAGATCTCGACGCGATCGGGATGACCAAGATCGGGGAGCAGTTCTTCTCCTCCCTCGGCTTTGCGCCGCTGCCTGCCACGTTCTGGGAACGCAGCCAGTTTGTGAAGCCGGCTGACCGCGAAGTGGTGTGCCACGCCTCTGCCTGGAATATCGACAATGTCGATGATCTGCGCATCAAGATGTGCATCAAGGAAAACGCCGATGATTTCGTCGTGATCCACCATGAGCTGGGCCACAACTACTACCAGCGCGCTTATAACAAGCAGAATACCCTGCACCTGAACGGCGCGAATGACGGTTTTCACGAGGCGATTGGCGATATGATCGCGCTGTCGATCACGCCGGATTATCTGGTGCAGATCGGCCTGCTCGCGTCGCAGGACGTGCCCAGCGCCGACAAGGATATCGGCCTGCTGCTGCGTCAGGCGATGGACAAGGTGGCGTTCCTGCCGTTCGGCCTGCTGCTTGATCGTTATCGCTGGGGGCTGTTCGACGGCTCGATCCCCGAAGCCGCGACCAACACGGCCTGGAATGATCTGCGGCGCGAATATCAGGGCGTGGTGCCGCCGGTGCCGCGTGACCCTGCGGGCTTCGATGCCGGGGCCAAGTATCACATCCCGGGTAACGTCAGCTACACCCGCTATTTCCTCGCGCGGCTGCTGCAGTTCCAGTTCTACAAGGCCGCCTGCGATACCGCCGGGTGGAAGGGGCCGCTGCATCGCTGCTCGTTCTACGGCAACAAGGAAGTGGGCGCGAAACTGAACGCGATGCTCGAAATGGGCGCGTCCAAGCCCTGGCCCGACGCGCTCGAAGCCTTCACCGGCGAGCGGCAGATGAACGGCACCGCCATGGTGGAATATTTCGCTCCGCTGATGCGTTGGCTGGAAGAACAGAACAAGGGCGAGGTTACGGGCTGGTAATGCGAAGCGGGGGCGGATGGATTGCGGGGGCGGTGCTGGCGGGGCTTACCGCTTGCGCGCCGGTTGCCGCACCGGGCGGGGAGGGGGCGGGCGCCATGCCGCCAACGCTGTTCGTTGCGGCCAAGCGCGGCAACACGCTGTCCAAGGTCGATCTTGCGACGGGCAGGGAACTGCTGCGCCTGCCAAGCTGCACCAACCCCCATGAACTCGCCACATCGCCCGACGGCCGCCATGTCGCGCTCGCCTGCTATGGCGGGACCAGCGTCGACATCTTCCGCACCGACAATCTCGAACGGGTCGCCAGCATCGAGCTTGGCACCAACGCCCGCCCGCACGGGATCGTGTGGCACCCTGCCGGCGATCTGTTCGTCACGGCCGAGGGACGCCAGTCGATCTTCCGCATCACCGCGCCGCTGACCGAAACCCGGGCCCTGTTCGAATACGGCACCGGCAAGCTCGGCAGCCACATGCTCGCGATCAGCCCCGATGCGCGCACCGCATGGACCACCGATCTCGGCTCGCGCAGCGTGACCCGGATCGATCTCGTCACCCGCCGCGCACCGCTGTCTGTGACTGTGGGTGAGGAGCCCGAGGGGATCGCGCTCGCGCCTGATGGCGAGACCCTGTGGGTCTCGGCGCGCGGTTCCGATCAGGTCTTTGCGCTCGATCCGCAGACGATGCAGGTGCGCAAGACGGTCGCCACCGGCGCCTTTCCCTTGCGCATCGCGATCCGCCCTCAAGGCGATGTCGCGGTGACGTCCGATCTGGCGGTCGGCGGCCTCAGCGTCATCGACACCGGCACCGCCAAAGTGATCCGCACGATTGCAGTCTCCAGCCCACAAGAAGCCGAGGCGCGCCAGCAGGTCACGATCCTGTGGTCGGCCGATGGCAAGCGCATCTATGTCGCCGAAACGGGCACCGACACCGTTGCCGAGGTGGACTTCGCCAGCGGCACCGTGCTGCGCCGCCTGACGGTGGGCGAAGGCGGGGACGGGCTGGCGATCCTGCCTTGAAGCGTATCGGCCCTCCACTGGTGGTCGGCTGGCGCGAGCTGGTAAGCCTGCCGGAACTCGGCCTCGCCGATATCCCGGCGAAAATCGACACCGGCGCACGCACCTCCTCGCTGCATGCCCATGTGCTCGAAGATTTCCAGCGCGGCGGCGAACGCTTCGTGCGGTTCGCGGTGGATTGGGATGGGGTGCGCCATCATTGCGAGGCCATCCACGTGGACGTGCGCGGCATCACCAGCAGCAACGGCGACCAGCAGACCCGCTTTGTCATAAAGACGCCGCTGTCGGTGGGTAATCTGACGTTCAGGGCAGAGATCAGCCTTGCGGATCGTTCCCAGATGCAATTTCCGATGCTGATCGGGCGGACGGCGCTGAGGCGGCGGATGGTGGTGGATAGTGGTCATTCGTGGCTGCAATCACCTGCGATAGCGCATATGGGGCGCGTCCGCCGGTAAAGCGCCGGCATTGAAAGGTCTTTCATGAAAATCGCGATGCTGGCGCGCAATGCCAACCTCTATTCGCACCGGCGGCTGAAGGAAGCCGCCGAGGCGCGGGGGCATACGCTTGAAATCCTCAACACGCTGCGCTGCACGGTTCACATCGCCAGCCACCGCCCGCAGGTGTTCTACAACAGCGAGCCGATTGCCGCCTATGATGCGGTGATCCCGCGGATCGGTGCCTCGATCACCAATTACGGCCTTGCAATCCTGCGGCAGTTCGAGATGGCCGGGGTGTGGTCGCTGAACGAAAGTGTCGCCATCGGTCGCAGCCGCGACAAGCTGCGCAGCTTGCAGATCTTCGCCAAGCACGGATTGGGCCTGCCGCTCACCGCCTATGCCAATGACCCCAAGCAGGCCGAGGAAATTATCCGCGCCGTCAAAGGCCCGCCCGTTGTCATCAAGCTGCTTGAAGGCACGCAAGGGATCGGCGTGGTGCTGGCCGAGACGATCAGCAGCGCGAAGTCGGTGATCGAGGCGTTTCGCGGGGCCAACGTCAACATTCTGGTGCAGGAGTTCATCAAGGAAGCCGGCGGCACCGATATTCGCGCGCTGGTGGTGGGCGGCAAGGTGGTCGCCGCGATGAAGCGCACCGGAGCGGCGGACGAATTCCGGTCCAACCTGCACCGCGGCGGCAGCGCGCAGGTGATCAAGATCACACCAGAGGAACGCTCCACCGCCGTGCGCGCGGCCAAGCGCATGGGGCTGAACGTGTGCGGGGTGGACATGCTGCGGAGCAATCATGGCCCGGTCATCATGGAGGTCAATTCCTCCCCCGGCCTTGAGGGGATCGAGACCGCGACGGGCAAGGACATTGCCGGACAAATCATCGACTTCATCGCAACGAACGCGAAGAACGGGCAGACCGGCACCAAAGGGCGGGGGTGAGCCTGCTTGGCCTTGCGCGACATTTTCCTCATCCGGCACGGCGAAACCGAGTGGAACGCCTCAGAGCGTTTTCAGGGCCGACTTGATTCGCCGTTGACGCCAAAGGGCCGCGTTCAGGCTGCCGCGTGTGGCAACCGCCTTGCAAGGCTTGGCGTCAGGCCCGATCGCTTCGTGGCAAGCCCGCTTGGCCGAACGCGCCAGACGGCAGAAGCGATCGCCGCCTGCTCGCCGTTTCCCCACGTATCCTGTGATGCCCGACTGGCCGAGGTGTCGTTGGGGTCGTGGGATGGCCTGACCCTTGTCGATATCGACCACAAGTGGCCGGGCGTTCTCGACGGTTCGAGCCCGTTTGACTGGTTCTTTCGTTCACCCGATGGCGAAAGCTACGATGCCGCGCGCGAGCGTGCCATGGCGTGGCTTGACGACCCGGCGGGTGTCGTTGTGGCCGTATCGCATGGCCTGATCGGGCGGATCATCCGCGGGGCCTATGCCGACTTGCCCAAGGCAGAAACCCTCGCCCTGCCGGTGCCGCAGGATGTTATCTGGCGCCTGTGCGACGGAAAGATCGAAGCGATCCCCGTCGATTAGCGTTGCCGTGCGCCCCTATCTAAACGGCGGCTCATTAAACGCCCGCAGTTTCCGCGAGTGCAACCGGTCGCCTTCGTCGCGCAGCTTGGCGCAGGCGACGATACCCATTTGCAGGTGCGCCGCGATGGCTTCCTCGTAAAACTTGTTCGCCTGCCCGGGCAGCTTGATCTCGCCATGCAGCGGCTTGTCGGACACGCACAGCAGCGTGCCGTAGGGCACCCGGAAGCGATACCCTTGCGTCGCGATAGTCGCGCTCTCCATGTCGATCGCGATCGCGCGGCTCTGCGAGAAACGCTTGGCTGACGAGGAGTAACGCAGCTCCCAGTTGCGATCGTCGGTGGTGACGACCGTGCCGGTGCGCATCCGCTGCTTGAGGTTCGCGCCCTGCACGCCCGAGACCTGCTCGGCCGCTGCCGCCATCGCCTGCTGCACTTCGGCAATCGGCGGAATCGGCACTTCGGGGGGGAGGACCGGATCGAGCACGTGATCGTCGCGCAGGTAAGCGTGGGCAAGCACGAAGTCGCCGATCTTCTGGGTGGAGCGCAGGCCGCCGCAGTGGCCGATCATCAGCCAGGCATGGGGGCGCAGCACCGCCAGGTGATCGCAGATCGTCTTGGCGTTGGAGGGGCCGACGCCGATATTGACCAGCGTGATCCCGCGCCCGTCCGCGCGGATCAGGTGATAGGCGGGCATCTGGTGCCGACGCCAGGCGGTATCGTTGAGCTGGCCTTGCGCGTGCGTGGTCGGTTCGCGAATATCGAGGCCCGCCGCGCCGGTCAGGGCGACATAGCCGTCCTTGCCGATCTGTTGTGCACCCCAGTTCACGAATTCATCGACATAGCGGTGGTAGTTGGTAAACAGGATGAAGTCCTGAAAGTGGGTGACTTCGCTGCCGGTGTAATGCTTGAGGCGGGCGAGCGAGTAATCGGTGCGCAGCCCATCGAACAGCGACAGCGGCATGGCGACGCCGCCTTCGAACTCGATCCCGTCGGCCAGCTCGTCACCGATCAGGGCAAGGTCGGTGGAGGGGAAATGTGCGGCGATTTCCTGCGGGGCGATGCCGACCATGGCCGCGCCCGCTTCGCCGTCGAGCACATAGGGGAAGGGGATTTCTTGCCGCGAGCGGCTAACGGATACCGTGACCTCATATGCTTGTGCGATCAGCTGGAGCTGTTCGGTCAGATATTCCGCAAACAGTTCGGGATGCGTGATGGTGGTCGCGTAAGTCCCCGGCATTTCAAGCCGCCCGAAGGCGCGGCTGCGATCATGGGGCGAACCGATCCCGGCATAGCGCAGCTCGATCTGCGGGTAGGCGTAAGAGCCGTCAGCGCGGCGTGCCGGGGGCGGCACAGTGCCGTCGCGCCCGAAGGCGATCACATCCTCGCGCAGGGTGCGCACCGCATCGTCGTAATGCTGCTGAAGCTGGCTGAGGATGGCCGGAATGTCGATCATGGCAGGTGCTCTGCTCCTTTTGTGTTATCGTTGTGTGGCAGCACCTTTGCGCGGGGCGGCGCTGTTTACAAGAAGGGCGCGAAGATCGAGGTGATCTTCGCGCCCTTCTTGTAATGTTGAGCCGAGGCTCGGGAGGGTTACGCGTCCTCGCCGCCGTCCAGCAGTTCGGCGGGAATTTCGCCCGGTTCGAGGCTGGTGTCGATGCGGGTCGCTTCGGCCTGTTCCTCGATCTCGCGCTGTTCGTCATCGAACATCGCCTTCAGCACGTCAACACCTTCGCTTTGCAGCTTGGCTTCGTCGTCCGAGCGGGCGACGTTGGCCTTCACGGTCACGCGCACTTCAGGGTGCAGGGCGACGGTCACGTCGTGCATCCCGATGGTCTTGATCGGCGCGCCGAGGATGACCATGCGCTTGTCAACGGTGTGGCCCTGATCGGCTAGCCCGGCGACGATGTCGCGCACGCTGACCGAACCATAAAGCTGACCGGCGTTCGAAGCAGCGCGGATCAACACCACTTCTGCACCCGCAACCTTTTCGCCCTGCGCTTCGGCAGCGACGCGGCGTTCGGCATTGTCCTTTTCCAGCCGTTCCCGGTTGGCTTCGAACACCTTGCGGTTGGCATCGTTGGCGCGCAGGGCCTTCTTCTGCGGCAGCAGGAAGTTGCGCGCATAGCCATCCTTCACGGTGACAACGTCACCGATCGAGCCGAGCTTTTCGATGCGCTCAAGGAGAATGATGTCCATTGGTCCTTCTCCCTACTTCACGATGAACGGCAGGAGGCCGATCTGGCGCGCGCGCTTGATCGCTTGGGCCAGTTCACGCTGCTTCTTCGCCGAGACGGCGGTGATGCGCGAAGGCACGATCTTGCCACGCTCGGACATGAAGCCCTGGAGCAGGCGCACGTCCTTGTAATCGATCTTGGGGGCATCCTTGGCCGCGAACGGGCAGGACTTGCGGCGGCGGAAAAACGGGCGGGCCATCAGTCGCGCTCCTCACGGGAATCGCGACGCTTACGCTCGCGTTCGTTCTTGCGCATCATCACGCTGGGGCCTTCCTCGTGCTCGTCCACGCGGATGGTCATGTAACGGATGACGTCTTCGTTGATACGGGTCTGGCGTTCGAGTTCTGCGACGACCGAGCCGGGGGCTTCGATGTTGAGCAGCACGAAATGCGCCTTGCGGTTGCGCTCGATCTTGTAGGCGAGCGACTTGAGGCCCCAGGTTTCAGTCTTGGTGACCTTGCCGCTGCCTGCTTCAACGATTTCGGTGGCTTGCGCCGCCAGCGCGTCAACCTGAGCCTGGCTCAGATCCTGACGCGCAAGAAAGACGTGCTCATACAGAGCCATCTTGCGTCCTTTCACTTCCTGCCGATCGCTGGCTGATCCGTTCCGAATGAACGGGGCCCCTCCGGCTTTCTTCACAATATCGCCGGGCGGTTCCCATGCGAAGCGCGGCCCCTTACAGTTTTTGTGCGCGAATGCAAGTCTTGTCCCCCGGGAACCGCCGGGCCACGCGCAGTGTTCGTAGCTTGCATGATTCGCAAAGGGGAATGACGTGCCGTCAGGATTGGTCGCGCTGCTCGACGACGTTTCGGTCATTGCCAAGGCGACCGCGGCGTCGATCGACGATATCGGCGTGGCCGCCGCGCGTGCGGGCACCAAGACTGCGGGCGTTGTGATCGACGATGCGGCTGTCACCCCCAGCTACGTCACCGGCCTCAGCCCGGCGCGCGAGATTCCGATTATCTGGAAGATCGCCAAGGGCAGCCTGAAGAACAAGATCCTGTTCCTGCTGCCGGCGGCGCTGGTGTTGTCGGAGTTTCTGCCCGGCGCAATCATCTGGCTGCTGATGATCGGCGGCGCGTTTCTGTGCTACGAAGGCGCGGAAAAAGTGATGGAAAAACTGGGTGCGGCCAAGCACGGCGCGACGCTGGAAGACGAGATCACCGATCCGGTCGCGTTCGAAAATGCCCGGGTGGCTGGCGCGATCCGCACCGATTTCATCCTGTCGGCCGAAATCATGGCGATTGCGCTGGCCGAGGTGGCCGACGAAACGCTGGTGATGCGCGGCGCCGTGCTGGCGGTGGTGGCAATTGCCGTCACTGTGGCGGTGTACGGCGCAGTGGGCGGGATTGTGAAGATTGACGATCTGGGGCTTTATCTCACCAAACAGGCGAGCGCCGCCAAGCAGAGCTTCGGGCGGTTCCTGCTGCGCTTCGTGCCCAAGCTGCTGACCGCATTGTCGATCATCGGCACGCTGGCGATGCTGTGGGTCGGCGGCGGAATTATCGTTCACGGGACGCACGAAGTCGGCTTTCACGCGATCTACGATGTCGTCCACGGCGCGGAATACGCGGTGAAGGGGGCGGCAGGCGGCGTGCTGGGCTGGCTGACCTATGCCGGGCTGTCGGCTGTGGTGGGGCTGGTGCTGGGCGGTGCGATCGCGTTCGTGCTTCACAAGGTGCTGCGCGTGGGCGCGCACTAACCAGTATCAAGGTCATGCCCGCAGCGCGTGCAGATGCGGTTCGGCCAAGGGACGACGAAAGGGCCGCGGAAGAAGACATTCTTCCCGCACCGGCCGCAGTTGAAGCGCAGCATCGGGGCGTTCGCCACCAGCAGCAGCGCAATCGCCGCCGCAAAGGCGAGGGTGGAGTGGCCGTAGGTCTGGTCAACCGTCACCACCAGCAGCACCGACAGCGCCAGCGCCCCCAGCATCCGCCAGGCATGACGGGCGGCGCGCCGGTATAGGCTTACGGCAGGCGGGCGAGGATTGATCGGGCAAACTCCGTCAGGGTGTCGTCGCGCGCGCCCATCACCACGATCCGGTCGCCCGGACGGGCAAGGGCGACGATCCGGTCACCGCAGGCGGCGCGGTCCGCGATGTGCTCGGCCTGACGACCGCTGACCTTGATGAGCGCCACGATCCGTTCGGAACCCACGCTGCGATCAACCGTGCCGCCAAAATAAACCGGGTCGCACATGATGGTGACATCGTCCGGCCCAAGCTCGCGGGCGAAGGTGCGCGCAAGTTCCTCTCCCATCTGGCGCAGCGGGCCGTAGCCGTGGGGTTGAAAGAACGCGATGACCCGGCCCGGCGTCGCCTTCAACGTGCGCAGGGTTGCAGCGCATTTTTCCGGGTTATGGCCGAAGTCGTCGATCACCGTGATGCCCGCAGGCGAGGTGCCGATCACATCGAAACGTCGCGCCAGCCCTTCGAAGCTGCGCAGCGCGTAAGCGGCATGGCCGACCGGAATCCCCGCCGCGCTGGCCGCCGCGATGGCAGCGAGGGCGTTGGACAGGTTGTGCTGGCCGGGCATGGGCAGGATCAGCGGGAATACCTCGCGCCGGCGATTGTCGATGATCGCGGCCCGGATCCCCAGCTCGCTCTGGTCGATGGAATCGGGTTCGACGGTAATGTCGGCTTCGCGGGCATGGATGCCGAAGGTCACCTTGCGCGGTGCGCGGGCGACGAGGTAGGCGGCCTCACGGCTGTCGAGATTGATCACGGCGGTGCCTGCGGTCGCCAGGTAATTGCCGAAAAGCACCCGCAATTCCTCGATGCTCTTGTGATCGAGGCTGACGTTCAGCAGCACGCCAACGGTGGGGCGGTAGAGCGCAATCGAGCCATCGCTTTCGTCAACCTCGGCGACGAACAACCCCGGCTCGCCGGTCCGCGCGCTGGCGAAGGGGTTTGCGGGCGAGACGAAGTTTTTCATCACCGCCCCGTTCATCACGGTAGGATCGTGGCCGACTTCGTGGAGGATCCAGGCGATCATGCCGGTCACGGTCGATTTGCCGGAAGTGCCGCCCACCGCGACCGAGAAATCGGCGGCGTTGAACAGGCGTGACAGAAGCTCCGCGCGGCTGAGGCGCTGACAGCCGAGGTCGCGGGCGCGGGCGACTTCGGGAACGGTATCCTCGATCGCGGCAGACGCGATCAGCACCTGATCGGGCGAGGTGACGCCGCTGCCATCCTGCGGGAACAGGGCAAAACCGTTGGCTTCGAGCCACGCGAACTTATCCGGCGTGCGCCCCTGATCGCGGCTGCGATCGGAACCGGCGACAGGATGGCCAAACCGCTGCGCGATCTGCGCCAGCGGCAGCATCCCGGACCCGCCGATGCCGCAGAAGAACAACGGGCGTCCTGCGAGCGACCCGGCGATGACCCCATTTGCCATATGGCGTCAGGTTATTGGCTTGCACGCAGCCTGACAAGCGCCATAGGCTAACCCGCATGACGAATATCGCCATATGTGCACCGGCGACACCGATCGGGCGCGAGCACCAGACCGCGCTGGAGGCGCTGGTTGCGGCCGAGTTTCCGGGGCACCGCGTGACTTTTCACGAACAATGTTTCGAGCGGGCGGGCCACTTTGCCGGGGACGATCTGCGGCGCCTCACCGCTTTGTTGGATTGTGCGAACGATCCTGCTTTTGACGCCGTATGGTTTGCCAAGGGCGGTTATGGTTCCAACCGCATTGCCGAAGCCGCCGTCGCGCAAATGAACCGCGCGGCGCGGGCGAAGACCTATGTCGGCTTTTCCGACTGCGGTTATCTGCTGGCCGCGCTCTACCGTGCCCGGATCGGCCAAAGCGTCCACGGCTCGATGCCGGTCAGCGCGGGGAGCGAAGGCGGGCGGGAGGCGATCCGGCGGGTGTTGCAATGGCTGGGCGGCGATACCAGCGGGGTCGAACCGAGCCTTGATGGCTCGACCCCGGCGGTGGCCTTCAACCTTGTCACTCTGGCGATGCTGGCGGGCACGCCGCTGATGCCCGACCTTACCGGCCATGTGGTGATGGTGGAGGAGGTGAGCGAGCACCTTTACGCCATCGACCGGATGTTCTTCCACCTCGTCGCAGCCTTGCCGCAGGTTGCTGGCCTCAGGCTTGGCGCAGTCAGCGATGTGCCGGAAAACTACGTCGAATTCGGGCAGGACGAGGAAGCCATCGCGCGGTTCTGGTGCGACCGGGCGGGCATCCCCTACCTTGGCCGCGCGCTGATCGGGCACACCTCTGCCAACAGGGTTGTGCCCTTCGGCCTTGCCAGCCCGCCCGCACGGACGTAACGGCGCGCGCCACATCAACCACAACGGGGTCAAGGATGCGCGCGTTCGTTTTTCCGGGGCAGGGCAGCCAGAAAGTCGGGATGGGAGCAGAGCTCGCCGAAGCGAGCGCGGCGGCCCGCGATGTCTTTGGTGAGGTGGACGAGGCGCTGAAGCAGAACATTTCGCGATTGATGCGCGAAGGGCCTGAGGACGAACTCACTCTGACCGAAAACGCGCAAGCAGCGATCATGGCCAATGCCATCGCCACATTGCGCGTGCTTGCGCATGACTTCGGCGTGTCGTTGGCGGGTCGTTGTCATGCCGTTGCGGGGCATTCGCTGGGGGAATACACCGCTTTGTGTGCCATCGGGGCCTTCAGCCTGGCAGACACTGCGCGGCTGCTGAAGCTGCGCGGGGCAGCAATGCAGGCGGCTGTTCCGCTTGGAGAGGGGACCATGGCGGTGCTGCTCGGGGCCGATCTCGATCAGGCGCGGGCGCTCGCCGAGGCGGCGGCGCAGGGGCAGGTCTGCGAAGTCGCTAACGACAATGATCCATCCCAGGTCGTGCTGTCTGGTCACACCGCTGCGATCCAGCGAGCGGTTGAAATGGTTAAGGATTTCGGGATCAAACGCGGGATGATCCTCAATGTTTCCGCGCCGTTCCACTCCTCGCTGATGGCCCCGGCGGCCGAGCGGATGGCTGAGGCACTGGGCGAAACGCCGCCCGGCGCGCTGGCCCTGCCGCTCTATGCCAACGTCACCGCCGCCCCCGTGACCGACCCGGAGGAGGCGAGCGCACTTCTGATCGAACAGGTCACCGGCCGGGTGCGCTGGCGCGAAAGCGTGCTTGCCATGCGCGCCGACGGGGTCGAAAGTTTCGTCGAACTGGGCGGCAAGGTGCTGGGGCCGATGATCGGCCGCACCGACAAGGACGCGCAGGTGACCAGCCTTATCACCATGAATGACCTAGAGAATTTTGCGAAGGAGATCGCATGATGTTTTCCCTCAAGGGCATGACCGCGCTGGTTAGCGGAGCGAGCGGGGGGATCGGATCGAGCATCGCCCATGCTCTGGCATCGCAAGGCGCGCGCCTTGCGCTGTCGGGCTCGAACGCGGCCAAGCTGCGCGCCTTTCGCGATGAATTGAACGAAGCCTATCCGCACGACCACGACGGCCATGTCGAGATCACCTGCGATCTCGGCAACACCACCCAGGTCGAGGAACTGGTGCCAGCGATGCTCGATACCCTCGGCACGATGGACATTATGGTCAACAATGCTGGGATCACGCGCGACAACCTTGGCATGCGGATGAAGGACGATGAGTGGGATCAGGTGATCCGCATCAATCTCGAAGCCAGCTTTCGCCTGATGCGCGCCGCCGCCCGTCCGATGATGAAGGCGCGGTTTGGCCGGATCGTCAATATCACCAGCGTGGTGGGGGCCACCGGCAATCCCGGGCAGATGAACTACTGTGCCGCCAAGGCGGGTCTCACCGGCATGACCAAGGCCTTCGCGCAGGAAGTCGCCTCGCGCGGGATCACCGCCAATTGCGTTGCGCCGGGCTTCATACGCACCGCGATGACCGCCGCGCTCGACGAAAAACAGAAGGCCGCGATCGACGCGCGCATCCCGATGGGCCGCATGGGCGAGGGCGCAGAAATCGGCGCGGCGGTTGCCTTCCTCGCGAGCCGTGAGGCAGCTTACGTAACGGGTGAAACGCTGCATGTGAACGGCGGAATGGCGATGCTGGGGTGACACGGCGGGCGTCTCGGGCGCCTTATCCCCAGCCTCTTGCCCCCTCGCAATACCGCCTGCTTGCCCGTATTGTCACCTGCGCTAAGGTTTTGGGGACTTTCCGGGCCTTGGGGCCGATTCCTTCGGCCCTCTGCCATACATGTAGAACGATAGGGACAAGCGATGAAGGCCACGATCGAACGCGCGACGCTGCTGCGGTGCCTTTCCCATGTTCAATCCGTGGTCGAGCGCCGCAACACCATCCCGATCCTGTCCAACGTGCTGATCGACGCGGGCGATAGCGGCAGTGTCAAGGTGATGGCGACCGACCTCGACCTTCAGGTGGTCGAAGCGATGGCTGCCTCCTCGATAGATCAGGCGGGGGCGATCACCGTATCGGCGCACCTGCTGTTCGATATCGCCAGGAAGCTGCCCGAAGGCAGTCAGGTCAGCCTTACCGCCAATGAAAACCGTCTGGAGGTGAAGGCGGGCCGCTCGAACTTCAAGCTGCCGACGCTCCCCCGCGACGATTTTCCCGTGATCGTGGAAGGCGATCTGCCGACCAGCTTCGAGCTGCCCGCGCGGATGCTCGCCGAACTGATCGACCGCACCCGCTTTGCGATTTCGACCGAGGAAACGCGCTACTATCTCAACGGCATTTTCCTCCACGTCACTGACGAGGACGAGCCGCTCCTGAAGGCCGCCGCCACCGATGGCCACCGCCTTGCGCGCTTCACTCTGCCGCGCCCCGAAGGCGCTGCGGGGATGCCCGACGTGATCGTGCCCCGCAAGGCCGTGGGTGAGCTGCGTAAGCTGCTTGAAGAGGCGCTTGACAGCAATGTGTTGATCGACCTTTCAGCCAGCAAGATCCGCTTCACCATGGGCGGCGAGGGCGGGGTGGTGCTCACCTCCAAGCTGATCGACGGGACGTTCCCCGATTACAGCCGCGTGATCCCGACCGCCAATGACAAGCTGCTGAAGGTCGACCCGAAGCTGTTCTTCTCCGGCGTCGACCGCGTGGCGACGATCGCCACCGAAAAGACCCGCGCGGTGAAGATCGGGCTCGATCATGACCGTGTGACCCTGTCGGTGACTTCGCCCGACAACGGCACGGCCGCCGAGGAACTGGCTGCCGAATACCGCGCCGAGGGCCTCGAAATCGGCTTCAATGCCAATTATCTCAAGGACATCCTCGGTCAGATCGAAGGGGACACCGTGGAGCTTCATCTCGCTGACGCGGGCGCTCCGACTCTGATCCGTCAGGACGAGCAGTCGCGCGCGCTATACGTTCTTATGCCCATGCGGGTGTAAATCAGGCAACTGAGGTTCAGGTCCGCAAGGATCGCCCCACTGGAGTGCCGCTCTCGGCCTTCCCCCAAGGCGCGCCGTGTTCGCCGCGATGAGGGCGGGACACACCGATGTGGCCAAAGGATTATCATCGAGCCTTGGGCCGGAACAGCCTAGCGCCCTCGGGTCAAACCGCCGGGCGTTGCTCGGGTCATTTGGCTCCCGTTGAAGGTCACAAGACTGCAGCTGAAGGTTGCGACACAGCAGACCGGCTTCTGTAACTGCGCCACAGGCGCTGCCCTGCATGGAGACGAATTGCAGCACGAAGCCTGTTGGCGCAGTGATTGCGCGGGCGACGAATGGAAGGCTCATAGCAGAATATGGGACACATGCGAATACTTCGGACCGCTCTGGCAGGATTGGCAGCCTGTGGGGGCTGTGCTGTGCCCGCCGCTGCTCAGGCTGACGGCGCCTGGCGGTTGGCGCCCGAGAGCGGCCTCGCCGCGATGCTCGATTGCTTCGAGGCGGCCGGGCGGACGTTGATCTCGGCCCATCGCGGCGGGCCGACCCCGGGCCTTCCGGAAAATGCGCTGGCAACGATGGACGCTCTCTTGGTCGCGGCGCCAGCAATCATGGAGATAGATCTCGTGCGGAGCCGCGACGGGGTGCATTTTCTGCTCCACGATGAACGGCTTGAACGCACCACCACTGGTCAGGGCGATGCCGCCGCGCAGGATTGGCAGAATCTGAGCCAATTGAAGCTGAAGGACAATTGGGGCTGGATTACCCCCTACGCCATCCCGCGGCTCGATGAAGCGTTGGCATGGGCAAAAGGGCGCACGGTTCTCCAGCTCGATTTCAAAAGCTCTGCCAACTACGCCGAAGTGGTCGCCGCCGTGCGCTCTGCGGGGATGGCGGATAGCGTAATCCTGATCGCTTACTCGGCCCAGCAGGCTGCGGCGCTACACCGCCTTGCGCCCGAGATGCTGCTATCGGTTTCGGTCGAGGGTTTGGACGATGTGGCCGCGCTGTCGGAGGCGGGCATTCCGGAGGATCGCATGATCGCTTTCACCGACATTCGCCTGCCGCGCCCGGAGCTTTACCGCGAACTCCAGGAACGCGACATCGAGGTGATTTTTGGCACCCTAGGCCGTCCACCGCAGTCGCTCGATGCGACGATAGACCGGCTCGGCATGGACGAGCGTTATGCCGAACTGGGACGGGAAGGTGTCGACATCCTCGCTACAGACCGCCCGCGGGAGGCTGCGGCGGCACTTGAGGCGGCCGGGCGATTGCCGAGGGCAGGTGAATGTGGGGTGGAGCGGGGCGGGTAATGCCCAGTTGTCATGCGCGCAGGGCAGGCTCGCGCATCAGGCGGTCCACCCATGCCTGAGTGCCCAGACAGATAAGGCTCCATGCCGTTTCAAAGGCCGCTATATCGCCATAATAAGGGTCGGGGACCGGCTCTCCCTCATGGCCTTCGACGGCGTCCATCAGCATCGCAAGGCGCGCGGTTGCATCGCGGGGGGCACGGGCCCGAATGCCTTCAAGATTTGCGCGGTCGAGTGCGATAATGTGGTCGAAACGATGGAAATCATCGCGCTCGATCTGGCGCGCGGATTGGCCGGAGATGTCGAGCCCGTGGCGCCCTGCAATGGCAATGGCGCGCGCATCGGGCGGGCTCCCAAGATGATACGATGCCGTCCCGGCCGAATCGACATGCGCCGCAAACCTGCGCGCGCGCACTGCCGCTTCAAACGCGCCTTGCGCCATCGGTGACCGGCATATGTTGCCGAGACACACGAACAGCACCCCTATTCTTTGATCAATTCCCCCATGCATGGCGAAGCGCGATATAAGATATCGCGAACTCTGTCCATCAGGCATCTCATTGGTTTCGCAAGAAACACGGCCAGGTGACAAGCGGGTGCGGCGGAGTGGATTGCCTGGCACCAAGGAGCGGTATGGCGGTACGGAAAACCTCGTTCAGGCCGCACGAGCCGGAAGTGGCGACGTGCTGGCCAGGACTTCCTCGACAATCCGGCGGATATTGACCTTCGCCTTCAGGCGGGCTCCCAGCAACGCCATACCGGACACCTTGCGTTGGACGAACAATGTCTCGATCGGGGGAAAGGCCCAGGTGTCCTTGTCTTGTGCGATCGCATAGCCCTCTTGGCGCAGCAGCGGGATGAAGGCACGATCGCCGAAATCAAACGGGGCATCCTCGCGCATTTCGTTTATGACAATCTCGATCATCCGGTTCACGCGCTCAGGATGCTTTTCGGCGACGATCGGCATCATGAAGCCCGCCTCGATGGTGGCAGTGAGCACCTCCTCGGCGTTCCCCTTGAGGCCCGCTTCGAGCATGCGCCGGTAGCCATTCGATACAACCGGATCCACCGGGCGGCATGCGCCGAAATCGAGTAGCACGATCTCGCCCGTTTCGCGGCGATAACGGAAATTGGCGAAATTGGGATCGGTCTGCATTACGCCGAATTCGAACAGTTCCCGCGTCACCAGCCGGATCAGCCGGGCGAAAACGGCGTCACGGCGTTCCGGCGGTTCTGCCCCGAGTTCCTCAATGCTCACGCCTTCCTCGAAGCTCATGGCGAGGATCGAGCCGCGGGTCAGATCTTCATGGAGCCTGGGCACCACGAAACCCGGGATGCCCGCCAGTCGGTCGCGATAGAGCGACATCTGCTGCCCCTCGCGTCGGTAGTCGGCCTCTTCGTGCAGCTGCTGTTTGGCTGCGGCCATCAGCTTGTCCATCTCAAGTTCGGGCGGCGCAAAACCGGCGACCTTCAACAGGGTCATGACATTGTTGACGTCGCTGTCGATCGACTTTGCAACACCCGGATACTGCACCTTGATCGCCAGCTCTTCGCCGTCACGCGTCAGCGCCTTGTGAACCTGACCGATCGACGCGGCGGCGATAGGCCGAGGGTTGAACCAACGGAATTGCTTGCGCCAGTCTGGGGCCCATTCGCTTCTGAGCACCTGGTCCAATTGCCGGGTCGGCATGAAGTTGCCTTGATCGCGCAGCGTGGCCAGAATCCTCGACAGTTCGTCTGGCAGAAAATCACCGGCGTCTAGGCTTATCATCTGCCCCATCTTCATCGCTGCGCCGCGCAAGTGCGACAGACGATCGGTCAGACGCTGCACGTTGCCGGGGGTAAGGATAAGATCGCGCGCTGACAGTCCGTCGCCACTGGCTAGCCGGCGCGCACCTTCCGCCACCATTCCGCCCGCAACCCCACCGACCAGCCGACCGAAACTGCCGAAGCGCGCGATCCGGCCCGCCGGCACGGCCCGCTGCCGGGCACGATCTTCCGGTCGATCGGAGAAGTCGGGAATGTCGTTGGTCTCTTCTGCCACGAGATGCATTTCCATTCAAAAGTTCCACGCAACCCAACGGTCTGCCGCGGTCGCCGTTCCTGACGAGATGGGACTGCGCCGCGCGATGGCAATCTGCCGGCTTCCGGCCCGGCATTTATTGTTGCGCGATTTCGCCCGTTTGGGAACCGGGGGACGCGAAAGGTTTTGTGGCCCCATGACCGGACATACACCGCTGTCTCCCGCAGCCCGCGCATTGGGCTATGCCGGAGTGTTCCCGCAGGTGGCCTGCATTGCCTTGATCCTCGCCGAACACGACTGGCGCTATGCAGCACTCGCAGGTGGGTTCGCGTATGCAGCAGCGATCTTCAGCTTTCTTGGCGGGGTGTGGTGGGGACAGGCTGTGCAGAGCGGGAGGGCGAGCGCCGGGGCCTATATCGTGGCGGTTCTGCCAAGTCTGCTCGCGGTAGGACTGTTCCTGCCGTGGTCCTTCGGTTGGGAGTGGCCTGGCCCGGCGCTTCTCTATCTGGGGGCGCTGATCCTGGGGACACCATTGATTGATCGTGTACTGGGCTTTGCAAACGAAGATTTTCTGCGCTTGCGTCGTCACCTTTCAATTTTGCTGGGCAGCTTGACGATAGTGCTCGGCCTGCTGGCTGACCGGGTGGTCTGAGCCGGCCGGTGGCCACCACGGATCGGCACGGCGTTTCATTTGCGATGAATTAACCACTGTGTCCTAGGGTCAAGCTCGCTCTTGGCCCACGGGACCGCGCAAGTAATGATCGGATCGTTGAATTCACTGACCGACAGGATGCGGCGGGGCCTCGGCATCGCTGGCGAAGAGGTTGCCGGTCTGACACAGGATCTGGTGCAGCGCCAAGGGGCAGCGATGCTGCGGCGCAAGCGGATCAAGGTGGCAGTGCTGGCGATCCTGTTCGGCGTGGTCTCTTCGGTGATCGAACTGCCGCTGCCGGTTGAGGAAGTCTACCGCGCCGCCCGGGCTCAGTTGCGGACCCGCCCTGCGCCGCAGGACATCGCGGTGATAGCAATCGACGATCGCACCTACGCCCATTTCGGTCGCAACGTGCCAAGCCGAAGCTATGATGCCCAAGTGATCGAGCGGTTGATCGCATCGGGTGTCGGCAAGGTAGTGTTCGACCGGGCGCATGTCCATGCCGAGACACCCGCAGCGGATGCTGCGTTCGCTAATACCTTAGCTCGGCATCGCGGCAAGGTTTGGCTAGGTTTTGCGCCAGCTCAACAGCTCGGGGTGCTTCGTAGCGAAGAACTTTCACCAAAGCCGGAGTTTATCGCCAGTGTTAATCTAGCGGCTATGGTCGCGCAGGCCAATCCATTCGGCCTCTCGATCACCTTGCCGACCGAAGTTGATCTCAATGGGGCAGGGCACCCGTCTATATCTTCAGTGTTAGCTGAATACCAAGGGCCGCTACGCTTCTACCGGCCTGACTACGCCTTCAATCCAAGAACCGTTCCCACGTTCAGTTATCTCGATATATTGCAAGGCAAGGTGCCAGCTGCGGACCTGCGGGGAAAAAATGTAGTGATCGGCAGCGCTTATTTTGATTCAACTGACTATTTCGTAATGCCGATAAATGACATTGGTCGGATTCCTGGTTGCTATTTCCATGTTCTTGGCGCGCATACACTGAAGCGCGGCGTACCGCTTGACCTCACTTGGTTTCCGGCGTTGGGCATTGCGGGACTGGCGATTATAATGCAGGCACTTCGTCGGCATCGATCTTCACGGGCGCTGTGGATTGTCGCAGTGATACTGATCACCGCGCCCTTCGTGCTAGACGAATGGACAGTCAACATCGACATCATGTCGGCGCTGCTTGCCATGGGCGTCGCAAGTTTCGGGTTCTACCGCATCAACCGGCGTTACTTTAACAGTGAGGTGGATGCCCTGACCACTTCAGCGATCAGTTCCGACAAGCCGAGCGCCGAGCGGGATGTCTATGCACTCAAGATTGCCAACCTGGCGGAGCTCTCCGAAGACTGGACGGCGCGCGAGATCGGCGACTTCGCCAACACGCTGATCTCATACGTGAAAGGCCCGGGGGAGGCGGGAGATGTAGCCTTCGAGCGCGACCTGCTGGTGTGGCTCGCCCCGCGCATGGATGCCGATGAGCTTGAACGTCATGCTGATGGCCTGGCGCTGATGCTCAAGACTGCGCTCAGCTATGACTGGCAGTCGTCCAACAGTGCGCCTGCGCTGGGGATTGATACTAACCACGAGCTGGCGGTCGGATCGCGTATCAAAAAGGCGATGCAGGCCGCCGACGAAGCGGCCAACCGCGGCGTGCGCTTCATCATCAACGATGCGGCCCATCTGGAAGCGCGCAACAACCGTCTGAACCTGGTGCGCGTGCTCGAAAAGGGCCTGCGCGAGCGCGACATCGGGGTGGCCTATCAACCCAAGATCGATCTCGCCTCGGGCCGGATCGTGGGCGCGGAAACCCTTATTCGCTGGCAGCCCGAAGGCGAGGAGATCGTCAACCCGCAGGAGCTTGTGCTCGCAGCCGAAGCGGGGGACCGAATCAACGAACTCACGCTGGTGGTGATGGAACGCGCGCTGATCGACGGCAAGCAGGCGATTGCGATGGATCCCCGCTTCAAGCTGGCGGTCAACATGTCGGCCAAGAGCCTCAGCGATACCCATCTCCTGTTCGATATCATGACGATGCTGGGCCGGCATGATTTTCCGGCCGAGAACCTTACGCTCGAACTGACCGAGACAGCCAAGCTCGATGACAAGCGCATCGCTCCGCAGGTCGCTGCGCTGAAGGCACGCGGCATCGGCCTGTCGATCGACGACTTCGGGACCGGGCAATCCAACCTCGAGTACATCGAAAAGCTGCCGAGTTCGGAGCTGAAGATCGACAAGCGATTCGTCCAGCACATGGCGACATCGGAGGAAAGCCGGGCGGTCGTGCGCGCGACAATCGAGATCGCGCATTCGCTCGGCAAGATCGTGGTGGCCGAGGGGGTCGAAGACCTAGCAGTGGCCGAGACGCTGCGCGCGCTCAAATGCGATCAGGCGCAGGGCTATCTCTTTTCCCGGGCGATCGGCATGCCCCAGCTTCTGGCGATGATGGGTGAGAGAAAAGCCGCAATTAACTATTGATTAGGGTTAATGATCTGTTAAAAGGCTCCTACAGCATTTGGCGCTGCTAGGAGAATTCTTATGTGGACAAGATGGGTCATCCTGCTGGGCGGCGGTTAAGTCAGCCTTTTGCGCAAGAGTTAAAGCCCCGGGAAACCGGGGCTTTTTTCGTTTCTAGGCGAGTGATCACGGTGCACAGTCCTGCAAAGCCCTCACTCAGGCCGGGGCGCTTCTCAGGACGGATAGTGGTATACCAACGCGGACAATCCCAGCCATGTGGTGAACATCACCAGGTAAGGCCAGCGGCGCGGCCACAGGTTTCGCACCAGTAGCGTGGCTGCCGCCGTGCCGGCCAGCGCAGCAAGCTCCGGGCCGGCGACGCGCGCCGCTGATGCATCCAGACTGGCCGTGATCGCCGCGCTGGCCCATTGCGCCGGGAGCAGGGCCAGCAGACCTCTCGGCAAGGCGCCCGGCATGGCCGAGGCGGTGAGCAGCAGGGCGGCCTCTCCCGCGACGACAGCCACCGCAACCCACCAGCCCCTGGCCCCGACGCTGCGTGCGAACAGCGCGCCGCGCGCCGCAAAGCTGGTGCTGGCAATCAGCACCGCGATCCCGGTCATCGACACGGCGGGCACAGGCGTGATGCCGAGGGTCCACGCGGCCATCGCAAGGCCCGCCCCCGTCAGCACCGCCAGTGCAAGGCCGAACCCGAGCCGCCCTGCGGCCGCCGCCCCGATCATGCCGACACCCATCAGGCCGACAGCCCCAATCGGACCGGCGATTGCGGCGACGGGCGAATGCGGCGCAGCCGCAGCGGCGGGCCACCCGATGGCAAGCGCGCCAACTGCGATCACCGCGAGCACTGACGGCCCGCGCGCCGCATGCAGGATTGGCCCGATGGCTTTGATGCGGACCACGGCCCGGCAGACGAGCTAGGCAGCCGCCCGCGTCGCCTCCTTGACCGTTTCCGGCTCATCGAGAAAGGCGCGGATCGCCGCCACGCTTTCGTCGGCATGGGTGAGCAGGAACAGGTGTCCGCCCCCTGCAAAGGTCTGAAGCCGCGAATTGGGGATCATCGCCTTCAGGATTTTGCCATTGGCAAGCGGGACAATCTGATCGTCCTCGCCCATCATGATCAGCGTTTCCTTCTTCATGAAGGGCAGAGCCGGTAAACTGCTCCAGCCCATCATGCAGAGCAGCTGATACATGTAACCGCGCGGGGAGGGGGGCTTCAGGCGGCCGATATGGCTGTCCTTCTGGTGCTGCGCCCCGTCCCTGTCGACCCCGCCATAGAGCGTGGCGAAATGCTCGTTCATGAAATCGGGGTCGATGTAGCGGCGCGGATCGGCCATCTTGGTGAAGGCGGCCGGGTTGCCGGGCACCATCAGCATGCCCGGCGTGGTTGCGATCAGCGTCAGGCGCCGGGTGCGCTTGGGGTGCTGGAGGGCAAAGTGCTGCGCCATCGCACCGCCCCACGACACGCCCATCACATCGACCTCATCCAGCCCAAAGCGATCGAGCAGCTGCGCTGCGGTCCAGCTCATGGTGAACGGGTTGTACGGGATCAGCGGATCGGGCGATTCGCCCGTCCCCGGCATGTCGAACATCAGGAACCCGCGTTCCGGCAGAGCCGCCGCCAGCGGAGCCACCGCTTCGATATTCGCGCCGATGCCGTTGAAGAACAGGATGGGCAGGTGATCGGAGGGCATATCAAGCCGCCAGGCCGCAGTCCGTAGCGTCCGACCGCCCACTTGCTCCATCGAAACGACCGCGTCGTCCATGGGATTGGTCACGAAAATCCGTCCTTTCTCGCACCCCGGCAAGGGGGCGGGTTGGGCGCGCACGCCGATCCCTTAGCGCGCGCCCACAAACTTGCGAGCAGCCTCCGCCGCCTGTCGGCAGGGCCACTTGCCGGATGCCTGTATCAGACTTCTTCGACAACGTAGAGTCCCGGCGCGGGGTCACCGGGGCGAAACGTGTCATTGCCAAGAGCGGCCGGAGCCGGCCTCTTGCTGCCCGAGCGCGCCTGAAGCCATTCGATCCACAGCGGCCACCAGCTGCCCTTGACCTCTTCGGTGCCTTGCAACCACTCCTCCGCGGTCGCGGGGAGCTTGCCCTTCTTCTTCTGCACGAAATACTTGGCCTTGGGGTTGGTCGGCGGATTGAGGATCGCCTGCATGTGTCCCGATTGCGACAGCACGTAGGTCACGTCCTTCGATCCGAACAGCTGGGTCGAGCGATAGGTCGCCTTCCACGGGGTGATGTGATCGGTCACCCCGCCCAGGATGAACAGATCCGCCGTCACGTTGGACAGATCGACCTTGTGATCCACCATCTCAACCTCGCCCTTCTTGGTGAAGGCAAGGGTTTCGTAAATCGTCAGGAAATCGCCCATCAGGCTGGCCGACAGGTTGGTGGCATCGGCATTCCAGAACAACACGTCGAAGGCGGGCGGATCGCTGCCGAGCAGGTAGTTGTTGATGACGTAGTTCCAGACCAGGTCATTGGGCCGCAGCCAGGCAAAGCCGCGGGCGAGATCATCGGCCTTGATGATCCCCGCCTTCTGCGCGCGGCTCCGGGCGAGCTTGATGCCGTTGGCCGAAACCAGCGACCCTGCTTCGATGTCGGTCGCCTTGGGATGGAGCACGCAGACCATCAGCGTCAGCGCGCCGAGCAGGTTCGATTTGTCCGCTGCGAGCTTGCTGGCGAGCATGGCGGCGGTCTGTCCGCCCGAGCAGCCAGCCGAGACATTGACCTTCTTCGCGCCCGTGATCGCGGCCACCGCCTCCATCGCCTCGCGGCAGGAAGAGACGTAATCGGCCATCCCCCACACGCCCTGTTCCTTCGACGGGTTGCGCCACGAAATCACGAAGGTCTGGATGCCGTTGTCGACCTGCCACTTGACCACCGACTTGTCGGGGCTGAGGTCGTTGATATACATCTTGTTGATCTGAGGCGGGATCGTAAGCTGAGGAATATCATACACTTCGTCCGTCGTCGGGGCGTAGTGGATCAGCTCCATCATCTCGGTCCGCAGCACCACCGCGCCCTTCGACGTGGCGACGTTCTGGCCGAGCTTGAAGGGCCGCTTGTCAACCTGGCTGACCATGCCCTTGTTATGCACAAGGTCATTATAGGCGTTCTGCAACCCCTTGATGAGGGAAAGGCCGCCGCTGTCGATCACCCGCTTCTGCGCGGTCGGGTTGCCGATCAGGGTGTTGGTGGGGGCCAGGCCATCAAGGATGATGTTGGCGATGAAATTGGCGCGGTTGCGCTCCAGTTCGTCAAGCTCAAGCTCCTCCAGCCAGTTGCGCATCCCTTTCTGCACGGCGAGGTAATATTGTGCGCCCGCGCGGAAAAAGGGGTTGAAGGCCCAGGCCGGGTCCATGAACCGCTTGTCCTTCGGATCGGGGGCAAGATCGCTTTTGCCGGTCATGATCTTGACCATGTCCTGCGCCATCGCCGCCTGATGGCGGATCAGCCGCGCTGGGTCCGCGGCGGTCTCGCGCAGGAGGAGTGCGACCGCGCTGACGAAGTCCTCGCGGGCGACGCCGATCAGCGGTCCGAGCGCCGTAGTCGACTGGGCGGCTTCGTTTTCGAGCGTGACTTTGCTGTTCGCCATGGAATCCCCTTCTCCTCTATCGTGCCGCCCCCCGCGCCTCGTCGAGCGCCCCCGGGGGTCAACCCGCTTGTCGCGCCGAGAATGAAGCGTTCACCGGCAAGTTGCAAGCACTTGGGGCCGGGCACCGGGCACGCGGTGGCGCTGCCGAAACCTGAAGAAATTAAGGCCGTCCATTAATGCTTTTCTCAACACTGGCCGGGCATTGATCGTCGATGGCTGGGGACCCGATCCGAAAGACTGTAACGCCCGAACCGCGCCTGCCGTTCGGGGCCGAATTGCAGCGCCCACCGGGCAGGGTCACACCGCCCGAGGCCGATCAGCGCAGCCGCAGCGAACGCCGCAGTCCCGCGCGCCTCAGCGGGGAAACCGCCGGCACGCTCAGACCGACGGTTGATGATCCCGCCGCCGAGAGCAGATTTTTCCTGCCCCGTCAGGCCCGGGGGATGACCCGGTTCTTGCTGGTCGCCTACGGCTTGTGCGCGCTGGTGTCGCAGGGACTGCCTTCAGGCATCACTGGCGGCGCGGTACTTGTTTCGCTGGTGCTGTTCGGCTGCGGGTCGCTGCTGACCGCGACCGAGCGGCGGCCCGAAACGCCCGACTGGATGCGCCCTGCGCTCGTGCTGTTGGGGATTGTGCTGCCGATGGCCTGCGCCGGTCTCGCATTGGCGCTGTGGGTGGGAGACGGTCTGCCATGGCAATGGGCGATCGCCACGCTGGTATGCATCAACGCGGCTGCCGCGGTGGTGTTCGACATGCGGATCATGTCGCTGTTCTGCGCCAAGATCGCCAGCTGGGCCGGTTTTGCGGTGCTGGTGCCGGGAACGCTCACGCTGGCCGCGGTGGTTGCTGCGGTGATCACGCTGTCGCTGATCGCGCGGCTCGAATGGCACGCGGCTGAAAAGCGCCGCCTTGCCCGCGAAGCGCGCGAGCGGGTTGCCGCGCGCGCCGAGGATATCCTGCGCAGCTTCGAGGAAACCGGGCAGGGCTGGTTCTGGGAAACCGATCGGCGCGGGCTCATCACCTACATCTCGCCCAAAGCCGCACTGGTGCTCGGCAAGACGGCGAAGCAGGTCATTGGCTCCCCGCTGATAGCCATTGTCGATCCTGCGCAAGGCCCCACGGATGCCGAGCGCACGCTGGCCTTCCACCTTTCCGCTCGTTCGGCGTTCCACGATGTCGAGGTGCGCGCCGCTACCAGTGGCGACGAACGCTGGTGGGCACTTGCAGGCCGTCCTGTTTACGACACCTACAAGAACTTTTGCGGCTTTCGCGGCCATGGCACCGACCTCACGGAAAAGTGCCGCAGCGAACAGCATGTCTCACGCCTTGCACATTATGATTCGCTGACCGGCCTCGCCAATCGGGTGCAGATGAGCCATGCGCTTGAGCAGATTCTGGGTGCCCCAAGTGCGCGTGAACGGGCCTGCGCGGTGCTGATGCTCGATCTCGACCGCTTCAAGCAGGTCAACGATACGCTCGGTCATCCCGCGGGTGATGCGCTGCTTAAGCAGGTGGCCCAGCGGCTCGAACGGGCGATTGGTGATGCAGGGCGCTGCGGGCGTCTGGGCGGGGACGAATTTCAGGTGATCGTTCCGGGAGACAAGCCCCGCAGCGTGCTTGGCCAAATGGCGCAGGAGATCATCGCCTCGCTGTCACAGCCCTATTCGATCGAGGGACAAGGCGTGGTAATCGGCGCCTCTGTCGGCATTGCGCTTGCGCCCGAACACGGCGTTTCAAGTGACGAAATCATCCGCAACGTCGATCTTGCGCTCTACGCCGCAAAGGATGCCGGACGCGGATGCTACCGCTTCTATGCCGAAGACCTCCATGCCGCCGCTGAAGATCGTGCAGAGCTGGAACAGGATCTGCGCGATGCGATAACCAACGGCGAGCTTGAGCTATGCTACCAGCCGATCGTTTACGCTGCGACTGAGAAGATCGTCGGGTTTGAGGCGCTGATGCGTTGGAACCACCCAACACGCGGAAGGCTGTTGCCTGCCAAGTTCGTACCGGTCGCGGAAGATGCAGGGCTGATCGACCGGCTCGGCCAATGGGCACTGCGCACCGCTTGCGCTGACCTTGCTCGTTGGCCGCGGTCGATCCGCTGCGCGATCAACGTCTCGGCACTGCAATTTGCCAATCCCGAACTTCCGACGATTGTCGCCAACGCGCTTGCGCACAGCGGTGTCGCGCCTGCGCGACTGGAGTTGGAGATTACCGAAAGCGTCTTCCTGAACGACAGCTTGGGCACTGACGCGATGTTCAAGGCTCTGAAAAGGGTTGGTGTGCGGCTCGTGCTCGACGATTTCGGCACTGGTTATTCTTCACTCGGCTATCTGAAGAAGGCACCCTTCGACAAGATCAAGATCGACCGCAGCTTCGTGCAGGGTGCTACCGAAGAGGGCAGCCGTAACGGCGCCATCATCGCCTCGATCACCAGCCTTGCCGAGGCGCTGCACATGGACACCACCGCAGAGGGGGTCGAGACACTCGACCAACTTGAGCTTGTGCGTCTGCTCGGATGCAGCCATGTGCAGGGGTATATCTATTTCAAGCCGATGAGCGCCGCCGAGGCGACTGCGCTGGTTTCCGGCGATCTCGTCGCTCAGGCCGACGGCCCGCAATGCGTCCGCGCGCCGCGCCAGAACCTGCTCCGAAAGGTCGCTGTAGTCCACAGCGGCAACCGCCTTTTTGCCACGCTGCGCAATATTTCTGACGGCGGTGCGATGATCGAAGGCCTCTGGAACATGCCTGCCGGCAGCACAATCAGGATTGAACTTTCAGCTGACAAGTCGGTGACCGCGCAAGTGCGCTGGTCGCGGGAAAACCGCTTCGGTGTGGAGTTTCATCAGCCCCTGCGGCGGCGTGCTGACGGTTCTCTGGGTGTGCTCACCGAACAGCCCCGCGGCACTGACAGCGCACCGGGACGCCAGCTATTTCCAGTCCGTTCCGACCTATGATGGCGCGCTCTTTAGCGAAAAACTAACCATCGCCCTTTACACCTTGGCGAACAAGTGGAGAGGCGGCTTGCTGCGGTCCGCATTGTCCGGTCAGAGGTCTGGAGGCTAACTTACGAGATGTCCCTCAAGGGTCTCTTGTCCACCCGTAACGGCAGTGCTCGGGGCGTTGCGGTGCATGTCGCTTCGGCCCTTTCCGATGGCGAGCGGCTAGCCATGCTTGATGATCTTGAGCAGTCGGGCCTGGGGTGGTTCTGGGCAAGCGATGCACAGGGCAATCTTACCTATCTCTCTCCCGCAATAGCGGCCCGCCTCAACCTGCCGCATGCCGATCTCATCGGCCAGCCTGTTGCCGGAATCTTTGCTGCTGCCGACCGCGAGGAGCGCGGCAAATCGCTCGCCTTGATGCTGGGCGCGCATAAATCCTTCGCCGGGATGGCGGCCCGCGTTATGCGCGGCGCTGAGGGGCCGGTGCTGCGCATTTCTGGGCAGCCGGTGCTCGGGCCGGACGGCAGTTTTGCAGGCTTTCGCGGCACCGGCACCGACATCACCGACGAATTCCATCGGGAGGAGGAGACCGCCCGGCTGGCGCGTTACGATTCGCTGACCGGCCTGTCCAACCGCCACCGTATGGCGCACCAGATCGAAACCACCCTCACTGCCTTCCGCGCCGCCCGGCGCAGCTGCGCCGTGATGATGATCGACCTCGACCGCTTCAAGCATGTCAACGACACGCTTGGCCATGCAGCGGGTGACGAGTTGCTCAAACAGGTCGCCGAACGCCTGGCCCGCGCAATCGACCGCGACTGCGAGATCGGCCGGCTTGGCGGCGACGAGTTTCAGGTCATGCTTCCCGACATTGATGATCGCGGGGTGCTGGGCGAGATCGCAATGAAGATCATTGCCATGCTGCGTCAGCCTTACAGCCTTGCAGACGGGCGCTGCGTGATCGGCGCGTCAGTAGGCGTTGCGATCGCTCCGCATGATGGCGTTACCCGCGAGGAGATCGTGCGCGCGGCCGACCTTGCGCTTTACGCCGCCAAGAATGGCGGGCGAGCGCAGTATCGGTTCTTTTCGGGCGAGCTTGAGAACGACACGATCTTCCGCCGCAGGCTCGAACTGGATCTTGGCACGGCGCTGCGCGAACAGCAGTTGTTCCTGCGTTTTGAGCCGATCGTAGCGACCGGAAACGGCGCGGTGGCAGCACTTGAAGCCCATGTTTGCTGGAACCACGAGAGCCGCGGGATCATCGACGAGGAAGAATTTGCGCAGATCGTTGAGGGCTCGGCCTTGTTGGGCGAGGTAGGCCGGTGGGCCATCGCGGACGCCTGCGGCCGTGCTGCGAGCTGGCCGGATACCGTGCGTGTGGCGGTCAATGTGCCAGTGCCGTTGTTCCTTGCTGACGATTTCGTCGATGCTGTAGCGGCGGCGATCGAGACTGCCGGGATCGCGCCTGCGCGGCTTGAGCTTGAGATCAGCGAGGCGGTTTTTCTCGGCGATGCGAGCCTCGTCGACTGCACGCTTGCGGCACTGTTCAAGTTAGGGGTGCGGCTGACGCTCGATGAATTCGGGAGCGGATTTTCCTCGCTCGCCTACCTGCGCCGCGCCCCCTTCGACGCGATCAAGATCGATCAGAAGCTGGTCGCCGAGGCCGAGCGCCCCGACAGCCGCGAACTCGGGCTGGTACGGGCGATCGGCGCGCTGGCAGCCGCGTTGCAGATGGACACCATCGCCAACGGCGTCGAGAGCGCAGAGTTGCTCGAAGCCCTGGCTGCAAGCGGTGTGCGCTTTCTTGAGGGCCCGATCTTCAGCGAACCGGTCGATGCCGAAACCGTGGCGCAGGAGATGGCGCAAGGGGCATGGAAAATCGAACCGGGCAGCGACCGCACCCGCCGCGCCCGGCGCCGCACGGTGTTCCGCAAGATCCAGGTCATCCATGATGACTACGCCTACGAGGTGACGCTGCGCAACCTGTCCAAGTCGGGCGCGCTGATTCAGGGCCTTGCCGATGTGCCCAAGGGCACGCAATTCGTCGTCGACCTTGGCGGCGGTCAATTGGCCGTGGCGACGGTGATCCGCTCCAACGGCGATGTGCAGGGGCTGGAGTTCGAGCAGTCGCTGGTCGAGGATGGCTCGGGCGGACTGTGCACCCGCAGCCGCGTCTCCCCCTATGCGCTGGCGGCAGCGGGAACGCCGCTCACGGCGCTGGCACCGGGCAAGTTCGTGGGCGTGGACCAGAGCGGCGCAGTCCCCAAATTCGGCCATCGCGTCGCAGCCCGCGAAGGGGTGTGAGGCGGGCTTGGGGGTGTTGCGTTTTTGGCGAATGACAATGGGCTGCCTAACCGCTAACCGGCGGGGATAATGACTGACCTGTCCCACATCCGCAATTTCTCCATCATCGCCCATATCGACCATGGCAAGTCGACCCTGGCGGACCGGCTGATCCAGTTCACCGGAGGCCTCACCGAGCGCGAAATGTCCGCGCAAGTCCTTGATAACATGGACATTGAGAAAGAGCGCGGCATCACCATCAAGGCGCAGACCGTGCGCCTCACCTACACCGCCAAGAACGGCGCGACCTATCAGCTCAACCTCATGGACACCCCCGGCCACGTCGACTTCGCCTACGAAGTCTCCCGCAGCCTCGCCGCCTGCGAGGGCGCGCTGCTGGTCGTGGACGCAGCCCAGGGCGTCGAGGCGCAGACCCTCGCCAACGTCTACCAATCCATCGAGCACGATCACGAAATCGTCCCCGTCATCAACAAGATCGACCTGCCCGCCGCCGAACCCGAAAAGGTCAAGGCCGAGATCGAGGAGATCATCGGTCTCGATGCCTCCGACGCCGTCCTCGCCTCTGCCAAATCGGGCATCGGGATCGAGGAAGTGCTCGAAGCCGTCGTCGCCCGCATCCCGCCCCCCAAGGGCACGCCCGAAGCGCCCCTCAAGGCCAGCCTCGTCGATAGCTGGTACGATCCTTACCTCGGCGTCGTCATCCTCGTGCGCGTGATCGACGGGAAGCTCACCAAGGGCCTCCAGATCAAGTTCATGCAGGGCGGCACCCAGCACCTTGTCGACCGCGTCGGCTGCTTCACCCCCAAGCGCACCGACCTCACCGAGCTTGGCCCGGGCGAGATCGGCTTCATCACCGCGCAGATCAAAGAGGTGGAGCAAGCCCGCGTCGGCGATACCATCACCACGGTCAAGGGCGGGGCGAGCGAGGCGCTGCCGGGCTACAAGGAAGTCCAGCCGGTGGTCTTCTGCGGCCTGTTCCCGGTGGACGCCGCCGATTTCGAGAAACTGCGCGAATCCATCGCCAAGCTACGGCTGAACGATGCGAGCTTCTCCTTCGAGATGGAATCGAGCGCGGCGCTCGGCTTCGGCTTCCGCTGCGGGTTCCTGGGGTTGTTGCATCTTGAAATCATTCAGGAACGCCTCAGCCGCGAATATGATCTCGACCTGATCACCACCGCGCCATCCGTGGTCTACCGCATCCACCTCGGCCATTCCAAGACCGAGGATGCAAAGACCATCGACATCCACAACCCCGCCGACTGGCCCGATACCAACCGCATCGAGATGATCGAGGAGCCGTGGATCAAGGCGGTGATCTACACCCCTGACGAATACCTTGGCGCGATCCTGAAACTGTGTCAGGACCGCCGCGGCATCCAGACCGAGCTGACATACGTCGGCGGCCGCGCGCAGGTGTCCTATGAACTGCCGCTCAACGAAGTGGTGTTCGATTTCTACGACCGGCTGAAGTCGATCAGCCGCGGCTATGCCAGCTTCGATTACGAGCAGATCGGCACGCGCGAGGGCGACCTTGTGAAGATGAACATCCTCGTCAATGCCGAGCCGGTCGACGCGCTGAGCCTGATCGTTCACCGCCACGTCGCCGAAGAACGCGGACGCGGGATGTGCGAGCGCCTGAAAGACCTGATCCCACGCCACCTGTTCAAGATTCCGATCCAGGCCGCAATCGGCGGCAAGGTGATCGCCCGCGAAACCATCGCCGCAATGCGCAAGGACGTGACCGCCAAGTGTTACGGCGGGGACATTTCCCGGAAGAAGAAGCTGCTGGACAAGCAGAAGAAGGGCAAGGCGCGGATGCGGGAGTATGGGAATGTGAGCATTCCGCAGGAGGCCTTTATTGCGGCGCTGCGGATGGGGGAAGAGTGAAGCCCGCGCCTAGCGCAGACGGTCGCGCAGCGACCGGCAAGCTAGAAGCGAGAGGCTGTAACTCCGGCCGGCGGGGCCGCGCAGCGGAACCCGTTCGACGTCAAGGCCGCGGCTTTGCCGTGGCTTAAGCTTTTCAATCCAATTGGCATTTTTCTGCTTGAAGTCAATGCACTGAACCCATGGTCGACCCAAGCGCTTCGCGCTCTATTCGATTGATTGCGGTCGGTTCATCTCCGCGATAAATAGGGACGGCAGCAAGACGATTTGCCGCTCTTCGACGAAGATTGTGGCCGATTACGTCCTCACGTTCAAGTAGCGCAATAACTTGGACAGCTTCTCGCACTTCATAGATAGCTTGCATCTGCAAGAAAACAGCATCGTTTACGCGTTGTGCTGACGTTCCGAAGAACACAGCCACAGGATCACGACCATTTGCGCGAATTAACATGTCAGGTATGGTATCAGAAAGCTGCGCACTAACAGCTCTATCGAGGTCAATAGTTGCTTTGCCCTCAAGGCGTTCCATAATTCGATTGGCAGCATCTTCTTTGAAGGTGCTTACCACTCTATCTTTTGTGAGCAGCAAGAAGTCATTCACGCGAAGCATGAAAGACAAAAAGCGCATCGCCGCCCTCGGGATATCCGCTTCCCTAACGTTTTCAGTGTGCAATAGCATTTCATCTTCGTCGAATTCAACACCGTGAGCATTGAGCAGCGCTGAAAAAGCGTCAGTGCGAGTTTCAGTGGAAAAATCGACCCCCGAGCTTTCAAGTAGCGGGATTGTCGCACCATCGTCCTCAATTCGAAAGACGCCGGGGCGCGTCTTGTCGCGAACGATGTAGAAGGCGACTGAGTCACCATCGTCGCGGCGGAATGCGGTCGTAACGGCAAAGCCGACGGGGACTTCCGTCAGCTTTAGATCACCGCAGAACGCTTGGCAGAGTGCCTCTTTCACCCGAACATGTCCTCAGTCTTCACTTGGAAGAATCGCATGGCTTCGGAACAAAGCCAAGGCTTAAGTCCCCCATGACCGTCACCCCTTAACTCTTTCCGAGTGTGGTTGGCGCGGGCATTCGGTAGCCGCTTAACCCAAGGCCCGTGAACGAGGGTGCCAGCGGGAGCACCGTCGATGTCGTTTTTCTCGCCGCACAATGTGTGCAAGTGCCAGCCAGTTTCGTGATCGGCATGATATTCATAGCAGCATAAAACAATCGTATCGCGTCCGTTGCGTAAGCCGAGATGTATGCTGGCTTTTGCCTTGTCCTCGCAAACGAGAAGCCGGATCACGAATTGCCGCCCCTCACACTCAAACTCCGCAAAGCGCCATTCCCATGCCTGTCCGTAAGAATACGCTCGCTTGCCAGCCTTGGATAACGGGAACTTGGCCTTAGGCAGTTTCCCGCGCCCCCAGTCGGACCACGTTAAATTGTTTTTCTTGCCCCTGATGACGTCCTGAACGCGCATTCAGTCTGAATGCTCTCTGCTGCACAACTCGTCAAGCTACTGTAGGCTCGCGCTTATTCGAGCATTCGGACGTTGCTTTCATGTAGATCAGCCACGGCAAAGCCGTGGCCACGACGTCGAACGGGATCGCCCCTCGCTAACGCGTCAGGGCGACCCGCCGGCCGGGTCGGGTGATGCGCTGGCGCGCACCTGCTTCCAGCTTGTCGCTTGGCTAGCGCCAAGCGCCTGCGCTGGGCGCCTTCACCGCTCCTTCACCCCGCCCCTCCACCACCTGCGGTGGTCCCCCTCCCCGTGCCGGGGAGGATCAGCGTGGCCCTTGCCGCTCATGGTTCGAACGAGTCATCTTTGATCGTCCACACCGTCTTCGGCTCAGGCTCCACCGGCGGCGCAGGCGGCTGCCATTGTTTTATCGGCGGCAGGGCTTTCTCGGGGCCGTTGGGGCCCGCGATCCGGCGGACGGCGGGGGGATCGAAGCGGTCGGCGGGGGCCGACCAGTTCACATCGAGCACTTCGCGGGTTTTGGCGTCGGCGTTCATGGCGGCAAGGTCGCGGTCGCGCAGGGTGATGAAGTGGGCCCAGGCCGCGCGGGTCTCTTCGGTGAGGGCGGCCCAGCGGCCTTCGGACTCGTATTGGAGGCGGACGCGGATTTCCTCGATCTTGCGGTCGATGCTGGCGCGCACTTCGGCGGAGGAGACGTGGGGTTTTTCCGCCTCCCATTCCTTGCGCCACGCCTGCTTGAGCCGCTCGATCGTGGCCGCGTCGACCGCGTTCATTCCCTTCGGTCCGCCGCCTGCGGCAAAGCGTTCGGGGGCGCGGTTCCTGAGGATGAACATCAGCAGCCCGTCATTGTGCTTGATGCGGGTGCCGATGAGCTTGCCGTAGGAGTAGACGGGTTCCTCAGTGCCGTTCAATGCGCGGTCCATGGCGACGTCCTCAACCCGTTGCACGCCCAGCTGGAGTGCGGCTTCCCAGGCGGCGCGGAATTCCTCGGCGCCGGGCGAGCGGCGCAGGTGGTAGGCGCCCTCGGAGCTCATGTCGACGGCGCGGGCGGCGGCCTCGACCGAGCCGGTGTCGGCCAGCGCCTCGATGAAGTCGCGCTGGCGCTGCGGGGTCCAGCCGTCGTGGCGTTGCGACTTGCGGGGGACGGGGGTGAAGGGGGGCAGCTCTCCGCCATTGGCCTTGACGGCGGCGACGGGGAGGCGGGCGGAGCGGGGGTCTTTGCGGCGGGTCATGGGCACTTTCCGGCCAATCCGGGTCACCCTGACGGAGCCGATTTTGGCTCAGCGCAAGGAGCGAGGAGTGAGCCATGCCTGAGCATAGTGAACGACGAGCGACGCGGCGCTGGGCCAAAATCGGCCCGCCCCTCCGGGGTCGCACCAGGAAGCCCGCTGGCTGCGTCGCGGCTCTTGCAGGGGCAACCAGCCCCTGCTGCGCGCCGCTCCTATTCAGCGGGCTTCCTGGTGCGATCAGGGTGACCCGGATTGGCCGGAAAGTGCCCATGGGCGGAGGGGAACATATTTCGCGGCAGTAGGAAAATCGGGGGAGGCAGGCGCGCGGGCGTGCGGCTTCACTTGGCGTTCAGCGTGCGGGCGGTTATAGGGCTGCGTCATGCAGTCCAAGCCCTCGACCCGCCTGATCGGCGCCGCGCTCGCCGCCGCCACCCTTGTGACCCTGCCGGCCTGCGGCGGCCGGACCGAAGGCAAGGATGTCGCCTATGTCGCGCGCGATGTGGAGACGCTTTACGCCGAAGCGCAGCGGCGGCTCGACCGGGGGGCGACCTTGCAGGCCGCGGCCCTGTTCGACGAGGTGGAGCGCCAGCACCCCTACTCGCCCTGGGCCCGCCGTGCGCAGTTGATGAGCGCCTTCAGCTACTACATCGCGCGCGATTACAACAAGGCGATCCAGAACGCGCAGCGGTTCCTGTCGATCCACCCGGGCAACAAGGATGCGCCTTACGCCTATTACCTGATCGCGTTGTCCTATTACGAGCAGATCAGCGATGTGAACCGCGACCAGAAGATCACCGAACAGGCGCAGACCGCGCTGCGCGAGGTCAACCGGCGCTTTCCCCAGACCGAATATGCCGCCGACGCGCGGCTGAAGCTTGATCTGGTGGCCGATCACCTGGCGGGCAAGGAGATGGAGATCGGCCGCCATTACCAGCGCATGGGCCTGTGGCTCGCCGCCGACATGCGGTTCCGCAACGTGGTCGAAAAGTTCGACACCACCAGCCACACGCCCGAGGCGCTCTATCGCCTGACCGAAAGCAGCCTTGCGCTGGGCGTTCCGCAGGAGGCGGTGAAGTATGCCGCGGTGCTCGGCGCGAATTATCCCGGCACGGAGTGGTACGAGCGCGCCTACAAGCTCGTCGGCAAGCATGCCGAGGGTGTGACGGCGAGCTGAAGCCCGGCCGTCACGCTCCGCCCGGTCACGCCGGCATCGGGGCTCCGGCGAACGTCCCTGCGAACCGCGCGCTTATCCGGCCTGCTGCGGCAAACGCTGTCTCGCCCAGGTTCTGCAACGGGCGCACCCCGACGAGGCGGCTGCGGCGTTCGGCCCGCTGCCTTGCCCGCTTGCCCGCGGCGCGCTGGCGCAGCACCAGGTCGATCCGGCTGCCGAGCCCTGCGGCATTGACGTTCTGGATTTCGAGCCCGGGGTAGGCGTTGCATTCCAGCACCTGCACGCCCCGGGTGGCATCGATGACCAGATCGACCCCGACATAGCCCAGCCCCAGCGCATCGGAGCAGCGGCGTGCCGCCTCCACTGTCTCGTGCCAGAACGGGATCGCCGCGCCGATCAGGGCTTCACCCGTCGAAGGGTGGTCCCACACCTCCTGCTGCCCCAGCACCGCACGGAAGATCGTGCCGCCGGCAAAGTCGATCGCGGCGCCCACGGCCCCCTGATGCAGGTTGGCCCGGCCGCGCGATTCCACCGTCGGCAAGCGGGTCATCGCCATCAACGGCACATCGCCGAGGCAGATGATGCGGATATCGGGCAGGCCATAGGGCACCAGCCGGGCAAAATCGCCATGGGTGCGGATCAGCGGTTCGAACAGCGCGGCATCCGACTGGCTGCCTTCCAGCGAAAGCTCGCCCGCCATGATCCGCCGGATGTGCTGCACCAGCATGGCAGGGGTCAGCACTTCGCCGTTCAACTGTCGCCAGCCGCCCCCTTCGCTTTCGGCAACCCGGCCATCGACCAGGATCACCCCTTCGCCGCGCCGCCCGCGATTGGGCTTGACCGCGAAGGCATCGGGCAGGCTGGCGAAATCGAGCGCGGCGAGTTCACGCTCATCCCCGATCAGCGCCAGGGTCGGCGGCACCGGCACGCCTGCGGCGGCAAGACGCTCCTTCGTTTCGTATTTCTGGTTCACCCCCCGGATGGCTTCGCGCGAGTTGAAGCGGGCGATCAGGGCATTGCGGCGGTTCATTCCAAGAACGGTCATGGCGGTCAGCCTCCATTGGCGGCGCGAAAGCGCGCAAGTTCGGACAGGCGCAGGCCATTGTAGCGGCCCAGCAGGATCATCGGCACGATGGCCGTAATCGGCATGGCGAGGGGGTATGCGGCGGCCAGCGCCATCATCGGCGGAATGGTGACAAGCAGCTGGATCATCATCGCCACACCCAGCGTGGTCCCGGTCATCCGCAGCGCCTTTGTCGGGCCGTCGGCTTCCCAGGCATTCCACCACCGCTCCACGATCAGGGCGGTCACCACCACCGGGAAGGCACTGGCAAGCGCAGGCTGATTAAATTGCAGCGCCATCGCGCCCAGCGCCGAGACGACGATGGCAATCAGCGTGCCAAGAAAGGCGACGCGCGAAAGGTTGAGCAGCTTGAGGAACGGCGCAGCGATCATGCCGATCAGGATCGCGGTGGTCGAAATCACCGGCCCGGCAATCGGCCCCGATTGCAGATAGGCCAGCGCAAGCAGCATCGGAGTGAACAGGCCGAAGGTCTTCCAGCCCAGCACGCTGCGCACAAACACCACCACCAATGCGCCGATCGGCATCATCAGCAACAGGTGCATGTTGGGCAGATCCCACGGCCGCGACGGATCGCCGAACACCGCGATGATCGAACTGGTGACGATATTGTCGGACCGGTCGAACAGCGTCCAGACAATCGCGCCGAAGGTGACCACAAGCGCCGCGACCAGAGCGTAAAGCGTGCGCAGGATGGCGACATCGCCGGGCAGATGCAGATCATCAGAACGCATGGCTGACCTCCACTTCAAAGCGGTAGCCGGAGCGATCGAACGCCGGATCGGTCGAATTGCGGACGATGTAACGCCCCTCGGCCGCCACGCGCCACGGGCCGGGGCTCCAGATCAGGGTCAGCTCGGGCCAGAACAGATCGTCCTGCCGCACGCCGCCGGTGGTGAGGGTGCGGCCGGAGAAATCGAGCCGCTGGTAGCTCAGCTCGCCGCGCAGGCGCAGGTCGGTGGCAATCGGGCGCTGATAGCTGGCCTCGGCCAGCCAGCGGCTGAGATTGCGGCGCGCTTCGTCCGAATTGATCTCGTCGTAGCGGCCCCGCAGGAAGGCATAGTGGTTGGGGCCGAAACGGTAGCGGTATTCGCCGTCCACGCGGATGCCGTCGCCCTGCGATCCGGCGGTGTCGTCATAGCTCCGTTCGCGCCAGCTTGCGCCCAGGGCGATGCGGTTGGCCCGGTCGATGCTGTGCTGCACTTCGCCGCCGAACTCCCATTCGTCGGTTGAGGTGAATTCGGCGGCGAGGATATTGTCCGCGCGCTCACCGAAGGCGGTGATCGCGGTGGCATCGGACAGATCGAAGCGGGCGGCAAGGCGCGCGCTGTTCTGCCAGCGGTCAAGCCGGTCGGGGTCTTCGAATTCAAGCCGTGTGGTGGTGTTGCGGAAGGTGACCGTGAGGTCATCCTTAGCGAGGTCGAGCGAGGGCGAGATGAGCACGGCAAAGGCATTGCCGTCGATCACTTCATCCTCGCCCGGGGCGGTGGTGCGGGCGGTGATCCCCCGGGCGGTGACGCGCAGGCCGGGATCAAGCCGCCAGCCCGAGGCATCCGCGGCGCCCTTGCGGGTATCCTCGCCTGCTTCGGCTTCGCTGCCCAGAGCGTCATTGTCCTGCGGCTCGTCGCCATCGGTCTTGGCGGCGAGCGCGCCGGTGGCGAGGCCAAGCACCGATGCTGCCAGCGTCAGCCCCTGTCCCAGCCTGCGGGTGGTGGTGGTGAAAATCACGGGTAAGCTCCTGTTGCCCACCGGCGTCAGGGCCGGTTCGAGGAGCAAACGGGGCGGGCGCGGCGCTTATTCCCGCAGCTTCATCAATTCGTTTTTTGGACGCGGCGGCAGCGATGGCGGGAAAACGGTGCCAATGCAGGTGACGCACGCGGGGCTGTGCGCTATCTGTTCCGGCGCCCATGCTGACCCGCCTGTCGATCCGCAATATCGTCCTCATCGAATCGCTCGATCTCGATTTCGCGCGCGGGCTCGGGGTGCTCACCGGGGAGACCGGGGCGGGCAAGTCGATCCTGCTCGATGCGCTGGGGCTGATCCTGGGTGACCGGGCGGAAAGCGGGCTGGTGCGCACCGGGGAAGACCGGGCGAGCGTTGCCGCCAGCTTCGAATTCGCCGCGTTCCCGCCGCTGGTCGCCGCCGCGCTGGAAGAGGCCGAGATCGCGATCGAACCGGGCGAGCCGCTGATGATCCGCCGTCAGGTGAGGGCGGACGGGGGATCGAAGGCCTTCATCAACGATCAGCCGGCCAGCGTTGCCCTGCTGCGCGAACTGGCGCCTGCGCTGGTGGAGCTGCACGGCCAACATGATGACCGCGGCCTCGTCAACCCGCGCGGGCACCGGGCGCTGCTGGATCGCTATGCGGGGATCGACAGTGCCCGTTTGGCGCGCGTGTGGCAGGCCTGGGCGCAGGCCGAGGCGCAGTTGGCAGAAGCGCGCGCGGCGGTGGAACAGGCCAAGGCCGATCAGGATCTGCTGATCGCTCACCTCGCTGAACTGGCCGCGCTGGACCCTGTCGCGGGGGAGGAAGCGCGGCTCGCAGGCACGCGGGCGGACATGCAGAAGGGCGAAAAGCTGGCGGGCGATCTGGAGACGCTGCGGCATCTGTGGGAGGGTTCGGATTCGCCGCTCGCGGCACTGCGCGTCGCGGCGCGCAAGCTCGACCGGATTGCCGAGCAGCACCCGCTGCTGGCCGAGGCGCTGGCCGCGCTCGACCGGGCGGTGATCGAAGCGAGCGAGGCGGAGGACAAGCTGCGTCTGGCGGCCGATGCGCTGGTGCATGATCCGCTGGAACTGGAACGGGCCGAGACGCGCTTGTTCGAACTGCGCGCGGCGGCCCGCAAGCACCGCTGCGAGGTGGATGACCTGCCCGATCTGGCGCGCACCATGCGCGCCCGCCTCGACGCGATCGAGGGCGGGGAGGCGCAGCTTGATGCGCTGGAGGCTGCGGCCAAGGAAGCGCGGACGGCTTACCTGGCGGCGGCCGAAGCGGCGCGTGCGGCGCGGGCGGAAGGGGCGGGGCGGTTGGATAGCGCGGTGGCGGGGGAGCTTGCGCCATTGAAGCTCGACGCCGCCCGCTTCCGCACCGCGGTCACGCCGCTGCCCGAGGACCGGTGGGGCGCGCACGGGATGGACGCGGTGGAATTTCTCATTTCCACCAACCCCGGCGCGGACTTTGCCCCCTTGGGCAAGATCGCTTCGGGGGGCGAATTGTCGCGCTTCATCCTCGCGCTGAAGGTGGCGCTGGCCGAGCAGGGCGGGGCAGGGACGATCATCTTCGACGAGATCGACCGGGGTGTGGGCGGCGCGGTCGCCAGCGCCATCGGTGAGCGGCTGGCGCGGCTGGCGGCGCAGGGGGGGCAGTTGCTGGCGGTGACCCACTCGCCGCAGGTCGCCGCGCGCGGGGGGCAGCATTACTTCATCGCCAAGGCATCGAGCGGCACGGTGACGCGCACCTCTGTCGTCCTGCTCGACCACGCCGGGCGGCAGGAGGAAATCGCGCGGATGCTTTCAGGCGCGGAAGTCACGCCCGAAGCGCGCGCACAGGCGGACCGGCTGCTGGAGGGGGTGTGAGGCGGCTCTGGCCCCTGCTGCTGCTCGCCGCCTGCACGCCCGCAGCGCCTGAGCCCGATGAGGTGCCCGCCCCGGCTGCGCCCAACCACGACACCTTCGGCACCGACGCTAACCTTGCCGCCTCCAAACCCGACGACGTGCTGCGCTATGCCGATCACCCGCGCGGCTTTGCCGAATTGCGCCTGCCCGCCGGAGACGGCCCGTTCCCGCTGGCGGTGATCTTTCATGGCGGCTGCTGGAAAGCCGGGATCGCCAGCCAGGCCTACATGGCCCCGCTTGCGACCCGGTGGCAGGGCCTTGGCATCGCCACGCTCAATGTCGACTACCGCGAGGTGGGCGATGGCGGCGGCTGGCCGGGCTCGTTTCAGGACTGGGCGGCTGCGGCGCGGCTGATCGAGGAGGTGGCGGTGCACCACCCCGTTGACCGCGAGCGGGTGACGCTGGTCGGCCATTCGGCAGGCGCGCTGCCGACGCTGTGGCTGGCGCGCGAGCAGGGTGAGAGCGGCCCTGCAGGAGCGCGTGCGGCGGTTCGGGCGCGGGCCGCCATCGTGCTCGACGGGCCGGGCGATGTCGGGGCCGAACGGGCGGCGTTCGATGCGCTGTGCCAGTTTGCTGCGGTCGATCCGTTTCTCGGCGCCGCGCCCGGTCGTGCCGCCGCCATCGCCCCTGCTGCCGCGACAACGCAGCTGGCGCAGATCCTGTTCGTGCAGGCAAAGCTGCCCGCGCCCGCCGCCGCAACCCGCACCGCGCTTGCCGCGAAGGGCGGGGGTGTGACGGTGCGCGAGAACCCGGGCGCCAGCCATTTTGCCATCATCACCCCCGGCAACCCCGCCTACACCGCCAACGAGCCTGCGATGCTGGCCGTGCTCAAGGGCGAATGAGAACGCCATGACCGACCCTGCCACCCTCTCCGAAGCCGACGCCGCCAATGAGCTGATGCGGCTCGCCCGCGCGATTGCCCGGCATGACCGGCTGTATCACGCCGAGGACAGCCCCGAGATCAGCGATGCCGAATATGACGCGCTGGTGCGCCGCAATGCCGCGCTGGAGGCGGCCTTTCCGCATCTGATCCGCGCGGATTCGCCGTCACGCAAGGTCGGCCACGCCGTCGCCGCCTCGCCGCTCGGCAAGGTGGCGCATGAAGTGCGGATGATGAGCCTCGACAATGCCTTCAGCCCCGAGGAGGTAGCCGAGTGGCTGGCGCGGATGCGGCGGTTCCTGAACCTGCCGGACGATGCGCCGCTGGCCTGCACGGCGGAGGACAAGATCGATGGCCTCTCCTGCTCGCTGCGTTACGAGAACGGTGTGCTGGTACGCGCCGCGACGCGCGGGGATGGGCAGGTGGGCGAGGATGTGACGGCGAATGTCCAGTTCATCGACGATATTCCCAAGGTCATAAAGCCCCTCTCCTTCAGGGGAGGGGTTGGGGTGGGGGCGTCCGATCAGGCGCAGCACATCGCGCGCCCCCCCACCCCCGGCCCCTCCCCTGAAGGGGAGGGGAGGATCCCCGCCATCTTCGAAGTGCGCGGGGAGGTCTATATGGAGAAACAAGCCTTTACCGCACTCAATGCTGCGCAGCATGAAACGGGGGGGAAGCTGTTTGCCAACCCTCGGAACGCGGCCGCCGGAAGCCTGCGCCAGAAGGATGCGAGCGTCACGGCCAAGCGACCCTTGCGGTTCTGGGCGCATGGCTGGGGCGCGGCCTCGGCGGTGCCGGGCACGACCCAGAGCGAGGTGGTCGCCATGCTCAGGGCATGGGGCTTTCCCGTCTCGCCATTGTTCGTTCGTATCGAAGGCGATGTCGCCGCGTTGATCGCGCATTTCGATGCCATCGGCGCGGCCCGGCCTGCGCTGCCCTATGATATCGACGGCGTGGTCTACAAGCTAGACCGGCTCGACTGGCAAGAGCGGCTGGGCTTTGTCGCCAAGGCCCCGCGCTGGGCACTGGCGCACAAGTTCCCGGCGGAACGCGCCGAAACCACGGTGGAGGCGATCGACATACAGGTCGGCCGCACCGGCAAGCTCACGCCCGTGGGCCGCCTTGCCCCGGTGCTGGTCGGCGGGGTGACGGTGACCAATGTGACGCTCCACAACCGCGACGAGATCGCGCGGCTGGGCCTGCGTGTGGGCGACCGCGTGGTGATCCAGCGCGCCGGCGATGTGATCCCGCAGGTCGTGGAGAACCTGACCCGGGCGGTGGAGCGGCCCGCCTTCGCCTTTCCCGATCACTGCCCCGAATGTGGCAGCGAGGCCGTGGCCGAGGCGGGCGAGGTTGATGTGCGCTGCACCGGCGGCCTCATCTGCCCGGCGCAGCGCACCCAAAGGCTCGAACACTTCGTCAGCCGCAAGGCGCTCGACATCGAGGGGCTGGGCACCAAAACCATCGCGCAGTTCTTTGCGCTGGGGTGGCTGGAAAGCCCGGCCGACATTTTCCGCCTGGCACAGCGCCGCGCCGCGATCCTTGCGCTGGATGGCTGGCAGGAAAAGTCCGTCGACAACCTCCTTGCCGCGATTGAGGCCAAGCGCGCGCCGGATGCCGCGCGCCTGCTGTTCGCGCTCGGCATCCGGCATGTGGGCGAGGTGACGGCGCGCGATCTGATGAAGCATTTTCACACGCTTGAGGCTTTGCGCGAAGTGGCCGAAGCTGCCCGATCCTCCCCCTCAGGGGAGGGGGACCGCGACCCGCAGGGTCGGGGTGGAGGGGCACCCGAGCGTGTTCCGGACGTCAACCTAGCGGATCAGCCGCACCTGCCCCTCCACCAGACTGCGTCTGGTCCCCCTCCCCGTGCCGGGGAGGAATTGCTCGCCATCGACGGCATCGGGCCTAGCGTCGTTGCGGCGCTGGGGGATTTCTTTCACGAACCCCACAATGTCGCCGTGTGGGAAGACCTGCTCCGGGAAGTCTCCCCGCCGCGCTACGAGGTCAAGACCGTCGCCAGCCGGGTGGCCGGCAAGACCGTGGTGTTCACCGGCAAGCTCGAAACGATGAGCCGTGACGAGGCCAAGGCACAGGCCGAACGGCTCGGCGCGAAGGCGGCCGGAAGCGTTAGCGCCAAGACCGATCTGCTGGTCGCAGGACCGGGGGCCGGATCGAAGCTCAAGAAAGCCGCCGAATTGGGGATCGAGGTCACCGACGAGGCCGGCTGGGCAGCGATCGTGGCGGAGGCGGGGTGATGCACCCGCTCGAAGAATGTCAGCCCCATGCCGCACGCATCGCCGCCCTGCTGCGCGCGCGGGGCGAGCGGGTCGCGGTGGCTGATGGCGCGACGGGCGGCCTGATCGCGGCGAGCCTGCTGACCGTGCCCGGCGCGCTAGATGTCTTCGTGGGCGGCGGGGTGGTCTATTCCTTCCGCGCGCGCGACGTGCTGCTCGCTCTCCCGCGTGAGGCTTACAAGGGCATGCGCGGGGTCACCGAAGATTACGCGCTGCTTCAGGCGCGCGCGATCCGTGACAATTTCGGTGCGGACTGGGGGCTTGCAGAAAGCGGTGCGGCGGGCGGGTCAACCCACCCCGGCGGCGCGCCTGCCGGGCGCAGCGTGGCCGCGCTTGCCGGGCCGGGAGGGATCGCGGCGGCGTCCATGATCGAGACCGGCAGCGATGACCGCATGGCGAACATGGCCGCTTTCACGCGCCACGCACTTGGCGCGCTGGAGGATGCGCTGCGCGCCGCTCCGGTCTGATCCGCGCGCGGGCGGGGCCGGAGGGCGGGGGCGAGTAGCTGTTTGATAACCGGCTTTTCGCTAAGCCTCAGGTTCGATCGTCACAGGGCAAGCAGGGCACCATGGCAGGCTATTTGCGGACATTGATGCGCGATCTGGAATCCCCGGTCGAAGTGCGGCGCTTCGGGTCGGGGTGGCTTGCGGGCTTCTTCGCGCTGCTGTTTGCGATCAGCGGCTTTGTGATGGTGGTCGCGCTCAAGTTTCCGGCGTGGTTCACGACGCCCGAATTGCAGATCCTGCGCGACTGGCCGGGGTTTCGCTCGGCGATCCATGCGATCCTGCTGGCAAGCTATGCGCTGGCGCTGCTGAGCCTGCTGCTGCGGCCCCGAAAGGTGCTGGGGTTGACGGCGCTGATGATCGCTCTGGCCGCCTCGCTGCTGGGCGGTGCGGCGGTGGCGGCGGATGATGCGCGGGGGTGGGGCATTTTCTTCGGGCTCGACTTCTTCATCGTCAATCTGTTGGCGTCGGGCTTCATGTTCGCGCCGCTCGAACGCTTCGTGCCGCACCGGCGCGCGCAACGCCTGTTCCGCCACGAATGGCGCGAGGATCTGTTCTACTTTCTGGTCAGTTCGATGTTCGTGCAGATCCTCGCCTTCCTCACGCTGGCGCCGGCGCAGATCATCAATGCCAATACGGGGAGCTGGGATGCCTTGCGCGCGGGTATCGCCAGCCTGCCATGGGTGGTGCAGTTCGCCATCGTGCTGGTCGCCTCGGACATGCTGCAATACTGGTATCACCGCCTGTTCCACCAGGTGCCGTTCCTGTGGGGTTTCCATGCGGTGCATCATAGCGCGAAAAGCATGGACTGGCTGGCGGGATCGCGGATGCATATCGTCGAGGTGGTGGCCTTGCGCGCGGTGACATCGCTGCCGCTGTTCACGCTCGGGTTCGCGCCTTCGGTGATGCAGGCCTATCTCGGTTTCATCTATGTGTGGTCCTCGCTGCTGCACGCCAATGTCGGGGGGGATTTCAACCGGCTCGGCCACTGGATCGCCACCCCGCGCTTTCACCACTGGCACCACGGGCTGGAGCGTGAGGCGTTCGACGTGAACTTCGCGATCCATTTCCCGTGGATCGACAAGCTGTTCGGCACCTTCCACCTGCCCGATGGCCGCTGGCCGCAGGATTACGGCATCCCCGAGGATGTGCCCAAGGGCTATGGCGGGCAGTTCCTCTACCCCTGGACCCGCACCGGCAAGAAGCTCGATGAAGGCGGCGGGGCGGAGCCTGCGGAATAATTTTCTCCGGCCCTGTCGAATCCGGCTTGGCATCCGCGTCTCCGTATCAGAGCCTTGCCATTCCGGCGGGGCCGAGGAGGGAGACGGACAATGCAATTCTTGCTGATGATCAACGGGGACATGAGCGCCTATGCTGGCCCTGAAGGTGCCGCGCTGATGGAGCAGGCGGTTGCCGGGCACATCAAGCTCGCTGAAGACCTCGTCAGTGCCGGGGTGCCCTTTTCGGGCGAGCGGCTTAAGCCCGCCGCCACCGCTACCACCGTCAGGTTCGACCACGGCGCGGTCACGCTGCATGACGGGCCGTTTGCCGAAACGCACGAGGAATTGGGCGGCTTTTATATCATCGATGTCGCGGGGCTCGACGAGGCGCTCGAATGGGCACGGCGCATTCCGGTGCCCAAGGGTTCGGTCGAAGTGCGCCCGATATGGCCGATGGAGGGGTGAGCTCTGCGGTTCTCGCGCAGGCGATCATGGCAGCGCGGCCCCGGGTGGTGGCCGCGCTTGCCGCTCAGCTGCGCGATCTCGATGCGGCCGAGGAGGCTTTTTCCGCAGCCGCCGAGCGCGCACTGTCCCTGCCGCAGCCGCCGCAGGACATGGCAGCGTGGCTCTATGTCGCTGCCCGCCGCCGCGCGCTTGATGGATTGCGCAAATGCGCCGCCGAGGCGCGCGGCTCCGAGGCGCTGGCTCAGGTTTCCGACATGGCCGAGATCATCACGCTCCCCGATCCGATCCCCGATGAACGCCTGCGCCTGCTGTTCATCTGCTGCCACCCGGCCATCGCTGCCGAGGCGCGCGCCGCGCTGGCGCTGAAAGTGATTTGCGGCCTTCCGGTGGAGCGGATCGCGCAGCTGTTCGTGGTGAGCGAGGCGGCGATGTTCCAGCGCATCACCCGCGCCAAGGCCAAGGTGCGCGAGGCGGGGATCGCCTTCGCGCTGCCCGCGCGCGCGCGGTGGCCGGAACGGCTGGGGGCGGTGCTGCTGGCGCTCGAACTCGCTTTCACCGCCGCCTATGCCGATGCGGGTGGGGAGCTTTCGGCTGACATCTGCGAGGATCTGGGCGCTGAGGTAGAGCGGCTGGCGCTGCTGGTCGCCGAGCTGCTGCCGCACGAGCCCGAGGCGCTGGGGCTTGCCGCGCTGGTGCTGCTGGCACGCTCGCGCAAAGCGGCGCGGCTGGACGGGGAGGGGGCAATGGTGCCGCTGTCCCGCCAGGATGTCGGCCTGTGGGACTTTGGCCGGATTGGCGAGGCGCGGGCGCTGATGGACCGGGCGGCGCGGGGCGCGCGCTCCGGCCCCTATCAGGTGATGGCGGCGATCCAGCTTTGCCATGCCCGGCGCGCGTTTGACGGCGCGGTGGATTGGGGCGCGGTGCTGCGGCTTTACAATGTGCTGCTGGCCTTGCGCCCTTCGCCGATGGTGGCGTTGTCGCGCGCGCTGGCGCTGGCGCAGGTTGAGGACGCTGCGGCAGGGCTTGCGGCGCTCGATCAACTTCCTGCCGAACGGCTGGCGCTGGCGCGGCCCTTCCATGTCGCCCGCGCCGATCTGCTGGCGAAGGCGGGGCGGGCGTCAGAGGCACGCGAGGCGCTCTATGCGGCGCTCGCGCTCGATCCGCCGCGCGCGGAACGCCTGTGGCTGGAAAACTGGCGCGCGGCGGTGCGCTAGCGCGCCCTGCGCCGGCGCAGCCACAGGATTGCCCAGTCGCCGCGTTGCAGGCGCGCAGCCAGTCTGAACCCGGCGCGGCGCATCGCACGCTTGACCGCTTGTTCCTGTTCGCCGGCCAGCAGCCCCGCCAGCAGCAGGCTTCCGCCCGCCGGAACAGCGCGCGCGAAATCGGGGGCGAGGCTGACCAGCGGCCCTGCCAGAATGTTGGCGATCAGCAGATCATACGGTCCGCGCAGCTCCAGCAGCGGGTCGTCCATGCCATCCGCGACGATCATCACTGCCTCGCCCGGTCCTGCGCCCATGGGCACATGGTTGAGCCGCGCGTTCTCCTCGACCACTCCGGTGCAGACCGGGTCGATATCGGTGAGCGTGCAGAGCGCGCGCGGCCACAGCGCAAGGGCCGCAAAGCCGAGCAGCCCCGTGCCTGTGCCGATATCGGCGATATTGCGCGCGGCGACCCCGCTCGCCTTCATCGCCCCCAGCATTTCGAGGCACCCGGCCGTGGTCTTGTGCTGCCCGGTGCCGAAGGCCTGGCTGGCGGGGATCACGAAGTCGATCAGGGCCGGATCGGCGGGATAATCGGGCGTGTGGACATGGAACCGCCCGGCGCGGATCGGGGGGGCATTGTGCTGGCTGAGCGTCACCCAGTCTTCCGGCGGCAGTGCCTCGGCAGTGATCTTGGGCGCGCGCCCCTCGAATAGCCCGGCCAGCGCAGCCTTTTCGGCCTTGCCAGGCTTTCGCGGATACCAGCCTTCCAGCACCCAGTCGTCAGGCCGGTCCTCGGCCACCTCGCGCCCCGCGATGACCAGTTCAAAGTCCCAATCGTCGATCAGATCGTGCGCGAGCAGTGCCGCCTGCACGGTGCGCTTGGGGGCGAACGCGCTCATCCTCCAGGTGGTGTCAGCGGGCGTCATATCAGCGGACAAAGCTCGCTCCGTTGGCGTCGATTACTGCGCCGGTCATGCTGGGGGGCGCATCCAATGCGCAGAAGGCGATGATCGCCGCGATTTCTTCCGGGCTCGCCACCCGGCCCAGGGGAATGTCGCCCAGCAGCTCCGGCCCGCCGCGCGAGGCGAGGTAATCGCCCGCCATGCTCGTATCGGTAAAGCCGGGGGTCACGGCAAAGCTCAAGATGCCTTGCCCGGCATAGGCCCGCGCAATCGTCTTGTGCATCGCCACCATGCCGCTTTTGGCCGCCGCGTAATGCCAGTGCGCCGGGCTGTCGCCGCGATAGGCGGCGCGGCTCGCCACATGCACCAGCCGCCCGCCGCAGCCCCGGCGCTGCCAGTGCAGCACCGCAAAGCGCGATAGTTGCGCGGCGGCGGTGAGATTGACCCGCATGGTATCCTCCCACGCATCCAGCCATTCGATATCGGATCGGTCGAGCCGGTTGGCCTCGAACCGCCCGGCATTGTTGACCACTGCGTCGATCGCGCCCCCTGCCAGTTCAAGCGCCTGCTCCCACAGGCCTTGCACGCTGAGCGGATCGCCGAAATCGGCTGCGATGATCGGCACACCGCCGGGGGCCTCGGCGACCGGGCGCGATGCCCCGCCTGAGGAATGGCCGATGACGTGCGCGCCCCGCGCTGCAAGCGCCGCCAGCGCGGCCTTGCCAATCCCCCGGCTCGATCCTGTGACAAGCATGTGTCCCATGCAATCGCCTATCCGAAACTTTGCAAGCTGTGTCCACCATGTCGCGGCTTGCCTCATTCGGCAGGCACGTTAAGTGGGAGGCCGGAAATATTCAGGGCAAACGGGATCAAGATGAGCCAGAGAGACCAACAAAACCCGGCACGGCCGTTGTCGCCGCACCTTCAGGTGTGGCGCTGGGGGCCGCATATGCTGGTATCGATCCTCCACCGCGCCACCGGCGACGGCATGGCGACGGTGGGGCTGGGCATACTTGTGTGGTGGCTCGGCGCGCTGGCAAGCGGGCCTGAGGCCTATGGCACGTTCCAGTCGGTGATGGGCTCGCCTATCGGGCTGGTGGTGCTGGTGGGGCTGTCGTGGGCGTTCTTCAACCACATGACCAGCGGCCTTCGGCACTTCGTGCTCGACATCGGGGCTGGCTATGAACTCGATACCAACCGCGCCTGGTCGGTGGCCTCGCCGCTGATCGGGATCGCGCTGACGGTGGCCTTCTGGGCCGCCATCCTGCTCAACTAGGGGATAATCATGGGCAACGGCACTCCCATCGGCCGCGTGCGCGGCCTTGGCACGGCGCATGAAGGCGCGCATCACTGGATGCTTCAGCGGTTCACCGCGATCGGCAATCTGGTGCTGATGAGCTACCTTGTGGTCAGCCTCGCGCTGCTTGGCGATTATGGCCATGCCAGCATGGTCAAGTGGCTGAGCCAGCCGCTCGCCGCGACGGCGATCATCCTGCTGGTGATCAGCGTGTTCTGGCACGCGCGGATCGGCCTTCAGGTGGTGATTGAGGATTACATGGTCGACGCCGGCACCAAGTTCGCGATCCTCGCGACGCTCAATCTGGCGATCATCGGCGGCGGGGCCTTCGCCATTTTCAGTGTCGCCAAACTCGCACTCGGAGGACAGGCCTGATGGCTACCGCAGCACCCAAGGGAACGGCAAACGACGTCGGCGGCGCGCATCTGAAGGGCGCTTACACTATCGTTGATCACACCTATGATGTGGTGGTGGTGGGCGCTGGCGGTTCGGGCCTGCGTGCGACGATGGGCGCGGCCGAAGCGGGCCTGCGCACCGCGAACATCTCCAAGGTGTTCCCGACGCGCTCGCACACTGTCGCGGCTCAGGGCGGGATCGCCGCCAGCCTTGGCAACAATTCGCCCGATCACTGGACCTGGCACATGTATGACACCGTCAAGGGGTCGGACTGGCTGGGCGATCAGGACGCGATCGAATATCTCGCGCGCGAGGCCCCGGCGGCGGTTTACGAACTGGAGCACGCGGGCGTGCCCTTCAGCCGCAATGCCGATGGCACGATCTATCAGCGGCCGTTCGGTGGCCACATGCAGAACATGGGCGCCGGCCCGCCGGTGCAGCGCACCTGCGCTGCGGCCGACCGCACGGGCCACGCGATGCTCCACGCGCTGTATCAGCAGTCGCTGAAGTATGATGCGGACTTCTTCATCGAATACTTCGCGCTCGATCTCATCATGTCGGAAGTGGGCGGCGTGAAGCAATGCGTTGGCGTCATGGCGATGTGCCTTGATGACGGCAAGATCCACCGCTTCCGCGCGCAGTCTGTTGTGCTGGCGACCGGCGGATACGGGCGCTGCTACTACACCGCCACCAGCGCCCACACCTGCACCGGCGACGGCGGCGGGATGGTGCTGCGCGCGGGCCTGCCCTTGCAGGACATGGAGTTTGTGCAGTTCCACCCGACCGGCATCTACGGCGCGGGCGTGCTGATCACCGAAGGCGCGCGCGGCGAAGGCGGCTATCTCACCAACTCGCAAGGCGAACGCTTCATGGAGCGGTATGCCCCCTCCGCGAAGGACTTGGCCTCGCGCGATGTCGTCAGCCGTTCGATGGCGCTGGAAATGCGCGAAGGGCGCGGCGTGGGGCCGGATGGTGACCACATCTACCTCCACCTCGATCACATCGACCCGACTGTGCTGGCGCAGCGCCTGCCGGGGATCACCGAAAGCGGCAAGATCTTCGCAGGCGTCGACCTGACCCGTCAGCCGCTGCCGGTTACCCCAACGGTGCATTACAACATGGGCGGCATTCCGTGTAACTATCACGGGCAGGTCGTCACCCTCGGCCCGGACGGCAATCCGGACACCGTCATCCCCGGCCTTTACGCCGTGGGGGAAGCGGCGTGTGTGTCGGTCCATGGGGCCAACCGCCTCGGTTCCAACTCGCTGATCGACCTCGTGGTGTTCGGCCGCGCGACCGGGCATCACCTGCGCGACAATGTGAAGCCGGGCGCCAAGCAGGCCGAACTGCCGGCCGACAGCGCCGACTTCGCGCTGACCCGGCTCGATCATTTCCGCTATGCCCAAGGCGGCTCGCCCACCGCGCAGATCCGTGCTGAAATGCAAAAGGCGATGCAGAAGCATTGCGCCGTGTTCCGCGATCAAAAGCTGATGGACGAAGGCGTCGCCAAGCTCGCCGAACAGAACAAGCGGATGGAGGATATCCACGTCACCGACAAGTCGCTGATCTGGAACAGCGACCTGATCGAGACGCTGGAGCTCGACAACCTCATGGCGCAGGCCAACGTGACGATGGCGAGCGCGGCTAACCGCAAGGAAAGCCGCGGCGCCCACGCGCACGAGGATTTCCCGAACCGCAACGATGCCGAATGGATGAAGCACACCATCGCATGGTTCGACGGCTGGGGCGGTCGCGGCAGCAACAGCCGGATTGATTACCGTCCGGTGCACGAATACACGCTGACCGACGATATCGCTTATATCGAGCCCAAGGCGCGGGTGTATTGAACAAACACCCCCGCGCCGCGGGCCGTGCGCCTCAACGGCGCTCTGGCGGCTTGGGGCGGGCTGGATAAGCGCAGCCGCGCCCCAGCCCCCAGCCTTTCAGAAACGCGCGCCGCACCATCCCCGCCGTATAGGCAGCGCGTAGCGTGCGGTCGTTATCGGCCGCGCCCGTCACCTCCCGCAGGATGCCGCGAAACGGGATGATTGACCCGACCACGCTCTGCCCGATCCGCCCTTCGCTGATGCGGTCGCTGCCGTCATCCTCGGCGATGTCGTAATCGGCCCCAAGCACGGCATCCAGCGCGGCGATCTGGGTGACGAGCGTGTCGCATTGGCCCATCCCGTCGGTGGCATAGGGATCAAGCGCGGCGGTCTGAAGCACCTCGGGAATGTCGCGGCCGTCGATGTTGAGATCGCGCAATGGGGTCTTGGCGACTTCCTTGACATCGGGCTCGGGCATCGCCTGAGCGTGGACAGGTCCACCCGCAACGGCGCACGCGCAGGCAAGGGCGGCGAGTGCGGACAGGGGGATGGTGGGCTTCATGACTTTCAGGCTCCTTCGAAAAAGACGTTGCAGGCGGCGGAATCGGTGTTTTCCAGCCCCAGCCGCAGCGCCGCCATGCGCTGGCGGCTGGTGCCGTGGGTGAAGTTTTCGGGGTTGATCGACTGCCCGGCGTTCTGCATCAGCGTATCGTCTCCGATCGCGCTGGCGGCTTGCAGGCCTTCCTCCAGATCGCCGGGCTCTATCAGGTTGCGGTTCTTGCCGGCCCACATCCCGGCATAGCAATCCGCCTGCAATTCCATCGCCACTTGCAGCCGGTTGGCGGCGGCGGGGTTGCGCTGTTGTTCGCGCCGCACTTCGCCTGCAAGGCCGGTGACGTTCTGAATGTGATGCCCGTATTCATGGGCAATCACATACAGCCGGGCAAAGTCGCCCCCGGTGCCTGCCATCTGGGCGAGCTGGTCGTAAAATCCGGTGTCGATATAAATGCCCTTGTCCGCCGGGCAGTAGAACGGCCCTGCCGCCGATGTGGCGCTGCCGCAGCCCTCGGTCGTCACCTGCCCGCCGCGATAGAGATCGAGAAAGGGCTGCTCGAAGGGTATCCCTGAACGCGCGAAGGTGGCTTCCCATGTGGTGTTGAGGCTGGCGAGCGCGCTGCAAGCCTCGGTCGCATAGGCGCTGCTGGTGCACACTTCCTGTTCGCTGAGCCGCTGCCCGCCGCCGCCGCCGCCGCCTGCCGGGGCGACCTGCTGCTGCACGCCCTGAACCATGCCGATGGTCTGCATCGGATCAAGCCCGAACACCACCGCCCCGATCAGCGCGATGACAATGGTGCCGCAGCCGATCCCCCCGGCACCGATGCCGCCCCCGCCTCCGCCGCTGGAACGGACATTGATTTGCGATGTATCGAATGGCCCCAGACGCATGGTTCGGAAATTTCCTTTCACCTCATTAACTCAGCAATTTGCTGGACAGCCGCGTTTGCCACGGCAAAAGCGATGCTGTTCCGCCCGAACGTGCAGGAGTTGCGGCGAATGCTCAAGAACAAGCGTGCGCTGGTTACGGGCTCGACCTCGGGGATCGGCCTGGGAATCGCGCGGGCGCTGGTGGCCCAAGGCGCGGACGTGATTATCAACGGACTGGGCGATGCCGCGACGATTGCCGGGCTTTGCGAGGAACTTGGCGCGGTGCATCACGGTGCAAACCTGATGGATTCGCAGGCCATCGCCGCAATGATGGCCGAGATCGGCCCCGTTGATATCCTCGTCAACAATGCCGGGATGCAGCATGTCGCCCCGGTCGAGGATTTTCCGCCTGACAAGTGGGATGCGATCATCGCGCTTAATCTGACGGCGGCGTTCCACACCACCCGCGCTGCGGTGCCGGGGATGAAGGCGCGGGGCTGGGGGCGGATCATCAACACCGCCAGCGCCCATTCGCAGGTCGCCTCGCCGTTCAAAAGCGCATATGTCGCGGCCAAGCACGGCCTTGCGGGCTTTACCAAAACGGTCGCGCTGGAGCTGGCGACCCACGGGGTTACGGCCAACTGCATCTCGCCGGGGTATGTCTGGACGCCGCTGGTGGAAAACCAGATCCCCGACACGATGGCCGCGCGCGGGATGACGCGCGATCAGGTGATGAACGACGTGCTGCTCGCCAAGCAGCCGACCAAGGCGTTCATCCTCCCCGAAGATGTTGCCGCGCTGGCGGTGTTCCTGTGCAGCGATGCCGCGCGAGGGATCACGGGGGCGAATTATACGCTCGACGGGGGCTGGACCGCCGAATGACCGGGCACGCCGCCCGGCTGCTGATCGCGGTGCTGGCCAGCGTGATGCTCGCCGCCTGCGCGCGCGCGCCGCTGGCAAGCGCGTCGGATGCTATGCGCGAAGGCATTGCGGCACGGATGCGGACCGATATCGCCGTGCTTGCGGGGGACGACTTTGGCGGGCGCAAACCGGGCACGCCGGGGGAGGAGGCAACGCTCACCTATCTCGAACGGCGCATGACCGAGGTCGGGCTGGTGTCGGGCACGGGCGATCCGGGGAGCTACTGGCGCATGCCGGTGCCGCTTGTCTCGACCAGGCCGCTGACGGGGCAGATCACGCTGACGCAGGGGCGGCGCGCGGTGACGGTGGCGGAAAGCGATGCGGCCGTGTTCACCCCGCGCCGCCGTGCGCTCGCCACCAGCGGGCCGGGCACGGGGGTGCCGGTGGTGTTCGTGGGCTATGGCGACGGCTCTGTTCTGGGCGACCGGCTCGCGGGCGCGGTGGCGGTGATGCTTGCCGATCCGGGGCGCGATGCAGCGCGGCGCGAGGCGCTGTTCCGGCAGCGCGCCACCGCTGTGGTGACCATCATGCCCGATCCGGGCGCCTTGACCACGCTGCGCCTGTCGGAAAGCCGCGAGAAGCTGCAACTTGCCAGCGAGGAGCAGGACACGCTTGCCGCTTACCTCACCGACGCTGCGATGGCCGACCTCATCGGCAAGCGGCGCTGGGCGCGGCTCAAGGCGGATGCGGGGGCGGCGGACTTTGCCCCGCTCGAACTCAATCTCGCCGTCAAGATCGACGCGAGCGCAGAGCGGCGCGAATTCACCAGCCATAACCTTGTCGGCCTTATCCCCGGCAAGACGCCAGAGACCGGCGCGGTGCTGTTGCTGGCGCATTGGGACCATCTGGGCGAGTGCGCACCGGAGAGCGAGGCCGACCGGATCTGCAACGGCGCGGCCGATAATGCCAGCGGGCTCGCCGCGATGCTCGAACTGGCGCAGCGCCTCAATTCCAGCGGGCCGCACGGGCGCGACATCTATGTTCTTGCCACCACCGCCGAAGAAGGCGGGCTGATCGGCACGCGCGCCTTCATTAAAACGCCGCCGGTGCCGCTTGCCCGGATCGTTGCGGCGTTCAACTTCGATATGGTGGCGGTCGCGCCTGCGGGTAGCCCGGTGGGCTTTATCGGCAGGGGTGAAACGCCGCTCGATGGGGTGATTCTCGGCCATGTCGCCAACGCCGGTCGCACGCTGGGCGATCAGAGCCTTGCCGACAGCTTCCTCCAGCGGCAGGATGGCTGGGCGCTGCTTCAGGCGGGGGTGCCAACGGTGCTGCTGTCGAGCACTTACGGATCGCGCAGCATCCTTGGCCCGTTTCTGAGCAGTCGCTATCACCGCCCTTCCGACCGCGCTGAGGCGGTGGAGCTGGGCGGAGCGATCGACGATCTGTTGCTGCATGAAGGCCTGATCGAGGCTCTGGCTGACCCCGCGCGCTATTCACCGCCGCCGCCCCCGCGCCCCTAGCGCAAGCTGGCGCATGCGGTTACATGGGCCGCCACGAATCTCCCGCCAGAGGAGATCATCCTCCCCCTGATCACGGAAAGTGGCGCAACATGGATATCCCGCTCGGCCTGACCTTCGATGACGTGCTGCTGCGCCCGGCCGAAAGCAGCGTCTTGCCGAGCATGGCCGACACCTCGACCCGGCTGACCCGCGATATCCGGCTCAATATCCCGGTGCTGTCATCGGCGATGGACACCGTGACGGAAGCCGACATGGCGATTGCCATGGCGCAATTGGGCGGGATTGGGGTGCTGCACCGCAATCTCGATATTGAAGCGCAATGCGCCGCCGTGCGCGCGGTCAAGCGTTACGAAAGCGGGATGGTGGTGAACCCGATCACCATCCAGCCCGATGCGACTCTGGGCGAGGCGCAGGCGTTGATGCAGGCGCACCGCATCAGCGGCATCCCGGTTGTCGATGCTGAGGGCAAGCTGTGCGGCATCCTCACCAACCGCGACGTGCGCTTTGCCGAGAATCCGGCGCAGCCGGTGCGCGAGTTGATGACGACCGAGAACCTTGCCACGGTCCCGCTCGGCACCGGGCAGGAAGATGCGCGCCGGTTGCTGCATCAGCGCCGGATCGAAAAGCTGCTGGTGGTGGATGACGCTTTCCGCTGCATCGGTCTCATCACGGTAAAGGACATCGAGAAAGCGGTGAACTACCCCCACGCCACCAAGGACGGCGCAGGGCGGCTGCGGGTGGCGGCGGCGACCACGGTGGGCGATGCCGGCTTTGCCCGCACCGCGGCGCTGGTCGATGCCGAGGTCGACGTGATCGTGATCGACACCGCCCACGGCCACAACATCGAAGTCGCCCGCGCGGTCGAGCGGGTGAAGAAGCTGTCGAACGCGGTGCAGGTGATCGCCGGCAATGTCGCCACTGCCGAGGCCACGCGCGCGCTGGTTGATGCAGGCGCCGATGCGGTCAAGGTCGGGATTGGGCCGGGCTCGATCTGCACCACCCGCGTCGTGGCCGGGGTAGGCGTGCCGCAGCTCACCGCGATCATGGAAAGCGCGGCGGAGGCTGCGAAGTCGGGCGTGCCGGTGATCGCCGATGGCGGCCTGCGCACGAGCGGCGATGCCGCCAAGGCACTGGCGGCGGGGGCTGCCAGCGTGATGATCGGCAGCATGCTGGCGGGCACCACCGAAAGCCCGGGCGAGGTGTTCCTCTATCAGGGCCGCTCCTACAAGGCCTATCGCGGCATGGGCTCTGTCGGCGCGATGGCGCGCGGCTCGGCCGACCGCTATTTCCAGCAGGACGTTTCCGCGATGAAGCTGGTGCCCGAAGGGATCGAGGGCCAGGTGCCGTTCAAGGGCCCGGCGGCGGATGTGGTCCACCAGCTGGTTGGCGGGATCAAGGCGGCGATGGGCTATACCGGCTCTGCCACCATCGCCGACCTTCAGGCCCGTGCCCAGTTCGTGCGGATCACCAATGCGGGGCTGTCCGAAAGCCATGTCCATGACGTTGCGATCACCCGCGAGGCTCCCAATTACCCGACGCGCTAAATCCTCCCCGGAACGGGGAGGGGGACCATGCGAAGCATGGTGGAGGGGCGCAGGCCGCTCCCCGGAAAGCCGCGCGTGCCCCTCCACCCCCGCGCTCCGCACGGCCGTCCCCCTCCCCCAAGGGGGAGGATTATGACCCCCGCAGCCCGCGTTCAGGCCGCGATCGAGCTGCTGGACACCATCATCGCGTCCGCGCGCGGCAAGGGCGCGCCTGCGGACCGGATCATCGCCGACTATTTCCGTGCCCGCCGCTATGCCGGTTCCAAAGACCGGCGGGCGGTGCGCGATCTGGTCTACCGCGCGATCCGCCTGTGCGGGCCGGTGCCTGCCAATGGCCGGGCGGCGATGCTGGCGGTGGCAGAGCAGGACGCCGCCGTCGCCGCGCTGTTCGATGGCTCCCCCCACGGCCCGCTACCGCGCGCGCCAGGCGAGGCGGCGGCGAAGACCGGCCTTGCGCCCAAGTGGCTTGCCGCCGCCTTGCGCGCCTCGGGCCTTGGCGGGCCGGACATCGCCGCGCTGCTGGGCCGGGCGCCGCTTGACGTGCGGGTCAATGCCCTGAAGGCCGACCGCGCGGGGCTGGATCTGCCCGAACCCGGCGAGCCGCTTGCAGCCGCGCAGGGGATCCGGTTCGATACGGGCACACCGGTCGAACAGTGGGAGGCCTACGCCGCCGGCCTGATCGAGGTGCAGGATCTCGGCAGCCAGCTTATCGTTGAGGCACTGCCGGTCAGCCCCGGCGACACCATCATCGACCTGTGCGCAGGCGGCGGCGGGAAGACCCTCGCGCTCGCCGCGCGGCTTGGCAATGCGGCCAGTCTGGTGGCGGCCGATACCGACAAGCGGCGACTCGGCAACCTTGCACCCCGCGCGGCGCGGGCGGGGGCCGCGATCGACCATACCGTGCTGCTCGATCCGGGCCGCGAGATGGCCGCCCTTGCGCCCTTCGCGGGGAAGGCCGATCACGTGCTGGTCGATGCGCCCTGTTCGGGCAGCGGCACCTGGCGGCGCAGCCCCGAAGGGCGCTGGCGGATCGATCCGGCGGAGCTGGCACGGCTTAACGCCTTGCAGGATCACGTCCTCGCCCTGGCGGCGCAGTTGGTGCGCCCCGGCGGGACGGTGGCTTTCGTCACCTGTTCGGTGCTCGATTCCGAAGGGCCGGACCGTATCGCCGCTTTCCTCATCCGCCACCCCGGCTGGCGCAGCGAGGCCCTCGCGCTCCCGCTTGGCCGCCCGCGCGGGGCAGGTATCCGGCTCGATCCGCATCATGACGGCACGGATGGTTTTTTCGTCGCCTGCTTGCGTTCACCATGATAGCTTAGCATGTTATGGACACCTCTCCCGGTTCCCGGTTCGATACAGTCAAGGAGCTTGTGATGCGTTTCGCGCCTGCTGCTGCCGCTCTCGCCCTGTGTCTGGCCATGACCGCGAGCATCACCAGTGCCGGCACCGCGCGCGAGCCCGATCCGCGCGCTGCGGCACTGATGGCGCAAGGTCAGGCGGCGCTTGGTGCGGGGGAGAGCCAAGCCGCGATAGATGCCTTCGAGGCCGCACTGGCCGTTGATCCAGCGCATACGCCGATCTTCATTGACCTGGCCGAGGCCGCGCGCCAGCAGGGCCTGCAGGGCAAGGCGATCCGCTATTACCGCGAGGCGTTGGAGCGTGATCCGGGCAACTTCGCCGCCATCGCAGGCGAAGGCGCGGCGCTTGTCGAGAAAGGCGCGGTCGAAAAGGCCCGCCGCAACCTTGCCAAGCTGCAATCGCTGTGCGGCGATCAATGCCCCGAAACGGTCGCGCTGCAATCCAGCATCGCGCGCGGACCTTCGGCGCGGCTGGCGGTGGAAAGCACGACCGACGCAGCGGCGGCAAATTAGAGCCCTCATCCGTCATTGCGAGGCGCCGCAGGCGACGCCTCGCAATGACGAGGCCTAAATGAACCTGCGAAACTCCGCCAGCACCGCTTCGTAAACCGCGCGCTTGAAGGGGACGATCACCTCGGGCAGCAGGGCGGGATCGATCCAGCGCCATTCGTTGAATTCGGGCGGATCATGCGCATCGAGGTACACGTCGCTGTCCTCGCCCAGAAACCGGCCGAGGAACCAGTGCTGTTCCTGCCCGCGATAACGGCCCTTCCAGACCTTGCCGAGCAGTTCGTCGGGCAGATCATACAGCAGCGGCCGCGAGGCCGGGGCAATCACCTCCACCAGCTCCGCGCCGATCCCCGTTTCCTCCTCCAACTCGCGCAGCGCAGCGGCGCGCACATCTTCGCCGGGGTCGATCCCGCCCTGTGGCATCTGCCAATACCCATGCGCGCTCGGATCGATGCGCTGGCCGACGAAGACGAGGCCGTCGCGGTTCACCAGCATGAACCCGGCACAGGGGCGATAGGGCAGGGCGTCGCGGTTCATGCCGGGTTGCTCAGCATAAAGCGGATCGTGGCCGCAATCCGCTCCACCTCGGCCTGCGCGCTGGGCACGGCTGCGCGCAGGTTGGTGAAGGAGTGCGTAAGCCCACGCATTTCGAGGAACACCACTTCGCGCCCGGCATCCACCAGCGCCCTGGCATAGGCCCGGCCCGAATCGCGGATCGGATCCAGACTGGCGGTGACGACGATGGTGGGCGGTGCGGCGGTGTGATCGCCGAGGATGGGGAAGGCGCGCGGATCGTCGCGCGGCGCGGCATAGGCGGCGTCGAAATAGGCGATGGTGTCGGCGGTGAGGATGTAGCCCTCGCCGAAAGCGGCGAGGCTCTCGGAACCCTCGACATTGGCGATCAGCGGGAAGATCGGCACCTGCAACAGCACCGGCACAGCGGCGGGGTCTTCGCCGAGCAACTGGCCAATCACCACAGCGGCATTGCCCCCGGCGCTGTCGCCGAGGGTGACGATCCCGCTGGCGGTACGGCCAAGCTCGGCAGGGCTGCCTGCTACCCAGCGTGTCGCCGCCTCGCAATCCCGGATCGCGGCGGGGAAGGGGGCTTCGGGCGCGCGGGCGTAATCGACCGCGACCAGCGGCAGATCGAGCAGCGCCGCCAGTTCCGTGCACAGCGCGTGGTGGGTGGCGAGATCACCGATCACGAAGCCGCCGCCATGGAAGAACATCACCACCGGGGTCGCCGCCTCGCGGTGTTCGCGCGCATCGTACAGCCTGAGCGGGATGGCGCCAGCAGGGCCGGGGCAGGCGAGATCGCGGATCACCGCAAGATCGCGCGCCGGGCGGTCGGCGATGGCGTGCAGCGCGGCATAGGACGCCCGCGCCTCCTCCAGCGACAAGTCCGCCAGCTTCGGCCCGTTCATCGCCGCCATCATGGCGAGGAAAGCCTTCATGTCCGGGCGGATATAGGGCGTGTCGGTCATGTCCGGTGGTCTCCCGCAGATCGGTCTGGCGCTGCGATAGGCGAGGGCGGGCGGCTTTTCCAAGCGCATTTGCGGTTTCCTCGTGCAGCCAGGCGCGCTAGCCGGGGAAGCGATGGACAATCTGACGCATAGCCTTGTCGGCGCGGTGCTGGGGCAGGCGGGGCTGAAGCGCACCACCGGCCTCGCCATGCCTGCCCTCATCATCGGCGCGAACCTGCCGGATGTGGATGCGGCGTGCTTCTTCTGGCTGGAGGGCACCGAGCATCTCGCCTTCCGCCGGGGCATCACCCACGGCCCGCCCGCGCTGGTGCTGTTGCCGTTGATCTTAGCGGGAATATTGTGGGCCTTCGACCGCTGGCAGACCAAACGCGGCACCCGGCCCGAGGCGCGGCTGCCGGTGCGGTTCGGCTGGCTCTATGCGATGGCCTTTATCGGCTGCCTCAGCCACCCGTTCTTCGACTGGCTTAACGTCTACGGCATCCGGCTGCTGGAGCCGTTTTCGTCGCAGTGGTTCTACGGCGATACGCTGTTCATCATCGACCCGTGGCTGTGGGCGCTGCTGATCGGCACCGTGTGGTGGTCGCGGCGGCGGGAGAAGGCTGGCGGAGAGTGGATGAGGCCTGCGCGGGTGGGGATTGCGGCGGTGCTGGCCTATATCGGGATGAACGGGGCGATCACATGGCTCAACTATGAGACGCGGGGGGTGGCGACTGAACCCTATCCGCAGGCCCATATCGCCGCGCCTCTCCCGCTCGAATTCTGGCGCCGCGAGCAGATTGCGCAGCTTTACGATGGGCGCTGGATTTCGAGCGACTGGGATGGGCCAGCGTTCGGCTATGGCTATGCCAATTCGCAGGCGACGCAGTGCCGGCTGCCCGATCTGACTGAGGCGAGTCGCACCAACCGGCAGCTGGAAGCCTTCCTTTTCTGGTCGCGCGCGCCCTTTGCCACCCGCGCGCAGGACGGCTCGGTGGTGCTGCGCGACGCGCGCTTCACCGATCCGCGCGTGGGAGACCGCTTCAGCCTCGCGCTGCCGGATGTGCGGTGTGAGGAACTTACCCTGCCCTAACTCGTCATTGCGAGGAGCCGAAGGCGACGAAGCAATCCATCGGCCGCACCCTTCGACCCTGGATTGCCGTGGCGACTGCGTCGCCTCGCAATGACGAATGATTTAAGGACCATAATGACCCAAATCGTATGGCTGCGGCGCGATCTGCGCTTGGCCGATAACCCTGCGCTCTACCATGCCGCCAAGGCTGGTCCCACCATCGCCGTCTATGTCCTCGACGACGAGGCACCCAAGCACCACGCCTATGGGGGCGCGTCGCGCTGGTGGCTGCATCATTCGCTGGCGAGCCTTGCCAAAAGCCTCGAAGCCAAAGGCAGCCGCCTGATCCTGCGGCGCGGCGATGCGGTGGAGGAACTGACCAAGCTGGCGGCTGAGACGGGGGCACAGACGATCCACGCCAATTGCCACTACGAACCGTGGTGGCTCAATGCCGAGCGCAAGCTGGGCAAGGCGCTCGACCTGCACCTGCACCACGGCAATTACCTGATGCCGCCGGGCTCGATCACCACCGGCACCGGCGGGCAGTACAAGATCTACACCCCGTTCAGCCGCGCGGTGCGGGCCGAGTTTCCTCCGCGCGATGAACTCCCTGCGCCCGGGCGTATCGAAGCGCCCGCCAGCTGGCCCGCGTCGGATGACCTCGCGGCGTGGAACCTTATCCCGACGAAGCCCGATTGGGCCGGGGGGATGCGCGAATTCTGGGAGGTGGGGGAAGACGCCGCGCTCAAGCGCCTCACCGCGTGGGAGGCGGACGTTGACGATTATGACGACAAGCGCAATCTGCCGAGCGTCGACGGGGTCTCACGCCTGTCCCCGCATCTGCACTTCGGCGAAATCTCGCCGATTCAGATCTGGCACCGCTTCAAGGACCGCACCTCCAAGGGCTGGGCAACCTTCGAGGGCGAGCTGATCTGGCGCGACTACTCCCAGAACGCGATCCTGCAATTCCCTGCCTATGCCAGCAAGAACTACCGCGAGGATTTCGACCGCTTCCCGTGGCGCGATCCCGCCACGGACGAGGCAGCCGCCGCGCGCGATCTCAAAGCATGGCAGCAGGGCCGCACCGGCTACCCCATCGTCGATGCCGGGATGCGCCAGCTGTGGCAGACCGGGTGGATGCACAACCGCGTGCGGATGATCACCGCGAGCTTCCTCATCAAGCACCTGCTGATCGACTGGCGCGAAGGGGAAAAGTGGTTCTGGGATTGCCTGTGCGATGCCGACTACGCTTCCAACGCGACCAACTGGCAATGGACGGCGGGAACGGGGGTGGACAGCAACATGTTCAGCCGGATCATGGCCCCGCTCAGCCAATCCGAAAAGTTCGATGCCGCGCGTTATATCCGCACCTATGTGCCCGAGCTAAAGGCGCTGGAGGCCCCTTACATCCACGATCCTGAGGAATTCGGGCGCAGGCCTTCGGGCTATCCGCGCAAGATCGTGCCCCACCGGCAGGCGCGCGAGCGGGCGCTGGCGGCGCTCAAGACCATCAAGCAGGGTTGAAACCGGCCGCCCTCGCGCTCAGATCATCTGGCGATAGACGCCGACATTGCTGTAGCGTTGCAGGATATTGTCATGGACGATCGGGCTCAGCAGCTCGCTGAACGCGCAACCGACGATGCAGTTATCCCACCACACCACTTCGGCCTGAAGCGATTCGAGGCCGGGCAGGGTCAGCCAGCACATCTGGCCCTCGTGCATCCGGTTGATCGAAGCCGCCGAAAAGCCCGAAATCGACAGATCGTGCACTACGCTCTGGAAGGCGCGGCCGCCAGACGCGCGCAAGGTGGCAGGGATCGTCAGCCGCGTGCGCGGGCTGCAGCGGTCTTCCTGTGCTGCAATGCGATAGGGATCGGAAGAGGTGGGCATTGTCCCTGACCTTATGTCTTAAGCCTTAGGTCTCGCTGCGGTTGGTCCGGGCGTGACCCTGAGGGAATTTACCTAAGGGTTTCTTGCAGGGAATGGTTAACGCTTCCTTAGGGGGAAGCTCCGTTCAGCCGATCCGTTCGCGGTGGAGGGTATCAAAACCCTGCAACAGCAAAGCGACGAGGCGTTCGGCGACGACTTCGGGCGGCTTGACGCTGGCGGGGTCTTCGCCCGGATAGGCGCGGGCGCGCATTTCGGTGCGGGTTGCGCCCGGATCGACGATGGCGACCCGCAGCGGGCTGAGGCGCTCGACTTCAGCGGCATAGGTGGCGAGCAGGTTGCCGAAGGCCGCCTTGGTGGCGCTGTAAGCCGCCCAATAGGGGCGCGGGTCGGCGCCCACGCTGCTGGTGAGGCCGATGATCCGCCCGGCCGGGGCGCGGCGCAGCAGCGGATCGAACCCGGCGATCAGCGCCTGCGTCGCAACGACATTGGTGAGCAGCGCCTGATTGAACTGCTTGGGCTCCATCTGCGAGGCCGGGGTCAGCTCGGGCAGGTAGGCGGCGGCCAGCACCATGATGTCGAGCGTCTGCCAACGTCCGGCGATGGCTGCGGCAAGGCGGCTGACGGCATCAGGTTCGGTCAGATCGACCGGCGCGATGGTGGATGTGCCGCCGAGGCCGTGGATCTCGTCCTCCACCGCCTCCAGCGCCTTGACCTTGCGCGCCACCAGGATGACGTGCGCGCCCGCTGCGGCAAGCGCGCGGGCGGTGGCGGCACCGATCCCGCGGCTGGCTCCGGTGACAAGCGCGGTTTGGCCCGAGAGCGGCTTGGCAGGAGAGTCGGTCATGATCGGTCAGGCAGCCTTGGGATCAGCGAAGGGAAGCTGGGCGCTTTTCGCCTCGGCAAGGGCGAGGTCGGTGAGCGAAGTGGGGTATTCGCCGGTGAAGCAGGCGTCGCAGAACTGCGGGCAGGCCTTGTCGCGCCCCTCGCGGCCGACGGCGCGGTAGAGGCCGTCGATCGAGATGAAGGCAAGGCTGTCGGCCTTGATGAAATCGCGCATCGGCTCCAACTCCATGCGCGCGGCGAGCAGTTTGGAGCGTTCGGGCGTGTCGACCCCGTAGAAACAGGAATGGGCCGTCGGCGGGCTGGCGACGCGGAAGTGGACTTCGGCCGCGCCCGCTTCGCGCATCATCTCGACGATCTTGAGGCTGGTGGTGCCGCGTACGATCGAATCATCGATCAGCACGATGCGCTTGCCTTCCACCAGCGCGCGGTTGGCATTGTGCTTGCGCTTGACGCTGGAATGGCGCGCGCCGTCACCCGGCTGGATGAAGGTGCGCCCGACATAGTGCGAGCGGATGATGCCAAGCTCGAACGGCAGGCCCGAGGCTTGCGCAAAGCCGATGGCGGCGGGCACCCCGCTGTCGGGAACGGGGACGACGATGTCGGCTTCGCACGGTGCCTCGATGGCGAGCTGGGTGCCGATCGCCTTCCTCGCCTCGTAAACGCTGCGCCCGGCGAACACGCTGTCGGGGCGGCTGAAATAGACGTGTTCGAAAATGCAGGGGCGCGGGGCCGGGCTGCCGAACGGGCGCACCGAGCGGATCTGTCCGGCGAAATCGACCAGCACCAGCTCGCCCGGTTCAACCTCGCGGATGACCTCTGCGCCGACCACGTCGAAGGCGACGGTTTCGGAGGCGAACAGGATCGCGTCTCCCATCCGGCCCATCACCAGCGGGCGGATGCCGAGCGGGTCGCGGCAGGCGATCATGCCTTCGGGCGTCATCACGATCAGGGCATAGGCCCCTTCGACCAGCCGCAGGGCATCCACCAGCCGGTCAGCAATGGTGGGATAGCGGCTGGTGGCGACGAGGTGGATGATGACTTCGGTGTCGGAGGTCGACTGGAAGATCGACCCCTTGTTCACCAGATCGCTGCGCAGCGCCATGGCGTTGGAAATGTTGCCGTTGTGCGCCACCGCAAAACCGCCGCCGGCAAGGTCGGCGTAAAGCGGCTGGACATTACGCAGCCCCGCGCCCCCGGTGGTGGAATAGCGCACGTGCCCTGCGGCCATGTGTCCGGGCAAGGCGGCAATGGCGTCGGAAGAGGAGAAGTTCTCTGCCACGTGCCCCGTGCCCCTGCGGGCGTAGAATTCCGTGCCGTCGAAACTGACGATCCCGGCCGCTTCCTGCCCGCGATGCTGGAGCGCGTGGAGGCCCAGCGCGGTGGTTGCAGCGGCATCCCCGGCGAGGATCGCGCCAAAAATCCCGCATTCCTCGCGTAGGCTGTCGCCATCGGCATCGAGGAAGGGGTGCGTGCAATTGAGGGGTGCCATCGCCATCACCGTAGCTAACCGCGCCGAACCCGCGCCGCGCCCAGCCCCAATGGCGATATGACCGATCAATTACAACCCATCAGAGCCCGGCCATGCCCGTCTTTTTGCCGACTGCCGTGTGACAGGCCCAACCGGAAGGCCGAGCGCGCACAGGGATTGCCCGGTGGGCGCGGGGCCACTACAGCCGCTGTTCAGCCAACAACGGGCACCTCTTCGCACCCATGCTTTCCCCCTTCGAATGGATGATCGCCAAACGCTACCTCTGGCCCGGCAAGGGGGAGGCGTTCATTGCCCTTGTCGCCGGGATATCGGTCGGCGTCGTCATGCTGTCGGTCGCGATGCTGGTGATCGTGATGAGCGTGATGAACGGCTTTCGCGCCGAGTTGCTCGACAAGATCACCGGGCTGAACGGCCATGCGGTGGTGCAGGCCTATGGCGGGCGGATCGACGATTGGCAGCGCGTGCTGGCCGATATCGAGAAGACGCCCGGCGTGATTTCGGCCACTCCGATGATCGAAAAACCGTTGCTTGTCAGCTACAACGGCAGTGTCGAGGCGATTTTCCTGCGCGGGCAGACGGACGATGATCTGGCGGCGCTGGATGACAAGGTGCTGCTTGGCAATATCGACACGTTGCAGGACGGATCAGGCCGGGTGGCGATCGGCAGCCGGCTGGCGCAGAACCTTGGCATCCGGGTGGGCGACACCGTTACCATCATCAACCCTCAGGGGCGCACAACGCCCTTTGGCACCTCGATCCGGCAGGTCGGCTATGAGGTGGGGGCGATCTTCGAGGTTGGCATTTACACCTTCGACGAAAAGTTCGTGATGCTCCCGCTGGCCGAAGCGCAGCGGCTGCTGCTGATGGGCGATGCGGTTGCGCAGATCGAGGTGACGGTGGACGAGCCTGACCAGGTCGGCGAAATCCTCGCCCCCGTTGCCGAGCGGCTGACGGGCCGGGCGGTGGTGGCCGACTGGAAATCGATGAACTCCGCCCTGTTCGAGGCGCTGCAGGTGGAACGCGCGGCAATGTTCTTCGCGCTGAGCTTCATGGTGCTGGTCGCCGCGTTCAACATCCTGTCGAGCCTCGTCATGCTGGTGCGCGCCAAGACGCGCGATATTGCGATCATGCGCACGATGGGGGCGACGCGGAGGAGCCTGCTCAAGATTTTCGTCACCACCGGCACCACGGTGGGCGCGATCGGCACGGCGGCGGGCCTGCTGCTGGGGGCGATCGTGCTGTTCTTCCGCGAACAGATTGTCGATGTCATCGCCTTTGCCACTGGGCAGCAAATCTGGGATCCGGAGGTGCGGTTTCTCTCCACATTGCCGTCACGCACCGATCCGTGGGAGATCGTCGGCATTGTCACACTGGCGCTGGTGATGAGCTTTCTGGCGACGCTCTATCCCGCGCTGAAGGCGGCGAATACCGATCCGGTGCAGGTGCTGCGTTATGAATAGCGGGGCTCCCATCGTCAGCCTCAAGGGCCTGAAGCGCGCCTTCGAGCAGGGGGGCGTGCGGATCGAGGTGCTGCGCGGCATTGATCTCGACATCATGCCGGGCGAGATTGTGGCGCTGCTGGGGCCTTCGGGCTCGGGCAAATCGACCATGCTGCAAGCCGTCGGCCTGCTGGAAGGCGGGTTCGAGGGATCGATTGCCATTGCCGGCCAGCAGGCCGAGGCGCTGGCTGGTGACGAGCGCACGCGGCTCAGGCGGGAACACCTGGGCTTTGTGTACCAGTTCCACCATCTGCTCCCCGATTTCGACGCGCGCGAGAATGTGGTGATGCCGCAGATGATCCGCGGCGTGGCCCGCGGCGAGGCGGAGGCGCGGGCGGACAGCGTGCTTTCGAGCCTTGGCTTGGGCGCGCGCCTCACCCACCGCCCCAGCCAGCTTTCGGGCGGGGAGCAGCAGCGCGTTGCCGTCGCCCGCGCGCTTGCCAACCGGCCGACGCTGGTGCTGGCGGACGAGCCGACCGGCAACCTTGATGAACACACCTCGGATGCGGTGCTGGCGCAGTTCCTCGCACTGGTGCGGGGCGAGGGCAGCGCGGCATTGGTCGCCACCCACAACGAACGCCTCGCGGCGCGGATGGACCGGGTGGTGCGTCTGAAGGAAGGCGTGCTGACTGACGGCTTGTAACAGGGGACCAATGGCCATGACCACGATTGCCGATTTCACCGTCACCACCAACCGGGGCGAACCGCTGGACCTGTCCGGCAAGCTCGGCACGGTGCTGCTGGTGGTCAACACCGCCAGCAAATGCGGCTTCACCCCGCAATATGACGGCCTCGAAAAGCTGTATCAGCAATACAAGGATCGCGGGTTCGAGGTGCTGGGCTTCCCCTGCAACCAGTTCGGCGCGCAGGAACCCGGCAATGCCGATGAGATCGCGGAGTTCTGCAAGGTGAATTTCGGCGTCACCTTTCCGCTGATGGCCAAGATCGACGTCAACGGTGCGGACGCCTCGCCGCTTTACGACTGGATGAAGTCGGAGAAGAAGGGGCTGATGGGGACGACGGCGATCAAGTGGAATTTCACGAAATTCCTGATCGACCGTCAGGGCCGCGTCGTGAAGCGGTATGGCCCGCAGGATACCCCGGCGGCGATTGCCAGGGATATTGAGAGGCTGCTCTGACCCCGATCCTCGTCATTGCGAGCTGAAGGCGAAGCAATCCATCACCGAACCGGGCAACTGGGCGCGAGGGCAGGCCATGGATTGCCGCGTCGCCTTCGGCTCCTCGCAATGACGATGCCGGACCAGTTTCCTGTGGATGCCGCCCTTGGCGCTGGCGGCCCAGATGCGCATATTCCCGCCCATGCCGTTTGCCCCCTTCGTCCCCTTGCGTGTGCTGTCGTCTTATTCGATGCTCGAAGGGGCGATCGATCCCAAGGCGATTGCCAAGCTGGCGAAAGAACGCGGCTTTCCCGCCATCGCTATCTGCGACCGCAACGGGCTGTACGGCACGATGGCCTTCGCCGCTGCGTGCAAGGGCGAGGGTGTGCAGCCGATTATCGGCACACTGCTGGGCGTGGCGCGGGATGAGGGGCGGGGGGGCGTCGATTACCTGCCGCTGTTCGCGCAGGACGATGCCGGGTATGACAACCTGTGCCATCTCGTCTCGGCCGCGCACCTCGATCGCCCGTTGGAGCGCGATCCGCATGTCACGCTGGCCAATCTGAAAGGACGCACCGCAGGGCTGATCGCGTTGACCGGCGCGGGTGAGGGCGGGCTGACGCGGCTGCTCGCGGAAGGCCAGCACGAAGCGGCGGCGCGGCTCGCCGATGCGCTTGCGGCGCTGTTCCCCGGGCGGCTTTATGTCGAACTTGCCCGCCACGGCGACCCGGTGTGCGAGCGTGCGGAAGAGGCGCTGATCGAGCTTGCCTATGCCCGCGATTGGCCGCTGGTCGCCACCAATCCCGCCAACTTCGCCGAGCCGCACATGCACAAGGCGCATGACGCCATGCTGTGCATCGCCCATTCCACCCACATCGAGGCCGAGGAACGGCCGCGGTCCAATCCGCAGGCCTTCGTCAAATCGGCAAGCATGATGGCGGAGGCCTTTGCCGATTTGCCCGAGGCGGCCGCCAACACGCTGGTGATTGCCCAGCGTTGCGCCTTCGCGCCGCCTTACCGCAAGCCGATCCTGCCGAGCCTTGCGGGCGATCTGGCTGGCGAGGCGCGGATGCTGGCGGAGGATTCGCGCGCCGGGCTGGTGGTGCGGCTGGCCGCTTACTACCCTGAAACCGTTCGGGCTGAGCTTGTCGAAGCCCTGTCCTTCCCTTCGGTCGAGGCGCTGGAGAAGGAAGAACAATCCTTCGACAAGCTGAGGACGAACGGGGTGTGGGACGAGGTGCTTGAATACAAGCGCCGCCTCGAATTCGAGATCGAGGTGATCGCGGGGATGGGCTTTCCCGGTTACTTCCTGATCGTGGCCGACTTCATCAAATGGGCCAAGGACAATGGCATCCCGGTCGGGCCGGGGCGCGGGTCGGGCGCGGGCTCTGCGGTGGCATGGGCGCTGACGATCACCGATCTCGATCCGATCCGGCTCGGCCTGCTGTTCGAACGCTTCCTCAACCCCGAACGCGTGTCGATGCCTGACTTCGACATCGACTTCTGCGAAACGCGCCGGGGCGAGGTGATCCGTTACGTCCAGCAAAAGTATGGCAGCGATCACGTCGCCCAGATCATCACCTTCGGCAAGCTCAAGGCTCGCGCGGTGCTGCGCGATTGCGGGCGGATCTTGCAGATGAGCTACGGGCAGGTCGACCGATTGTGCAAGATGGTGCCCAACCACCCGACCGACCCGTGGACCTTGCAGCGATCCCTGAACGGCGCGGCCGATTTCAAGCGCGAATATGACAACGACAAGGATGTGAAACGCCTTGTCGATCTGGCCATGCAGCTGGAAGGCATGCCGCGCAATTCATCGACCCATGCGGCGGGCGTGGTGATCGGGGATCGGCCGCTGGCGAAGCTGGTGCCGCTCTACCGCGATCCGCGTTCGGACATGCCGGTGACGCAGTTCGACATGAAATATGTCGAAAGCTCGGGGCTGGTGAAGTTCGACTTCCTCGGGCTGAAGACCCTGTCGGTGCTGAGGAAGGCGGTCGATCTGCTGGAACAACGCGGCATCGCCATTGATCTAAGCGCGCTGCCGCTGGACGATGCGGCGGTCTACCACCTCATGCAGGCGGGCAACACGGTGGGTGTGTTCCAGCTGGAATCCGAAGGGATGCGCCGCACGCTGAAGGCGGTGAAGCCCACCAACTTTGGCGACATCATCGCGCTCGTCTCGCTCTATCGCCCCGGCCCGATGGACAACATCCCGCTGTTCGGCCAGCGCAAGGCGGGGCAAGTCCCCATCGAATACCCGCACCCCAAACTGGAAGGCATCCTCGCCGAAACTTACGGTATTTTCGTCTATCAGGAACAGGTGATGCAGGCCGCGCAGGTGCTGGCGGGCTATTCGCTCGGCGATGCAGACCTGCTGCGCCGGGCGATGGGCAAGAAGGTGCAGGCCGAAATGGACGCCCAGCGCGGGCGCTTTGTCGAAGGTTGCAAGGCCAATTCCGGCATCGAACCAAAGCGCGCCAACGAGCTGTTCGATTTGATCGACAAGTTCGCAGGCTACGGCTTCAACAAGTCGCACGCGGCGGCCTATGCGCTGCTCGCCTATCAAACCGGCTGGCTGAAGGCGCATTACCCGGAAGAATTCTACGCCGCGTCGATGTGCTTCGACATGCACCAGTCGGAAAAGCTCAACGTCTTCGTCGATGATGCACGCCGCTACCCGAACGGGCAGGGCGGGGTCGCGGTGCTGGCCCCTTGCATCAACGCCAGCGAGGCCGAATTCACCGTCGAGCAGACCGATACCGGCTACGCCGTGCGCTATGCCTTGGCGGGCATCCGCAATGTCGGCGAAAAGGCGATGGAGGCGATCGTTGCCGAGCGGCAGGCGGGCGGGGCCTTCGCCAGCCTCAAGGATCTGTTCGAGCGGGTGCCGCAGGGCACCATGAACCGCCGCCAGCTGGAAGGGCTGATTTGTGCGGGCGCGTTCGATGGCCTCGAAGCTGACCGCGCGCTGCTTTATGCCAATGCCGAGCATCTGATGGCGGTTGCCGATGCGGCCATCCGCGAGCGGTCAAGCGGACAGGCCGGGCTGTTCGGCGGGGATGCGGGCGAGCCTGAAGACCTGCGCCTCCTGCCCGCAACGCCCTGGAGCCGCGCCGAGCGCATGGCGAAGGAGCGCGAGAATTTCGGCTTCTACTTCTCCGCCCATCCGGTGGCGCAATACCGCGACGTCGCCTCGGCCAATGGCGCGCGGACCTATCAGAGCTTGATGGAAGCGGGCGCGCCTGCGGGCGGGCGCGGCACGGCGGTGATGGCGGTGCTGGTCGAAGGGATCACCAAGGCGCGCACCCGCAAGGGCGGCACCTTTGTGCGGGCGGATTTCTCCGATTCGTCGGGGCAGTTCTCCGCCGCCTGTTTTGAGGAGGCGCTGGTTCCCCAGTTCGAACGCTGGGCTGCCGACGGCGAATGTCTGCTGCTGACGGTAGAGCTTGATGCGCCGAGCCCTGATGAGCCGCCTCGCCTTACCGTGCGCGGGGCGCGGCCGCTGGCGGCCGTCAGCGGGGCGACCGCGATGGAGCTGACCGCCGAGATCGCCAGCCTTGCCGCTTTGCGCGAACTTCAGATCGAGCTTGCCGCCGTGCAGGGCGAGCGTCCAACCGGCACCGGCGAAGTGACGGTGCACCTGATGCTTGAAGCGGGCGGCACGGCGGCCGTGCGGCTGGGGCGCAATTTCGTGCTGACGGGCGAGCTGGCCGAGCGGCTCGGCGCGATAGCGGGGATCGCCAAGGTCACGCTGGCCCCGCTGAAACGGCGCAGCAACCTGCGGCTGGTCGCCTGACCGGCGATGAAAAAAGGGGGCCGGATCGCTCCGGCCCCCTCCTTTTGCTATTGCGTCAGTGGTGACGCTTACATGCCCGAGCCCGGGCCGTAGGTCACTTCCACGCGGCGGTTCTGCGCCTCGCGCACGCCATCGGCGGTCGGCACGCGCGGCTGGTTTTCACCGAAGGCCTCGCCCGTGATCGACGATGCGGGAACGCCGCGCCCGGTCATGTAGCTGCGCACCGCTTCGTTACGACGCTCGGCCAGCCCCATGTTGTAACGCGCGCTGCCCGCCTTGTCGGTGTGACCGGCCAGCATCACCCGCGCCGTGCCGCAATTGGCATAGGCGGTGACGGCGTTGTTGAGGATGTTCGAGGCCTCGGGCGTGATGTCCGAACGGTCGAAGTCGAAGAACACGATGTACGGCCCGGTGTTGCACGCCGGCTTCGGCGGCGGCGGCGGAGGCGGGGGCGGCGGGGGCGGCGGAGGCGGTGCAGCGACCGGCTCGGCCTGCTGGCTGCCGCCGAGGTTGAAGGTCAACGTCGCCAGCGCCGAATGCGCCGAATAGTCGGCCCGCAGGGCGCTGCCGTTGGCGGCCTGAAGGTCGAAGTTGTCGGCCACGAAATAGCGATACTTGACGCCCAGATCGACCCGATCGGACAGCGCGATGCGGGCACCGGCGATCAGCTGCCAGGCGAAATCGGTGGCATCGTCGTCAATCACGGTGCCGACATCGTCGACCACCACGGGCAGGTTGAGGTTGGCAATGCCGACCCCGCCGCCGCCGTAAATCTGCAAGCCATCCTGGTTGCCGAATTCGAGCAGGCCGTTGACCATCCCGCTCCAGATTTCCAGATCTTCGTTGTTCTGAACGACGGTGCCGGCGGGCACGCTGATATCGCCGGGCAGGATCGCCGAGTTCACAACTGTCAGGCTTTCATAGCCAGCGCGCTTGTAGCCGCCTTCCGCTTCGAGCCGGAACACGCCGAAGTCATAGCCTACCACGATATCGGTATCGATGCCGAGATTGGTATTGGCGAATCCTGCGTTCTCCAGCGGGCCGCCTTCGCCATCGGTGTCGATGTCAACCGTGACCTGATCGTCGAAGCTGACGCCGCCTTCGATGCCGATATAGGCCTGGCCATCGCGCGCGGAGACAGGAGCAGCGATCGCAATCGCGGCTCCTGTGAGAAGAAGCGTTGTTTTTTTCATTGCATAGCCCTCGAAAGTGAATGCCCCGTAATTCCTGCAACCGCTCCGTGTCATGGTCATGACACCCGGGTTCAACGAGCAGCGGTGCGCTTAGTCTGTGCGCGCGCAATTGTTTCATAACGTTCGGTGAAGCGTGGCTCGGATTGGCCGAAGCGATTGCCAAGGCCGCGCAGGGAAGGCATGACTCGGGTCAAGACCCCCGCCGAGGCGGTCAGCAACAGAAAAAACAGGAGCATGAGGAGCGATGGCCGAAGCAAGGCTCGGGGCGATGCAGGATTGGACCATGCGGATAACCGCGGTGATTGATCACGCCGCGCGGGAAGCGGGTGACCGCGAGATCGTCAGCCACTGGGCCGATGGCAGCGAGACCCGCACCAATTGGGCGGGCATCCGCCGCGATGCGCTGAAGATGGCGCAGGCGCTCGGCCGGCTTGAGCTCGCGCCCGGCGACAAGGTTGCGAGCCTCGCCATGAACCATTCGCGCCATCTGGTCAGTTGGTATGGCGTCGCGGGGATGGGCGGGGTGCTGCATACCGTGAACCCGCGCCTGTTCGACGATCAGCTGGAATATATCATCAACCACGCCGAAGACCGGGTGCTGTGCTATGACGCGGCCTTCCAGCCGATCGTCGACCGGATGCGGCACCGCTGGCCGACGGTCGAACACTATATCTGTTACGACCCCGGATCGGGGTCCGCGGGAGGCAGCGGCACCAACGCCGCTGCTTTCGAGGACTGGATCGGCGCGGAAGACGGCGATTTCGCCTGGGTGACCGGGCCTGAAACCGATCCTTGCATGATCTGCTACACCAGCGGCACGACCGGCAATCCCAAGGGCGTGCAATACGAACACCGCTCCACCGCGCTTCACGCGATGGCCGGGCTGCAATCGGCGGCGTTCAATTTCGGCCCTTCGTCGGTTATGCTGCCGGTGGTGCCGATGTTCCACGCGGCCAGCTGGGGCCTGCCCTATGCAGGCGCGATCGCGGGGATCAAGTTCGTGTTCTCCGCCGTGAATGACCCCGCCGTGCTGCACGATCTGATGCTGCGCGAAGGCGTGACCGACAGTGCGGGCGTGCCGACGGTGTGGCTGGCGCATTTCCAGTACTGCGATGCCAACGGCCTCGATCTGCCGCCGCTCAGGGCCGCTACCATCGGGGGCTCTGCCGCGCCGCGCTTCATGATCGAACGGCTGATGAAGAACGGCACCCGGGTCCAGCACGCCTGGGGGATGACCGAAACCTCGCCGATCGGCACGCTTGGCGGGCCGACCTGGGATTGGGAGCGCCTCAGCTTCGACGAACGGGTCGCCAAGACGGCGATGCAGGGCCGCCCGATCTTCGGCGTGCAGCTGCGCACCGTCGACCTTGCCGACATGACCACCGAATTGCCGCGCGACGGCAAAACCAGCGGCGCGCTCCAGATCCGCGGGCCGTGGGTGATCAAGCGGTATTTCAAGGCCGATAGCGACGCGGTCAATGCCGATGGCTGGTTCGATACCGGCGATGTCGGCATCCTCCACCCTGACGGCACGCTGCAACTGACCGACCGCACCAAGGACGTGATCAAATCGGGCGGCGAGTGGATCAGCTCGGTCGAGCTGGAAAACGCCGCCTGCGGCCACCGCGCCGTGGCCGAAGCCGCCTGCATCGGCATCCCCCACCCCAAGTGGGACGAGCGCCCGGTGCTGTTCGTGGTGAAGAAGGCCGGGGCCGAGGTGACGCCCGATGACATCATCGAACACCTGCGGCCCCAGATCGCCAGGTGGTGGCTGCCCGACGCGGTCGAATTCGTGGACGACATCCCGCACACCGCCACCGGCAAGATCAGCAAGAAAGACCTGCGCGACAGGTTCAGCGATTACCGGCTGGAGGCGTGATGCGCCTCTCTCCTCGTCATTGCGAGGAGCGCAGCGACGAAGCAATCCATCGCGTTTTGCCGTGCCTGGCGGGCCCATGGATTGCCGCGCAGCCTGGCGGCTGCTCGCAATGACGAAAGTATCGCAATGACCGAAACCTATATCGACCCCTCGCCCGCCAACTTCCAGTCCTTCAAGGATCTGCCGCGCGACACGCCGATCCACATGCTCAACCTGCTGCTTTATCGGGATGTGGCCGAATATCCCGAGGGCCACGAACACGCGGGCAAGGGCTGGAGCGGGCGCGAGGCCTACAGGGAATATGGCCGCGCCTCCGGACCAATCTTCGCGCGTGTGGGCGGCAAAATCCTGTGGCGCGGGACTTTCGAGACGATGGTGACAGGCCCGGACGTGCGCGAATGGCACGAGGGCTTCATCGCGGCATACCCCAACGCGGGGGCGTTCTTCGCAATGATCAAGGATGCCGATTACCAGAAAGCGGTGGTGAACCGCACCGCGGCGCTGGTGGACAGCCGGTTGATCCGCTTTGCGCCAGGCGAAGTGGGGGCGGGGTTTGGCTAGCCAAACTGCTTGACGGGAAGACGATCAACAATCTCGCCCCATTCGTCACCATCAAGATCGATCACCCGACCAACCCTGAATACGTCGCGATCATTGTAGCTTGCTATCTCTCGCGGGCGCGCATTCACATCACGAGCACGGCACATCACCACATATGCGTCATGAGTTACTCGGACTGCCTCTAGTTGCCGGAGGCGCTCACGATAACCAAGATTATCGGCGTCGCCCTCATATGCCGAATGATGCGCAAGGCGGACAAATCTCGAACCTTCGATCAAGACTGTCTGATCCTGCCATGCTCGAAGGAAGACACGTCTATTTGTGTGATCGATGCCGCCCCATGACCAACGACTATTCGCCAAGGGTGCGCCAAGCCTTTCGAACAATGATGTGATCGACATTTCTGGAACATATTCGGCAATCAAAGCAACCGCAACTGCCCATCCACCTCCGGCGCCCTGAACCGCGAACAATCAAGCGCGAACCGCGCTTTCCCGATCCCCGCCCGCTTGCATGCCACCCGGAACCGCGCGCGGATCAGGTCGGCCCAGACGCCCTGAGGGTTCATGCGGCTGTGGAAGTTCGGATCATTGTCCCGCCCCCCGCGCATGTCGCGCACAATGCTCATCACCTTGCCTGCACGCTCGGGGTAGTGGACCGCCAGCCACTCCCGGAACAGCGGGGCGACTTCATGGGGCAGGCGCAGGGGAATCCAGCCGACGCTGCGCACCCCCAGTTTGGCCACCCGGGCGATGATGCCTTCCATGAATTCATCCGTGATCGCCGGGATGATCGGCGAAAGCGAGCAATGCACCGGCACTCCCAGCGCCGCCAATCGCCCCAGCGCCGCCAGCCGCTTGGCCGGGGCCGCGCAGCGCGGTTCGAGCTTGCCTGACAGGACCGGATCAAGGCTCGTCACCGAAATCGACACCGCCACCAGTTTCTCCCGCGCCATCGCGGCCAGCAAATCGGCATCGTCCAGCACGCGGTCGGACTTGGTGGTGATCGTGACCGGGTGCCGCGCCTCATGGCAGAGTTCGAGCAGCGCGCGGGTGATACGGTAATCGCGTTCGATCGGCTGATAGGGATCGGTATTGGTGCCCATCGCAATCGGCCTCGGCTGATAGCCTTTCTTCGCCAGCGTCGCCCGCAGCAGTCCGGCGGCATTGGGCTTGGCGAACAGCCGCGTCTCGAAATCGAGGCCGGGCGACAGATCGTGATAGGCGTGGGTCGGCCGGGCGAAGCAATAGACGCAGCCATGCTCGCACCCGCGATAGGCGTTGACCGAACGGTCGAAGGGCACATCGGGCGACTGGTTGAAGGTGAGGATCGACTTGGGCCGCTCCTCGATCACGGTGGTGCGCAGTTTGACAGGCGGGCCGTCCAGCATCTGCACGTAATCGCGCCAATCGCCGTCTGCCTCGCGCTCCGCCAACCCGAAGCGTGTGGGGACCGCCCCCGATTGCGCGCCGCGCCCTTTGACTGCCGAATGTTTCACGTGGAACATTTACGGAACAAAAGCGCCGATGAAAACCTCTTTTCGTCATTGCGAGCAGCGAAGCGACGCGGGAATCCATGAACAGCGACCGAAGCCAGATGCGGCGCCGTGCCCCGGGCCACGCTTGGGCCATGGATTGCTTCGTCACTCCGTTCCTCGCAATGACGAGAGCATTTACACCTCGCGCAGGCGCGGCATCAGCTCCACGAAATTGCAGGGGCGGTTGCGGTTGTCGAGCTGCTCCGCCAAAATCCCGTCCCATCCGTCCTTCACCGCGCCGTTCGAGCCGGGGAGCGCGAAGATATAGGTGCCGCGCGCCACCACCGCGCAGGCGCGCGATTGCACCGTGCTGGTGCCGATGCTCTTGAAGCTGAGCCAGCGGAACAGCTCACCAAAGCCGGGGATGTCGCGCGCGCCGGGGATCATCGCCAGTGCTTCGGGGGTGACATCGCGGCCGGTGAGGCCGGTGCCGCCAGTGCTGACCACCGCGTCGATGGCAGGATCGTCGATCCACGCCTCGAACTGCGCGGCGAGCAGGCCGGCATCATCCTTCACGATCATCCGCGCGGCCAGATGATGTCCCGCCGCCGTCACCCGGCTGGCCAGAATGTCGCCCGATGTGTCGGTGTCGGCCGTGCGCGTGTCCGACACGGTCAGCACGGCAATGTTGATCGGCTTGAATTCCCGGCCCTCGTCAATCGCCACCTGTGCCCTCCCGTTACGGCTCCAGCCTTGCCGAACGGGTGTTAGCAGCGCGCGGAAACTCCGGCCAGCGCCCCTGCGTCAGCGCGCGGCGGCTGGGCGAGGGGACGCCTGCCGCACGTTCATACATCCAGTAATTGCGCATCACGATGGCAACATAGCCGCGCGTTTCCCAATAGGGGATCGATTCCATCCACAGCAGCGGATCGTTCTGATCGTTGATCTCGATATTCCAGCGGCCGACCGGGGTGAGGCCCGCGTTGTAGGCGGCCATGATCTTGGGCAGGAAACCGCCGGTTGCCGGGTTGTCGCGCAGCATTTCGAGATGCCGCTGGCCATAGGCGAGGTTCACCTGCGGATCGTTCAGATCCTCATAGCTCGCCCCGAGGCTGAGGCGGCCCGAATGATCGCGCGCGGTGCCGGGCATGATCTGCATGAGGCCGCGGGCATTGGCCGGGCTGACGGCGGCCGCACGGAAGTTCGATTCCTGAAGCGCATGGGCAAAGGCCAGTGCCGGATCGACCTGCCACCCGCCGACGGGCTGCCAATGCGCCACCGGGAAGCGCAGGGCCCGGTCGCTGCTCGTGCCGTAGGGCGCGTTGTGGGCCATGAAGAGCTGGGTCGACGGCAGACCCAATTCGCGCGCAAGCCGGGCAAGCGCGGTATATTGATAGGATGGGCCGATCCGCGCTTCGTGGCGCAGCACTTCATCGGCAAGCGCGGGCCGTCCGATGTCGATCAGCGCCGCCGCCACCCGCACATTGGGCCGCTGGGCCAGCTGAGCCCAATCCTCGCGCGCCAGCGGCGCGGCAGGCGCGTGGCCCGGCAGTTCTACCCCGAGCTGGTCTGCGGCAAGCATGCCGTAAAGCGTCTCGTCATGCTGCGCCGCCGCCGAAAGGTGCTGCTGCGCCAGCCCCGGCTCGCGGCACCGCACCAGCGCGCGATGCGCCCAGTAATGCCCGGCGGCGGCCAGTTCGACATTCGACGCGCGCGAGGCGGTGTTGGCAAAAGCCTCGGCCGCGAGCGAGCAATGGCCCATGCGCCACGCTGCCAGCCCTTCGGTCCAGGCGCCCTCGGCCACCCATTCGCCGCTGCCTTCCGCCACGGTGCGGGCAAGATCGAGCGCGGCGGTATCGTTATTCTCGATGTAATAGCTCCACGCAACCCGCTGGCGCCACTCGGCGCGGGCATCGGCGGACAGCATCGGATCGACCTCGGCCAGCAGGCGATGCGCCTCGAAGGGGTTGTCCCCTTTGATCGCGGCAAGGATCGCATCGGCGGTGAAGGCGGGCATGGTTCCGTCCGTCACCGCGCGCGGCAGGATGCGCTTGGGCGCATAGGGCTGGCGCGCAAGGCCCTGCGCGCTCGGCAGGGGCGGGAGATAGGCAACCCCGCGCTTGGCACCCATCTTCGCCAGTTGCTCGGCCTGCGGCAGATCGGCCCCGGCGGCAAACCACGCGGTGATCTGTTCGGCCGAGACCTTGGGGCTATTGGCGTGGGTGAAGTATTCGGCGCGGGCGGCCTGCGTGAGTACCCCGTCCGGCCGAGCGGCCAGCAGGCCTTCGACCAGCGGCCAGTTCTCGGCATCTATGGCGGCGAACAGCTGGCGGTAATGCGCACGGTCTTCCGCTGAGAGCACCGCGCCGACCGGGCTTTCCGCCGGGGCCGCGCCGTTCCAGCGCGCCACCAGATCGCCTGCCTGCGCCGCGGCAGGAGCGGGCAGGGCAAGCGCCGCTGCCATGGCACCAAGCACCGGCGCCAGTCGCATCAAAGGCCGCTTCATAGCGTTGCCGACCATTCCATCCATCTCCGCCAGAACCGGGCCTTGAGCCGGGGCATGTCCATCATCGCATCGAGCGCCTCGCTCGACAGCAGCGGCACCTTGCCGCCGGTATAGTTGATTTCCCGTAAAGGCTGGTCGCCCGATCCGCTCAGCCCCGATCCGCCCAGCATCGCGGCAAGGCCGGTGCCGAAGGCGACGAGGCGCTGCGGGCGGACGAGCGCGATGTGATGCGCCGTCACCGCGTCCATGCCGCCTGCCGCCAGCGCAGCCAGATCGGCCATCGGCGTATGGCAGGGCAGGGCGGCGGCGATGTAGACCTGCTCCTCGGCCATGCCCATGGCGGTGAGGATTGCGGCGAGCAGCCGGCCTTGCGGACCGCTCAACAGACGCGCGCTGTCCTCCTCCTCGGGCTGGGGGACCAGCACCATCAGCGCCGCCCCCGCATCCCCGCGCGGCGGGACTCGCGGATAGGCACGGGCGGCCCCAAGCTCTGCGGCCTCCAGCCACCATTGACGAAAGGCGGCAAGATCGCCCGGAGGCGAATCGCCCAGCAGATCGCGGCGGGTGGTGGTGGGTGCTGGCGGCGGCGGCGGCGTGTGAGCGGGACGCCCCCCGCGCGGGGCTGCGGTTGCCCGATCGGCCGCCGGCAATCCCCGCTGCGCCGCCCCTGCGGCCTGTGCCAGCGGCGCATCGAGCGGCGCTTGGGCCAGCAGCGCCGTAGCGTCCTCGGCAAAGTCGCAGTCCACCCCGGCGGCCTGCCACCAGGCAAGCGCCGCCTCACATTCGCGCAGCAGGGTCAGGTCAGGCTGGCTCATTGCAAGGTCATGCTATCCAAAGCAGGCCTTGACTGTCCCGGCAGGCGTTAGCAAGTGGACAGTGTAGGCATATCGCCAGACTGTGCGGCCCGCGCGGCAAAACCAACAAGGATCAGAAAAATCCATGAGCGAACGTGAATCGATGCCCTGCGACGTCGTGATCGTTGGCGGGGGTCCGGCGGGGCTTTCCGCAGCAATCCGGCTGAAGCAGATCAACGCCGATCTGGAAGTGATCGTGCTGGAAAAGGGTTCCGAGATCGGGGCGCATATCCTGTCGGGCGCGGTGGTCGATCCCAAGGCGCTGGACGAGCTGCTGCCCGAGTGGCGCGAGCAGGGTTGCCCTATGGCGCAGACGCCGGTGACGGACAACTGGCACTGGGTCTTGAGCAAGAACGGCAAGACCTCGCTGCCCCATGCGATCATGCCTCCGCTGATGAGCAATCACGGCTGCTACACCGGCAGCCTCGGCAATATGACCCGCTGGCTGGCCGAACAGGCCGAAGGGCTGGGCGTGATGGTGTTCCCGGGCTTCCCGGCGGCCGATGTGATGTTCGATGAAAGCGGCGCGGTGTCCGGCGTCATTACGCAGGACATGGGCGTGGCGGCGGATGGCAGCCACAAGGGCGATTACCAGCCCGGCATGGAAATCCACGCCAAGTATACCCTGTTTGCCGAAGGCGCGCGCGGGAACCTGACCAAGCGCATGAAGGCGCGGTTCGATCTTGAGGCGAATTGTCAGCCGCAGGTCTATGGCCTCGGCATCAAGGAGTTGTGGGACATTGATCCCAAGAAGCACAAGCCCGGCCGGGTGATCCACACGCAGGGCTGGCCGCTCACTGAAAGCGAAAGCTGGGGCGGGGGCTTCCTCTACCATCAGGCCAACGGTCAGGTGGCCTTGGGCTTCGTGACCGCGCTCGATTACAAGAACCCCTGGGTCTCGCCCTATCAGGAATTCCAGCGGTGGAAGCAGCACCCGGCGATCCGTGAGTATCTGGAGGGCGGCAAGCGGGTGAGCTATGGCGCGCGGGCGATCAACGAGGGCGGCTGGCAGTCCGTGCCCAAGCTCGCCTTCCCCGGCGGCGCGCTGATCGGCTGCGCGGCGGGCTTCGTCAACGTGCCGCGGATCAAGGGCAGCCACACCGCGATGAAGAGCGGGATGCTGGCGGCTGAAAGCATCGCGGCGGCGATTGCTGCGGGTCATGAGAAGACCGAGCTGATGGACTATGACGCAGCCGTGCGCTCCAGCTGGATCGCGACCGAGCTGAAAGTCGTCCAGAACGCCGAGCCTGCGGTCGCCAAGTTCGGCGGCGATATCGGCACGGTATTGGCGGGCATCGACATGTGGATGCGCACCTTGAAGATCGGCCTGCCGATTTCGATGAAGCACCACCGCGACTATGAGATGACGGGCCGCGCCGATCTCTACCCGAAGATCGACTATCCCAAGCTCGATGGCGTCATCACCTTCGACCGCCTGACCAACGTCGCCTACAGCTACACCAACCACGCCGAGGACCAGCCCTGCCACTTGCAGGTGAAGGACTGGGAATTGCAAAAGGACAGCGAGCTGGCCGTATTCGGCGGGCCGTCTGCCCGCTATTGCCCGGCGGGGGTCTACGAATGGCTGACCGACGAGAAGACTGGGGAGCCGAAATTCCAGATCAACGCGCAAAACTGCGTCCACTGCAAGACCTGCGACATCAAGGATCCCAACCAGAACATCAACTGGGTGACGCCGGAAGGCGGCGGCGGGCCGAACTATCCGAATATGTGAGGCTCGATGCGCTGGGAATTCGACCAATCACCGGACACGGTATGCTTTACCTGCAAGTCAATTCTTGCGGGGGCAGAAGTGCTTCTGGTTTCCCACTACGAAGAAGACCACTCCTGGGCATTTTTCGACGGAAAACCATTAGACATGGAAGAGGCGCTTCTCGTGTCTATGTCATCGGTATTAACTGCCCATCCGGACTTGCACGAGATTGCCGATCTGCCTCCGGGTTGGACAGCGGAGCGCAGCGGGCGTGGACTTCCATGGACAAAAGTTCAGGATGACTGACCCAGCTATGTCTATCTCTTTGTGTTGATCGAAACCGCCTACGCCAAGATCAACCTCGCGCTGCATGTCCGCAGGCGGCGGGAGGACGGGTATCATGAGCTTGAGACCCTGTTCGCCTTCGTCGATGCGGGCGATGTGCTGAGCGCGGAGCCTGCCGCGCAGGACAGCCTGCATGTCGTGGGGGAATTCGCCGGATTGCTCTCATCACCCCCCTCCCTCGGGGGAGGGGTTGGGGGTGGGGGCTCTGCCCCATCGACGGCGGAACCCCAATCCCCAACCGTTGACCCGCAAGCGGACCAGCTTCGCTTCGCCCATGGGGAAGGGAGTTTGTTGAACAACCTCGTCGCCCGTGCGCTCAACACCCTCCCGCGCCCGCAGGGCCTCGCGGTGACGCTGGAGAAGAACCTCCCCGTCGCGGCTGGCCTTGGCGGCGGGTCGGCGGATGCGGGGGCGGTGTTTCGGATCGTCGAGGCGCTGCATGGCTTGCCGGAGGACTGGCAGGCGCGCGCGGCAAAGCTCGGCGCGGATGTGCCCGCCTGCGTCCTCAGCCGCACCCATATCGGCCTTGGCACCGGCACCGAGCAGGTCGATGTCGAGGACGACCTCGCCGGAACCCCCGTCCTGCTGGTCAACCCGCGCGTGCCGCTCTCGACCGGGCCGGTGTTCAAGGCTTGGGATGGTGAGGATTGCGGGGCGCTCCCCGAAGGCCCCGCCAGCCGGATCGCGCGGGAAGGGCGCAACGATCTCGAAGCCCCGGCCATTTCGCTCTGCCCTCAAATCGCCGAGGTGCTGGCGGCGCTCCAAGCCACAAGGCCATGGCTCGCCCGTATGTCAGGCTCGGGCGCGACCTGCTTTGCGCTCTATGACACGCCCGAGGCCCGCGATGCGGCGGCGGCGGCGATGCCGAAGGACTGGTGGACCATGGCGGGGCGGTTGCGTTGAGAACCTGTCCTTATCCCCGTTCGCCTCGAGCGAAGTCGAGAGGCCTGTGCGAGGTGTCTCGACTACGCTCGACACGAACGGAGGTGGGGCCGTGAACGAAGCCTACCGCCAACTCGGCACGCCCACGCCCGGCGGCATTGTGTGCACCGCCGACCACGCGTCGAACCGCGTGCCGGACGACATCGCCCTCGGCATCCCCGCGCGTTTGCTCCACGAACACATTGCGGTAGACATCGGCACCGAGGCCATCGCCGAACTTCTGGCCAAAAACCACGCCATCCCCGCCCACATCGCCGCCGTCAGCCGCCTCGTCTGCGATCTCAACCGCGAGGAGAGCGCCCCCGGCCTTGTCCCCGAGGCCTCCGACGGGCACCCGATCCCTGGCAATCGCGGCGCGGACCGGGAAGCGCGCCTTGCCCGTTTCCACCGGCCCTATCATACCGCGCTGGCCGAGTGGCTGGCGGCGGCCGAGCCCAGGCTCATCCTCTCGCTTCACTCCTTTACCCCGCGCCTTGCCAGCAGCGATCAGCCGCGGCCGTGGCAGGTGGGCGTGCTCTACAACACCGACGAGCGCGCCGCCCGCATCGCCATCCCGCTGCTCGAAGCCGATGGCCTGAATGTCGGTGACAACCTCCCCTATTCGGGGCGCGATCTCAATTACACCATGAACCGCCATGCCGAGGCCGAGGGGCGGGCCTATCTCGGCATCGAGCTAAGGCAAGACCTGACGCAAACCCCGGCCGATCAGGCGCGCTGGGCCGCGCGGTTGGCAGATATTGCGCAAAGGGTTGCGTCTGCGCTCACCTGAAGGCAGGGGGCGTTGCACAAATCGCCTGCAACGGGAAATCTTATGTCTCATACCTTTGACAAGTCGAAGCTCCCCAGCCGCCACGTTTCAGTCGGGCCAGAGCGCGCGCCGCACCGCTCCTATTACTACGCGATGGGGATGACGGAGGAGGAGATTGCCCGGCCGTTCGTCGGCGTGGTCAGCGCAGGGAACGATTCGGCACCGTGCAACACCACCCTCAACGCGCAGGCTGATGTCTGCCGCGAAGGCGTGATCGCAGGCGGCGGCACCCCGCGCCGGTTCAACACCATCACCGTGACCGATGGTATCGCGATGGGCCATCAGGGGATGAAATCCTCGCTCATCAGCCGCGAAGTGATCGCCGATTCCATCGAGCTTTCGATGCGCGGGCATTGCTATGATGCGCTGATCGGCTTTGCGGGATGTGACAAGAGCCTGCCCGGGATGATGATGGCGATGCTGCGGCTCAACGTGCCGGCGATCTTCGTCTACGGCGGATCGATCCTGCCGGGCAGCCACGAAGGCAAGGACGTGACCGTCAAGGACGTGTTCGAAGCGGTGGGGCAATATGCCGCCGGCAATTGCCCGCTCAAGGATCTGATCGCGCTCGAAAAGGTCGCCTGCCCGGGGCATGGGGCGTGCGGCGGGCAGTATACCGCGAACACCATGGCCTGCGTGGGTGAGGCGATCGGGCTTTCACTGCCCAACAGCAACATGGTGCCCGCCCCTTACCAGAGCCGCGCCGAAATCGCCATGGCGGCGGGCGAGCAGGTGATGGAACTGATCGCGCGCAACCTCAGACCGCGTGACATCTGCACCCGCGAAGCCTTTGAAAATGCAACCCGCGTCGTTGCGGCCACCGGCGGATCGACTAACGCCGGGCTGCACCTTCCCGCCATGGCGAGCGAGGCGGGGATCGACTTCGATCTGTTCGATGTCGCCGAAATCTTCAAGACCACCCCCTATATCGCCGATCTCCAGCCGGGCGGGCGCTATGTCGCCAAGGACATGTACGAAGCGGGCGGCGTCTACATGCTGATGAAGACCCTGCTTGAAAATGGCCTGCTTCACGGCGACTGCATCACCGTGACGGGCAAGACGCTGGCCGAGAACATTGACCAGGTCACCTGGAACCTCGATCAGAAGGTGATCTACGATGTGAAGACCCCGCTCAGCCCCACGGGCGGAGTGGTTGGTCTGAAGGGCTCGCTTGCCCCCGATGGCGCGATTGTAAAGGTCGCCGGGATGGCGCGGCTCCAGTTCAGCGGCCCGGCGCGGGTGTTCGAGTGCGAGGAGGACGCCTTCGCCGCCGTCGAACGCCGCGACATTGCCGAGGGCTGCGTGATCGTGATCCGCTACGAAGGCCCCAAGGGCGGCCCCGGCATGCGCGAGATGCTTTCCACCACCGCCGCGCTCTATGGGCTGGGCATGGGGGAGAAGGTGGCGCTCATCACCGACGGGCGTTTCAGCGGGGCTACGCGCGGCTTCTGCATTGGCCATGTCTGCCCCGAAGCCGCTGATTGCGGCCCGATTGCGCTGGTCGAGGATGGCGACATCATCACGATTGACGCAGAAGCAGGCACGATCGAACTGGCAGTTGCCGAAGACGTGCTGGCAGACCGCCGCGCCAGATGGCAGCCGCGCACCAATGATTACCAGTCTGGCGCATTGTGGCGGTATCAACAAGTGGTCGGCCCGGCCCGCTACGGCGCCGTCACCCATCCCGGAGCCAGCGCGGAAACCCATGTTTTTGCGGACATCTAGCGCGCTTGCATTGCTTGCCGCGCTGGCGGCCTGCGGCGAAGTCAGCCCCCCGCCAGAGGGCGAGGCGGTGGAATGTGCCATGGGCGAAGGCGCGGCGTTTGCGACGGATTGCACGCTGGAGCAGGCGGCGGGCGGAGAACTTGTCCTCCACCACCCGGACGGCGGCTTTCGGCGGTTGCTGCGCGATCCGGTAACCGGCGCGCTGGTCCCGCGTGACGGGGCCGAGCTGCTGGTGCCCGAGGCGAGCGATGGCGACGCGGTTGCCTTTGCGGTCGGCCCGGATCGCTATCGCATCCCGCTCAGCCTGCTGAATCCGTCCACGCCCACGCCTGCGGCCCGGTGAGCGCGGCGCAGGTTCTCACCGCCGACCAGATGCGCGCTGCCGAGCAAGCGCTGTTTGATGCAGGGACCAGCGTAACGGCGTTGATGGAGGTTGCCGCCGGGGGCGCGGCCGAGTGGGTCCGGCGCGTGGCTGCGGGCCGTTCGGTCACGGTGCTGTGCGGGCCGGGCAATAATGGCGGCGATGGTTACGTCATCGCCCGGCGCCTGCGCGAAGCGGGCCATGCGGTGGCCGTCATCGCTCCGCTTGACCCGGTGACGCAGGCGGCGCGTTCGGCGCGGGATCGCTGGGGCGGCGAAGTGGACCGGCACGGGGAGAGCGCGGCGGGGGACGTGTTCGTCGATTGCCTGTTCGGCTCGGGCCTCACGCGCCCGCTGGGGGCGGAGCATGCCGCGCTGCTAAGCGGGCTGGCCGCGCGGCACCGTTACCGGATCGCGGTCGATCTGCCTTCGGGCATCGCCTCTGACAGCGGCGCGGTGCTGAACGCGGGTCTGCCGCGCTATGACCTGACATTGGCGCTCGGCGCATGGAAATTCGCGCATTGGAGCCTGCCGGGGCGGGCGGCGATGGGGCAGCTGCGGCTTGTCCCGATTGGAATCGGGGCGGTTGCGGGTGCGGCGCGGGTGATCGGCAGGCCCCACCTTGTCGCCCCTGCGGCTGACAGCCACAAATATCGCCGGGGGCTCCTCGGGATCGTTGGTGGCACCATGCCGGGGGCGAGCCTGCTGGCGGTTGCGGCGGCGCAGCGGGCGGGGGCGGGCTATGTCAAACGGCTTGCCCCCGCTCCCGATCCGCGCACCCCGCCCGATGTGGTGACGGATAGCGGCCCGCTTGAAGGCACGCTCGCCGACCCGCGCATGGCAGCGGTTCTGATCGGGCCGGGTCTGGGGCGTGACGATGCGGCGCGCGCGGCGCTTGCGGCCGCGCTGGGGCAGGCGCGCGCCTTGGTGCTCGATGCCGATGCCCTGATGCTGCTGGCCCCCGCGATGCGCCCCGCTGGCAAGCCGATCCTCGCCACGCCGCACGATGGCGAGCTTGAAACCCTGTGCCGCAATTTCGGTGTGGTCGCCGAAGGACGCCGCGCCCGCGCTGTTGCCCTGGCAGCGGCGAGCGGGATGGTGGTGCTGGCGAAAGGCCCCGACAGCTGCGTTGCTGCGTCTGACGGCCGCCTTGCGCTCGCCACGCCTGCACCAAGCTGGCTTTCGGTCGCTGGTACGGGCGATGTGCTTGCCGGGATTGCTGCCAGCCGAATGGCGGCCGGGGCCGACCCCTTCACCGCCGCCTGCGAGGCGCTGTGGCTCCACGGTGAGGCTGCGCGGCGCGCCGGGGCGGCCTTCACGCCCTCGCAGCTTGCCGAACAGGTGCAACAGGCGCTAGCGGCCTGCCTGTGAGCCTGCCCGAACCCATCATCCGCCTCGCCGCCAAGGGCGACGGCGTGACCGCCTCCGGGCGCCATGTGCCGGGCGCGGTGCCGGGGGATGTGGTGGGTGTTGACGGCGCGATCACGCCGGGGCCGCACCGTATCGTCCCGGCCTGCCGCCATTTCGGGGTGTGCGGCGGATGCCAGTTGCAGCATGCGGATGACACGGTGCTGGCCGATTTCGTGCAGGACCGGGTGGTCAATGCCGCGCGCGGGCAGGGGCTGGAGCCGGGCGAGGTGCTCCCCGTCCACCTCTCGCCCCCGCACACCCGCCGCCGCGCCGGGCTGCACGGCCTGCGCACGGCGAGGGGCGCGGTGCTCGGCTATCGCGAAGCGGGCGCGCACCGCGTCGTCGACCTCACCGAATGCCCGGTGCTTCACCCCGCGCTCGCCGCGCTGATCACGCCGCTGCGCGGCTTCGTCGCTGCCCACGGCCCCAAGGCTATGGTCGGCATCGATCTGACGCTGGCCGATCAGGGGGTGGAGGTGTGCCTGTCGCATTTCCCGCTTGAGGGTCTGGGGCCAACCGAGGCGGCGCTCGATTTCGCACGCGCGCACAATCTGGCCCGGCTCACGATAGATCAGGGCTATGGTCCCGAGACCGTGTGGGAGCCCGAGCCGGTCAGTGTCACCTTGTCCGGGGTGCCTGTCAGCTTGCCGCCGGGGGCCTTTCTTCAGGCGACCGAAGATGCGCAGGATCGTATGCTGGCCGATGCGCGGTCATGGCTGGGTCATGCGCGGGTCGTTGCCGATCTGTTTGCCGGGCTTGGCACTTTCGCCTTTGGCCTGAGGGAGGGCCGCAAGGTGCTCGCCGTGGAGGCGGATCGTGCGGCTCATCTGGCCTGCAAGACCGCCGGGGTGTACACGAGCGGGCAGGTGCTGGCGCTCCACCGCGACCTGTTCCGCGCACCCTTGCAGCCTGACGAATTGAGCCGGTTCGACGCGGTGCTGCTCGATCCCCCGCGCGCCGGTGCCCGGGCACAAGTGGCTGAAATCGCGCGTAGTTCCTTGTCCAGTGTAGCCTATATCAGCTGCAACCCGTCAAGCTGGGCCCGCGATGGTGCCGTGCTGGCCGAGGCCGGGTTCCGGCTGACAAAGCTGCGTGCGGTGGGCCAGTTCCGCTGGTCGACCCATGTCGAACTGGTCAGCCTGTTTTCGCGCTAACCCTTTAGAACGTCGAGAATTTGTGCTTCCAGCCAGGCGCGGTGCGGGGGCTCGACATAGGCATGGCCCGCGCCCTTGCACCGCGTGATGCGCGGGTCGGCGCGGTCCCAGGTGCTCTCGAACAGCTGGGCGGTGCGATCGGCGGTGGCGAGCAGGATGCGCACTTCGCCCCCGAACTGCGCCAGTCCTGCGGCCATCTCCTGCGCCAGGGTGGAGGGCGGCGGGGGCGGTCGCAGGGCCTGTCCGATCCCGCGTGCAAGTTTGCGCAGATTCACACCACCGCCCAGCAAGCGCATGATTTCACGCGGGTTCGTGAGCTTGTCCCGATAGCGCGCCCTGATCGCTTCGGGGGGCAGAGCAGCATCGCTGGCCTCCAGCGTCCACGGGTTCGAGAGCACCAGCGCATCACAGCCCTCACCGCCTGCCAGCATCAGCGCCGAGGCGGCATCGCAGTTGCCGAAAGCAACCACCCGGCACAGCTGCGGCATCATCGCCCGAAACGCATCAAGAGCCGAGGCTATGTCTTTGGCTGAGCTTCTGAATCCCCGATTCTCTCCGGGACTGTCGCCGATCCCGCGACGGTCGAAGCGCATCACCGGAAAGCCCGCGCGGGCGATCCGGGCGGCCAGATCGGCCTGCCCGTTGAAGGCCCCCGCGCGAATCTCGTTTCCGCCGCTGACGATCAGCAGTCCAGCAGGTCCGGACGCGGTGTCGAGCGTGCCGGCAAGGGTGAGGCTGCCGCAAGCAAAGGTCAGGGGAAGGCGGCTCATCCGCTTGTTCTCGCGAGACTTTCGATGATCAAGGCCGCAAGCCGGTCGGCCTGAGTGGCATCATCGTCAGGCTCAGCCCGTAACCACAGGCCCGCCCCGCCGACATCGCTCTGCGCGATCGCCGACTGGCCCGGGCCGGGCTGCGGCGCGGCGCTGCCCAGTTCCCCGAGCATGGCGGCCCCGAGTTGCCATCCCCCAAGCATCAATCCTTGCTTGAGACCGGTTGCAAGAAACTGCTCGGAAGTCGTTGAAGTTTCTGCCTCCCGTGCCGCAACAAGCTGGGACCGCAGCATTCCGCGCAGTAGTTTATCACCGCTGAGCGTGGCATAATGCCATCCCGGAAGATGACGCGGCGCCACCAGCGCCCCGGCGCGGATCGCCAGCACATGCGTCGCCCGCAGGCTCGATGCGGCCTCGGCCAGCATTGAGCGCCAGCCCGCAACCGTCTGATCTCCCAACGGAACAAGGCTTTCGTTGCATCCGGGAAGATCGGGCAACAGGCTGTCGATCCCGGCGCCGTCGAGCCGCCGCATCACCTCCACCGTGAAGCGCCGCAGCTTGTTCGCCTCGTCGAACCAGGCCGGGCAGACCAGCACCCGCACCGCCCGCCCGCGATCAAGGGCCAATAACTGTTCCTCCCGGGGCAAACCACCGTCGGGAGCAGGGATGGTCCAGGTCGAGAGCACGCTGAGGCGGGCCTGAACGGGGTCTAACGGGGGTCCAGCTTGGCCCGGGCGAACGCAAGCAGGCCGCCATATGTTTCCAGCATCGCGCCATCAACATCATCGTCTTCGATGACGATGCCCAGCCGGTCTTCCATCTCGGTCAGCAGGGCGGCCACCGCCATCGAGTCGAGTTCCGGCAGATGGCCGAACAAACCCGAATCCTCGGTTAGGGCTTCGGCCTGCACCGGATCGAGGCCCAGCACGTCGGCGATCAAGCCTTTGAGTTCCCGGTCGAGCGCGGCCTCATCAGCGGCGCTTTCGATGTGCGGAAAGCTGTTCATCTGTGCCCAAGTCCCTGTTCCAGGCGATGGCGGCGGGGCTTAGCCATGCGCAGGCGCGGGCGCAAGCATTGCCGGGGCCGCCCCGCTCAACCAGCGCGCCCCCGCACCCAGCGCCGGGTGAGCGCGGGCCAGCCGCGCGGGCTGCGCGGATCGAGGCAATCGATCCGGTAACGCAGCCGCACCGCCTCCATCCAGTCGGCCTTATAGCTCTGGTCGCCGGTGCCGAAATCGACGAGGTCCACCCGGTCGATATCGATCACATGGGCAAAAAGCGCCGCGCTTAACGTAGTTCCGGCGGACAGGTGCTTGTGACTTTCGAGATGTGCGAGCTTGTGGATGTAGGCGGTTGAATTCTCGACAGTCCAGCACTGCGCCGCCACGGCCACGCCATCCGCCCGCGCCACCCCCAGCCGCAGCCGTCCGGCGGCGCCTTCGGCTTGCGCAAAGGCGCGCAGCATCGCGGGCTGATCCTCGGCAGGTTTCCAGCTGGCGGCATAGATCGCCTCGTATTCGGCCCAGACCTGCGGGTCGAACTGCGTGAGCACTGCCACATCGACCTTCCGGCCCTTGCGCTTCAGCGTGGTGCGCAGCGGGCCGGGGCGGGCCTCCCAGTAGGCGGCGAAGCTGCGCCCGGCCACCGGCAGGACGTGGTTGATATCGCAAGGCGTCACTGCGACCAGCCAGCCAGCGGCGCGGAAGGCGTTTGCGAGCCTTTCGGCCGATCCGTCCTCGCCGGGCACGGGTTCAAGCGTCACCCGCCACCCGCGCGATTTGAGACCACGGGCAATGTCCCCCAGCAAGCGGTCCCCCGCCGCGCCCGCGGGGACGTGCGCGCGCCAGGTGAAGCTGTACCAGTTGCGCAAGGGCGTGATCCGCCCGCCTGCTTCGGTGAGAGCCAGCGCAGCCGTCTCCCCCGCCGCCTCGGCCACGGCGATCAGCGGGGTGAGGCCGGTCTGCGCCAGCAGCGCAAACCACTCGGCCCGGTCAAACGGCGCAGCCCCCTGCACGCCAGACAGGGCTTGCAAGACATTAACGCTATCGTGATACCGCGTTTCGATCACGTGAAAGACTGCTCCCCACAATGCCGCATCAGCCCGATCCGACCCCAAGGCCGCTCGACCATCTCGCCGAAAGGGCGGTGGCGGCGGGGCATGGGGAGGCACCGGCGCTGGTGCTGCGCGAAGGCACGCTTAACCACAACCAGTTAAGACAGCGTGTGGCGCTGCTGGCCGGGTGGTTGGCGGCGATGGTGCCAGAGCCGGGCGCGCGGGTGGCAAGCTGGGCGGCGAAGGGCGAGCTGACCTGTCTGCTGCCGCTCGCGGCAGCACGTGCCGGACTGGTGCATGTCCCGATCAACCTGCTTCTGAAGCGCGCGCAGGCGGCGCATATTCTGGCCGACAGCGGCGCGCGGCTGCTGATCGGCACGGGCGCGCGGCTCGCCTCGCTGGAGCCCGGCGATCTGTCCCCCGGCTGCGCGGCGATCGGCGAGAGCGAGGCGCTGGCGGCGGCCGGAGCCATGGGGCAGAAGCTGGGGCCATCCGCGGCCGATCCCGACGCGCTTGCCGCCATCCTCTACACCTCAGGCTCCACCGGGCGGCCCAAGGGGGTGATGCTGAGCCATGCCAACCTGTGGCTCGGCGCGGTCAGTGTTGCGCATTATCTGGGGCTGGCGGCCGACGATGTGACGCTGGCGGTGCTGCCGCTGTCCTTCGATTACGGGCAGAACCAGTTTTTGAGCACATGGTATGCGGGCGGCTGCGTGGTGCCGCTCGACTACCTTTTCCCCCGGGATGTCGCCAAGGCCTGCGCCCGGCATGGTGTGACGACGCTCGCAGCGGTCCCGCCCTTGTGGGTGCAGCTGACCGAGATCGACTGGCCCGAAGAAGCGCGCGCGCCCTTGCGGCGGCTGACCAATAGCGGCGGCGCGCTGACGGTGGAACTGGTGCGCTCTTTGCGCGGCCTGTTCCCCGAGGCGCGGCTTTTCCCGATGTATGGTCTGACCGAAGCGTTCCGGTCGACCTACCTCGATCCCGCGCTGATCGATTCACACCCGACTTCAATGGGTAAGGCGATACCCTTCGCAGAGATTCTGATTATCGACGAGGGCGGCGGGATCGCTGCCGATGATGCGGAGGGCGAGCTTGTGCATTGCGGGCCGCTGGTCGCGCAGGGCTATTGGCAAGACGCGGAACGCACCGCCGAACGCTTCCGCCCCGCGCCTGCCGCCTCCACCTATGGCGGCATCGCTGTATGGTCGGGCGACCGGGTGCGGCGTTCGGCGGAAGGGCTACTCTATTTCGCCGGGCGCCGCGATGCGATGATCAAAAGCGCGGGCAACCGCATCAGCCCGCAGGAAATCGAGGAGGCGGCGCTCGCCTCCGGCTTCGCGGTGGAAGCGGCGGCGCTGGGCGTGCGGGATGCGCGGCTTGGGCAGGCGGTGCATCTGGTGGTGCGCGGCGATGCCGAGGGGGGCGAGGCTTTGGCCAAGCATCTTCAGCGCGATCTGCCCAACTTCATGCAGCCCCAGCAAATCCATTGGCGCGCGGCGATGCCGCTCAATCCCAACGGCAAGATCGACCGGAGCGCCTTGCAGGCCGAGCTTGACGCGGAGTTTGGCGCATGAAGCCGGTCGGTCCGATCCCTGCCGGATATGACGCGATCGGCGGTGAGCTCGCCATCGGCGGGCGGCGCGTCAGCGAATGGGTCGCCGAAGCGGGGCGCACGCCGCTGTTCGTCTATTCCCGCGCGCTGATCGATGCGCGCATCGCCAGTCTCCGGGCGACTTTGCCAGCGCGGGTGGGGGTGAACTACGCCGTCAAGGCCAATCCGCACCCTGCGGTGATCGCCCACATGGCCGGTCTGGTCGACGGGTTCGACATCGCCTCGGCGGGCGAGCTGGCCCTGTGCCGCGCGGCGGGGATCGACCCGGCACGGATCAGTTTTGCCGGGCCGGGCAAGCGCGACGATGAACTGGAGGCCGCCATCGCCGCCGGAGTGACGCTCAACTGCGAAAGCGCGGGCGAGGGCGCGCGGGCGCTCGCCATCGGTCAGCGGATCGGCCAGCCTCCGCGTATCGCCATTCGGGTTAACCCCTCCTTTGTGATGACGGGTTCGGGGATGAAGATGGGGGGCGGGGCCAAGCCGTTCGGCGTGGATGCTGAGGCGGTGCCGCAGCTCGCCCGCCACCTGATCGCGCAAGGGGCTGAGTGGCGGGGATTGCACATCTTTACCGGCAGTCAGACCCTCAGTGCCGATGCGATCATCGAGGCGCAGGCCAATGTGCTGGCGCTGGCTGCGGAACTGGCGCAAGCGATCGGTCACAGCCTGCCGAAGCTCAACATGGGCGGGGGGCTCGGCATCCCCTATTTTCCGGGTGACACGCCCGTCGATCTGCCGCGGGTGGGCGCGGCGCTGGCAGCGCGGGTCGCGCAGCTGCCGGGGGTGCTGGCGGATACTGAGCTGTGCATGGAGATGGGGCGCTATCTCGTCGGCGAGGCGGGGGTCTACCTCACCCGGATCATCGACCGCAAGGAGAGCCATGGGGTGATCTTCCTCGTTACCGATGGGGGGTTGCACCACCAGCTTGCCGCTTCGGGCAATTTCGGAACCGTCGTCCGGCGCAATTATCCTTCAGCGATTGCAACGCGCTACGGGGCAAAGCCCGTAGAAGATGTGAACATCGTCGGGTGCCTGTGCACTCCGCTGGACCGGCTTGCCGACAATGCTCCCATGCCGCGGGCGGAGGTCGGCGATCTGGTCGCGGTGTTCTGCGCCGGGGCTTATGGGGCGAGCGCCTCCCCCAGTGCCTTTCTCGGCCATGGCCCGGCAGCTGAAATGCTGGTCTGACGCGGCGCGATTGCCGTTACATTAATCCGCGCCGATGTGCTGTCCCGTTCCGGGATAGGGGCGGAATTGCCCCTGTATAACTAACCAGATGTTCACCAATTCCGGCCACAAGAACCCCCGATATCCGGGCTTCTCGTGGTGCAGGTCGCTCCTGCGCGCTGACGAGGCGCCTGAACGGCCAAGGATCGAACTGAAATGTGTCAAGCACTGCCTCCCGCGCGCCTCGCTGTCATCGGCCTTGCCGCCGCCCTGCTCGGCGCCTGCGCAACCGGCGGCACGGAACTGCCCCCGGCGAGCTACGGCGACGGCAGCATCGCCCCTTCGGAAGAATACACGATCGGCCCGCTTGACGAGATCACCATCCACGTCTGGCGCAACCCCGAACTCAGCGCCGAAAAGGTTCGCGTGCGTCCTGATGGGCGGCTGACAATCCCGCTGGTTCAGGACATCCCGGCGGTCGGCAAAACCGCGACCCAGTTGCAGGAATACATCGCGGGCGAGCTGTCGAAATATATCGAGCAGCCGATCGTCTCGGTCATCGTCAATACGCCTGAGGGCAACTTCACCCAGCAGGTGCGGATCATCGGCGCGACGCCGCAGCCCGCCTCGCTTCCGTTCCGCGCCAACATGACCGCATTGGACGCAATGATCGCGGTGGGCGGCCTCAACGAATTCGCCGCCGGCAACCGCGCCAAGCTGATCCGCCAGAACCGCGAAACCGGCGAGCAGGATGAATACCGCCTGCGCCTTTCCGATCTGATCCGCCGCGGCGATGCGACCGCCAACGTGATGCTCAAGCCCGGCGACACGATCATCATCCCCGAGAGCCGGTTCTAAGGGGCGCGCGGGGGGATGAGCGAGATCTTTGACGAATTGCGCGCCGCGCTGTGGTCCGTTTGGCACCGGCGCTGGATCGCCATCGGCGTGGCCTGGGGGGTGTGCCTTGCCGGATGGCTGGTGGTGAGCCTGATTCCCAACACCTATGAAAGCAAGGCGCGCGTCTATGTCGACGTGCAGGATGTGCTGTCCAAGCAGCTCGGCATTGCGGGTGACGGGCGGGAAGAGATCATGCGCGTGCGCCAGACCCTGTCGAGCGCCAAGAACCTTGAAAAAGTGGTCACCGCCACCCGCCTCGGCGAAGGGATTACCGAGCGCGGCGCGCTCGATTCCGCGATTGCCGAGCTTGAGAAGAAGGTGAAGGTGACGAGCGAGCAGGACAACCTGTTTGAAATCACCGCAGCGATCGGACGCAGCGATCTGACCGATGCCGAAAACGCGGTGCTGGTGCGCGATGTGGTGCAGAAGCTGCTCGACATCCTGCGCGAGGAACACATCATCGGCAACCGCGCCGGGATCAGCTCGGCGATCGGCGATCTCGACCGCCAGCTCGACGAACGCAAGCTCGAACTGGAGCAGGCCGAACAGCGACGTCTGGCTTTCGAGGCGCAGTATCCGGACCTCGTTGGCGGTTCGGACAGCCTTTCGACCAAGGTCCAGCAGGCGCGCGCCGAATTGCGCGATGTCGATGCCAACCTTGCGGCAGCCGAAAGCGCGCTGGCGGCGATCTCGGGCCAGTTGTCCAGCACGCCGCGCACCGTGACCGGGGGGCGCGACGCCACCGGGCCGAAGGCTGCGCTGATGCAGGCGCAGACCCAACTTGCCGAATTGCGTTCGCGCGGCCTGACCGACAGCCACCCCGACGTGGTTTCAACGACCAAGCAAGTTGCGATCCTCACCCGCCAGGCCGCCGCCGCCGGGGACGACGCGGGCGGCACACCCAATCCGGCCTACACGTCGCTCGTCGCGATCAAAAGCGAACGGCAGGCTGCGGTCGAAGCGTTGCAGGCTCGCCGCGCGGCGCTGCAAAGCAACTTCGCGAGCCTGATGGCCAGCCAGGCGAGCGAGCCGACCGTCGCCGCCGAAGCGAACCGCATCAGCCGTGATTATGACGTGTTGCGCAAGAATTACGAAAAGCTGCTGGAAGACCGCGAGGCGCTGCGCACGCGTGGGCAGGTCGAGGACAAGGCCAGCCAGTTCCGTTTCGACGTGATCCAGCAGCCCGGTGTGCCGCAGAAGCCGGCCACACCCAACCGGCCGCTGCTGCTGTTCGGCGTGCTGTTTGCCGGAATCGGTGCAGGGATTGCGGCGGCCTATGCGCTGGGGCAGCTCAAATCGAGCTTCGCCACGCCGCAGAAGCTGGAGCGCGCCTTTGATCTGCCGGTGATCGGCGCGATCTCGCTGACCATTTCCGATGCCGCTCGGGTGATCGAGCAGCGGCGACTGAAGCAGTTTGCCGGGGCCTGCGGGGGTCTTGCGGCGGTGTTCGTGATCCTTGTCGCGATCGAGTTCGTCTCGGTCGGGACGGTCGCGTGAGGACGGGGAAAGCACGATGACCGACCAGAGCAGGATCGACCGCAAGGGAGCGCAGCCCGCTTCGCTGTTCGAGCGTGCGGACGCAGCCTTTGGCCTTGATCCGCGCAGCACAGGGCCCAAGCTGCCGCCGGTCGCTCCCGATTTGCCGCCTGTACCCGAGCCGCTGCGCCGCGCCGCGCCGCACCCGCAGGTGCACGCGCAAGCCCAAGCGCCGTCGGCTGCGCCCACACCTGCCGAAGCACCACCCGTGCCTGCGCCCGAGCCGGTGGCCTTCTGCGGTCCCTTTGCCGCGATCGACCGCGATCACTTGCGCGATGCCGGGCTGATCGTGCCCGAAGACCCGGTGACCGGCCTTCTCGAAGAGTTCCGCATCGTCAAGCGCGAGCTGCTCGCCGATGCCAGAAGCGGGGATTCGGCGCTGGCCCGGCGCATCCTCGTCTGCTCGCCGCATCCGGGCGAGGGCAAGACCTATTGCGCCACCAATCTCGCCATCGCGCTTGCCGCGGAACGCGGGATCGAGGTGCTGCTTGTGGATGCCGATATGGTCAAGCCGAGCGTGACCGAACGCCTCGGGATCGAGGCCGAGCTGGGCCTGATGGACGCGCTCGCCGATCCCGCGCTCCGGCCGGAGGAGCTGGTGATCGCCACCGATATCGAAGGCCTGTTCGTGCTGCCTGCGGGCACCGCCAGCAGGCGCGATGCCGAATACCTCGCCAGCGCGCGCACCGCCGATGTGCTGAACCGCCTGACCGAGGGCGCGCCTGACCGGATCGTGATCTTCGACACGCCCCCCGCGCTCGCCGCCTCGCCCGCTGCCGAGCTCGCCCAGCATGTCGGGCAGGCGGTGCTGGTGGTGCGCGCCGACGAGACCAGTCGGCCGGCGCTGGAGGACGCGCAGCAGCTGCTGTCGGCCTGCGGCAATATCAAGCTGCTGCTCAATGCCGCGCGCTACAGCCCCTCGGGCCGGCGCTTTGGCTCTTACGGCACGAGGGGGAAATGACGATGCGTGCCCGCACATGTCTTGCCGCGCTGCTGACGGCGGCCCTTGCCGCAGGCCTTGCCGCGCCGGCCCATGCTCAGGATCAGGGGATCGGGCAGGGCCAAGGCGGCGGCGGTGCGCCCGGGCAGGGCACCACGCGCGTCGTGCAGCCCTATATCGAGGTTGCGCAGGTCGTCTCGGCCGAGCTTACCCCCGGCAATGACGTCGTCACCTTCACCCAGGTCGCCGTCGGCGTCGACATCAATGTTCAGGGCAGGAACAGCGGTGCGGCGGTCTCGCTGCGCTATGAACGCAACATCGGCTATGGGGACGATACGGTCGACACCGATACCGTAAGCGGCATTGCGCGCGGCACGCTGGCGGTGATCCCCGGCGCGCTGAGCTTCGAAGCGGGCGCTCTAGCCGCGCGCACGCGGGTTGATGGCGGGGGCGGCACCACCGCCAACCCGCTGGTGCGCGAGGATGCCGAAAGCCGTTTCTACAGCCTCTATGCCGGGCCGAGCCTCAGCACCCGTGTCGGTGTGGTCGATGTCGAGGGGGTGGCGCGGATCGGTTACAACCGTTTCGAGGTCAATGATGCTCTCGTCACGCAAGACGGCGAGGCGATCGACGTGTTCGATGACAGCGTCACCTATCTCGGCCAGCTGCGCGCCGGGGTGCGCCCGGGCGAGGTGCTGCCGGTGGGCCTGGCGGTCACCGCCGGGGGCTTTCAGGAGGATATCGGCAACCTCGATCAGCGCGTGCGTGACCTTTATGTGCGCGGCGACATCACCGTGCCGCTCAACAACAACCTCGCCATCATCGCAGGCGCGGGATACGAGGACGTCGAGATTTCCAGCCGCGATGCGCTGCGCGATGCCGAAGGCGTGCCGGTGATCGGCGATGACGGGCGGCTTGTCACCGATCCGGATTCGCCGCGCCGCATTGCCTTTGCGGTCGATGGCCTGCTGTGGGATGTCGGCGTGCTGTGGCGGCCTTCGTCGCGCACCAGCCTGTCGGCGGCCGTCGGGCGGCGCTACGATTCCACCACCTATTACGGCACCTTTACCTACGCCCCCAACGACCGCAGCAGCTTTGCGCTGGCCGCCTATGACGGGGTGAGCGGCTTTGGCGGGGTCGTGAACAACGCGCTCGCCGGGCTCGACAGCGATTTCGAGGCGATCCGCAATCCGGTGACGGGCGATTTCAGCGGCCTGGTCAGCGGCACGCAGGGACAGGCGCTGATCGGCGGGCTTGGCTCGGTTCGCTCGGCAGCGTTTCGCGGGCGCGGGGTGCGCGCCTCCTGGCAGCGCGATTTCGGCCGGACCGTTGCCGCGCTTGGCGCAGGCTATGACCGGCGCACCTTCATCGCGGCCTCCGGCACCGTGCTGGCGCCGGCCAATGGGATCACCGATGAAAGCTACTTCATCATCGGCGGCCTGACCCGGCAGCTCGGGCCCAGTGCGGCGATCACCACTAACGCCTATGTCAACTGGTTCGACGCCGCCGCGCAGAACGGCAATGTCACCGCAATGGGCGCATCGGCGGCCTACAACCAGAACATCACCCGGCGGCTCGAAGGCCGGGCGGCGATCGCGGTCGATTATGTCGACAGCGAATTCACCGCCGAGGATTTCGCTGTCGCCACCGCGCTGGTCGGTCTGCGCTACAACTTCTGAGAGGCAAGCGGCTCATGTACGAACAATTCTACGGCTTCAGCGGACGGCCCTTCCAGCTCACGCCCGATCCGCAGTTCTACTTTGAAAGCATCAGCCACAAGAAGGCGATGAGCTATCTCGGCTATGGCCTCGCACAGGGTGAAGGCTTCATCGTCATCACGGGCGAGGTGGGCGCGGGCAAATCGACGCTGGTGGCGCATCTGATGGAGCGGGTCGATCCCAAGGCGCTGACCGTGGCGCAGGTCGTCACCAGCGCGCTTGACGCAGGCGAGATCGTGCATGTCGTGGCGCAAGCCTTCGGCCTGCCGGTCGAAGGGCACGACAAGGCCGCCGCGCTCGGCGCGATCGAGCGGTTCCTGGCTGACGAGGCGCGCGCGGGGCGGCGCTGCCTGCTGGTGGTGGACGAATGTCAGAACCTTGATCTGACCGCGCTGGAGGAGCTGCGGATGCTCTCCAACTTCCAGCTTGGCGCGCATCCGCTGCTGCAAAGCCTGCTGCTCGGCCAGCCGGAGTTCCGCCGCACGCTGGCCCAGCATCCGGGCCTCGAACAGCTGCGCCAGCGGATCATCGCCTCGCACCATCTTGAGGCGCTGGATAGCGGCGAGGTCGAGGATTATGTCACCCACCGGCTGCGTCACGTCGGATGGCAGGGCCGTCCGGGCTTTGGCGAAGGGCTGCTTGATGCGTTGTACCGCCACACCGGGGGGATTCCGCGCCGCGTCAACATGGCGATGAACCGCGTGCTGCTGCTCGGCGCTATCGAGGAGCGGGACAGCCTCAGCGTTGCCATGCTTGATGATGTGATCGCCGAAATGGCATCGGATCAGGCGCGCGGTGCGCGGGGCGGGGATGTGCGAGCTGCGCCTGCACCGGCATCTGCGCCCGAACCGGCATCTGCGCCTGCTTCCGCCGCGCCGCAGGGCAGCCTGCCCGCCGCCGAAGTCGCCGCGCTGCTCGCCAGCCGGGACGCGCGCACGGCCGAGCTTGAAGCGGCAATCGGCGAGTTGCAGGCCGCCGGGATCGGCCACAACCGGGCGCCCGACGAAGGCCTGTCGCCAGAGGATGCGCGTCTTGCCGAAGCCCGGCTTGCCGAGGCGCTGCAGCGGATCGAGGCACGGCTTGAGGAGCAGGAACAATCCTTCCGCCATGTGCTGACCATGCTGATCGAATGGCTTGAAGAAGACAAGCCGCGCGAGGCGGCCTGACCATGAATGCCCCGCTCGCTCAGGACGGAACGATCATCGTCAACGGCCTGTCGGTCGATGTCGAGGACTGGTTTCAGGTCGGTGCGTTCGAGCAGGTGATCGACCGCGGCAACTGGGACGGGATCAAGACCCGTGTCGAGGACAATGTCGAGCGCATCCTCGATCTGTTCGCCGAGGCCGATGTGCGGGCGACTTTCTTCACGCTGGGCTGGGTCGCCCGGCGTCACCCCGTGATGATCCGCCGCATCGTCGATGCCGGGCACGAGATCGCCAGCCATGGCTATGATCATGCGCGGGTGTTTACCTTCACGCGGGCCGAATTTGCCACCGACATCCGCAGGGCGCGCGAAGTGATCGAGGACTGTGCGGGCGTGGCGGTGACAGGCTACCGCGCGCCGAGCTTCTCGATCGACAGCCGCACCCCCTGGGCCTTCGCCGAGCTGGCCGAGCAGGGCTATGCCTATTCGTCCAGCGTCGCGCCGGTGGTGCATGACCACTATGGCTGGCCCGAAGCGCCGCGTTTCGCCTTTCGGCCGCTGCCGTGGTCTTCGCTGGTGGAGCTGCCGGTGACGACCGCAATCCTTGGCGGGCGGCGTGTGGCGGCGGGCGGCGGAGGCTTTTTCCGGGTGCTGCCTTATGGCTTTTCGCGTTGGGCGATCCGGCAGGTGAACCGCGCGGAACGTCGCCCGGCGATGTTCTATTTCCACCCCTGGGAAATCGATCCGGAGCAACCGCGCCTCGGCCATGCCCCGCTGCGCTCGCGCCTGCGGCATTACACTGGCCTTGCGCGCATGGCGGACAAGCTGCGCGCGCTGGTCCACGAATTTCGCTGGGGCCGGATGGACATGATCGCGCACCGCGAGGCGGCGCGGGCCGTGGATCTGGTGCTGCCCGATCCCGAGGCGGACATGGCGGCATGAACGCCCCGATCAAGGCCGCAACGCGCCTTGTCCCGCTGGACCTGCGCGATCCGCACGCGGTGCGCCGCGTTGAGGAGTTTGTGGCAGAAGCGGGTGGGAGCCTGTTTCATCGCCCGGCGTGGCTCATCGCTGCCGAGCGCGGCACGGGCCAGCGCGCCGCGGGGCTGGTTGCCGAGCGGCTTGGGGTTGTCACGGGCTGGCTGCCGCTGACCGAAGTGCGTTCGGCGCTGTTCGGCAAGGCGCTTGTCTCCAGCGGCTTCGGGGTCGGCGGCGGCGTTCTTGCCGATGACGAGACGACTACGCAGGCGCTGGCCGAGGGCGCGCAGGGCTATGCCCTTCGCGCCGGGTTTGCCGGGATCGAACTGCGCGGCGGGCCGGTGCCGGCGGGCTGGGAGAGCTGGTCCGACAGGCATTGCGGTTTCGAGCGCCCGCTGATGGCGGACGACGAGGCAGAACTGCTCGCCATCCCGCGCAAGGCCCGCGCCGAGGTGCGCAAGGGGCTGGGCTTCGGCCATCGCGTGACGGCCGGGCGCGAAGACAGGGATATCGCCGCGCATTACGCCTGCTACGCCGCGAGCGTGCGCAATCTGGGCACGCCGGTGTTCCCGAGGCGTCTGTTCACGGCGATGCTGGATGCCTTTCCAGACAGCAGCGATATCCTCACCGTGTGGCAGGGTGAAACCCCGCTGGCGAGCGTGCTGAACTTCTACCACAATGGCGCCGTCATGCCTTTCTGGGGCGGCGGCGTGTTCGCGGCCCGCGCCGCGCGCGCCAACGAGGTGATGTATTACGAACTGATGTGTCACGCGCGCCGCAAGGGGTGCACGCGGTTTGACTTCGGACGCTCCAAGACAGCGAGCGGGCCGTTCAGCTTCAAGAAGAACTGGGGCTTTGACCCCCAACCGCTGACCTATGGCGCATGGTCCGCGCCTGGCGCGAAGGCCCGCAATATCGATCCGACCGACGTCAGCTATTCCCGCAAGATCGCGCTGTGGAAGAAGCTGCCGCTACGCATCGCCAACACGCTGGGGCCGTGGATCGCACGCGGGCTGGCGTGATGGGGGAGATCCTGTTCCTCGCCCACCGCGTGCCCTTTCCGCCCGATCGCGGGGATCGGATCCGTTCGCACCACCTGCTGAAGGCGCTCGCGCAGGCTGGGCCGGTGCATGTGGGCTGTTTCGCCGATGGTGATGGGGATGAGGGGGCGCTCGCCGCTGTCGCGGCTTCGCACTGTGTGGTGCCGCGGGCAAAGCCGCTGCCGCTCGCCGGGGTCGAAGCCGTGCTGGCGGGCAAGCCGGTTAGCCTCACCGCCTTCGGTTCGCGCAGGCTCGCTCAGTGGGTGCGAGCCACGATTGCTTCGCGCGATATCACCGCAATCATCGTCTTCTCGGGGCAGATGGGGCAATATGTCCCCGACGATTTCTCCGGCCGGGTGGTGATCGACCTGTGCGATGTCGACAGCGCGAAGTTCGAATCCTACGCCGCCGCGGGCGAACGCGTCTGGCTCAATACCCGCGAGGCGCGGCTGCTGGCGGCGGAGGAGGAACGCCTGGGCGCGCGTGCCGATGCAACGGTTCTGATCTCCGACGCTGAAGCGGCGCTCTATCGCAGCCGCCTGAGCGCGCCCGGGCGGGTCAATGTGCAGGTGATCGGCAACGGGATCGACGCCGCCTTCTTCGACCCTGACGCCGCCGTGCCGCACCCGGATATCGCGCGCGCGGCGGGCCCGCATTTCGTCTTCACCGGCCAGATGGATTACCGTCCCAACGAGCAGGCCGCGCTGTGGGTGATCGAGGCGCTGATGCCGGCCCTGCGTGCACGTCTGCCACACGCGGCGTTCCACATCGTCGGCCGCAGCCCCACCCGCGCCCTGATGGCTTGCCATGGCTTGCCCGGCGTTCACGTGTGGGGCGCGGTGCCCGATGTGCGCCCCTTCATCGCCGCCGCCGACGCGGTGCTTGCTCCGCTGCTGATCGCGCGCGGGGTGCAGAACAAGGTGCTGGAAGCCATGGCGATGGCGCGGCCCGTGGTGCTCACCCCGGAGGCTGCGACCGGGATCGCCGCTGAGGACGGGACGCATTGGCTGATGTCCGCCGCCGACCCGCAGGCGATGGCGGCGCGGATCGCGGCACTGGTGGCCGACCGCGAGGCCTGCGCGCGGATCGGCGCGGCGGCGCGGCGGTTTGTGCTGGAACGGCACGGATGGGATGCCATGCTGGCACCGCTTGCAGGGCTCGCAGGGATGGCGCGGGAAGGCCAGCGACATGCGGCCTGAACCGCTCGCCCTCGGCACCGTGGCGGCCGGGCGCAAGTCCCGCCTGCCGACTGCCTGGCGCGCGCCGCTGGCCTCTCTCGGCCTTGTGGTGGCGGCGCTCGGGCTGGTTACCGCCGGGGCATGGGGCGCGATGCTGCACCAGTGGTGGAACATCGATACCTACAACCACCTGTTGCTGGTGCCTGTGATCATCGCCTGGCTGGTGGCGCTGAAGGAGGATGATCTCGCTACCCTTGTCCCGCGCCCCTTTATCCCCGGCGCGGCGCTGGTGGCGGCCGGGCTGATGCTGTGGAGGGCCGGGACGGCATCGGGCATCGACCTTGCGGCGCAGGCGGGCGCGGTGGGGGCGGTGCAGGGGGCGGTCGTCACCATGCTCGGCCTGCGGATCAGCGCGCTGCTGGCGCTGCCGATCGGCTTTGCCGCTGTCCTTGTGCCTTTCGGCGACGAGATCATCGCGCCGCTGCAATATCTCACCGCCGAGATGGCCATCGCGCTCACGCAGTGGAGCGGCGTGCCTGCGCGGATCGAGGGTATTCACATCCACACGCCCGCCGGGCTGTTCATCGTCGCCGAGGCCTGTTCGGGCGTGAAGTTCCTGATTGCGATGGTGACGCTGGGGCTGCTGGTGGCCTTCACCCGCTTCACCAGCTGGCCGCGCCGCCTGGCCTTTCTAGCCGCCTGCGTGGTGGTGCCGATCCTCGCCAACGGTGTGCGGGCATGGGCGACGATCTATGCCGCGCAGTTTATCGGGGCCGAACGGGCGAGCGGGTTCGACCATATTGTCTATGGCTGGGTGTTCTTCGCTATCGTGCTGGCGGCTCTGCTTGGCGCGGCATGGCGGTTTATCGAGCGCGCGCCTGAGACCTATGGCTGGCCGCCAGCGATCATAGCCGCCTCGCCGCTGATCGCCCGCGCCGAGGCGGGCGCTGCTGTTGCGCCGGGCAGAGCGGCGCTTGCGATCATCGTCATGGCCGCGATTGCCGCGCTGACGGGCATGCTCTAGGCCCACGCTGACAATGTGCGGGATTGCCGGGATCTTTCATGCCGAAACGCCCAAGCCGGTCGATCCTGCCCGGGTCGAGCGGATGTGCGATGCGCTCGTGCACCGCGGCCCTGACGGGGCGGGGGTGTGGACCGATCAGGGCGTGGGCCTGGGCCATCGCCGCCTGTCGATCATCGACCTGGCCGGATCGCCCCAGCCGATGCACGCGGCAGACGGGCGGGCGGTGATCGTCTTCAACGGCGAGATCTACAATTTCCGCGAATTGCGCCGCGAGCTGGAGCAGGCGGGCTTTGCCTTCCGTACATCGGGCGATACCGAGGTCATCCTTGCCGCGTGGCAGAGGTGGGGGCCGGACTGCCTCGCCCGGCTTGACGGGATGTTCGCCTTCGCGCTGTTTGACCGGGACAAGCGCCAGCTGTTCCTGGCCCGTGACCGGTTCGGGGTGAAGCCGCTGTTCACCGCCGCGTTGTCGGACGGGAGCATCGCCTTCGCCTCGGAGCTGAAGGGCCTTCTGGCGCACCCCCTGCTGCGCCGCCGGGTCAATCCGCAGGCGATCGAGGCCTACATGACCTGGGGCTATGTGCCTGATAGCCATGCCATCCTTGCAGGGGTTGAAAAGTTGCCCGCCGGACATTTCTGGCTGATGCAACAGGGCAGGGCGCCCGGCCGTCCGCAGCGGTGGTGGGACATCGATTTCACGCAGCGCGAACGGGGCGGCGAGGCCGATCTCTCGGCGCAACTGGTGCATTTGCTGCGCGAGGGCGTGCGCTCGCGCATGGTCGCCGACGTGCCGCTGGGTGCGTTCCTGTCGGGCGGGGTGGACTCGTCGGGTGTGGTGGCGCTGATGAGCGAGGCCAGCAGCCAGCCGGTGCAGACCTGCTCGATCGGCTTTGACGTGAGCGCCTATGACGAAACCTCCCACGCCCGTCAGGTGGCGGCGAAGTTCGGCGCGGATCATGCCGAGCGGATCGTGGCGACCGATGATTTCGCCGCCATCGACGCTTTGGCCGCGATGTTCGACGAGCCCTTCGCCGATGCCTCGGCACTGCCGACCTGGCGCGTGTGCCAGCTGGCGCGCGAACGGGTTACGGTGGCGCTGTCGGGCGACGGGGCGGATGAGGCCTTTGCCGGATACCGCCGTCAGGTGTTCCACCATCACGAGGAACGGACCCGCGCCGTGCTGCCTGCGGGACTGCGCGGCCCTCTGTTCGGCACCCTGGGCCGCGCCTGGCCCAAGGCCGACTGGGCCCCGCGTCCCTTGCGCGCCAAGGCGACCCTGCTGGCGCTCGCCGAGAGCGGGGAGGAGGGCTATGCACGCGGCCTCTCGGTGACGCTGCCGGACGCGCGGGCGGCGCTTTATTCCGACAGCTTTGCGGGCAGCCTTCAGGGCTTCCGGGCCGAGGACGAGCTGATTGCCCTGATGCGCTCAGCACCGGGCCGCTCGGGCCTCGACCGCGCGCAATATGCCGATCTCACCTTCTGGATGCCGGGCGACATCCTCACCAAGGTCGACCGCACCAGCATGGCGGTGAGCCTTGAGGCGCGCGAGCCGCTGCTCGATCACCGCTTGGTCGAATTCGCTGCAAGGCTGCCCGAGACGATGCGGGTGAAGGGGAGCACCGGCAAATATCTGCTGAAGAAGTCCCTGGAACGCTATCTGCCCCGCGACATCCTCTACCGTCCCAAGCAGGGCTTCGTCACGCCGATTGCCGATTGGCTGAGGGGGCCGCTGGCTGACGCTTCGCGGGGCATTGCCGGGGGGAGCCTGGCGCAGACCGGGTTCTTCGATGCCAAGGCGATTGGCGCACTCGCCGATGCGCATATCGCAGGCCGCGCCGACCATTCGCGCACCCTGTGGCAATTGCTGATGCTGGAGAAGTCGCTCGCACAGCTGGGGGTGAGCGGGTAAGCCATTCCCCCTCCCGTTCGCCCTGAGCTTGTCGAAGGGCCGCTTTTCCGTTTCAGCGTCGGTCCTAGGACAGTGCAGTCCTTCGACAAGCTCAGGACGACCGGGGGTTGTGCTATTCCTCGACCCCGTGGCCGAGCGCCATGTATGTCTCGCTCTGCATTTCGTTCAGCCGGCTCACCGTGCGCTCGAATTCGAAGGCACCGTCACCCGCCGGGTAAAGCTCTTCCGGCGCGGCGGCGGCGGTGACGAAGAACTTCACGCGGTGTTCGTAAAGCGCGTCGATCAGCTTGGTGAAGCGGATCGCCTCATTGCGGTTTTCCGGCCCCATCCGCGGGATGCCGACCATCATGACGGTGTGATAGGCCCGCGCGATGGCGAGGTAATCGGCCGCTCCCCGGTTTTCGCCGCACAGCTTCTTGAAGCTGAACACGCCGACGCCCTTCAGGCTCTTGGGCACATGCAGCATGCGCCCTGCGCCAAGGTCGAGCGAGCCGGTGGGGACGTGCGCGGCATCATCCGGGTCGAAGTCGGTGAGGCGGAAGAACGCCTCGCGCACTTTTGCGGTCGCCTCGGCACCGATCGGCGCGTGCCAGGTGTCAAGATCGCCGATCCGGTCGAGCCGGTAATCGGTCGGGCCGTTGAGGCTCAGCACGTCCATCCGCGCCTCAACGAGCGCGATGAAGGGCAGGAACAGCGAGCGGTTGAGCCCATCCTTGTAAAGATCGCTTGGCGGACGGTTGGAGGTAGTGACGATCACTGTCCCTGCCTCCATCAGCGCGGCGAAGAAGCGGCCCATGATTGCCGCATCGGCGGTGTTGGTGACGACCATCTCGTCGAAAGCGAGGCACTTCAGGTCGGCTCCCATCGCCTGAGCCACCGCGACCAGTGGGTCACGCCGCTCGGCCTTGCGGGCCTCGGCCACCAGCCGGTCAACTTCAAGCATGAAGGCGTGGAAGTGGACACGGCGCTTGGATGCTATGCCGAGCGTGTTCACGAACAGGTCCATCAGCATCGACTTGCCGCGCCCGACGCCGCCCCACAGGTATACCCCGCGCGGAGCCGGCGCGGGCCGGGTGCCGAGCAGTTTGCCGAAGAAGCCGGGCGCGGGCGCGGGGGTTTCCAGCTCGTCCTGCAACCGGGCGAGCCGCGCGGCCCCGGCGCGCTGATCGGGATCGGCGCGCAGCTCGCCGCTGGCGATCATCGCGTTGTAACGGGTAAGCAGACCGGGCATGGCGTACGGTCAGCTCCGCGGCTGCATCTTGCGCACGATGCCCGAAAAACTGGCGACCACATCCTCGTCCTGCACCACCATTCCGCGCGCGAAGACCAGCTTGCCGGTCTCCCGCACGATTTCAGTGACGGCATCCAGCGGCCGCAAGGGATCGCCGCCGCCCACGAACTGAGTCGAAAGCTCCAGCGTCACCGAAGGCCCGGCATTGCCTGTGCCGATCCGGTGCATGGTGACGAACAGCGAAATGTCGATCAGCGCCAGCGTGATCGCGCCGTGGATGATGCCCTGTAGGTTCTGGTGATGCCGCTCTGGAAACATGCGCAGCCGCGCCTTCCCGTCCGGATCGACACGGGTGATGAGCTTGCCCATCACCGCGCCGTTGAACAGCGTCGCGTCCCTCAGGTTCCAGTGATGCCAGCCCGGGTTGCCCGGGTCCGGGCCATGCTCGAACGCGTCGTCCTTGAAACTCACCGGATCAGATCACGCGCTCGACCATCATCTTCTTGGTTTCGGCGATCGCCTTGGCGGGGCTGAGGCCCTTGGGGCAGACATTAGCGCAGTTCATGATGGTGTGGCAGCGATAGAGGCGGAACGGGTCTTCCAGATCGTCGAGCCGCTCGCCAGTCATCTCGTCGCGGCTGTCGGCGAGCCAGCGATAGGCCTGAAGCAGGATCGCAGGGCCGAGGAACTTGTCCGAGTTCCACCAGTAGGACGGGCACGAGGTCGAGCAGCAGGCGCACAGGATGCACTCGTAAAGGCCATCGAGCTTTTCGCGCTGTTCGGGCGATTGCAGCCGCTCCTTGCCGCTTGGCGTCGGGCTCACGGTCTGAAGCCACGGGCGGATCGAGGCATACTGGGCGTAGAAGTGCGTGAAGTCCGGCACCAGATCCTTGATCACGTCCATATGCGGCAGCGGGGTGATGCGGATTTCGCCCTTCAGATCCTCGATCGCGGTGGTGCAGGCGAGGCCGTTCTTGCCGTTCATGTTCATCGAGCACGAACCGCAGATCCCTTCGCGGCAGGAACGGCGGAAGGTCAGCGTCGGATCGATCTCGTTCTTGATCTTGAACAGGGCGTCCAGCACCATCGGGCCACACTCGTCCAAGTTGATCTCAAACTTGTCGTAACGCGGGTTCTGGCCGCTGTCGGGATCGTAGCGGTAGATCTTGAACGACTTGACCCGGCCTCCGGTAGACTTGTGGACCTTGCCGTCGCTGCGGATTTTGGAATTCTTGGGGAGAGTGAAGGTCGCCATTGCCTGATCCCGGTTGCTGGTTGCCCTCTATCTAACGGCTCTGCCCGGCGTGGCAAGCGCCCGGTGTTGCGCGGTTTCGCACAGACGTTGATCGCGGCTCACCTGTCGGAACCATGCGCGGCCCAACGCGCTTAGAGGAAGCGATGAACACATCCCCCCATTCACAGGATGGCCCAAGGCGCTGGCCGCGCGTCGCGGCGGTGTTCGGCGCGAGCGGCGGGATTGGGCTGGCGCTGTGCGAGGGGCTGGCAGCGCGCGGTGCCGCCGTTGTTCACGCCGGATCGCGGCAGGGCGAGAGCCCGGCGGGTGCGGCTATGCATCCGTTCGCATTCGATCTGACCGATGAAGCCAGCATTGCCGCAGCGGCCACGGCGATGCGAGACGATCCCCCCGATTGGGTGCTCGTTGCCACCGGCGTGCTGACCTTGCCGGGTGGCACCGGGCCAGAGCGGAGCTACAGACGGCTCGACGCTGCGGTGATGGCGGAGGTCTTGGCGCTCAACACCATCGGCCCGGCGCTGATCGCCAAGCACATGCTGGCGATCATGCCGCGCGGGAGGCCCTTCAGCTTTGCCGCTCTGTCGGCTCGGGTCGGTTCAATCAGCGACAATCGGCTTGGCGGGTGGCATTCCTATCGGGCGTCGAAGGCCGCGCTCAACATGATGCTGAAGAATTTCGCGCTCGAAATGGCACGGACGCACCCCGAAAGCGTGATCGTGGGTCTGCATCCGGGCACGGTCGACAGCGCCTTGTCGGCACCGTTCCAGTCAGGCCTGCCGGAGGGGCAGCTGACCACGCCAGCTCAGGCGGCGGACAATCTCCTTGGCGTGCTCACGCAGCTCGGGCCGGAGCAATCGGGGCGCGTGTTCGATTTTCGCGGGGACGAAGTTCCGGCCTAGTCGAACAACCCGACCGCAAGGTGCGCCCAGACGGTCAGGAATAGCAGCACCACCAGCACCGCCGCGCCGATGCGCCAGCGGGGCGCGGTCAGCCAGTTGGCGGCCGCTTCCAGCCCCACGCACAGCAGCGCGAGCATCGCAGCGAAGGTGGCGAATTCCTTCAATCCCCAATCCACCTCGTCGCTCATCACCATGCCCAGCACCGGAAAGGCGAGCAGCATGGCGGCACCGATCCACAGGCGGGGGTGAAAGCGGAAAGCGGGTTCAGGTTCGGCGGTCATCGTCACTGCGGCATCCTCCCACGCGCCAGTCGTGGGCTGGCGATGCGCAAGATGCCATGCAACGGCTTGTCAGCATAGAGAGGTTTGACGGCAGCGACCCAGCGCAAACAAGGGCCCGGCTGTCAGCACGGGCGGCAAGGAAGATCGCCTGCCACCGCGCCGCGCCCGGCCGCGCAGACCTGACAGGGCAGGTCCGGCAAGCCGCAGTTGGCACCGCCCCGCCGTTGTATCGGGCGGGGCGGTGTATGCTCACTCGCCGAAAGTGCGCTGCCACCACCCGCGGCGCGGCTTGGCAGGTTCCGAGGATGCTTCGCCTGCTGGGGTGCTATCGACAGGCGGTGCCGCCGGTTCGGCAGGTGCGGTCTCCGGCTGCGCAGGAGCAGGCTCGGCCGTCTTGGCGCGGGCGCGGCTGCGGGGCTTGGGCTTTGCCGGTGCCTCGCTCGCAACTTCGACCTTTTGCGGCTTAACCTTCGGGCTCGTTATGACTGCCGTGTCTTCACTCGCTTGCTCGGTAACTGCGCCCGCTGTTGTGGCTTCCGTGGTCTTCGCCTTGCGGGGAGCGCGCTTGCGTTTGGGCGCTTCAGACGGAGCCGCTTCGGCAGCCTCTGCCGCGAGTTCGGGAGCCAATTCGGCCGGCACTTCGTCGGCCACAGGCGAGGCAACGTCGCTCTTCTTCTTGCGCGGAGCGCGGACCCGCTTGGGCTTCTCAGCGGGCGCGGCCGCAGGCTCCTCGTCGTCAGACACGGCGTTTTCGACTACTGCCGCTTCGCTCCCGTCTGCGTCGGCGGTGCCTGTCTCGTCCTGCACTTCGCCTTCGGCGGGCTCGGCACCTTCGTTGTCCCCTTCGCGGCGCTTGCGTCCACGACCGCCGCGACGGCGACGCTTCTTGGGACGACCTTCGCTATCCTCGCCGCCGTCGCTTCCGGCAGCTTCAGGCCCATCGCCGACATCCTCGCGGTCATTTTCCGTATCGTCAGAGTCAGCCCCGCCTGCACTGTCTTCCGTGCCATCTTCCCGCTCGCGGTTGCGGTTGCGACCGCCTCGGCGACGCCGCCGCTTCTTCTTGCGGGCGGCATCATCATCGCCCTCAGTGCGTTCACGGCGCTGCTGGCGCGGCTCGCGGTCTTCGGCATCCCCTTCGGCGAAATCATCTTCGTCCTCGGGATAGTCGTCGTCTTCGTCCTCATCGACAATCGGCTCGAACTTGGGCGCTTGGGCGGGGCGGGGGCCGGAGCTGGACACGCTCATCTTCGCGCCTTCCTGCTCGCCTTCGGGCACCACTTCGACCGCAACGCCGTAGCGATGCTCGATTTCGACAAGATCGCCGCGCTTTTCGTTGAGGAGGTAGATCGCCGCCTCGGTGCTCGCGCCCAGACGGATTAACGTGCCGCGTCCCTTGGCTGCTTCATCCTCGATCAGACGCAGCGCCGAAAGGCCTGCCGATGATGCGGTGCGCACAAGGCCGGTGCCGTCGCAATGCGGACAGGCGCGGGTGGTCGCTTCGAGCACGCCGGTGCGCAGGCGCTGGCGGCTCATTTCCATCAGACCGAAGCTGGAAATGCGGCCCACTTGAATGCGCGCACGGTCGTTCTTCAGCGCGTCCTTCATGGCCTTTTCGACCTTCCGGACGTTGTTCGAATACTCCATGTCGATGAAGTCGATCACCACCAGACCGGCCATGTCGCGCAGGCGCAGCTGCCGGGCGATTTCACGCGCCGCTTCGAGGTTGGTGTGGAGCGCGGTCGCTTCGATCCCGTGTTCTTTGGTGGAACGGCCGGAGTTGATGTCGATCGACACCAGCGCCTCGGTAGGGTTGATGATCAGATAGCCGCCCGATTTCAGTTGCACCATCGGGTCATACATCGCGCGCAACTGATCCTCCGCGCCGTAACGCTGGAACAGCGGCACCGGATCAGAATAGGCCTTCACCTTGCGGGCGTGGCTAGGCATCAGCATCTTCATGAAGGCCCTGGCCGACTTGTAGCCTTCCTCGCCCTCGACGACGACTTCCTCGATTTCCTTGTTGTAGATGTCGCGGATCGCGCGCTTGATCAGGTCGCTGTCCGAATGGATCAGCGCCGGGGCGACCGAAGCGAGAGTGTTCTCACGAATCTCGTCCCACACGCGGGCGAGATAATCGAAGTCGCGCTTGATCTCGGGCTTGGTGCGGCTCATGCCAGCGGTGCGGACGATCAGGCCCATGGTCCTTGGCAGCTTGAGGTCCGAAACCATGTCCTTCAACCGCTTGCGATCAGACGAGGAGCTGATCTTCCGGCTGATCCCGCCGCCATGCGAGCTGTTGGGCATCAGCACGGTGTAGCGGCCCGCGAGGCTGAGATAGGTCGTCAGCGCCGCGCCCTTGTTGCCGCGTTCTTCCTTGACCACCTGCACCAGCAGCACCTGACGGCGCTGGATCACATCCTGGATCTTGTAACGGCGGCGCAGCGCCATGCGCTTGGCGCGCACTTCGTCGACTTGTTTGGCACGGGCACGGCCGCCCTTGCTGTCACCACGGGAGCCCTGCCGACGACGGCCGCGGCGGCCAGTCTCTTCGCCGCTGTTGCTTTCCTCGGCGGCCTCGTCGCCTCCGTCCTCGGCGTGGTCATCTTCCGCGCCATCTTCATCGGAGGCGCCGCCTTCGATGGTGGCGACGTCGTCCTTGTCGGACGTGTCGACTTCCTCAACCCCGTTTTCGGCAAAATCTTCGGCCAGCGCGCTGCCGCTGTCGTCTTCGGCGTCGTATTCGTCGCCGGGGGAGATACCTTCATCTTCCTCTTCGGCGCGCAGACGCTCTTCTTCTTCGGCGGCCTCAGCCTCTTCGGCCAGCAGCGCATCGCGATCCGCCTTGGGGATCTGGTAATAATCGGGGTGGATTTCGCTGAAGGCGAGGAACCCGTGGCGATTGCCGCCAAAGTCGACGAAAGCCGCCTGAAGCGACGGTTCGACCCGGGTTACTTTAGCGAGATAAATGTTGCCTTTGATCTGCTTGTGTTCGGCAGATTCGAAATCGAATTCCTCAATCCGGTTGCCTTGCAGAACCGCCACCCGGGTTTCTTCCGGGTGGCGCGCATCGATAAGCATGCGCGTTGTCATTCAATAATCTCCATGCGCCCGGCCCGGCCCGCGACGGGGCATGAAGGGGGCGCGTATCGTGGGGTGAACCGGCGGGCCTGAAGGCGCTGCCGGAAGGGATAATCGCGCCTTGGCCGATAACGGCGAGGGGCGCGAAGCTCGTGTCTGCAATGGGTAACGTGCGGCGGGTTGGCGAACCATGGGCCGCGTCTTGCCCCGCGCCGGCACACCCGCGCGGACCGCGCTTGGTGCTCATTGCCAGGGAAAAACGTTCTGTCACTGCATCAACCTGTCTTGGGGCCGAGGGGACGAAGACATGACGTGCCCCGGCGAGGGAGGTAGGCTGGCAAGGCACGCTCACCATGGTGCAACCTCTCTGTCACCATCGCTAGCATTGTGGGGCACAGCCCGCAACTCTCTTGCGCTTCCACCCCGCACAACCCTAAGCGATTTGGTAACATGAGCTTGCGCACTCTTCTTGCGATCGTGCTGCTGCTTCCGGCTGTATTGCTGGGCGGGGCAAAGGGAATGGGCGTGACCATCCCGGTGCCGGAATGGAGGCGTGACTATGTGCTGCGTTTTCCGCTCGATGCAGCGGATGCGCCGCTGGAGCTGCCGCCGATCGAAGGGCCGGCAGACGCCGCCCGTCCGCTGGTGGTGATCGACGCGGGGCACGGTGGGCGCGACCCCGGCGCAATCGGCACCGATGCAGACGGCCGCCGCTTCGCCGAGAAGGACATCACGCTGTCACTCGCGCTGGCGCTGCGCGATGAACTGCTGCGCGCAGGCGGTATCCGCGTGGCTCTGACCCGCGCCGATGATCGCATCCTGCCGCTCGCCTACCGGCCCGAGATCGCGCGCAGGCTTGAGGCTGACCTGTTCGTTTCGATCCACGCCGATTCCGCCGGGGAGCGCGCCGATGTGAGCGGGGCGAGCGTCTATACTCTTTCGGAGGAGGCATCCAGCCAAGCGGCAGCGCGGTTCGCTGCGCGCGAGAATGATGCGGACCGGTTGAACGGGGTGACCATCGAAGGGCAGAGCGCGGCGGTCAGCACGATCCTGGTCGAGCTGTCGCAGCAGCGCACCCAGGAGGACGCGCTTGCCTTTGCCGATCTCGTGCTGCGCGAGGGCGGGGGCGCGCTTGCCTTCGTCCCTCAGCCGCGCCGCGCTGCGGCCCTTGCGGTGCTGCGCGCGCCCGATGTGCCGTCGGTGCTGTTCGAAAGTGGCTTTGTCACCAATCGTGCTGACAGTGCCCGGCTCACCACCCCCGAGGGCCGGGCGCAATATGCCGGCGTGCTCGCCCGGGCGATCCGGGTGTATTTCGCACGCCGCCGCGGCGCTGGCGGGGATGGTGAATAGGCGGCGGAAATCGGCTAGCCTTGGCCAAGCCGCGCGTGCTAATCGCCCCCGGCCATGACCGAGCCGCCGTCCGCCGCCACCCCCCGAACCTGGGATTATCTGCGCTACCGCGTCAATCGCGACCTGCGCGGCGCGGCTGTGTGGTTCCGGGCGCGCTGGGCTGAGAGCCGGTTGTTCAAGCTGGCTGCCATCGCGCTCGGCCTTGGCCTTGCCTTGTGGATTGCGGTGTTCGTGTGGCTGGCAAACGATCTGCCCGAGGCTGAGGCGCTGCTTACCTACGAAACCCCGCTGCCGACAGTGGTGCGCGGGATCGACGGCGAGATCGTTCACTCCTACGCCCGCGAGCGGCGGGTGCAGCTGCAATTTGCTGATTTCCCCGAGCAGCTGATCGAGGCCTATCTCGCCGCTGAGGACAAGACCTTCTTCAGCCATGGCGGGATCGACTTTCTGGGCACGGCCAACGCGGTGTTCGACTATGCCAGCAAGTTCGGCTCGGGCGAGCGGGCCGTGGGCGGGTCCACCATCACCCAACAGGTCGCCAAGAACCTGCTGCTAGGGGACGAATATTCCGTTACCCGCAAGCTCAAGGAAATGATCCTTGCCGGACGCATCGAAGGCGTGCTGACGAAGCAGGAAATCCTTGAGCTTTACCTCAACGAGATTCCGCTGGGGCGGCGCAGCTTTGGCGTCCAGGCGGCAGCGCGGGCTTATTTCGACAAGGATGTCGACCAGCTCGAACTGCACGAAATGGCTTTTCTGGCGATATTGCCAAAGGCCCCGGAACGCTATGGTCGCAAGGGGCAGGAACAGGCCGCGCTTGAACGGCGCAACTTCGTGCTTCAGCAGATGGAAGCAAACGGCTTCATCACCGGGTCCGAACGCCGGGCGGCGGCGGCGATGCCGCTCGGCCTTGTCACGCAGCGGCGCGAGCGTAGCGTCGATGCGGGCTATTTCCTCGAAGAGGTCCGCCGCGAACTGATCGACCGGTTTGGCGAAACCGCCGAGGACGGACCCAATTCGGTCTATGCGGGCGGATTGTGGGTGCGCACCAGCCTTGATCCTGCCATGCAGGCCGCCGCGCGCGATGCGCTGCGTGAAGGCCTGCTGCGCTATCACGGCGGGCGGGCATGGGCGGGGCCAATCGCCACCATTGACGTATCGGAAGGCAATTGGGCAAGCCAGCTGCAATCCTCGCCGCTCGGCATCAGTTACAAGGACTGGCGCGTGGGCGTCGTCACCGGCCGCTCTGGCAGCACAGCGCGGATCGGCTTTGCCGACGGCACGGAAGCGCCGCTGATCGGCCTGCCCAATGCGCTCAAGACCGGTGATGTGATCGCGGCCAGCCCCAGCGGCGGAACGGCGTTCGCGGTTCGCACCATCCCCGAGGCGCAAGGCGCGCTGGTGGTTGAGGAAGCCCAATCCGGGCGGGTGCTGGCGATGCAGGGCGGCTTTGATCACCGCCTGTCGGACTTCAACCGGGCCACGCAGGCGATGCGCCAGCCCGGATCGACCATCAAGCCCTTCGTCTACGCCGCCGGGCTCGATTCAGGAATGACCCCCTCGACCCAGATCGATAACAACCGCTTCTGCTATTACCAGGGCGCCAATCTCGGGGAAAAATGCATCCGCGGCACCGGCAGCGGAGGGCAGTACCCGATGCGCTACGGGCTTGAACAGTCGCAGAACATCATGACCGTGCAGATCGGCATGAGCGCAGGGATGAACACCGTCGTCAAAGGGATCGAACGGCTCGGGATCGGCAAGTTCCCCGCCTATCCCTCGACAGCACTTGGCGCGGGCGAGACAACGCTGGTCAGGATGGTCGCCGCTTACGGCGCGCTCGCCAATCACGGACGGCTGAACCCGCCGACGGTGATCGACTACGTGCAGGACCGGCGCGGCAAGGTGCTGTGGCGCGCGGACGCTCGCGAGTGTCGGGGCTGCAACATGCCCAAGTGGGATGGCAAGCCGATGCCGCGCTTCGGGGTCAAGGGCACGCAGGCGATGGATGCGCGCACTGCGTTTCAGGTGATGCACATGCTGCGCGGCGCGGTCAGCCGGGGGACGGCAACCGTGCTCAACCCGCTGAACCTGCCGCTGTTCGGCAAGACCGGCACCACCACCGGCCCGAAGGACGTGTGGTTCATCGGCGGCACGCAAGCGATGATCGCGGGGGCCTATGTCGGCTTCGACCGGCCGCGCAACATGGGCGGCTATGCCTATGGCGGCACGATCGCCGCTCCGATCGTCAAGAGCCTGATTGAGAAGACCCGCGCCAAGTGGTCCGACCTTCCTGCCGTTGCCCCCACGGGTGTGCGGATGGTGCGGGTGGATCGGCGTTCGGGTAAGCGCGTGTTCGATGGCTGGCCTACCGATGACCCGAAGTCGGCGATTATCTGGGAAGCCTTCAAGCCCGATACCGAGCCTGAGCGTTACACCCGTCAGGACGCGATCGCCGCCAAGCGCAACGAGATCCTGGCCTTGATCCGCGCAGGACGGCGCGATGCCGAAAGCGCCGTGGTTGACGCGCCCGAAGAGCAGCCTGTTGACTTCGCTGAGGAACAGGGCGGGATTTATTGATCGCTGTGCTGCGGACCGGAACCGGCGGCCGGGTCGGCGTGTTGCAATGCTCATGACCCGCACCCGATTTTTCGCCCTCGCCGCGCTTGCCCTGCTGGGATTGAGCGCGGTTTCTGTCACCAGCGCATCGGCTGAGCTGCCCAAGGGGGCCAAGGCTCCGGCCTTTGCCACCCGGGCTGCGCTGGCCGGTAACGAGTTCGGCTTCACGCTCTCCGCCGCGCTCGCCAAGGGGCCGGTGGTCGTCTATTTCTATCCCAAGGCCTTTACCAGCGGCTGCACGCTCGAAGCCAATGCCTTTGCCGCCGCCATGCCCCGGTTCAAGGCAGCAGGGGCGAGCGTCATCGGCATGTCGAACGACGATATCGCCACGCTCAAGCGGTTCAGCCGCCAGGAATGCCGCGATGCCTTTCCGGTGGGTGTCGCTTCGCCCAGGGTGATCGCCGCCTATGATGTGGCGCTCGGCAATTCGGGGCTGGCAAACCGCACCTCTTACGTGATCGCGCGCGACGGGCGGATCATCGCGGTCCATTCCTCCGAAGATTACCGCGCGCATGTCGAAAAGACGCTGGCGGCGGTGCAGGCGCTCAGGAAGTAGGTCCCGCTTTACATTCGCGCGGCCCGCGCTAAGCGAAGCGACCTCTGTTCACTGACGACGCGCGAAGGAAGACCCATGCGGGCCGAGGCCCAGGCTTACATCAACCGGATCGAGGCGGCGCTGGCACTGGTTCGCCTGTCGCTCGACTGGGACCGTGCGCTGCGGCGGCTCGACGAGCTGAACGCACGGGTGCAGGATCCGAACCTGTGGGACAATCCCAAGCAGGCGCAGGCCATTAGCCGCGAGCAGAAGACGCTCGAAACGGCGGTCAACACCGTCCATGAAATCGCGGCCGAAATGGCCGACGCCATCGAGTTCATCGCAATGGGCGAGGCCGAGGGCGAAGACAGCATCGTCGAGGACGGGCTGGCCACGCTCGCCCGGCTTGCCGAGCGGGCCGATGCCGACAAGGTCCAGGCGCTGCTTTCAGGCGAGGCGGACGGGAACGACACCTATCTCGAAATCCACGCCGGCGCGGGCGGCACCGAAAGCCAGGACTGGGCCGAAATGCTGTTCCGCATGTATGGCCGCTGGGCCGAACGGCGCGGGTTCAAGGTCGATACGGTCGAATATCAGGCGGGCGAGCAGGCCGGGATCAAGTCGGCCACGCTGCTGATCAAGGGCGATGGCGCCTATGGCTATGCCAAGACCGAAAGCGGCGTCCACCGCCTGGTCCGCATCAGCCCCTACGACAGCAGCGCGCGCCGTCACACCAGCTTTTCGAGCGTGTGGGTCTATCCGGTGATCGACGACAGCTTTGAAATCGACATCAACCCGGCCGACCTCAAGATCGACACCTACCGTGCCTCGGGCGCGGGCGGGCAGCACGTCAACACCACCGATTCCGCGGTGCGCATCACCCACCAGCCGAGCGGCATCGTGGTCGCCAGCCAGCAGGACCGCAGCCAGCACAAGAACCGCGAAATCGCCATGAACATGCTGAAAGCGCGGCTTTACGAAGCGGAGATGCGCGCGCGCGAGGAAGCGGCCAGTGCGGAACATTCCGCCAAGAGCGATATCGGGTGGGGCCATCAGATCCGCTCTTACGTGTTGCAGCCCTATCAGATGGTCAAGGATCTGCGCACCGGGGTGGTCTCAACCTCGCCCGATGCGGTGCTTGACGGGGCGATCGATCCCTTCATTTCGGCCGCGCTCGCTCAGCGGGTAACGGGGGAGATGGTCGAGATCGAGGACGTGGATTAGGCGCGCATGCAGCGGCGCATGTTCTGGCTCGCCTTTGCGGCGCTGCTTGCGGCGGGATGCGACGGGGTGTCGCCCCTTGTCGTCGAGGAGGGTGAGGCCGCCTTTCCCAAGCCCGACCGGCCGATCGCCGCGGTCGTCTCCACCCAGTTCTCCAACGAGGACGCACGCGATGAGCGGGGCGAGGCGCAGGTGGTGATGGACCTTGCCGATATCCGCGCCGGCATGACCGTTGCCGATATTGGTGCAGGCGAGGGCTATTATACCGTCCGCCTCGCCGAACGCGTTGGCGCCGAGGGGCGGGTGCTGGCACAGGACATCAACCGCGAGGCGCTCGACAGGCTCGGCCGCCGGGTCGAGCGTGAGCGGCTCGAAAATATCTCGATCAAGCTCGGCGGCGAAGACAACCCCCAGCTTCCGGCCGACAGTTTCGACCGGATCTTCATGGTCCATATGTACCACGAGGTGACCGATCCTTACGCGTTTCTGTGGAACATGTGGCCCGCGCTCAATGCCGGGGGGCAGATCATCGTGGTGGAGACCGAGGCCGAAGTCGGGCGCCACGGCCTGCCGCACAGCCTGCTGTTCTGCGAATTCGAGGCGGTCGGCTATGTGCTCGTCGAGTATATCGAACGGCCCGATATCAAGGGCTATTTCGCGCGCTTTGAACGGGGTGCGCAGCGCACGCAGCCGCAAGCGATCAGCCCGTGCGATGCGGGTTAGGCACGGCCCGGACGCTGCGTTTTCGTGAGGTTGCAGCCTCGGGCGGGGCGCACTATGGCAAGAATACGAAAGCCGCGCCGATGGGGCGCAAAGGGGATCTTCATTGTTCAAGGGATTGAGCCCGATCGTCTACGGCGGGCGCAAGGTCTGGCCGCTGGTCGAAGGCGGCAAAGGTGTGTCGGCAACCAATCATGCAAGCTCGGGCGCGTGGGCAGCGGCGGGCGGCATCGGCACGGTCAGCGCAGTCAATGCCGACAGCTATGATGACGACGGCAATCCCATCCCGCAGATCTACCAAGGGCGGACGCGCGAGGAACGCCATCAGGAGTTGATCCGCTACGCCATCGACGGCGCGACCACGCAGGTCCAGCGCGCCTATGACATTGCTGGCGGCAAGGGCGCGATCAATATCAACGTGCTGTGGGAAATGGGCGGGGCGCAGGCCGTGCTCGAAGGCGTGCTGGAAAACACGCGCGGCATGGTCACCGGCGTCACCTGCGGGGCGGGGATGCCCTACAAGCTCGCGGAAATCGCGGCGCGTTTCAATGTCTGTTATCTGCCGATTGTCAGCTCGGGCCGCGCCTTCCGCGCGCTGTGGAAGCGCAGCTATCACAAGGTTCCCGATCTGATGGCGGCGGTGGTCTATGAAGACCCGTGGCTGGCGGGCGGGCACAATGGCCTGTCGAACGCCGAAGACCCGACCAGGCCCGAAGACCCATACCCGCGCGTCAAGACCCTGCGCGACATGATGCGCGCTGAGGGCGTCAGCGATGATGTGCCGATCGTGATGGCGGGCGGCGTGTGGTATCTGCGCGAGTGGGAGCACTGGATCGACAATCCTGAGCTCGGCAAGATCGCATTCCAGTTCGGCACCCGGCCCCTGCTCACCCGCGAAAGCCCGATCCCGCAAATCTGGAAGGACATGCTGCGCACCGTGGAGCCGGGCGACGTGCTGCTCCACAAGTTCTCGCCCACCGGCTTCTATTCGAGCGCGGTCAAGACCCCGTTCCTCTACGACCTGATGCACCGCAGCGAGCGCCAGATCCCGTTCTTCAAGCGCGGCGAGGAAGAGGGCACAGTGCAGCTGGGCGACGACGGCAAGGCGCGCAGCTTCTGGGTGCGGCCCGAGGACAAAGTGCGCGCGGACATGTGGATGCGCGCCGGGCATACCGAGCCCTTGAAGACCCCGGACGGCACGATCGTGTTCGTCACGCCCGAGGCACGTGACACGATCCGCACGGATCAGGCCGCGTGCATGGGATGCCTGTCACACTGCGGCTTCTCGGCGTGGAAAGACCATGACGACTACACCACTGGGCGTCTGGCAGACCCGCGTAGCTTCTGCATCCAGAAGACCCTGCAGGACATCGCCCACGGCGACGACCCCGACAAGAACCTCGCCTTCGCCGGGCACGCGGCCTACCGGTTCAAGACCGACCCGTTCTTCTCGAACGGCTATACGCCGAGCGTGGGGGAATTGGTCGAGCGGATTTTGACGGGGGATTGAGGCGGCGTTGCAGGTGCGGCGGCGTTCAGCCCCGCACCAGCGCCGTCAGCACCTGATCGGGCGGCCTGTGCCCGTCGGCCCACATGCGGATGTTGGCGATCACCTTGTGGCCTGAATCCTCGCGGCCCTCGGCGGTCGCGCTGCCGATGTGGGGGAGGGTCATGACATTGGGGTGGGCGATCAGGCGTGGGTCGACATGGGGTTCGTCGGGATAAACGTCGAGCCCGGCGCCCGCGAGGTGGCCGCTCTCAAGAGCCGCGATCAGCGCCTCCTGATCGATCAGCTCGCCGCGCGCGGTGTTCACGATGCTGCCGCCCGGCTTCATCAGCGCGATTCGGCGTGCGTCGATCATGTGGCGGGTCTCATCGGTGAGCGGGCAGTGCAGGGTGAGGATGTCGGCCTCGGCCATCAACGCATCGACATCCGCCACGTAACGCGCGCCCAGCATCCGCTCCAGCGCCTCGGGCAGGGGCTTGCGGTTATAGTATGCGATCTCCAGCCCGAAGGCGCGGGCGCGGTGGGCAACGGCCTGCCCGATGCGGCCCATGCCGACAATCCCGAGCACCTTGCCTGCCAGCTTGCGGCCCAGCAGGCCTGAGGGTGCCCAGCCCGTCCACTCGCCCCGGCGCACCAGCGCGGTGCCTTCGCGGATGCGGCGCGGCACGCCGATAATGGCGGCCATAGCGAGATCGGCGGTGTCATCGGTGAAGACGCCCGGCGTGTTGGTCACGATGATTTTCCGCGCCGCAGCGGCGTCCAGATCAATGTGCTCCGTTCCCGCGCCAAAGCTGGCGATGAGGCCAAGCCGCTCGCCAGCACCCGCGATCAGATCGGCGTCGATCCGGTCCGTCACGGTCGGCACCAGCACGTCGCAATCCTGCATCGCAGCGGCGAGCTGTTCACGGGTCAGCGGCACATCCGCCTCGTTCAGCACCACATCGAACAGCTCGCGCATGCGCGTCTCCACCGCCGGCACGAGGTGGCGGGTGACAATCACGCGCGGCGGGCTGGCGAGGGGGCGGGGCGGGCGCTGGGTCATGGGCTGACGGCTAATGCCACAGGGCGGTGCCGGTCAAGGCAGGGATGCACACAGACAGCTTGAATCCGCCGGCGGGAAGCGGCTATCGCACGGTGATGCAGGGATTTCGGATCATCGCCGCGCTTCTGGTCGGGCTGCTCGCCATGGCTCCTCTGGCCGCGCAGGAGCGCGAGCTGCCTTATTGGGCAAGCCTGCGGTATGACGAGGTGCGCATGCGCGTCGGGCCGAGCGCCGAATATCCCGTCGAATGGGTCTACAAGCGCAAGGGCCTGCCGGTAAAGGTGGTGCGGGTGCGCGAAGGGTGGCGTCTGGTCGAAGATTCGGAAGGCGAACAAGGGTGGATCGCGGCGAGCCAGCTCGATCCGGCGCGCGGCGGGATGGTGGTGGGCACCGGGCTTGCCGAAGTGCGCGCCTCTGCCGATGCGGCTGCGCCGATCAAATGGCGCGCGCAACCGGGCGTCGTTGCGCGGCTCAAGGCGTGCGGCGTGGGCTGGTGCGAGGTCGACATCGGCGGCCGCAAGGGCTGGATCAGCGCCGCGCGGTTGTGGGGATCGGACAGCCTGCCGGGCGACGAGTGATGCCGCCCGGCGCGGCGGTGATCATCAGAGCAGTTCGACCGCCACTGCCGTCGCTTCCCCGCCGCCGATGCACAGGCTGGCGACACCGCGGGTCTTGCCCTGCGCCTTGAGCGCGCCCAGCAAGGTCACGATGATGCGCGCGCCGCTCGCTCCGATCGGGTGGCCGAGCGCGGTTCCGCCGCCGTTGACGTTGATCTTCTCGTGCGGAATCCCGAGATCGCGCATGGCGAACATCGCGACGCAGGCGAAAGCCTCGTTCACTTCGAACAGGTCGACATCATCGACGCCCCAGCCCGCGCGGGCGAGCACCTTCTGGATTGCCGGGATCGGGGCGGTGGTGAACTGCGCAGGCGCATGAGCATGGGCGGCGGTGGCGACCACGCGGGCGACGGGGGCAAGGCCCTTGGCCTCAGCCACGCTCGCACGGGTCAGCACCAGCGCCGCCGCGCCGTCGGAAATCGAGGAGGAGGTCGCTGCGGTGATCGTTCCGTCCTTGGCGAAGGCGGGCTTCAGCTGCGGGATCTTGTCCGGACGGCCCTTGCCGGGGGCTTCGTCATGTTCCACCACCACATCACCCGCACGGGTGCTGACCGTTACCGGAACGACCTCGTCGGCGAAGGCCCCGCTGGAAATCGCCTTGTTGGCGCGGGCAAGCGATTCGATGGCGTAGGCGTCCATGTCTTCACGGGTCATCTGATAGGCGTTGGCGGTGTCCTGCGCAAAGGTGCCCATCGCCCGGCCGGGTTCGTACGCATCCTCCAGCCCGTCAAGGAACATGTGGTCATAGGCGGTGTCATGGCCGAGCCGGGCGCCCGAGCGATGCTTCTTGAGGAGATAGGGCGCGCCCGACATGCTCTCCATCCCGCCCGCGACCACAACATCGACAGTGCCGCTGGCGAGCGCCTCGCTGCCCATGATGACTGTCTGCATGCCGCTGCCGCAGACCTTGTTGACCGTAGTCGCCTCAACCGAGAGCGGCAGGCCTGCCTTGATCGCTGCCTGCCGCGCCGGGGCCTGGCCGAGACCTGCCGGCAGCACGCAGCCGATATAGGCCCGGTCAATATCCTCGCCCGCGACCCCGGCACGCTCCACCGCAGCCTTCACCGCAACAGCGCCGAGATCGGTGGCAGCCACTTCGGCCAGCGCACCCTGCATCGCGCCCATCGGAGTACGGGCGTAGGACAAGATGACGATCGGATCGGCGGGGGATAGCTGGCTCATGGCGTGGTTCCTTGCCTGACAGTGAATGTTCGCGGGCAGGCATGTAATGCTGCGTTGCGGCAATGGCAATTGGGCCAAGGTGTCGCGCTTGCCTCGGCGTCAGCTTTGCGCGACAGTGCGTCGCAAATCAAAACGCAATTGTTCCCGGGAGCACGACATGGCCGACGATCGCCGCGAAGAACTTGAAAGCCTGCTCGCACGCCAACGCGCCGCCTTCACCGCCTCTCGTCCCGAGCCACTGAGCCAGCGCAAGGACCGCATCCGCCGCGCGATGGCGCTGGTGAGGGAGCATGGCGACGAATTCGCCAAGGCGATGAGCGCGGATTTCGGCAACCGTTCGCGCCATCAGTCGATGCTGACTGATATCGCCGCGACGGTCGGCGCAGGTCGGCATGCGCTCAAGCATATCGACGCCTGGTCGAAGCCGGAGAAGCGCAAGGTGCAGTTCCCGCTCGGGTTGATGGGCGCGCGGGCAGAGGTTCGCTATGAACCCAAGGGCGTGATCGGCATCCTCTCCCCGTGGAATTTCCCGGTGCAGCTGGCTTTTGGGCCGCTGATGCAGGTGCTGGCCGCAGGCAACCGGGCGATGATCAAGCCGAGCGAATTCACCGAGCGCACCAGCGCGCTGATGGCCGAATTGACCGCGCAATATTTTCAGCCCGAGGAAGTCGCGGTGATCACCGGCGGGCCGGAAGTGGCGGCGGCGTTTTCCTGGCTGCCGTTCGATCATCTGGTCTTCACCGGATCGACCGCGACGGGCCGCCGCGTGATGCAGGCGGCGGCGGCCAACCTCGTGCCGGTGACGCTCGAACTGGGCGGCAAATCACCCGTCATCATGGGCCGCAGCGCCGACTTCGCCAAGGCGGGCGAGCGTATCGCTATCGGCAAGATGATGAATGCAGGGCAAATCTGCCTCGCCCCCGATTACCTGATGGTCCCCGAAGACAAGGCCGACGAAGCGGTCGCAGGCGTCACTGGCGCTGCGGCGGCGATGTACCCGCGCGTGCTCGACAATGACGATTACGCCTCGATCGTCTCCGACCGTCATTTCGAACGGTTGCAAGGCCTTGTCGAGGATGCGCGCGGCAAGGGCGCCGAGGTGATCGAGGTCAACCCGGCGGGCGAGGATTTCGGCAATGCCAATCAGCGCAAGATGCCGCTCACCGTGCTGCGCGGGGTCAGCGAGGATATGACCGTGATGCAGGAGGAAATCTTCGGCCCTGTCCTGCCGGTGATGACCTACAAGTCGGTCGATCAGGCGGTCGACTACATCAACGAGCACGACCGTCCGCTCGGCCTTTACTATTTCGGCGAGGACAAGGGTGAGCAGGAGCGGGTGCTGACCCGCACGATCTCCGGCGGGGTGACAACCAATGACGTGGTGTTCCACGTGTCGATGGAGGATCTGCCGTTCGGCGGGATCGGGCCTTCGGGGATGGGGAGCTACCACGCGATTGAGGGTTTCCGCGAGTTCAGCCATGCGCGTGCGGTCTATCATCAGTCCAAGATCGACATTGCCAAGCTGGGCGGATTAAAGCCGCCCTATGGCAAGGCGACCGACACGGCGGCTGCGCGCATGATGAAGTAGCCTTGCGGCGCGTTTGGCGGACAATCCGCCGCAAGCATTGTTCGATTTCCTGCAACACACCTCCGGGCTTTTCCCTGAGTCGCACCCTTGCGCAAGGGCTCCTACAGGCTTAGGGCGACCGCGGGATTAACAGCGTGGACATCGTCGTGATCGACCTCAGCCAGTATCTTCCGATACTGTTATTCGTACTGGTTGCCCTTGGGCTGTCGGTGCTGTTCGTCGTGGCTCCGATGGCGGTCTCGCGCCTGACGGGCACGCATAACCCGGATGCCGAAAAGCTGTCGGAGTACGAGTGCGGCTTTCCCGCGTTCGAAGATGCGCGCAGTCAGTTTGATGTGCGGTTCTACCTCGTGGCGATCAGCTTTATTGTGTTCGATCTTGAAGCCGCCTTTCTGTTCCCCTGGGCAGTAAGCCTGGGCGAGACTGGCTGGGTGGGCTGGGGCGGGATGATGGTGTTCCTGTTCATCCTCGCGGTTGGCCTTGCTTATGAATGGAAGAAAGGGGCGTTGGATTGGGAATGACCAATATTGTTTCTCCTCCCCCGGGACTTCCCGACGTTTCGAGATTAGCGACCGCGCAGGGCGGCGACGTTCGTGCGCCTGATGCCGATTTTTTCAAGGCGCTCCAGACCGAGGTTACCGACAAGGGCTTCCTCGTCACCTCGACCGAGGAGCTGTTCCAGTGGGCGCGCACCGGCAGCCTGTGGTGGATGACCTTCGGCCTTGCCTGCTGCGCGGTCGAGATGATCCACGTGAACATGCCGCGCTACGATATGGAGCGCTTTGGTGCCGCCCCGCGCGCCTCTCCGCGCCAGTCGGACGTGATGATTGTCGCGGGGACGCTGTGCAACAAGATGGCCCCGGCGCTGCGCAAGGTCTATGATCAGATGTCGGACCCCAAATACGTCATCAGCATGGGCAGCTGCGCCAATGGTGGCGGCTATTACCACTATTCCTACAGCGTCGTGCGCGGCTGCGACCGGATCGTCCCGGTCGACATCTACGTCCCCGGCTGCCCCCCGACCGCCGAGGCGCTGCTCTATGGCGTCATGCAATTGCAGCGGAAAATCCGCCGTGTCGGCACGATTGAGCGGTAAGGGCACACAGCATGACTGTTCTCCACTCCGCCCCGAAGTTCGCTTCCAGCGAGGGCGTGATCGAAGCCATCAGCGAAACCATCTCAGTCTGGCTGATTGAAGCGCACGAAGCCCACGGTGAAGTGATCTTCCGTGTCGAGCGTGATGCCATCGACAAGGTGCTGCGGACCTTGCGGGACGATCACGCCTACCAGCAGCTGATGGAGATCGCCGGAGTCGACTATCCCAGCCGCCCCGAGCGGTTCGAAGTGGTCTACATGCTTCAGAGCCTCACCAGGAACCACCGCGTGATGGTGAAGTGTTCGGCTTCCGAGGATACTCCGGTGCCCACCGTCACCACGCTGTGGCCCAATGCCGGGTGGCTGGAGCGCGAGGTGTTCGACATGTACGGCGTGACCTTCGCCGGGAACCCCGATCTGCGCCGCATCCTCACCGATTACGGCTTTGAAGGGCACCCGTTCCGCAAGGACTTCCCGATGACCGGTTATACCGAGCTGCGCTATTCCGAGGAGGAAAAGCGCGTGGTGTATGAACCGGTCGTGCTGGCGCAGGAAATGCGCACCTTCGACTTCCTATCCCCGTGGGAAGGCGCGGATTACGTGCTGCCGGGTGACGAGAAGTCCCGCGGTGCGCCCGCAGTTGCCGAGCCCAAGACCACCGAAAAGCCCGCCGAAACCGGCGCGGGCAAGGCGGCTGACAAAGCCGCAGCCAAACCCGTTGCCGACGCCGCCCCCGCGCAGAAGGACAGCGGCAAGCCCGCTCCCGGCGCGCCCGATCCCACCTCGAAGGAGGGTGGACGATGAGCATGCAACGCGAAGAATCGCTCACCACCACGGGCGAGGTCATCACCAATTACACGATCAACTTCGGCCCTCAGCACCCGGCCGCGCACGGCGTGCTGCGCATGGTGATGGAGCTTGACGGCGAAGTGATCGAGCGGATCGACCCCCATGTCGGTCTGCTTCACCGTGGCACCGAAAAGCTGATCGAGCAGAAGACCTATCTGCAGGCGCTGCCCTATTTCGACCGGCTCGACTATTGCTCGCCGCTGGCGATGGAGCACACCTATGTGCTCGCCATCGAGAAGCTGCTGAACCTCGAAGTCCCGCTGCGCGCACAATATCTGCGCGTGCTGTTCGCCGAGCTGACCCGCATCTGCAACCACATGCTCAACATGGGCGCGCACATTCTCGATGTCGGCGCGTTCACGCCGAACCTTTGGATCATGGACCTGCGCGAGGATTGCCTCAACTTCTTTGAACGCGCGTCGGGCGCGCGGATGCATAGCGCGTGGTTCCGCCCGGGCGGCGTCCATCAGGACGTGCCGGAAAAGCTGCTGGTCGACATCGGCGACTGGCTCGACAACCGCTTCTTCCAGCTGTTCGAAGATGCGATGAGCCTCGTCATGGACAACCGCATCTTCAAGCAGCGCAATGTCGATATCGCCGTTGTCAGCCGCGAGGATGCGATTGCCTGGGGCTTCTCCGGCCCGATGATCCGTGCCGCGGGCATCCCGTGGGATCTGCGCAAGAGCCAGCCCTACGACGTCTATGACCGCATGGAGTTCGACATTCCCGTCGGCACCAATTCGGACTGCTATGACCGCTTCATGGTGCGCGTGAAGGAAGTTTACGAGAGCGCCAAGATCATCCGCCAGTGTCTGCGCGACATGCCGCAGGGGCCGATTGCGAGCACCGACGGCAAGGTCTCGCCCCCCAAGCGGGGCGAAATGAAGCAGTCGATGGAAAGCCTGATCCACCACTTCAAGCTCTACACCGAAGGCTTCCACGTCCCCGCAGGCGAGGTTTACGTCGCGACCGAAAGCCCCAAGGGCGAATTCGGCGTCTACCTCGTCAGCGATGGCACCAACAAGCCCTACCGCTGCAAGATCCGCCCCACCGCCTTCAGCCACCTTCAGGCGATGGACTTCATGTCCAAGGGCCACATGCTCCCCGACGCGACCGCCATTCTGGGCGCGATCGACGTGGTGTTCGGGGAGTGCGACCGGTGAGGATGACTCTTCTTGCAGTTCTGCTCGGTCTTGCAACACCGGTTGTCGCGGAACCAGATCATGGGGATCCGGTCGACGCATTTGTTGCCGCGCTGGAAGAAGGACGGTGGGAAGACGCGGGGGCGCTTGCTCAGGGCGATATCACACAGTTGAATGGTATTGGGCCCAACTTCAAGGGTGGCGCAATTGATGGCATGTGGCGCCAACGCATTGTCGCTGACAAAGAAGTGGTAACCTTCGGCGAATTCAGAAATGAAATGGCAGAATGTAAATTTTTGCCTTCGATTAGATTGATTTCCGGAACTGCATCTTCTCCGGACAAGATCGTGAAGGTTTATTTCAAGTGCCACTCGGAAAATAACATACTGACACACTTTATGGTTCGCCGAGCTGATGATCATGCGAAAGTCGTGGTCTACAACTTTGGTAAGGACGTGGTCGTGATGAGCGGCGACAGGGCAGTGCTTACCAATGAGCAGTAATCGCAGACTCGCCATCGCGGAACAGATGATCGCGCATTACAACGCGCAGGACGCTGACGCCTATGTCGCGCTGATGACCGAGGATGCCTGCGAGGCTGGCTATCGCGGTGCTGTTGTGCGTGAAGGCAAGGAAGGCACGCGCGCAGGCCTCAAGGCGATGTTCGCCGAGTTCCCCGAGAACCGCGCCGAGATCGTCACAGGCTACGAATTGGGCGAATTCGCGGTTTTGCACGAACGGGTCTACCGCTCGGCTACCGCAGAGCCGTTCGAAGTCATGTCCGTCTATTCCTTCGAGGGCGATCTGTGCTCTCGCGTGGAGTTCATCCGCTAATGGCTGACCGTACCCCCGCTCCCGACACCCCCGAACTGCGCGCCCGTTGGGGCGGCTTCGCGTGGACGGCTGAGAACAGGAAAATCGCCGACTGGCACATCGCCAAGTATCCCGAGGGACGGCAACGCTCGGCGGTGATGCCGCTGCTCGATCTCGCCCAGCGGCAGGTCGGGGCGGAGACCGATACGCAAGGCTGGCTGCCGCTGCCGGTGATCGAGTATGTCGCGAAGTATCTCGACATGCCGGTGATCCGCGTGCTCGAAGTCGCCAGCTTCTATTTCATGTATAACCTGAAGCCCGTCGGCAAATTCCACGTGCAGGTGTGCGGCACCACGCCCTGCATGCTGCGCGGGAGCGACGACATCATGACCGCCTGCAAGAAGCGCGGAATGGTGAAGGGCGGGATCTCGGCGGACGGGCTGTGGACCCTCACCGAGGTCGAATGCATGGGAAATTGCGCGACCGCGCCGATGGTCCAGATCAACGACGACAATTACGAAGACCTGACGCCCGAACGCCTCGACGCGGTGCTCGATGCGCTGGCCGCGGGGCAGACCCCAAAGGCGGGCACGCAAGAGCCCGGCCGTCACACCTCCGAGCCTGTCGGAGGGCCGACCACGCTCAAGGACATGGTGACCGAGAACCACGATTATCGGAGCGAGTGGTAAGGTGACCGCCGCCGCCTCCTTCCTCGGCGCGCTTGTGCTGGCGTTCATCGCTTACAAGCTCCTGATGGGCGTGATCCGCGTGGGCGTGATCATTCTCATCATTGCCGTGCTGTACGGGATGTGGTCGGGAGGGATGCTGGCATGAGCCCGCTGACGCTCCTGTTCGCGATCCTCGGCCTTACGGGTTTTGCGCTGGGCGCGGTGCTGACCATGACCGGGCTTTACGAGATGGGCGTGATCGTGATGGGCCTCGGCCTCGTGTTTCAAGTGATTTCGCTGGTGCGCCTGAAGCGCGCCAAAACAAGGGATGGCAGCGATGCTCGCGGATAAGGACCGCATCTTCACCAATGTCTACGGTTTTCAGGATTGGGGCCTGAAGGCCGCGCAGGCGCGCGGGGACTGGGACAACACCAAGGCGCTGCTCGCGCGCGGGCAGGATGCGATCATCGAAGAGATCAAGGCCAGCGGTCTGCGCGGGCGGGGCGGAGCGGGCTTCCCGACCGGGCTCAAGTGGTCCTTCATGCCCAAGGAATCGCGGGATGGCCGTCCGAGCTTCCTGGTCATCAATGCTGACGAATCCGAGCCAGGCAGCTGCAAGGACCGCGAGATCATCCGCCACGATCCGCACAAGCTGGTCGAGGGCGCGCTGGTGGCGGGCTACGCGATGCGCGCGCGGGCGGCCTATATCTACATTCGCGGCGAATATATCCGCGAGGCCGAGACGCTCCAGAAGGCCATCCACGAAGCCTATGATGCCGGTCTGATCGGCAAGAACGCCTGTGGGTCGGGCTACGACTTCGACGTCTTCATGCACCGCGGCGCGGGCGCCTACATCTGCGGCGAAGAGACCGCGATGATCGAGAGCCTCGAGGGCAAGAAGGGCCAGCCGCGCCTGAAGCCCCCCTTCCCGGCGGGCGCGGGGCTGTATGGCTGCCCGACCACGGTCAACAACGTCGAAAGCATCGCAGTCGCGCCGACGATCCTGCGGCGCGGGGCTGCGTGGTTCTCGAGCTTCGGGCGCGAGAACAACAAGGGCACCAAGCTGTTCCAGATATCCGGCCACGTGGAAAAGCCCTGCGTCGTCGAGGAAGCGATGAGCATCCCGTTCGAGGAGCTGATCGAGAAGCACTGCGGCGGCATTCGCGGCGGGTGGGACAATCTGCTGGCGGTGATCCCGGGCGGCTCCTCGGTGCCGCTCGTCCCCGCCGCACAGATCCGCAACGCGCCGATGGATTTTGACGGGCTCAAGGAACTGGGATCGGGCCTCGGCACGGCAGCTGTGATCGTGATGGACAAGTCCACCGACATCGTCCGAGCGATCGCCCGCCTCAGCTATTTCTACAAGCACGAAAGCTGCGGCCAGTGCACCCCCTGCCGCGAGGGCACGGGCTGGATGTGGCGCATGATGGAGCGCCTGCGCACGGGCGATGCGGCAATCGAGGAAATCGACATGCTGCACGAAGTCACCAAGCAGGTCGAAGGCCACACCATCTGCGCGCTGGGCGATGCGGCGGCGTGGCCGATCCAGGGTCTGATCCGGCACTTCCGGCCTGAGCTGGAGCGGCGGATCCATGCGCACAACGCGCGGTTTGCGGCTGATGTGCAGGAGGCAGCGGAATGATGCACATTGCAGAGCTGAACATCGGCAGGTTCAAGTATCCGACCTCGGATGCCCGGATGGCCGGTTTCATGGATAATCTCGACCGCGTGAATGCCATCGCCGAGCGCAGTCCGGGCTTTGTCTGGCGTCTCAAGGACGACACCAACAACGCCACGAACTTTCGGATCGGCGACGACATGGCCGTCAACCTGTCGGTGTGGGAAGATGCCGCCGCGCTCGAATTCTTTGTGTTCCGGACAGTTCACGAGAAATTCTACCGCGCGAAAGAGCAGTGGTTCGAGGTCTCGGACCGGGCGCACATGGTGTTCTGGTACGTGCCCGCCGGACACCAGCCAACACTCGATGAGGCGTGGGAACGGCTGCAGGATTACGAGCAGAACGGGCCGACGGAGCGGGCGTTCGGTTGGGCTCAGGTCATGGATGCAGAGCAAATGCGCACGGTGCGGTGCGCGGTGGGACAATAACAATGCCCAAAGTCACCGTAGACGGTCAGGAAATCGAAGTCCCCGCAGGCGCTACCGTCCTTCAGGCGTGCGAGCTGGCAGGGAAGGAAATCCCGCGCTTTTGCTATCACGAACGCCTCAGCATCGCGGGCAATTGCCGGATGTGTCTGGTCGAGGTGAAGCCCGGGCCGCCCAAGCCGCAGGCCTCCTGCGCGCTGCCTGCTGCCGAGGGTCAGGAAATCCGCACCGATTCCCCCATGGTCAAGAAGGCCCGCGAGGGGGTGATGGAGTTCCTGCTCATCAACCACCCGCTCGATTGCCCGATCTGCGATCAGGGCGGCGAGTGCGATTTGCAGGATCAGGCGGTCGCCTATGGCCGCGGCGGTTCGCGCTATGAGGAAAACAAGCGCGCGGTGACCGAGAAGTACATGGGCCCGCTGATCAAGACGATCATGACCCGCTGCATCCACTGCACCCGCTGCGTGCGCTTCTCCGAGGAGATTGCGGGCGTGGACGAGATCGGCGCGCTCTATCGCGGCGAGGATATGCAGATCACGACCTATCTGGAGCAGGCGGCGGCGCACGAGCTTTCGGCGAACGTGATCGACCTGTGCCCGGTCGGCGCGCTGACCTCGCGGCCTTATGCTTTCGAGGCGCGGCCGTGGGAGCTGAAGAAGACGCTTTCGATCGACGTCTCGGACGCGGTGGGGGCGAACATCACGCTCCATTCCAAGGGCCGTGAAGTCATGCGGGCGCTGCCGCGCATCAATGACGACGTCAACGAGGAGTGGCTGAGCGACAAGGGCCGCTATCAGGTCGACGGGTTGACCAAGCGCCGCCTCGACCGCGTGTGGGTGCGCCGTGATGGCAAGCTCCAGCCTGCCGAGTGGACCGAGGCCTTCGGCATGATCGCAGGCGCGCTCGAAGGCGATAAAGCCAGCATCGCGGCGGTGGCGGGCGATCTGCTCGATGCCGAGACGATGTTCGCCGCCAAGGCCCTGGTCAACGCCTGCGGGTCGAACCTGACCGAAGCGCGGCAGACCGGCATGACCTATGACGTGTCGAACCTTGCGGCGGTGAACTTCAACTCGACCTTTGCGGGCATCGAGACGGCTGACGCGATCCTGATCATCGGCAGCAATGTCCGCTGGGAGGCCGCGCTGCTCAACGTCCGTCTGCGCAAGGCGGTGAAGGCGGGGGCCAAGGTCTATATCATCGGCCCCGCATGGGAGCCGACCTACCCGGCGACGTTCCTTGGGTCTGACCTCAAGATCCTCAACCGCGTGCCCAAGGAATTGGGTGACGTCATGAAGTCGGCCCAGCGGCCCGCAGTGATCCTCGGCGCGGCGGGGCTGGCCAAGGGCGCGCTTCCGGCGGCGCTCAAGCTGGTCGACAAGTTCGGCCTCGTGAAGGATGGCTGGAACGGCTTCAACGTGCTGCACATCTCGGCGGCGCGCATGGCTTCGCTGATGCTCGGCTTTACGGTTTCGAGTGGGAATGGGCCGGGCGGGATGGGCGACATCGCCGCCGCCGCGCCCAAGGTGCTGCTCAGCCTCGGCGCGGACGAGATGGACTATGCGCCCTACGTGGGGAGCCTCAAGGTCTATATCGGCCACCACGGCGACAAGGGCGCGCATCACGCCGACATCATCCTGCCCGGCGCCTCCTATGCCGAGAAGGACGGAACCTACGTCAACACCGAGGGCCGGGTGCAGTTCGCCGAGAAGGCCGTCTTCGCCCCCGGCGATGCGCGCGAGGATTGGACGATCCTGCGCGCGCTGGCCGATGCGTTGGGTGTCACAGTCGGCTTTGACAGCTTCGGCGAATTGCAGGCCAAGATGATCGCCGCCGTCCCCGCGCTGGGCGAAGAGGGCCTCGCGGATTACGGCGCGCTGCCCAAGGCGGACAGCGGCGCCAAGGCTGAAGGCGAGATCGCGGGCTACCCGATCAAGGATTTCTACCTCACCAACCCCATCGCCCGCGCCAGCGAGGTGATGCAGCGGTGTTCGGACGAATTGCTCCACGGGGCGGACGTGAAGGAGGCTGCGGAATGAGCTGTCTCCTGTCTCAGTCAAAGTTCGTCATTGCGAGCGCAGCGAAGCAATCCATGGCCCGGCTGCTGAGGCCATCGAGCGATGGTGTCTGGATTGCCGCGTCGCCTGCGGCTCCTCGCAATGACGAGGGAGTGAACAGATGACCGCCTTCTTCCAATCCCTCGGCCTGCCTTACGAATGGGCCTGGACTGTCGCGACGCTTGCCGCGATCCTGATCGTCTCGCTGCTCGTCATGTTCTCCGTAGCCATGGTAATCTATGTCGACCGCAAGGTGCTGGGCGCGATCATGATGCGGCGCGGGCCCAATGTGGTCGGGCCCTTCGGACTGCTGCAATCCTTCGCAGACGGCCTCAAGGTCTTCCTGCAAGAGACCATCATCCCGAGCGCCGCGAACAAGGGCATCTTCCTGATCGCGCCGATCATCACCTTCACCGTCGCACTGGCCGCGTGGGCGGTGATCCCCTTCGATGCGGGCGTGGTGATTTCGGACATCAACGTGGGCCTGCTCTATATCCTCGCGATCTCCTCGATGGGGGTTTACGGCGTGGTGATGAGCGGGTGGGCGTCGAATTCCAAATACCCGTTCTTCTCGGCGATGCGCGCGTCGGCGCAGATGATCTCCTACGAAGTGTCGATCGGCTTCGTGCTGGTGTGCGTGGTGCTGTTTGCGGGCACGTTCAACTTGAGCGGGATTGTCAACGCGCAGCAGGGCTTCGGGCTGGGGCTGATCAACGCCTATGCAGTGCACCCGCTGCTGTTCCCGATGTGGGTGGTGTTCTTCATATCGGCGCTGGCCGAGACTGCGCGCGCGCCCTTCGACCTGACCGAAGCCGAGAGTGAACTCGTCGCGGGTTATCAGACCGAATATTCCTCGATGAGCTTCGCGCTGTTCTGGCTCGGCGAGTATGCCAACATCCTGCTGATGTGTTCGCTCAACACGCTGCTGTTCTGGGGCGGGTGGCTGCCACCGCTCGACATCCCGGTGCTTTACATGGTGCCGGGGATCGTGTGGTTCCTGCTGAAGACCTTCGTGTTCTTCTTCATGTTCAGCTGGATCTGGGCGACCGTGCCGCGCTACCGTTATGACCAACTGATGCGCCTCGGGTGGAAGGTGTTCCTGCCGATGAGCCTGCTGTTTGTGGCGGTGACCAGCGGCTACCTGATGGCGACGGGGCATTTCGGATGATTGCGTCGCTCGTCTTGGCTATCACACAAACACCAGTGATAGTTGCGCCCCCGACATTCAAGTATCGCACTGCAGGGGATTTTACCTGTGTCATAAGAGACAGTGCTGACAAGTCGTTCCGGGTCTCAGGCGTCATCGTTGACTATGCAGTTTCAGATGATGGCGAAAAGGATAAGGTCACCATCAGGTTAGAAGCGCCAGAAAAGACCCGCTTGACTGGAACTTACTATGGCTGGGTTAGTGGCGACATCTTCACTTTCAAGAACTGGGTTGATCACAAGTCCCATTTTGCACGGTCCGCTCGCCCTGCGAATTTGCTGCTTTGGGGTAGTACGAAAAGTGACGGAACCCTCTCAGTCAAAGCGAGAAAAGTCACGGGCAGCGCGTCCGAGTTCGAAAACTTAGCTGGACTTTGCGACATCAATTTTCGCCAGGAACGGATTGAGGGCAAAAAATGACCACCGTCTCCCACCTCATCAAATCGTTCACCCTCTGGGAATTCCTCAAGGCGCATGCCTTGACGCTGAAGTATTTCTTCAAGCCCAAGGTGACGATCAACTACCCCTTCGAGAAGGCGCCGCTAAGCCCCCGCTTCCGCGGTGAGCACGCGCTGCGGCGCTATCCCAATGGCGAGGAACGCTGCATCGCGTGCAAGCTCTGCGAGGCCGTGTGCCCCGCGCAGGCGATCACCATCGAGAGCGAACCGCGCGAGGACGGCAGCCGCCGCACCACCCGCTACGACATCGATATGACCAAGTGCATCTTCTGCGGCTTCTGCCAGGAAGCCTGCCCGGTCGATGCGATCGTCGAGGGGCCGAACTTCGAATATTCGACCGAAACCCGCGAGGAGCTGCTTTACGACAAGGCCAAGCTGCTCGCGAATGGTGACAAATGGGAACGGGCCATCGCGGCCAACCTTGAAGCCGACGCCCCCTACCGCTAGGGCGCGCGGCAAGCAGCAGGGACAACCACTTTTCCGTTCGTGTCGAGCGTAGTCGAGACACACCGCGACAATTGCTTCTCGACTTCGCTCGAAGCGAACGGGGGATCGATCAGGATCATGATACAGGCCATCGCCTTCTATTTCTTCGCGACCATCGTCGTCGCCAGCGCCGTCATGGTGGTGATGGCGCGGAACCCCGTGCATTCGGTGCTGTGGCTGATCCTTGCGTTCTTCAACGCGGCCGGGCTGATGGTGCTGCTCGGCGCGGAGTTCATCGCGATGCTGCTGGTGATCGTCTATGTCGGCGCGGTGGCGGTGCTGTTCCTGTTCGTCGTCATGATGCTCGACATTGATTTTGCCGCGATGCGCGCAGGGTTCAGCCGCAATGCGCCGCTGGGACTGCTGATCGCGGCGGTGCTGCTGGCCGAGCTGCTGCTGGGCGTGGGCGCATACAATGCGGGCGGGCTGAGGCTGGGCACTGCCGATGGCTCGGCGATGCAGGCGGCCGACACCACCAATATCGAGGCTTTGGGCGCGCTGCTCTATGGCCGCTATATCGTGCTGTTCGAGATCGCCGGGATCATCCTGCTGGTGGCCATGATCGGCGCGATTGTGCTGACGTTCCAGCCGCCCAAGCCCGGAGCGCGCGCGCGGCAGGATGTCGGCAAGCAGATCCGCCGCCGTCCTGAGGATGCAACCGTCATGAAAAACCCGGAGATCGGGCAGGGGATCGAGCTGTGATCGGGATCGAACATTACCTTGTCGTGGGCGCGATCCTGTTCGTGCTCGGCGTCTTGGGGATTTTCCTCAACCGCAAGAACGTGATCGTCATCCTGATGGCGGTCGAGCTGATCCTGCTGGCGGTGAACCTCAACCTCGTGGCCTTCAGCGCGTTCCTCAACGACCTCACCGGACAGGTTTTTGCCATGCTGGTGTTGACAGTCGCGGCTGCGGAGGCGGCCATCGGGCTTGCGATCCTCGTGATCTATTTCCGCACCCGCGGCTCGATTGCCGTTGACGATATCAACCGGATGAAGGGGTGATCGTGATGCTTTCTCCTTCTTCGTCATTGCGAGCGAAGCGAAGCAATCCAGCTGCCCACCTCGCTGCAAGCCGCAACCTTCGGAACTGGATTGCCGCGTCGCCTGCGGCTCCTCGCAATGACGAGGTAGAGCTGTAATGCATCCGATCCTCATCATCGTTTTCGCGCCGCTGGTTGCCGCCCTGATTGCGGGGCTGGGCAACCGCATGATTGGCAATGTCGCGGCGAAATCCGTGACGACCGCCGGGCTGTTCCTTGCCGCAGGGCTCAGCTGGCCGATCTTCCTCGGCTTCCTCTCGGGCACCGCCACGGCCGAAGTCGTGCCGGTCCTCAAGTGGGTGCAGAGCGGCACTCTGACATTCGACTGGGCGCTCCGCGTCGATACCCTGACCGCGATCATGCTGGTCGTGATCAATTCGGTCTCGGCGCTCGTCCACCTCTATTCGTGGGGGTATATGGAGGAAGACCCGAACCAGCCGCGGTTCTTCGCCTATCTCTCGCTGTTCACCTTCGCCATGCTGATGCTGGTGACCGCCGACAACCTCGTCCAGATGTTCTTCGGATGGGAAGGGGTGGGGCTGGCGTCCTATCTGCTGATCGGTTTCTGGTTCAAGAAGCCCAGCGCGGGCGCGGCGGCGATCAAGGCCTTCGTGGTCAACCGTGTGGGCGACCTCGGTTTCATGCTCGGCATCTTCGGCACCTATCTGGTGTTCCAGACGACCTCGATCCCCGAGATCCTGGCGGCTGCCCCGGCCATGAGCGGATCGACGATCACCTTCGTGGGCATGCGCCTCTACACGATGGATATCCTGTGCATCCTCCTGTTCATCGGCGCGATGGGGAAGAGCGCGCAACTGGGCCTGCACACCTGGCTACCTGACGCGATGGAGGGGCCTACGCCGGTATCCGCGCTCATCCACGCGGCGACCATGGTGACGGCGGGCGTGTTCATGCTGTGCCGTCTGTCGCCGATGTTCGAGACCGCGCCGACAGCACTGATGATCGTTACCATCGTGGGGGCCGCGACCTGCTTCTTCGCCGCCACAATCGGCACGACGCAGTGGGACATTAAGCGGGTGATCGCCTATTCGACCTGCTCGCAACTCGGCTACATGTTCTTCGCCGCGGGGGTGGGCGCTTATGGGGCAGCGATGTTCCACCTGTTCACTCACGCCTTCTTCAAGGCGCTGCTGTTCCTTGGCGCGGGCTCTGTGATCCACGCGATGCATCACGAGCAGGACATGCGCTATTATGGCGGTCTTCGTAAGCACATCCCGTTCACCTTCTACGCCATGCTGGCGGGCACGCTGGCGATCACTGGGCTGGGGGTTTATCACCTTGGTCTTGGCTTTGCAGGTTTCTGGTCGAAGGACGCGATCCTCGAGGTCGCCTATGCGCGCGGCAATGGGGCCGGGCAGTTCGCCTTCTGGGCGGGCGCGATTGCGGCGCTGCTCACCAGCTTCTATTCGTGGCGTCTGATGTTCCTGACCTTCTGGGGCACGCCGCGCTGGATCGAGAGCGAGCATATTCAGCACGCCGTCCACAAGACTCCTGCCGAGGCAGGCGAGGATACCACCGGCGGTTATCATCCGCATGAGAGCCCGGTGTCGATGCTCATTCCATTGGGCGTGCTGACCATCGGTGCAGTTGCGGCAGGGCAAGTCTTCGCGCCCAAGTTCCTTGACGATGCCGCCTTCTGGGCCGGGTCAATTTTCTACAACGAGCCGCTGATCCATGCGATGCACGCGGTGCCCTATTGGGTGAAGTATACCGCGCTGATTGTGATGCTGATCGGTTTTGGCGGGGCGTATTTGGCTTACATCGCCAAGCCTGACATCCCGGCCAAATTCGTCGCGACCTTCGGCGCGCTGCACAACTTCGTCTACCGCAAGTGGTACTTCGACGAGCTCTATGACGCGATCTTCGTGAAGCCTGCGTTCTGGCTGGGCCGCAAGTTCTGGCAGCTTGGCGACATCGGCACCATCGATCGCTTCGGCCCCAATGGCATTGCCTGGGTGGTCGAACGATCCTCGGTCGCGGCCAAGTCGATCCAGTCGGGTTACCTCTACACCTATGCGTTGATCATGCTGCTCGGGCTGGTCGCCGCTGTCACCTACGTTTTGCTGTAGGAGCGCGCTTCGTAATGGAAGGCCTTCCCATCCTGTCGCTGATGATGCTCGTGCCGCTGGTGGGTGCCTGCGCCTGCCTGTTTTCGGGCGCAGCGCAAGCCCGCTGGATCGCGCTCGGGGCGACGCTGGTCACCTTTGTGCTCGGCGTGGTGCTGTGGGCGAATTACGAAATCGGCGGCGCGCAGTGGCAATTCACCGAGCGGGCCGAACTGTTCGCGGGCTTCAGCTATGCGCTGGGGATCGACGGGATCGCGCTGCTGCTGATCATGCTGAGCGTGTTTCTGATGCCGGTGTGCATTCTGGCAAGCTGGGAAGCAGTGCAGAAGCGCGTCGGCGAATACATGGCGGCCTTCCTGTTCATGGAGGTGCTGATGATCGGCACCTTCGCCGCGCAGGATCTGTTCCTGTTCTACGTCTTCTTCGAGGCGGGCCTCATCCCGATGTATCTGATCATCGGGGTCTGGGGCGGGGACAACCGCATCTACGCGAGCTACAAATTCTTCCTTTATACCCTGTTCGGATCGGTGCTGATGCTGATCGCGATGTTCTGGATGGTGGCTGAAGCGGGCACGTCCGATATCCCGACGCTGATGGAATATGGGTTCCCGGCAAGCGCGCAGACGTGGCTGTGGCTGGCCTTCTTCGCGAGCTTCGCGGTCAAGGTTCCGATGTGGCCGATGCACACCTGGCTGCCCGATGCGCACGTGCAGGCGCCGACCGCAGGCTCAGTGATCCTTGCGGGCGTGCTGCTGAAGCTGGGCGGATACGGCTTCATCCGCTTCAGCCTGCCGATGTTCCCCGAGGCTTCCGCGCAATTCGCATGGCTGGTGTTCGCGCTGTCGATGATCGCGGTAGTCTACACCTCGCTGGTCGCGCTGGTGCAGGCCGACATGAAGAAGCTGATCGCCTATTCGTCGGTCGCGCACATGGCGATCGTCACGGTCGGGCTGTTCGCCTTCAACGTGCAGGGATTGGAAGGCGCGATGATCGTGATGCTCAGTCACGGGCTTGTGTCGGGGGCGTTGTTCCTTTGTGTCGGGGTCATCTACGACCGGTTGCACACCCGTGAGATCGCGCGTTATGGCGGTTTGGCGATCAACATGCCCTATTACGCGCTGTTTTTCCTGCTGTTCACGATGGCGAGCATCGGCCTGCCGGGGACCAGCGGTTTTGTTGGCGAGTTCCTGTCGCTGGCCGGAATTTATCAGACCTCAAGCACAGTCGCGCTGGTCTCCACCACCGGGATCATCCTTGGCGCGGCCTATATGCTCTACCTCTACCGACGGGTGGCATTCGGGCCGCAGACCAACGAGGACGCCGCCGCCATGCCCGATATTTCGGGGCGCGAGTGGGCGATGATGGCCCCGATTGCGGCGGCGGTGTTGTGGATGGGGGTCTATCCCGAGAGCTTCCTCGCCCCGATGCGCAAGGACATCGCGCTCCTCGACGCGCGCCTGGCCGCCGCTGCGCCTGCTGGCGATGCGCGCCTCGCACCGGGCACCCCGCGCGCCGAGGCCGCCAATGCGCTCGGCCACCACGGGGAAGAGGATGAGGGCATGGGACATGCGAGTGGCGCAACACAGCGCGCCGAGGAGGGCGCACACTAATGGATTTTGCCGCTTCGTTCGCGCTTGTCATCCCTGAACTGGTGCTGACCGGCGCCGGGCTTGCCCTGTTGCTCGTCACCGCTTGGAGCGGTGACAAGACCGCGCGCCTGATCGCCATTCTTGCTGCCACCGCCTTGTTCGCTGCCGGTTTGTTGACCGTGCCGGGCCTCCATTTCGGCACTGACGGCCCCGCGACGCTGGCCTTTGGCGGCTTGCTGAAGATCGACAGCTTCGCACTGTTCGCCAAGGCACTGATTTACCTCGCCGCGATTGCCGCGCTGATGATCGCACCCGCCTTCTTCGCTGGTCCGGCTGCGGGCACCGAGCGCGGAATGCGCGCGGAATATCCGGTGCTGGTGCTGTTTGCCGCCGTTGGCATGAGCATCATGGTGTCTGCCAATGATTTCATGAGCCTCTATCTCGGGCTCGAATTGAATAGCCTGTCGGCTTACGTGTTGGCAGCGATCCTGCGGCGTGACACGCGGTCGGGCGAGGCAGGGCTCAAGTATTTCGTGCTGGGCGCGCTCGCTTCCGGGATCCTGCTGTACGGCATCAGCCTCCTCTACGGCTTTACCGGCGGCACCAGCTTTGGCGCGGTGCGAGCGGGGCTGACCGGCCAGATGGGCACGGGCGCCTTGCTGGGCGTGATCTTCGTGCTCTCCGGCCTCGCCTTCAAGATCAGCGCCGTGCCGTTCCACATGTGGACGCCTGATGTCTACGAAGGCGCGCCCACGCCCGTGACCGCCTTCTTCGCCACTGCCCCCAAGGTCGCCGCTGTGGGCCTTACGGCGCGGGTGGTGTTCGAGGTGTTCGGCGCGCAGGTCGCCGCATGGCAGCAGATCGTGATGTTCATGGCATTGGCCTCGATAATCTTCGGCGCGCTGGGGGCGATCGGCCAAGAGAACCTGAAGCGCCTGCTGGCCTATTCCTCGATCAACAATATCGGCTTCATCCTGCTCGGCCTGGCTGTCGCGAATGTCGATGGTGCGTCGGCGATGCTGGTCTACCTGTTCATCTACGTCGCCATGAGCATCGGCAGCTTCGTCGCCCTGTTGATGCTGCGGGGCGAGGACGGGCAGGTGTTCGAGACCTTCACCGACATTCGCGGCCTTTCGGTGACGCGGCCCGCGATTGCCTGGGCGCTGCTGATCTTCATGTTCAGCCTAGCGGGCATCCCGCCGCTGCTGGGCTTCTACAGCAAGTTCGTGGTGTTTCAGGCGACTATCGAGGCCGGCCTTGTGGCCTTCGGCGCCATCGCCATCGCCGCGAGCGTGATCGGCGCGTTCTATTACATCAAGTTCGTCAAGGTGATGTTCTTCGATGAGCCTGCGGGCGTCGTCACGGGCAAGAGCGAGATCGGGCATTGGGTGCTGCTCGGCCTTACGGCGCTGATCATCTCGCCGCTGGGCTACCTGCTCACGCCGTCGCTGACCGATCTGGCCGACAAGGCCGCTAGCGCGCTATTCATCGTTTCGGTTTGATCCACTTCGTCGAACACACCGGCTCTACCAACGCCGACCTCGCCGCCGCGATCCGCAGCGGGGAGGGCTGGGCGGAGCGCGATTGGCTGGTCGCTCATCGTCAGACCGCCGGGCGCGGTCGGCAGGGGCGTTCGTGGTTTGACGGGGCGGGCAACTTCATGGGTTCGACCGTGGTGTTGCTGGGAGAGGACGGCCCACCGCCCGCTTCGCTCAGCTTCGTTGCCGCGCTCGCAGTGCGCGACGCGGTCTCGGGGGTGGTGGGCAAAGGCGCTGAAATCGCCCTGAAATGGCCCAACGACGTGTTACTTGATGACGGCAAGCTCTCGGGCATTCTTCTCGAAATGGTGCGCGGGTGCATCGTGGTCGGGATAGGCGTGAACCTCGCTCACGCTCCCGCACTGCCCGACCGGAAGACCGCCGCGCTTGCCGATGTCACCGCGCCGCCGCCGCTAGAAATCTTTGCCGCCAGCCTCGCCGCGGCGTTCGACCTGCGCCTGGAAACGTGGCGCACATACGGGCTGGGCGCCACCCTCGATGCCTTCCTCCGTCTTTCGATCCACGCGCAGGGCACGCCGCTCACCGTGCACGACACCGATGGATCGGTGCTGACCGGCTCCTTCGCGGGCCTTGAAGAATTTGACGGGGCCTTGCGGCTGCGCTTGGCGGATGGCAGCGAACGTGTCATTCGCGCAGGCGACATTTCCTAGGTAAGGACCGTCTCATGCTGCTCGTCGCCGATGTCGGGAATACCAATGTCGTCTTCGCCGTGTTCAGCCTCGAAGCGGATGGCGCTCACACCATCCGCGCGCGCTGGCGCATCGCCACCGATCCGCGCCGCACGGGCGACGAGTATGCGGTATGGCTGCTCCAGTTGATGAAGATCGAAGGGGTAGAGCGGGACGCCATCACCCAGATCATCGTCGCCTCCGTGGTGCCGCGGGCGGATCATAACCTCACCGTGCTGTGCCAGAAATATTTCGGCATAACGCCGCTGTTCGCCGGTCAAGGCAAGGCGGCCTGGCAGTTCGAGATCGACGTCGACCAACCCTCTTCGCTGGGGGCAGACCGCGCGCTCAACATCCTTGCCGCGCATCACAAGTACGGCGGTGACCTGATCGTGGTCGATTTTGGCACCGCGACCAAGTTCGAAGCCGTGGACTTTACCGGCGCCTACAAGGGCGGGTCGATTGCGCCGGGGATCAACCTCAGCCTTGATGCATTGGTGGGCAAGACCGCCAAGCTCCCCCGCATCGCCATACGCGCCCCCGGCAGCCGCAGCGTCATCGGCCGCAACACCGAAGACCAGATGCTGATCGGCGTCTTCTGGGGCTATGTCGCGATGATGGAGGGCATGGTCGCGCGCATGAAATCCGAAATCGGCCGCCCCGCCAAGGTTGTCGCCACCGGCGGCCTCGCCATATTGTTCGACGACGCGACCGACATTTTCGACCATGTCGATGCCGACCTCACCCTCGATGGCCTCGCCATCCTCGCCCGCCAGGCCCAAACCGCCTGAGCCTGCGCAACGTAAGAGACATTGTGAAAAAAAACTTTACCCCCGAAGACGAACTGCTGTTCCTTGCCCTTGGCGGTTCCGGCGAGATTGGCATGAACGTCAATCTCTACGGCTGTCAGGGCAAGTGGATCATGGTCGATCTGGGCATGACCTTTTCCGGCACCGAATATCCCGGCGTCGAACTGGTTTTTGCCGATCTCGACTTTATTGAGGAGCGCGCCAGGGACTTGCTCGGGATCGTTCTGACCCACGCGCATGAGGACCACATCGGCGCGGTGCCCTATTTCGCGGGCGAGCTTGGCGTGCCGCTCTATGCCACGCCCTTCACCGCCGATCTGGTGGCACGCAAACTGGAGGAGGCGGGGCTGCTCGGCAAGGTCGAGATCAACATTATCGAGGAAGACCACGGCGAGATCGAGCTGGGGCCGTTCACGATCACCTACTTGCCACTGGCGCACTCGATTGCCGAGGGCAATGCGCTGCTGATCGACACACCGCACGGGCGCATCTTCCACACCGGCGACTGGAAGCTGGATGACGATCCGATCATCGGTGAACCGACGACCGAGCAAGAGCTGCGCGATATCGGGGCAGAAGGCGTGCTGGCGCTGGTGTGCGATTCGACCAATGTTTTCAATCCCAACCCTTCAGGCTCCGAAGGCGCGGTGCACAAGGCGCTGATGGAGGAAGTCGCACGCCATACGGGCAAGCGCGTTGTCGTCACCACCTTCGCCAGCAATGTCGCGCGCCTGCAAACGCTGGGCGAAGTCGCGCGCGAGACCGGGCGGCAGATCTGCGTGGCAGGCCGTTCGCTCGACCGGATTATCGAGGTTGCGCAGGACAACGGCTACCTTCAGGATTTCCCATCGCCGGTCGACTTCGACACCGCGATGGGGCTGCCGCGCGGCGAGATTCTGATCCTCGCCACCGGCGGGCAGGGCGAACCGCGCGCGGCATTGGGGCGCATGGCGGACATGAACCACCCAATCGAGCTGGTGGCGGGTGACGTGGTGCTGTTCTCCTCGCGCCAGATTCCGGGCAATGAAATCCCCATCGGCAAGATCCAGAACCAGCTCGCCGCGCGCGGCGTCCAGATGGTGACCGACCGGCAGGCGCTGATCCACGTTTCGGGCCATCCGGGGCGGCCTGAGCTGGAGGCGCTCTACGAATGGCTCAAGCCGCAAGTGCTGGTGCCCGTCCATGGCGAGATACGCCACATGGCCGAACAGGCCCGCGTCGGGAAAGCCAGCGGTATTCCGCATCAGGTGGTGCAGAAGAACGGCGATATCGTGCGCCTTGCCCCGGGCAAGCCGGGCAAGCTTGCCGAAGTGCGCGCGGGCCGTCTGGTGCTTGACGGCGATATCATCGCCCCCGCCGACGGTGACGCGATCACCATGCGCCGCCGCATCGCGGGCGATGGTGTGCTGGTGGTGGTGCTGGCGCGGGGTGCAAGGCCGGTGATCGAAGCGGTGGGCCTGCCGCTTGATGAAGACCTGCCCGAATTCCTCGCAGAAGCGTCGGAGGATGTGCTGAACGCGATCAAGCGCCTGAAGGGCCGCGACGCCAAGGATGAAGCCGCGATCCGCGAAGCCGCGCGCCTCGCCGCCCGCCGCGCCGCACAACGCTGGTCTGGTAAACGCCCGCAGGTGCGCGTTGTCATGCCCGGGGCGGCGGCCTGATGCAGATCACTTCGATAGCCGCGATCTACTTCCTGTTCTGGGTGATGACAGCCTTTGTCATGCTGCCCTTCGGCGTCCGCACCGCAGAGGAGGCCGGGGTCGAGAAGGTTCCCGGCCAGGCCGATAGCGCGCCGGTGAGTTTCCGACCCGGCAGGGTGGCGCTGCGGGCGGCGCTGATTGCGGCGGTGCTCACCAGCCTGTTCGTGGCCAACTACAGCAATGGCTGGATCACCGCTGCCGATATCGACTTCCTGCCAAAGCCGCCGAACGCCGCAGGTTAGAGCCTGTCCTGGTTAGGTGGAAGCATTGGCACGGAGCCGATTTTGGCCCAGCGCGAGAAGCGAGGAGGGAGCGATGCTTGCCCATCGTGACCGACGAGCGACGTGGCGATGGGCCAAAGGCGGCCCGCCCCTTCAGGGTCGCATCAGGAAGCCCGCTTGCTGCGTCGCGGCACTTGCACGGGCAACCCAGCCCCTGCTGCGCACCACTCCTGTCCAGCGGGCTTCCTGACGCGATGCGAATGTTTCCACCTAACCAGGGCAGGCTCTAGGTGCGGAACCGCTGGATTGCCTGCGCAAGCGCGACGTAGAGCTTGCCCATGTCCGATCCCAGCATTGTGACGCTCAGAACGTGGCCATCGCGGGTCGACAGCGTCTGCCGCAGCAGCGCCTCAAAATCGTGGATATAGCGGTTGACGTTGGCCTTGAAGGCTTCGTCCCCGCTGTACAGCGCAACGATATCCCTCACGGTGCCATTGTCGATCAGACGCACAGCGCGGCGGGTGAAGATCCCGCGATCGCCCTTCAGATAAGCGTCCCAGGCTGTATCGGCGACTTCACTCAAAAGCGCGCCGGAGATATCGATCGCCGCGGAATTGAGGCTGTCGGTGATCAACGCCATGCGCCGGGCGAAGTCATTGTTGACCTGCTCCTCGGCCAGTTCCCGCGCGCGGGTGACGCGCTGTTCGAGATTGCCGGTCAGCTCGTTGACCTTGACCAGCTGATCGCGCAGCTGCACCGCCGCCTCGCGTCCGACACCGGCGGCATGGGCGGCGGCCTGTTCGAGCTTTCCGATGGTCGCCGCGCTTTCGTTGCGCAGCGACCGTTCAAGCGCCTCGACGGCCTCGCCGCCGATGCGTTCGGCGAGGACACGGGCCTTGTCGCGGGCGCCGTCGTCGAGAGTTGCAAACGCACGTGCAATCGCCGCTTCGACCGCACCAAGCGCGTCGCGTAAGGCCTCCAGACTTTCGCCTGCCACGCCTGCGCTTTCCTCGGAGAGTCGTGCAAACGCCCCGCGCAAGCCCTGCAAACGGGCTAGGGCATCCTCGCTTTCATCGGCAAGCCTGGTTTTGAAGCCGGCAATCGCGATTTCAGCCGCGTCGATCTCGGCGCGGGTCTGCAACAGATATGCCGAAAGGTCGCTCCCAGCCTGAGTGCTGCGGAGCATCAGCGCGCCGACCTTGTCTGCGCGCGCCTCGACCCCCTCAAGGGCTGTATTCGCGCCGCCGATCGCAGCAGCAAGATCATCGCGGCATGTGCGCGTGCCGGACTGGAGGATTTCCAGCAGCCTGACGCTGCTGTCGGTCAGCTGTCCGATCTGGCCTTCCGTAACGGCCAGCGCCGCGCGTTTCTCGTCCAGCTGGCCGCCCAGCGTGGCCAGACCCTGGCCGAGCGTCTCCCGCGCGCTTGCGCTCGTCGCGGTGATCGTGACAATCAGCATTTCCAGTTCAGCCATGCGTCGGGCCATCGCTTCGCCCTCGGCGGCCAGCTTTTGCACTTCGGCAAGCTGAGCCTCACGCCGTTCGGCGAGGGTGTCGTCCAGCGCAGCAAGCCGCTGGGCAAGGACTTCGCTGGCCTGCGCCTCATGGGTCTCGATCGCCGCGCGGCGCCGTTCGGCCGCTTCGTCGAACTGCCGCTGACGTTCGGCGAGCATATCCTCAAGATGCTGAACTTCGCCGCGCAGGTGCGCGATCCGGGCGGCCGCAGCATCGCCGGTGTCGCGTAGTCTAGCAGCGATTGTTTCGGTTTCCAGCGCGGCCGCGTTGGCCCGTTCAGCCTGTGCTGCAAGAGCCTCATCCTCAAGCGCGTTGAGCCGCGCGCGCCAATCTTCCGATTGGCCTTGCAAGGCAACAAACCGCTCCCCCAGCAGCGCACCAATGCTGGCCAACTGGCTCTCGAACCGGTCGAGCGTTCCGCTCACATCGGCGCTCAGCCGGGCCACACGCGCCTCGGTATCGCTGCCGGCCCTGCCAAGCCGATCCAACCCATCCGTCAATGTCGCCAGCTGATCTTCGGCCGTGCGACCGGCGCTGCCGATCTGGTTGGCGACATCGCGGGCGGCGTTGGCGATCACCGGGAGGTCGTCGCGCAGCCGGTTCATGTTACCCAGCGCGGTTTCGCTGGCAGAGCCGATCGCTTCGACTTGCGCGCCGTTGCTGACGATCAATCCCTGCAATGCGGCGGCATGGGTGGATAGACGCTCCGCCGCGAGCCGACCCAATGTCTCAAGATCACGCGCTTCGGCTGCAAGAAATTCGCGCGCAAGGCTAAGCTCGCGGTTAACCACTTTCAACCGCGCCTCAAGCGCGGCGCCCTCACGGTTCATTTGTGCGGCGACGGCACCGAAGCGGCGGGATTCCGCTTGCGAAGTGCGCATGGCAAGCAGCCAGACGATACCGATAAGGCCGACAGGGACGGCCCATTGGACAATCCAGTCAGCCCATTGCACCGGCGTCGCACCGGCACGGATTGTGAGGGCATGCGCCCAGGCGAAAAATCCCGTCCATGCCGCGATTGCCAATCCGGCAGCAACCGCTGCGATGCGGCCCGATGCGGGCGGGCTGAAGGCTTCTGCCGCCTCATCCTCGGCGACCCAGCCATCGGACAGATCGAGCATATCTTCTGCTTCCGGCCCTGACGCTGCCGTCTCTGCCGCCGTATCCCCTGCGCCGTCGCCGCCGCTCCTGCGCCCCAAGGCGCGCATCTGGTGCCGTCCTGCCATGGGACGCTTCATACCACACCGGACCCGGGGATAAACCCTGCTTTAACCAAGTCCGGGTTAACCCCGCATCATGGCGTATAATCACGGTGCTCTTGATGCGACCCTTGCGGCGGCGGCCGGCGATGATGCCGCGCTGTTGCAGGAGCTGCGTGCCGCTTTTCTTGCAAGCGCCGCGCGCCAGCTCGACCTGCTCAAGCGCGCACGTTGCGACGGCAATTGGCACGTTGCTGCCATGCGCCTGAAGGGCCTTGCAGCGAGTTTCCACGCCGAAGACCTGCTCCAGGCCGCCGAGATCGCGTTGCACGCGGCCCCCGGCGAACCGATGGCGATCCGCGAAGTCGAAGCGGTGCTGGCGCGCTTCACCCGCGTCCGCGGCCTCGATACCCGCCGCTGATCCGCCACACCGTGGCCTCCACCGGCCAAGCCGCAAGGCAAGGCTTGAACCGCTGAGCGGAACGCGCCAAGCCTGCCCCTCGTTTGGGGCAGGGGTTGGATAAAGGGCGTGACATGCGGATCGGCCTGATTGCCGCCTTGCGGCGTGGTGCTGACGGATCGCTGCGCGCGGCGCTGCCGCTGTGCGGGACAAATGTGCTCACCCGGCAGGCGGTGTTGCTGCACGCCCTTGGGGCGGAACGGATCGTGTGCCTGTGCGAAAAACCGGATGCCGAACTGCTGCGCCTTCAGCAAACCCTCGAAGCACGGGGCGCGGCGTTTCACGCACTGGCCGGATTCGCTGCTCTGCCCGCGCTGGTCCGGGCGGAAGACGATCTGATCGTGATGCTGGACGGGTTAGTGCCCGATCCGGCTGTGATGCGTGCGGTTTTTGGTAGCGTCGGTCTGCCCGGTAAGGGCACCGACCGCGCGGTTGCCACTGTGCCCGCCGATCACCCACTGGCAATGGCGCACCCGAATGATTTCGAACGCATTGACGCCGCGCGCGCATGGGCCGGGGTGCTGGCGATGCGCGGCGCGGCGGTGCAGCAGCTTGAGGATTTCCCGCCGTCTGCGGACGCAATTTCGCTGCTGCTTCGGCTTGCGTTGCAATCCGGCACCCCCTGCCGCCCGCTTGCTACCCGCGAAGTGGTGCCCGAAAAATGGCTGCTCGCGGTGGACCCGGCAACCGCGCAGCGGCATGAGGCAAGCCTTATTGCCCTGGCCGCGCCGCCGGTCGACTGGCGTGCACCGACCCACGCGCTGGCCGCTGCACTGGTGCGGGCTCTCTCCCCAAAAGGCCTTGCGCAAGGGCAGGTTATTGCGTCTGCGCTTGCACTCGCGCTGATGATCTGTGGCGTGCTTGCGGCTGCCTTTGGCGCACCGGCCGCAGGGCTCGGGGCCGCCGCACTTGGCGCTTTTGCTATGCGGGTATCGCGCGATTTTTCGGGGCTCACCGCGCGATTGCAGCCAGAGCAAGCGCCGCCTGCCAACGATGTGCTGCCCGGCGCTGCGACCGACGCGCTGGCAGCCATAACCTTGTGGACTGCGCTCGCACCGCTGCCGGCATGGGAGCCGCTGGCAGCGACAGGGCCGATTGCCATCGGATTGGCCCGGCTGCTGGCGCGCGGCCATGACAGCGCGCTCGCTGCTCTGGCGGGTGACCGGGCCGCTGTGCTGTTCGCGCTCACGCTTGCCGCTGTCCTGGGGTTCCTTCCCGAAGCAGTCGCCTGTCTCGCCTTGGGGCTGCTTGCAGCTTTGCTGCTGCACCGCGAGAGGACTTGATCTAACGCGGTCTTAACTATGCCGCCGCTATGGCTGGCAGGATGGGCGATGTGACCATGGACCTTGCCGTCGAGGCGCACCTGCGGGACGAGCTCGCGCGCGAAGCCCGCGCGCTGGAGGCGATCGTCCCGGTGCTGCGCCATCTGCTGGCGAGCGAGGCACATGCGCTGGTGAGCGACGCCATTATCGCGCGGGTGCGGGGCATGATCCTCGATTGCGCCGCGCAGCTGCTCGCCGCGCAGGCCGGGTACGACCCCGCGACCCGGTTGCCCGGTGCCGATGACGCCGCTGCGCGCGATGCCCTCGCCGAGGCGCTGACGGGCGATGCGGCACTGCTGGGTTTCTGCCATGCGCTCGCCGCGGAAAGCCTGATCGCAAAACGGTTGCAACAGCGCGGCGGTATCGACCCGGTACTAAGCCCCTTGTTGCAAGAGTTGATCGCGTCTGACGACCCCGGTGTCGCGACACTGGCTATGCAGGCGCTCGCTGCCCAGTCGCGCTTTGTGCAGGGGCAAAGGCGGATGGAACTGCCGCTTGCCGAGCTGCCGCCAGAGCTGTTTCATGCTCTTGTCGCGCAGCTTGGTGATCCGGACGCGGCGGAGCGGCTGCAAGCGGATTATGACGAGGCAAGCGGGCGGCTCGGCCTGATTGCGCGGCTTGTGGCGGCGATGCGGCGCGGCGCAGTTGCTGCGCTCGCCCTTGACCATGCAGGGCTGGCCCTGTTCGCAACCGCGCTAGCTTCTGCTGCGCGACAGCCGCGTGCGGGGGCGGTGCTGGCGTGCCACGAAGGGCAGGGATTGCGCCTGGCCGTGATGCTGCGGGCCGCCGGACTGGGCCTCCCGGCGATCGAGCATCATCTTCAGCTGGCCGGACCGATGGCGGTGCCCGCTGAGCGGTTTGCAACATTAACACCGGAAGACGCGGCGGCCTTGTTCGGTGCCGGGCCGGTCACGTGATGAACTCGATGGACCGCAGCGATAGTCTGCTCGGCACCTATGGCCTGACTGACGCGCATGATCGGTTGCTCAGCGCCGACGCGCCGCTTGCCGAATTGCAGGAACGCTGCGGCGGTGATCTGCCGGGGATGCTGGCGATCCCCGAATTGCTCGCGCTGGTACGGCAGGCGCGCCGCATGGGCCTGAAGATCGCGCGCGCATTCAGTGCCTTTGACGGGGACGCTGAAGTCTCCGGCTTTGCCCGCATCCACCCGTTGGGCCGGGATGAAGGGGGCGGGTGCGAGGTGCTGGTCGAGAACTGGCAGCGCATTATGTTGGCCCCGCAAGGCGCCCGCGAACTGGCAGGCCACCTCGATGCCATCGACCATGCCACCGCCGAGGTCAGCGCCCGGCTTGATGCCCGTCAGCGCATCGCGGTGCTGAGCGCGCGGGCTCCCGATGCCGCGCGTCTCCAGGCCGCCGCGCTGGCCTCTCCGGGAACGGTGTGGAGCGAGCTGGTCGAACTCACCGGCATCGCGCATCACCAGCCGCTGCATTGGCGACTGCTCGACGGGGCGACCTGCCGTTTCGCAGGATCGCTGCGCGCGTGGCGGGTGCGGCTCATCCCGCTTGGCCCCGATGCACAGAATCCGGCGGGTTTCGAGCTGCTGCTGATCGCCGAGGAGCCCCTGGCAGACCAGCCGGAAACCGGCGTGCCAGCCGAGCCCGCAGAAGCCTCGCCCACGCGGCTTGTCGGCACCACGCTGACCCCGGTTCTGCGGCAGCCGGTGGCGCGGATTATCGCCAACGCCGAAACCATCCGCGCCCGCCTTGCCGGGCCCTTGCGCGACGAATACAGCGACTACGCCGCCACCATCGCCAGCGCCGGACAGCATCTGGCCGCGATGCTCGACGATCTGGCTGATCTGGAGGTGGTCGAGACCCCCGGTTTTGCGACCGCGAGCGAGCCTGTCGATCTTGCCGATGCGGCCGGGCGGGCGGCGGGCATCCTCGGGGTTCGCGCGCAAGCCCGCGACATCGTGCTGAATGTGCACGGCGCGCGGGGTGAGGCGGTGGCGCGTGCGGAGTTCCGGCGGGTGCTGCAAGTCCTCATCAACCTGATCGGCAATGCGATCGCCTATTCGCCCGGTGGCAGCACGGTCACGATTACCGCCGTCTCATCCGGTGCCTCGCGGGTCGCAGTCACCGTCGCCGACGAGGGGCCCGGCATCACGCCCGATCAGGCGGAGCGGATTTTCGACAAGGGCGAAAGGCTGGGCCGCGACAGCGACGGGGGCAAGGACATGGGCTCGGGCCTTGGCCTCTACATCTCGCGCCGCCTCGCCGAGGCGATGGCGGGGAGCCTGACGGTCGAAAGCGCGCCGGGGGGCGGGGCGCTGTTCCGGCTCGAACTGCCCGCCGCCTGAACGCGCGTCACCCGCGTGCGCGGCGCCAGGCCCACCAAAGCATCGCTGCCCCGCACAGCGCAGTGAGCGCGCCGTAGCCCACCCACTCGCCCTGCGCGATCATGAAGCTGCCGCGCGGCCAATCGACCAGGCCCGCGCCCTGAAGCGCCCACAGGACGCCCATGATGAGCAGGAAGCCGCCCGCCGCCTTCAGCATCATCACTCAGGCGGGTTTCGCTTAACGCTGACCCAGCGGCACGTAATCGCGCTGCGTCGGCCCGGTATAGAGCTGACGCGGACGGCCGATCTTCTGGCCGGGGTCGCTGATCATCTCGTTCCACTGCGCCACCCAGCCTACGGTGCGCGCCAGCGCGAAGAGCGCGGTGAACATCGTGGTCGGGAAGCCAATCGCGGAAAGGATGATACCCGAATAGAAGTCGACATTCGGGAACAGCTTCTTCTCGATGAAATAGGGATCGTTCAGCGCGATCTCTTCCAGCTGCAACGCCGTCTCGAACAGCGGATCGGTGACCTTGAGGCTCTCGAACACCTCGCGCACGGTCTTCTGCATCACGGTCGCGCGCGGGTCGTAGTTCTTGTAGACGCGGTGGCCGAAGCCCATCAGGCGGAACGGATCGTTCTTGTCCTTGGCGCGCTCGATATAATGCGGGATGCGGTCGGGCGTGCCGATCTCGCGCAGCATGTTGAGCGCCGCTTCGTTCGCACCGCCATGCGCCGGGCCCCACAGGCAGGCAATGCCCGCCGCGATGCAGGCAAACGGGTTCGCGCCCGAAGAACCGGCGAGCCGCACGGTGGAGGTCGACGCGTTCTGCTCGTGATCGGCGTGGAGGATGAAGATGCGGTCCAGCGCGCGTTCGACCACCGGGTTCACCACATAGGGCTCGGCCGGAACGCCGAAGGTCATGCGCAGGAAATTGCCGGTGTAGCTCAGCGAGTTGTCCGGATACATGAAGGGCTGGCCGACCGAATACTTGTAGGCCATCGCCGCGATCGTCGGCATCTTGGCGATCAGCCGGTGCGAGGCGATCATGCGCTGCGTGGGATCGGCGATATCGGTGCTGTCGTGATAGAACGCCGACAGCGCGCCGACCACGCCGCACATCACCGCCATGGGGTGCGCATCGCGCCGGAACCCGCGGTAGAAGGTCATCAGCTGCTCGTGCAGCATGGTGTGGCGGGTGATGGTGTAAGTGAAGGTGTCCAGCTCCTGCTTGCTCGGCAACTCGCCGTTCAGCAGCAAGTAGCTCACTTCCATGAAGCTCGAGTCCTCGGCAAGCTGGCCGATCGGATAGCCGCGGTGCAGCAGCACGCCTTCGTCACCGTCGATATAGGTCAGCGCGCTTTCGCAGCTCGCGGTCGAGGTGAAGCCGGGGTCGAAGGTGAAGGCACCCGTCTGTGCATAGAGCTTGCGGATGTCGATCACGTCGGGACCGGTGCTGCCTTCGAGCACGGAGTAATCGAAGGTCTTCCCGCCGAGTTCGAGTTTCGCCGTCTTGTCTGCCAAGATCTGTCTCCTGTCCAAATATTCTGACCTGCGCCCGGCTAGGCCGCCTGCGCATCGATCCGCGCCAGTGCCTCGTCCCGCCCGAGCAGGACGAGGACATCGAAGATGCCGGGCGAAGTGGTCGTCCCCGTCAGCGCCGCGCGCATCGGCTGCGCCAGCTTGCCGAGACCCAATCCAAGCTCCTCGGCCAGCGCCTTGGTAGTGGCTTCCAGGGCCTCGCTTGTCCAGTTGTTTTGTGCTGCAAGTGCGTTGCAAACCGCGCGCAGGATGGTGCGCGCCTCGCCCTCCAGCAGAGCCCCGGCCTTCTCGGTCATGGCAAGCGGGCGCTGGGCGAACATAAACGCTGCCCCTTCAACGATCTCGTTGAGGTTCTTCGCACGCACTTTGAGCACCGGCATGGCCTGCTCCAGCAGCTCTGCATCGGCCGCTTCCCCAATCCGCGCCGCCACCAGCGCCGCAAGGCGCGCGTCATCGGCCTCGCGCAGATAATGGCCGTTGAGGTTCTCCAGCTTCTTCATGTCGAAGCGCGAGGGGCTTTTGCCGACACCGGAAAGGTCGAACAGGGCAATTGCCTCTGTGCGGCTGATTTCCTCCCGGTCGCCGTGCCCCCAGCCCAGACGCAGCAGATAATTGAACAGCGCCTCGGGCAGGATGCCGAATTCATCGCGGTAGGCCTCCACCCCGAGCGCCCCGTGACGTTTGGACAGCTTGGCCCCGTCGCTGCCATGGATCAGCGGAATGTGGGCATAGACCGGGTCCGGCCAATCGCCTTCGATGGCATTCATCGCGCGGATGATGGGGAGCTGACGGAAGGCGTTGTTCAGATGATCATCGCCGCGGATCACGTGAGTGACGCCCATGTCGTGATCATCGACCACCACCGCGAGCATGTAGGTCGGCGTCCCGTCTGCGCGCAGGATGATGTAATCGTCGATCTCTTCATTGCGCACCGTCACCGCGCCCTGCACCCGGTCATGGATGGTGACGTCGCCATCGATCGGCGTCTTCAGCCGGATGGTGAAGGGCGCGCCTTCGGGCGCCTCTGCCGGATCACGGTCGCGCCAGCGCCCGTCGTAACGCAAGGGCTTCTTCAGCGCGCGCTGCTCCTCACGCATCGCTTCAAGCTCTTCCGGCGTGGCAAAGCACTTATAGGCGTGACCGGCCTTGAGCAGCTGCCAGGCGACTTCGGCGTGGCGCTCGGCCCGGTCCGTCTGGAACACCGGCGGCGCGTCATAATCCAGGCCCATCCAGTCGAGCCCGTCGATAATCGCGTCGATCGCTTCCTGTGTGCTGCGCTTGCGATCGGTGTCCTCGATCCGCAGCAGCGTGCGGCCGCCGTGGTGGCGGGCATAGAGCCAGTTGAACAGCGCCGTGCGCGCGCCGCCGATGTGCAGAAATCCAGTGGGGGACGGCGCGAAGCGGGTGACCACCGGGGCCGGGGAGGCGGGGGTCTCGCTGCTGCTTTCGCTTGCCATGGGCGTGATGTTCCTGTTCACTTTCAAGCGGCTGAGGCGGTGGTTCTTGTTCGGACCAGACCGCTCGGGGGGACAAGTCGATGCGCGACGTGCCGATCATTCCGATGGGAGATGACCCGGAAGGCCATGCTGCCGCGCGCCGACCGGCGCCGCGGCCTTGGCAAACCCGGTTGCACTTGTCCAGCGCCGGTGGCGGAAGGGCGCAGCTGCTTGACGCTGCGGAGCGGTTCCTGGCCGGAGCCGGGTTTGACCGCGCGCCGTGGCTGGCGGTGGTCTTCGCGGCGGGCATCCTCACCTGGTTTGCTCTGCCGACCGCGTGGCACTGGGGCGCGGCGATTACGCTTGGCGTGGGAGCGGCGCTGGCCGCCGCCGCGCTCTGGCCCACGGGGAGCGTGGCTGACGAGACGCGCGCAAACCTGCGCCTTGCGGTGGCGGCCTGCGGGCTGGTGTTCGCCTTCGGGATCGCTCTGATATGGGCGCGCTCGGAGATCGTCGGGGCCGAACCGATCGCGCGCCCGGTGGTGGCCCGTCTCGATGGGACCGTGCTCGAACGTCAGGACCAGCCGGGGGAAGGGCGCTTGCGGCTTATCCTTGCGGTGCGGCTCGCTGCGGAAGAGGGGGCGCCGGTCGAGGCGCGCAAGGTTCGGATCAACGTCCCGCTGGATAGGTTCGGCGACACAGGGATGCCACCCGGCCTTGCCGAGGGCGCGGTGGTCCGCCTGCGCGCCCGGTTGATGCCGCCTGCCAGTCCGATGTTGCCGGGAAGCTATGACTTCGCCCGCGCCGCTTGGTTTCAGGGCCTGTCCGCGACGGGCACGATCATCGGCCCCCTCACCATTCTCAGCCCCGCGCCCGAAGGTGGCGGCATTGCTAATCTTCAGCGCGTGCTCTCGGAGCATGTCCGTGCTGCCGTCCCCGGATCGCCGGGCGCCATTGCCGCAGCCTTTGCGAGCGGAGACCGCGGCGGAATTGCCGAAGCCGACGACAAGGCGATGCGCGATTCGGGCCTGACCCACCTATTGTCGATCAGCGGCTTGCATGTCAGCGCGGTGATCGGCGCGGCCTATTTCGCTGCGTTGCGGCTACTGGCGCTATGGCCTGCACTCGCGCTCAGGGTGCGGTTGCCGGTCGTGGCGGCGGGAGTGGGGGCGCTTGCCGGGATCGGCTACACCCTGCTGTCGGGCGCCGAGGTGCCGACGGTGCGCAGCTGCGTTGCCGCGCTGCTGGTGCTGGGCGCGCTGGCGCTCGGGCGCGATGCTTTGTCGCTCAGGATGGTGGCGCTGGCGGCGGGTTTCGTGCTGCTGGTGTGGCCTGAAAGCGCGGTTGGCCCCAGTTTCCAGATGAGCTTTGCGGCAGTTCTGGGGATTATCGCGGTGTCAACCAGCGCACCGGCACGCGCCTTTCTGGCGCCGCGGGAAGAACCGTGGTGGCGGCATTACGGACGGCGGGTGGTGATGCTGTTCGTCACCGGGGTGGTGATCGAGATCACGCTGATGCCGATCGTGCTGTTCCACTTTCACCGTGCTGGCGTCTACGGGGCGTTTGCCAATGTTGTGGCAATCCCGCTCGTGACCTTCATTGCCATGCCGCTGATCGCACTGGCGTTGGCGCTGGATGCAGCGGGGTTGGGCTGGCCGGTGTGGTGGTTGGTCGAGAAGGCATTGGCGCTGCTTTTGGGGATCGCCCACCTCACCGCCGGGCAGGCTGGTGCCGTCCGGTTGATGCCGCAGATCAGCGGGCTTACGGTGGGGCTGTTTGCGGCGGGGTTTCTGTGGATGGGCCTGTGGCGCGGGCGGGTGCGGCTCGCCGGTCTGGCGCCGGTGATTGCGGCAGGCTTGATGGCTCTCGCCACCCCGGTTCCCGATGTGCTGGTGGCGGCGAGCGGGCAGCAGGTCGGCATCACAGTGCCCGGGCCTGATGGAATGCCCCGCCTGCTCGCCCTGCGTGAAAGCCGTTCGTCCTACACCCGCGACAATCTGATGGAGCTTGCCGGGGTGGCCGCGGCGCCGGTGCCGCTTGCCGAGTGGAAGGGTGCACGCTGTTCCTCGGCGTTCTGCACAATCACGCTGCGCCGCGGAGGTCGCGATTGGGCAATGATGCTCGGGCGAGGGCGGGCGCAGGTGGAGGAGCGCGCGCTCGCCGCCGCATGCGCCGAAGCCGACATCGTCATTGCCGAACGCTTCCTCCCCCGGTCGTGCCGCCCGCGGTGGCTGAAAGCGGATCGGGGCTACCTTGAAAAAACGGGCGGATTGGCCATCGACCTGTCGGCGCAGCGCATCACCAAGGTTGCCGCTGGTCAGGGACAGCATGGCTGGTGGCGCATCCCAGAGGAACGATCAGGACCATCCGGCCGCCCCCATCAACACCGGCAACCCCCGATCATGACCGGGCAACGACCGCGCAACGACATGACAACGACCCCGCAATGACCTTACAACCGAGCCGCAACGAGCCTGTCCGGAACCCGCTCGGAGACATTCCAGAACGCGGCACGGGTAAAGCAGGCCGAAAACCGGCGGCTTCCGGCCTGCCCGGCATCAGTGATAGCGTCGCAGCAACCCTGCCAGCTTGCCCTGCACCTCAACCTCATCAGGCCGGTAGAACTGCGGATCATAGGCCGCATTGGCCGGATCGAGCCGCACCCGAGCGCCCTCCCGCCGCAGATATTTCAGCGTCGCCTCCTCGCCGCGCACGAGTGCCACCACGATCTCGCCATCGCGCGCCACATTGGTGCGGCGCACCAGCGCGAAATCGCCATCGAAGATCCCGGCCTCAACCATCGAATCCCCGGACACCTCAAGCGCGTAATGTTCACCCGGGCCGAGCAGGGCGGCGGGCACCGGCAGGGTTGACTGACCCTCCAGCGCCTCTATCGGAGCACCTGCCGCGATCCGCCCGTGGAGCGGCAGTTCGACCACGTCGTTGGCAGGGGCCGGAGCAGCGCGCGGCGCGATTGCAACCACGTTGTCCGCCGCCGCCGCCGCCGCCGACCGTGCAGGGGTCGTATCGCCGGGTTGGCGGATCACTTCGAGCGCGCGCGCACGGTTCGGCAGTCGGCGCAGAAAGCCGCGTTCTTCCAGCGCGGAAATCAGCCGGTGCACGCCCGACTTGCTCTTCAAATCAAGCGCCTCCTTCATCTCCTCGAAACTGGGGGAGATTCCGGTCTCTTCCAGTCGTTGTTGGATAAAGCGGATCAGCTCGTGCTGTTTTGCGGTCAGCATTGGTCCATGTCTCCTGCGGTGCCTCCAGCGATGGCACCCACATTACGCCCGAACAGGCAATCGTCCGTCATTAAGGTGAACGAACAAGGAACAATTAGGCAACCGTTGTAGGACTGTCAAGCGAGTCCAACATCAGGTGGTGATGGATTTTGGGGGTACCGTTAGGGAAAATTGACACTGCCCTTTTTCGATCACGCAAACCAACAGTGCGGTCGTATCTCGTCACCTTCGTTTGCCATAGGTAGAAAGCGTCACGTAGCCACCGATGCACAGCCTGCACACTTCATGGGTGTCCGGCTCCCTTTTCGCTGCCTCCGCTAAGGCCTCCTCTTCCGTTGCGAAGGTCAACCAAACGCCGTCGCCCGACACGGCATCTTTCCGCGCCACCGCTTTCTGGACAGTATGGCAGTCTGACGAATGCACCTTGGCGCGCTTGCGGCTTGCGCTGAGATTGAGCCAGAAAGGGCGCTCACGCAGATCATCTTGCCCCTGCTCCACCCCCACCGGATTCTCCGTTGCACGGGTCCTCTTGTATGCGTCAGACCGTTCAATGATCTTTTCCTCGCGCCAAACACGATCAGTCAGCCCCGCCGTCATCGCTGCCGTGATGGGTCGCTTCGGGCGATCGGGATCAATTCCCGTCCGAGCCCAACAGTAGTTCCTGTGCAGCATCCAGATGGCGATTTGGCGCTCGTGATAGGGCAACCGTTTGGAGAACGAATTTCTCTTCCTCCCGAAGCGGCTATTGGCCTGCCGCAGATGTCCATTCTCTCGTTCGATCCGCCAAGTATTGGTATCCTCGTAGCTAGGAGCGCCCTTGAGCTGCTTGCGCTTGGAGCCCATGTAGCGGTTCTTATCGTCGTAGACTTTCTCGAAGACGCCGGCATCGACCTCGTCGCCAAAAGCCAGTTCGATTGCATCCGGGTAAGCCACATGGCCATCGACAGCTAGTGACGGGCGAACGCGGAGTTCTCCGCGCTCATTTCGCGCAAGGCGTCGATTCACTTTTCGCATGAATGGAGTGGCGTCAGCTGCGCCACGTCCACCCACATGGTAGGCAAGAACGAGCTGAGAATCAGGGTCAATTGCGAGCCACGTCCACGTCACTCTTTCCCCGGCCACCCTTTGCTCGGGCTTATAGCCGTAATCATTCCTTCCAACGAAGGACCAAATCTCGTCGGCTTGGATAACGCGAGGCGTGACGGGACCGCTCTCTTCGTGAAAGCGAATAGCCATGTCGCCCACTTCGCGCACGATGCGGAACACAGTCTTGAAAGAAACACGAAATATCCGAGTACAGGCCCGGATGGAGACCCCCTCGCAAAGGGCGCGCAGGATCAAGGCCCGTGTTTCCAATGGCAGGATATTCAAATTCGCTCGTCCCCTTCCTGTAATCTTGCCCGAAACGGTCGACCCGACCCACTGGCTGTCGCCAAGCTCAAGCATCGATAGGTCGACGGTCGACCTCGACAAAGGCGAAATGTCTTTCAGCCTGTTTGAGTTTGACCCGAAGCTTGAAGTGATTTTGAACGATAATGTCGATGCCTTCGAGAAAATGGAACGTCTATCTGACGCAGTCGGCCCGGCCGTATTCCCAGATTACCTTCTGAAGTATATTCGTCGGACCTCACTATCGGGCTCTTCGACAATCGGCATTCACCCAGTCGCAGATATATCTGGCTATGCTGACGGACCGGACATCGACAAGGCAGCCATCACTCGTAAGCGCGGATTTTTTGGTAAGTCGCAGCGTGTCCGATTCCCGAACGCGATACACCACATCATGATCTTGAAGAACTCAGCTGGACGGGCGCGACTGCTTTATAAATTTCAAGGCTCGGTGCAATTTATTAAAAATAATGCACATGATTCCTGAGTACAAACTTTATCACGGCGCAGTTCTTGCAGAAATCGTGCAAGAACTGCCTTGCCCTGTGACGATTGACGAGTTGGCTGAGGAAGGACGGTTATCGTCCTACATACTTAATTACCACGTCGGCCTGCAAATTAAACATTCAACACAACGGCTGCGGCCTTGGTCATTTACATTCACCCCCGCTAACGTTTCCGAACTTCTCGACCTTCGCAGCCGGCATAGCGACGTGTTCATTGTCTTTGTAGGTGGTACACTTGGAATGGTGTGTATCTCGATCGAGGAAATGATCGAGATCATGGACGCTGGTGCCTCTGGACAGGTGTGGGTCAGGATCGACCGCCCGCGAGGCAAGTGGTTTTCGGTTTTTGGTGCAAAGGGTCAATTGGCCGCGAAGAAGCCTAATGGACTCGATTGCCTGCTCGAACGCCTGCAAGCACCAGAAACAAGCGCCTGCTCATAGGCTCTACGCAGCCGCAAAAGTTAAAACGGTCTCGGTTCTCATTCGCTTTGCCAGCGACACCCCTGTGGTAGGAAGGTAACGGCTGCCTTGCGGTAATTCACGTTCTGTGCGCGCAATTTCAGTCATTCCGAACAGGCGGGCAGCAGTCGCTACACCCTCATCGTTTTTGACAAACGTTCCTTTGAGGCAGGAGTTGCCGACAACGAAGGTCGCTTTGCTGTCGGGCTTTAGAACCCTCGCAACTTCAGATAACAATCGCCAAAGATCGTGAGCATACCGTTGGATCATGTTCGCGTGCCTGCTGCTCAGTTCAGCATCCGCTACCATTGAAGCGACAATTTCCCCGCTAGAAGCAATGAGCAAGTCCGAACCCATCCCTCGCTCCGCGCCTATGCTGCTAGAGCGAATTCCGCGCAGCTCGGGAATGGTCCATCCAAGCCACACCAATGCCAACCGATGGCCACGGAGATAATCGATAGCGTTGAGGTATGGAGGTGACGTCACGACGGCGTCGACTGACCTATCTGCGATCGATCCAAGATTGCGCGCATCGCCTAAGGTGACATCGACGTTGCCCTTCGGCGGAGCTTCGAGCAGCCGTCTCCGAATAGCATTCAGCGATCGATCATAGCCCGCAAAGACATCGTAGGGCGAGACCCTAGGAACTCGGTGAGGGCGGCTATGGGATGTGTCCCGTGCCAGAGACGCTGCTTGCTCCTTTGTAACGATAATTCGGCTCAGATTGAGACGAAGAATATCGACGGTGGCTTCTTCAGCAGGAGTGGTCGCGCTGAGCTTCATGTCGTGAAGTGCCGCCGCAAGTCGCATGAGATTAGACAGTTGCGGTTGGTCAAACCAAAAGGAGATGAAAGCCTTAGTCTCCTCATTGGCATCGATCCAAGGGAGGCTGGCCCAAACGGGAGAGTGAGCAGCGCGAGCAAGCAGGTCCCGGTAGCTAGCCGCAATGTCGTCATCTGATACGGTCGTTGTCCAGACTTTCGACATTAGAACGGCCAAAGGGTCAAGATCGAAACCTTGAGCAGACAGACCAAGGTCGCTTGCTTGACGCACGACGGTGCCAGAGCCGCTCATCGGGTCGAGTACGACATTGCCGGGCTTTAACGCGGATAAGCTGTTCAGAGCCAATCCCGGTGCCATTCGCGCGGGAAACGGGTGGATTGGTTTGGTCAAGCGGCCCCCGGGCATTTCATATTTATCACTGCGCCGCACGGTCGAGTTGGCAAAGCTGACGTGGTGTCTCGTCTCGATCACTTACCGAAGCAGGCGCGGCCGTTCTTACAATAGGTTTTCTGCTTTGCCCACCTCAGATGCGCTCCCCCTTCGGATGCAGAAGCACAGTCAATTTTCCCTAACGGTGCCCCCAAAATCCATCACCACCCAACATCAGACCCGCAGACTTCAGCCATTTCGGAGCGAGAACACCGACACCGCCCCGCCTGCGGCCACGCCCGGCGCGTGGGCGGGCCGGTCGATCAGGCAGTCGGCGGCGGCCAATGCGGTCAAAGCGGAGGAATCCTGCGATCCGGCGATCCGCACCGCCGCGCCCGCGCGCACGGCGCGCAGGAATTCCCGGCGCGGGCCGACTGCGGGCAGATCCTCGGCTGCGATCAGCCTTTCCCCACGGGGCAGCGGATCGGGATCGCCCTGCGCCGCGCGCACCAGCGGCAGGGCGAACAGGAAGGCGGTGACAAAGCTCGACACCGGATTGCCGGGCAGGCCGAGCACCACCTGCGGCTCGCCCGGCTTGGGACGGGTCGCCACCAGCAACGGCTTGCCGGGCTTGATCGCCACCCGCCAGAAGGCGATCGCCGCGCCCCAGGCGGCAAGCGCGGGCTTCACCAGATCGTGATCGCCCACCGATGCCCCGCCCGAGGTGATGACGATATCCGCCGCCTCGGCCTCAGCCAGCGCGGCGGCGAGGGCAGCGGCGCTATCGGGCACCGGGCCGATGCGCGTCACCTCGCAGCCCAGCGGCGCCAGCAGCGCGGCGATCATCGCGCCATTGCTGGCGGGCACCTGATGCGGGGCGCAATCGGCGGGATCGTGGGCAAGCTCGTCCCCGCTGTCGATCACCGCCACCCGCGCGCGGCGGGTTGCGACGATCTCCCCGCGCCCCGCCGCCAGTGCCAGCGCGATGCAGCCCGCCGTCATCCGCGTGCCTTGCGCCAGCAGCAGGTCGCCCGCGGCAAAATCAAAGGCGCGGCGGCGGATATGCTGGCCGGGCGGGGGGAGCGCGGCGGCGGTGAGGCTTTCATCCTCCACCAGCGCCTCCTCGCGCAGCAGCACCCGGTCCGCGCCATCGGGCATCACCGAGCCGGTCGAAATCCGCGCCGCCTCTCCCGCTGCGAGCGGGCCGGGGAACGGCGCGCCTGCGCGGCTTTCGCCGACGACGCGCCACGGACCGGCGCCGGGGGTGAGCGCGAAACCATCCATCGCGGAAAGGTCGGCGGCAGGCTGGGTGCGGGCGGCGCGCAAATCCTCCCCAAGATAGCGGCCGAGCGCGGCGTGCGTGGCGACGGCTTCGAGCGGCAGCAGCGGCGCGAGGGCAAGCAGGCGGGCCTGAGCATCCTCAAGGCCCAGCGGCGCATTCATTGCGGCGCGGCCCAGTCGCCCGACTTGCCGCCGGACTTGGCAATCAGGCGGACGTCCTCCAAAACCATTGCCTTGTCGACCGCCTTTGCCATGTCATAGATTGTCAGAAGCGCCACGCAAGCGGCTGTCATCGCTTCCATTTCCACGCCGGTCTTGCCGGTCAGGCACGCTGTGGCGGTCGCGCGGATTGCCGTGTCTTCAAAGGCGAAGTCGATGGTGACCGCGTCCAGCGCAAGCGGATGGCACAGCGGGATCAGCTCTCCGGTGCGCTTGGCGGCCATGATCCCGGCGATGCGCGCGGTGCCCAGCACATCACCCTTGGGGGCATTGCCTGCGCGGATCGCGGCGAGGGCTTGCGGCGACATGGTGATCCGCCCGGTCGCCACCGCGCGCCGGGCGGTCGGGGGCTTGGCGCCGACATCGACCATGCGGGCCGCGCCGCTATCATCGAGGTGGGTGAGTTTGGTCATGGGCCTCCCTATCCGTTCGCCTCGAGCGAAGTCGAGAGGTCTTGCATGGGTGTCTCGACTTCGCTCGACACGAACGGGCCTTGGCTATTCTGCGCCCAGCAGCGCGCGGGTGGCGGCCGCTATGTCGGGGCTGCGCATCAGGCTTTCCCCGACAAGGAAGGTGCGCACTCCGGCGGCTTCAAGCCGGGCGAGATCGGCCGGGGTGTTGATCCCGCTTTCGCCCACGATCAGCGTGCCTTCGGGCATGAGAGGGCTGAGCCTTTCGGTGATCGCGAGCGAGGTGGTGAAGGTTTTGAGGTCGCGGTTGTTGACCCCGATCAGGCGCGATTCGAGGACGCGGGCGGCGCGCTCCAGCTCGGCCTCGTCGTGGACTTCGACCAGCACGTCCATGCCCAGTTCGCGCGCCGCCGCCTCGATCTCGGCCATCGCGGTGTCTTCGAGCGCGGCGACGATGATGAGGATCGCATCGGCCCCGATGGCGCGCGCTTCACGGCATTGCCAGGGATCGACCATGAAGTCCTTGCGCAGCACCGGGAGGGTCGAGGCGCTGCGGGCGGCGACGAGGTAATCCTCGTGCCCCTGGAAATAGGGCGCGTCGGTCAGCACCGAAAGGCAGGCCGCGGCGCCTGCTTCATAGGCGGCGGCATGTTCGGCCGGGCGGAAATCGGCGCGAATCAGGCCTTTGGAGGGGCTCGCCTTCTTGATCTCGGCGATGAGGGCGTAGCTGCTGGCGGCGCGGCCGCGCAAGGCCGCCTCGAACCCGCGCGGGGGCGTCTGGGTGCGGGCGGCCTCGGCGAGCTGCGCGTCGCTGATGGCCAGCTTGCGCGCCGCGACCACTTCGCGCTTGGCGGCGCAGATTTCTTCGAGCTTGTTCACGTCAAAACATCCCGTTCGTGCTGAGCTTGTCGAAGCACCGTTCTTCCTCTTCGACTGGCAGATAAGGGGAAGTGCGGCCCTTCGACAAGCTCAGGGCGAACGGAAGGGGGGTTATCTGGCGAGGGCGATCCATTTTTCCAGCAGCGCCAACGCCGCCCCGCTGTCGAGCGCCTCGGCCGCCATCGCCGCCCGCTCGCGCCAGTCCGTGCCGCGCCCGGCCACCTGCAAGGCGCCTGCGGCATTGAACAGCACCGCGTCGCGGTAAGGCCCGGGGGTGCCCATCAGCAGCGCCTTGAGGGCGGCGGCGTTGTGTGGCGCATCGCCCCCCCGGATCGCTGCGATCGGGGCGTGGGGCAGGCCCGCCGCGCCCGCATCGACGCGCTCCATCACGAAGCTGTGGCCGGTCACCACCGCGACCTCGTTGCCGCCGGCAAGGCTGAGTTCGTCCAGCCCCTCATCGCCCGAGACGATCAGCGAACGCCCGGTGCCCAGCCGTGCCATCGCGCCCGCATAGATCGGCACATAGGCCGGCCGGGCGATGCCGATCAGCTGGCTGACGACCCGCGCCGGGTTCGACAGCGGCCCCATCAGGTTGAAGATCGTGCGCTTGGCGATCTTCTGGCGAATGGGCTGGATGCGCGCCATCGCCGGGTGGTGGTTCCTGGCAAAGAGAAAGCAGATCCCGATCTGCGCCAGCGTCTTTTCCGCCGTGCGCCCGGCCGCATCCATATCGAGCCCAAGGGCTTCGAGCGTATCGGCCGCCCCGGCCTTGGACGAGGCGGCGCGGTTGCCGTGCTTGGCGACCGGGACGCCGCAGGCTGCGACCACCAGGCTGACGGCAGTGGAGACGTTCAGGGTATGGTGCCCGTCGCCCCCTGTGCCGCACACGTCGATCGCGCCTTCGGGGGCGGGGACCGGGATCAGCCGCGCCCTGAGCGCGCGCGCCGCGCCCGCGATCTCGTCAGCGGTCTCGCCGCGCTCGGACAGGGCGATCAGGAACTGCTCGATCTCCGCTTCGCCGGGCGCGCCGTCGAGCAGCACGCCGAAGGCCGCTTCGGCCGCGGCCTCGTCCATCGGAGCGCCGATTTCGGGCAGCAGGCTCACGGGCGCAGCCTTTCGGGGAGCACCGGCTCCAGCCCGCACAGGCGGACGAAATTGGCGAGCAGTGCGTGGCCATGCTCGGTGGCGATGCTTTCGGGGTGGAACTGCACCGAATGGATCGGGAGCGAGGCGTGGCGGAAGCCCATACAGCTGGGGTGATCGCTGCCGGGCGTATCGGCATGGGCGTTCGCCACCAGCGCGGCCGGAACGTTCACCACTTCAAGGCTGTGATAGCGCGTGGCGGTGAAGGGGCTGGGCAGGCCGGCGAAGACCCCCGTCCCGTCATGCGTCACCGGAGACGTCTTGCCATGCATCAGCCCGCCGCGCTGCACGGTCCCGCCGAAATGCTGGCCGATCGCCTGATGGCCCAGACACACGCCCATCAGCGGCTTGCCCGCGTCCGCGCAGGCCGCCACCAGATCGAGGCTGATCCCCGCCTCGTTCGGAGTGCAGGGGCCGGGCGAGATCAGGAAACCCGCCGCATTGGTGCGCAGCGCATCGGCAGCACTCAGCGCGTCGTTGCGCTCCACCCGCACCTCGGCCCCCAGTTCCATCAGATAATGGACGAGGTTGAAGGTGAAGCTGTCGTAATTGTCGATGACGAGGATCACTCGCTTGCCTCCCCGCGCTTGCTTACCACGATGATCGGGCCGACGCGGCCCTTGTCCTGTCGGCCGCTTGCCGGATCCCACAGGCTGGAGACCTGCCCGTCGAGGTAGAGCGCGTTGGCGACCTTCACCTCGTCCCGGAAATAGCGCGCAAGCTGACCGAAACTGATTGGCGCATCGGCAATCACGAAATGCGCCTTGCCGCCCCCATCCACGCCCACCGCGTTGCGGATCGCGCGCGAAGGGCCATCGTCCTGCACATCGGGATGCAGCTTGCCGTCGATCAGCAGCAGCGGCCCGGACTGGGTGCCAAAGTCGGGCCGGTCGCCCACTGTCTCGAAAAAGGTGTTGCTGCCCAGCACCCGCCATGTCCCGCCCGAACCGAAGAACACCCCGTTGGGCTTCATGTAGAAATTGCCCTCGCCGGTCTCGCGGTTGAGCTCCTTCAACCGCTCCCCCTTTTCGACATAATAGCCGATGGGCTTCATATCATCGCCATACATGCCGCCGTTCATGGCAAAGGCGATGGTGGCCGGATCGACGCTGGCGGCAAAGGCGCTGAGCGACGCGAAGGGCTGCTTGTCCGGGCCGAGGTTCGCCAGCGTGATGCGGTGCTGCGCCGGATCGGCGATGCAGTGGGTCAGGGGCACGCTTTCGAATGTCACCGCGCGGCAGGCCGAATCCGCTGCGGGCGCGGGAGCGGCGGGGGAGGGAGCGGCCTCGCGCCTGGAGCCATCGAGATTGACCGTCACCACCGCTTCTCCCGCCGGGGCTTCCGAACAGGCGGCAAGCGCGAGGGCAAGGATCGCGGCAAGGGCGAGGGCGCGGATCATTGCCCGTAACCCGGATCGCCCGCCACGCGCACGGCTTCACGCGCGGCGGCGATCAGCGCGCCCGCCTTGGCGCGGCATTCGGCCAGTTCGTAATCGGGATCGCTGTCGGCGACGATCCCCGCGCCGGCCTGCACATGCATTACCCCGTCCTTGATCACCGCGGTCCTGAGCACGATGCACGAATCAAGACTGCCGTCAGGCGCGAAATAGCCCACGCCCCCGGCATAGGCCCCGCGCGTTTCAGGCTCCAGCTCGGCGATGATCTGGCAGGCGCGGATCTTCGGCGCGCCTGACACGGTGCCCGCCGGGAACCCTGCAAACAGCGCGTCGAGCGCATCCTTCGTGCCATCAAGCTGCCCCACCACATTGCTGACGATGTGCATCACGTGGCTGTAGCGTTCGATGGTGAAGCTGTCGGTGACCGTCACCGTGCCCGCCGCTGCCACCCGGCCCACATCATTGCGCCCCAGATCGAGCAGCATCAGATGCTCGGCCCGCTCCTTGGGATCGGCGAGCAGGCTCGCCTCGTTGGCGTCATCCTCCTCGCGCGACTTGCCCCGGGGACGCGTGCCCGCGATCGGCCGGATGGTGACCTGCGCCTCGCCCGCGGCATCCGGGCGCACGCGGACGAGGATTTCGGGGCTCGATCCGACCAGCGCAAAACCGGGCAGGTCGAGGAAATAGAGGAAGGGCGAAGGATTCACCCGCCTCAGCGCGCGATAGAGCGCCAGCGGGGGCAGGGTGAAGGGGCAGGTGAACCGCTGGGCCAGCACCACCTGAAAGATGTCGCCTGCCACGATGTAGTCCTTGGCTGCCAGCGCCATCGCCTTGTAATCGCCGGGCGCGATCACGGGGGCAAGCTCGGGCAGGGCATCCGGCGGGGGGCTGCGATCAGAGGCCGGGGCGGGGCGGGCGAGGCGGCTCAGCGTCGCGTCGATCCGCTCGCCCGCGCGGGCGATGGCGGCATCGGGGTCTGACGTTTCCCAGATCGGCGCGACGGCAAACAGCGCGTCGCTCAGCCGGTCGAAGACGAGGATCACCGTGGGCCGCACGAACAGCATGTCGGGCAGGTCCAGCGCGCTTTGCGGCGCGCGTGGCAGGGTTTCGACCAGCCCGATGGTCTCGTAACCGAAATAGCCAACGAGGCAGGCGAGCGCGGGCGGCAGGCCTTCGGGCATCGGGGCGATCCGGCAGGCCGCAGCCAGCGCGCGCAGTTCGGCAAGGGCATCGCCCCGGCATGGGGCAAAGGCGGTGCGGTCCGTGCGCCAGTCGCGGTTGATTTCGGCCGCAGCGCCGCCCGCGCGGAACACCAGATCAGGGTCAAGCCCGAGCAGACTGTAACGCCCGCGCACTTCGCCGCCCTCGACGCTTTCCAGCAGGAAATCGCCGCGCCCGGGCACGATCAGCCGCCGCGCCGCGCCGACGGGCGTGTCGCTGTCGGCGATGATCCGCCGCCACACCAGCGCGGCGCGGCCAGCGGCGAGGCTGGCGCGCGCGGCGGCGGCGTTCTCTGGCAGGCTGGCGGCACTCACGAAAGGGTCACACTGGGGCTCACTGCCCGCGCTCATTGGTCGCCGGAAAGCTGCTTGCGCACCGCGGCGATGGCCGGATCGTTGCGGGTGACGCCCAGTTCCTTGCGCATCGCGGCGGCGGCCTGCTCGCGATATTCCTCGCTCAGCGAGCGGCCGAGCTGCTGGCGGGTCTGCGCGATCAGCTGGCCTTCCTTGTCCAGCGGCAGGGTGCTGATGTCTTCCAGCGCGACGACATACCAGCCCAGATCGCGCGGCGCCTCCAGCGTCTTGGCCGTGCCCTCGGCCATGCTGAACATCAGCACCAGCGGCGGGGCGATCCGCTCACCCTGACGGGCGACCAGCTCGCGGCGCTCCAGATCAATCGGTTCACGCTCGAAACCGGGGCGGTTCTCCGCCGCCATGGCCTGAGCGAGTGGCGTCCCGGCGCGGACCTTGGCAAGGATGCGTTCGGATGCCTGCTTGGCCAGCACTGCCCCCTGCGCGCGCTTCCACCCCTGGACCGCCGCATCGCGCACCTCGGCTAGCGGCGGCGCAATCGCTTCTTCCACCCGCGCGACCTCGAAGATCACGAATTCCTGGCCGGCCGTCACTTCGGCCAGCTGGGGTTCGCTTTCCTCCATCTGGAAGGCAGTCGGAAGGATCGGGGCGAGCTGCGGCACGATCTGCAATTCGGGCCGCCCGAACGCCTGCCCGTCGGCGAGCAGCGGGGGCGTGGTTTCGACCTTCAGGCCATAGGTCTTGGCGACTTCGGCGAGCGCGGTGCCGCCGTCGATCTCGGCCTCGATCTCGGCGGTGAGATCGGCAATCGCCGCGGCGCGCTTTTCGGCGGTCAGGGCTTCGGTGATCTCGGGGGTTGCGGCGGCAAGGCTCTTGGCCGGAATCCGCTCGATCCGGTCGACGCGCGCGACATACCAGCCGAGCGCGCCCTGCGCTGGATCGACCGGCGCGCCTTCAGCCGTCTTGAAGGCGTTCTGCGTGAAGGCGAAGCTGATCTGGCCCGACATCTCCTCGCGGTCGCGCGCTGGGTAGGTCGTGTTCTTGAACCCGGCCTCGCGCGCCACCGATTCGAGCGATGCCCCGCTGCGGATGCGCTGGGCGAGCGCCTTGGCCGCGTCTTCGGTGGGCACCACGAAGGCGGTCACCACGCGCCGCTCGTTCGCCTGATACTGCGCGACATCGCGCTTGTAGCGCGCGGCGATCTCGGCCGCGGTCGGCGTTGCATTGACCTTGAGCGTGTCGGCGCCGAACACCGCAAAGCGCAAGGTGCGCCGCTCGGGCCGGATGAACTGGGTACGATTGTCCTTGTACCACGCGGCAAGCTGCGCCTGCGACGGCTCGCCTGCAGGCACGAAAGCGGTGCTGGGGATCAGCGCGATTTCGCCCTTGCGCTTTTCCAGCACCAGCGCGGCATAACGGCGCGCGATCTTTTCGGGCAGCACCGGCGCGGCGATTGCCGGGCGCAGCAATTGCTGCTCGATCAAGCCGGCCTCCAGATCGCGGCGGAAGATCGCATCGCTCAGCCCGCGCGATTGCAGCGCGGCGAGATAGGCCTTCTCCTCGAACTTGCCGGTCACACCCTGAAAGGCGGGGATCTTGAGGATTTCGCTGTTCACCAGATTTTCGCCCGCGCGCAGCCCGTAGACGCGCCCGTATTCGCCCACCGCGATGCGATCGATCAGCTGGTCGACCACCTCTTCGAAGGCCCCTTCGGCGATGAATTGCGGCATCGTGATGGTCGGGTTCTGCGCGCGCACCTGTTCGAGCGCATTGTTCGCCGCCACCGACAGATCGCCGATCGGGATTTCGGCATCGCCCACCACCGCCATCCGGTCGGTGTTGGCAACCCCGCCAAAGGTCGATCCGGTGATGTCGGACGCCGCGAAGGCCACGGCCATCAGCGCAAGGAACGCCAGAAAGATCGGCAGACCGATCCTCGACTGGAAAAAGCGGCGGAAAAAGGAAAGCATGAAGCGGAAGACCCAATCGCAAACTGGCAAGGCACAAAGCGCGGCTCACGGGAACCCCGCTCCGCCGGCAGGGCTTTAGAGGCCCTGCGACCGCGCGGCAACAGGTTCGGATGCGTTTTGACTAGCGGGGCGTCCTTCGCTAGCGGTCCCGCTCCCGGGGCGATAGACCAACCAGAGAATCGCAGGCTCCGGGGTCTAACCCTCTCTTATGTTTATGATGCAGGACAAGTCATGACCCGCCGGCCTTACATCGTCGGAAACTGGAAGATGCACGGCACCCGTGCGATGCTTTCCGAAGCGCGCACGATTGACCGTGCAGCGCAGCGCCACATGAAGGTCGAGGTCGCGCTCGCGCCGCCCTACACACTGATCCACCCGATCCACCGGGAGGCCGAGCAGATCGCGGTCGGCGCGCAGGATTGCCACCACGAAGCGGACGGCGCGCATACCGGGGATATCTCGGCAGCGATGATCGCCGATGCCGGGGGCAAGTTCGTGATTCTGGGCCATTCCGAAAGGCGTCAGGGCCACGGCGAGACGGACGCGCTGGTCCGCGCCAAGGCGCAGGCGGCGCTGGGGGCGGGCCTGCGCATTATCCTGTGCTGCGGCGAAAGCAGCCAGACCCGCGAATCGGGCGATGCGGTGGAGTTCGTCAAGCGTCAGCTTCAGGCCTCGTTGCCTGAACCGGCGAGCCTGCCCGCCGACATCGCCGACCGCCTGACTGTCGCCTACGAACCGATCTGGGCGATCGGCACCGGGACCGCCGCCACCACCGACGATATCGGCGAAATGCACGCAGCGATCCGCGCGCTGCTGGTCGACCTGTTGGGCGAAGACCACGGGCGCGAGGTGCGCATCATCTATGGCGGCTCGGTCAAGCCCGACAATGCGGCGGCAATCTTCGCCGTGCCCGAAGTGGGCGGCGCGCTGGTGGGCGGGGCGAGCCTGACTGCCGATACCTTCATGAGCATCGCACTCGCCGCGAGCGAGCCGTTCGAGAACTGATCCCGCAGCCTTGCGCCGCGCGGCGGGCTTGCCGCAAGGCCCTCCTGCGCCTACATGCGCGCCAGCACCACCACACGGGCGCGAGCCGCCCCAAGACGAGACGTCACGCCCATGTCCCTGTTCATCTTCCTCACCGTCATTCAGGCTCTGGTGGCCGCCGCGCTGGTCGGCACGGTGCTGATGCAGCGTTCGGAAGGCGGCGGGCTTGGCATCGGGACGAGCCCGGGCGGGGCTTTCGGCGCGCGCGGGGCGGCGGACTTCCTGACGCGCACGACCAAGTGGCTGGCGATGGCCTTCGTGGCGCTGGCGATCGTGCTGGCGGGGCTTGCGGTGCGGGAAAGCCGGGTGGGCGGGGTGACCTCGACGCTCAACCGCGATGTGCCCGCAGCCGCACCGGCGCGTGATCTGCTGGCGGACCCGGTGCCCGCTCCGGCCCCGGCCCCGGCTGAACCGGCGCCCGCTGTGCCCCCTGCCGAAACCGCGCCTGCCCAGTAGCAGCACGGGCGCAGCACCGCGCCGGCTTTTCGTTTTCGTCCTCTTTCCTACCGGGCCTGTGGACGGCGCACCCTGATCGCCGTCAATTCGCTTGCCCCGAATCCCTCCTATTGCTTAAGGCGCAAGTCCCATGGCGCGGTTCATTTTCATCACCGGCGGCGTGGTCTCCTCGCTCGGCAAGGGTCTCATGGCGGCATCGCTCGCGGCGCTGCTTCAGGCGCGCGGTTACAAGGTCCGCATCCGCAAATTCGACCCGTATCTGAACGTCGATCCGGGCACGATGAGCCCCTATCAGCACGGTGAGGTCTACGTGACCGACGACGGAGCCGAGACCGATCTCGACCTTGGCCATTATGAACGCTTCACCGGCGTTTCCGCGCGGCAGAGCGACAATATCACCTCGGGCCGCGTCTACCGCGATATCATCGCCAAGGAACGGCGCGGGGATTATCTCGGCGCAACCGTGCAGGTGATCCCGCACGTGACCGACGCGATCAAGGAATTCGCGCTCGCCGATCAGGGCGATCATGATTTCATCCTGTGCGAAATCGGCGGCACGGTGGGCGACATCGAATCGCTGCCCTTCATGGAAGCGATCCGCCAGCTCAGGAACGAGCTTGAACCGTGGCAGACGGTCAGCGTCCACGTCACGCTGGTGCCCTATATCAAGGCGGCGGGCGAGCTGAAGACCAAGCCGACCCAGCACTCGGTGCGCGAGCTGGCGTCGCTGGGGATCAAGCCCGACATTCTGCTGTGCCGCGCCGAACACCCCATCCCCGAAAGCGACCGCCGCAAGATCGCGCAGTTCTGCAACGTGCGGGCCGAGGCGGTGATCCCGGCCTTGGATGCGCCCTCGATCTATTCGGTCCCCCAGCAATATCATGCCGAGGGGCTGGACCGCGAAGTGCTGCGCGCTTTCGGCATAACCGATGCCCCTGCGCCCGATCTGTCGGCCTGGGAGGATGTGACCGACCGCCATTTCAACCCCGAAGGCGAAGTCACCATTGCGGTGGTGGGCAAATATGTCGGGCTTCAGGACGCCTACAAGAGCCTCAACGAGGCGCTGATCCACGGCGGGCTTGCCAACCGGGTGAAGGTCAACATCAAGTGGATTGACGCCGAAATCTTCGAGGGAGACGATGATGCCCAGATCGTCGCCGCGCTTGAGCCGATGCACGGCATCCTCGTCCCCGGCGGCTTTGGCGAGCGCGGGAGCGAGGGGAAGATTTCGGCGGTGCGCTTTGCCCGCGAGCGCAGCGTGCCGTTCTTCGGCATCTGCCTCGGCATGCAGATGGCCTGCATCGAAAGCGCGCGCGCGGCCGGTTTTGCCGGGGCTTCCTCAACCGAATTCGGCCCCACCGATACGCCGGTGGTGGGCATCATCACCGAATGGATGAGCAAGGAAGGTATCCAGAGCCGCGAGGAAGGCGGCGACCTTGGCGGCACGATGCGCCTCGGGGCCTATCCCGCCAGGCTCAGCCCCAACAGCCATACCGCGCAGATCTATGGCGGGGCGGAGGTGATCTCCGAACGCCACCGCCACCGCTACGAGGTCAACAGCGCCTTTATCGAGCCGCTTGAAAAGCAGGGTCTGATCTTCGCCGGCATGTCACCCGATGGGTTGCTGCCCGAAATTGTCGAGCGTCCCGATCACCCGTGGTTCGTGGGCGTGCAGTTCCACCCGGAGCTGAAATCGCGCCCGTTTGATCCGCACCCGCTGTTTGCAGGCTTCATTGCTGCTGCGCTCGAACAGTCGCGACTCGTTTGAGCAAAGTTGATCGCGGCCCGAGCGGGCTGCCTCTCGCGCCTTTGAGCCAGGATGCGGATGGAGGCGGACCAAAACGGGATTAGCAAATTATTGCAATACTTTATATCAAGCAAATCCCTGCCGAAGTCGTATCCTTACGAGTTTTGAAGATTGGTCTTGCGTGTTATTGCGGTTCCGCATTAGACGGACCCCGGTTTTCACGGTTTTCTAGGGAAAACGGCGCTACCCGGCGAAGATCGCTGCAAAGAGCGCGGCATTTTTCGGGGAGCTGTTTCGGCTCTGGATATGAGCTTGTCTGACCTTGTCCGTCTTCTGCGACCCGGACGGATAGGATCAGACGAGGCGGCGAAAGTCGCGGGGGCGGATCGCAAGGTCCGCCCCCTTTTAATCTAAGATCATGCCGCGCTGGCGGCCGCATCCCCTTCCGCATCGGACGAAGGCACGGCGGTCAGCGTCGCCGCTCCGCCGATGGCGATCTTGCGCGGCTTCATCGCGTCGGGCACTTCGCGCACCAGATCGATCACCAGCAATCCGTCAGCCAGATCGGCCCGCTCGACCCGGACGAAATCGGCCAGTTCAAAGCGGCGCTCGAACCCGCGATTGGCGATGCCGACATGGATCAGCTCCGCCACGTCGTCGGCTTCCTCGCGCTTGCGGCCCTGCACGACCAGCATGTTCTGCTGCGCGGTGATGTCGATATCCTGCGAGCGGAACCCCGCCACCGCCAGCGTGATGCGATATTCATCAGCGCCCCGACGCGAGATGTTGAACGGGGGATAATTGTCGCCCGCATTCAGCCGCGCCTGGTTTTCGAGCAGGTCGAAGAGGCGATCAAAGCCCACGGTGCTGCGGCGATAGGGGGTGAAATCGAAACGTGACATGTGCAAATCCTCCTTGATAGAGCAATCTGGTTCTTGCAGCGGGCCCGCCTCATGCAGCACCCGCCCTGTTTGCCCGGCGTTTCCCAAGACTGGCGAAACGCTGCGGCACGCCCTATCTGGTTTGGCGCGAGACGCTTTCAAGAGGTTTGCATGGCTCAGCCGCCGATCGACATCTATACCAAGTTCGCCTGCCCCTATTGCGTGCGCGCCAAACGTCTGCTGGCCGACAAGGGCGTAGAGTTCACCGAACACGACATTACCATGGGCGGTCCGAAGCGCGACGAGATGATGGCCCGCGCGCCCGGCGCGATGACGGTGCCGCAGATCTTCATCGGTGACACCCATGTCGGCGGTTCGGACGATCTTGCCGCGCTCGAACGCGGCGGCAGGCTCGACGCCCTGCTGGGTCGCTGATGCCGCGGATCGCCGTGCTCCAGATGTGCTCGGGGATCGAGCCGGAGGCCAATTTCGCCGCGATCCGCGATGCCGCCCATGCCGCGCAAGGGGGCGGGGCGGCGATGCTGTTCACGCCCGAAATGGCGATGCTGCTTGACCGTGACCGGAACCGCGCCGCGCCGCATCTACTGGCGCAGAACGCATCGCCTTACGTCGGCAAGTTCGCCCGGCTTGCCGAGGAGACCGGGGTGATGCTGGCGATCGGATCGATGGCGGTGGCGGCGGAGGAGGGCGGCAAAAGCGCCAACCGCGCAATGCTGTTCCGCCCCGGTCATGCTGCGCCGGTCACCTACGACAAGATCCATATGTTCGACGTGGACCTGGCTACGGGCGAAAGCTGGCGTGAGAGTAACGCTTATGAACCGGGGCGCGAAATCGTGACGGTGGATGACACGCCGGTCGGGCGGCTCGGCTTTGCGATCTGTTACGACATGCGCTTTCCCGCGCTGTTCGGCGCGCTGGGCGACCGGCGGTGCGATGCCATCGCGGTGCCCGCCGCCTTCACCCGGCCCACGGGGGCTGCGCATTGGCACGTGCTGCTGCGCGCCCGCGCGATCGAGGCGCAGGCCTTCGTCATCGCCGCAGCGCAAGTCGGCCAGCACGAGGACGGGCGCGAAACCTACGGCCACAGTCTCGTTGTCGATCCGTGGGGCGAAGTGCTGCTCGACATGGGCGGAGAGACGCCGGGCCTTGGCTTTTGTGACATCGACCTTGCCCGCATCGCCGCCGTGCGCGCGCAGGTGCCCGCCCTTGCCAACCGGCGTCAGATCGCCACATCCTGAGCTGCCATGATCGTCTACGACCTCTCCTGCAACCAAGGCCACCGTTTCGAAGGCTGGTTCGGCTCCTCGTCGGAGTTCGACGATCAGCGCGCGCGCGGGCTGCTGGAATGCCCGTCCTGCGGGTCGGCTGATGTTGGCAAGGCGCCGATGGCTCCGGCCGTCCCTGCCAAGGGCAATGCGCGTCAGGAGGTGCTTCCCCCGGCTGCACCCGCGCCTCAGCAACTGGCCAATGCCCCTCTGCCGCCCAAAGTCCAAGAGGCCTTCGCCGCACTTGCCAAGGCCCAGGCCGAGGCGCTCAAGCACAGCACCTGGGTGGGCGACAAGTTCGCTGAGGAAACCCGCAAGATGCATTATGGCGAGCGCGACGAAGCCCCCATCCACGGGCAGGCCAGCCTCGCCGAGGCGAAGGCGCTGATTGACGAGGGGGTGCCTGTCGCCCCGCTGCCATTCCCGGTGGCGCCGCCCGACAAACTCAATTGATTGGCAGGCGCTGGCTGCTATGAACCGGCGCGGGACCCCGTAGCTCAGCCGGATAGAGCACCAGATTCCTAATCTGGGGGCCGCGCGTTCGAATCGCGCCGGGGTCACCATCGGCACGCTGATGCGGCGCACGGCTTCCCTTGTGACAAGGATTTCTGCGCATTGCGGCGCATGGGACTTGCAGGCACGCGGCAAGTGTGATTCTGTCATCCGGTCAGCAGGGGATCACAACGGAACATGCGCAAATCGGCACCCGACAACAGGCTGAAGCGCGTTGCGGCGCTGGCGGCGCTGTTGCTGCTTGCCGGGCTCGCGGTCGCTGGCCCCACAGGCCTGCTCGCCTGGAGCGAGAATGCCGCGGCGCTCAAGACGCGCGAGGCGGAAATCGCCGCGCTCACCGCCAAGCGCGATGCGCTGCGCAACCGCGTGATGCTGCTCGACCCCGAAGCCGCCGATCCCGATCTTGCCAGCGAACTCGTGCGCGACAAGCTGGGCGTCATGCGCGAGGATGAGGTGGTCGTCACGCTCGACGCGGAATAGCGCGGGTCCGCAAGGGGGCGCTGTTTCAGAAACCGAAAACGAATGACCGTGCCGATGTTTTCGATAGCCTGATTTCGTATGCGTTGGCCTATTCCGCTACGGCTTGGCGTTGCGCCCGCGCAGCCTTGCTGCCTATAGACCGTGTTGCGCTTCTCCTCCCCATGAGCGCGCCAGAGAGAGGGATACTTGTCTTGGCCAAACAGCCTGCGAAAAAAGCCGCCAACTCCGTGGAGGATGGCGATTTCAGTCTCCATTCGCTTCAGGATACCTTCGTTGCCAACCGGCGCTATGCCGCTTCGCAAGCGGAGATGCTGGAATTCTACCGCCAGATGCTGCTGATCCGGCGGTTTGAAGAGAAGGCGGGCCAGCTTTACGGGCTGGGGCTGATCGGCGGGTTCTGTCACCTCTATATCGGGCAGGAAGCGGTCGCCATCGGGCTTCAGAGCGCGCTCGATAATGATCGTGACAGCGTCATCACCGGCTACCGCGATCATGGCCACATGCTCGCCTACGGGATCGATCCCAAGGTCATCATGGCCGAGCTGACCGGCCGCGAATCCGGCATTTCGCGCGGCAAGGGCGGGTCGATGCATATGTTCTCGACCGAGCACAAGTTCTACGGCGGCCACGGCATCGTCGGCGCGCAGGTCGCGCTGGGCGGGGGGCTGGCGCTGGCGCACCAGTACAACGAGGACGGCGGGCTGTGCCTTGCCTATTTCGGTGACGGCGCGGCCAACCAGGGCCAGGTTTACGAGACCTTCAACATGGCCGCCTTGTGGAACCTCCCCATCGTCTTCGTGGTTGAGGATAACCAGTACGCGATGGGCACCGCGACCAAGCGATCCTCCGCTGAAACCCGTTTCTACCGCCGCGGCACCGCGTTCCGGATTCCGGGGATGGAAGTGAACGGCATGGACGTGCTCGAAGTGCGCGCCGCGGCCGAAGTCGCCTTTGCTCATGTGCGCGCAGGCAAGGGCCCGGTGCTGATGGAGTGCAACACCTATCGCTATCGCGGCCATTCCATGTCCGACCCGGCCAAATATCGCACCCGCGAGGAAGTGCAGGAACAGCGCGAACAGCATGACCCGATTGAGGGGCTGAAGAAGACCCTGATCGACGCCGGCAAGACCGAGGATGAGCTGAAAGCCATCGACAAGGCGATCCGCGCGCAGGTGGCCGAGGCCGCCGATTTCGCCGAAACCTCGCCCGAGCCTCAGCCGGGCGAACTCTATACCGATGTTCTCGTGGAGGAGTATTGAGCCATGGGGATCGAGTTGAAGATGCCGGCCCTCTCGCCGACGATGGAGCAGGGCACGCTCGCCAAGTGGCTCAAGGCCGAGGGCGACACCATTCAGCCCGGTGACATCATCGCCGAGATCGAAACCGACAAGGCGACGATGGAATTCGAAGCCATTGATGAAGGCGTGCTGGAGAAGATTCTGGTGCCCGCCGGGACCGAGGATGTAGCGGTGGGCGCGGTGATCGCGCTGATCGCGGGGGAAGGGGAGGCGGCTGCGCCTGCGCCTGCTCCGGCTGCCGAACCGGCGCCTGCTCCGGCCCCGGCCCCGGCCCCGAAGGCGGATAAGCCCGCCGCTGCCGCCCCCGCCGCCGATCCCACCATCCCCGACGGCACGACCTTCACCAGCACCACCGTGCGCGAGGCGCTGCGTGATGCCATGGCCGAGGAAATGCGCGCCGATCCCCGCGTTTTCGTGATGGGTGAGGAAGTCGCCGAATATCAGGGTGCCTACAAGGTCACGCAGGGGCTTCTGGCGGAATTCGGGCCGAAGCGCGTGATCGATACCCCGATCACCGAATATGGCTTTGCCGGGATCGGCACCGGCGCGGCGATGGGGGGCCTGCGTCCGATCGTCGAATTCATGACCTTCAACTTCGCGATGCAGGCGATCGATCACATCATCAACTCGGCCGCCAAGACGAATTACATGTCAGGCGGCCAGATGCGCTGCCCCATCGTGTTCCGCGGCCCCAATGGCGCGGCTTCGCGGGTGGGCGCGCAGCACTCGCAGAACTACGGGCCGTGGTATGCGAGCGTGCCGGGCTTGATCGTGATCGCGCCCTATGATGCCGCCGACGCCAAGGGCCTGATGAAAGCCGCGATCCGCTCCGAAGACCCGGTGGTCTTCCTTGAGAATGAGCTGGTCTATGGCCGCAGCTTCGATGTGCCGGATGTGGACGATTACGTCCTGCCCATCGGCAAGGCGCGGGTCGTGCGTGAGGGCAAGGACGTCACCATCGTCAGCTACTCCATCGGCGTGGGCCTGGCGCTCGATGCGGCCGCGACGCTGGCGGGGGAGGGGATCGATGCCGAGGTAATCGACTTGCGCACGCTGCGCCCGCTCGACCGGCAGGCGATCCTCACCAGCCTTGCCAAGACCAACCGCCTGATCATCGCCGAAGAAGGCTGGCCGACCTGCTCGATCGCCAGCGAAGTCGTGGCGATCTGCATGGAGGAGGGTTTCGACCATCTCGATGCGCCGGTCCTGCGCGTGTGCAACGAGGATGTGCCGCTGCCCTATGCGGCGAACCTTGAAAAGCTCGCGCTGATCGACGCTGCCCGCATCGCTGCGGCGGCGCGCAAGGTGTGCTATCGGTAGAGGCCAGAGCCCGGGCGGTTCGCGCCGCCCGGGTGTGGTTCAGGTGGGCCGAGCGGCCGAATAGGTCGAACAGCGCGCCACCGGTCCGCCCGCGTGGATCTTGGTCAGATCGCGGTTGTCACGCACGTTGTAGGCGGCGGTATAGACGATTTCCTGATCTTCGAAGAGGTTGATCGGCGTCAGCGAATCGAAGGTGTACGACACCTCGACGAACATCACCGCGGTGCCCGGCGATGAGGTGATGTAGCGTCCGGGCTCGCCCATGCCGGGGAAGGTGGTCCCGGTCTTCCCGTCACCTTCGACCCCGAAACTGGAATCATATTTCTTCGCCCCACGGCACCGCTGCCAGGCGATCCACTGACCACCCTGTGCATTCTGCTGCAAGCTGGAGATGATGATCCGGCCCTTGCCGAAGATATCGATCCCCCGCCCCAGCTTTTCCGCGCCGATCAGCGTTTCGGCGATGTCCGCTTCGAACACGCGCCGCTGGGTCAGCACTTCGGTCTCGCCGACGCGCGAGGCGTTGTCTGCCACCTGCATCGCGATCTGGCTGACCTGAAGGTGCGTGATCACCATGTAGGACGTATCGGTCCCGAGCATCCCCATGCCCAGCACCAGCGGCCCGCCAAAGGCGAATTCGAGATAGGCCACGCCGGAATTGTCATCGGCAAGGCAGCGGCCCAGTTCGCGCGCGGCACTGCGCAGCGCATCAAGCGTTCTTGTGGTCATCAGCAAGTCCTCGATGTGGCGGAGCGATCCTGCTCGTCGTAAGGCTGGTTGCGAAGCACTGTGGAAACTTCCAGACGGACATCCTTGGGCACCCCAATCATTCCCGAAATCGGGAACATGCGCGGATAGGTGATGATCGCAGTATAGAGCACAGCGTCACGCGCCCCCCCGATGCCGTCCTTGCCGCGATCAGCGTCCCAGCGGCCGTTGTCGTTGTCGTCGATGTAGGTTTCGCCCGGATCGCAGACGCGGTCGTTGTTGCCGCCGATCACCTCTTCAGGCTCGGCAATGTCCGAAAAGTCGAAGTGGGAAAGCTTCTCGAACTCGATCGTCGCGCTCTTGGGCACCACCTGCCTGATCTGGGCGCGCACCTTGGCATCGACCACCTGCATGCGGCTGTTGGCGTTCTCAAGTGTGAGCTGACGGGCCGCGCGCTGCATTTCGCCGTGCACCAGCGAGTTGGTGTATTGCGTGTGGGCAACGTCGAACAGGCCCATGATCATCAGGAACAGCACCGGGGCGACGACGGCGAATTCGACGGCCGTCGCCCCGCTGGTGTTGCGGCCAAGACGATGCATCCATCGCCCCGACGATGGGACCACGCCGATCACGAGGTAATCCTCAGCGCCGCGATCTTCTGCGCGATCTCCTGGAAAGCGGAGTTGAGCGCAGCGGAATCGTTGGCCTGATAATCCCGGCCCGGGCTGGCGCAGGTTTTCAGGTTGCTGGTCATCGAGGTGCCGAACGCGACCACCCACACCGTAATGCCTTCGGCCTTCGCGGTGTTGCAGATTGCCTGAAGGCGCGCGGCGCGGCGGGTCGACTCGCGGCCTCCGTCACCATTACCCGTCACGCGGCGGTCCCACCACTCGATCCCTTGCGTCGAATAATTCTCGACGTTGGTGACAAGCAGACCGTCGGTCATGAACACGATGTGGCGCGAGATCGCATCGCCGTTGGGCGCGAATTCGTTCTCGGTGCGGAACAGGCCGCGCGGCGAAGCGAAGCGCACACCCCACAGCATGCCGATATCGTGATAGGTGTTGCCGCTGGGCGTGAGGTTGTTGACATAGTTCTGAAGGTCGGTGCGAGCGATTTCGGCCAGCTTGCGCGCCGGGCGCGGGCAAACCCAGCCTGGGCGGGCCTGACCCGTGTTCGTGTCGCGCCAAGCGGTGATGCGGTTGTTGGCCGCATCGCGCCGTTCCCACACCAGACGGTCGAGCGCGGGCTTCCACCGCTGTGCCTCGTTGATCGGCAACAGGTTGACGTTAAGATCGTGCGCCTCGGGCGCCACCGGGGCGTAATTGCCGTTGGGGTCCATCCACACCGGCTCTTCGATGCAACCGCTCCAGGTGTGCGTTTCCATCGCACCATTGGTTCCCGTGGGCAGGCTGATCCGGTTGTCGTCATACAGCGTCGACAGGTTCACCGTTTCCCACCCGGCGGGGCTGCGCGGCGGATTGACGACGTCGCAGGGCGTATCGTCGCTGGTATCGACCTCGCAGTAACGCCAGTCGACGAACTGCGCGTTCACGTCCGCAGCGGTGGCTGGGCGTGTCTTGCGCACCCGCCCGCGGCAGCCGGCCTGATTGTTGGACGAGCCTCCGCTCCATTGGCCGGTGACGAACTCGGTCGGCGCGAACACCTGCCAGGTCTGCGCCACGCCGCTGACGGTGACAGTGTAACTGCGCGGCAGGGTGTTGAAGCAGAAGTTTTCGGCGCTGGTCCGGTTGCTGCCGTCCGTGCGGAAGCGGTAGTGATCGATGTTGGTCGAATTGAACCGATTGGTGGCACGCGGCAACCATTCGACCTGATCGGAAATCAGGATCGGATCGCCAATCTCGCGCACGTCAGGTTGCGCTTCGTTGGGGAAGTTGGCCGGAGCGAAACGCGCAACACGGGCCTGATAGGTGTGCCGGGTCGCCATGAAGTTTTGCGGGATCGAAAAGCCGACATTGACCTGCTGCGAATAGGGCACAAATCCGTAGCGCACCTGTGCGCTGTCCGATGTGGCATCCTCTACCGTGTCGTAAAAGTTCATAACCGCCGAGCGCAGCCCGACGATCTTCGATCCGGGGCCGGCACCGCAATCCGAACCGTTCGGACATTCCGCCATCGAACCGGTTGTATCGAGCACGAACATGATGTCGGTGTTGGAGATGTTAATTTCGGCGGTGCAACTGACTTCCAGCTCGAAATCCTCGAAACCGAAGACATCCATCAACGTGGTGTCGAGCGTCCCGCTCGCCTCGCCAATCACCACGCCTTCGCCGTTGCTGGTGTAATCGCGCTCCAGCCCGTCCAGGCCGAACATGCCGCCGCGGAAGTTCTGATCGAAGAAATTGAGCCCGATCGTCTTGTGCGACTGATTGAAGGTATCGTCGGTCATCGCCCGGCGCGATGCCAGGGCGCCAGCGTCACAGGCCGCCTGCAAGCGCGACAGCGTCATGTAGTAACGGCTCGCGTCAACCCCGCTGCCCACCATCGCCATAAGCGGGAACAGTGCTGCTGCGCAGATCGCGAGTGTGTTGGCGGTCCGGTCGTGCAGCAGCCCCTGCATGAACGACGTGTCGGCCTGTGTGTCTCGCCCCATTGCTCGATGCCTTTCCCCCTGTCGTCCTCGCCAGAATTGCGCGGACAGTCCGGATGCAGCATTCGCCATTAATTCACTCTGGTAAGCGGATTGCCAAAGAGCTTGGTTAACAATGTCCTAATGGCCGCCGGGCGCATCTGTTTCGCTCGGGCGTGCCGGGACGGGACACCTTGCCGACACTTTTCTTGCCAACGGCGCAAATGCGCCGCTAGGCGGCGGTGTGGTGAACGATGACAAGCGCGAAATTCTGCCGCCGGAAGCGGAGCTGGCGCTCGCCTGGAGCGGCCAAATGGTTCGCGGGCCGTTAAGCATGGCTCTTCAGCTTGATCGGCGGCTTGCCGGAATTGTCCGGCGCACGGGCGAGCCGATGCTGGGCCAGATGCGGCTGGCGTGGTGGCGCGATGCGCTCGGCAAGCCGGTGGCGGATCGGCCGCGCGGGGACGTGGTGCTCGATGGTCTGAGCCAGCACTGGCAAGGGCGGGAGGCGGCGCTCACGGCGCTGGTCGATAGCTGGGAGGTGCTGCTGACGACCGAGCGTCTGGGCCAGGCAGAGGCTCACGCGTTCGGCACCGGGCGGGGAGCCTTCTTTGCCGCACTCGCTCCTGAGGAACCGCCGGAACGACTGGAAGCGGCGGGGTTCCGCTGGGCTATTGCCGATGCCGCTGCTGCGATCTCCGATCCGGGGGAGCGCGCGGTGCTGATTGCGGCGGGGCTGGCGCTGGGCGACCGCGGCGGGCGCATGTCGTATGGCATGCGCGGGGTAGCCGTGCTGGAGGCGCTGGCGCTGCGCGCATTGCGACGCGGGGGGCGGCCGCTGATGGAAGGGCGGGGCGCTTCGCTGACAGCTCTGCGGGCCGCTATCTTTCGGAGCTGATTGGGTATATTCGCCCCATCCGGTGTAAATGACGAAGGGGGGCACACCCTTGCGACAGGCGGTGCTGGGAGTTTTGGGGGGCCTTGTGCTCGCCGGGGTCGGGGTGTTCTGGTGGCAAGGCCGTGCCGCGGTGGAGCAGAACGCGCCGCCTCCGCCGCCCGCCATGTCCTCGCCCGATCCCGATACGCTGCCGCTCGCCGATCCGGGCAGCATGAAAGGGCCCGCACCCCCAGAGCTGAGCGAACTCAGCCGCGAGGAACAGCGGTTCTTCCGCTATGATCGCAACCGCGACCGTCTGATAACCCGCAACGAAATGCTTTCGAGCCGGACAGAGGCGTTCCGCGCGCTCGACAAGGACGGCAACAACCTCCTCACCTTTGAAGAATGGGCTGTGGCGACGGTTCAGCGGTTCGAAAAGGCGGACGGCGACCGCGATGAGCGCCTGACCCCGCGCGAATTCGCCACCACGGCGCCAAAGCCTGCGGCGAAGAAACCGGGCTGCAAGTGCTGAAGGTTTACGCCGCCACGGTTTCGCGCCCGGCCGCGATCCACTGCGCAAGGTCCGTCTTGGCGCGCGCGGTGTAGGCTTCCTTGCGCACCTTCTTGCCGACCTCGTGGAGCGGCGGGAACAGGCCGAAATTGACGTTCATGGGCTGGAACGTCTCAGCCTCGGCGTCGCCCGTGATGTGGCTCAGCAACGCGCCCAGCGCGGTCGTGGCGGGGAGGGGCCGCCACGCCCGTCCCGCCAACTCCGCCGCCGTCATCAGCCCCGCCACAAGCCCGATGGCGGCGCTTTCGACATAGCCTTCGCAGCCCGTCACCTGCCCGGCAAAACGGATATGCGGCGCGGCCTTCAGCCGCAGCTGGCGGTCCAGCACTTGCGGCGAATTCAGGAAGGTGTTGCGGTGCAGCCCGCCCAGCCGCGCGAATTCGGCGTTCTCCAGCCCGGGGATGGTGCGGAACAGCTCCACCTGCGCTGCATATTTCAGCTTGGTCTGAAAGCCCACCATGTTCCATAGCGTGCCGAGCTTGTTGTCCTGCCGCAGCTGCACCACCGCATAGGGCCAGCGCCCTTGCGGAAATTCGGGCGTCACATCGAAAGGATTGTCGAGCCCGACGCCCTTCATCGGACCATAGCGCAGCGTTTCCACCCCGCGCTCGGCCATCACTTCGATCGGCATGCAGCCGTCGAAATAGGGGGTGTCCTTTTCCCACTGCTTGAATTCGGTCTTCTCGCCCTCGATCAGGCCCTTGTGGAAGGCGAGATACTGCTCGCGCGTCATCGGGCAGTTGATGTAATCGCCGCTCTCGTTCGAGGCTTCGGTGCGCTTGTTCCAGCGCGACTGGACCCAGACCTTGCTCATGTCGATGGAATCGCGGTGGACGATCGGGGCGATGGCATCGAAGAAGGCGAGGCGTTCGCTGCCCGTCGCGCGCACGATGCTGCCCGCGAGCGCCTCGGCGGTCAGCGGCCCGGTGGCGACGATGGTGAGGCCGGCGGCGGGCAGGGCGTCCACCCGTTCGCGCACGATAGTGACATTGGGATGCTGCGAGAGCGCCTTCTCGACCTCGGCCGAAAACACATCGCGGTCCACCGCCATCGCGCTGCCTGCGGGCACCTGTGCGACATGCCCGGCGCGCATGATCAGCGAATCCAGCGCGCGCATTTCATGGTGCAGCAGCCCAACCGCATTCTTCGTATCGTCGTCCGAGCGGAAGGAGTTGGAGCACACCAGTTCGGCAAGGCCATCAGTCTGGTGGGCCGGGGTCATATCCCCGCTCCCGCGCATCTCCGACAGGCGCACTTTCACTCCGGCCTGCGCCAGCTGCCAGGCCGCCTCGCTCCCGGCAAGGCCGCCGCCGATGATGTGGACATCGTGATTTGTCGTGCGCACCGTCATGGCGGGGCTGGTAATTGCGTGATAGCCCGCCTGCAAGCCCCCGGCAGATGCGGGACAGGGAACGGACGCCATGGCAAGAGAGGCATTGATCGAACAGCGGCCGTGGCTGCTGGCCAGTATCGCCGCTGCAACCGCATTCTATTTCCTGCGCGACAACCCGGTGGGGGAAGGTTTGTGGGGCCTGGTCGCCAAAGGGGCCTCGGTGGGGTTGCTCGCGATCTATGTGGTGATGCGCGTGCCACAGGGGCGGCGCGGCGCGGACGGGGCGCTGCTGGTGACCGCACTCGCGCTGGCATCAGCGGGAGATGTAGCGATCGAGCTCGACTTCCTGATCGGCGGCGCGCTGTTTGCCGCCGCCCATTGCGTTGCCGTGGCGCTCTATCTGAAGAACCGCCACAAGCGCCCTTCGCCAACGCAGAAGGCGATCGGCCTTGCGCTGCTGATCGGCACCCCGCTGGTGAGCTACATCCTGAGCGGTGAGGGACAGATTGCCGTCTATGGCGCCTTCCTCGGCGCAATGGCAGCTGCGGCATGGATGAGCCACTATCCGCGTTACCGGGTCGGCACAGGGGCGGTGCTGTTCGTGCTGAGCGACTGGCTGATTTTTGCGCGGATGGGCACGATCAATCTCGAACCCCTCCCCACGGTGCTGATCTGGCCGCTATATTATGCTGGTCAGTTGATGATCGCGACCGGGATTGTGCAATGCCTGCGCGGTGAACAGCCCGTCAGGTGAGGTTCTGCCGCATTTTTGAGCAGCAAAAAAGCGGGCAATCGGCGCTGTCCCGATTGCCCGCTTTTTAAGCACCTTGGCGGCAGATGCCCTACGCGCCGTCTGTTGCGGTGCCGCCTGAAAGTTCCGCCGCGATCGCTTCCTCGGCCGGGTTCTCGGGCTCGGGTGTCTCGTCGATCAGCGCCGCGCCGACAATGTGTTCGCCCCGCGCGACATCGAAGATGCGAATGCCCGACGAACTGCGCCCGGAGATGCTGTAGCCCTTGAGCGTCTGGAACCCGCCTTCGATCAGGTGCCGCAGGTCGATGCCCAGCCGGATCAGCTTGGCCTGATCGGTCACCAGCATCAGCTGCGAGCCGTGCTTCACCGGGAAGCTCGCCACCACCGGGCCGTTGCGTTCGGGGTTGCTCTCGGGCGTGCCGATATTGGTGATCCCCTGACCGCCGCGCGCCGTTTTGCGGTATTCATAGGCCGAGGAGATCTTGCCATAGCCATTGGCGGTGATGGTGAGGATGAACTCCTCGCCCTCGGCCATCGCCGCTTGTCTGTCGGCGGGCAGGGTGGGTGCGGCTCCGTTGTTCTTCCATGCCGCCGCGCGCAGATAAGCCTCGCGGGTTTCGATATCGGCGGTCAGCGGATCGAGCACCGCCATGGAGACGACCTTGCCGCCTTTCCTGAGGCTCATCCCGCGCACGCCGATCCCGGTGCGGCTCTTGGTTTCGCGCGCGTCGGTGGCGGCAAAGCGAATCGCCTTGCCGCTGTCGCTGGCGAGGAAGATTTCCTGTTCCTCAGTGAGCAGTTGCACCCCGATCAACCGATCGCCCGATCCTTCCACAAAGCCCATCGCATATTTGCCCGCGGTGGGGATATTGGCAAAGGCATCCATCGAATTGCGCCGCACCATGCCCTGTTCGGTCGCAAAGACGATGTTGAGGTTGGCCCAGGTCGCCTCGTCCTCAGGCAGGGGCAGCACGTTGGTGACACGCTCGTCCTCGCCCAGCGGCAACAGGTTGACCATCGGGCGGCCCTTGGTGGTCGGACTGCCCTCAGGCAGCTTCCACACCTTCATGCGGTAGACCCGGCCGGTGTTGGTGAAGAACAGCACCGGGTTGTGGGTGCTGGTCACGAACAGCTCGACCACGGCGTCCTCGTCCTTGGTCGCCATGCCGCTGCGGCCCTTGCCGCCGCGCCCCTGTGCCCGGAAGGCGTCAAGCGAGGTGCGCTTGATGTAGCCGCCGTGAGTGACGGTGACGACCATCTCCTCGCGCTCGATCAGGTCTTCATCCTCCAGCCCATCCCAGGCAGGCGCGATTTCGGACAGGCGCGGGGTGGCGTAAGTAGCGCGGATTTCGGTCAATTCGTCGCGCATCACGCCGTATAGCTTCACCCGGTCAGCCAGGATCGACAAGTATTCCTCGATGGAAACAGCAAGCGTTTTCAGCTCGCCCCCGATCTCGTCGCGCCCCAGCGCAGTCAGGCGGTGGAGGCGCAATTCGAGGATCGCGCGCACCTGCCGTTCGGAGAGGCGATAGGTGCCGCCTTCCTGCTCGGCATCGGGCTCGATCGCTTCGACCAGCCGGATATATTGCGCGATGTCGCCGATCGGCCACTCCTTGGTAAGCAGCCGCGCGCGCGCTTCGGCGGGGTTGGGGGCGGAGCGGATCATCGCCACCACCTCATCGAGGTTCGACACCGCCACGACCAGACCGAGCAAGATGTGCGCCCGCTCCCGCGCCTTGGCGAGTTCGAACTTGGTGCGCCGGGTGATCACTTCCTCGCGGAAGGTAATGAAGGCCTGGATGAAATCGCGCAGCACCAGCGTTTCGGGCCGACCGCCGCGGATCGCCAGCATGTTGGCCGGGAAGCTCGATTGCGCCGGGGTGTGCCGCCAGATCTGGTTCAGCACCACCTCTGGCGTGGCGTCACGCTTCAGGTCGACCACCACGCGCACGCCTTCACGCGAACTTTCGTCGCGGATGTCGACCACGCCTTCGATGCGCTTGTCCTTGGCGGCTTCGGCGATCTTTTCGACAAGGCCGGATTTGCCGACCTGGAACGGGATCGAGGTGAACACGATGCTCTGCCGGTCATTCCGGCCGGTCTCGATCTCGTGACGGCACCGCATCAGGATCGACCCGCGCCCGGTGGTGTAGGCCTGCCGCGCGCCGTGGGTGCCCAGAATGAGCGGGGCGGTGGGGAAGTCGGGGCCGGGGATATACTGGATCAACTCCTCCGAGGTGATCGCCGGATTGTCCATGAAGGCAAAACAGGCGTCGATCACTTCGCCCAGATTGTGCGGCGGCACGTTGGTCGCCATGCCGACCGCGATCCCGCCCGCGCCGTTGACCAGCAGGTTGGGGAAGCGCGCCGGGAGCACCGTCGGCTCGCGCCGGCTCCCGTCATAGTTGTCGGCGAAATCGACCGTGTCCTTGTCGAGATCGTCAAGCAGGCTGTTCGCCACCCGCGCCAGCCGCGCCTCGGTGTAGCGCATCGAAGCGGGGGGATCGGGGTCCATCGAGCCGAAATTGCCCTGACCGTCGATCAGCGGCACCCGCATCGACCAAGGCTGCGTCATCCGGGCGAGCGCATCGTAGATCGCGCTGTCGCCGTGGGGGTGGTAGTTGCCCATGACGTCGCCGACGATCTTGGCGCTCTTACGGTAAGGCCGCCCGGCGACAAAGCCGCCTTCCTGGCTGGCGAACAGGATACGGCGATGCACAGGCTTCAACCCGTCGCGCACATCCGGCAGCGCGCGGCTGACGATCACGCTCATCGCGTAATCGAGATAGCTCGTCTTCATCTCGTCGACGATGTCGATGCGGTCGAAACCGCCGATCGGGCCTGCGGGAGGGGAATCGATGATGTCGCTGTCGTCGCTCAACTGAGGTCCGTTTCTGTTCGAGTGGTTCGCGCCGCGCGGGGCGGGGCCGGGCCATGCATCACGGCCGGACCGTGTTGATTTAGGCGCTCCTTCCGGTTTTCGCCACTATGCCGCCGGAACACAATGCGAACGCCGGTGTCTTTTTCCACATTTGCAGCCTGTGCCGGGCACGGGCACCCCGGCGATGTTCAAAGGCCATTCAGCACGGCCTGCCTAGCGGGAATTGCAAATCCTGTTCGAGCCGTTCAAAGGCTGGAACGGTGAACGGGCAGTGCGCGCGCCACAGGCGGCGCGTGGCTGCGCTAGTTGTGGAGGATGCAGTGATTCAATCGTCTTCGCCCCGTCGTCAGGGTCGTCTTGCGCGCCAGTTCGCTCTGGCTGCGGCGCTGGCCTGCGGCACAGCGGTTCTCGCCGTTCCTGGCCTGACCGAGCCGGCTCATGCCCAGAAGAAGAAAAAGGGCGAGGATGCCCAGGCGGGCAAGGCGGTATATTCAAAGGAATTCGTCCAGGCTTATCAGCCGGTTGACGCCGCGCTGAAGGCGGCGGGGGCCGATCCTGTGGCGCTGAAGCCGCAAGTCCTCGCCCTCATCCCGCTGGCCAAATCGCCCGATGAGCAGATTGCGGCTGGCGGCATGGTGTTCAACACCGGGGTTGCGGCCAAGGATCTGCCGATGCAGCTTCAGGGCGTGGAGATGATGCTGGCGAGTGGCAAGGTCAGCCCTCAGGAACTTGGGCGCTTCAACCTCGTCGCCTATCAGATCAGCGCGCAGCAGAAAGATTACGGCAAGGCCCGCAGCTATCTCCAGAAGGCGATCGATCTCAACTACAGCTCGGACAGCGTCACCACGGCCGACCTGATGTCGAACATGGCGGAGCTTTACTTCTCGCAGGAACAATATGCGGAAGGTCTGGCCTATCTCGACACCCTGATCGACTCGCGCAAGGCCGCCGGTCAGCCGGTCGATCCCAAGTGGTTTCGCCGGGGGGTTCAGGTTGCCTATTCCAACGAGATCGTGCCGCAGCTTTACGATTTCGTGCAGGGCTGGGTGGTCGCCGAGCCGACCCCGGAAACCTGGCGTGATGCGGTCAACCTGACCCGCAACCTCAACGATTTCGAAGGACCGGTGCTGCTCGATCTGCTGCGGCTGGGCAAGGAAGTCGGGACGCTTAAGGAAAAGAACGACTACATCTACTACATCGAAGCCGCCGACACGCGCCGCCTGCCGCAGGAGGTGAAGGAAGTCATCGAGGAGGCCAGCGTCAAGGGTGCCATTCCCAAGGGCAGCGATCCCTGGGTGGAAGAGCAGCTGAAGCTCGCCAACAGCCTGATCGTCGAGGACAAGCGCGGCCTGCCGGCGCTTGAACGCGATGCCAATGCCGCTTCGGCGCAACTGCGCACCGTGGTCGCGGCGGGCGATGCCTTTCTGAGCTATGGCGAGCATGCTAAGGCCGCCGGGTTCTATGAAAAGGCGTTGGGCATGGCCGGGGTTGATACCAACCTTGTCCTCACGCGGCTGGGTATCGCGCAGACTGGCGCGGGCAACGTCGCTGCGGCGCGCGAAGCCTTCGCCAAGGTGCAGGGCGTGCGCGCGCCCGTGGCGATGCTGTGGAGCGCCTATGCCGAGCAGCAGCCCGCCCCCGCAACCGGCGGCTGAATGGGCTGAGCGTCCGGACGGCAGACAGGAAAGGCGCCGGGCTGGCTGCCCGGCGTTTTTTCGTATGCCATCGGGCCTAATGGCGGAAATACGCGGTGCCGGCCCGCTTGCGGCGGCGGCCCGGCGCGCCTAAATGGCGGTCATGAACGACCTGTCCAGCACGCCGCAGCCCGCTCAGCCGGACGAACGTCCCGCCCGTCAGCGCAAGCCCGATTGGATTCGCGTGCGTGCCCCGGTGAGCGAAGGCTACAACGAAACGCGCAAGCTGATGCGCGAGCTCAATCTGCATACCGTGTGCGAGGAAGCCGCCTGCCCGAACATCGGCGAATGCTGGACCAAGAAGCACGCCACGGTGATGATCCTCGGCGATGTCTGCACGCGGGCCTGTGCCTTCTGCAACGTCAAGACCGGGATGCCCAAGGCGGTCGACCCGTTCGAGCCCGAGAATACCGCCATCGCCGCAGCCAAGATGGGGCTGGAACATATCGTCATCACCAGCGTCGACCGTGATGATCTGCCCGATGGCGGGGCGTCGCAATTCGTCAAGGTAATCGAGGCGCTGCGTCGCAACACGCCGAACACCACGATCGAAATCCTCACCCCCGATTTCCGCGGCAAGATGCGCCGTGCGGTGGAGATGATCTGCGAAGCGGGGCCGGACGTCTACAACCACAATCTCGAAACCGTGCCCCGGCTATACCCCACGATCCGCCCGGGGGCGCGCTACTACGCCTCGCTGCGGCTGCTGGAGGAGGTGAAGGCGCACAATCCGCTGATCTTCACCAAGTCGGGCATCATGCTGGGGCTGGGAGAGCAGCGGCTCGAGGTGCATCAGGTGATGGACGACATGCGCTCGGCCGAGGTCGATTTCATCACCATGGGGCAATATCTCCAGCCCACGCCGCGCCACGCCGAGGTCGAGGAATTCGTCACCCCCAAGGCCTTTGCCGCCTATGGCGCCATCGCGCGGGCCAAGGGCTTCCTTCAGGTCGCCTCCTCGCCGCTCACCCGGTCCAGCTATCACGCGGGCGATGATTTCGCCAAGATGCGCGCCGCGCGTGAGGAGAAGCTCGCGCGGACAGGGGCCAGGGTTCAGCTCTAGTGCCCGGCATCCGCGAAACCCGCAGGCTGCCCTACAGCGCGGAACAGATGTTCGATCTGGTCGCCGATGTGGGCCGGTATGGCGAGTTCCTGCCTTGGGTGATCGCCACGCGGGTGCGATCGAACAGCGATACCGAGATGGTCGCGGATATGGTGGTGGGCTTCAAGGCGATCCGCGAAAGTTTCACCTCACGCGTCGCCAAGGCGCGCCCGCGCGAGATTGCGGTGCATTATGTCGACGGGCCACTCAGCGATCTCGACAATGTCTGGACCTTCCGCGCGGTCGATGACCATAGTTGCGAGATCGACTTCCTGGTCGATTTCACCTTCAAGAACCGCCTGTTCGAACGGATCGCCGGGCAATATTTCGACAAGGCCTTCCGCAAGATGGTCGAAGCGTTCGAAACCCGCGCGGCCCAGCTTTACGGCAGCAGCAGTTCGAGCGCGCAGAGCGTCGCCTGACGGCGGATTTCGGCGCGGCCATCAGGCCCTTCGCCGCCATCGAAGAACCGCAGTTCCCCCTCCGGCTCCCCCGCGCCGCCGCGCACCACCCGGGCGAAGACCACCGTGCCGACGGGCTTGTGGAGCGTTCCTCCGCCAGGCCCCGCAACGCCGCTGATCGCCACCGCCACATCGGCCTTAGATCGGTCGAGTGCGCCTTTGGCCATCGCCCAAGCGCAGGCGATGGAAACTGCCCCGAAGGTCTCGATGATGTCGCTGGCGACCCCCAGCATTTCCATCTTCGCCGCGTTGGAATAGGTCACAAAGCCGCGATCCAGCACCGCCGACGATCCCGCAATCTCGGTGATCGCGCCTGCCACCAGACCGCCGGTGCAGCTTTCGGCGGTTGCCACCACACGGCCTGCCGCCGCGTTCTCGGCGACGACTCGGGCAGCAAGGGTCGCAATATCGTCGGGCAGCAAGGAAAAGGTCATGGCACAGAACTACTTGCCCGCAGCGGGTGGCGGCGCAGCTGCGGCGGCGGTGCCGCAGATCGGCGGATCCTTGATCTCGGCCACCTCGGCGATGAAGGCAATCAGGCCGCCGACATTCTCGGTCGGCAGGGGGCTGACGAGTTCGAGCATGCGTTCGATCTTGCCGCAGCTGTCACCCTTGATCTCCTTGGCGATCATCTGGCCCACCAGCGCATCGACGAAAGGCCGCAGCGCATCATCGGGCAGGTTGGCGACGATCGCCGACATGTCGGCTGCGTCGCCATCCTGGCCCGGCTTGTCCATGAAGCTCTTGAGCAGCCGCAGCGCGCCCGGCCAGGCGCGGTCCTGCCCGGCGCGGAACTGGGCGATATAGGCATCGCCGCGCGCAGCGATGAAGCCGCTGCGATCGAGCCGGTTGGCGCATGCGGTGCGGGTCGCATCGAAGGCGAGCGGCATGGCATAGACCACCCCGTCGGCGAAATCGGCGGATTTGACGCAGGCCTGCTGCTGCGCCTGCGCGCCTTGAGCGGTGGCGAGCGCGGCAAGCGCCAGCACGGGGGCAATCATCCGGGTCGTCATAAGGCAGTTCCTTCCGATGCAAGCGTGACACAAACGATGGCCTGCGCAGCGATCCCTTCGCCGCGGCCGGTGAAGCCGAGTTTCTCGGTGGTGGTGGCCTTGATGCTGACCGCCTGCTCGGCCAGTCCCATCAGCCGGGCGACCGCGGCGCGCATCGCGGGACGGTGCGGCCCGATCTTGGGCGCTTCGCAGATCAGGGTCAGGTCAACATTGGCGACAGCATAGCCCGCCGCGCGGGCGAGGCTGACGGCGTGTTCGAGAAACTGCCCCGATCGCGCGCCGCGCCATTGCGGGTCGCTCGGCGGGAAGTGGGTGCCGATATCGCCTTCACCGACCGCGCCAAGCACCGCATCGGTGATCGCGTGGAGCGCCACGTCGGCATCCGAATGACCGGCGAGGCCCCTGTCATGCGGGATCAGCACGCCGCCAAGCCACAGCTCCTCGCCCGCTTCGAGCCGGTGGACGTCGAAGCCCTGACCGATGCGGAAGGCGGGGAGGGGGCTTTCGTGCATGAAGTCCTCGGCGAAGGTGATCTTCTTCAGTCGCTCATCCCCATCTATCAGCGCAACTGAACCATTGCTGGCCATCAACACCTGAGCATCGTCGCCAGCATCAGTCGGGCCGTGCCACGCACGATGCGCTGCAACGATTGCCGGGAAGCGGAACGCCTGCGGGGTCTGCACCCGGCGCAGCGCCTCACGCTCCGCTTTGCCGCCCATGGTGCCGTCAGCAGCGGCAAGGGCGAGGCTGTCCACCACCGGCAGCACGGGAATGGCGCCGGGGTGCGTATCGAGCGCCGCCAGCAGCCGGGCGATCACCGCGCGCGGCAGATCGGGGCGGGCGGCATCGTGGATCAGCACGCGCCCGGGCGCGGCTGCGCTGAGCGCCTCAAGCCCGGCCAGCACGGAATCCTGCCGGGTCGCGCCGCCAATCACGAAGCGGACCCCGTCAATCCCCGTCAGCGCCGCGGCGGCATGCTCTTCCGCATCAGCGGCAACCACTACCACCAAGGGCGTCGCGCCAGCCGTCTTCAGGGTTTCGACCGAATTGCGGATCAGCGGCTTGCCACGCCACATCCGGAACTGCTTGGGCGTATCGCCCCCAACCCGCAGACCCTTGCCCGCGGCCACGACAATTGCTGCGAAAGGGGGAAGGGGGGAGGGGCCTGCCATCGGGGCCTTCGCTTAGGCACTGGACGCGCTTTCGGCAATCCACTATGCGCCTGCCCATATTTTAGGCATCGCCCCCGACATGACCCTGCTCCCCCCTCCACCGGCCTTGAAGCCTATCGCCATCGGCCCGGTTGTGGTGGCCGACCCGGTCGTGCTCGCGCCGATGACCGGCGTCACCGACATGCCGTTCCGCACGCTGGTGCGCCGCTATGGCTCGGGCCTCAATGTGACCGAAATGGTGGCGAGCGAGGCGGCGATCCGCGAAACCCGCGTCAGCACGCAGAAAACCGCATGGGACCGGATCGAGGAGCCGGTTTCGATGCAGCTGGTCGGCTGCGATCCCGCTTCCATGGCCGAAGCCGCGAAGATTCAGGAAGGCAACGGCGCGGCGATCATCGACATCAATTTCGGCTGCCCGGTGCGCAAGGTCGTCGGCCAGTTCGCAGGCTCTGCCCTGATGCGCGAAGTGCCGCTGGCGGTCAGGCTGATGGAGGCGACGGTCAAGGCGGTGAAGGTTCCCGTCACGGTCAAGATGCGGATGGGCTGGGATCATGGCAGCCTGAACGCCCCTGAACTGTCCCGGATCGCCGAAGACCTCGGCGTCCGGATGATCACCGTCCACGGCCGGACCCGCAACCAGATGTACAAGGGGAGCGCCGACTGGGCCTTCGTGCGCCGGGTCAAGGATGCGGTGAAGATCCCCGTCATCGTCAACGGCGATATCTGCGGGATCGAGGATGCCGCCAAGGCGCTCGAACAATCGGGCGCGGATGGGGTGATGATCGGGCGTGGTGCCTATGGCCGCCCGTGGCTGCTCGGCCAGGTGATGCACTGGTGGCGCACCGGCGAAGCGCGCCCGGCGCCCGGCATGAACGAGCAATATGCCCTCGTCGTCGAGCATTATCACCGCATGCTCGATCACTACGGGCGCGATACCGGGGTGAAGATGGCGCGCAAGCACCTCGGTTGGTACACCAAGGGCCTGCACGGCTCGGCCGAATTTCGCAACATGGCCAATTTCATCGACGACGCCGATCAGGTGCTGGGCGAGATTGAACGCTTCTACACCCCCTTCCTCATGCAGCAGGCCGCCTGAGGCGTGGCGACCCATCCGATCCCGGACCCGGCCGACAACCGGCCTGACGCCCGCGCGCAGCTGGCCGGGCTGATCTTCGCGGTGGTGCTGATGGACGGCGATGGGCGCATCGCTGAGGTCAATCAGGCCGCCGAAGACCTGCTCGGCACCAGCGCCAGCCGGCTTGTCGGGCGGCGGCTGACCGATCGGATCGGCCCGCTCGATCCCCGGGTCGAAGCGCGGCTGCTGACCGGCGAGGAGGCGCTGGTCGCCCGCGATCTGGCGATCCGCGTCGGCGCGCTCGAAACCCGCGTCAATCTCACCGCCTCGCCGCTGGCTGGCCATCCGGGCTGGCGGGTGGTGACGCTTTCGCAGATCGGCCACGATGATGCCGCGAGCCCTGCCGGGGGCGAGGCGATGCTGGGCGCGCCTGCGGTGCTGGCGCACGAGATCAAGAACCCGCTCGCCGCGATCCGCGGGGCGGGGCAGTTGGCCGCGCGGAAATTGCCGCACGCCGACAAGAAGCTCGCCCGGATGATTACCGACGAGGTTGATCGGATCGCCCGGCTGATCGACCGGATGCAGCAATTGGGCAGCACCCGCACGGGCGCAGTTGACGCCTGCAACCCGCATGAAGCGATCCGCGCTGCGCTCGGCACAGTCCGCGCGGCAGGCGGCGGCGATGTCGAGATCCGGGAGGAATTTGATCCGTCCTTGCCGCCCGTGCTCGCCAACCGCGATGCGCTTGAACAGGTGCTGATCAACCTCGTTACCAACGCGCGTGATGCAGCCAGCGGACAGGGCGGGGCCGGGGGCGGCAAGGCGCTGGTGATCGTCCAGACCCGCTTCGTCAGCGGCTTCGCCTTCACCGCCTTTCGTGACGGGCGCGCGGTGCCGCTGCCGATCGAAATTACCGTCAGCGACAACGGTCCCGGCGTTGACCCGGCGCTGCGCGACCACGTGTTCGAACCTTTCGTATCCACCAAGCCGCTCGGCCAGGGGCTCGGCCTGCCGCTGGTGCGCAAACTGGTGCGCGACATGAAGGGCAACGTCAGCCACGAGCGCGATTCGCGCAGCGGGCTCACCCACTTCCGCCTGCACCTGCCGCAGGCCCCCGGGGCCGAGCGATAATGGCAGCGAGGCCCGATCCGATCCTGCTGGTGGAAGATGACGCCGCGATCGCGACGGTAATCATCGCCGCGCTTGAGGATGAAGGCTTCGCCATCGCCCATTGCGCCAGCATCGCCGCGCGTGATCGCCAGCTTGCCGCGCGGCGTTTTGCGGTGATGCTGACCGATGTCATCCTTGAAGATGGAGACGGGCTCGCCAGCCTTGCCGCCGTGCGCGAAAAGGCGCCCGACATGCCGGTGATCGTGCTGTCGGCGCAGAACACGCTCGACACCGCGGTGCGCGCCAGCGAGAGCGAGGCTTTCGAATACTTCCCCAAGCCGTTCGATCTCGACGAGCTGGTGCATGCCGTGCGCCAGGCCGCAGGCGCGCGCGCGCCAAGCGCGGATGAGGTGCACAGCGCCATGCCCGGCACCGAGGGCGAGCGGATGCCGCTGGTCGGGCGCAGTCAGGCGATGCAGGGCGTGTACCGGATGATTACGCGGGTGCTGCGCAATGATCTGACGGTGCTCGTCACCGGCGAAAGCGGCACCGGCAAGGAGCTGGTGGCCGAGGCGATCCACGAACTCGGCAACCGCCGCACCGGGCCTTTCGTTGCGGTCAACACCGCCGCCATTCCGCACGATCTGGTCGAAAGCGAGCTGTTCGGCCACGAGAAAGGCGCCTTCACCGGCGCCATCGCTCAGGCGATCGGCAAGTTCGAACAGGCCAATGGCGGCACGCTGTTCCTTGACGAGATCGGCGACATGCCGGCCGAAGCGCAGACCCGGCTGCTGCGCGCGCTGCAATCGGGGCGTATCCGGCGCGTCGGCGGGCGTCAGGAGATCGCGGTCAATGTCCGCATCATCGCGGCAACCAACCGCGACCTCACCCCGATGATCGCGGCGGGCACCTTCCGCGAAGACCTGTTCTACCGCCTCAACGTGGTGCCGATCGTGCTGCCCCCCTTGCGCGAGAGGCGCGAGGATATTGCCGCGCTGGTGCAGCACTTCCTGGTGCTCGCTGCCGAAGACGGGTTGCCGCGCCGCGTGCTCACGCCCGATGCGGTCGAGCGGCTGGAGCAGCGCAATTGGCGCGGCAATGTCCGCGAGCTGCGCAATGTGGTCTACCGCCTGGCGCTGATGGCACGCGAGGAGCGGGTCGATGGCGATGCGGTGAGTGACATCATCGGCCCCGAAATCGCGCCCATGGGCATGGCTCACGGCGCAGAAGGGCGGAGCGGCTTCGGTGCGGCCCTGTCCGGTTGGCTCGCTGCTGAAAGTCCGCCGCCGGGCGCGCTCTATCATCGGGCGCTGGCAGCGTTCGAAAAGCCGCTGATCGAATATGCGCTCGGGCGCACAGGCGGCAATCAGCTGCGCGCGGCGCAATTGCTGGGCATCAACCGCAACACGCTGCGCAAGCGGATCGGCGAACTTGGCCTTGAGCCCGAGCGGTTCTCCCCTTCATAATGACACGCCGGTGGGGCGGATCGTCAGATTGGCCTTGCATCTGTGCCACACCATTGTTGTAAAGAGGCAACGATGGACCCGACCCCGATCCGCGCTCCGCACGTCCCTTCGCCGCAGCCACCGCGCTGGTTGCGGCGTGCGATGGTGGCTGCGCGGCGTGCGAATATCTTCCTGTGGCTGGAGGGGCTTGCGGTCGCCGCGCTGCTGGCGGCGGTCGGCGCCACGTGGTCGGCGTTCAGCCGGGCGGGGACGGGGGGCGATCTGCTTCCGACCATGCAGGTCTCGCTGCTGCTGATGGCGACGCTGGTGCCGGCGATGGCGCTGCTGGTGCTGATCGGGCGCCGCCTCGCACTGCGCCGCGCGGCGGGGAGCACCGCGCGCCTGCATGTGCGGCTGGTGTTCTTCTTCTCGATGGTGGCCGCGCTGCCGACGCTGCTGGTGGCCGGTTTTGCCGCCTTCCTGTTCCAGACCGGGGTGGATTTCTGGTTTTCCGACGAATCGCGCGGGTTGATGGAAAATGCCAATGCGCTGGCGCAAAGCTATTACGATGCCAACCAGCGCGATGTCGAACAGAACACCATCACCATGGCGACCGACATGCGCGATATCCTTGCCCGGGTGCCACTGACCGATCCCGATTTTCCCGATTTCTACGCCTATCAGGCGCAGGCCCGCGAGATTTCCGAAAGCGCGGTGCTGCAACGCATCGGCGACGGATCGTTCCGCACCGCCGCCGCGCTCAATCTGACGCAGGACAACAGCCCGCTGCGCTTCAGCCGCGAGGCCCTGCCGCAGCTTGATCGCGGGAACCTTGCCGTGGTGGTCGGCAGCCCGGAACGGATCGAGGCGCTGGTGCCGATTGATGCCGAAACCGGCGTCTATCTCTACAATGCCCGCACCACGGAAGAAACGATGTTCAATTCGTGGTCGAGGGCGCAGTCGATCGTGACCGCCTATGACCGGCTGACGGGCAGCGCGCGCAGCCTGCAATTGCGCTTCAACCTCGCGCTGGTCGGGGTCAGCCTGCTGCTGGTGAGCCTGGCGATCTGGTTCGCGCTGCGCTTTGCCGATCGTCAGGTCGAACCCCTGACGGCGCTGGTCGGCGCAGCGCGCAAGGTGGGGCAGGGCAACTTCGCCCTGCGTCTGGAGGGGCGCACCGGCGCGGACGAGATCGGCCTGCTGAACCGCGCCTTCAATCGGATGACCGCGCAGCTCGAAAAGCAGACTCAGGCCCTTGTCAGCGCCAACCGCCAGATCGATGATCGCCGCGCCTTTACCGAGGCGGTGCTCGGCTCCGTGACCGCCGGGGTCGTGTCCATCGATGCCGAGCGTCAGGTGACGCTGATGAACTCTTCGGCCCAGACCTTGCTCGCCTCCCCCGGGCACGCGGGCGCGGATCAGCCGGGCATGACCGGCCAGTCGCTCACCCTGCTCGCCCCCGAACTCGCCCGGGTCATCGCCGAGGGCAAGGAGCGCGCGATCATCACCCACGCCAAGGGCACCGAACTGCTGACCCTTGCGGTGAAGGTCGCACCGGGAGCGGGGGGCGGGCATGTGATCACCTTCGAGGATATCACCCGCCAGCTGCTCGATCAGCGTCAGGCCGCATGGTCGGACGTCGCCCGGCGGATCGCGCACGAGATCAAGAACCCGCTCACCCCGATCCAGCTCGCCACCGAACGCCTCAAGCGCCGCTACCGCACCCAGGTGGGTGATGAGGACCGCGCCCTGTTTGACGAGCTGACCAGCACCATCGTGCGCCAGGTCGGCGATCTCAGGAAGATGGTCGACGAATTCTCCTCCTTCGCGCGCCTGCCCAAGCCGGTGTTCCGCGACGAGGACGCGCTTGATCTGGTCCGGCAGGCGGTGTTCCTGCAGGAAGTCGCCCATTCCGGCATTGCCTTCAGCGTCAGCTCCACCGGGCTCATCGACCGCGAGGTGCGCTGCGATCGCCACCAGTTCGGGCAGGCGATGACCAACGTGCTCAAGAACGCGGTCGAAGCGGTCGAGGCGCGCGCGGCCGAGGGAAAGGGCGCCTATGCCGGCGAAATCGCGGTGGCCATCCGTGATGCGGGCGATGCCGTCACGGTCACCATCGAAGACAACGGCATCGGCCTTCCGGCAGACCGTGAACGCATCACCGAGCCCTATGTCACCACCCGCGAGAAAGGCACCGGGCTTGGCCTTGCGATCGTGAACAAGATCGTGGACGAGCACGGCGGCGACATGAGCTTTGCCAGCGCCCCCAGCGGCGGCACGCGCGTTACCTTGCGCTTTGCACGCAATCCCTTGCCCCTTGAAGGCGGCACACCGTGACCGCGCCTTCACCCCCTCCCGCTCTGCCAACCGAAGGACGTTGCCGATGGCGCTCGAAATCCTGATCGTCGATGACGAACGCGACATCCGCGAACTTGTAGCCGGGGTGCTCGGCGATGAAGGCTATGCCTGCCGCACCGCGGCCGACAGCACCGAGGCCCTCGCCGCGATCGACGAACGCCGCCCGTCGCTGGTGCTGCTGGATGTGTGGCTGCACGGCAGCCAGATGGACGGGCTGGAACTGCTCGATGCGATCAAGGCGCGCGAGCCGGGGCTGCCGGTGATCATCTTTTCGGGCCACGGCAATATCGACACCGCGGTTGCCGCGGTCGGACGCGGGGCGATGGACTTCATCGAGAAGCCCTTCGAGGCGGAGCGTCTACTCCTGCTGGTCGAACGCGCGACCGAGACCGAGCGGTTGCGCCGCGAAAACAGCCGCCTGCGCGAAGGCAGCTGGGGTAATGCCGAATTCACCGGCAATTCCCCCGCGATCAACGGCGTGCGCGCCACGCTGAAACGCGTCGCCAGCACCGGCAGCCGGGTGCTGATCTCCGGCCCTCCGGGTGCCGGCAAGGAGGTTGCCGCGCGGCTCCTCCACGGCTGGAGCGCGCGCGCCGACGGGGCCTTCGTGCTGGTCAATTCCGCCCGCATCACGCCCGAACGCTTCGAACAGGAACTGTTCGGCGAAGAGGCTGGCGGCAAGCAGGTGCGCCAAGGCCTGCTGGAGCTGGCCGATGGCGGCACGCTCTACCTTGACGAGATCGCCGACATGCCGCTCTCCACACAGGCCCGCATCCTGCGCGTGCTGACCGACCAGAGCTTCGTGCGGGTGGGCGGCACGCGCCAGATCGGGGTTGACGTGCGGGTCGTCTCCTCCACCACCCGCGACCTTACCGTGGAGATGGCGGAAAAGCGGTTTCGCGAAGACCTGTTCTACCGCCTCAACGTGGTGCCCGTGGCGATCCCTTCGCTGGCTCAGCGGCGCGAGGATATTCCGGCGCTGGCCGAACATTTCTTCACCCGCTATTCGAACGATCAGGGTCTCAGCCCGCCCGAAATCGCTTCCGAGGCGATGGCCGCGCTTCAGGCCTATGACTGGCCGGGCAACGTGCGCCAGCTGCGCAATGTGGTCGAACGCACGATCATCATGACCCCGCGTGACCGGCTCGGCACGGTGGAGCCCGACATGCTGCCGCCCGAAATTGTCGGCGGGCAGATCGGCCTCGCCAGCGACAGCCTCTCGGCAATCATGGGTGTGCCCCTGCGCGAGGCACGGATCAGCTTCGAGCGCGAATATCTCTCGATCCAGATCAGGCGCTTTTCGGGCAACATTTCGAAAACCGCCAGCTTTATCGGGATGGAACGCTCGGCGCTGCACCGCAAGCTCAAGCTGCTGGGCATGGCCGACCGCCGCGACGATGAGGAGTGACGCGCACGCCCGTTCCATGCAAAGCTGCGTGAAATCAGAACTTGTCGCAGCGACGGCCAGTCGCCATTATGGACCCCGTAGGGCTGTCGTTCCCCCGACCACGCGACAGCCTGAACAACGCGGACCGCAGAACCGGCCGCCAAGAACAGGAGCCATAACGATGTCAAGCGGACGAACGCTCTCCCCCCGTCCGATCGCGCGCTCTGCCGCGCCCAGTGCACCCGCCACTGGCGAACCGGCTGGCCCGGCGGTGCGCAGCCAGGGCAACCTTCAGGACGCTTTCCTCAACCTTCTCCGCAAGAACAAGACCCCGGTGACCATGTTTCTGGTCAAGGGCGTGAAGCTGCAGGGGATCGTCACCTGGTTCGACAACTTTTCGATCCTGCTGCGCCGCGATGGCCAATCGCAGCTGGTCTACAAGCACGCGATCAGCACAATCATGCCGGGTCAGTCGCTCGATCCGGCGCAGTTCGGCAGCCAGCCCGGCAATCGCAAGCAGAAGCTGCTGCAGGACGTGTTTCTCAGCCGGGTTGCCGAAGCGCAGGTTCAGGTCACGATGTTCCTGGTGAACGGTGTGATGCTGCAAGGGCGGATTGCCGCCTTCGACCTGTTCTGCATGCTGCTGGAACGCGACGGCGCGGTGCAGCTGGCTTACAAGCATGCCGTGTCCACCATCCAGCCCGCCAGCCCGGTCGACCTCAGCGTCGATGACGATGATGGCGAAGATGACGGGGCAGACGTCTGACCTTCGAAAGCGATCTTCAGGACGAGGTCACCCGCGGCGCACGGGCGCTTGTGCTGTGCCCGGATATCCGCAGCCTGCGCTACGATCTCGATGCGGCCGAGCGTCTCGCCGAGGCAGAGGGGCTGGCGCTTGCGATCGGCGTGGTGATCGCGCATGCGGCGGTGCTGCCGGTGCGTCAGATGCAGCCCAACACCCTGTTCGGCTCCGGCCAGGTCGAGAATATCGCGATCTGGTGCGAACAGCACGCGGCCGAACTGGTGATTGTCGACGGCGCTTTGACGCCCGTCCAGCAGCGCAACCTGGAAGACCGGCTGAAACGCAAGGTGATCGACCGGACGGGGCTGATCCTCGAAATCTTTGGCGAGCGTGCGGCAACCGCCGAGGGCCGCTTGCAGGTCGAACTCGCGCATCTCGATTACCAGCAAAGCCGGTTGGTGCGCAGCTGGACCCACCTTGAACGCCAGCGCGGCGGCTTCGGCTTTCTTGGCGGTCCGGGTGAAACGCAGATCGAAGCGGACCGGCGGATGATCCGGCAACGCATGGGGCGGCTGCGGCGCGATCTTGAACAGGTGAAGAAGACGCGTGCGCTGCACCGTGACCGGCGCGGCCGGGCGCCCTGGCCGGTAGTGGCGTTGGTGGGCTATACCAATGCCGGGAAATCAACGCTTTTCAATCGCTTGACCGGCGCGGCGGTAATGGCGGAAGATCTGCTGTTCGCCACGCTCGACCCGACGATGCGCGCCATCGGCCTGCCGGGCGTGGAAAAGGCGATCCTGTCGGACACGGTGGGCTTCATCTCCGACCTGCCGACCCAGCTCGTCGCTGCATTTCGCGCGACACTGGAGGAAGTCACGGCTGCCGATATCATCTGTCATGTGCGCGACATGGCGCACCCATCCCACGCCGCGCAGAAAAAGCAGGTGCTGGAGGTTTTGGCCGGCCTTGGCGTTATCGACGCCGAAACCGGGGGAAGCGCCATTCCGATCCTCGAAGTTTGGAACAAGTGTGACCTTTTAGACGCTGAACAACTTGCTGAATTACGCGATTCGGGGCAAGGGCAGGGGGCTGTAATCGTGTCAGCGGCCACGGGTGAGGGGGTCGACCTGCTCGAAGCGGAACTGGCGCGCTTGCTGACCGGTGCGGCACGCGAGGTGAGTTTTGTGTTGCCGGTGGCGGATGGCAAGCGGATTGCTTGGCTTCACGCGCACGGTAATGTCCTCGCCGACGACGACGCCGGCGCCAGCGACGATGGCCCGCTGCGGCGCGTGACGGTGCGCATGAACCCCAAGGAATTGGGCCAATTCGCAAGTCTTTCCTGAAGGTTATTGGGCCTTCTTGACCTGTTGCCAAAGCTCTTCCTGCGCGTCGAGGGATAGCTTGGGAAATTCCGACCCGGCAAGCGCCTCCATCGCCCGAAAGCGAGCTTCGAACTTGGCGTTGGCCGCGCGCAATGCATCTTCCGCGGCAATTCCGTGGGCCCGCACGAAATTGACCGCCGCAAATAACAGATCGCCAGCCTCTTCCAGCTTGTGCGCGTCGGATGTGGCTGCGTTCAGTTCGTCGATCTCCTCGAAAATCTTGGCCTTAGAACCCGATGGATCAGGCCAGTCGAACCCGGTGCGCGCGGCGCGCTTCTGGAGTTTTTCGGCGCGCATCAGCGCCGGCAGCGCCAGCGCTACGCCATCAAGAGCACTGGCGACGCCCTTGGCGGCCCGTTCGCTGGCTTTCAGATCCTCCCAGCGCGCCTCGTTCATCGTTCCGCTGGCGCTGGCGAAAATGTGCGGGTGCCGGTTTTCCATCTTGTCGGCGATTGCTGCGGCGACGTCGTCGAACGTGAAGTGGCCGGCCTCCTCAGCCATGCGGGCGTGGAACACGACCTGGAGCAGAAGATCGCCAAGTTCTTCACGCAGATCAGCCATATCCGCGCGGTGTATTGCATCCGCAACCTCATAGGCTTCTTCGATGGTGTATGGCGCGATGCTGGCAAAGTCCTGCGCGAGATCCCATTCACAGCCGCGCTCGGTATCCCGCAAACGGGCCATGATCGCGATCAGCCGGACGATGGGGGCTTGGTCAGGGTTCGCGCTCATCCCGATCCTCAAGATGGATAATATATATTATGTAAAATTTAGAGCAGCCCGCTTGCAGCGCCTTGTGCCAGCAGGAACCACTCGATCACCAGAAACACGCCGCCAAAGATCGCCACCCACAGCAGCGCCATCTTGACCATTTGACTCCACTTCAATCTGAACGAAGCCAGTGAAGCGATGACCAGCGCCAACCAAGCAAGCGTTGTAACCACCGGCAACACCGCATCGGAGTTCATGCAACCACCTCAAGCCCGTCATAACCGACGGTCACGAAATCCGGCACCTCGGCGCACAGCGCGCGGTAGTCCATGCTCTTGTCCAGATGGCTGAGTACGACGCGTCCCGCTCGGGCACGCTCACCAAGTTCGATCGCCATGGCGAGATGCGCATGGGTCGGATGCGGCTCGCGGCGCAGGCAATCGCTGACTAGCACATCGACCTTGTCGAACAGATCGACCATCTTATCAGAAATTGCGCTGAAATCTGTGGCATAGCCGATGCTCTTGCCATCCGCATCGAAGCGATAAGCGGTGGTCTCACCACTCCCGTGCGCCATTTGGCACCAGTCCACACCGAAGCCTGCAATCATCCGCAGCCGATCAAGGGTGTCCAGCGTGCAGATCGTCGGATAGCCATCCTGCCCGGCGAAGACATAGCCAAAGCGTTGCCGCAGCCGCCTTACGGTCTCAGCGGACGCGAAGCCCGGGATCGGGCCTGCGCGGCCGTAACGTAACACGCGCAGATCGTCGATGCCGTGGCAGTGATCGGCATGATCGTGGGTCCAGAACACCGCGTCGATCCCACCTATCCGGTTGGCCAGCAGCTGCGCGCGGCAATCTGACGAGGTGTCGACCAGCAGCCGCTTGCCTTCCGCGCTCTCGATCAGGATCGATACGCGCGTGCGCCGGTTCCGCGGCTCGGTGGGGTCGCAATCACCCCAGTCGCCATCACCGTCAGGCCCGCCCAGCCGCGGCACCCCGGTTGAGGTGCCCGAGCCGAGCATCACCACTTTCATGCCCTTGCCTTGCTGAAAAGGTTGAAGAAATTCGTGGTGGTAAGGGCCGCGATGTGGTTCACATCCGTCCCCCGCAGCTCTGCGATAAATGCGGCAGTATCAGCTACATACGCAGGCTCGCACACCCTTCCGCGATGAGGCACCGGGGCAAGAAAGGGGCTATCCGTTTCCACCAGCAGCCGATCTTCAGGAATGATCTTTGCAACGTCTTGCAAGGCTTTGGCATTCTTGAAGGTTACGATGCCCGAAAGTGAGATGGAAAGCCCCAGCGCCAGCACCTTATCGGCAAAATCGGCTGACGCGGTGAAACAATGGATCAGCGCGGGGAACGCCCCTTTTGCCATCTCTTGAGCGAGGATCGCATGGGTATCCTCCTCTGCATCGCGGGTGTGGATGACAAGCGGTAGCTGCGTCTCGCGCGCCACATCAATGTGCATATGGAACAATGACTTCTGCGTGTCTCTGTCCGATTTGTCGTAGTAATAGTCGAGCCCCGTCTCACCAATCGCGATAACCGTGGGGTGCCGGGTCGCTTCGAGGAGTGCGGCGCGCCCCAGATCCTGATGGGCATCAGCCTCGTGCGGGTGGATGCCGACGCTGGCGAACACGTCCGGTTCGCGCGCAGCGGTGCCGACCACCTGAGCCCATTCGGATTGGCGCGTCGAAATGTTGAGGAAGGCCCGCACCCCACCTGCCCGCGCCCGCGCGAGCACGCCCTCGCGGTCCTCAACGAGGCCTTTGTATTCCAGGTGGCAGTGGCTATCCACCAGCATCACTCGGCCTCTGCCATGAGCTCAAGCCGGGGGAACAGCGGCGTCGGCGGCGATACGGTGAAGCCGCTTGCCACGAGGCGGTTGAACCATTGCGTGTCGGAAAGCGCCGCATAGCCGCGCTCGTCAGCCGGGATGCCGAGCTGATCGAGCAGCGCACTCGCCTTTTCAGGGATAACAGGCTGGATCGCGATAGCCAAAGTTCTAAGTTGCTGAAAAAGGATGGTTAGAACCACCTTCATTCTTTGTGGGTCCGACTTCTTCAATGCCCATGGAGCCTGTTCGTCGACATACTGGTTACAAGCGTAAACCGCGCGTAGCCAATCCTCGATGCCCGTCGAAAATGAAAACTGCTCGAACGCTCGCGGCAGCAATGTTCGCGAAGCATCATTGACTGTGGCCCTTAGGTCTAAGTCGGGGTCTTCAGGCGAGAAGTCCGCCTCCAGCTTGCCATCCATGTTCTTGGCAATCATCGACAGCGTGCGCTGCGCCAGATTGCCAAAGCTGTTCGCAAGTTCCGCATTGGCACGCAAAACAATGGCTTCAGGCGAATAGCTGCCATCCTGTCCGAAGGCGACTTCGCGCATCAGAAAGTAGCGCAAGGCATCGACGCCGAACTGGTCGGCAAGCGCAAGCGGATCGGTGACATTGCCGAGAGACTTCGATTCCTTTTGCCCGCGATTCAGCAGAAAGCCGTGCCCGAACACCTTGCGTGGCAGCGGCAGGTTGGCGCTCATCAGGAACGCTGGCCAATAGATCGTGTGGAAGCGCACGATGTCCTTGCCGATCAGGTGCAGGCTGGCAGGCCAGAAATCGCCCATGTCGTCGGGATACCCCAGCCCTGTGAGGTAGTTGGTGAGTGCATCGACCCACACATACATCACATGGCCGTCCGACCCCGGCACCTTCACACCCCAGTCGAAGGAGGTGCGGCTGACAGACAAGTCACGCAGGCCCTGTTCGACGAAGGCGATCATTTCATTGCGGCGGCTGGCCGGTTCAAGTAAGCCGGGTTGCTTCAGCAATTCAAGCAGTTGATCCTGATACTTGGAAAGCCGGAAAAACCAGCTTTCCTCTACCGTCCATTCAACAGGCGTGCCTTGCGGGGAGAGCTTCGCCCCACCCTCACCTTCGACCAGCTCGCTCTCGTCGTAATAGGCCTCGTCGCGAACGGAATACCAGCCTTCGTAGCGGTCCAGATAGAGATCGCCCGCCGCCTCCATCGCCTGCCAGATTGCCTGGCTGGCGCGGTGATGATCTGGCTCACTGGTGCGGATGAAACGATCATACGAGACGTTCAAGGCATCGCACATCGCCTTGAAATAGCCGGACATCTCATCGGCAAGATCGGCAGGCGTGCGGCCCTGTTCGGCGGCCTTGCGGGCCATCTTGAGCCCATGTTCATCGGTTCCGGTCTGAAACCGCACCGGGCGGCCCTGCAACCGCTGGAAGCGCGCGATCACATCCGCCGCAATCGCCTCGTAAGCATGGCCGATATGGGGCCTGCCATTGGGGTAACTGATCGCGGTGGTGATATAAAAGGGGGTCGAGACAGGGTCAGCCATGGGCCGTCTCGCTAGCGGCGGCGGCGGAGACAAGCAAGCTGCCGATCTCGAAGGTGAGCAAGCCCGGATCGAAATTGGCGGTAGGGACTTCTGTGGCAAGCGCGACCAGTGCGGCGTGGGTTTCGACAAGCCTTCCGCGACGCGCAGGCTCGTGCGCGCTGCGAGCCTCGGCGGCCGCGATCGCCTGAGCGAGTTCGAGCACTGCCTGCACCCTTTCCCGATCCGCACGCGGCCCGATCAGCCGGGCCAGCTCGCCGCGCCCCGCAAAACCCTGGTCCCCGCCTCCCAGCAAAGCCCCGATCACCCGCGCAATCGGCGCAAGGCCCTGCTCGGTAAAGCGCAGCGCCGCCCCGAAAGAGCCATCCGCAGCGGCAATTGCAGCAGGATCGGGGGGAAGCCCCTCCTCAGCCAGCATCGCAGCGATCTGGGCATCTTCAAGCAGCGGAAACCGAAGCATCCGGCAGCGAGAACGGATGGTCGGCAGCAGGCGCGCGGGACGGTGCGTCACCAATAGAAAGAGCGTCCCCGCAGGTGGCTCCTCAAGGCTTTTCAGCAGCGCGTTGGCGGCAGGCTTTTCAAGATCGTCGGCCGGGTCGATGATGATTGCGCGGCGGTTCCCCAATGTCGGCCGGGTGGTCAGGCGCCGCTGCATCAAGCGGATCTGCTTGATCCGGATTGAGCGTGCGAGTTCAAAGGGCTTGCCCTCTGCCTGCGCCTTCTCTCCCTTGTCGTCCTTCGGTCCGTAGGTGAGCAGAATAACATCGGGATGATCGCCCGCGGGCTGCGGCACACCCGGTTCGGCCACCAATTCGCGCGCGGCGGCAAGGGCGAAGTCGCGCTTGCCGAGCCCGGCTTTCCCCGCGAGCAGCCAGCCATGATGCATCCGTCCGCCGCCGAGTGCATCGCGCCACTCGCGCCAGGCGTCACCATGGTTCGGCCAGCGGGTCATGCGAAAAGGTCCGCGATGGCGGAACGGACGCGGGCATGAACAGCCTCTGGCGTGCCGATCGCATCGATCCGGACAAAGCCCTGTGGATCGGCGGCGGCAAGCGCGCGGAAGGCATCGACGACATCGCGGTGATATGCCGCAGGGCGATCCTCAATCGCATCACTGGCCTGCCCCCGCGCGGCAAGGCGCGCAGCGAGTGCCGCCTCGCCGCCTTCCAGCAGGATCACCCGGTCGGGCCGCAGCCCATCGCTGCCGAAATCGTGGAGCGCCCGGATCGCCGCATCGCCCAACCGTCCTGCGCCACCCTGGTAAGCGCGGCTCGAATCGACGAAGCGGTCGCAGATCACCCAGGCACCGCGTGCAAGCGCCGGGCGAATGAGGCGAGCGACGTGATCGGCCCGCGCGGCTGCAAACAGCAGTGCCTCGGCTTCAGGTAGCCAGCCCTCGCCCGGCGGGCTGAGCAGCAGCTTGCGGATCGCCTCAGCCCCCGGAGTGCCGCCCGGCTCGCGGGTTACGACGACATCGCGCCCGGCCGCTTGCAGTGCCTCGGCAAGCAGCCGGGCCTGGGTCGACTTGCCTGCCCCTTCCCCTCCTTCGAAGGCGATAAAGCGGCCGGGCAACGAGGTCACGAAAACAGCCCCGCGACCGCATTGACGATCCTGTCAAACGGCCCGGCGATGCCGACTGCCTCAGCGGCATAGAGCGGGATGCGGGCCGGAGCCACGCCCGGCGCAGTCACTTCGAGCACCGCCACCTCGTCACCGGCGGCAAGCGGCGCGCGCAGCGGGCCTTCATAGCGGATCGTCGCAGTCAGCTCTGCCGTGTTGCCGCGCGGCAGGTTGATCGCCGCGCTGCCCCGGGCATTCAGCGCGACCCGCCGCACATCGCCGCCCTGCACCCGCGCGGTGCCGATCTGCACCCCCGGCGCAAACAGGCGCACCTGTTCAAAAGCGGCAAATCCCCACTCGACATAGGACCGCGCCAACCGCGCCCGAAGCCGCCCGTTCTCGACACCTGCAAGCACCATCACCAGCCGTTGCCCATCGCGCCGGGCGGTCCCGAGATAGGAAAAGCCGGATTCGTTGGTGAACCCCGTCTTGATCCCATCCGCCCCCGGCACTGCGCCGATCATCGGATCGTGGTTGACCTGGGCGATACCCTTGTAATCGAATCCAGCCCGGCCGATGTAGTAGCCGAACTTGTCCGGGTGCCGGTTGACCATCGCCTGCGCGAGAGTGACAAGGTCATTCGCGGTGGTGAAGGTCCGCCCTTCATCGGGGAAGCCGTTGGGTGTGCCAAAGTGGCTCCCTCGCATCCCCAGTCCGCGCGCTGTGCGGTTCATCGCTTCGGTCCATGCGGCGACTGATCCGGCTTGCCCCTCGGCCAGCACCGCTGCCCCGTCATTCGCGGATACGTTGGCGATGCCGAGCAGCAGGTCATCAACCCGCACCCGCTCGCCCGTGTCGAGAAACATGGTCGAACCCTTGCGCCGCCAATCGCGGGCCACCGCCGGGCTCATCACAAAGACTTGCGCGGGATCGAGCCGCCCTGCCTCAATCAGCTCAAAGGCAAGGTACAGCGTCATCACCTTGGTGACCGAGGCCGGCATAAAGCGCCGGTCGGGATTGCGGGCGTGCAGCACCTGTCCGCTGCCGACATCGACAAGAAGCGCAACGGGTGCCTCGGCCGCATCGGGGACGGCGGGCAGCACCCGGGCGCCGGTCGGCAGCGACGCAAGAACCGGGATAGTGGGCAGGATGGCGATAGCGGCAAGGACGGGGGCCAGAAAGCGCAGGATCATCGAGGACATCACGGCACAGCCTATACCTACCCCCGCCCCGCTTGGCGAGGCAGGCGCGCGGGTCAGTTGCGGATTTCGTCGGCGAGCAGGCCGACACTCATCGCATAATAGCTCGAACAATTGTATTCGAGGATCGCGCGGTAATTGCCGGTAAGCAGCCATGCAGGGGTGCCGGGGCCGTCGGGCTGGAAGAAGGACACCGTCACATCGTCAGCCAGCGGGGCCTGCGGGGTCACTCCGACAGCGCGCCATTCGCCAACAGTCATCCAGCGGCTGAGGCGTTCGTGGACGCGCGGGCATACCGGAGAGACGAGCCGGGTGCGGTAGGCGGCGGCATCAAAGCCAGCGGGCATATAGGCGCGCACGCCCCAGGGTTGGCCGGGCCGCCATCCTGCATCGCGAAAATAGTTCGCAATCGAAGCGAAGGTGTCTGCGCGGTTGGCGAAAATGTCCGCGCGCCCGTCCCCATCGCCGTCGGTAGCCAGACGCAGGTAGACAGTCGGCAGGAACTGCGGATTACCAAAGGCCCCGGCGTAGGAACCGACCAGCTGCGAGCGGTCATATCCCTTGTCCGCGATTTTCATCAGCGCGATGAACTCTGCGGCGAACAGCTCACGCCGGCGCCCCTCCCAGGCGAGTGTGGCCAGGCTGCGGGCGAGATCGAAATCGCCCTTGACGCGGCCATAGCTGGTTTCATGCCCGAAGATTGCGACGATGATAGCGCCGGGCACGCCGTATTGCGCCTCGATCCGGGCCAGCTGGTCGCGGTGCTGCCCATACACCGCCCGCCCCCCGCCGATCCGTGCGGCATCGACATGGGTTGCGATATACGCCGACATCGCAGGATACCCGCGCGTTGTGGCGCTGCCGGGCTGGTTGTTGTCGAGCGCGATTACCCGCGGATTGGGGGTCAGCCCCGCGGTCATGCGAATAATCGTATCCTCGCGCACACCTTCGGCGCGGGCGCGGGCCTTGAGCAATTCGAGATAGGCATCAAAGGGCACGCCGTCCCGGCTCTGAACCTGCGCCTGCACCGGCCCTGCGGCTGGCGGTGCGCCCAGGGTGGCAAAAGCTGCACATGCAAGCGCGGCGGCAGAAAGCATACGGGGAATCATGGGGCCAAGGGATGTCACATCTTGCCTGAATTCCCAACAACCGAACTGGGGATGACTCGCCGCCCAACTCTGGTTATGGGCGCATCGAGGACAGGTGGCCGAGTGGTTTAAGGCAGCGGTCTTGAAAACCGCCGTAGGTGCAAGCCTACCGTGGGTTCGAATCCCACCCTGTCCGCCAATTTGCAGCCGAAGCCGGGCATCGCGACCGGCGATAGTGCGCTTGCCTGACCTGCAAACGATTGCCATAACTCGGCCATGAACGCACCTACCTTACCATCGGCGCGGGTTCGAAGCGTGGTGATCCTGGGCGGTGGCACTGCGGGATGGATGACCGCCGCCGCCCTCGCCCGCACATTTGGCGATCAAACGGCGATTACCCTGCTGGAATCCGATGAAATAGGAACGGTCGGCGTTGGCGAGGCGACTATTCCTACGATCCACTGGTTCAATCAGCTGATCGGCCTTGACGAGCAAGCCTTCCTGGCGGCCACCAAGGCCAGCTTCAAGCTCGGGATCGAATTCGTGGATTGGGCCCGGCCGGGCCACCGCTATTTCCACCCTTTCGGTCACTACGGCGTGCAATTGCCGGGTGTTGCCTTCCATCATCGCTGGCTGAAGGCACAAGCTGAAGGCACCGCACTGCCGCTGAGCGCGTTTTCGCTGGCTGAACGGCTGGCTGAGGAAAACCGGTTTGCCAAGCCGGTCAGCGATCCCCGCTCGATCCTTTCGACACTGGGTTACGCCTATCACTTCGATGCCGGACTTTATGCCCGTCATTTGCGCAGCATTGCCGAAAACGCCGGGGTTATCCGGGTTGAAGGCAAGCTGGCGCATGCCGAGCGGGATGGTGCCAGCGGGCGGATCACGGCGCTGGTGACCGAAGGGGGTGAGCGGCTGCCGGGCGATCTGTTCGTCGACTGTTCGGGGTTCCGGGCGCTGTTGATTGAAGGGGAGATGGCGGCGGGATATGACGACTGGTCGCACTGGCTGCCGTGCGACCGGGCGGTCGCCGTGCCGTGCGCGCGAGCGAAAGAAATCACGCCCTACACCCGTTCCACCGCGCGCGATGCGGGCTGGCAGTGGCGCATTCCATTGCAGCACCGCACCGGCAATGGCTACGTCTATTCCAGCGCCTTCGCCTCGGATGATGAGGCCGCGGCGACCTTGCTTGGACAGCTGGACGGTGCGCCGCTGGCCGATCCGCGGTTTCTGCGGTTCAAGGCCGGGCGGCGGCGGCAGATGTGGATCGGGAACGTCGTTGCAATCGGGCTGTCGTCCGGGTTTCTTGAACCGCTTGAATCGACCAGTATCCACCTGATCCAGTCAGGTATCGCCAAGTTGCTTGCGCTGTTCCCCGATCGCAACTGCGATCCGGCGCTGGCCAGGCGGTTCAACGCACTGCTGGGGCGTGAGATGGACGAGATCAAGGATTTTCTAATCCTGCATTATCATGCGACCACCGGCAAAGAAGCGCCCCTGTGGCGGCATTGCCGTGACATGGCTCTGCCCGACAGCCTGGTCGAGCGGGAGCACCATTATCGCACCAACGGCCGGATCATCGTTGAAAGCGACGAGCTGTTCCGTGAGGCAAGCTGGCTCGCTGTGCTGAATGGACAGGGCATCGTGGCGCAAGGCTATAACCCTGTGGCAGACACGCTCGACAGCGTAGCCAACCGTGCGCAGGTCGAACAAGTTGCAGCGGTAATCGCGCGCGCCGCGCCAACCCTGCCCCGGCACGATGACGTTCTTGCCGAACTCGCGGCGCAGACAGGCACGGCAGCCTGAGCGGGTGAGCCCACAGATTTCCGCGCGCCGGATCGGGCACGAGGGCGAGCCGTTGGTGATCGTCGACAATTTCGCTCCCGATCCGCAAGCCTTGCGGTCGCATGCGGCTGCGAGCACATTTGCGCCTGCTGGGGATCATTATCCCGGAATTCGGGCGGCATTGCCCCCAACCTATCTGGCTGAGGCGCGCGATGCCTTGTCAGTCGTGTTTCGGGACGCATTCGGGGCTACAGGCCGCGTCCGGGTGCTGGACGCGCGATTTGCGCTGGTGACAGCGGCGGCGGCGGATCTTACTCTTGCCCAACGCCTCCCGCATGTCGATGCCACAGCGCCGGGTCGCCTTGCGATGGTGCACTATCTTGGAGCGCAGGCGCTTGGCGGCACGGCCTTCTATCGTCACAGGTCCACCGGGTTCGAAACGATAAGCCCAGCCCGATCCACGCCTTATTTTGCTGCCCTTTCACAAGAGACCGCGCTGCAATCGCCGCAAGGCTATCTATCGGGGGATACCCCGCTGTTCGAAAGCATTGCCGAGGTGGACGCGGTGTTCAACCGGGCGGTTTTCTATCGCAGCCACCTGCTCCATTGCGGCGCTGTGCCGCCGTCTGCGGCGCTGACAGCTGACCCGACACATGGCCGGTTGACCGTCACCGCCTTTTTCGCCGCTGATTGAGACGCGTTATTCCGGCGGCTGAACTGCGAGATAGACGGTACTCCACAGCTGGGCGGCGTTGGATTCGTCCACGTCCTGTTGCCCTGCGCCAAATGGCACGACCTGAAAGCGTCCATTGGCGAAGGTCCACGACCACAGCTCGGAACTCTGCACCTCGCGCGCCGCCTTGATGACCCGCCACAAATCGGATTGCGCCCGGGTGAGCCGCGCGCGGGTGGCGGGGGGCAGATCGGCGCGTTTCAGCTGCCGCTCAAGCCCCGCTGCGAACAGCGCCTGCTGCCACGACCATACCACCGCACCGTGATACTTGGCGGGCGTGAAATCGGCTTTCAGCGCATCGTCGGCCAATGCTGCATTGGCGACCACCATGCCCACATCGGTCATCAGACCGGCTGGAAAGGGACGCATCACCGATTCGACCATCAGATCAAGATCGGCGGGCGGAGGATCCGTGAACATCAGCGCGAAGCCTTCGTCCGAGTGAATGATGGGAACCGGCTTTCCCTCTGCATCCAGAGCGATGGCATGGTAATCAAGCCGCGCGCGCCCCAGCGCGGCCAGCGCGGGATCAGCCGGAACACCCAGCGAGGTCGCATAGGCAGCAACCGCCTGCCGCGCCTGCCGTGATGGGGTGGATATGCGGAACAACGCCGGCGCACGTGCGCGCCATATCTGCGCCAGTTGGTCGGCCTCGGCGAGCAGTGCAACGTCCTGCGGGCGCAGCCCGGTCAGTATCCCCGAAGCAGCGATGCGCGCAGCGGAGTCCAGCGCAGCAGGCACCAGCACGGCGTTGACATCATAAGCATAGCGACCGCCGCCAATGCCTTCATGACTGTCGCGCCATTGCCCGTTCAGCTTGCCGGGTTGAAGCGCGATGAGGTTCTCCCAACGTGGATCGGCAGCGAAAGGCCGGGCGCTCTCAACCACAAATCTGAGGTTGCGCAGCAACAAGTCCTGAGCCGACGCACTCTGCCCCTGCGCGCTTTCGAGCGTGACCGAAGCGCCAAGCCATGCCTGCGCCTGCGCACGATCAGCATGATCCAGCAAATAGGTGGCAGCGACAGGCGCGAGCATGAAATCATCGTCGACCATCGCGTAATCGAGCGTCGCGGCATCACCGCTTTGGCCGTGCTGCTGGCGTTCGAGCAGCGCAAATTCGCTCAGCCCCTCTTCATGGGCAACCGCGCCGTCGGGATCGAGCCGCGCCAGCACGGAATTGAGACCTGCTTCAACCGCGGCGGGTTGCAGGGCTGGCATCAGCAACTGCACCGACATCAGCGTATCGCGCCCAAAGTAGGTGTTGAAGCGCCATGAGCCTGCGAGAAACTTCTCACGATAACTCAAAAAGCGCAGGGCATCGCGGGCAACGGGATCGTTTGCGGCCCGATCATTGAGCAGCTCTCCGGCCGAAAAGCCTGTCAGCGCAGGATCGCCGGTGGCGGCGGTTATCCGAACGCGGATGGCCCCGTCAGGCCCGGCGCGCAATGTCTGCCCGTCAAGCACGCCAGACAGCACTTGCAGGGACAGCACGTATCCCGGCGCGCCGTCAGCCCGGTCGCGTGCATAGGTCAGGGTGTCGCCTGCGCTTTGCGGTGTGGTGGCGATCGTATCGGGAAACCGCCCGACAGCCTGATAATCACGCAGGAACCGCACGTTGGAGAGCACCGCTTGACGCACGGTGAGTTCCCGAGCAGCCACGTTCGCGATCAGTTGCACGCCGTGGAGCGGGCGGCCCTGCGCATCGCTTACCACATGAGGCAGCGGGGCTTGCTCCAGCGTCCACTGCGCGTTCTGCGCAACCCGGTCGAACCACAGACCGACCCCGCTGTTCCCGGCTGGGAAGGCGACCAGTATGCGCGGATCGTCTCCTGAGCGCAGCAGCACATGCGCGGCTGCCCGGCCATCGCGGACGAAGGCGTTTATGTTTTCGCCCTCGGTCAACTGATAGGCAAGCTCAGGAGACGACGTCTGCGCCGCCGCCTCCTGAGCGCCGCTGTCCTGCGCGACAGCGGGTCCGGTCAGCACCAAAGCGGCAAGAGCCGCGCTGCCCATAAGCAATTGGAGGCCAGGCTTCATGGGCAGTATCATCCTTAGTCTATAATCGCGCAGGGCTTTCAGAAACGCATCGTCACGATCGCCCCGTAGGTCGGGCCGACGATGCCGCGCGCGTAGAAGAACCCGGAGTCGGCATTCTGGGTCTGGCCTTGCCGCGGGTTGCCCTCCGTCAGGCCGATTACGTTGAAGATATTATCCGCGTTGAGCGCAACCTGAATCCGGTCGGTCGCATTCAGGGTCACACCGACACCGGTCACACCATAACCGGGCAAGGCCACACCATTGCCGGAATCGGCGAAGATCGGCCCGATATACTTGTAGCGAACGAAGGCCTCACCCAGCCCGCCAGGCAGTTTCACGGTCGGGATGATGGTGTAAAGCGTCGCGGGCGTGCGTTCCGGGCGGTTACCGTCAAAGCCCGGCTGCGCCACTCCGTTGAGCCGAAGATTGTTCAGCGAGGGATCCTGAAACACGCCAATGAAATTGACCGATAGCCAATCAGTCGGGCGCACCATCGCGTCGATTTCGACACCGCGGGTTTGCAGATCGGCGAGGAACGTAGTCAGCTCCGTGGGATCAACCGGATCGATGAAGTTGTAGAACTGATCGTTGAAGTTGGTCTGGAACGCGGTCACCGATGCATTGAATACGCGTCCGACATTGAAGCGGGCACCCACTTCATACAGCTCGATACGAGTGATTGGATCGACGTTGTTGGTCTGGAACCCGTCGGCATAGCGGGCGTAGACAGCGAAGTTGTCGTTGATGAGGTAGTTTGCGCCGACCGTCCACGATACCGCATCCTTGCTTTCGGTCCGGGTCGTAAAGGTGCCGTCGAAAGTCGATCCCACTGTGCGCACCACCCCGCCGACGCCGGATGGCACGGATTGCTGGAATTCGACGATTTCTCCTCGGTCATTAAAGACCGGCGTCACAATTCCATTGGCGGGGTCGGCCACTCGCGCCGGATTACCGTTGTCAAAGCGTGCATCGAGGTTTTCCCACCGAATACCCGCGTCGATCCGCAGTTTCTCGCCAATCTGGATTTCGTCGTTGGCATAGATCGAGAAGGATTCGTCCTCCCGCTCACGAATGCCCGCACCCCAGTTACCGTAGGAAATCAGGCCGTTGTCGCTCAGCGTCCCGATCACGTTGTTGTTGGCATCCAGCGCAACCACATCGTAGATGTTGCTGTTGTTGCGCACATCGTTGAGCGCGGTCGCGGTGGCCGACTGGTTCTGGAAGCGCCGCACATCGAAGTACTGCACCCCGAAGGTCAGCGAGTTCTTGATTGTGTCGGTTTCGTATTCCCAACGACCGCCCAGATTGACGCCGAAATCATGGCCTTCCTGGAAATCGTGGTTAAGCGTCGTCTGCTGAAGGAAGCCATTGCCGTTCAGCGCGTTGAGTTCCGCAGTCTGGTTCGATCCCAGCACGACCCCGTTGGTAAGGTTGCGAATACCGAACCGTGTGGCGGTCGGGAAAGCGGCCTGCCCGGCGGTCAGCAATCCGTTGATCGGCGAACCTGAACCTGGGGTCAGATAGTCCACCGCGCTGGCCAGACCTGCGTTGCCGGTGCCCGAACCGGGGAACAAGCCATTGAAATCGATCGACAGATCAAGATATCGGGCCTTAGCGAACACCGAGAAACTATCGCTGACCGGCTTTTCGAAATCGACCCGGAACTGCGTCGTCTTGACTCTGACGCCTTCGCTGAAACGGAAATCGCGGAACCCGTCGGGGTCGACAAACGTGGAAACCGGCACGGAAATGCGCGCAAAGGCATCGCCGCCGATGTTGTCCCGCTGCGGATCGAGGCCGTTGACCGCGCGAGGCTCACCATCCTCTACGGCGTAGGGCATCCCGGCATAATAGGCCGCGCTCAGGTCGCTGGTGCGCGCCGATACGCGGACATAGCCGTCATCGTCAAAGCGATGCTCGATTGCCCCCTTGATGCTGTAACCCTGATAATCGAACGGATTGTCGCGGACACCCGGATCGCTCTGAATCCACCCGGCGACATTGAAGGCGAGATTATCGGTGATCGGCGCCGAATAGTAAAAATCGCCGCGCAACTGCCCATAATTGAAGGCCTGAACACGGGCGATCCCTTCCGACTCGTTGAAATTGGGACGCTTGGTGATGAAGTTGATGGTCGCGCCTGCGCCATTGACGGTAAGGACGCCTGACGAGCCGCCCTTGACCGCTTCAAGCCGCTCAACAGTCACGTCTTCATAGAAAAAGAAATCGGCCCCGCCGCCGCCGTAGATGACCGGCATGCCATCTTCCTGCAGCTGGACGAAACGCTGCCCTCCCCCTTGCAGACCGCGCACGGAGTAGTTGTTCGACAACTGGCCCGCCGTGCCTTCCACGAACACACCTGGCACCAGTTCGAGCAGATCGGCGGTCGAGCGTGGTGCGCGCTGGTCGATAGCTTCACGATCGGCGAGCGTGATATCAGCCGAAGCGGTGATGAGCGGACGATTGCGCGTAGTCTGGCCGGTGACGATGATAACATCGCCCACCACTTCTTCGACAGCCATCGAATCGGCGGCTGGCGCGTCCTGCGCCATGGCAGGCCAGGCAAAAAGGCTGCAACCCAACATCAGTTGCGCGCGCGCGTTGAAGCGAACCATTTCTCTCTCCCCGTTCAGCAGGCAACCTTGGTGCGGATGCTTCTGCAATCGTTTGCAGCATCTGGATATGCGCATTTCAAAAGATTGACAAGCCGTCTTCCGTAGGAGTTTTTTCAAGGGGAGCAAAAACTGGTGGACTGCGCGGATCGGATTGCCGATCCCTCGCCCGCCGCTAACAGATCAAAATTTTTTGCGTTTCCGATCAATACGTCAGCGGATAAATCAAGCCGACTGTCTGATCACAAGCCGAGGCGGTAAGACGAGGCTTTCGGTATCTTCGCCTTTCAGACGCCGCAAAAGCAGCTGGACAAGGCACTTGGCCCCGCCGGCGATATCCTGACGCACGGTGGTGAGGAGCGGCAACGTTTGTGCGGCTATCGGCAGATCGTCAAAACCCACCATCTTGATGTCCTGCGGTACTCTCATTCCGCGTTCGCGCAGCTCGACAAGGCAGATCGCTGCCAGCGAATCGCTCGCCGCAAAAATGCCGTCGCAATCGCTGCCGATCTGATCAAGGTGCGCAGCAATCTCCTTGCTCGCACGCTCCGGCGACAGATGCGACGGCAGCACGCGAATCGTTGCTTGCAAACGATCTGCGACATCGCGGGCGCCAGCGTAACGGGCAGCAAATTCGGTCGGCTCGGTATCGCCAAGAAAGGCGAGTTTTCGTGCGCCAGCAGCAATCAACCGCTCTGCTGCCAGCCGTCCGCCAAGCCGGTTATCCGTCCCGACCACGCAGTGCCGCTGACCTTCCTGGTGGTTCCCCCAGACAACAATGGGAAGGTAGCCGTCCGCTATCTCCTCAATCCGATCGAATTGGTCGGACTGACCGATGACGATTATCCCGTCGATCATTCTCGACCCGATAAAGCGTTCAAGCCATTCCGGATCCTCGGCCGGCAGAACCCGGCGCAGCATGAGATCGTAACCGCCCAGGGTGAGTTCGTCGGCAAGATGGCCCAGCAAGGTCATGAAAAAGGTATCGGACATTTGCTGCCCGGTGTCGTGGCCGAGTGGGACTGCAACGCCGATCACTCCGGTGCGCTGACGCCTTAAACCGCTCGCCATCTGATTGGGGCGGAAACCATGCTCGCGGGCGAGATCGACAATCTTGTCGCGTGTCACGGGATTGACGAGGCTTTTACCAGCCAGCGCGCGACTGACAGTGCCGGGCGAGACCCCGGCAAGCCGGGCCAAATCCGTGATGGTCCGCACTTGGGAGCGTTTGCCGCTGACTTCGTCGTCGCTCATCCGCTCGCTTTCAACCTGCCGTCAAGGTGCGCCTGCGGGTTTGGCGATGTCCCGCGTCAACGAATAGCGTAGCGAGTGCGCCCGCCAGCATCAATACGCCCGCGAGGAACAACACATTGCGGGGGTCGCCTCCTAGCAGCGGGCGGTAGATGAGCGGCATGGTGAGCGTCTGGATCAGCATGGGGATAACGATGAACAGATTGAAGATGCCCATGTAGATGCCGTTGCGTTCCGGCGGAATGCAATCGGCTAGCATCACATAGGTGTTGCCCATCATCCCCGCCCAACCAATGCCAATGCCGAGCATGAGCACAAACAGCGCGGCAGGTGTGGAGGCGCTGGGGATCATCAGCATCGCCGCGCCCGATGCCGCGAGACAGGCGGCATGGACATGGCGCGCGCCCAGGCGTTTGACGACGGGGATCAGCACCATCGCGCCCACAAAGGCGAAAAAATTGTAGATCGCGCCCGCCTGCTGGGTGGTCAGGGCCGCCTCGCGGAAGGCTGCGGTCGAAGGATCGCTGGTGTCGTATAGGGAGCGGCCAACGGCGAAGGTGATATACTGCCAATAGGCGAACATGGCGTACCACTGGCACAGCATCGCACCGGCAAGCTGGCGCATGGGCCGGGGCATGTCGCGCATCGCATGTCCAATTTCCGCAAAGGTTGCTCGCACAGTCAAAGGCTTGGCGTCGAGCTCCGCTTGTTCTGCGGCATCGAGCGGCAGTTCCGGCACACGCAGGATCGACCATACAATCGTAGAAAGCGAGAGGATCGCGCCAATCACGAAGGCAATGCGAACGATGACCGGAATGCCATTGGCATCAAGTGCATCGCGCGCCACGAGCCCGGTCAGCAGACTTGGCGCAAGATACGATAGTGTCTGAGCAAGGCCGGTAAATGCGCTCTGGATCAGGAACCCGGTTGATCGCTGATCGCTGGCCAGCCTGTCGGCAACGTAAGCCCGATACGGTTCCATTGTGATGTTGTTGCCGGCATCCAGGATCCACAACAGGCTCGCCGCCATCCACAGCGTGCTCGAATAGGGCATGGCAAACAAGGAGAGCGTGCAGATGACTGCGCCAATAAGGAAATAGGGCGTGCGCCGACCAAGGCGGCTGCTGGTGCGATCGCTCATCGCTCCAACGATCGGCTGGATGATGAGGCCGGTCATTGGCCCTGCGAGCCAAAGCAGCGGCATCGAGGCTTCGTCCGCGCCGAGATACCCGTAGATCGGTCCCATATTGGCCTGCTGCAACCCGAACGAGAACTGCAAACCGAAGAAGCCGATGTTCATCTCAATCAGACGAATGAGCGACAGACGTGGCTTGGCCTCCATTGATCCGCGTTCCCTCTCTTCGCGGTCGATGAAGCCGCGCATTATCGTATTCGGATGACACGAAACGCAACCCAATGCAAAGGATTGCATTCGAGGCTTGCAAAGCTAAGCAAATGGCTTACCCATGAAGCGGTCGCGTTCAATGTTGCAATTCGTTTGGGATTACCGGCTCTGCACAAGCCATGGCAGGCGGGACCATCGCAAAAGGTATTGCGCGTGCGACTGATCATCGGGCTGCGGGGCTTGCATCGGCGTCATATGATTTCGCGCGGCTCGCCTGAAGCTCCTGGCCGGCCGAATTCCTCCTCGGCGACTGCCGAACCTCCCTCTTCGAATCTCTAGGTAGACTGCCGCCATGACCACTGCCTGGACCGCGGACCACGTGCTCGGGATATCCGCCGATGCGCCCCGCGCAATCCCACTTGTTGCGCCGACCAGTCTACAGCGTCTGGCGCCAGACAGGGTGTACTGGGACATGTGGCCGGTGCAGGATGCAACAGGCAGGCCTGCTCGCGCAGGGCCGCGCGCCTTGTGGATGGCGCTGACCGCGCCCGATCGCGGGGATGCGGCGCTGCGGCATTTCGAGGCGAAGATCCATCTTCTCGAACGCCGTGGCGAAAGCTGGGCCGATCTTGGCCCCGCCATGCCGAACGGCTCCGTGCCATATGAACGGGAATGGGCAGGATCGGCTCTGCTGAACGGCGACCGGCTGACACTATTCTTCACCGCGGCGGGCAGCGCGGCGCGCAGCCGGGGCTATCAGCAGGAATTGTGGGAGGCGTCGGCCACACTCGGCGCCGACGGACTGCCGTCCCGCTGGAGCGAGCCAAAGCCTTCGATCACACGTCACGACCCCCGCTATATGCTTGCTGATGAGCAGGAAGGCGAACCGGGAAAGATCAAGGCGTTTCGCGACCCCGCGTGGTTCCGTGACCCCGCTGACGGTGCTGAATATCTCGCCTTTACGGCTTCTCTGGCCGGGTCGGACAGCCCTTACAACGGTGCTTTCGGCCTCGCGCGACGAGAAACGACGGGGTGGTGCCTCATGCCCCCTCCGATCACGGCCGACGGCGTGAACAACGAGCTTGAACGCGCTCATCTGGTACATCACGACGGGCGGTATTACGCCTTCTGGTCAACCCAGACGTCCACCTTCGCACCCGGACTTGGCCATGCACCCAACGGCCTCTACGGCATGGTCGCCGACAGCATCATGGGCCCCTATCGCCCGCTCAATGGAACGGGACTGGTATTGGCAAATCCCGCAACCTGTCCGGCCCAGACATACAGCTGGTTCGTCGATGCGACGCTAACGGTGTGCAGTTTCGTCGACATGGTGCCCGGCGCCGTGGGTGAGGCAGCGCGCTTCGTCGGCCTGCCCGCGCCGCTTTTGAGGCTCGATCTATCGGGAGACCGCGCCCGCTTGTGCAGCGCCCCTGCGATGGCGTCTCAGTAATGTTCGGCGCGATCGAGGCTGGCGGCACCAAGTTCGTGCTTGCGGTCGGCGCGGGACCGGATTGCATTGCGGCCACGCGCACAATCCCCACCCGCGATCCCGGCACCACGCTGGCAGAGGCGGCGGATTGGTTCGCGGCGCAAGGGCCTATCGATGCGTTGGGCATTGCCAGCTTCGGCCCCCTTGAGCTTGATCCTGCAAACTCCCGCTGGGGCAGCATCACCACCACGCCAAAGCCGGGCTGGGCTGACTGCGCCATTGCGGGCTATTTCGCAAATCGGCTTGGCATGCCGATCGGTTTCGATACCGACGTGAACGCGGCGGCCCTGGCGGAATATTCTGCCGCGCAGGCCGAGGGCTGCACCTCGCTCGCCTATATCACCGTGGGGACGGGTATCGGGGGCGGACTGGTGTTGAACGGGCGACCGGTCCACGGTGTCGCGCATCCCGAAATGGGCCACATTTTTCCCCGTCGGCATGAGCTTGATCGGGAATTCGCCGGTGTCTGCCCGCACCACGGCGATTGTCTCGAAGGCCTTGCAAGCGGTCCTGCCATCATGGCGCGGTGGGGTAAATCGCTGTCGGAGATCCCCCTCGGCCATCTCGCCCATGAGATCATCGCCGACTATCTCGCGCAGGCGTGCCATACGTTGTTTGCTGCCACAGCGGTCGAGCAGGTGATACTCGGTGGAGGGGTCTGCAAGGCAGACGGTCTCGTCGAGCGCGTCGCTGAGCGGACGATGCAGTTGGGGGCAGGCTACCTTCCCGGCACCGCCCGCCACAGCGTGCGGCGACCGCGATGGGGCGACACGGCCGGGATTGCGGGTGCTTTCATGCTTGCCGCCCGCAGTATCTGATTTTCCTCACGCGCCGCATTCAAGACCAAGCTCTGCTCGTTACGCCTGCGCACCACGAAACGGATGCGCGCGGCATCACGCGGGCTTTCGGGCATAGAAGCCGAACGCCGCGATGATTGCATAACACGCCGCAGGCAGGGCCAGCGCAAAGGCCAGGCTGGTCGCGTCAGCCAGCGCGCCATACATCGGCGGGATGATCGCGCCCCCGCAGATCGCGACGTTGATAATGCCCGATCCGTCCGCCGCGCGCGGGCCCAGCTTCTCGCACGCGAGGCTGAAGATGGTCGGGAACATGATCGCGTTCATCAGGCCCACCGCGAGCAGGGTGTAGCCCGCCACCGCGCCGCCGGTGTTGGCCGAGATGACGATCAGGCTGATCGCTCCCGTGGCCACACCCGCGAGCAACAAGCCGGGGCTGAAAAGACGCAGGACCACTGAGCCAATCAGCCGTCCGATCATTGCGCCGCCCCAGTAGAGGCTGATCATCGGATAGGCCTGCGCTTCGGACATCCCGAGCACGTTATCCAGCATCAGGTAATTGATGATGATCGAGCCGATCGCAACTTCGGCCCCCACGTAAAGGAAAATGCACGCCGCGCCGTAGCCGAACCGGGGCCGTTTCAGCAGGCCAAGACCTTCGGCCAGGCTCGAATCCTCGTGCCTTTCGCCCCGGAGCCGGTTGCGGAACGAGAACACCACCGCTGCAACCAGCGCGAGGGCGACCGCAATGCCCACGTACAGCTGTTTCACCGTTTCGCTGCCGACGCTCGCGAATGCGGCGCGGTTGCCCGACAGCACATCCGTCAGGCTGAGCGCGGTGAAGCCTCCGAGGATCACGAACGAACCAAGAAGCGGAAAGGCGACGGTGCCGAGCGAATTGAACGCTTGCGCAAAGGTCAGGCGGCTGTGGGTTGTCCGCTCCGGCCCAAGCATACTGATGAGCGGATTAGCGACCACCTGCACCACCACCACCCCGCTTGCCAGAACGAAAAGCGCGAACAGGAACAGGCCGTAGATATGAAGATTGCTTGCGGGCACGAATAGCAGGCACCCTGCCATCATCGCCAGCAGGCCAGCCATCGCCCCGCGCATGTAGCCGAGCTTTTTGACCAACCGCGCGCTTGGAATTCCGACAATGGCATAGGCAATGAAGAAGCACGTCTGCACCAGCAGCGCCTCAAAAAAGCTGAGCGTGAACAACTCTTTCAGCTTGGGTATGATCACATCATTGAGCGAAGTGATCCCGCCAAAAATGAAGAACAGCGCGAATACGAAATAGTTGAGCCCCGGTGCATCGATTGGGGAGGATGCGCTCGCCTCAGTCCGGCTTTGATCTAAGCCAGTTGCCATTCCGGGTGCCATTGCCATTCCGTCTCTCCTGTCATGGTAATCTGCTTGTTTACCAAGCCTATGTTGTCAAATCAGATGCCCCAGCGGTGCTGTCTCAATGCGTGAGATCAGAACCTATGTTGTGCCGGATGCGCAACGGGCTTCGGCTGTCAGCGGGTCGGCGGCCGCCAACAAGCCGGGTTTTGGCGATACCGTTTATTCCAAGCATTTTGCCGATCCATCCTGAGGTTGTTCCGCATTATCGGTCCAGGCAATCGCAACGAAGCGCGCAAGCACGCCTCGTTCGTAGCTGTGTGCAGCGGATACTGCAATCGTTTGCAGTGCTCGCCGCATGCATCAGTGACTTCCATCCGAGAAAATCGGGGGGGCGTCGACCATCACACGATGCAGCCCCTCCTTACGGCAAGCGTCGGAGCAGGCTGGATCGCGAAGGGCGGTGTATCAACACTTCACGCGTGCGATCCGCGCCCTCAGATGCCGGCCCGCCTCTCCGTGACCCTTCCGAGGGCAGCAAGACGGTGCGGCGAAGTCCAGCGCCAGAAAGCCAGCCCGCCGAACATAATGGTCAGCACAGCAAGGTTCGCCAGCGCCCCGGCATAATCGCCTAACGTACCCCCCATCTGATTGAGCCCGACCATCACCTCCAGCCCGGGCGTCGTGGGGAACAGGCGGGCTATGATCGCCACTGGCTCGGGCGTGGCCGCCGCAGGCCACGTCAGGCCGGAGAGGAAGAACAGCGGCAGCGACATGCCAAGGCCAAGTTGCAAGGGCCGCTCTCGAGAGCGGAAAAGAGCCGCAAGCAGTAACACCAGCGCGGTGGTCGCAGCCACGAATGCGCCAGCAGCCACGAGTGACTGCCACAGCGGCGCGGCGGCGCGTGGATAGTCCTGCCACCAGAAAACAAATCCTGCAAACCAGCATACCTGCGCCATAGCGATGGCGCTGGAAGCAAGGGCAAGCCCGGCGAACTGCGCTGGCGTCACCCTGAGCGGCGCACCCAGCCGTTCGCGCGCAGTGCCTGCCAGCAGCGCAAGGCCTAGCAGCAGTGACTGGTGGACGATCACAAAAGCGACCCCGGGAAACACCGCCGCGCCGTATCCCTCGCGCGTGTTGAACAGTGGGCGCGTAACAAGTTGCAGCGCAGGCGGGGCGGCTGGGCCAGCGGCGCGCGCCTGCTCGAATGCTGCCTGACGCCCCGTGCTCGCAAGCGCGGCGCCGATGCCAGTCAGCGCAGTTGACGAGCGCAGCAAGTGCGCGCCGCTTCCCACCAGAACGATGTTGCCGCTGCGACCTTGGGCGATGGCACGGCCATAACCTTCGGGGATGATAATCGCCGCACTTGCACGGTCGGTCGCCAGCCAGCCCTCAGCCTCACTCGGGGAAGCGAGGCTTGCAACCAACCTCACCTGACTGGCTGCGGTCGCCCTGATCACCAGATCGCGGCTAGCCGCTGTGCGATCAAGATCCACCACCACCACCGGTGCATCGACCACGATCTCGCCGGAATAGGCGCTGGGATAAAGCACGGCATAAAGGATCGGCGCGCCAAACAGCAGCAGGGCAGCGGCGCGGTCGGCACGGATTGCAGCGAACACCGCCTGAAACGCTGCCCACATCAGCGTCTACCCCAGTCTTGCGGGGACTGCGAAGCGCGCAAATAAAGCCATACGCCCGGCACTGCGGTGGCCAGTGCGATGATGGCCATCGGGAGTAAAGGCGCCGCAGCCACGGAGACGGGCGCCCCGGCGATCCAGTCGAGCGCGAGCAACCGTGCGAAATGCGTAAAGGGAAGCAGCTCTGCCCAGACCTTGGCAAAACCGCTCGCCTGATCGACCGGAAAGATCGCGCCTGCAAAGGCGAAAGATGCGCCTGCATACAGCCCGGTCAGTGACAGGCTTTGGCTCATGCAGCGGGTGAGGCCCAAAAGCAGCAACGAGACCCCGGCATAGGCGGCAAACATCGCCAGATAGCCCGTCATCAGCAGCACCGGCCCGCCTGCAAGGGTCCAGCCCCGTAGGCCTGCCAGATAGGCCGTCACAGCCGCGCCCCAGGCCATGAAGGCGAGGATATAGGGCGCCGCTTTGCCCGTCAGTGATGCGTAACGCGGTTGCCATTCGCCGATCGTCGCATCCCGCAACTCGCGCCCGAAAGCACTGACAACCGCCAGCATGAACAAGAGATGCAGCAGCGCCGGGTGCAGCAGGCTGACCAATTGCTGTTCCTGATTGGCGGGCGCGTTAAAGGCGATAACCGAAGTTGCCGCCAGAGGTGCCGGACGCACCGTGCCGGGTAATGAGACCGCAGCAATCTGCTCCACCGCCTGGCGGGCGTTGGCGGCCGCAATGATTGCAGCCAATTCGCGCTGGACGGTCGAGGACGCGGCAGAGTGGGAAGCGTTCACATAAAGCGTGATCTGGCCGCGCCCTTCAAAAGCACGTTGGGTGGCTTCGCCCGGCACCAGCACAATCGCCTCGACCGCGCCTGCGCGCGCCAGTTTTTCGGCCGCGCGCATATCGGGCACGGTATAAGCGAGTCGCAACCCCGGCGCCCCTTCGACACGGATAGCAATATCGCGGGACAGGCCGCTGCGCTCTGCGTCAACGAGCGCGACCGGCAGATCGCGGATGACGCCTGCCGACAATTGCCACGCAATCAGCCCGCACAGCACCAACGGCAGCCATGTAAGCAGGGCGAGGTCCCACGGATTGCGCGCCAGAAAAGTAGTCTCGCGCCTGAAACTCGCGGTAAATTCCTCAGCAAAGCTCATTGCGGCCAGTCGAACAGAACCGACATGCCGGGGCGCAATCCCTTGACCGGCTTCAACGGCGCAAGGCGGACTTCGAAGCCCTTGATGTCGAATCCGCTCGATTGACGGGTCGCGCGCCATGTCGCGTAATCGCCTGCTGGTGCCATGAACGTGACGCGGAAACGCACGTTTGCGTTTTGCAGCGCGGGGACTGTGCCGATCAGTTCGCTGCCCGGTTCGATCCCGTTCAGCTGATCCTCGCGCAATGTGATTGTAACCCACGGGCTGGCGGTCTCAGTCACGTACATGATCGGAAAGCCCGCGCCAACCAGTTCGCCCGGCTGGGCCAGCCTGCGCCCCACTTCTCCTGCCGCTGGAGCCAGCACGTCAGTTTCCGCCAATGCTACAGCGACTTCAGCGGCTGCACCGCGCGCCTGACTGGCCTGGGCTTCAGCCGCGCGCCGATCCTCACGCCGAGCCCCCTCACGCGCGGTGCCATATTGCGCCCGCGCTGCAAGAGCGGCCTGATCGGCAGCGATCATGTTGGCGCGGGCCTCGTCGCGCTTCTGACCCGGCACCACGCCTTCATTTGTCAGCCGGTCAACGCGCTGAAAGGTGACACGGGCGAGGTCTGCGGCGGCAACTGCCCGTCGCCATTGCGCTTCCGTCGCGGCAATCTCGGTCGCCCGCGCGCCCGCTTCGGTCTTGCTCGCCTGCGCTTCGGCCGCATCGACGACGGCGCTCACCTGGGCTTCTTTTGCTCGGGCCTCGGGACTGTCGATTGTGGCGAGCAATTGTCCGGCCGCCACCATCTGCCCTTCATTGACATGGATTTGCGCAACTCTGCCGGTCACCTTGCTGGCAACACGAAATTCACGCGCGTCAACAAGGCCCTGCACCTGATCGGGTGCGGGTCGCCACGCCAGCCAAAGACCAAGCACGAGCACCAGCAGCACCAGCGCCGCAGTCAACGCCACTGGAATTTTCCGACCCTGCCTCTCGGCCGTAACGTTCATTCGCCGCCTCCCGTTGCCACAAGATAGTCTGGCAATCGTTCCATCTGGCCGCTCACTTCCATCAGATTGATCAGGGCGTCGACATATTCATACGCGGCCAGCGCCTGTTCGACCCGTGCACTGGCAGCGACCAGTTCGGCGTCGGTGACATCGCGGCTGGTGCCCTGCAATTCACGGAAGGAAAGCCGTGCAACCCGAAGCGATTCGTCGGCAGCAAGGATGTTGCGGGCATAAAGTGCATGGCGCCGACGCGCAGTTTCAGCCCGGCTATGCGCAACCATCACACCAGTTTCGATCTGGGTGCGGACCTCACGTGCTCCTGCGCTGGCCTGTGCTTCTGTTTCGCGCGCAGCAGCAAGCTGGCTGCGACGGCCGAGGCCGCCTGCAATCTTGAATTTAACCCCCACCCCGAAGATGAAATCAGGGTCGGTGAGCAGCGTGTTCTGACGGTCAAGATTATACTGCGCCAGCGCGTAAACCGTGGGGCGCAATTTTGCAGCTTCGGCCTCCACCCCCGCTCCGGCAAGCGTGACGCTCGCATCCAGCCGCTGGATAGCGGGATGGTTGGCGAGCGCCGAGCCGAGAAATAGCTCGGCCGCGGGCAGCGGGACCGCGCGCACTGCCAGCGGCGTTGCCAGACGCGCAGGCGCGTCCAGCCGGAGCAAGCCCATCACGCCAATTTCTGCAGCGGCGAGATCGCCTTCGGCTTTTTCATATTCGCGCATGGCCTGTTCCAAGGCCGCCTCGGCCTGCAATCGCTGGGCACGGGCAATCTGCTGCTCCCGCTCAAGCGCACGGGCATCGGTGACCAATTGCTCCATCCGCCCCACGACATCGCGCCGCACATCGCGCGCCTGCGCGGCCAGCTGCCTCGCAAAATAAGCACGCGCCAGTTGCGCCAATCCCTTGGCCGTGGTCTCCTTTCGTGCGGCTTCCTCGATTGCGAGTTGGCTGGCTGCGCCGGTGCGGGCGGCGCCCATCTGTCCGCCTGCATACAGCGGCACGGTCGCGGTGATGATCGGGCGGCGGACCAGTTCGCGGATGCGGAATTGCAGCGGATCTTCCAGCCCGAACGCAGCTCCGACATCCCGAAGCGGGCCAAGCGGGAGGAACAGCGTTTTCTGGAAATCGAGCACCTGGGCTTCGAGATCGATGTCAGGTCGCCCGATCGTCCGCGTGGCGCGATAACGCAAAGCTGCCGCACGCACGGCTGCGTCAGCGGCCTCCAGCGCATCGGACTGATCAAGATAGCGTTGCTGGGCGCCCTCGTAAGTGAGCCCATCTGACTCGGTGGCGAGGCCAGCGGCCCCCGCGCCGCAAGTGCATGCCAGAAATGCCAGTCCCCACCGCCATGCCATGCCCTACCCCCCACCGGCCGCGATTATAGCGTGGGCACGGCGCAGCTTTGACGCTGCGAACCGTGCCTCCGTTGGGCGAGCTTGCGCCGACATTATGTATGCTGCTCGCCTGCCTGCCATGTCCACTCGCGCTTAACCGCCTCCCATTAGCAATGGCATAGCGCAGACAAGGCGGGAAGCGGCTTGTGATTCCGCAACCGCTGGAAAGGCCAAACTGCCCGTTATTCGGCCCGCCCGACCGGGTTGGCACGCTGCCGATGCTGACGGTCGCCGCATGAGCGGCATTGCGACATTACCGGTTGGCTGACCCGCAAACGCCTTAGAAATGCAGCGCCCTGCCGTAAGCGTCGAGCACGCTTTCGTGCATCATTTCCGACAGCGTCGGATGGGGGAAGACCGTCTGCATCAGTTCGGCCTCGGTGGTCTCCAGCGTCTTGCCGATGGTGTAGCCCTGGATCAGCTCGGTCACTTCCGCGCCGACCATATGCGCGCCCAGCAGCTCGCCGGTTGCCGCGTCGAACACGGTCTTGATGAAACCCTCCGCCTCGCCCAGCGCGATGGCCTTGCCGTTGCCGATGAAGGGGAAGCTGCCGACGCGGACCTCGTGGCCCGCTTCCTTGGCTTTGGCTTCGGTCAGGCCGACGCTGGCAACCTGCGGGTGGCAATAGGTGCAACCCGGAATAGCATCGCGGTTCAAAGGGTGCGGGTGGACATCGGTGTTGCCCAATTCCTGCGCGATCGCCTCGGCGCAGGTGACGCCTTCGTGGCTCGCCTTGTGCGCCAGCCATGGGCCGGGCGTGCAGTCGCCGATCGCCCACAACCCCTTGGTCCTGGTGCGGCCATAGGGATCGATCTGGATGAAGCCGCGCTCCATCTCGGCAAGGGGTTCAAGGCCGATATTCTCGGTATTGGGCACGATCCCGATGGCGACGATCACATGCGTGAAATCGCTGGACTGCGTTTTGCCCGACTTGTCCTTGATGGTGGCGGTGATGCCCGTGTCGGTCACCGTGATGCCCTCCACCCCGGCGCCGGTCATGATGGCAATGCCCTGCTTCTTCAGCGACTTTTCGAGGAAGGTCGAGACGTCCGCGTCCTCCACCGGCACGATCCGGTCGAGCATTTCAACCACCGTCACCTCGCTGCCGAGGTCGTTGTAGAAACTGGCGAATTCGATCCCGATCGCGCCCGATCCGATCACCAGCAGCTTGGCCGGAAGCTCCGCAGGGGTCATGGCGTGGCGATAGGTCCACACGCGCTTGCCGTCAGCGGGCGCAAAGGGCAGGTCGCGGGCGCGCGCGCCGGTGGCGACGATGATGTGCTTGGCGGTGAGGGCTTCCTCGCCCTTTTCGGATGACACGGTAAGGCTGTTAGCGCCGGTCAGCCGCCCCTCGCCCATGTGGACCGCAATCTTGTTCTTCTTCATCAGGTGGCCGATGCCCTGATTAAGCTGCTTTGCCACGCCCCGGCTGCGCTTGACGATGGCGGCAAGGTCCGCCTCGATCTGGCCTGCGACCTTGAGGCCATAATCGCCCGCGTGCTGCATATAGTGGAAGATCTCGGCCGAACGCAGCATCGCCTTGGTCGGGATGCAGCCCCAATTCAAACAGATGCCGCCAAGGTTCTCGCGCTCGACAATCGCGGTCTTGAGGCCGAGCTGCGCGCAGCGGATCGCCGCGACATAGCCGCCGGGGCCTGAACCAAGCACGATCACGTCATAGGATTGGGACATATCAATCTGCCTTCAGGTGTAAAAAACGCTGTAGGGAAGTTGACAAAAGTGACACCGTGTCAACTTGCCTACAGGGTATTTCATCATCAAATTCAATTCATTAAATCAAAATCTTCGAAAGTGACACCAAACATGCGGCGCGCAATTCCGGGTGGTGGGAGCCATGTTCAGGGCGCTTGGCCGTAACACGTCTGGCGCGAGGTAGGAAAATCATCACCCCTTCTGCTGCCTGACCGCCCGGGGGCGATCACCATCATCCAGCAATACGAACTTGAACGTGCCCTTGGCGACTACCGTTGTCGCCTCGCCATTGCGCTCACGGGCGACAGCTTCAGCGGCAATGGTCATCGAGGTGGTGCCGGTGGCGATCATGTCGCAATAGACCGACAGCTCGTCCCCCACCGCCATGGCGCCCGGAAAGGCGAAGTCGCTTGCCGAGACGACCACCGCCTTGCCCTGCCCCACGCGGCTCGCGAGGCTGCCCGCGCCCAGCGCCATCTGCGCCATCAACCACCCGCCGAACACCCCGCCATAGGGGTTGGTGTCGGTGGGCATGGCGGTGACGCGGATCTGGGGGGAGCGGTCAGTCACGAAGATCCTCGCGCGTACATTTGACTGGCCTTTGTATTATATAGCCCGCAGCATCCCGCTCCTCGGTATAGCCACAGCGTCCTCGGCGTGTCATCTCAGATAGTGCGTTATCATTCGCTACTGACGCATTGCTATTGACTTGATTTTGCAAAGCCTCAGCATTTGTGGCGTTTTCTAAGCCAAGAGCTCGAACACCAGCGACACCCGCCTCCGCCTCTTTAAGTCTTTCTTCTAACTCCGCAACGCGGCTCTCAAGTTCAGCAGAATGCCGAGCAGCAACATCGTCTGCAATCTGATGCGCTTCGTCTCTTGAGATGAGTTTCTCGCCCTCATTGCAGCCAGTTACACCAGCTAACACCAAAGCGAACGGAAGCACTCTCACACCACCAGCCCCATCGGGTTCTCGCACAGCTGCTTGATCGCCTCCATCAGCTGCGCGCCGTCGGCGCCGTCGATGGCGCGGTGGTCGAAGCTGCCGCTCGCGTGGAGCACGGTCGCCACCTCGATCGCGCCGTTCACCACATAGGGCTGCTGCTGGCCCGCGCCCACCGCAAGAATCATGCCCTGCGGCGGATTGATCACCGCGTCGAACTGCTTGATCCCGAACATACCGAGGTTGCTGAGGCTCGCGGTGCCGCCCTGATATTCGTGCGGCATCAGCTTGCCATCGCGCGCCTTGCCCGCGAGCGTCTTCATCTCGGTCGAGATCGCGGCGAGGCCCTTGGTGTCGGCGCTGGTGATGACGGGCGTGATCAGGCCCGAGGGCGCGGCCACCGCCACCGAGATATCGGCGCGGCTATACCGGCGCAGCGTATCGCCCTGGAAGCTGACATTGCACTGCGGCACGCGGACCAGCGCGCGGGCGAGCGCCTTGATCAGCAGATCGTTGACCGACAGCTTCACACCATCGGGCTCCAGCGACTTGTTCAATTGCGCGCGCAGTTCCAGCAGCGGATCCAAACGGATGTCGATGGTGAGGTAGAAGTGCGGGACAGTCTGCTTGCTCTCGGTCAGGCGGCGGGCGATGACCTTGCGCACCCCTGAGAGCTTTTCCTCGGCATAGGGTGCGCCGCCTTCGATAGCGGGGGCCTGAGCGGGCGTGGGCGCCGGGGCGGGTGCGGGTGTCGCTGCAGCTGGGGCGAGTGCCGGGACAGGCGCGGCTGCACCTGCTGCAAGGCTGTCGAGATCGCCCTTGACGATCCGGCCATTGGGCCCGCTGCCGGTGACGCCGGTCAGATCAACGCCCTTTTCCGAGGCGATCCGCTTGGCCAGCGGCGAAGCGATGATGCGATCGCCAGCGGCCGGAGGAGCAGGCGTGCCAGCTCCGATCGCACCCTTGACATCGTCCTTGGTGATCTTGCCTCTCGGACCGGTGCCCGTGATACCGGCCAGATCAACGCCGTTCACTTCGGCGAGCTTTTTCGCGGTCGGGGTGGCGGGACGCGCGGCCGGGGCTTCGACTGCCGGGGCAGGCTCGGGCGCGGCCGCTGGCGCAGGCGCGGACGGCGGCGGGGGCGCCGCCTCCTCGCCTTCCACCGCAAGCCGGGCAATGACTGTCCCGACTTTCACGCCTTCACTGCCCTCGTCCACCAGGATTTCGGCGATCACGCCTTCATCGACCGCCTCGAACTCCATGGTCGCCTTGTCGGTTTCAATCTCGGCCATGATATCGCCAGACGCGACCGTATCACCCACCTTCACCAACCAGCGCGCCAACGTGCCTTCTTCCATGGTCGGCGACAGTGCCGGCATCTTGATGTCCAAGGCCATGATCCGCAGTAGCTCCCGTGTTCGATTGTCGGTGTGTTCTCTGGCCAATTCCCTAGCGTCGGGCAAGGGGTGACTGCGGGCGGACTTGCCAATCCATACGAATGCATTGATAGCTCGGGATACAACGGGGCCTTTCAGACATGCGCACATTCCTGGTGATCATCGACGAGAGCGAGGAAGCGACTTCGGCGCTGCGTTATGCTGCGAGGCGTGCGGCGGCCGTCGGGGGGACGGTGCACCTTTTGGCGTTGGTCCCGCAGCAGAGCTTCAGCGCGTTTGGCGCGGTGCAAGCGACGATCGAGGCCGAGGCGCGCGACCGGGCCGAAATGCTGGCCCATGGTGTCGCGGGCAATCTGCTCGCTGAAAGCGGGATCATGCCGACGATCTCAGTCAAGATCGGACAGGGGCAGAAGATCGTCAGTGAATTCCTGGCTGAGCATGAAGAGGTCGCCGCGCTGGTGCTGGGCGCGGCCAAAAGCGGCAGCCCGGGGCCTCTGGTCACCCATTTCTCGGCCGCTGCCGGAAGCCTGCCCTGCCCGCTTTACATTATCCCGGGCGACTACGACGAAACCGGGCATGCACTGCACGTCTGAAGGCAGCTATTTCCTCCGTCCCTGATGACGGATGTTACCGGGTCGGCCGCGCTTGCCGACCGTGAACTTGCCCGCAGTCTTCGGAGTGCCCGCCGCGCCTCTGCGACGGTCATCCTGCCGGGCACCACGCGGCTCGATCGCCTTCGCGTCGGTATCGGGCAGCACGAACTTGAGCGCGCCTGTCAGCGGGTTGGCTTCGGCGAGTTTCAGTTTCAGCCTGTCGCCTGATGCGAAAGTCGTCCCGCTGTCAGTGCCGATGAGCGCCTGCGCAGCCTCGTCATGGCGGAAATATTCGCCCCCCAGCGTCGAGATCGGCACCAGACCGTCCCCGCCGAGCCCGACGATAGTGGCGAAGAAGCCGAAGCCCTGCACCCCGGTGATACGGGTATCGAACACCTCGCCCACGCGCGCCGACAGCCATGCCGCGACATAGCGATCAATCGTATCGCGCTCGGCCTCCATCGCGCGGCGCTCGGTCTGGCTGATGGCGTCGCTCACCTGCTGAAGGCTGGAGCGGTCGCGGTCCGACAGGCCGCTGGTGGCGGGGATCGACCCCGGCGGGGCGGGTTGTTCGAGCTTGTAGGCGTCGACCAGCGCGCGGTGGACGAGAAGGTCAGAATAGCGGCGGATCGGTGAGGTGAAGTGGGCGTAGCTCCCCAGTGAAAGCCCGAAATGCCCGGCATTGGCCGGCCCGTAATAGGCCTGCGTCTGGCTGCGCAGCACCGCCTCCATCACCAGCGCCTTTTCGGCCTCGTCAGTGACGTCTTTCAGCATCCGGTTGAACAGGCCCGGCGTCACCACCTGGCCCAGCGCCAGCTTCTTGCCCATGGTGGCGAGATAATCGCGCAGCGCGATCAGTTTCTCGCGGCTCGGCGGCTCGTGGATGCGGTAGACCACCGGCGCGGTTTTCGCCTCCAGCGCCTTGGCCGCCGCGACATTGGCCGCGATCATGAAATCCTCGACCACTCGGTGCGCGTCGAGCCGTTCGCGGATGGCGATCTCCGCGATCTCGCCCTGTTCATTGAGCACCACGCGGCGCTCGGGCAGTTCCAGCGCGAGCGGATCACGCGCATCGCGCGCGGCAGAGAGCGCCTTCCATGCGTCCCACAGGTTGGCGAGAATCTTGGCAACGTCTCCGTTCGTGTCGAGCGCGGTCGAGACACCTGTTCCTGGGCCTCTCGACTGCGCTCGAGGCGAACGGAGTTCTCGATCCACAATCGCCTGCGCGTCCTCATAGGCGATATTGTGCGCGATCCGCACGAGCGCGCGGGTGAAGCGGAAGCTGCTGACCTTGCCATCGCCATTGATGTGCATGTGACAAGCCATCGCCGCGCGGTCCTCGCCCTCTTTCAACGAGCACACATCGGCCGACAGGATTTCCGGCAGCATCGGCACCACGCGGTCGGGGAAATAGACAGAATTGCCGCGCTTCCTCGCCTCGCGGTCAAGCGCGGAGCCCGGGCGCACGTAGAACGACACGTCGGCAATCGCTACCACCGCATTGAACCCGCCCTGCCCGTCGGGTTCGGCCCAGATGGCGTCATCGTGGTCGCGCGCGTCGGCAGGATCGATGGCGACGATTGGCAGGTGCCGCAGGTCTTCGCGCGTCTTGTCCGACAGTTTCAGCTTGGCCGCCCGCGGGGCCTCTTCCAGCACTTCTTCGGGGAAGATGTGCGGGATGCCATGCTTGGCTATGGCAATGAGGCTGAAGCTGCGCGGCGCGAGCGGATCGCCCACCACTTCGACCACTTTCACCCCTGCGCGGTCGGAGCGGCCCACCCTTTCGGCGATCACCAACTGGCCCGCTTCCGCCTCGCCGCGATCGGCGATCGGCGCTGACTGGCGCACCCGCTTGTCCACCGGAGCGAGCCAGGCCTTGCCGGTCTTGTCGATCTCGACCACGCCCATCAGCCCTTCGGTGCGGGCGGGCAGCCTTTTCATGGGATGCGCGATCCAACCGCTGTCGGTCTCCTCGGTGCGCGCCAGCACACGGTCACCGCGCTTCAAGGCGGGTGGGCGCTTCACCCCGGGGCGCGGGCGCGGCTCGCGGATGGTTAGACGCGGCGGCTTGCCGGGGGCTTCGGGGTCCCAGTTATCGGGCTCGGCGATCAGATCCCCCTCATCGACATCGACGATCCTCAGCGTGGTGACCTTCGGCACTCCGCCCATCCGGTGATAGGCGCTTTTCCGCCCATCAATCAGGCCGTCCTCGGCCATGTCCTTGAGCAGCGCCTTCAGCTTGATCTTCTCCTGCCCCTTCAGCCCGAACGCCTTGGCGATCTCGCGCTTGCCGGCGGGCGTGTCGGAGGACTGGATGAAGGCGATGACCTGTGCGGACGTCGGAAAACCTTGGGGGAGCTTGGGGGGTTTGGGCATGCTCGGCGTCTAACCTATCCAGTTAGTCATTGCGAGCCAAACGCGAAGCAATCCATGGACTAACGGTGCCCCAAGTCGCAGCATCATTCTATGGATTGCCGCGGCTCTGACGGGCCTCGCAATGACGAAGGTCGGCTCAATAAGCCCGCGCGACCAGAATGCGCTCCACCGCAGGCTGGCCCGTGAAGATGCAGGTGCCCTTTGCCGGTTCCCCGCCGCGCGGGACGTTGCGGATCGTGAGTTTCAGCGCCTTCAATTTCTCGACCACGGCTTCCAGCGCCGTGCCGGTCGGCTTGGCCCATTCCACCTCGACCCAGCCCGGATACTTGCCGCCGTTCTCGAAGTGATCGGTGACCGCCTGCCAATCGGTCAAGCCGCGCGTGATATTGGCATCGCGGCGCGTGCGGGCTTCTTCGTATAGGCCGCGCTGGATCGCTTCGAGCAGCGTGCCTGCTTCGGCCACGAAATCAGCGTGGGCGGGGTAGGTGAAGGCGGGCTTGCCGTTGTCCACGTTCCACAGCTGGTCGCGGCGCAGGACGGCGATCTTGCCTTCGGCCATGTCGCGCGGGCCGACCTCGACGATGATGGGCGCGCCCTTCCTGACCCAGTCCCACCGCTTGGCGGCGGCCTTGCCGGGCTTCACGTCGAGCAGCACGCGAAGACGCTCGCCCAGCGCGGTCTGCGCGGCGAGCGCGGCACGAACAGCTTCGCAATAGGCGATCAGCTCGGCATCTTCCGGCGCCTCGCGCAGCATCGGGATGATCACGATCTGCTGCGGCGCAATGGCAGGAGGGACGCGCAACCCGTCATCGTCGCCGTGGGTCATGATGACGCCGCCGATCAGCCTCGTCGACACGCCCCAGCTGGTGGTGTGGCAATATTGCTGCGTCCCCTCGCGGTCCTGGAACTGGATGCCCGCGGCATGGGCAAAGTTGGTGCCAAGGTAGTGGCTGGTGCCCGCTTGCAGCGCCTTGCCGTCCTGCATCATCGCCTCGATCGACCACGTCTCGACCGCGCCGGGGAAACGTTCGTTCTCGGGCTTTTCGCCCGCGATCACCGGCAGCGCCAAGTCATCCTCAGCGCAGGCGCGATACATTTCGAGCGCGCGGTGCGTTTCGGCGAGCGCATCCTCGCGGGTCTCGTGCGCGGTGTGGCCCTCCTGCCAGAGGAATTCGCTGGTGCGCAGGAACATCCGCGTGCGCATCTCCCAGCGCACCACATTGGCCCACTGGTTGGTGAGCAGCGGCAGATCGCGCCACGATTGCACCCAGCGCGCCATCGCGTCGCCGATGATCGTCTCCGACGTCGGGCGCACCACTAGCGGCTCTTCGAGCTTCGCCTCGGGATCGGGGATCAGCCCGCCCTTGCCGTCCGAAATCAGCCGGTGATGGGTGACGACCGCCATTTCCTTGGCGAAGCCTTCGACATGCTCGGCCTCGCGGGTGAAGTTCGCAAGCGGGATGAACAGCGGGAAGTAGCAGTTCTGCACCCCCGCGGCCTTGATGCGGTCGTCCATCAACCGCTGGATGCGCTCCCAGATGCCGTAGCCCCACGGCTTGATCACCATGCACCCGCGCACGCCCGATTCCTCGGCGAGGTCGGCGGCGGAGATGACCTCCTGATACCACTTGGCAAAATCGTCTTCGCGCGTGACGTTGAGCGCGTGGCGGATCCTGGACACGGTTGGCAGGCCTTCTGTTCGGTGGATGGCAGCCGCAGAGCAGCGGCCTTGGCCGGACCGCCGCTAGCCGCTATTTGCTGAGATCGTCCAGCTTCTTCTGCATTGCCGCCATCTGCTCGCGCAGCGCGGCGATTTCATCGCGCGGTTCGGCAGGGGCAGGCGTGGGCCTTGGCTTATCCTTGCCCATGCCCGGCAGAAACACGTCGGCGGCCGCGCGCATCATCGCCAGGTTCGTTTCGTGAATCGCGGCAAACGGCCCGGCCGACATGCCTTTTTCGAAGGCCTCCCGGATCTTGGTCTGGTTGTCGCGGAAATTGGCCATGCTGGCTTCGAGGTAGGACGGCATCATCGCCTGCATCGAATTGCCATACATGCCGATCAGCTGGCGCAGGAAACTGACGGGGAGCATCTGCCCGCCATTGGCTTCCTCGTCCATGATGATCTGGGTCAGGATTGAATGGGTGATATCGTCGCCCGTCTTGGCATCAAGCACCTGAAACTCGACGTTTTCCCGAACCATCCGGGCCAGATCGTCAAGCGTGATATAGCTCGATGACGCGGTGTTATAGAGGCGCCGGTTGGCGTATTTCTTGATGATGATCGCCTCACCCGCTGCGGCGGTCTTCGTTCTTCCGACCATGTCCTGCATCCCGATATGTGCCCCAAGTCTGTGCCTTAGCACCTGCACAAGCTGCAGCGCAATAAGCACCGCCCGAGGCAACTAACGCGGGCGCAATCTATCCCCGATAACCGTCAGCATTTCGTAAGCCGACAGAACATTTTGCTGCGCAGCATCGGCGATGTCCCAGGGCACCTCCAGCCAGTCGCCCGCGGTGATATCCGGCGCGGCGGCAAGGTCGACCACCACCATATCCATCGACACCTTGCCAAGAATCGGAAGTCGGCGTCCGTCGTAAACAAGCGCATTGCCCGGGCCGCGGCTGCGCAGGAACCCGTCTGCATAGCCCAATGACACCGCCCCAACCCGCATCGGAACGGAGGCCACGAACTGGGCGTTGTAGCCGACGCTGGCGCCAGCAGCGAGGGTGCGGGTCTGCAGCACCGCCGCCTCCACCCGCGCCACCGGGCGGATCGCCCCTGCCAGCTCTGGCCGGGGCACACCGCCATAAAGCGCAAGGCCCGGCCGGGTGAGATCAAAGGTGTAGTCTGCACCAAGCGCAATTCCGGCGCTGTTGGCCAGGCTTGCACGGCGATGCGGCAGTTGCGCGAGCACGGCGCGAAACGCCGCAAGCTGCCGCAGGTTCATCGCGCTGTCCTCGTCGGCGCTGGCGAGATGGCTCATCAGAATGTCCACATCGAGACCGGTGATCCGCAAGTCGCCGATCTCGGCAGGCGCGATGCCAAGCCGGTTGATGCCGGTGTCGACCATAAGGTGGCAACGGCCTCCGCCCCTGGCCTGCCAGCGCGCCGCCTGTTCCAGCGAATTGATAACCGGCACTGCGCCAATTGCGCGGGCATAGTCGCACTCTGCGTCATTGAGAACGCCGTGCAACACAGCGATCTGCCCCGCCGGAACATGCGCAGTTACAGCGCCAACCTCGCTCCAGTGGGCAACGAAAAACGTCTCGCAACCAGCGCCGCGCAGCGCCGGCACGCATTCCGCAACGCCCAGACCGTAGCAATTCGCCTTCACCGCCGCGCCCGCAGCCGCCGCCTGCCCCGACAGCCGGTCGAGCGCCCGCCAATTGTCGGCAAGCGCCGCTGTGTCCACTGTCAAGCGGAGGCTGGAGCGGGGCGGCAGTAACCGGGAAATCTCGCCGGCCTCGCCAGCGTTCGGGTCAGGTATCGGTGCCATCACTGGTCTCAAAATCTCTTGGCGGGCCGTCAGGCAGGCCAAACCACGCCACCGCCAGGCCAATCGCCACCACGCCCCACGTATACCACAGGCCAGAGTAGATATCCCCCGTGCGCGCCACGATCACCCCGGCGATCAGCGGCAGGAACCCGCCCAAATAGCCTGCGCCGATATGATAGGGGATCGACATCGAGGAATAGCGGATGCGCGCCGGGAACATCTCCGACAAAAGCGCCGCCACCGATCCATAGGTCAGCGCCGACAGCATGCCGAGGCCGAGCAGCACGCCGACAATCCCGACAAGGTTGGGCAACGGCGGTCGCTGCTTGGCGAAATCGAAGCCATAGGCGCCAAGCGTCGCATGCAGCCCCGCCTTGCGCGCCGCGCCATCAGCCAGCCACGCCGGATCGACCGGCACCGGCGTGCCGCCCACCGTCAGCCCCAGTGCATCGCCCGGCACGAGGCTGTAAGGCACGCCCGAGGCGGTCAGCGTTTCGAGCACCTTGCCGCAATCGGTCTGATCGCGGCCCGCCAGTTCGGCGAAGGGATCGGTCTCGCAGGCCGGGCCGCTCACCACCACCGGCGCCCGCTCGGCCGCGGCGGCAAGTTGCGGATTGGCAAGGCCGCCCATCGCCCAGAACAGCGGGAAGATCAGCGCCAGCGCCAGCACCGATCCGATCACAATCGGCTTCTTGCGACCGACCCGGTCGGACCACTTGCCGACGATCACGTAGAAACTCATCGCGAGCGAGCCCGCGACCAGCAGCAGCAACTCCACCGTCAGATCATCGACATGCATCGGCCCGCGCAGAAAGCTCATCGCGGAAAAGAAGCTGGTATACCAGATCACCGTCAGGGTGCCAGCAACGCCGAACAGGGCAATGAATATGCGCTTGGTGTTGCCGGGATAGGTGAAACTCTCGACGAAGGGATTGCCCGAACATTCGCCCGCTTCCTTCATCGCCTTGAACACCGGGCTTTCCGACAGCTTCAGGCGCATCCACAAGGAGATCAGCAAGAGGATGATCGACAGCAGGAACGGCACCCGCCAGCCCCAGGCGGCAAAGGCATCGGCCGGAATCAGTGCCCGGCAGGCGAACACCACCAGGATCGACAGCACAAACCCGCCAACCACGCTCGCCTGAATGAAACTGGTGTAGAACCCCCGCTTTTCAGGCGGGGCGTGTTCAGCGACATAGATTGCCGCGCCCCCGTATTCCCCGCCCAGCGCAAGGCCTTGCAGCACCCGCAGCATGATCACGATGATCGGCGCCCCGATGCCGATGGTATCGACCGTGGGGATCAGGCCGACCCCGGCGGTGGCAATCCCCATCAGGGTGACCGTGACGAGGAAGGTATACTTGCGCCCCAGCTGATCGCCAAGAAAGCCGAACAACACCGCCCCCAGCGGCCGGAAGGCAAAGCCGACCGCGAAGGTCGACCATACCAGCAACAGACCCAGCGTTTCGTTGTCGGTGGCGTAAAAGGCATCCTTGAGGATGTAGGCGAGCGTGCCGTAGATGAAGAAATCGTACCATTCGAAGATGGTGCCCGCACTGGATGCGCCGATGACCAACCGGATTTCCTGCTCGCTCGGCTCACGGATGCCAAGCGTCTGCGCCTCTGCCATGTGTTGCTTGTCCCCTTCGCTCGACGGCGGCCTTGAGCCCCTGTCCCTAGCGCGCCCGCTGACCGCTTGAAAGCGCCGCGCGCGCCGCCGTCCACGGCAATAGCAGCGCGCCGTGGCGGCCGGGATGATCGCGCGCAGGGGCAAGCGCCTCGATCCCCGGCCATGCGGGCAACGCGGCATCACCGGTCAGCCACGCCGCGAGCGCATCGTCGGTGTCGCGGACGGCGCCAGGATGTGCTCCCGTGATCGCATGTGCGAGCACCGCCGCGGAGGCCTGCCCGATCGCGCAGGCGCTGACCTTCATGCCGATGCGCGCCACGCGCCCGTCATCGCTCAACGCCATGCCGAGCGTGACGACACTGCCGCAGCTCCTCGACCGGGCCTCGGCCCGCAGCGGCAGGTCATCGGTCAGAGGATAGTCGGCAAGCCCCGTCGCCAGCCCCAGCAGCGCCGGGGTGTAGAGCCTTGCCGCCGGGCGCGTGGTCACGGCGGTCAATCCGCTTCCTCGCGCAGCCGGTCGCGCCGTTCTGCGATGGCGGGGAGCAGCTGGCGCGAAAAGGCGTCGGCGGCGGGATAGGTGCGCGCCTGCGTGATCCATTGCGGACGGCCCTTGTAACCCCAGCTTTGGTCGAAGCCGGTCACCAGCAGCGCAAACCCGAAGATCGCGATCAGCGCGCCCTTGACCCCGCCGAAGCCGAAGCCAAGCACCCGGTCCACAGGCCCCAGAACCGCGCCGTCGGAAGGCCCGCTGGCATTGCCGATGATGACCTTCATCGCCGCATAGGGGATCAGCAGCAGCAGCGCGAAGGCGAGCAGCGGCGCGCCCGGATTATTCGGATAGACCGTCATCAGCCCCTCGGTCAGCGGAGGGTGGAGGAAGTGCAGCGCGAAGGCTGCCATGATCCATGAGGCAAGGCTCAGCACCTCCTGCACGAGCCCGCGCAGGAACCCGCCGATAGCAGCGACACTGACGATAATTGCGATGATGATGTCAAGCCCGGCCATGGCGGCCCAAGGTCTATGCGCTGCCCATCACCTGGTCAACGAGGTTCGCAAGCGCCCCAAGCCCGCGATAATCCCCGGCCGCAGCGCCCGCGAGTGCGCCGGCGGGTCCATAGCAGCGCGCAAAGCCGAGCTTGGCCGCTTCGCGCAGGCGCAAGGGGGCATGGGCCACCGGGCGGATTTCGCCGGCCAGACTGATCTCGCCAAACCACGCGGCCTTGTCGGGCAGCGGCCTGTCGGCCAGCGCGGAAACCAGCGCGGCGGCAACCGCAAGGTCGGCGGCCGGGTCAGTCAGGCGGTATCCCCCGGCAATGTTGAGATAGACTTCGGCCGAGGAGAAGTTGAGCCCGCAGCGCGATTCCAGCACGGCCAGCAGCATCGCGAGCCGCCCGCTGTCCCATCCCACCACCGCCCGGCGCGGGGTCGCTCCCGATTGCAGCCGCACAATCAGCGCCTGAATCTCGACCAGCACCGGCCGCGTGCCCTCCAGCGCCGGGAACACCGCGCTACCCGCCAGCGGCGTCTCCCGGCCCGACAGGAACAGCAGCGAGGGGTTGGCAACCTCCTCCAGCCCCTCACCCGCCATGGCAAAGACGCCGATCTCGTCCACCGCGCCAAAGCGGTTCTTCAGCGCGCGCAGGATGCGATACTGGTGCGAGCGTTCGCCCTCGAAGCTCATCACCACATCGACCATGTGTTCCAGCACGCGCGGCCCGGCGATGGTGCCGTCCTTGGTGACATGGCCCACCAGCACCACCACGCAGCCGCTCTCCTTCGCGTAGCGGATCAGTTCCAGCGCGCAGCCGCGCACCTGGCTGACCGTGCCGGGCGCGCCCTCGATCGTGTCGGAATGCATCGTCTGGATCGAATCGATCACCAGCAGCGCAGGCGGCTCGCCCTGCCCCAGCGTCGTCAGGATATCGCGCACCGAGGTTTCCGATGCGAGCCGGATCGGCGCATCCGCCACCCCCATGCGGGACGCGCGCAGGCGGACCTGCCCGGCTGCCTCTTCGCCGCTGACATAGACCACGTCATTCCCGCCCCGCGCAATTGTGGCGGCGCATTGCAGCAGCAGCGTCGACTTGCCGATTCCCGGATCGCCGCCCAGCAGCACCGCGCTACCCGGCACCAGCCCGCCGCCCAGCGCACGGTCAAACTCGGCAAGCCCGGTCGATTTCCTCACTGGCAGCTGGGTCGGCGCATTGAGCGGCTCGAACGCGACCGCGCGCCCCCCGCTCGACAGATCGTGCTTTTGCGAGAAGACCGTGGCCGGCACATCCTCCACCAGCGAATTCCACGCCCCGCAATCCCCGCACTGCCCCTGCCAGCGATGCGACACCGAGCCACATTCCTGACACACGTATCGGCGCTTCGACTTTGCCATAGCTCAGCGCCATAACGAGAACAGATGTTGAACGCAATTGCATTGCGCCAGTCTCGCGCGCTACACCGGCAGGCATGCGCGAGAAGGAACTGCGTTTGGCTCTGGTGTGTTACGGCGGGGTCAGCCTGGCGGTCTACATGCACGGGATCACCAAGGAGGTGTGGCATCTGGCGCGCGCGAGCCGGGCCTTCCACGATCCGGCCGCGCGCCCGCTGGAGGGCGCGGCGGAGGCCTATCGCGATTTCCTCGCCCTGATCGCGCGTGACCATGGCCTGCGCCTGCGGGTGCTGCCCGATGTGCTGACCGGGGCGAGCGCGGGGGGGATCAATGCGGTGTTCCTCGCCCAGGCGGTCCATGCCGGGCACAGCCTCGAACCGCTCACCGACCTGTGGCTCGCCAATGCCGATGTCGAGGCGCTGACCGATCCCGAGGCCGAGCCGATGTGGCGCTATGCCAAGCTGTGGGCACAGCCGATTGCCGAATGGTTCCTCTCCCGGCCCGGCAACGCGGTGAGCGCCACGGTCTCGCCCGAAACCCGCGCCGAGGTGCGCGCCAAGGTTTCGAGGCTGGTGCGCGGGCGTTGGTTCAGCCCGCCGTTCTCGGGCGCGCGCTTTTCGGCGATGCTGTTCGAGGCCTTCACCAAGATGGCGGCGGAAGGCGATGGCATCGCCCTGCTCCCGCCCGGCTACCCGATCGACCTTGCCGTCACCGCCACCGACTTTCGTGGGCACCCCGAAACGCTGCGCCTCAATTCCCCGCGCGAGGTCGAGGAGACCGAGCACCGCTTGCCGATCACCTTCCGCGCCCGAATCGGCGATCCGGCGCCGCTGGCGGACCCGCTGGAACTGGTGCTGGCGGCGCGCGCCACGGCGAGCTTTCCCGGGGCCTTTCCGCCGCTTACCCTTGCCGAGATCGACGCGCTGGCGGCGAGCGAGGGCCACCCGTGGGTGGGCCGCGACGCCTTTCTGGCGCGCACCATGCCCGCGCACATCGCGCGCGGCACCACCGCAGACATTGCGCTGATCGACGGGGCGGTGCTGGTCAATGCGCCATTCGGTGCCGCGCTCGCCGCGCTCCACGGCCGCCCGGCCCAGCGCGAGGTCGATCGGCGGTTCGTCTATCTCGATCCGCGTCCCGACGGCGCGGGCCCGGCCCCCGGCACCCGCCGCCGCGACGTGGGCTTCTTCGGCGCGATCTTCGGCTCGCTGTCCACCATCCCGCGCGAACAGCCGATCCGCGACGATCTGGAACGGATCGAGCAGCAATCGCGCGATGCGGCGCGGCTGAAGCGAATCGTGATGGACCTCCAGCCCGATATCGACCGGGCGGTGGAAAAGCTGTTCGGCTACACCTTCCTGCTTGACCGCCCCACCCCGAAGCGCCTTGCCGGTTGGCGCGGGCGGGCGCAGCAGGCGGCGGCGGAGCAGGCGGGCTATGCCTTCGGGGCCTACGCCCTCACCAAGTTCGACGCGATCCTCGATCAGCTTGCGCGCCTGACCCTGAAGGCCGCCGGGCAGCCGCTGGCCGATCCCGTTCCACTGGCGCAGGCGCTGCGCGGGGCGCTGGAGGCGCGCGGGCTCGCCCGGCTGACCGACGCGCAGGGCGGCGCGACGGCAGAGGCGATTGCCTTCTTCCGGGCGCATGACACCGGCTTTCGCATCCGCCGCCTGCAGATGCTGGCGCGCAAGCTGGCGCGCGACTGGGAAATCGACGTGGGCGTCCCCGAAGACGCGCTCGACCGGGCGCGCGACCGCATCTACGCGATCCTCGCGCTTTATTACCGCGCCGACGAGGATGTGCTGCACGCGCCCCGGTTCCGCGAGCTGGCCGGGCAGGCGCGCAAGGTGCCCGGCGCGGTGCTCGATTTCCTCGCCACCGAACGGCTACTGCCCGCGACCGATCTTGCCGCCGAGGAGCTGCTGATCGATGCGCTGGAAGACATGCCCAAATCCTTGAAGCGGCGGATGCTGCTGACCTATCTGGGCTTTCCCTTCTACGATGTCGCCACCCTGCCCCTGTCGCGCCGCGAGGGGCTCGACGAGTTCAACCCGGTCAAGATCGACCGCATCTCCCCCGATGATGCGCTCAGCATCCGCGAGGGCGGCACCGCGGCGACGCTGCGGGGAATCGAGTTCTACAATTTCGGCGCGTTCTTCAGCCGTGATTACCGCGAAAACGACTACCTGTGGGGGCGCCTGCACGGCGCGGAGCGGATGATCGATCTGGTCGGCTCCAGCGTGCCGGGCGCGGTTTCCGCAGAGGCGCTGCGTGCGGCCAAGCGCGCGGTGTTCATGGCGGTGCTGGAAGAAGAGGAGATCGCCGGCCGCTGCCAGCGCGGGCTGATCGAAGCGGTGCGGATGGAAGTGAGGGAGCGGATGGGTTAGTTCTTGTCCCCTGTTTCCGTTCGGGCTGAGCTTGTCGAAGCACTGTTTTCCTGCGGCTTGTCGACAAGCTCAGGGCGAACGGGTTTTCGTATCAGCCCTTCGCCACCCCAAAGAACAGCAGCATCACCAACCGCGAATCCTCAATGCTGGTGCCGAAACCGGGTGCGGCGTTGTGGAACTGCCACGGCGAGAACAATAGCAGCCGATTGAACCGCGCGGGCACGCGCATCGTCCGCTCCCACTTGGCGGGGAGCATGGTGTCTCGGTTGACCACATCTTCGACCAGCGCATTGACATCGGCATAGCCGGTCGCCGCGATCCGGGCCGGGTCTTGCGGCACGGCTTCCAGCCCGGTGCGCTTGTGGCGGAAGAAATCGGTGCCGCCCGCGTGCGGCGGTGCGCAGTCCTCAGGGCGTGAGAGATAGAGGATGCCGGAATAGGCCGCCGGGTCGATATGCACCCCGCTTCTGCCCTTCGCACCTCTGGAGGTCAGGCGGCAATGGCCATGCTGGGTGCCGGGCGCGGGGCCGAGTTTCACGCCGAGCAGACGAGAGACCGCCGCATCGAGCGCAGCCGTATCAAGCGGTGTGGATGAATTGAGACCCGGAAAGTTGCCGTACTGACGGGCCGGGTCATACTCCAGCGCCAACGCCGCCCGCCGCGCCGCCCATGGGTCTTTAAGGAAGTCGTCGACGATCAGGAGTGAGGGCAGCAAGGCGTGTCAGCCTCCGAACACGTCTTTCAGCTTGTCGAAAAAGCCCCGGCTTTCCGGACATTCCTCACCCGTCTCGGTCGCCTTGAATTCCTCAAGAATTTCCTTCTGACGACGCGAGAGCCTGGTCGGCGTTTCGACGACGATCTCCACCACCATATCGCCGCGACCGCGCCCTTGCAGCACCGGCATCCCTGCGCCCCGGATGCGCAGCTGCTTGCCCGACTGGATGCCAGCGGGGATGTCGAGCCGGTTGGTGGAGCCATCAAGATCGGGAATCTCGACACAGCCGCCCAGCGCCGCAGTCGTGAAGCTGACCGGGACGCGGGTCGCAAGCGTCGTGCCCTCGCGCTCAAACACGGGGTGCGGCTTGACGTGGAGGAAGATGTAGAGATCGCCCGGCGGGGCGCCGCGTTGTCCGGCCTCGCCCTTGCCGGTCAGGCGGATGCGGGTGCCGGTGTCGACGCCTGCGGGCACATCGACCTTGAGGGTCTGCGCCTTGTCCACCCGGCCCTCACCCCGGCAGACGCGGCAGGGATTTTCGATCACCGTGCCGCGCCCGTTGCAGGTGGGGCATGGCCGCTCGATCACGAACAGGCCCTGCTTGGCGCGCACACTGCCCATGCCGTGGCACAGATTGCACTGCCTTTCGCTGGTGCCGGGGGTGGCGCCGGTCCCGTCGCAGGTATCACAGGGCGCGGAGACTTCGATCTCGATCTCGGTCGACTTGCCGTGGAATGCCTCTTCGAGGGTCACCTGCATGTCGTAGCGCAGGTCCGCGCCGCGCCGGTTCTGCTGGCGCTGGCCTGCGCCCCCGCCGCCAAAGGCGCTGCCGAAGATCGTCTCGAACAGATCGCCGATGTCGGCAAAGTCGCCCCCGCCGCCCCCGCCGCCCCGGCCGCCGCCGAACGGGCCACCGCCGCCGCCATTCATGCCGTGCGTGAAGGCCTGGTGCCCGAAGCGATCATAGGCCGCGCGCTTTTGCGGATCCTTGAGGCAGTCATAGGCCTCGTTGATCGCCTTGAACTTGGCCTCGGCGCTGGCGTCACCTGGATTGCGATCCGGGTGGAACTTCATCGCGAGCTTGCGGTAGGCGCTCTTCAGGGTCGCCCCGTCGCAATCGCGGGTGACTTCGAGCGTGGCGTAGTAGTCGGTCTGGGTAGCCATGTTTCAGCCTTCATTACCCACCCGTCACCCCCGCGAAGGCGAGGGTCCAGCTAAGGTGCCGGGTGGCGCGGAGCCTAGCTGGATCCCCGCCTGCGCGGGGATGACGAGGAGGTGATCAGGTTGATCGCTCAGCCTTTCTTGTCTTCGTCGACCTCGGAGAACTCGGCGTCGACGACGTCTTCGGCCGGGGCTTCGTCGGCGGCAGCAGCCTCGCCCTCGGGCCCGGCGGCCGCTTGCGCTTCGTAGATCTGCTGGCCCATCTTCATCGCCGCCTGGGTCAGCGCCTGCGCCTTGGCGTTGATGTCGTCGGCATCGCCGCCTACGAGCGCGGTCTTGACCGCGGCGATGGCTTCCTCGACCTCTGTCTTGGTGGCCGCGTCGATCCTGGCACCGTGCTCTTCCAGCTGCTTTTCGGTTGCGTGCACCAGACTGTCGGCCTGGTTGCGCGCTTCGGCAGCGGCCCGGCGCTTCTTGTCCTCCTCGGCGAACTTTTCGGCGTCTTTGACCATCTGATCGATGTCAGCATCCGAGAGACCGCCCGAAGCCTGGATCTTGATCGTCTGTTCCTTGCCGGTGCCCTTGTCCTTGGCAGCGACCGAAACAATCCCGTTGGCGTCGATATCGAAGGTCACTTCGATCTGAGGCACGCCGCGCGGTGCGGGCGGGATCCCGATCAGGTCGAAATTGCCGAGCAGCTTGTTGTCCGCCGCCATCTCGCGCTCGCCCTGATAGACCTTGATCGTCACCGCGTTCTGGTTGTCTTCGGCGGTCGAATAGGTCTGGGTCTTCTTGGTCGGGATGGTGGTGTTGCGGTCGATCATGCGGGTGAACACGCCGCCCAGCGTTTCAATGCCGAGGCTGAGCGGGGTCACGTCGAGCAGCAGCACGTCCTTGACGTCGCCCTGCAACACGCCTGCCTGAATAGCCGCGCCCATCGCCACGACTTCGTCCGGGTTCACGCCAGTGTGCGGCTTCGCGCCGAAGAACTGCTCCACCACTTCGCGCACGCGCGGCATTCGGGTCATCCCGCCGACGAGGATCACTTCGTCGACCTGATCCTTGGAGATGCCCGCATCCGCCAGCGCCTTCTTGCAGGGCTCCAGCGTGCGCTGGATCAGAGCGTCGACCATCTTTTCAAGATCGGCGCGGGTGATCGTCTCGACGAGGTGCAGCGGAGTGGTGCTGCCGCCTTCCATGCGCGCGGTGATGAAGGGCAGGTTGATTTCAGTGGTCGCCGCGCTCGACAGCTCGATCTTGGCCTTTTCCGCCGCTTCCTTCAGCCGCTGAAGCGCGAGCTTGTCGGTCTTGAGATCCATCTGCTCCTTCTTCTTGAAGGAATCCGCGAGGAACTCGACAATCGCATTGTCGAAGTCTTCACCGCCGAGGAAGGTGTCGCCGTTGGTCGACTTCACTTCGAACACGCCGTCGCCGATTTCGAGGATCGAGACATCGAAGGTGCCGCCGCCAAGGTCATAGACGGCGATGGTCTTGCCGTCGTCCTTGTCCATGCCATAGGCAAGCGCGGCCGCAGTCGGCTCGTTGATGATGCGCAGCACTTCAAGACCGGCGATCTGGCCTGCATCCTTGGTCGCCTGACGCTGAGCGTCGTTGAAATAGGCGGGCACGGTAATCACGGCCTGGGTCACGCTTTCGCCCAGATAGCTCTCAGCAGTTTCCTTCATCTTCTGAAGGATGAAAGCGGAGACCTGCGACGGGCTGTAATCTTCGCCCCCGGCATTGACCCACGCATCGCCATTCTTGCCCTTGGTGATCTTGTAGGGGACCAGCTCCATGTCCTTCTTGGTCAGCGGGTCTTCAAACCGGCGACCGATAAGGCGCTTGATCGCAAACAGCGTGTTGTCGGGGTTGGTGACCGCCTGCCGCTTGGCGGGCTGGCCGATCAGGCGCTGGCCATCCTTGGTGAAGGCGACGATTGACGGCGTGGTGCGCGCGCCTTCGGAATTCTCGATCACCTTGGGCTTGCCGCCGTCCATGACAGCAACGCAGGAATTGGTGGTGCCGAGGTCGATACCGATTACTTTACCCATTGTTTCCCCATCCATAAGGACAATTGTTGGACACCGCTGCCGTCGGCTTCCCGAAAGGTCGGCAAAGCACCTTGGCGGCTCGTTTGTGGGCGGGATATAGGTGTGCTTTCGCTTGGCACAAGAGAGCCCGCCCCCTAGATTTCGGGCTATCCACGAAGGAGACATGCGCGTGAAAATTATCCCGAATGCCGCTTTGGCGGCAGCGTTTGCCCTCGCCCTGCCGAGCCTTGCGGCCTGCGCCCCCGAAGGCGCGACGCCCGCTGCCGAGACGGCCGACGCAGAAGCGCGCGCAGGCCTTGCTGTCGCCAACGCACGCGTGGTTCTCCCGCCGGTCGCGGGCAATCCTGCGGCGGTCTATTTCGATCTGTCCTACAGCGGCGCGGGCAGCGTAACGATCGACAGCGTCACGGTGGAAGGCACGGGAATGACGATGATCCACGATTATGCGGAAAATGCCGGCAAGATGCAGATGGTGATGGCCGATGCGGTTCCGCTTTCTGCCGACGCGCCGGTCAGCTTCGCGCCGGGAGGCCTCCACGTGATGGCGATGGAACCGAGCGCCGCGCTGGCCGCTGGCGGCACTGCCAAGGTCACCATCACCCTGTCGGACGGGACAAGCACAGTCATCGAAGCGCCGGTGCGCGCTGCCGGGGATGAACGCTAATCACTGCGCCCACCTGCCCCGTCGGGCAAGAGCGTGCGCTGACGCCGGGAGAGGTTGCGCTCGCTCGCTCGGTGTTCGGCGATGCGATTGAATATGAGGGAGTAAGGATCAAGCGCCGCAAGTTCTTCCCGCTTCACCCGGTGGGCGTGACGATGGCGCCGATGGGCCACCTGCATTTCCACCCGGATGCCGCGCACTATTGCGACGATTTTGCGTCTGCCACACTCACGCGGCAGGCCCATTTCATTCACGAGATGGTGCACGTGTGGCAGGCCCAGACGCGCGGGCGCTGGTATCTTGTGCTGCGCCGCCACCCGTGGTCCCGGTATGATTACGCGCTGCGACCGGGCTGGGGTCTGGAGCAATACGGCATCGAGCAGCAGGCTGAAATCGTGCGCCATGCCTTCTTGCTGCGCGAAGGAGCGTCGGTGCCGGGGGCACCGACGCTCAGCACTTATGCAGCTATCCTGCCGTTCGGAACTTTCTAGTTGGGGCAGCGGACGCGATATTCATCGCCGTCCCGGTCAACGCGGTAGCATTCGCCGTTGTTCTTGCGGATCAACGACCCGCCAACGCCGCCTGCCGCCGCACCGATCGCCGCGCCAGTCCCGATATCACCGCCGGTCACTGCGCCGACCGCAGCCCCCACAGCCGCCCCGCCAAGAGCGCCTTCGGCCGCGTAATTGCCGGCACAGGCCCCGAGGCCAAGCGTGCACACAGCAACCAGAGCGGTATTCTTCATTCGGCCAAGCATATGATGTCTCCTGAATTGCGTAGGGTATTCCATCAACGCAGGAGCGCCGCCGATTATTCCACCGCCCATCGCATAAATGCCATCGCGAAGGGCAGAGCGTGCCGTGCTTGCGGCTATTCGGGCGCTTTGGCCACCGCCACCATCGCCGCGCGCAGCAGGCGGTCCTTGATCATCCATCCGGCCTGCATCTCCGATACCACGGTGCCCGGTTCATGATCGCTTGTCGGCACTTCCAGCATCGCCTGATGCTGGTTCGGGTCGAGCGGCAGGCCGACTGCGGCGATGCGGGTGATCCCGTGGCCGGCAAACACCTTTTCCAACTCGCGCTGGGTCGCTTCGAGCCCGACGACGAGGCCCTTCATGCTCTCGTCCGCCCGCAGGCTGTCCGGGATCGCCGCAACCGCACGGGCGAGGTTGTCAGCAACGCTGAGGATATCGCGGGCAAAGCCGGTCGCGGCATAGGCGCGCGCTTCGTCCTTCTCGCGCTCAAGGCGGCGGCGCACGTTCTGGGTTTCGGCCTGCGCGTAGAGCACCTCCTGACGTGCGCCGTCCAGATCGCGGCGCAGCGCGGCCAGCGCCTCGGCCATGTCGTCGGGCCGGTCGGCTTCCTCGGCATTGTCGCGCAGGTGCTCCGGCACGCCCTTCAATTCGTCTTCCACCGCCTGATCCAGCGGCTTGTCATTCTTGGTCATGTCGTCTTGGCTTTCCATTCAAGCGATGAGCTTGCCCAGCGATCGGGCGGTGAGGTCCACCATGGGGACAACCCGCGCGTAATTCAACCGCGTCGGCCCGATCACCCCGAGCACGCCCACCACCCGCCCCTCGCGGTCACGATAGGGCGAGGCGATGACGCTGGAGCCGGAGAGGGCGAACAGCCGGTTCTCGCTGCCGATGAAGATGCGGGTGGCATCGGCCTCACGCGCCGAATCGAGCAGCTCGGCCACCGACTGCTTGTTCTCCAGATCCTCCAGCAGCATCCGCACCCGCTCGATATCGCCGAGCGCCGCCTCGTCCAGCAGGTTGGCCGCGCCGCGCACGATCAGCACAGGGCGGGCGGCGGCATCCTGGCTCCAGACGGCAAGACCGCGCTCGACCAGATCGCGGCTGGCATCATCGAGCTGCGACTGGCCCGCCGCGATTTCGGTCCGCATCGCCTGTGCGGCTTCGGAAAGGGTGCGCCCGGCCAGACGCGCGGTGATGTAATTGGAAGCGCGGTCCAGCGCGCTGGCGCTGATCGCCCCGCCAAGGGTAACGATCCGGTTTTCCACCCCGCCATCCTCGCCCACCAGCACCGCCAGCGCCCTGCCCTGCCCCAGATCGACGAGACTGAACTGCGCCAGCCGCTGTTCGCGGTGGGGCACCAGCACCATCCCCGCCGCGCCCGACAGGTCGGACAGGATGGCGCTGGCCTGCCTGAGCGCGGCCTCCAGCGGCCCGGCCTCGGCGAGACGCGCTTCGATTGCGGCCTGCTCCTGCGCGGTAGGCTCGGCCACGCGCATCATCCCGTCGACGAAAATCCTGAGCCCCGCCTCGGTCGGCATGCGCCCGGCGCTGGTGTGCGGGGCGGCGAGCAGGCCCGCTGATTCGAGATCCGCCAGCACCGACCGGATCGAGGCGGGCGACAGGTTGAGCGTGCCGTCAGCGGCGAGCGTTTTCGATCCGACCGGCTGCCCGCTCTCGATATATTCCTCGACCACGCGCTGAAAGATGTCGCGCGCGCGCTGGGTCAGTTCGGTGACGGGGAGCGAGGTCATATGCGCCAAGCTAGGAAAACTTGGCCCCAAACACAAATTCCGTTCGTCCTGAGCTTGTCGAAGGACTGCACTTTCTTCTAGCGCGGGCTCACGAACAGCAGAACGGCCCTTCGACAAGCTCAGGGCGAACGGATCAAAGGACACCAGATCATGCGCCCTTCAGGACGCGCGCCCGACGAGATGCGCGCCATCACCATCGAAACCGGCTTCACGAGGCACGCAGAAGGCTCATGCCTGATCGGTTTCGGCGATACCAAGGTGCTGTGCACTGCAAGCGTCGAACGCGGCGTGCCACCGTGGATGCGGGGCAAGGGCGAAGGCTGGGTGACGGGGGAATATTCCATGCTCCCACGCGCCACCCACACCCGGGGGCAGCGCGAAGCGGCCAAGGGCAAGCAATCGGGCCGCACGCAGGAAATCCAGCGGCTCATAGGACGGTCCTTGCGGGCCGTGGTCGATCTTCAGAAACTCGGCGAGCGGCAGATTACGCTCGATTGCGACGTGATCCAGGCCGATGGCGGCACCCGCACCGCAGCGATATCGGGCGCGTGGATCGCCCTGCGCATCGCCATCAACGGGCTGATGGCGTCGGGCGAGATCAAACACGATCCGATCACCGCGCAGGTGGCGGGGATTTCCTGCGGCATCTTCAAGGGCACGCCGGTGCTCGACCTCGACTATGACGAGGACTCGAACGCCGAGGCTGACGGCAATTTCGTGCTGCTGTCGGGCGGCAAGATCGCCGAGGTGCAGGCGACCGCCGAAGGCGCGACCTATGACGAGGAGGGCCTGTTGCGCCTGCTGCGCCTCGCCCGCATCGGCTGCGACCGGATTTTCGCGGCGCAATTGGACGCGGTAAAGTGACCCGCAAGCTCGGCTCGGGCAGCCTTGTGATTGCCACGCACAATGCGGGCAAGCTCAAGGAAATTTCCGCGCTGCTCGATCCCTATGGCGTGCGCTGTATCTCCGCCGGATCGCTGGGCTTGCCGGAACCTGCCGAGACGGGAAGCACCTTCGCCCAGAACGCGCTGATCAAGGCGCGGGCGGCGGCGGAGGCTTCGGGGCTGGCGGCTCTGGCGGATGACAGCGGCCTCAGCGTCGCGGCGCTCGATGGCCGCCCCGGCGTCTACACCGCCGACTGGGCCGAGCGGCAATGGTTCGAGGGTGCACCGGGGCGCGACTGGTACATGGCGATGGGCAAGGTCGAGGGGTTGCTCGCCGAAAAAGGCCCGAATGTGGACCGCAGTGCGGCGTTTCACTGCACGCTGGCGCTGGCGTGGCCGGATGGCGAACACGCGATCTACGAAGGCCGCTGCGAGGGCGCGCTTGTCTGGCCGCCGCGAGGCTCCCTCGGTTTTGGCTATGATCCCATATTCGTACCCGCAGGCTACGATACCACCTTCGCCGAGATCAATCTGAAAGAGACGATGGGGATCAGCCACCGCGCCGATGCTTTCGCCAAGCTGGTCGCCGCCCAGTTCGGATGACGCGGTTCAGCGCCGTGTGACCCGCCGGACCGGATCAAGCCGGGTGCCGATCACGTTACCGGCCGGCCAATAGCGGCACACCAGCACCTCATGCCGCGCGTTGACCGCAGTCGCGCAGCCCACCTGCTGCGTATCGGGCCAGATGATCTGGGTGTAATGCCCGACATCCTTCCACTGCCCCGTGGCCGAGATGTTGGGGAAAGTGCCGGAGCGAAAATCGCGCTCTTCGGCGATGAAAAGGTCGATCATCTGCCACGGGGCATAGGTGTCGCGGGTGCCCTTCCACAGGTTTTCGCCCTGCCCACGTTCAAGCAGGCTCGGATCGTGATGGAAGGCCCGGCGCGCGGCCAGGCTTTCGGCCCAGACCTGCGCATCGCGGGCCAGCGCCGGGCTCCACCGCAGCGCGCCCTCCCCCACCTCGGCGCGCGCGGCATTGTGTTCGGACAGCCATTCCTGTTCGCGCGGGAGCAGATAGCCGCGCTCTTGCGGCAAGGCCGGGGTGGCTGTCATAAGCAACGCCAGGGCGGCAAGACGGGCAATGAATGGCACTGGACAGGCACTCCGCATGAACATGATCTATGCGGCAACGGTTAAGCGAGGTTGAAAATTCCACCGTGGCGGGCGCGCTCTACATCCATTGGCCTTTCTGCGCGAAGAAGTGCCCCTATTGCGACTTCAACTCGCATGTCCGGGACGTCGTTGACGTGGCCGCGTGGCAGGCCGCGCTGATCGCCGACATGCGCGCCGAGGCGGAAGTGGCACGGGACGGAGCATTGACGTCGATCTTTTTCGGCGGCGGCACCCCTTCCCTCATGCCCCCCGCCCTCGTCGCGGCGCTCATCGCGGAGGCCGAGCGCCTCTGGGGGTTCGCGCCGGATATCGAGATCACGCTGGAGGCCAATCCATCGTCGGTCGAGGCGGCGAACTTCGCCGCGCTCGCGATGGCGGGTATCAATCGCGTGTCGCTGGGGGTGCAATCACTCGACGACGCGGAATTGCGCTTTCTCGGGCGGCTCCACGGGGCCGAGGAGGCGCTTGCCGCGCTCGGGATCGCGCAGGCGCATTTCGGGCGGGTGAGCTACGACCTGATCTACGCCCTGCCCGGCCACACCCCGGCGCTGTGGGAGGAGCGGCTGACCCGCGCGCTGGCGCTGGGGACGGGGCACCTCTCGCTCTACCAGCTCACTATCGAGCCCGGCACCCGCTTTGCCAGCGACGTGCGGCGCGGGCGGCTGGCCCCGCTGGATGACGACGCTGCGGCCGCGCTGTTCGACTTGACGCAGGCCCTGACGGCAGCGGCGGGTTTGCCGGCTTACGAGACGAGCAACCATGCCCGGCCGGGCGAGGAAAGCCGCCACAATCTCACCTATTGGCGCTACCGGGATTACGCCGGGATCGGCCCGGGGGCGCATGGGCGGCGCGGCGGGCATGCGACAGTGCGGCACAAGAAGCCCGAGAACTATATGCGCGCCGTGGCCGAGCAGGGCCACGGGACCGCCGAGATCCGTCCGCTGGCCCTGGCCGAACAGGCCGCCGAGGCGCTGCTGATGGGCCTCCGGCTGACGGAGGGGATCGATCTGGCGAACCTGGGCGCGCGCTTCGGCCTGCCACGGGCCGGATTGGTGGATGAGGCGGCCCTTGCCCGCCTGCGCGCTCTGGGACTGATGTGGGCCGATGGCAGCCGCATCGGGGTTGCGCCGCCGGGCCGGGGCCTGCTCGACGCGCTGCTGGCCGAAGTGGTCGCCGATACGCTGGTGGCGGCATGAACGCAGGGTCGATGATGGCGGCATGGCGCAGATATCTGACCGACAGCCGCCGCCGCTCGCCCCATACGGTGCGCGCCTATGTCGCCGCGGCAGAGCGGCTTGCGGCGACGCAGGGCCTGACCGACTGGGACGGCGCGGCGCGGATCGAGGCGCATCACCTGCGCGCCCATCTCGCCGCGCGGCGAGCGCAGGGGCTGGGCAATGCCAGCACCGCGCGCGAGCTGTCGGCGTGCAAGGCCTTCATCGCCTTTGCGCGCGTGCAGGCAGGCGACCCCGACCCGGCCGCGCCGCGCCTGCGGGGGCCGCGCCTCAGGAAGGGCCTGCCGCGCCCCGTCACCCCGGATGAAGCGGCGGGCCTTGCCGACATTGTTGCAGACCACGCCGCTGCCGACTGGATCGGGGCGCGGGACCGGGCGGTGCTGCTGCTGCTTTATGGTTCGGGCCTGCGCATTGCCGAGGCGCTTTCGCTCACCGGGCGTGACGCGCATGTGGGCGAGGTGCTGCAAGTGACCGGCAAGGGCGGCAAGCAGCGCCTTGTGCCGCTGTTGCCGATCACGCGCGCGGCGCTTGCCGATTATGTGCGGCTGTGCCCCTGGCCCCTTGCCTCCGCCGCGCCGCTGTTCCGCGGAGCCAAGGGCGGCCCGCTGTCGCCCGGCATGGTGCAGCGCGCTGTGGCACACGCGCGGCGCGCGCTGGGGCTGCCCGACACCGCCACGCCGCATGCGCTGCGCCATTCCTTCGCCACCCACCTGCTGAGCGCGGGCGCAGATCTGCGCAGCTTGCAGGAGCTGCTCGGCCACGCCTCTCTCGGATCGACCCAGATCTACACCCGGGTCGATGCCGCGCAGTTGCTGGAGCATTACCGCAAGGCCCATCCAAGAGGGTAATGCCCCTGCCTCGTCATTGCGAGGAGCCGACGGCGACGCGGCAATCCATGGGCTGACGCGGCGCGAGAGGATTGCTGCGGCCAATGGATTGCTTCGCCTGCGACTCGCAATGACGAGAGCTGGGGGCTATTCCTGCCCTTCGTGGGCCTTGACCGGCTTCCACGTCACCACCCGGTAGACATAGAACACCACCCCGGCGAGCACGAAGGCGACCACGCCGTAGCCCGCCAGCGTTTCATATTCGTCGATCAGCCCGGCAAGCGCCTTGCCGCCGAAGATCAGGATGCCGTTCCAGATCGCCGATCCCAGCGCGGTGAACAGCACGAAGCGCCACAGCTTCATGTGCGCAAGCCCTGCGGGCAGCGAGACGATGGTGCGCAGGATCGGGGAGAAGCGCAGCAGGAATACGATCCAGTCGCCATATTTGCGGAAGATATCACGCGCGCGGGTGAATTCGTCCCACTCGAAGGTCAGCCAGCGGCCCCAGCGGTCGATGATCGCCTTCAGCTGCTGCTCGCTCCAGCGCACCCCGATCCAGTACCAGAAGAGGTTGCCCGCAACCGTTCCGGCCGTGGCGATGATCCACAGGGTCATGAAGGTCATCTGCCCGCGCGCCACCAGCACGCCGGCTGCCCCCATGATCACCTCGGAAGGTATTGGCGGAAAGATGTTCTCGGCCGCCATCAGCAGGAAGATGCCGAGATAGCCGCCCTTGTCGAGCAGGGTGAGGAGAATTTCGGTCATCGGGTCTCTTGTCGTGACGGCAGGTCAGGCGGCGGCGCGGCGGGCGGCAAGGCGCCGTTCGATCGCGTCCCAGATCATCCCTGCCGTATCAGTGTTGTTGAAGCGGTCAATCGCCACGATCCCAGTGGGCGAGGTGACGTTGATCTCGGTCAGCCATTTACCCCCGATCACGTCAATGCCAACAAAGGTGAGGCCGAGCCGTTTCAGATCCGGGCCGAGCGCCGCGCAGATCTCCGCCTCGCGCTCTGTCAGCTCGGTCGCCTCGGCGCTACCACCCATGGCCAGGTTGCTGCGGAACTCGCCCTCCCCCGGCACGCGGTTGATAGCTCCCGCGACCTCGCCGTCGACGAGCACGATGCGCTTGTCTCCCTGTGCGACTTCGGGAAGGAAGGGCTGGACCATGTGCGGTTCGGGCCAGGTCTGGTTGAAGACCTCGAACAGGGCGGTGAGGTTCTCGGCATTGTCCCCGATGCGGAAGATCGCCTTGCCGCCATTGCCGTGGATGGGCTTCACCACAATCGCGCCGTGCTTTGCCATGAAGCGGCGCACTTCATCGACGCTGCGGGTCACCAGCGTTGGCGGCATGAAGCGGCGGTAATTCAGCACCATCACCTTTTCAGGGCTGTTGCGAACATTGGCCGGATCATTGACCACCAACGTCTCGCGCCCGATGCGCTCCAGCAGGTGCGTGGCGGTGATGTAGCCCATGTGGAACGGCGGATCCTGCCGCATCAGCACCACATCAATATCGCGCCCGAGGTCGAGCCGCACCTCGTCCCCCCGGGTGAAGTGATCGCCTTCGACCCGCTGCACCGTGACCGGGAAGGCGTGCGCGAACAGGCGGTCGTCCTCATCGAGGGTCAGGCTTTCGACGTGATATTCGAAAAGCGTGTACCCCCTAGCCTGCGCCGCCAGCATCAGCGCGAAAGAGCTGTCGCCCGCGATATTGATCCGGTCGATGGGGTCCATCTGGACGGCTACGCGCAAGGTCATTCATGTCACTCCGAAGGGATCAGCCGAACGGCGTCCACGCATTTTCGATGTGGGTCGGCGGGCGGCCCGGCGCAAGCAGGATGACGTCGATGCGGATATCCTCGCCCTGCGCGGCGTAGTCCTGCCAGACCAGTTCGACCGCCGCCGCTACCCGGGCGAGGCGGCGTTCATCAATGGCATCGGCAAGGCTCGGCGCGCGCGCCCGCCACTTGACCTCGACGAAGGCAACAAGACCGGTGCGCCGGGCGACAAGATCGATCTCGCCAGCCTTGGTCTTGACCCGCTCGGCCACGATCCGCCAGCCCCTCTGCGCAAGGAACATCGCCGCTTCGGCCTCGCCCTCGCGCCCGCGGGCATCGGCATCGCGGCGCGCGTCGGCCGAGCGTTTCTCGCTCATGAGGCCTTCAACGCCAAGGCACGGGCATAGAGCACCGCCCGGTCCATCCCGGTCGCCTTGGCAACCAGCCCGGCGGCCTTGCCCGGACCCGCTTCGGCCAGCGCGGCGCGCAGCAGGGCATCGGTATCGTGAACCGGCGCCTCCGCCGCAGCCGGCGGACCGATCAGCAGCACAATCTCGCCCTTGGGCGGGTGCGCGGCGTAGTGTTCGGCCAGCGCCGCCGCAGTACCGGTGCGACACTCCTCGTGGAGCTTGGTCAGCTCGCGTGCGACTGCCACCTCGCGCTCGGGCCACAAGGCGGCAATGGCGCGCAGCGTGCGTTCGAGCCGGGGGGAGGTTTCGTAGAACACCAGCGTCGCGGCCACGCCCGCCAGCCCTTCAAGCGCCTGCTCGCGCGCCTTGTCCTTGGCCGGCAGGAAGCCTGCGAAGAGGAACCGGTCGCTCGGCAGGCCGGCGATGGCGAGCGCCGAGATCGCCGCGCAGGCACCCGGAATACTGGTTACGCTCACCCCCGCCGCACGCGCCTCCCGCACCAGGCGGTAGCCCGGATCGGAGATCAACGGCGTGCCCGCATCGCTCACCAGCACAACCGCGCTATGCCTCGCTTCGTCGATCAGCCCGGCGCGCACCTGCGGCGGCGCATGGTCGTCGAGCCGTTGCAGACGCGCCTTGATGCCGTAATGTTTCAACAGCTTGCCCGTGACCCGCGTATCCTCGCAGGCGATCAGCGCGGCCCCTCGCAGCACTGCCAGCGCGCGCAGCGTGATGTCGCCAAGATTGCCAATCGGGGTGGCAAGGATATACAGCCCGGGGACGGGTTCCCATGCGGGAATGAAAGGAAGCTCCGCGCTCATCGCAGATGGGTCCATGGAGCACGACTGAGGGGTCGGCAAGAATGAAGCGTTCAGTGGGGTTGAATTGGGCCGGGTGGCTCGCCGCCGCAGCGCGCCGTGTAACGGGGCGGCATCTTGCGCTGGCGGGCGCCGCGCTGCTCGCAGCCGGGTGCCAGATCATCCCCAAGACCGACGTCGCCACCGCTCCGCCGCCGCCTGCACCCGCGCCCGAGCCTTCGGCTACCGCCCTTCCCACCGACAACGGCCGCCACCGCATCGCGCTGCTGGTGCCGATGAGCGGCGATACCGGCGCAGTCGGCCAGGCAATCGCCAATGCCACCACCATGGCGCTGCTCGATACCGGCGCGGATAATCTGCGCATCACCACCTATGACACCTCGGACGGGATTGCCGCCGCCGCGCGCAAGGCGGTGGCTGACGGCAACAGGCTGATCCTTGGCCCGCTGATGGGCGAGGCCGTGCCCGCCGTGCAGGCCGCGGCGCGCCCCGCCGGGGTGCCGGTGATCGCCTTTTCCAACGATGCCACCGTTGCCGGGCCCGATGTCTTCGTCATCGGCCACCTGCCCGAACAGTCGATCCGTCGTTCCATCGCCTACGCGCGCGGGCGCGGCGCAGCGCGGTTTGCAGTGCTCGCGCCTGAGGGCGACTATGGCAACCGCGCGCTGTCATCGCTCGAAAATGCGCTGCGCGACTATGGCGGGGCGTTGGTGCGCAAGGAAACCTATGCACGCGGCAACACCTCGATCGTCAGTGCGGCGGGGCGGCTGCGGACCGCAGGGGGATATGACACGGTGCTGATCGCCGACAGCGCAAGGCTCGGGATCGACGCGGCGGAGGAATTGCAGCGCGGCGCACGCACCCGTGCGCGCATCCTTGGCACCGAGCTATGGAGCGGGGAGGCGGCGGTCGCCAAGGCCGGGGCGATGGAGGGCGCGATCTTCGCATCGGTCTCCGACCAGCGATACAAGCGGTTTGCCGACAGCTACGCCGCCCGCTTCGGCGTGCAGCCTTACCGGGTGGCGACGCTGGGCTATGATGCGGTGCTGCTGACCTTGCGTGTTGCGCGCGAATGGAAGGCGGGCACACCTTTCCCCAAGGGCGAGCTTTACGACAAGGGCGGGTTTCTGGGCGTCGACGGGGCCTTCCGCTTCAATCGGGGCGGCGTTGTCGAGCGTGCGTTGGAAGTGCGCGAGGTGCGAGGCGGCGATGTCGTGGCGGTTGACCCGGCGCCGACCGGCTTCGGCAAGTGAGTGCGTAAAACCCGGGAGAGTGGCTTGTGAGCCTGCCGCGCGCGGCCCTATAAGCCGTGCCATGGCCGAACCCACCCCCGATGATCTCTTCGCCAACACCCCCACTTCAAGCGGCGATTACAACGCCTCTGCGATCGAGGTGCTCGAAGGGCTGGAGCCCGTCCGCCGCCGCCCCGGCATGTATATCGGCGGGACGGATGATCGCGCCTTCCACCACCTGGCCGCCGAAGTGCTCGACAATGCGATGGACGAGGCGGTGGCAGGCCATGCGACCCGGATTGAGATGCGGCTTGATGAAGGCAACCGCCTGAGCATCGCCGACAACGGGCGCGGCATTCCGGTCGACGAGCACCCCAAGTTTCCGGGCAAGTCGACCCTGGAGGTGATCCTTTCGACGCTCCATTCGGGCGGCAAGTTTTCCGGCAAAGCCTATGCCACCAGCGGCGGCCTCCACGGCGTCGGCATCAGCGTCGTGAATGCGCTGTCGGCACACACCCGCGTCGAGGTCGCGCGCGACAAGCAGCTTTACGCGCAGGAGTTTTCGCGCGGGGTGACGCAAGGCGCGATCCAGAACCTCGGTCCAACACCCAACCGGCGCGGCACCACGGTCAGCTTCGTCCCGGACGAGGAAATCTTCGGCGATCGCGCTTTCAACCCAAAGCGGCTGTTCAAACTCGCCCGGTCCAAGGCTTACCTGTTTGCCGGGGTCGAAATCCGATGGAAATGCGCTGCCTCGCTGGCGAGCGAAGATGCACCGGCTGAAGCGACCTTCAAATTCCCCGGCGGTCTGGCCGATCACCTCGCCGAACAGGTGGGCACCCGCGACTGCGTAACCGCCCAGTCGTTTACCGGCAGTCAGGATTTTCCCACGGTGGGCGATCTTGGCCAAGGCCGGGCGGAGTGGGCGATTGCCTGGCCGCTCTATTCTGATGGTTCCTTCAGCTGGTATTGCAACACCGTGCCCACGCCTGATGGCGGCACCCACGAACAAGGCCTGCGCACCGCGCTGACGCGGGGCTTGCGTGCCTTTGGCGAACTGGTCGGCCAGAAGAAGGCCAAGGACATCACCGCTGATGACGTGATGACCGGCGCGGAGGTGATGCTGAGCGTGTTCATCCGCGATCCGCAATTCCAGTCGCAAACCAAAGACCGCCTGACCTCGCCCGAGGCCGCACGCCTTGTCGAGAACGCGGTGCGCGATCACTTCGACCACTTCCTCACCGACAATATGGAGCGGGGCAAGGCGCTGCTCGGCGAAGTGATGGAGCGGATGGACGAGCGCCTGAAGCGCAAGCAAGAACGTGAGATCAAGCGCAAGACCGCGACCAATGCCAAGAAACTGCGCCTGCCCGGCAAGCTCACCGATTGCAGCGGCGAAGGTGGGCGTGAGACCGAGCTGTTCATCGTCGAAGGCGATTCTGCCGGTGGCAGCGCCAAGCAGGCGCGCGACCGCAAGTCACAGGCGATCCTGCCGATCCGGGGCAAGATCCTCAACGTCGCATCCGCCACGGCCGACAAAATCCGCGCCAATTCCGAAATCGCCGATCTCGCGCTGGCCTTGGGCTGCGGCACCCGCAAGGACTGCAACGCCGATAACCTGCGCTATGATCGCATCATCATCATGACCGACGCCGATGTTGACGGCGCGCATATCGCCACGCTCTTGATGACCTTCTTCTTCCAGGAAATGCCCGATCTCGTCCGCAGGGGCCACCTCTTCCTTGCCCAGCCCCCGCTCTACCGGCTGACCGCGGGCAAGGAGAGCCGCTACGCCCGCGACGATGCCCACCGGGCCGAACTGGAGGCGAGCGTGTTCAAGAACAGGAAGGTCGAAGTCAGCCGCTTCAAGGGCCTTGGCGAAATGAACCCGCAGCAATTGCGCGAAACCACCATGGCGCCCGAAACGCGCGGGCTGATCCGCATCACCCTGCCGCAGGAATTCGAGGACCGGGCCGGTGTCGCCCGGCTGGTGGACGAGCTGATGGGCCGCAACCCCGAACACCGCTTCAACTTCATCCAGAACCGCGCGGGCGAGGTGGACCGCGACCTGATCGATGCGTGAGGCGCTGGCGCTGGCGCTGGCGACGCTGGCGATGGTGCCGGGCGCAGCCGCCGCGCAGGAGCCGCCGCGCACCGTAGCCTCTGCCGATACAACCCCGATTGAGGCGCGTGCCAATGAGGTCGTGGCGCTCCTCAACGGCAAGCTCGAACCCGAGGCGATCTTCACCGACGGGTTTCGCGCGGCGGTGGCCGATGCCCAGATCAAGGCGCTCGCCGCCAATCTCACCGCACAGTTCGGCCGCGCGGTCGAGGTCGCACTGCTCTCCCCTCGCGATGGCACGCGCGCGGCGCTCGAAATCCGCTTCGAGCGGGGGCTCGCGAAAGGCGGCATCGCCATCGACATGGCGGCCGGGGGACGCATCAACGAACTGCGCTTCACCTCGGTCGATGCGCTCAGCATCGCGGGCGACACCCCGGAGGCCATCGCTGCCGAGCTTGCCGCCCTTCCCGGCACGGTCAATGCGTGGTTTGGCCCTCTCGGCGGCGCGCCGGTGATCGCCCGCAATGCCGACACCCCGCTCGCGCTCGGCTCGGCCTTCAAGCTTTATGTCCTCGCCGCGCTGGCCGAGGACGTGAAGGCGGGGCGACGCAAGTGGTCCGACGTCGTGCCGCTGGCGGCCAAGAGTTTTCCCAGCGGGCAGCTTCAGAACTGGCCGACCGGCGTGCCGATCACGCTCCACACGCTTGCGAGCCTGATGATCTCGATCAGCGACAACACCGCCACCGACCGGCTGATCGCGGTGCTGGGCAAGGAGCGCGTCGTCAGGCTCATGGCGGATTCCGGCCACGCGGACCCGGCGCTGAACACGCCCTTGCTGACCACCCGAGAATTCTTCGCCTTCAAGGCCTGTTCGGACGAGGCGCGCGCGCTGTGGCGCCTTGGCGGCATCGGCAATCGCCGGGCCGCTGCGACGCTGGTCGATGCCGCTGGCGCCGAATTGACGCTGGAGGAGGTCAACGCCGCCTTCGCCCATGGTCCCAAGGCGATCGACATCGAATGGTTCGCGTCGCCCGCCGATCTTGCCCGGCTGTTCGCCCACATGCGCAAGACCGCCAACCAGGGTGCCTTCGATATCCTCGCGATCAGTCCCTCGGCCAACGGCGAGACGATCCGCGCCAACTGGCCCTATATCGGCTTCAAGGGCGGTTCCGAGCCGGGCGTGCTCAACTACACCTGGCTGCTCACCGACAAGACGGGCCGCGACTGGGTGCTGACACTTGGCTGGAACAACCCAGAAGCGGTGGTCGACGAGGGGCGGCTGAACGCCCTTGCCCAGCGCATCCTGCTGCTGCCTCGCTGATTTGCCAGCCCCGCCCCTCTTGCGCGGCGCGGGCCTGCCGCTTATCGCTGGCGCAAATTCAGTCTCACAGGAAAACCCATGACCGAACAGACGCAGCGTTTCGAAGGCACCAAGTCTTACATTGCGACCGAGGATCTGAAGGTCGCGGTCAATGCCGCCGTCACCCTGCGCCGCCCCCTGCTGGTGAAGGGCGAACCCGGCACCGGGAAGACCGTGCTGGCGCATGAAATCTCCAAGGCCCTGGGCGCGCCGCTGATCGAATGGAACATCAAGTCCACCACCAAGGCGCAGCAGGGCCTCTACGAATATGACGCCGTGGCGCGCCTGCGTGACGGGCAGCTGGGCGAAGAGCGGGTCCACGACATCCGCAACTACATCAAGAAGGGCAAGCTGTGGGAAGCCTTCACCGCGCCGCAGCTTCCCGTGCTGCTGATCGACGAGATCGACAAGGCCGATATCGAGTTCCCCAACGACCTGTTGCAAGAACTCGATCGCATGAGCTTCGACGTTTACGAAACGCAGGAGCGGATCACGGCGCAGGAACGGCCGATCGTCGTCATCACCTCGAACAACGAGAAGGAGCTGCCCGACGCCTTCCTGCGCCGTTGCTTCTTCCACTACATCAAGTTCCCCGACCGCGAGACGATGCAGGACATCATCGATGTCCACTTCCCCGGCATCCAGAAGGTGCTGGTGAAGAAGGCGATGGATATTTTCTACGACCTGCGCGAAGTGCCGGGGCTGAAGAAGAAGCCCTCCACCTCAGAACTGCTCGACTGGCTCAAGCTGCTGCTCAACGAGGATATGCCGCTGGAGGTGCTGCAGGACAAGAACCCCGCCAGCGCCATCCCGCCGCTGCACGGCGCGCTGCTCAAGAACGAGCAGGATATCATGCTGTTCGAACGGCTGGCCTTCATGGCACGCAGGCAGCAATAACCGGCTTCAACATTCGAACTCGGCTGCTTCAGGCACTCTGCTGAAAGCGATTTTGACACCCAGGTAATTGAGATCGAGTCCGGCTTGGGAACCGAGCATGATCCGCTGTTTGCCATATCTGCGATTGAGGTCGTCAATCGTTCGCCATAGCTGAGCCTGTCTGGCATCGTGGTGATCGTCTTCGAGCGATACGAACAGGTCGCGCTCCGAAGGCCCTGGTTGTAAATCGTGGAGATAACACGATACCAGCTTCAGCTTGGCCTTGGATCCTTCTCTGCGGCGGAGAACCGCAATCATTTGCGGCCACAGATCGTCCAGCTCCCGCAAAAACTGCCAGCTGTTCTGAGTGGCGCGGAAGGCTGCATCATGCCCCAGCGCCCCGCCATCCGGGAGCCGGATACTCAAATGCATCGCCTTGGCGTAGAGATTATAGTGACGCAGTCTGCTGGCCGCCTTGAGCAACAGTGCACGTGCGACAATGCGGGCATTTTCGGGCTGACGGTAGCTTCCCGATAATACCCGACTGTGCCCGATCATGCGCTTTGACGCGGCTTCCGGCCGCAGAATGTCATAACCGTGCAAGCCGTAATAAAATCGTTCCCCTTCGACCGAGCCCCACAAACTTCGAGCCTGTTTGGGTTGCAATTGCCACAAGCCATCGAAATCCTGAATGCCGGCGCGCATCAACCGATTTTCCACACCTTGGCCTATTCCGGGTATGGCACGCAGAGGGAGTTTGGACAGCGCATCGGGCAGCATGGAGTTATCGATCAACGTCAGCCCATCAGGTTTCACCAGTTCGCAGGCAAGCTTGGCCAAAAGCGGACTTGGGGCAATCCCGATCGAGGCCTTGATTGCAGGGCCGACGTTACGCGCCAGTCCGCGTTTGATCGCCAATGCTTTTGCACGGGCAGCTTCAGGGTTTTGTTCGGTCCGGTCGAGCGCACAGAGACATTCGTCGATCGAACATATCTGGGTTACCGGGATATGCCTCCCGATCTCTTCCATCAACAAGCCATGGACCTTGACGTAGCGATCGTGCCGCGCCGGGCGGATGGCGACATCGGGACAGATTTGCCGTGCTTGCTTGACCGAAGTGCCACGCGAGATGCCCAGCGCCTTGGCTTCGTAGCTTGCGGCAATTGCCCCGCTATGTTCCGAGGCAAGCGGGATGACAATGACTGGACGTCCCTGCAATCCGGGATCGTCATGCTGCTCTACGCTGGCAAAAAATGCATTGAAATCAATGAAAAGATACCGAATTTCGTGCGGCAGGCTTGATGCAAACATGATAACGGCGCTTTCCGTGAGATGAGTCACGGAAAGAACATATAAAGAACATAATCGTTTCTGGCGAGTGCTCGCCCCCGAAAATTTTCAATCGAAGCTGTAAGCCAGTTCGAAATCCCCCCAGCGTCGTCCGCCGATCACTAACGGAACGCAGACGTTGCGCACGACGTGATAAGTCTTGCCGTCGCCCTCCTGACGGTAAACCGCCATCATGTAGGGCGCGCAGGAGGCTTTGGCTTTGCGGTCCATCGCTTCGAGCATGATCCGGCCGTTACGGCAGAACTGGGTGTCGTGGCTCAAATCGCCGGTGGGGGCGTGACTGTGCCGGGTCAGGTGAGTTGGCAAAAAGCCATTCATGTCGCTGCAGGCGGCCGCCAAAACCCGCGGATCGCTCGCCTTGGCCCGGTCAAGGAAGGGACGCCATTCGGCATGGGCCCAATCGGTCAGACGGGTGCGGTAGAGCTGCGGATTTGTGCCGGGAACAGGCTGATATTCGGTGTCGAACAGCGCCGCCATATCGACCACGCCTTTGGCGATCGCGGCTTCGGTATGCGCGGCGATCTCCTGCGTCATGGCCTGTGCCTGCGCGACCATCGCGCTGTCTTCCGGGGACAGCCCTGCATGGACGATCCGGTCAAACATCTCCGACGCCGTGATCTCCAGCTCTTCCATCTTGCCAAAGGCGCCGTGGAGCTTGTCTTCGTTGCTACGCGATGCGGCATCGAAGCTGGTCAGCACCCGCTGGACCTTGTCGACATGGCTGCTGATCGTGCCGGTCGACCGGGCAATGACGTCGTTCTGGCGATCGACCTCTTCCACCAGCGCGCCGACGTTGGCGATGGTGTTCTCGATCCGGGCGACTGAGGCACGGGCTTCACCGCTGGCCTCGTTACCTGCCTCGATCCGGCCGATCACCACCGCCGCCTCGCCGCCCAGCGCAGCGATGGTGGCGGCGATTTCCTCGGTCGCCTTGCGGGTGTCGCTGGCGAGGCTCTTCACCTCGCTGGCAACCACCGCAAAGGTGCGGCCCGCATCGCCTGCGCGCATTGCCTCTATGGTGGCATTCAGCGCCAGGATATTGGTCGTCTCGGCGATCGCATCAATATGCTCGGCGCTGCGCCGCACCTGCTCGATCGCGGCGGAAAAGCTGGTAACGTGCTGGCCCAATGTGTCGACGAGTTCGATCAGCGAGGCGATCTGGCCGAGCGAGGACTGGATCAACGCAGTGCCCTCATTCAACCGCTCAATCGCACGTTCCGACAGGAGCCGCGCTTCGTCGCTCGCCTCGGACACCTTGTGCTGATCCGCTTCCAGCGCCTGCACCGTGTCGGCCAGCGCCTCGTGCTCGGAACGCAGCGCCTTTGACGAGGCTATCACCGCCTCCACCACGCCTGCCACATCGCTGCAGCCCACCGTTACCGCGCCGCAGCTTTCGGGGATCATCCCGAGCGAATGGGCATTGGCGGTATCGATGGCGACCTGGTTCATGGTGATGGAGAGCCCCTCGTCTTGACCGCGCGAACCTAGCGGGCCGATGGTAAGCGAAGCGTTAAGCCATACATCTCCGCAGGCGGTGCGAATGGGGACTGGTCAGGCTTTGGCGCGGGGTTTAAGCAGCACCCATGTTCTTCAATTTCGTCGACGAGCTTAGGGCCGCCGGGATCGGCGCCTCGTTCAAGGAGCACCTCACGCTGCTGGAGGCGCTCGACAAAGATGTGATCGAGCAGACGCCCGAGGCGTTCTATTACCTCAGCCGCGCGACCTTTGTGAAGGATGAAGGCCTGCTGGATCGCTTCGATCAGGTGTTCCAGAAGGTCTTCAAGGGGATCATGACCGACTACGGCCAGAACCCCGTCGACATTCCCGAAGACTGGCTGAAGGCCGTCGCCGAGAAGTTCCTCACCCCTGAGGAGATGGAGAAGATCAAGTCGCTCGGCGACTGGGACGAGATCATGGAGACGCTCAAGAAGCGTCTGGAAGAACAGGAAAAGCGCCATCAGGGCGGCAACAAGTGGATCGGCACGGGGGGCACCTCGCCCTTCGGCAATTCGGGCTACAACCCAGAAGGCGTGCGCATCGGCGGCGAGAGCAAGCATGGGCGCGCGGTCAAGGTCTGGGAAAAGCGCGAGTTCAAGAACCTCGACAACACCAAGGAATTGGGCACCCGCAACATCAAGATGGCGCTGCGCCGGTTGCGCCGCTTCGCCCGTGAAGGCGCGGCGGACGAGCTCGACATTCCCGGCACCATCGACGGCACGGCCAAGCAGGGCTGGCTCGATATCAAGATGCGGCCTGAGCGGCGCAATGCCGTCAAGCTGCTGCTGTTCCTCGACGTCGGCGGGTCGATGGACCCCTTCATCAAGCTGGTCGAAGAGCTGTTCAGCGCCGCCACGGCGGAGTTCAAGAACCTCGAATTCTTCTACTTCCACAACTGCCTCTACGAGGGCGTGTGGAAGGACAACAAGCGCCGCTGGCAGGAACGCACCAAGACCTGGGACGTGCTCCACAAATATGGCCACGATTACAAGATCGTGTTCGTGGGCGATGCGGCGATGAGCCCCTACGAGATCACGCATCCCGGCGGCAGCGTCGAGCACATGAACGAGGAAGCGGGCGCGGTGTGGCTGCAGCGCGTGGCGAACACCTATCCTGCGACCGTGTGGCTGAACCCGGTGCCGGAAAAGCAGTGGGGCTATTCGCAGTCGACCAAGATGATCAAGCAGCTCGTCAATGACCGCATGTATCCGCTGACCCTCGAAGGGCTGGATGACGCCATGCGCGAACTGAGCCGCAAGCACGGGGCCTAGGCGGCCCGCCGTCATCGCCGCAGCGACGTCAATCAGTAGAGAATGTGCGGCTTCACAGCGGCGATCCACGCCGCCTCGTCGTGTGACGCCATGACGTCAAGATCATGCGGCGTCGCGGCGGGATCGTCGACCCATTCGCGCAAGGCGGGACCGCCGTTGATGACGTCGATCGCAAGCCGGTCGAGCTCGTATTCATATGGGAAATCCCGCCACAGCGGATAGTCGGGATAGAGCACCCGGATCGCCTTGAAGGCCAGCGCCTGAAGCCGCCAGGGGCGGAAGGCGTGGTGATCGTAGAAGCCACCTTCCGCGTGGATCATCAGGGCGTTGCAGAGCTTTCCTGAGTGCTTGTGGAAAGTCGGCTCGAACCAGCATTCGCGGATGGCGCAGCCCGCCAGCCACTCCGGCGCGAGCTTCCTCATCACCTTCAGCACCCCGCCCGCATCGATATCGGGCGCGCCGAACAGCACCTCCAACGGCCGGGTGGTTCCGCGCCCTTCGGACAGAGTGGTCCCCTCCAGCATCACCGTCCCGGCATAGCAGCGCGCCATGTTGACGTTGGCGGCATTAGGCGAAGGGTTGATCCACAAGCGCGGTGTCGGCCACCCGAAGCCGTCGCCGTCGTCAGGACGCCACCCCTCCATCGCCACCACCTTGTAGGCGACGTCGAGGCCGAAATGCGCGATGAACCAGTGGCCCATCTCCCCCATGGTGAGGCCGTGGCGCATCGGCATCGGGGCGGCACCGACGAAGCTCTCCTGCCCCGGCACCAGCAGCGTGCCTTCGACCGGGCGACCGGCGGGATTGGGCCGGTCCAGCACCCACACTTCCTTGCCCGCTTTCCCCGCTTCCTCCAGCAAATACAGCAAGGTGGTCACAAAGGTATAGATCCGGCAGCCCAGATCCTGAAGGTCGAACAGGAATACATCCGCGCTCGACATCATCTGCCCCGTTGGGCGACGCACCTCGCCATAGAGCGAGAAGATCGGGATGCCGTAACGCGGGTCCATCTCGTCCGCGGTCTCTACCATGTTGTCCTGCTTGTCGCCCTTGAGGCCATGCTGCGGGCCAAAGGCGCTGTTGACCCCAACCCCTACCGCAATCAGCGCATCGAGGCTGTGGGTCAGGTCTGCGGTGACGCTCGCCGGATGGGCCACCAGCGCCACGCGGCGGCCTTTCAACTGGCGCAGGAGTTCGGGGTCGGCGAGCAGCCGGTCGATGCCGTTCTTCATGGGGTCAAGCGTTGGATCATCCCCTGGCCAAACGCAACGCGCTTTCGCAGGCCCCCGGCGGGAACATTGCGCCCCGTCCCGGGGTTACATCCCCATGGACATTGATTGGACCAACGCCGCCATCGCCGCCGGATGGGCGATTATCCTTGGCGGCGCGGGCGGCGCGTTGACCGAGATCGGGCAGTGGTATCGCAACCTCAGAAAGCCGGCGTGGCAGCCGCCCGACTGGCTGTTCGGCCCGGCCTGGACGATCATTCTGGGCCTTGCGGGCTGGAGCTTCTATATCGGCCTCAGCGAGGCCACCACGCCCGCAGCGCGCGCCGGGGTATGGGCGCTGTTCACCGTCAATTTCGTGCTGCATTTCGCCTGGTCGCCGCTGTTCTTCAAGCTCAGGCGGCCCGATTGGGCGCTGGCCGAGAACGTGTTCCTGTGGCTGTCGGTCACGGCGCTGATGGTCGTCCTGCCGCGCCTTGTGGGCGACAGCTTCCCGGGGTGGCTCAACGTGCCCTATTTCATCTGGGTTAGCTTTGCCTTCGTGCTCAACTGGAAGATCGTGCAGCTCAACCGCCCCTTCGCCAGGCCAGCCACCGCCTAGCGTTCCACGATCAGCTGGCGGTTGGCTTCGGAGTGAAACTCGGGACGGCCCGGCGGGAAGGCCAGAGCCCAGTATTGCTTGACGCCGCCGGGATGTTCGATCACCGCATTGAGCGCGACCTGCGCGGGCGCGGGCAGATCGGCGGCGATGCTGGCCTTGAGCGTCAGCCCCGTGCCATCATGCGCGCATGCCAGAGCCGCCGCGCGGACCGGCGCATCCCGCATCCCCTCGCGGAAGGAATCGAAGTCATAGGCGGCCCAGTCGCCTGACGGGGATAGGTTGAACTCCCGATAAGCCGTGCCGCCGAGCGGCTGCCAGAATATCTCGAAGCAGGTGGTTTGCCACAGATTGTCGCGCCGCTCTCCGCGCCCGGGGGCGGGCAGGACGATGCCGGGAATATGCCCGTCAAGCCGGAACGCCGCTTCGCAGCCCTCACGCGTTGCGGTGATCGATGCGGTGACGGCACGGATCGGGCCGAGATCGCAGGCAACGTGGAGCATCAGCGGGTGCATCGCGCCTGTCTGACGCCTCCCCGCGCCCCCGGCAAGCCACTTCCCGTCACGCCCCCTGCCTGATAGGGCCGCGCGCGATGAGCACCTACGAATCCGCCCTCCTGCGCCTCCTCGACGAGCGCGGCTATATTCACCAGCTGACCGATGCAGCGGGCCTCGATGCCTTGGCCGCCCGGCAGATCGTGCCCGGTTATATCGGCTTTGATGCAACCGCGCCCTCGCTTCATATCGGCAGCCTTGTGCAGATCATGATGCTGCGCCGCTTGCAGCAGGCCGGGCATAAGCCGATCGTGCTGATGGGCGGCGGCACTACCCGGATCGGCGATCCCACCGGCCGCGACGAAAGCCGCAAGATGCTGACCGATGCGGCGATCGAGGCCAATATCGCCTCGATCTTTACCGTGTTCGAAAAGCTGCTGACCTTCGGCGAGGGGCCTACCGATGCGGTGATGGTCAACAACCACGATTGGCTGGGCAAGCTCGGCTATATCGAACTGCTTCAGGAGGTCGGCACCCACTTCACCGTCAACCGGATGCTGACCTTCGATTCGGTGCGCTTGCGGCTTGAGCGCGAGCAGCCGATGACATTTCTCGAATTCAACTACATGATCCTGCAAGGGTATGATTTCAGGCACTTGTCGCGCGAACTTGGCGTGTGCTTGCAGATGGGCGGCAGCGACCAGTGGGGCAATATCGTCAACGGGGTTGAACTGGGGCGGCGGATGGACGGGGCCGCGCTGTTCGGCCTGACCACCCCCCTGCTGACCACCGCGAGCGGCTTGAAGATGGGCAAGACGGCGGCGGGCGCAGTGTGGCTCAACGAAGACCAGCTGCCCGCCTATGACTTCTGGCAATATTGGCGTAATGTCGATGATGCCGACGTGGGGCGGTTCCTGCGCCTGTTCACCGACTTGCCATTGGATGAGATCAACCGCCTCGAAACGCTTGAAGGTGCGGAGATAAATGCCGCCAAGGTGGTACTTGCCAATGCCGTGACGGCGCTGGTGCGCGGGGCCGAGGCCGCAGCACGCGCCGAAGCGACCGCGCGCGAGACGTTTGCCGGTTCCGGCGCAGGCGAGGATCTGCCGAGCATCGCCACCGGTCCTGACGGCATGCGCCTTGCCGCGCTGCTGACCGCGCTTGGCCTTACCGCTTCAGGGGGCGAGGCCAAGCGCAAGCTCGCCGAAGGGGCCGTGAAGATCGACGGAGAGACCGTCACCGATCCGGCCCACCTCGTACTGCCCGCCGAGGGCGAGACGCTGCGGCTGAGCCTTGGCAAGAAGCGCCACGCGCTCGTTTCCCGGTAGCACCGCCGGTCGGATCGTTTCTAGGTAGGATATCTGGGGCGCCGCGTGGTCCTTTACCAATTGTCAGCCTTTGTGCGGCACAGTCCTGCACAAGGGCCAGACGCAAGGAAGGATCGCGGCGCGTGGCGGGTGGAGCCAATCTCAGTGTAACCGATCTGCGGCGGGCGGCACGCCACCCCGTCGACTATCCGGCGATCGTCGAGCATTTCGCGCATGGCGATCTGCACCTGCACGTCTGCAACCTGTCCGCGCACGGCTTCATGGTCGACAATGCGGGCCTGCTCGAGCGCGGCGACCGGATCATCATCCGCCTGCCGGTGGTGGGCCGGATCGAGGCCTATGTCATGTGGACGCGGGACTCGCGCGCGGGATTTCAGTTCGAACGGATCATCCGGCTTGACGATTTCGTGTCGATCATCGACCAGCTTCAGCCCAATCCGCGCCTGCGCCGCCCGCGCTGAGGTGCTGCCGGCGCGAAAGCCCGGCTGAGACCCCCCAAAGTTTCACCTGCTTGGCAGCGCCCCATCCGCCTGCCATGGCGCAGGCGTGACCGAGCCAACCTCCCCGCTACAGATCGGCGATTACCGCCGCTACTGGCTCGCCCGGTTCATGGCGGTGTTCGCCACCATGTCGATGGTGGTGCTGCTCGGCTACCAGCTCTACGAAATCGCGCGCGACGATTACGGGATGAGCGTGGCCGAAGCCTCGTTCCAGCTGGGCATGCTGGGGCTGGCGCAGTTCGTGCCGCTGTTTCTGCTCACCCCGGTCGCGGGCCTCGCGGCTGACCGGTTCGACCGGCGTCACGTGGCTGCCTTTGCCAACGGGGTCGACGCCTGTGTGGCGGCGGCGCTGGCGGTGCTGACCTGGCAGGATGCGCTCACCCTGCCGATCCTGTTTGCTCTTGCCGCAGCGCACGGCGCGGCGCGGGTGTTCGTCGGCCCTTCGATGAGCGCGATTGCGCCCAACATCGTACCGCCCGCCCTGCTCCCGCGCGCCATCGCGCTGTCATCAATGGCCTGGCAGACCGCAACCGTGGCCGGCCCGGCTGTCGGCGGGCTGATTTACGCCGAGGTGATCTGGCTGCCCCATGCGATCTCGGCCGGGCTGCTGGGTCTGGCGATGGTGCTGATCCTTACCGTCCGCCCGATCAAGGCGCGCCACGAAGGCCCCCCGCTGAAGCCGCTGCGGCAGATCGTCGACGGGCTTGCCTATGTCTGGCGCGAGCGGTTTCTGCTCGGCTCGATCACGCTTGATCTGTTTGCGGTGCTGCTGGCGGGCGCGACGGCGCTGCTGCCGGTGTTCGCGCGTGATATCCTTTTCGTCGGTCCCGAGGGGCTTGGCCTGATGCGCGCCGCCCCGGCGCTGGGCGCGGCGAGCGTTGCGCTATGGCTGTCGTTCCGCCCCCTTCAGCGCGAGGTCGGGTTGAAGATGCTGTGGTCGGTCGCCGGGTTCGGGGCCCTGACCATTGCTTTCGCCTTTTCCCGCCATTTTCTCCTGTCACTGGCTATCCTTGCGGCGATGGGCGCGGTCGACATGATTTCGGTGTTCATCCGCTCGTCGCTGGTCCAACTGTTCACCCCCGACGACCGGCGCGGGCGGGTTTCGGCGATTTCAGGCCTGGCGATTTCCGCCTCGAACGAGCTGGGCGAGATGCAATCAGGCCTCGCCGCCGCAGTGCTGGGCGCGGTCGGGGCGGTTGTATTCGGCGGCGCGGGTGCGATATGCGTGACCATGATCTGGGCATGGTATTTCCCCGAGCTGCGCCGGGCCAAGAGCTTCGAGCCGCAGGCATTGAAGAGAGAGGTTTCGACATGAAGGCTGAAAGTATCCTCGCCACCATCGGCGGTACCCCGCATATCCGCCTCGCCCGGCTGTTCCCCGAACACGAGGTCTGGGTGAAGTCCGAACGCGCCAACCCCGGCGGGTCGATCAAGGACCGGATTGCGCTCGCCATGGTCGAGGAGGCGGAGGTCCGGGGCGCGCTCCAGCCCGGCGGCACGATCGTCGAGCCGACCTCGGGCAACACCGGGATCGGTCTTGCGATGGTCGCCGCGGTCAAGGGTTATCGCCTGGTGCTGGTCATGCCGGAAAGCATGTCGGTCGAACGCCGCCGCCTGATGCTCGCCTATGGCGCGAGCTTCGATCTGACCCCGCGCGAAAAGGGCATGAAGGGCGCGATTGAACGCGCGATGGAGCTGGTCGCGCAGACCCCGGGGGCCTGGATGCCGAGCCAGTTCGACAATCCCGCCAACGTCGCCGTCCACGCCCGCACCACTGCGCAAGAAATTCTCGCTGACTTTGCCGATGCGCCCATCGATGTGATGATCACCGGCGTCGGCACCGGCGGGCACCTCACGGGCTGCGCGGAAGAGCTGAAACGGCATTGGCCCGCGATGAAGGCCTACGGGGTCGAACCCGCGCTTTCTCCGGTAATCAACGGCGGCCAGCCCGGCCCGCACCCGATCCAGGGGATCGGCGCAGGCTTCATCCCCGGCAACCTCCACACGGCTGCCATTGACGGGGCGATCACGGTCGATGCCGAGGAGGCGAAGGACATGGCCCGCCGCGCCGCACGCGAGGAAGGGATGCTGGTCGGCATTTCGAGCGGGGCGACGCTTGCCGCCATTGCGGGCAAGCTGCCTGATCTGGCACCCGGCACACGCGTCCTCGGCTTCAATTACGACACCGGCGAACGGTATCTTTCGGTGCCTGAATTCCTGCCGGTGGAGTAAACCGTTTCCTAAGCCCGCCTGCGCTATGGTGTGCAGATGATGCACACAACCGCGACACGGCGCAGGACGGGGCGTCCATGAAGTTCATCAAGCTCGATTCGCGCGGCGGGAATTATCTCGTCGTGGCCTCGAACGTGGCATGGCTGCGCACGGCGGAGAACGGGCAGACCAGCGTCGGCATCATCGGCGGCCAACCCTTGCTGGTGGTCGGGTCGATCGAGGAGGTGGCGGAAAAGATCCTCGCCGGTCTCGCGCCGGACGATACGGCCCCCGCCGCGCCGGCACCGCCAGCCATGCAGCAGGCCGCCGCCCCACAACCGGCGCCGCCGCCGGTTGCTGTCGAGCCTCTGGCCCCTCAACCTGCGCCTGTGCCGGTCCCCGAGCCCGAGCCGGCCCCGGTCCCTGCGACCGCTGCCGAACAACCTGTCACCGCCGCGCCAGTCATCGCGGAACCTGCCGCGCCAGCTCCCCCGCCACCTGCACCCCCGCCAGTCCGCGAGGTCATTGCCGCGCCGCCGGTGGAGGCAGCCCTGCCGGAAGACGAGCCCGAAACGGTCGCCGAAGAACCGCCTGCGCCCGCCGTCGCCGCACCCGCACCCACGCCCGCGCCTGTACCAAAGCCCACTCCCAAGCCTGCGCCCAAGCCAGCCCCCGTGGCTGCAAACGTATCACGGCTCCCCGCGCGGCCCAGCGCAGCGGCCGGGCTCAAGGTCCGGGCAGGCTCGCAGCGGATGATGGGGCGGTTCGACTGAACGGGCAAAGGGCCGCGCGGGCATGATCCCGGCGGCCCCTGTCACAGCACTGTCCGATCCGATCAGCGCCAGCGATCAAGCCGCCGTGGCGAAGGCCTCCGCAGGCAGCTTCATCATGTATTCGCTGCCCGCTTCCAGCTTGCGCCGCAGCGCGCCTGCATCGGGCAGGAAACGCTCGGCATAGTAGTTGGCCGAGACCAGCTTGGCTTCGTAGAACGCCTTATCCTCAGGCTCGCCCGCCAGCTTGGCGCGGGCCACCCTCGCCATCTTGAGCCAGAAATGCCCGAGCGTCACGATGCCCATGATGTGCATGTAATGATGCGCGCCCGCGCCCAGATGATTGGGGTTGGTCATCGCGTTCTGCATGAACCACATGGTCGCCGCCTTCTGCTCGCCCAGCGCCTTTTCGAGGCGTTCGGCGATGCCCTTCAGCGCCTCGTCCTCCTTGGCGGCGGCGATTTCCTCCTCGATCATGGCGAAGAACGCCTGGATCGCCTTGCCCCCGCCCGCGGCCAGCTTGCGCCCGCACAGGTCCATCGCCTGCACGCCGTTCGCGCCTTCGTAGATCATGGCAATGCGGCTATCGCGCACGAACTGCTCCATGCCCCATTCCTTGACGTAGCCGTGCCCGCCATAGACCTGCTGCATGCAGGTGGCGATGTCATAGCCCTTGTCGGTGCCGTAGCCCTTGATCACCGGGGTCATCAGCCCGATCAGCAGATCGGCCAGCTCGCGCTCTTCGGGGGTCTGGGCCTTGTGGGTCAGATCGACCTGCAATGCGCCCCACAGGCACAGGGCGCGCATGCTTTCCGTGAAAACCTTGGCGTCCATCAGCATGCGGCGCACATCGGGGTGCACGAAGATCGGATCAGCCTTGGCCGCCGGATCAGCCGGGCCGGTCAGCGCGCGGCCCTGACGCCGGTCGAGCGCATAGTTCACCGCGTTCTGATAGGCGACTTCGGCCTGCGCATAGCCCTGGATGCCGACCCCGAGGCGCGCGGCGTTCATCATGATGAACATCGCGGCAAGGCCCTTGTTCTCCTCGCCCACCATGTAACCGGTCGCACCGTCATAGTTGAGCAGGCAGGTCGCATTGCCGTGGATGCCCATCTTCTTTTCGATCGAACCGCAGGTCACGCCATTGCGCGCACCCGGATTGCCGTTCTCATCAAGGATGAACTTGGGCACGATGAACAGCGAGATGCCCTTGACGCTGTCGGGCGCGCCCGGGGTCTTGGCCAGCACCAGATGGATGATGTTGCTGGTGAGGTCATGCTCACCGGCCGAAATGAAGATCTTGGTGCCGGTGATCGCGTAGGTGCCGTCGTCGTTGGGCACGGCCTTGGTGCGGATCATGCCGAGATCGGTGCCGCAATGGGGCTCGGTCAGGTTCATCGTGCCCGACCATTCGCCCGAGATCATCTTGGGCAGATAGAGCGCCTTCTGCTCGTCCGAGCCCTTGTTGACGATTGCGGCGATCGCGCCGTTGGTAAGGCCGGGATACATGGCAAAGGCCTGATTGGCGGTGCCGGTATACTCCTCCAGCACGAAGCCGAGCACATGCGGCAGGCCCTGCCCGCCGAATTCCTCGGGCTGGGCGAGCGTGCCCCAACCGCTTTCAACATAGGCTTGATACGCCTCCTTGAAGCCCGGCGGGGTGGTGACCGAGCCATCTTCATGGCGGGTGCACCCGTGCTCATCGCCAGCCTGATTGATCGGCGCAAGCACCTCGGCGCAGAACTTGCCGGCCTCGTTGATGACCGTGTCGATCATGTCAGGCGTGGCGTTCTCGAAACCCGGCAGGTTGCCGTAGCTGGCAAGGTCGAGCACTTCATTGACGATGAAACGGGTGTCGCGGGTGGGCGCGGTGTAGGTCGGCATCGGATGATCCCTTTGGTAAGCGGTCGAAACGAAAGTGACTTTATCGATTTAACCCAGATCGAGTTTTTCGATTTCGGACACGAAATCCGTGAGTTCCTTGATCGACGAGTCGATGTCGTCGCGCTGCGCCTTCAGCTTGGCAATATGGGCGCGGCATTTTGCCACTGTCACACGGCGCTGCTCGACCCGGCCGTCATCGAGGTCGTAGAGGTCGATCATCTCGCGAATCTCGGTCAACGAGAAGCCGACATTCTTGGCGCGCATGATCCAGGCGAGCCGCGCACGGTCACGCTTGGAATAGACACGGGTCAAGCCCAGGCGCGCCGGGTTGATGAGCCCCTCGTCTTCGTAAAATCGCAAAGCGCGGGCGGTGCAGCCGAATTCCGACGTCAGGTCGGAAATGGTGAATTGCTCGCGCGCGTGAACATCCGGCCGATCAAGATGCGCGCCGTTCCGACGCGACTCCCGGTCAATCGGTGATGCGGACGATTCATTTGCGGAAGCAGGAGCGGTTGCCATGACACGCTCGATACCTTCCGTTTACGTGAGCGTCAAGTGGGTAGTCGGACCAGCACTCCGTCACCGGCAGACCGGTCAAGCTGCCGGTAGAAACATGATCGCTCTCCTGTGTGGCAGGTCGGCCCAGCAGGGCGGGCACGGATTACCAAGGCGTCCTGATCGCAGTCCACCAGCACCTGCTCCACCGTCAGCACATGGCCGGACGTTTCACCCTTCATCCACAAACAGCCGCGCGACCGTGACCAGAAATGCACCTTGCCGCTGTCAAGCGTCGCTGCGAGTGCCTCGGCGTTCATGTGCGCGACGACCAGGACGGCGCCGTCGGAGTGATCCACAACCACCGCCGTCAGCAAGCCCGCCGCATCGAACCGCGGCGCAAAGCGCGTGCCCTGCTCACGCTCTGCGGGGGAAAGAGGCAGATCGCTCACTACATTGCTCCCATTTTACGCCTCTTGCTCAACGACAAGGCCCGATGCGTATTTCCGTGCGACATTTGCAGGCCTCATGCGACGATTGTTGCAAGCAGACAACAGGCCATGACAAAAAATGCGGCCAAGTGCGGTTAGACCTTCCGCCAATTGCAAGAGGATGGAACAAGGGCGCTGGAGCCGCCGCAAGTGGCTCTCCAATGAACACATGCGCCGCCCGGCGCAACGTTCAGGGGGTGACCGGACCGCACATCTGGCAACGGGGTGCCAGCGCGACCGGTCGAACGATAGGGACTGGATCCCGGCAGCGAAGTTAGGGGGTCGCTGCCTTGGCCCGCAAGGGTGGATCCGCACCGTTTCGTCACGTGGCGCCCGGGACCAGCAACGGTCCCGGGCGTTATGTTCTTTACGCGCCCCTAAGTCCCGGCCAATCCAATGAATGCCTGCGTTCGCCATGCTCGACCTGCGCGAAGCAGGCCACCGCGAGCCCTGCGGGCCCTGCCTCTGCAAGTGCGGCAAGACAAGCCCGGCTCGTCGCCCCGCTCGTCAATACGTCATCGACCAGGATAATTTTGCGGCCTTTGAGTTGCCGCACGCGGGCGGGATTGATCGCGATCGCACCAGCCAAAGCCCGCTCACGCGCCTCTCGGCCCAACCCACCGAGTTGCGGCGTTCGGCGATGGCGCACAAGCGCGTCGACCACGATCTCGCCCTTGCCTAGCCGCGCCAGCTCGCCCGCCAGAAGCGCCGCCTGATTGAACCCGCGCTGCCACAGCCGCCAGCGGTTGAGCGGCACCGGCACCAAGGCAGGCTCAGGCCCGCCCGGCGGACGGCTCGGCATGCGGGCGGCGATCATCTGCGCCATCAACCGCGCGAGCGCGATTCGTCCGCCGTGTTTGTAAGACAGGACCAGCCTGCGCGCGGTGTCCCCATATGTTGTCGCGGCAAACACCGGCACGCCGGGCTCGCCATCAGGGCTATTGGGCACTTCGAGTGTCGTCCAGCAATCGCTGCATAGCCCTTCCCGTCCGGCAATTGCCGCCCCGCACGCCGGACAGCGCGGGGGATAAACCAGATCCACCACAGGCGCTAAATGTCGGGTGAGATGAGCGACCACTGCCATCGCTGGGCAGTGTCGCATGGCTTGCACTCCGTAGGCAAGCGCGTCAGGGCTGAACGCATGAGCGGCTCCCTTGTCCCGACGATCTTCTCCGAAGCGCGCCGCATAGCCCGTGCTCGCCGCGGTGCCAGACGCCGGTCGATCACAGGTTCGGCGACCTTCCTCATTGATGACATGGCCGAGGACATACTCGACCGTCTCAGTTTCGTGCGACATATACCCCAGGCCGCCCTGATGATCGGCGGGTGCACCTCGCCGCTTGCGGCATATCTCGATCAGGGCAGCGCGGCGCCCACGATCAGCGTCACCGCCAACCCCGCCGAACCCCTGGCAGGCGGGCCTTACGACTTCATCGGCGTTATCGGCCAGCTTGATGCGATCAACGATTTGCCGGGCGCGCTCATCCACCTTCGCGCCGCGTTGACCCCGGGCGGGCTCGTGATCGCGAGCTTTATCGGCGGCCACAGCCTGCCTGCCCTGCGCGCCGCCATGCTCGCCGCTGAGCCTGATCGCCCTGCGGCCCGGGTTCACCCGCTGGTCGATGCCCGCGCGGCCCCTGCCCTGCTTCAGCGCGCAGGGTGGAAGGACCCGGTGGTCGACACCCATACACTCGGCGTTCGCTACGCCCGTCTAGACCGCTTGGTGAGCGACCTCAGAGATCAGGGCCTCGGCAACGCCCTCGCCAAGCCCGCCGCGCCGCTCGGGCGGGCCGCCCTCGCCCGTGCGCGCGCAGCGTTCACCGAGCGGGCCGAGGCGGACGGCAAGGTCACCGAGACCTTCGAGATCATCACCCTCACCGGGCGGCGGTCCCTCGCCGGAACCTAGCCCCGTTTCAATGCTGCTTGGGCCGCCGCCAACCGCGCAATCGGCACGCGGTAGGGCGAGGCGCTGACGTAATCGAGGCCGACGCTCTCGCAAAAGGCGATGCTAGCCGGGTCGCCGCCATGCTCACCGCAGATGCCGAGTTTGATGTCGGGCCGGGTCTTGCGGCCGCGCTCCACCGCCAGTTCCACCAGCTGGCCGACCCCCTCGATATCGAGGCTGACGAAGGGATCGCGCGGGAAGATGCCCTTGTCGACATAGACACTGAGGAACCGCGCCGCATCGTCACGCGACACGCCCAGCGTGGTCTGGGTCAGGTCGTTGGTGCCGAACGAGAAGAACGCGCCCTCTTCCGCGATCTCGCCTGCCATGAGCGCGGCGCGCGGCAGTTCGATCATCGTGCCGACGAGGTAGTCGACCCGCGTCCCGACTGCGGCGAAAACGGCCTCGGCTTCCTTGTCCACCAGCGCCTTCAAGATCGCCAATTCGCGCTTGGTGGCGACCAGCGGGATCATGATCTCCGGCAGCGGCGCCTCGCCACTCGCCTGTTTCACCGCGCACGCCGCCTCGAAGATCGCGCGGGCTTGCATGGCGTAAATCTCGGGGAAGGTGATCCCCAGGCGGCACCCACGATGGCCCAGCATCGGGTTGAATTCATGCAGCTCCTCCGCGCGGCGCTTCAGGTGATCCACGCCCAGACCTGTGGCATCGGCGAGTTCAGCGAATTCCTCTTCGGCATGCGGCAGGAATTCGTGCAGCGGTGGATCGAGCAGGCGGATGGTGCAGGGCAAACCCGCCATCACCTCGAAGATGGCGGTGAAATCGGCGCGCTGTTCGGGCAGCAGTCTGTCCAGAGCCCGCTGCCGGGCCGCGTCATCCTCGGCGAGGATCATCTGGCGAACCAACGAGATACGCGAGGCTTCGAAGAACATATGTTCAGTCCGGCACAGCCCGATGCCTTCCGCGCCGAATTGGCGCGCCATGCGGCAATCCTCGGGCGTTTCGGCGTTGGTCCTGACCTTCATCCGCCGCAAGCCGTCGGCCCATACCATCAGCGTTCCGAAGTCACCCGCAAGCTCGGGCTCAACCGTCGGCACGATCCCGAGCATCACCTGCCCGGTCGCCCCGTCGAGCGTGATGGCATCGCCCTCCTTCAACTCGGTCGAACCGATCCGCAGTGTGCGGGCGTTGCGGTCGATCGAGACAGATCCAGCCCCCGACACGCAGGGCCGCCCCATCCCGCGGGCGACCACTGCTGCATGGCTCGTCATCCCGCCGCGCGCCGTGAGGATGCCCTGCGCCGCGTGCATCCCGTGAATGTCCTCGGGCGAAGTTTCCACCCGGACCAGGATCACCTTTTCGCCCCGGCCCGCCCATTGTTCGGCCGTATCGGCATCGAGCACGATCCGGCCCGCCGCCGCCCCTGGCGATGCGGGCAGACCGGACGTCAGCACATGCCGCTCAGCCTTGGGGTCGAGCGTCGGGTGGAGCAACTGATCCAAGGCCATCGGATCGACCCGCCGCACCGCTTCACGCTCGTCGATGAGCCCCTCGGCCACCATGTCGACCGCCATCTTGAGCGCGGCTTTGGCAGTGCGCTTGCCAGACCGCGTCTGAAGCATCCACAGTTTGCCGCGTTCCACCGTAAATTCAATGTCCTGCATGTCCTTGTAGTGGAGTTCCAGCAGGTCGAACACGCGGGCGAGTTCAGTGTAGGCCTCGGGCAGCGCCTCTTCCATCGAGAGCGGCTTGGCCCCCGCCGCCTCGCGCGCCGCCTGTGTCAGATATTGCGGCGTGCGGATACCCGCGACCACATCTTCGCCTTGCGCGTTGATGAGGTATTCGCCGTAGTACGCCCGTTCGCCCGTGGCAGGGTCGCGGGTGAAGGCAACGCCGGTGGCGCTGGTCTCGCCCATATTGCCGAAGACCATCGCCTGCACGTTCACCGCCGTGCCCCAGTCCCCGGGAATGTCGTTCAAACGCCGGTAGACCTTGGCGCGGTCGCTGTCCCAGCTGTCGAACACCGCGCGGATCGCGCCCCACAATTGCTCGGTCACATCCTGTGGGAAAGACCGGCCCAGTTCCTGTTCGACGATCCCCTTGTATTCGCCGACCAGCGCCTGCCAATCTTCAGCCGTCATCTCGGTATCGTTATAGAAGCCCTTGTCTTCTTTTGCGATTTCCAACGCCTCTTCGAACAATCCGTGATCGATGCCGAGCACCACGTCGGAATACATCTGAACGAAGCGCCGGTACGAATCCCAGGCAAAGCGCGCATCGCCGCTGGACGCCGCCAGCCCTGCGACCGTCGCATCGTTGAGGCCGAGGTTGAGCACGGTATCCATCATCCCGGGCATGGAGACCCGCGCGCCTGAACGGACCGAGACGAGAAGCGGGTCAGCCGCGTCCCCGAAACGCTTACCCACTGTGGCCTCGACATGGGAGAGCGCGGCGGTGACGGCACCTCGCAAGCCGTCCGAGAAATCCGCCCCATCTTTCAGATAAACCACGCATTCTTCAGTCGTGATCGTGAAGCCCGGCGGTACCGGCAGGCCGATGCTGGCCATTTCGGCAAGGTTTGCACCCTTGCCCCCGGTGACAGTCTTGTCCTTCTGGCGCGGATCGGAGTGGTCGGCAGAGCCTCCGAATACATAGACCGTTTTCAGTGTCATGGCAGTTCCCGGGCAGTGTTGGGAAGTTGACAAAAGTTACACCATGTCAACTTCGAAATGGACATCATCCCTTTGTAATACGTCACTTTTTGTAAAGGTGACGGACACAGGGCACGCGAGAAAAATCATCCCTCGATCCGGCTGAAATCCGCGACCCGGTGGACCGCATCGCGGAAACGCGCCAGCAGCGCAAGGCGGGCGCCGCGCTTGTCGGCGTCCTCGGCGTTGACGGTCACCTCTTCAAAGAACCGGTCAATGGGGGCGCGCAAGGTGGCGAGCGCCGCCATCGCATCGGCGAACCGCTCGTCCTCCACCGCCTGCGCAGCGCGCGGTGCGGCGGCATCGAGCGCGTCGATCAGCGCCTTTTCCGCCGGTTCTGGGGTGTAGGAAAGCGCGGCTGCGGCATGCGCCTGCTCGGCGACGATCTCGGCGAGATCGGGATCATCGACCATGGCGAGGGGGTCTTCCTCGCCGGTCTGCGCGATCCCGTCATGCTCGCTCATCGTATCAGCGGAAGCTGGGGCCTCAAGCGTTTGTGCACTGCCACCCGAGGCCCCAGCTTTCGCTGGGGTGACGGGGTAGCCTTCCTTCTTCAGGATGTTCGCCGCGCGCTTGTAGCCTGCAAGAAGGTTGGCGCCGTCCTCGGTGGTGACGAAAGCCTGGAGCGCATGGACGCGGGCGAGCAGGCGGACAAGATCGTCCTCGCCCCCGAGCGCGAAGACAGCGTCGATCAGATCGTGGCGGACTCCTGCTTCGCGCTGCTGGACTTTGAGGCGGTCGGCGAAGAAGTCGAGGAGATCGTGTGCCTCGTTGGAAACAACGATCCCGTCACGTTCGGTTGGTCGAGAGACAAAATCGACCACACCCACCAACGCGGCACGAGCAGAGATCAATGATCTCTCGAAAATGATCAGGAGGTTGCCACGCAACGACGTTTTCTCGATAGTGCTGATCACACCCAATGCTGCCCGCCTCAGTGCAAACGGGTCTTTTGAGCCCGTTGGCTTCTCCCCGATGGCAAAAAATCCCGCCAAAGTATCCAGCTTATCCGCCAGCGAAACCGCCACCGTCACCGGGGCGGTCGGCACCTCATCCCCCTGCCCCACCGGCTTGTAGTGATCGCGGATCGCCTCCGCCACCTCGACCGGCAGGCCTTCCTTGGCGGCATAATATCCGCCCATCAGGCCCTGCAATTCGGGGAATTCACCGACCATTTCGGTGACCAGATCGGCCTTGCACAGGCGCGCGGCCTGATCGGCCATATCCGCCAGAATTTCCTTCGTCATGCCAGCGGAAGCTGGCACCTCGGGCGTCTGTGCATTGCCGCCTGAGGCCCCAGCTTTCGCTGGGGGGACGATGTCGCTTTCAACCAGCCACCGCGCCAGCTTCGCCACGCGATCAACCTTGTCGGCAACCGTGCCGAGCTTCTCATGGAACGTAATCCGCGCCAGCTTCTCCGCATGAACCGCGAGCGGTGTCTTCTGATCCTGCTCCCAGAAGAACCGCGCATCCGAAAGCCGTGCGGCCAGCACCTTGCGGTTGCCGTCCACTACCACGGCGGGGTCACGCGCTGCAATATTTGCGGTGCAGACGAATGCGTTGGCGAGCTTGCCGTCCGGCCCCTCGCACACGAAATATTTCTGGTTCACCCGCGCGGTCAGCTGGATGACTTCGGGCGGCACGTCGAGGAAGGCCTCATCGAACCGCCCCAGCAGCGGCACCGGCCATTCGGTCAACCCGGCATTCTCGATCACCAGCCCCTCGTCGGGGACCAGCGACAGGCCCGCCTCGGCTGCGACGCTGGCCGCGCCTTCGCGGATGATGGCAGCGCGTTCCTCGTGGTCGACGATGACGTGGCAGGCGCGCAGCTTTTCGACATAGTCGTCGGCGCTGCCGATTGTGATCGGGCCGTCGTGATGAAAGCGGTGCCCTTCGGTCGCCGCGCCGGAGACGATGCCGCCGACCTCGCACGCGACCACCTCGCCATCGAGCAGCGCCACGATGCCGGACAGCGGGCGCACCCAGCGCAAGGAGTCCGTGGTGATGGAGGCCGCGCCCCAGCGCATCGACTTGGGCCAGCTGAAATCGCGGATGATCGCCGGGATCGCGGCGGCCAGCACATCGGCCATCGCGCGGCCGGGGGTGTTCACGACCGCAAAATACGTCATGCGGCCCTTGACGTCGCGCAGTTCCAGCTGGTCGCGCGTCACGCCCGCCTTCTTGCAGAAACCGTCAATCGCGGCATCGGGCGCGCCTTCGGGCGGGCCCTTGGCTTCCTCGCTCACCGCCGCGGTCGCCAGCGGCAGGCCCCGTGCGATCAGCGCCAAGCGCCGTGGGGTCGACCAGACGGTGAGCGGACCCACGGCCGCACCCGCCCCGGCCAGCTCACGGCGGAACAGCTTTTCAAGCTCCACACGCGCGCCCGCCTGCATCCTGGCCGGGATTTCCTCGCACCGCAGTTCGAGCAGGAAGTCGGCCATCAGAAGTAGCCTCCGCTCGTCATTGCGAGCGCAGCGAAGCAATCCATGGCTTGGCCTTTCGTCGAGATATGCCGCCAGTCCATGGATTGCCGCGTCGCCTTCGGCGCCTCGCAATGACGAAGATCAGCCATCAGACGAGGCTCCACCCCGGATATTTCGCGGCCCACTCGGGCGCCATCTTCTCCGCATGGGCCTCGCAGGAGGAGCGCGCCAAGTCACGCACGCGGCCCATGTAGCTGGCGCGTTCCTGCACCGAGATCACCCCGCGTGCTTGCAGGAGGTTGAAGACGTGGCTCGCCTCGACCGCCTGTTCGTAGGCCGCGATGGGCACGCCCGCAGAAAGCGCGTTGCGGCACTCGGCCTCGGCCTTGGCGAAGAGGTCGAACAGCGCGTCAGTGTTCGCGACCTCGAAGTTCCACTTCGACATCTGGCGCTCGTTCTCGAGGAACACGTCACCATAAGAAACCCCGGCGGTGTTGAACGCCAGATCATAGACGTTGTCGACGCCCTGAATGTACATCGCCAGACGCTCCAGCCCGTAGGTCAGCTCGCCTGCCACCGGCTTGCAATCGAAGCCGCCCATCTGCTGGAAATAGGTGAACTGGGTGACCTCCATCCCGTCGCACCACACTTCCCAACCAAGCCCCCATGCGCCGAGCGTGGGGCTTTCCCAGTCGTCCTCGACGAAGCGGATATCATGCGCCAGCGGGTCGATGCCGATCGCGGCGAGGCTCTGGAGATAGAGCTCTTGGATGTCGCTCGGCGAAGGCTTCAGGATCACCTGATATTGGTAGTAATGCTGCAACCGGTTGGGGTTTTCGCCATAGCGCCCGTCGGTCGGGCGGCGGCACGGTTGCACGAAAGCCGCGTTCCACGGATCGGGGCCGAGCGCGCGCAAGGTCGTGGCCGTGTGGAAGGTGCCCGCGCCCATCCGCATGTCATAGGGCTGGAGAATCACGCATCCCGCCGCCGTGCTCCAGAAGTCATGAAGCGTCAGAATCATGTCCTGAAACGAGCGCGCCGGATCACGCGTAGGGGGGCAAAAGAGGGGCACGGCGCTCATGGCGGCTCGCCATGGCCGAACGCCTCCGAAGCGTCAATGCCGCAGCGCAGCAGGCAGGGCTCGCAGCGCGTGCTGGTCACAACAAGGTGACACAAAGTCAGGTGTGCTTGACATAGTCAGCGAATCACGACATATAGTCATGCATACCTGACACAGTGTCGGGACAGATCAGGAGCCGCCTTCATGGCTTTTTTAAGCAAGACCCTCGGTGTCAAACCGTGGCAAATCCTCGCGTTGGTGCTGATAAGCGGCTATGCAAGCGGCGCCATGATCGCAACGCTGGACACCGTTTTCGGGTCGTAGATCGGTGAAGAACCGCCTTAAGGTGCTGCGTGCCGAACGCGATTGGAGCCAGGCGGAACTGGCCGGGCGGCTCGATGTCTCGCGTCAGGCGGTCAACGCCATCGAAACGGGCAAGCACGACCCCTCCCTCCCGCTCGCCTTCCGCATCGCTCGCTTGTTCGACATGCGGATTGAGGACATTTTCGACGATGGAGACATCGCATGATCCTGCGCCAATCATCTGAACTGACACCCGGCGAGGCCCGCACGCGGCAGCGCCAACGCCGCTATGTAGGCTACATGGCCGTGGCCGCGCTGCTTGGCGGGGTGACCGGGTTCTTCACCGGCTTTTTCGATCAGGGTAGCGGGAACCTGCTGGCCGGCGATTTCAACGAGCTTAAACTGGCCCCAGGCTTGGCAATCCTGCTGTCGGGGCTGCTGCTGGCAGGGTTTCTGGTCCTGCCATTGTGGGGTTTTCGCCTGATCGACGATTACAAGCGCGAGCATAGCTATATCGGCTACACCGGCGGCTTTTTCGCCGTGATGTCGGGCTTCCCGGTCTGGGCGACGCTCCATGCCGGAGGCTTTGTGCCACCGCCGCACGCCTTCGGGGTTTTCGCGATCGGTTTTGTCGCGATGACCCTCGCCTACCTTTATGCCCGCTGGCGGCTGTGATCCCTGTGAACCGTCCTGTCCGCGGGCTTGCCTGCCATCAAACCATTACGCAAAAACCCGCCCATCCCCCTGAAAGGACACAACCCATGAAGCTATCCGCTCTGCTTGCCTTGACCGCCGCGCCCTTCGCGCTGCTGGTGTCCACTCCCGCGCTGGCGCAGGACGATGCCGCCCACTCAGGTCACGCCGCAGCCCCCGCAGCCGCCGGTCCGGCGATGTGGAAAGTCGCCGATGAGGATACCACCATTTACCTGTTCGGCACGGTGCACGTGCTGCTACAGGGGATCGAGTGGTATGATGCAAGCATCGCCGCTGCTCTCACCGGCGCCGATACGGTTGTGACCGAAATCCCGATGGACGATGCCGCTGCCGCCCAGATGCAGCAACTCACCATGGCGAAGGGCATGTTGCCCGCCGGAACAAAGCTGCGATCGCTGCTGACCGACGAGCAGAAGGCCACCTACGAAGCGGCCGCTGCCAAGCTCGGCCTGCCGCCTGCCGCGCTTGACCAGTTCGACCAGTTCAAGCCCTGGCTTGCGGGCCTCACGCTGTCGATCCTGCCGCTGATGCAGCAGGGCTATTCGCCGGACAGCGGCGTCGAAAAGGTGCTGCTTTCCAAAGTCCCGGGCAAGCCGACCGACGCGCTGGAGACGGCCGAATTCCAGCTCGGCATCTTCGATGGCATGACACAGGAGGCGCAAATCGCCTTCATGATGGACGCCGCCACCGGGATCGACGAAACCAAGCCGATGCTCGACCGGATGGTCGCCGAATGGGCCGAAGGCGATGCCGACGCGCTGGCAGTGCTGATGAACGAAGGGATGAGCGATCCTGCCGTCGCCGAGGCGCTGCTTTACGCGCGCAATGCGAACTGGGCCGAGTGGATCGACACCCGTCTGGACAAACCGGGCAATATCTTCATCGCGGTTGGCGCAGGCCATCTCGCCGGGCCCAAGAGCGTGCAGGATTACCTGACGCAAAAGGGCATCGCGGTCACGCGGGTCAAGTAGGCGGATCTTGCCGCAATGCACGACACGTCGGGGGCGATGACGATGCGAAGGGCCAGCGGCCCCATCGCGGCTGTCATCACCCTGTTGCTCCTCATCCTGCTGGCCGGGTGCAGCGATGCGCCCGGCGATGCCGCCGCAGACAGCCCCCCACCCAATCCGCTGCTGTTCGAAATCGCCGCTGCTGACGGCACGGTGGAGGGCTGGCTGTTCGGGACCATCCATGCCCTCCCCCCCGGCACGATCTGGGAAACGCCAGAGCTGACCAACGCCGCCACCGAGGCCGATCTGCTGGTGGTCGAGGTTGCGGCGCTTGGCGATCGCGAAGCTCTTGCCCGGACCTTTGCGACGCTCGGCACCTCGCCCGGTCTTCCCCCGCTGGCCGAACGGCTCCCGGCCGAACTGGCTGATCCGGTTGCCGATCTGGTCGCCCGCGCGGGGCTATCTGCGGCGCGGCAAGTGCAAACCGAATCCTGGGCAGCGGCCATCATGCTCGCGCAGCTCGGTGCTCCGGGCGATCCCGCGAACGGAGCGGACAAGGCCCTGATCGCGCGCTTTGCTGGCCGCCCGGTGCGCGAGCTTGAGGGCGCAGCCGGCCAGCTGTCGCTGTTCGACCGCCTGCCCGAGGCGCAGCAGCGCGTCATGCTCGCCAGCGTAGTGCGCGAGGCCGAGCGGGCCGGGACCGATCCCGAACGCCTGCAACGCGCCTGGCTCGCTGGCGATGCCGCAACCATCGAGGCCGCGACCCGCGAGGGCTTTCTTGCTGACCCTGCCTTGCGTGAAGCATTGCTGACCGCGCGCAACCGGCGCTGGGCGGCGGCACTGGTGCCGATGCTGAAGGAAGCCCCCCGCCCGCTCGTCGCGGTGGGCGCCGCGCACCTCGTCGGCCCTGATGGGGTGGCCGCGCTGCTTGCCGCCGAGGGTTATGCCGTGCGCCGCCTGCCCTAAACCGGTTGCCAATCGGGCCGCCTGCCTCTAAGGGCCCGCGCTTCGGCGCATTCCGGTCATCCCTGGAGGCGGCTTGCGCCGGTGACTACTCTTCAAACACGCATTCGAAAGGCACTTGTATGAGCGACGCTCTCACACTGCCGGCCGAAGCGCGCGAACGGGCTGGCAAGGGAGCCTCCCGATCACTTCGCCGCGAAGGTCGGACCCCTGCTGTCATCTATGGCGGCAAGGAAGAACCCACCCTGATCCATGTCGAGCAGAAGGAACTGGTGCGTCAGCTGATGACCGGCCACTTCATGAACTCGATCGTCAACATCGAGATCGGTGGCAAGACCGTCCGCACGCTGCCCAAGGATGTCGCGTTCCACCCGGTGACCGACCGCCCCACCCATGTGGACTTCCTGCGCCTCAGCGCGGATGCCAAGGTCGAAGTGCAGGTGCCGGTGGTGTTCGTGAACGAGGACGCCTCGCCCGGCCTGAAGAAGGGCGGCGTGCTCAACATCGTGCGCCACGAGCTTGAGCTGGTGTGCCCGAGCGACGCGATCCCGGACGAAATCCAGATCGACGTTACGGGCCGCGATGTGGGGGATTCGATCCACATCAGCGATGTGAGCCTGCCCAAGGGCGTCACCAGCGCGATCACCGACCGCGATTTCACCATTGCCACGCTCGTCGCGCCCTCGGCGCTCAAGAGCAGCGAAGGCGACACCACGACCGCCGACGCCGAGTAACCTCGCGCGTCAACAACGGCATCTCAGACGCCGGGCCTCGCCAGAGGTCCGGCGTTTCGTTTTGTGTGAAGCGCCGCTAAGGACACGCCATGCAAATCTGGGTCGGCCTTGGAAATCCCGGACCGCGCTATGCGCTCCACCGGCACAATGTCGGCTTTATGGCCGTGGATGTGATCGCCGAGATGCACGGCTTCGGCCCGGTGCAGAAGAAATTTTCCGGCTGGGCGCAGGAAGGGCGGATCGGCACGCAGAAGGTGCTGCTGCTGAAGCCCGCCACCTTCATGAACGAAAGCGGCCGCGCCGTGGGCGAGGCCTTGCGCTTCTACAAGCTGGGCACCGAGGCGCTCACCGTGTTCCATGACGAGCTTGATCTCGCCCCCTTCAAGGTCAAGGTGAAGCAAGGCGGCGGACATGCCGGGCACAACGGGTTGCGCTCGATCGACCAACATTGCGGGCTAGAGTTCCGCCGCATCCGCCTCGGCATCGGCCATCCCGGACACAAGGACCGGGTCACCGGATACGTGCTCGGCAACTTCGCCAAGGCCGAAGAGGACGATCTTGCCGCGATGCTCGGCGCGGTCGGGGCCGAGGCAGCGTGGCTTGCCAAGGGGGATGACGTCCGCTTCATGAACGATGTTGCACTCAGGATGCAAGGCTGAGGCTCTAGCCAGCGGCGGGCCGCGCGGCTAAGGGCGGCGCTTTCCAGCTAGCCAAGGCACAATCATCATGGGTTTCCGTTGCGGGATCGTTGGCCTGCCCAACGTGGGCAAGTCCACTTTGTTCAATGCGCTCACTGAAACGCAGGCAGCGCAGGCGGCGAATTATCCCTTCTGCACGATCGAGCCCAATGTCGGTCAGGTCGCCGTGCCGGACGAGCGCCTGCAAAAGATCGCCGCCATCGCCAAGAGCGCCAAGATCATCGAAACCCAGCTGGGCTTTGTCGACATCGCGGGCCTGGTAAAGGGCGCGAGCAAGGGTGAAGGGCTCGGCAACCAGTTCCTCGGCAACATCCGTGAGGTGGACGCCATCGTCCACGTACTGCGCTGCTTCGAGGATGACGATATCCAGCACGTCGCCAACAGGGTCGACCCAATCGCCGACGCCGAAGTGGTCGAGACCGAGCTGATGCTCTCCGACCTCGAAAGCCTCGAAAAGCGCGTGCCTGCTGCGGCCAAGCGCGGCGCGGCGGGCGACAAGGAAGCCAAGGCGATGGCGAGCGTGCTGGGGCAGGCGCTCGCACTGCTGCGCGAGGGCAAGCCTGCACGGCTGACCGTTCCCAATGACGATGAGGAAGAGCGCCTGTTCAAACAGGCCCAGCTCCTCACCGCCAAGCCGGTTCTCTACGTCTGCAATGTCGCCGAGGAAGACGCTGCGAGCGGCAATGCCCTGTCCGAAAAGGTCTTCGCCAAGGCCGCCGCCGAGGGTGCCGAGGCAGTGGTCGTCTCCGCCGCGATCGAGGCCGAGCTGGTCGCCATGCCCGAGGAAGACCGGGGCGAATTCCTTGAGGCACTGGGCCTCACCGAAAGCGGCCTCGCCCGGGTAATCCGCGCCGGATACAAGCTCCTCGGCCTCAAAACCTTCTTCACCTGCGGCCCCAAGGAGGCGCGCGCCTGGACCTTCCCCGCAGGCGCCAAGGCCCCGCAGGCGGCGGGCGAGATTCACAGCGATTTCGAACGCGGTTTCATCCGTGCCGAGACCATCGCTTACGAGGACTACGTCACCCTCGGCGGCGAAGCGGGCGCGAAGGAAGCGGGCAAGCTCAGGCAGGAAGGCAAGGAATACGTGGTGCAGGATGGGGATGTCCTGCTGTTCAAGTTCAACGTCTGACCGGCAGGGGCAAGCGCGCGGCGCTGCGGCTAGCCATCAGAACCGGTAGGTAAAGCCCAGCAGCGGCCCGGTCTGGCTGGCATCGAACACCGTGCCCGCATCGTCGAACTCAAGGTAAAGATGGCGCCAGCCTGCCGAAAGATAGGCTTTGCGCGCGATCTGGTAGTTGAGTGTGCCTACCAGCTGATAGGTGAAGTCCGAACCGATGCCCACACCGCCGACATCGGCCTGAACCGTCGTCGAAAGACGGGGTGCGATCCCGGCATTCAGCCGCGCAGCGACAATGGGATCGACGAACGTCTTGCCCGGCGCCACGCTTCTCCCCACCAATGGAACGGCGATCTCTCCATCGATGTCCCATAGCCGGGCTCCGGCGAGCAGATCGAGACTGACGTCCTCTTTCGCCACAACCCGCGCTCCGGCCAGGGCGGTAATCGCCAATTGCTGGATTTCTGCCCTCGCCTTGATGCCGAGCGGCAACCGGCCCTCGCGCGAGAGAGCCGCGTAGGACACGTCTCCCACCATCACGAACCGGTCGCGCCGGAACTGAGCCGTGGCGAAGAAAGCCGAGTCGATGTCTTGCAAGACGTCGCCAAAGGAATCATCGAAGGCAATCGTGGGAGCGCCTGCGAAGGGTGTAAATTCGCCGCTCGCACCGGCCAGCCAGCCATAAACGGTAAGCTGCGCCCCGCCATCGGCATCACCGGGCGTTGCCTCCGCTTGCGCCATGGCGGGCGGGCCGAGCATAGCGGAGGCGGCCCCGGCTCCAGCAAGGGCGCACCGCAGGATCATTGCCCTGCCCCCTTCACTATCTTGCCATCTTTCATGATGACCGCAAAATTGCGCTCCGGATCGCCGATCAGATCAATGTCAGCCAGCGGATCGCCATTCACCAGAATGAGATCGGCCAGCGCCCCTACGGCGACAACGCCAAGTTGCCCGGCATAGGGTGTGCGCGGACCCGAGAGGGCGAGCAGTTCCGCATTCTGCGCCGTCACCAACCGAAGCAGTTCTGCCGGAGTGAAGTGGGGCTTCAGCCGCAGGATGTAGGCGTTCTGCTGTGCATTGAGATCGGGCTCGAACAGAAAATCGGTGCCCCACGCCAGCTTCACGCCAAGGCGCTTGGCCATCGGCCACACGATCTGCTGGCCTTCAATAACAGGCTTGCGCTTCTCGCGCCGCTTGGGGTCCATCGCCTCGGTCGAATCGACCAGCATCTGGCCGGACAGCCAGATGCCCTTGTCGGCCATCAGCTTCAGCGTATCCTCGTCGAGCAGATTGCCGTGCTCGACCACCTTCACCCCGGCCTCGATCGCACGGCGGATCGACTTGGGGTGATAGGCGTGGACGGTGACATAGGTGTTCCAGTCGGACGCGGCATCAACCGCCGCCTTCATCTCGTCGAGCGTGTATTGTGTCACGTCGAGCGGATCATATTCCGAACTGGTTCCGCCGCCTACCGCAATCTTGATCTGGCTCGCACCGAGGCGCAGGTTCTCACGCACCGCCGTCAGCACCTCATCGCGCCCATCGGCAATCACGCTCGCCCACACTTCTTCCGCGTGTGACATCTTGCCGGAAAATCGGCGTGAAGGCTCGTTCGGACCGCGCAGATCGGCGTGCCCCGAAGTCTGCGAGATCATCGGGCCTGAGGGCCAGATGCGCGGGCCCATGATCTTGCCGCCGTCGATCAGCCGCTTCAGCTCGAACGACGGCCCGCCGACGTCGCGCACCGACGTGAAACCGCGCAGCAGCATCGCCTGCGCCTCGCCTGCGGACAGCCGCATGATCTTTTCCAGCCCCATTTCGGGATCGGCCATCTGTGCAGGTGACAGGCTGTTGAACATCATGTGCACATGGTTGTCGATCAGGCCGGGCATCAGGGTCCGCCCGCGCCCGTCGATCAGCACCGCATTCGCCGCAGACGGCTCGGCATCCTTGCCGATTGCAGCGATGACATTGCCGCGCACCAGCACATCGGTAGGCGGCGACAACCGGTCGGAGGTGCCATCGAAAACGCGGACGTTGGTGAAGACGATTTCGCTCCCCGCGCCGTCCTGCGCCGACAACGGAGCGACAACGAGTGCGGCAAGCGCAGGCAACAACCGCTGCATGACCCGTAAAGTCCCGCGCCATGCCAGCCCGCTGGTAAACTTCATACCTGCCCCCTTGGTGCCCTGCCGGACGAATCCGGCTTCATTACAACACGCAGGATGACAGCATTGACCGGAAGCGACAGCCCTAAAGTGACATCGGGAATTCGAATATCCTGTTATCGCGGCCTGTTAGTGTCGGCCGAACAACTTCTCGACGTCCTCCATGCCGAGCTTCACCCAGGTCGGCCATCCGTGGGTGCCTTGCCCGGACCGAGCCGCGGCAAGCCATCGCAAGGCATCACCGCTGCGAAGCCTGCGAATCCGCCAGCATCTTCGTCAGGTAAGCCTGCGTCTGACGCGCCTGTTCGAGCAATTGCTGGCCTACAGCCCGCGATGGCGAGCCGCGCATCGAACGGGACAACGTGTCGAGATATCTGCGGTAGTCCCGGGCTGCATCGGCGTTCTGCTGCCAAAGGCGATAACGGGTCAACTCCTCCGCCGAAGCATTGCGCGGTGGTCGCTGGCGGCTTGCGAGCCGGATGACCAGACGTGCGGTGTCCCGGCTTTCTTCGATGACCGACCGGAATTCCGCGATCGTTGCGGCGCTGGCCGGGGTGTCGGCAACTACGGATGCTGGCGGGGCGGCGACTGGCCCGGTATCCGGCACAACCGCCGGTCGGACGGTCGCAGACGAATCGATCAAGCGCGCGGGGGCCGGGGCCTGAGAGACAGCCTTCGTCGTCGTGGCTGGCGGCGCTGCTTCGCGGGTGATGGCCGAAGGTGGCGCGATCAGCGCCGCTCTATCTGCAAGGTCCGTTTCCACGGGGGCCGGAGCGAACGCGGCGACGGCGGTTTGCGCAGGGGCAACCAAATCCGCCGGAGCTGGCTGTGCGGAGGGCCATAGCAGGAAAACAGATGTGCCGAAGCACAGCACCGCAAAGCCCACTTCGATCCCCAGGCGAAGCTGGCGTGTCCTTCTGCTTTGCCGGGTCTTGCGGCTGGCATGCTCACTCATCGACAGGGCCGGTTCGGACTGCACAAGCCAGGGGTAGGGCGGCAGGGGTGGATTGGTGTGCGTCAGCATTGGCATGAGGTCCATTCACGGCAAGTGGATGTCTGCATGTGACAACGAAGCAGCAGTGCCGAATATTCCCGCCCGGCCAATGGCACGGCAACGCCAGCGATGTCGGGCCTCAATGCCGGCCGAACAGCTTCTCGACATCCTCCATCGACAGCTTCACCCAGGTCGGCCGACCGTGGTTGCACTGGCCGGATCGCGGCGTGGCCTCCATCTCGCGCAGCAGGGCGTTCATCTCCGCGACACTGAGCACCCGCCCGGCCCGCACCGATCCGTGGCAGGCCATCGTCGCCAGCACCAGGTCGAGCCGTTCGGCCAGCAACAACGCGCCGCTGTCTTCCTGCTTGCCATGCTTGGCGATGTCGTCGGCGAGGTCGGTCAGCAGTTTGACGGTGTCGGCCTTGGCGATGGCAGACGGCACCGCGCGGACCAGCATGGCGGCGGGGCCGAACCGTTCGATCACGAGGCCATAGCGCGCCAACCCCTCGGCGGCGTCTTCCAGGCGGTCGCAGTCAACTTCGTCCATCTCGACCACATCGGGCACCAGCAAGGCTTGCGAGCGGCGCACGTCCTCCTCCGCCCCGGCAGCGCGCAGGCGTTCGAGGACGAGGCGTTCGTGGGCGGCGTGCTGATCCACCAGCACCAGCCCGTCGGCGGCCTCGGCGACGATATAGGTGTTGGCGACTTGCCCGCGGGCGATGCCGAGGGGGTAGTGCGCTGCGCTCTGCGGCAAAGGCGCGGCTTCTTCGGCGCGGCCCGAGGGCATGGCGAAAGTCTGAGCCATTTCACGCAACAAGAGCCCCTCCCGTTGGGCCGGCGGGACAGCTTCGCTTCGAGGGGAGGGGTTGGGGAGGGGTGTGGTAGACCATGCGGGATAGGGCAGCCCCCCCATCCCCGGCCCTTCCCCCGAGGGGAAGGGAGAAGTGGAAGGCTCGCTCACCCACCGCGCCATCGCCCCGCGATCCGGCCCCTGCGCGCTGCGCCGATCACCCGTCGCCAGCGCCTGCCTGAGCCCCGAGACAATAAACCCCCGCACCCCCGCCGCATCGCGGAACCGCACCTCGGTCTTCGCAGGATGCACATTCACATCGACATCCTGAGGCGGCAGGTCGAGGAACAGCGCCAGCACCGCATGGCGATCCCGCGCCAGCATATCGGCATAGGCCCCGCGCACCGCGCCCACCAGCAGCCGGTCCTTTACCGGGCGGCCATTCACGAACAGATACTGATGATCGGCCACACCCCGGTTGTAAGTCGGCAGGCCCGCCACACCGGTCAGCCGCATCACCCCATGCGGCGTCTCGCGCAGCTGCTCGATGGCGACGGAATTGTCCTTCAACTCATGCGCAATGATCCGCGCCACGCGCGTTGCCAGCGCCTCATCGGCCTGAAGATTGAGGACGGTGCGCTTGCTCCCCTCAGCGATGGTCTCCAGCGTGAACGCAATATCGGGCCGCGCCATCGCAAGGCGGCGCACCACATCAAGGCAGGCGGCATATTCGCTGCGGGCCGAGCGCAGGAACTTGCGCCGCGCCGGCACCTTGGCGAACAGCTCCTCCACCCGCACCCGCGTGCCGGGCGGAAGCGCGGCAGGCTCGTCCGCCAGCACTGCGCCATGATCGACCACCCGCCGCCAGCCCCCGGTGTCCTCGCCGCCCGCCCCACTCTCGCGGCTTTCGATGGTCAGCCGCGCGACGCTGGCGATGCTGGGGAGGGCCTCGCCCCGGAACCCCAGCGTCGTCACCAGCTCAATCGCGCCGTCGGGGCCGATCAGCGAATCGGGCAGCTTTGACGTCGCGTGCCGTTCCAGCGCCAGCGCCATCGTGGCGGGGCGCATGCCGCAGCCGTCATCGACCACTTCGATCCGCGCAAGACCGCCATCAGCCAGCACCGCCCCGATTCGGCGCGCGCCCGCGTCTATCGCGTTCTCGACCAGCTCTTTCAGCGCCGCCGCCGGGCGCTCGACCACTTCGCCCGCAGCAATGCGGTTGACGAGGTCAGAGGGGAGGCGACGGATTTCGGGCATTTGCCGTGACGCTAGCGATGAGCCGCCGCAATTTCGAGGGCAGCCGCGCCAAAATCACCGTCGCAGTGGACAAATATTTTGGCCTTTTGTCTGCGGATTCGCTAGGCGCGCGCAGTCATGTCATAACCGGGTCGAATTCCCTTGCAGCCGGATCGTAATAACGGCGCGCGGCCCCGCCCCGTCACACTGGAACACCAACACCGATGAGCTTCCTGTCCAAATTCTTCAAATTCGGCTCGCAGAACATGGCGATTGACCTTGGGACGGCCAATACGCTGGTTTATGTGCAGGATCAGGGCATCGTCCTTAACGAGCCGTCCGTGGTCGCGATCGAGACGATCAATGGCATCCGCCGCGTCAAGGCCGTAGGCAATGATGCAAAGATGATGATGGGCAAGACCCCGGACAGCATCGAAGCGATCCGCCCCTTGCGCGACGGCGTGATCGCCGACATCGAAGTGGCCGAACAGATGATCAAGCACTTCATCCAGAAGGTGCACGGCAAGAAGAGCATGTTCCGCTATCCCGAAATCGTGATCTGCGTGCCTTCGGGCTCGACCTCGGTGGAACGCCGCGCGATCCGTGATGCGGCCTCGAACGCGGGCGCCAGTGACGTGCACCTGATCCTTGAGCCCATGGCGGCGGCCATCGGCGCGGATATGCCGGTGACCGAGCCGGTCGGCAGCATGGTCGTGGACATCGGCGGCGGCACCACCGAAGTCGCGGTGCTCAGCTTGCGGGGGTTGGCCTACACCACCTCGGTGCGCACCGGGGGCGACAAGATGGACGAAGCCATCGTCAGCTACGTCCGCCGCCACCACAACCTGCTGATCGGCGATGCGACGGCCGAACGGATCAAGAAGGATTACGGCATCGCCATGATCCCGGAAGATGGCGTGGGCGAGACGATTACCCTCAAGGGCCGCGATCTCGTCAACGGCGTGCCCAAGGAAATCACCATCAATCAGGCGCACGTCGCCGAGGCCCTGTCCGAACCGATCGGCGCCATCGTTGAAGGCGTGCGTATCGCGCTGGAAAACACCGCGCCCGAACTAGCCGCCGACATCGTCGATCAGGGCATCGTGCTGACCGGCGGGGGCGCATTGATCCGCCGTCTGGACGAGCACCTGCGCGAGGAAACGGGCCTTCCGGTCTCGGTCGCCGAAGACCCGCTCACCTGCGTTGCCATCGGCACGGGCCGGGCGATGGAAGATCCGATCTATCGCGGCGTGCTGATGACCGCGTGACGCTGCCGCCTCCAAGCCGGAAGGGACTCTAGGCCATGGCGCCCCCCTCTTCGCGCCGTTCGGGCTTTTCGAAGAAGGCGCAGTTTTCACTGTTTACCGGCTATTTGCTGGCGGGTGCGGGGGCGATGCTGGGCCTTGCCCTGCTGGCACTGTCGCTGTGGCAGCCTTCCGCCTTCGCGCCGCTGCGCGGGATCGCCAGCGATGCGGTTGCGCCAGCGGGAGAGGTGGGCGCGGTGGCACGGTCGGGAAGGCAGGGGCTGTTCGCCGGGATCTCCGCCTATCTCGACGCCGGATCGCAAAACGCCGCCTTGCGCCGCGAGATGGAGATTGCCCGCATCCGCCTTGCCGAGGCGCAGTCCGTGAAGGCGGAGAACCGGCGGCTCAAGGCCCTGCTCGGCATGAAGGACAGCCAGCAGCGCCCGGTTGCCATCGCACGCCTCGTCGGTTCGACGGCGACCAGCGGGCGGCGGCTCGCCTATCTCGGCGCGGGATCGACCAGCGGGGTAACCGCCGGGATGCCGGTTCTCTCGGATCGCGGCGTGATTGGCCGCGTGCTTGAGGCCGGGCGGATTTCCTCGCGCGTGCTCTTGCTCACCGATGCCGAAAGCGTCCTTCCGGTGCGCCGCGCCAAGGACGATGTGATCGCCTTTGCCGAGGGGCGCGGGGACGGCATGTTGCGCATCCGGCTGGTCAATCTGGGCATCAACCCGCTGAAGATCGGCGATCTTATGGTGACGAGCGGCGCAGGCGGCTATTACCGGCCCGGCGTCGCGGTGGCGGTGATTGCGAAGATCACCCCCGACGGCGGGATCGCCAAGCTGGTCGCAGAACCCGCCGCAACCGCCTTCGTCGCGGTCGAGCCGGTTGCCCAGCCCGCTGCGATTGCCGAGCTGACCGAGCCCGAAACCCCTGAACCCTCCCCTACCCCCACCGCGACACCGCCCGGCACGGCGGCGCAAGAGTGATGGAGCGGCTGGACCCTCGGGCGCGCTCGGACATCTATGGTCGCCGGATCAACCGCGCGCCCTCCCCCTTGCGCGCCCAGAGCGTGCCCTACCTCACCATCATGGCCGGATCGGTGCTGCCGGTGCTGCTGATCGCCGATCTGATGCCGCTGGCCCCGTCGTTCGGCTTTCTCATACTGCTCGGCTGGCGCATGGTGCGGCCCGGACTGTTGCCACTGTGGGCGGGCGCACCGCTCGGGGCGTTTGACGATCTGGTAAGCGGACAGCCCTTCGGCAGCGCGGTTCTGCTATGGTCGCTGGCAATGATCGTGATCGAACTGGTGGAGACACGCTTTCCCTGGCGCGGGTTCTGGCAGGACTGGTTCACCGCCAGCCTCGTCGCCGTGGCCTACTGGCTCGCCGCGCTGCTGCTGTCGGGGGTCAGCGTAACGCCCGAAATGCTAACGGTCGCCATGCCGCAGGCCTTGCTGTCGGTGCTGCTCTATCCGATAATCGCCCGCATGGTCGCCGGACTCGATCGCTTCCGTCTCAAGCGGGCGCGCAGGATCGACTGATGAAGATCCCTTTCCTGCGTGACGGACCGCAGCGCACACCGCGCATGATCAACGCCTCGATCCTGCGCGCCAGTTTCGAGCGGCGTGCGGTGATGATCGGCGCGGTGCAGGGCGGCATCGGCGTGCTGCTGGCGCTGCGGCTGGGTTATCTCGCCATTGCGGAGAACGAGAAATACCGCCTCGAATCCGAAAGCAACCGGGTCAACCTCACCCTGATCCCGCCGCGCCGGGGCTGGATTCTGGATCGCAACGGCGCCCCCCTCGCCTCCAACCGCGCCGATTTCCGTGTCGACCTGATTCCCGAGCGACTTCAGGACGCCGATGCCACCATCGACCGGCTGGGCACGCTGCTCTCGCTCAATCCCGCACGGATTGCCGACATCAAGGACAAGGTGGCGACCGCGCGGGGGTTTCAACCGGTCGAAGTGGCCAGCGGGCTCAACTACGACCAGTTCGCTTCCTTGAGCGTGCGCCTGCCGGACCTGCCGGGCGTGGTCCCGCAGCGCGGCTTTTCGCGGCTCTATCCGACCGCCTCCAGCGTGGGCCACCTGATCGGCTATGTCGGCCCGGCTTCGGCCGAGGAATACGAGAAAGACCCCAACCCGCTCCTCATCACGCCGGGTTACAAGATCGGCAAGGACGGGCTCGAAAAGCAGTTCGAGAAAGAGCTGCGCGGCGTGCCCGGCGCGCGGCGGGTGGAGGTGACGGCCGGCGGCCGGATCGTGCGCGATCTGGAAACGCGCGAGGATGTTCAGGGCGCCCCCATCCGCCTCACCATCGACGGGCCGTTGCAGGATTATGCTGCACGCCGCATCGGGCTGGAAAGCGGGTCGGTGGTGGTCATGGACTGCCGCACCGGCGACCTTTTGTGCATGGCCTCGATGCCGAGCTTCGATCCCAATTCCTTTTCCGACGGGATCGGCGGGGTGGAATATGCGATGCTGCGCGAGGATGAACGCGTGCCGCTGCGCAACAAGGTGCTCAAGGGGCTCTATCCGCCCGGCTCCACCGTCAAACCGATGGTGTCGATGGCGCTGATGCAGGCGGGTGTCGATCCGGCCGAAACCGTGTTCTGCGGCGGGGGCCTTCAGGTCGGCAACCGGCGGTTCGGCTGCTGGAACCGGCGCGGGCATGGCGCGGTCGATATGGCCAAAGGCATCTATCAAAGCTGCGACGTCTACTTCTACGCCATGGCCCAAAGGGTGGGGATGGACCCGATCGCGGCGATGGCGCGGCGCTGCGGCATGGGGCAGGAATTTCCCCTCCCCGTCACCAGCCAGTTCTTCGGCACCGTGCCCGATCCTGCCTGGAAGATGCAGAAATGGGGCCGCGAATGGCAGGCCTTCGACACGGTCAACGCCACCATCGGGCAGGGGTACATGCTCTCCAGCCCCTTGCAGCTGGCGGTGATGGCCTCGCGCCTTGCAACCGGCAAGCACGTGATGCCGCGCCTGACGCTGGACACCAAACCGCAAGGCTTCGACACAATCGACTTCCCGGCCGAGCAGGTCGAATATGTCAGGCAAGCGATGAGCGACGTCGTCAACGGCCCCGGCACCGCAGGCCGCGCGCGCCTGCCGATTGACGGCACATTGATGGCGGGCAAGACCGGGACGGCGCAGGTCGTCTCGCTGTCGATCTCCAACGGCAAGTCCGGCCCGTGGAAATACCGCGACCACGGGTTGTTCATCTTCTTCGCCCCCTATGACAATCCGCGCTATGCGGGCGCGGTCGTGATCGAGCACGGCGGCGGATCAGGCGCGGCCTATCCCATCGCGCGCGACGTGATGACCTTCCTGTTCGATCCGGCCAAGGGGCTGGAGGCGCTTGCCGCGCTCGAAAAGCAGTGGGGCGGCACGGCGCAGCAGCGCCTCGATGCGCGCTACGCGGCCTACGCCGCCGAACGCGGGGCGAGCGTCAGCCGCCCGCCGCGGCGCGAACAGGAGATTTTCGACCGGGTCGAGGCAGAGGCCCGCGTTGCCGCCGCACAAACCCAGGCCATCGCCGACGAGGTCATCGCGCCGCGTCCCGAAGCGAACCCTTCGGCTGCCACGCCGGGCACGGCCGCCGCCCCCCCTGCACCGGCCGGGCCGCCTGCGCCATCCTCTCCTGCCCCTGTGGAGGCCAGCGAATGAACACCCTTGCCGCCCGCGGGATCGTGCCCGAGCCGATCGCCCGCCAGCCCTGGGAAATGCTGATCCCGCTGGTGCTGCTAACCAGCTTTGGCGGACTGGTGCTATATTCGGCAGGCGGCGGGGCGATGGAGCCCTTTGCGATGTCGCACTTCATCCGCTTCGCCGTGTTTGCGGTGATGACCGCGATCATCGCCGCGCTTCCGCGCGAGGCTGTGAACGTGCTGACCTATCCTGCCTATCTTGTCGTGCTGCTGATGCTGCTGGCGGTCGAAATCGTCGGTCAGGTGGGCGGCGGCAGCCAACGCTGGCTGGAAGCGGGGCCAATCCGCATCCAGCCATCGGAAGTGATGAAGCCCGCCGTGGTGCTGGCGATGGCGCGCTTCTATGCGACGCTGCCTGCCGGAATGATCGGATCATGGCGCTCGGCGGTGCCGGCGGGCATGCTGATCGCTCTGCCCATCGGTCTGGTGCTGATGCAGCCGGACCTCGGCACCTCGGTCGCGATTGCCTTCGGGGGCCTGGTCGTGATGTTTCTGGCGGGCCTGCCGATGTGGTGGTTTCTGGTGGCAGGCGGGGGCGCGGTGGCGGCCGCGCCGCTGCTCTATTTCTTCGCGCTCCACGATTACCAGCGCGCCCGGGTGACGACCTTCCTCGACCCGGAGAGCGATCCGCTGGGCGCGGGCTATCACATCGCCCAGTCGAAGATCGCGATCGGATCGGGCGGCCTGTTCGGGAAGGGTTTCAACAACGGCACCCAGAGCCACCTCGACTACCTGCCCGAACCGCACACCGATTTCGTCTTCGCCACCATGGCCGAGGAATGGGGGCTGATGGGCGGGCTGTTCGTGCTGACGATGTATGCGCTGATCCTGCGCTGGGGGTGGAAGGTGGCAGCTGAGAGCCAGGACCGGTTCTGCGCCCTGCTCGCTGCAGGGGCAACGGCGACGATCTTCTTCTACATCGCCATCAACCTGCTGATGGTGATGGGCATGGCACCCGCCAAGGGAATTCCCTTGCCGTGGATGAGCCACGGCGGCTCTTCGATGATGACCAACATGATCTGCATCGGCCTGCTCATGATGGTCAGCCGCTGGAACCGCGCCGCCCCACGCCGGGGACTGACGAGCTGAACGCGCGACCGCGCGATTAGGCCCTTGCCATCGGGGCGGGACACGCTAAATGCAGCGCCTCACGCGAATCAGGCACCCCCCACGGCGCGCCCCATCGCGGATTTCCGACCCCGTCGGAACGGACGCATAGCTCAGTTGGTAGAGCAGCTGACTCTTAATCAGCGGGTCCTAGGTTCGAGCCCTAGTGCGTCCACCATCCCTTCAAGCACTTATCGAAAATACAACGGTAGCGGTTCTCCCCGTGTCCGTCTGGTGTCCGTTATAGGATAGCCTTTGGGAACCGCTCTCGCCCGAACAGGGCCAGCACGGCAGTGCGGGCGCTTGAGAGTTTCGCCATGTTTTCGTGGTGCCAATCGCCAGCGTAAGCGTTTCGCGCACTGATCGCCTTACCTTCAGGCGTCTTGGGACCAGTCGATGACTTCCAAGGCTGCGTCTGCCTGATGATCTCGGCCTGCCTAGCTCGCCTTTCTGGCGTCCATGCTGCTTTCGTTCCCATTCGTGTGTCTCGTCTGTTCAGTTCGTTTCGACAGTTATGCACTCGCGAGAGCGGCTAGGCCAGCCCCCCATGTTTGCAGGATCACCGACGTAGGTCCGGTAGGTCACCCGTCGAGCCGGGGAAGTTCCAAAAGAACCGGATGGTCTCCCGGATGTCGTCAGCGAGGAACAGGTCGCGCGATATTCCCGCCTTTGTAGCATGATCCTCCCAATACTCCCCGGAGCGTGGGAGACCGATGGGATAGATCGACCAGTAGGGCGTCATGATCCCGCCGCCCGGTGCCGCGCGCACAAACATCTTGACCGGGGACATGCAGAGCATCGTCCACCACGCACCGTGCCGATAGTGCTGGGCAACATAGCGAAACCACGCTTTCGGGTTCACGAAGCGGGCGTGAAGGATGCGGTGGGTGAGCTTCGAGACCGGAAGCCAGTCGAGGCACGCATCGAGGCTGTAATTCTCAAGGTGAGTGAAGATGTAGCCCCGGCCCCGTGGATCGGACGGATCGCTCCACCCGGTCACATCGCAGACGGTCGGTTCGATTTCAGGAATGGCCTTTTTCACATCTCGCTGCGGTTGATTGACCAGCGCGCGAGCTTCGGGCCTGAACCCGTTGTAATGCCAGGGGGCGCTGCATACGATCTTGCCGACCTTCACGTAGTCGCTGAGGGTCTCGATCCTCATGCCGGGCGGTCCCCGGCGTCGCCAAGCTGCCGCCTGATCTGCTGCAAGGCGGCTTCGAGCGAGGCGACGCCGATACAGAGGTGGGCGGCGAAGACAATCTGCATGTCGGCGCTGTGGTCGTGGCATTGCCCCTCGACCGCAACAGCGTGGAGGTCTTCGAGCTTGGCCGTGATGTCGGCAAACAGCCGGGGGACCGGCGCGGTCATGCTGCACCTGCCTCGGCGAGAAGCCGATACACGCTGGAGCGGCCTATCGAGAGCCGGGCGGCAATCTCCGATGCACCCAGCCCGGAGCGTCGAAGCTCCAGCACCTCGGATGCCTTACGCCGCGCCGTAGGTGCCCTTCCCCGGTATTTCCCGGCTGCTCGTGCAGCGGCCACGCCTTCTGCCTGCCTCTGCCGGGATAACTCCCTCTCGAAGGTGGCAACCGCGCCGAACATGGTGATGATGAGTTTGCCAGAAGGGGATTTGGTATCGACGGGTTAGCAGTTCGTCCGAGGCTCCCAACCTCATCGCTTGCAGAACTGAGCAGATTGGTTGCCGCACGCATCGCGCTGTCATCGAGGTGACTATATCGAGCCGTTGTCGAGACTTGGGTATGGCCGAGCAATCCACCGATAATGGGCAGAGAGGTGCCGCGTGACACTAAGGCAGATGCGAACGAATGGCGGAGGTCATGAAGTCGAAGTTCTGTTATTCCTGCCTCCTCGCAAATTGCACCGAACACTTTTCGTATGTCGTTCAGGCTTTTTCCGGTGGGGCCGGGGAAGACTATCGGACCTTGTGAGATCGCTTGTGCGCGCCTGAGCACATCCATCGCACCCTTCGATAGCGGCACGCGATGAAGTCGCCGCTGCTTGGTGTGTGAACTCGGCTTGATCCAAGCCTCCTGCTCGAAGTCAACTTGGTCCCACTGTGCCTTCAGGACCTCCCCCTTGCGTGCTCCGGTCAGCAGTAGAAAGCGAATGGCAAGAGTGGAGGCCGTATCGGGCCTTGCATCGAGAGCGACAAGGAAACTCCGCCTCTCAAGGTCATCGAGGTAGCGGTGCCGGGGCTGCTCATCGTTCTTTTCAATCCCTACGGCTGGGTTGAATGAGACCAATCGCCAGAAGATAGCCTTGTTGAAGGCGTGGCGGATCGAGGCAACGCATCGGTTAGCCTGAACAGGGGTTTTTGCGCTTATCTCACCGTGCAGCTTCTCGATGTCGAAGGGCTTCACCTGAGAGAGCCGACGCCGCCCAAGCGCAGGCAAGATGAGCCGCTTCCAGATAGACCGCATGTCGCGCTGTGTGCTCTCAGCCTTGCGACTAAGAACCGCCTGATCATACCGTTCCCAAAGCTGCTGCACAGTGTATTCGGCTCTGGCAATTTGTTGCTCATCGAGCGGGTCTTCCCCTGCATCAACCCGCATCCGCAGCTTTGCTGCCGCCTGACGGGCGGCGACAACTGACCAAGCCGGATACTCGCCGATGGTCATTCGACGGTCGCGACCGTGGCAAGCGTAGCTGAACACGAAGGCTGTGTGACCTGAGGCGGTCTTGCGAACTCCGAACCCGGTCACAAGCGTATCTCGCTCGATCTTCTGGCCCGAATTGGGTGTCGCCATCTCTCGGATGAACTTGTCAGTTATGCGCGGCATCTCATGTCCGTCTCATGTCCGTCTGGTAGACGGATCGAGTGTCCAAAGCCGTGCTTGAATGTCGTTCGGTGCGCCGGAACTACATGACAAAAACTCGCGGTTTTCCGTCACTCCGAGGCCGAAATGGCGGAAATGCGATGCCTGTGTATCGTAGGACCGAGCACACTCTTAATCAGCGGGTCCTAGGTTCGAGCCCTAGTGCGTCCACCATCCTCCCGTTTTTATCCAGATGTTCGCCTTAGCGTCCTTGGATAGCCCACCTCAGGGCCGTTATTATCCGCGCGTGATTTAAGGCTGATACGTCCTAATGGCGCGCATTTCGTGTTTGCCATCACAGCGCGATGTGATACGCCGCCTGCATGACCACATCGATCATCACACGCGTTCGCGATCTCGTCACATCGGGCGGCATGACCCGTGCCGGGCTTGCGCGGGCCGCGGGGCTTCATGCCAACACCTTGCGCGACTGCGGCGAGGAGAGCTGGAACCCCACCGCCGAAACCCTCGCCAAGCTCGAAGCATTCCTTGCCGCCAACGCCGACCGACCGGTGCTCGCCACGATCGAGGAGATCATCGACGAGGCGCGCAACGGCCGGATGTACATCCTGGTCGACGATGAGGACCGCGAGAACGAGGGCGATCTCATCATCCCGGCGCAGATGGCGACCCCGCAGGCGATCAATTTCATGGCGATGTATGGCCGCGGCCTCATTTGCCTTGCGCTTACCAAGGACCGCGTCGAGCATCTCGGGCTGCAGCCGATGAGCCGCAACAACAAGGAATCGATGCAGACCGCCTTCACCATCTCAATCGAGGCGAAGGAGGGCGTGACCACCGGGATCTCCGCTGCGGACCGCGCGCGCACGATCTCGGTCGCGATCGATGCGGCCAAGGGCGCCGACGATCTCGTCACGCCGGGGCACGTCTTTCCGCTGATGGCGCGCGACGGGGGCACGCTGGTGCGCGCCGGGCATACGGAGGCGGCGGTCGATATCTCGCGGCTCGCGGGCCTCAACCCCTCAGGCGTCATCTGCGAGATCATGAACGAAGACGGGACCATGGCCCGGCTCGACGATCTCATCACTTTCGCGCGCAGGCACGACCTCAAGATCGGCACGATCCGCGATCTCATCGCCTACCGGATGCGCAATGATCACCTCGTTGAGCGCCTGTCGGAACGCGCTTTTACTTCCGACTATGGCGGGCAGTGGCGGATGATCACCTATCGCAACCGGATCGAGGGGAACGAGGCTTACGTGCTCCAGAAGGGCCACGTCATCCCGGGCGAGCCTACCCTCGCCCGCGTTCACCCGATTTCGGTGTTCGACGATGTGCTGGGCGCGCCGGGGCCGCGCAAGCGCACGCTCCAGCGCGCGATGCAGGCGATCGGCGCGCACGGCGCGGGGGTGATCGTGATCCTCACCGGGCGCGTCGGCGCTGGCGAATGGCGACAGGACGAGGAATTGCGCAACATCGGCATCGGCTCGCAGATCCTGGTCGATCTGGGCGTGACCGAAATGGTGCTGCTGTCGAACAGCCGCCCCGATCTCGTCGCGATCGAAGGATACGGCCTCACCATTACCAGTCACAGACCCATTCCGGAGTAAGTCCCATGGCCGATATTCTCATTGTCGAAGCGCGCTTCTATGCCCACCTCAACGACATGCTGATCGCAGGCGCGCGCAACGCGCTGGAGGCGAGCGGGCACACAGTGGAGGTGCTGACCGTCCCCGGTGCGCTGGAGATTCCGGGCGCCATCGCGTTGGCAGCGGAAAGCGACCGCTATGACGCCTTCGTCGCGATAGGCGTGGTGATCCGCGGCGAGACCTATCATTTCGAGATTGTCGCTGGCGAAAGCGCCCGCGCGATCATGGCCTTGACGATGGACGGGATCGCCATCGGCAACGGCATTCTCACCGTCGAAAACGAAGCGCAGGCGTTGGTCCGCGCTGACCCTGCCCAGAAGGACAAGGGCGGCGAAGCGGCCAAGGCGGCGCTCACCCTGCTCGATTTGCAGATGCGCTTTCGTTGACGATTTGGGTGCGGCCTGTCCCGGTATGGTTCTGCACCGTTACTACGTAGTATCCCTGAGTAGCTGTCCGTAGCCGATTAACGCGATATCCGAGCAGCTTCTGCTGTCGTCGGCTTGTGTTGCGCGCTAGCAGCCCGTTCGTAATACCTTGGGATCTGACCGTGGAACACCTCATCTCTACCGCGCCGTATCGGACGACCGGGCACGCCGCGCTCGCCGCGCTTGAAGAACAACTGATCGTGCTGGACCGGCTCGGCACGCACATCGCGGCCGCCCATCTCGACGCGGCAATCCAGCAGTTGCGGCGTGATCTGCCCGGTCGATGAGGCGTCAAAGTCGCTGTGGATTTCCAGCGCGAAATGATGGACTTGCGTATTTACCCTTAAAGCCTGCGCTTGATGAACGGCCTATCTCAGGTTCCGGACCGCAATGGATACGGCGGCCTGTCCGAAGGCAGATTTATGGGCGACATACTACGCGAAACCGCGCACCGGATCGGTGATGCGGGCCTATCCGAACAGATTTCGATCATCAATCCCCTCGCAGACGAGCTGATGGCCATTGCCGCCCGCCTGCGCGCAGCGGCCAGCAACGCAGGTGAGGATGCCGCGATTCTGGCGCTCGTCGCGCCGCGCCCTGCCCGCAACCACCTCGCCCTCGCCCGGCAAGCCTATGCCCAGCGCCGCCGGCGTGAGACGATCTTTGGCAACCCCGACCTGTTCGGGGAGCCGGCGTGGGATATCCTGCTCGACCTGTTCATCGCGCAAGGCGAAGGCAAGCCCGTATCAGTATCGAGCGCGTGCATCGGCTCGGCCGCTCCGGCGACCACGGGCTTGCGCTGGCTCGGAGTGCTCGCGGACGAGGGGCTGGTGCTGCGCGAGAACGATCCCGAAGATCATCGCCGCGTGCTGGTGAGGCTGTCCCCCACAGGGCTCGCGGCGATGGAGCAGTTCTTCGACAGCCTCGATACGGCGGTCTAGGCCCTCGCGCCGAAGCAGCCCCGGCCCGCATAGGCCGCGCTATCGCCCAGTTCTTCCTCGATGCGGATCAGCTGGTTATACTTGGCAAGCCGGTCCGACCGCGCGAGGCTGCCGGTCTTGATCTGGCCGCAGTTGGTGGCAACCGCGAGGTCGGCGATGGTTGCATCCTCGGTTTCACCCGACCGATGGCTCATCACGCAGGTGTAGCGGGCGCGGTGGGCCATATCGACAGCGGCCAGCGTTTCGGTGAGCGTGCCGATCTGGTTGACCTTGACCAACAGCGAATTGGCAAGTCCGCGGCCGATCCCATCCTTGAGGCGCGCAGGGTTTGTGACAAACAGGTCGTCGCCAACCAGTTGCACCGTGCCGCCCAGCAGGCCGGTGAGCGCCGCCCAGCCCTCGAAATCGTCCTCGCTCATGCCGTCCTCGATCGAGCGGATCGGGTAATCGGCGCAGAGCTTGCCGAGGTAATCGGCCATTTCGTGCGGGGTCAGGCTGAGGCCCTCGCCGCTGATCTCGTAGCGGCCCTCGCGGAAGAATTCGGTCGCCGCGCAATCCAGTGCCAGCACGATATCCTCGCCCGGCTTGAACCCCGCCTTGGCGACCGACTCCATGATGAAGTCGAGCGCCGCACGGGTGCTGGCGAGATCGGGCGCAAAGCCGCCTTCGTCGCCGACGCTGGTGGCGAGGCCCTTTTGCGCCAGACCCTTCTTCAGGGTGTGGAACACCTCAGCCCCCCAGCGCACCGCTTCGGCGAGGCTATCCGCGCCCACCGGCATGATCATGAATTCCTGGATGTCGATCGGGTTGTCGGCATGCTCGCCGCCGTTGATGATATTCATCATCGGCACGGGGAGCATGTGCGCCGACACTCCGCCAAGATAGGAATAAAGCGGCAGTCCCCGCGCATTCGCCGCAGCCTTCGCCACCGCCAGCGACGTGCCGAGGATCGCGTTGGCGCCGAGGCGCGATTTGTTGGGCGTATCGTCGAGCGCGATCATCGCAAGATCGATGTCCCGCTGGTCCTCAGCATCGAAATTGTCGATCAGCAGCTCGCGGATCTCGGTGTTGACCGCTTCCACGGCTTTAAGCACGCCCTTGCCGAGATACCGCGCGGCATCCCCGTCGCGCAATTCCACCGCTTCGTGGGCGCCCGTCGATGCGCCCGATGGCACTGCCGCGCGGCCGAAGCTGCCGTCTTCCAGCAGCACATCGACCTCGACGGTCGGGTTCCCGCGGCTATCAAGAATTTCGCGGCCGTGGATATCGATGATCGCGGTCATGTTTGGCTCCGGCTGTAATGTGGTTTAGAGTGGCAAGACACTTGGGCGGTATGGAATAGCGGTCAGGATGATTCTGGTTCGATAGCCCGGACAGCAGCCGGACGCAGCGCGTCCCTATGCGCCGGAACCTGCTCGCGCAAGCAGGTGCGCCTCGTCGCCGGATCGACCGAACAACAAGGAGTAGACAAATGGCAGACACCACGCAGCCCGCTAACACCCCGGCCAAGAAGGCCCCGGCCAAGCCCGCCAAGGGCGCAGCCAGCAAAAGCGAAGGTCCGGCCAAGGCCGCCTCACGCAAGACGGGAGCCGTTGCCCGCGGCGAGGATGCGCCGCTTGCCGATACCGCTCCGGCTGCGACCCCGCAGGTGGCTGAAGCCAAGAGCCGTTTCAACGCCGCGCTCGAAGAAGCCAAGGCTGGCGCCGCCGCGCTGCGCGCCGAGGCCGGGAACCGCTTCAACTCCGCCGGCCAGCAGGCCAAGGGCCGCGGCACCGATCTGGTTGCCGAAGCCAAGACTTACGGCGAACAGGCGCTCGGCAAGGCGGGCGATCTCGCAGTCGAGGGCAAGCAGGTTGCCAGCGATGCGATTGCCTCGCTCGGCAAGGTCGTGAGCGATACTGCCCCGCAGATCGACGAGCGGCTCGGCGAACAATATGGCGATTATGCCCGCAAGGCGGCGCGATCCTTGCAGGAAACGTCTGCAAAGCTCGAATCGAAGAGCGTCGAGGAACTGGGCGAAGACACCCGCGAGATGATCCGCAAAAGCCCCGGCGTCGCCGTCGGTATCGCTGCGGTGGTGGGCTTCATGCTGGCGCGCATGCTGGGCGGCTCGCGCCGCTGACCGGCGCCGGAAAGGCACGCTGATGCACAATTCCGAGCCCGGCCTGCCGCGCACGGCAGACACCGATCCGGCGCCCCTTCCTCCGCCGCCGCCGCACAATGCGACAGCGGCGGATGAGGCAGGCACCGGCTTCACCGCATTGCGCGACGATGTGACCGCGCTGGTTGAAGATGCGCGCACCTATGCAGAGGCGGAAATCGCCTTCCAGAAGACCCGCGCCGGGCTTGCTGGCAAGCGTGCGGGGCGCGCAGCGGTGCTGCTGGTGCTGGCGCTGGTGCTGCTCCATATCGCGCTGATTGCGCTGGCGGTGGGCGCGGTGATCGCGCTCGCACCGCTGGTGACGATCTGGGGCGCGATCGGTATTGTGGTCGGGGCCATGCTGCTGGGGGTCGGCGCGCTGGTGTGGAGCGCGCTCGGCGATGGCAGGGTGCTGACGGCGATGTTTGCCGAAGGGGGGCGGCCATGACCCGGCTCCCTGCCCGTTTCGTCGAGGACCGTGCCCTGCGTGATGCGGCCCGCGCGGTGCTGGTTGACGATGTCGAACGGCTGCGATCCGCCCTTGAACAGCAAGGCATTGCGAGCCGCGTCTCTTCCGGTGTGACCGCGACCGTATCGGGGCGCATCCGCGCCGGCGCGCGCGACGTGATGGCTGAGGTCAAGGCTGTAGCCGGGGACAGCAAGGGCATTCTGGCGGTGATCGTCGGCCTGATCGTGCTGTGGATCGCACGCGGACCGATCCTTGATTGGGTGGCGGGACTTGACGCCGCTGACACTGCCGAGGATTCCACTGCCGAGGATTCGGCAACCGACGCCGCCGCCGATGGTGCGGCCACCGAAGGAGACCCCGCATGACCGAGCCCACCCCGATCACCGCCTCGCGCGACGCATTACGCGGGAAGATCGAAGCGGCCGAGCGCCGCAATGCCGAACGCACTCTTGCCGATCAGGCACGCGAGGCTGCCGGCGCTGCGGCGGATTATACCCGTGCGCACCCGCTGACAGTGATCGGCGGGGCGGTTGCCGTCGGCCTGATGATCGGGCTGCTCACCCGGCCCGGCCGCCGGGTTGCGGGCAAGGCTCTTCACGGCGCAGGCGATGCGATTTCGGGGGCGGCCTCGAGCGCGAGCGCCGGCGTGAAGGGCATCGCTGCGCGCGGCGGTTCAAAAATCGGCACGCTGTTCGGCGAAGCGGCGCTCGCCTATATCATGACCGTGATCGACGAGCTGGTCGATACCGCCCGCACCGGGCAGGAGCGTGTCGGAGAGCTTGGCGACGCGGCGGGCGCGCAGGCGAAAAAGCTGCGCGACGGCGCGGGTGATGCCGCCGAAAGCGCGGCGACAGGTTCGCGCGATCTGATGCGTTCGGCGCGTGACGGCGCCCGGCGGATGGCCGCCGATCTCGCCCGGCGGACAAGACGGTAAGGTGCCTGCTGCCGGGCTTGCTCTCGGCGCAGACCCCGCTTAAGCGGCGCGCGACCTTCCTCCCCAAGGGTGCAAATAGCATGGCAGAAGAAATCACTCCCACCCAGCGGCTCCACCTCGTCATGGGTGGCCGCGTCACAGATCCGCGCGGGCTGGAGTTTCAAGACCCGGAAAGCATCCACGTCGTTGGCGTGTTCAGCTCATATGACGCCGCGGTCGACGCATGGCGTGCACAGGCGCAGCGCACGGTCGACGATGCCGAGATGAAGTATGTGGTGGTCCACATCCACCGCCTGCTGACCCCGGACGCCTGAGGCAAGGCCGGGCGCGCTCTCCCCGTCCCGGATTAGATCGGGACGGGAGCGGGATGCGGGCGGTGCCTCAGATGAACTCGATCTTGTCGACGAGATAAAACTTCTCGCCCGAGGGCACCGTCACTTCGATTTCATCGCCGACCACCTTGCCGATCAGCGCGCGTGCAAGCGGCGAGCTGTAGCTGATACGGCCCTTGTTCGCATCCGCTTCGGTCTGGCCGACGATCTGGTAGCGCACCGGCTTGTCGTTCTCGTCAAGCAGGGTCACGGTCGCGCCGAAGATGATCTTGTCGCCCGAAAGGGTGGTCGGGTCGATAATCTGGGCGCGGCTGACCTTGTCTTCGATCTCGGCGATCTGCGCCTCAACCTGGCCTTGGCGTTCCTTGGCGGCGTGATATTCGGCATTTTCCGAAAGGTCGCCGTGGGCGCGCGCTTCTTCGATCGCCTCGACGATTTTCGGGCGTTCCTCGCGCAGCACCTTGAGGTCGGCCGTCAGGCGTTCATACCCCTCGGCCAGCATCGGAACCTTTTCCATCGTCGCCATAGTCCGGTCTTTCTCTTTGTCTTGCCGCAGCCCGCCCCCGACCAAGGGAAAGAAATTCACGCTCGCCGTCCGGTCAGTACGGCGTCAGGCACATTCGAACTGTTGGGGGACAGTGTCAGTCAACTGCCATAATAGTCCTGCAAGCTGCGGACTTCAAGCTGGTCCGGGCGAATGGCCGATATCGCCGCAGCCGCCGCAACAGAACTTGCCGCAGTGGTGTAATACGGCACCTTCCCCGCCAGCGCCGCCTGACGGATCGACTTGCTGTCCATCAGCGATTGCCAGCCTTCGGTCGTATTGAAGATAAGCGCGATCTCGCCATCGATGATCTTGTCGACGATGTGCGGCTGTCCTTCGGCAACCTTGTTGACCCGCTCCACCCCAAGGCCTTGCTCAGCCAGGAAGCTCTGCGTGCCACCGGTGGCAAGGATGCGGAAGCCATGTTCGATGAGCTGCCGGACGCCTGCGACGATCACCGCCTTGTCGGTGTTCTTGACGCTGACGAAGACCGTGCCCGATTGCGGCGGCACCATTCCTGCGCCAAGCTGCGACTTGAGGAACGCGGCCTCGAAGGTCGCATCGATCCCCATCACCTCGCCCGTGGACTTCATTTCCGGGCTCAGCACCGGGTCCGCGCCGGGGAAGCGGGCAAAGGGAAACACCGCTTCCTTCACCGCCATATAGGGCAGATCGCGCTTGAAGGGCGGGAAATCGGCGAGCTTTTCGCCCGCCATCACCCGCGCGGCGATCTTGGCGACCGGCTGGCCGATGGCTTTCGCGACAAACGGCACGGTGCGGCTGGCGCGCGGGTTAACCTCGATCAGATACACTTCGCCATCTTTGACCGCGAACTGGATGTTCATCAGCCCGACCACGCTGAGCGCATGGGCAAGCAGTTCGGCCTGACGTTCCATCTCGGCGATGATTTCGGGGGGGAGCGAATAGGGCGGCAGGGTGCAGGCAGAATCGCCCGAGTGCACCCCGGCCTCCTCGATATGCTGCATCACCCCGGCAACGCGCACCTCGGTGCCATCGCACAGCGCATCGACATCGCATTCGATTGCGTCGCGCAGGTACTGGTCGATCAACACCGGGGAATCGCCCGAGACGTTCACCGCGGTGGCGATGTAATCATCCAGCTGCGCTTCGCTGTCGACGATTTCCATCGCCCGGCCGCCCAGCACATAGGACGGGCGCAGCAGCACGGGGTATCCGATGCGCGCAGCAACTGCGGCGGCTTCATCGCGGCTGCGGGCGATGCCGTTTTCGGGCTGCATCAAGTTCAGCTTGCTCACCAGCTTGGCGAACCGTTCGCGGTCTTCCGCCAGGTCAATCGCATCGGGCGAGGTGCCAAGGATCGGGATGCCTGCGTCTTCCAGCGCCTGTGCCAGCTTAAGCGGGGTCTGCCCGCCAAACTGCACGATCACGCCGACCAGTTCGCCCCGCGATTGTTCGACGCGCAGGATCTCCAGCACGTCCTCATCGGTCAGCGGTTCGAAATAGAGGCGGTCGGAGGTGTCGTAATCGGTCGAGACCGTTTCGGGGTTGCAGTTGACCATGATCGTCTCGAAGGCTTGCCCATGCCACTCGGCGCCCAGCGCAAAGCAGGCGTGGACGCAGGCGTAATCGAACTCGATCCCCTGCCCGATCCGGTTCGGCCCGCCGCCAAGGATGACGATCTTGCGCCGGTCGGACGGCGCAGCCTCGCATTCAGGCTCGCCGAAGGTTGGCGCTTCGTAGGTCGAATACATGTAAGGCGTGATCGCCTCGAACTCGGCGGCGCAGCTGTCGATGCGCTTGAACACCGGGTTAACCCCGAGCTTGTGCCGCAGCGCCCGGACTTCGCTGGCGCTGGTCGCCCCGGCCATGGCGACGAGCGCATCGTGCAGCAGGCCGGATCGCTTGGCCTGGGTTTCGCCCATGCCGCCGGCCACGCCCACCGAACGCACCGCCAGGCGGGCCAGCCGCCGGTCGGAAAAGCCCATCGCCTTCAGCCGCCTGAGGCCCGCCGCATCGCGCGGCAAGCCATCGGCCTGCACGTCGCGCTCGGCCGCGATGATGCTCTCGATCTGGCGCAGGAACCACGGGTCGTAGAAGGTGACGGCGGCGATCTCCTCCACGCTCAGCCCCTCGCGGAGGGCCTGGCCGACCTTGAGCAGCCGGTCCGGCGTGCGGCGCGAGAGCGCGGCGTTGATGACATCGCGGCTCTGGCCTTCCAGCTCCGGCACGCGGTTGAACCCGTCGAGCCCGGTTTCCAGACCGCGCAGCGCTTTCTGCACGCTCTCCTGAAAATTGCGGCCGATCGCCATGACTTCCCCGACGCTCTTCATCGCGGTCGACAGATCGGTGGCCGCGCCCTTGAACTTCTCGAAGGCGAAGCGGGGGATCTTGGTGACGACGTAATCGATGGTCGGCTCGAAACTGGCGGGGGTTGCGCCGGTGATTTCGTTGGTCAGCTCGTCCAGGGTATATCCCACCGCCAGCTTGGCGGCGATCCGGGCGATGGGGAAGCCCGTCGCCTTGGACGCCAGCGCCGAGGAGCGCGAGACGCGCGGGTTCATCTCGATCACGATCAACCGGCCATCCTTGGGGTTGACCGCGAATTGCACGTTGGAGCCGCCGGTCTCCACCCCGATCTCGCGCAGCACCGCGATGCTGGCGGAGCGCATGATCTGGTATTCCTTGTCGGTCAGCGTCAGCGCCGGGGCGACGGTGATGCTGTCCCCGGTGTGGACGCCCATCGGATCGACATTCTCGATGGCGCAGATGATGATCGCGTTATCCTTGCGGTCGCGCACCACCTCCATCTCGAACTCTTTCCATCCGAGCAGCGATTCCTCGATCAGGACTTCGGTGGTGGGCGAGGCGTCGAGGCCTTCCTTGACGATCTTCTCGAATTCGGCCTTGTTGTAGGCAATCCCGCCGCCGGTGCCGCCAAGGGTGAAGCTGGGCCGGATGATCGAGGGCAGGCCGGTGCGTTCCAGCACCGCGAAAGCCTGTTCGACCGTGTTGGCGACGCCCGAACGCGCGCTTTCCAGCCCGATTGCGTCCATCGCCTCGCGGAACCGCTGGCGGTTTTCCGCCTTGTCGATGGCGTCGGCCTTGGCCCCGATCATCTCGACGCCGTACTCCGCGAGCACGCCCATTTCGTCGAGCTTCAGCGCGCAGTTCAGCGCCGTCTGCCCGCCCATCGTGGGCAGCAGCGCGTCGGGGCGTTCCTTGGCGATGATCTTGGCGACGATATCGGGCGTGATCGGCTCGATATAGGTGGCGTCGGCAAATTCCGGATCGGTCATGATCGTCGCCGGGTTGGAGTTGACGAGGATCACGCGGTAGCCCTCCTCCTTCAGCGCCTTGATCGCCTGCGTGCCGGAATAGTCGAACTCGCACGCCTGGCCGATGATGATGGGGCCTGCCCCAATGACGAGGATCGAGGAAATGTCGGTTCTTTTGGGCATCAGGTGTCCTGCTCGGAAAAGGCAAAGGTCAGCTTGGTGTAGCGGTTTACGTAAGGCAGCACGTCGGGCTTCGATGCGCCGTTGCCGAAGACGAAGGTGCAATTGCGGCGGATGTCGATCATCCGGTCGCCATCGCGCGCCATGATGTAGCTGAGCACGTAATAGGTGCGTGGGGCGTTGCGGCGGCCGATGACGTCGAACTGCTTGATCGTGTCGGTGCCGCTGGCGAGGCGTTCTGCGTCGATATAGCCCTGCTCCTTGCGCTGTTCGGCGACGGCCGCGTGGCGGGCCTTCGGATCGAAGGCGGCGGCGTCAAACGGGGCTTGGGCGGCGGCAACCCGGCAGTCCATCCGCCCGGCGACGGGGTAGCGGCTGGTTTCATCGTGCAGCACCGGCCGCCAGAAGGTCACGACCGGCAGGCCGGTGTCAGGTGAGGCTTCGAGCGTCACCGAACCATCGCCCTGAAAGGCCACACCCTCGGCGATTTCAGCGCCCGGCCATTGCGCGAGCGGCGCAGGGGTCTGGGCGAGCGAAGACGTTGAAATGGTTGCGAGGATGGCGGCAAATGCGATAAGCCCCTTCCCCAAGGGGAAGGGGTTGGGGATGGGGGTTCGACGTTGATGGCGCAGAAAAGACTGACCAGCCTCGCCCGCCAGATGCGCAACGCACCGACCGAGGCGGAACACTGCCTGTGGCAACACCTGCGCGCGAGCCAATTCTGCGACGCGAAGTTCACCCGCCAATACCCCATCGGCGACTTCATCGCCGACTTCGCCTGCCGATCCCTGCGCTTCGCCATCGAGCTCGACGGCGGGCAGCATTCCGACAGCCCCACCGACGCAAACCGCACCCGCATCATCGAAGCCCACGGCTACCGCGTGATCCGCTTCTGGAACAACGAGGTGCTGGGGAATATGGACGGGGTGCTGACGGTGATCGCGCAAGAGATTGCAATAGCGCGCAACCAATAAGCCCCTTCCCTTGAGGGAAGGGGTTGGGGATGGGTGCTCCAAGCCCGAAACGACGCCCTGCCCCCTCACCGCCGAACCCCCATCCCCAACCCTTCCCCAAGGGGAAGGGAGATAGGGGGGATCGAGGAGATGTCGGTTCTTTTGGGCATTAGTCGCCTTTGAATAGCGCAACTGCACTTACGATCAGCGCGAGAAGCGAAATCCAGTCGCTTCTGGAAACATCTTTGAGATGTTCACGCACCGTCTTGGTGCGCGTTGCCTCAATAAGGAGGTCAGCATACGCAATTCCATCGTCCGTGATCCGCAGTTGAGTCCGACCCGGCTCGTAGGAATCCTTTACGAAAGTTGCGAGCCCGTTTGCATGGAGGCGACGCGCGGAAGATCGGCATTCTGCGTCGCCAAGTTCACCGAATTTTTGCGCCAGTAGCTCTTCAACTATCCCAGGATTCGCCTTGAAATGATTTCCACGGCGAAGTGCAACTAAAAGAGCCTCGTCGTAGGCGTTGAGCATCACCCCAGCCCCCCCACGAACTTCTCGAACAGGTAGAAGCTATCCTGCGGCCCCGGCGACGCCTCAGGGTGATACTGCACCGCGAACGCCCGCCTGCCCCTGATCGCAATCCCGCAATTCGTCCCGTCGAACAGCGACACATGCGTCTGCTCTACCCCCTCGGGCAAAGTCGCCGCATCCACCGCAAAGCCGTGGTTCATCGAGGTGATCTCGACCAGCCCCGAAGTCTCCCCCCAGCCCTCGCCCACGCGCTGGACCGGGTGGTTTGCGCCGCGGTGGCCCTGATGCATCTTGATCGTCTTCGCGCCTGCCGCCAGCGCGAGCATCTGGTGGCCGAGGCAGATGCCGAACAGCGGCACGTCCGCCTCCAGCAGCTTGGCGATCACCGGCACGGCATATTCGCCGGTCGCCGCCGGGTCGCCCGGGCCGTTGGAGAGGAACACGCCGTCGGGCTGCAAGGCCATCACTTCGTCGAAAGAAGTCTTGGCCGGCACAACCGTCACCCGCGCCCCCGCGCGCACCAGATTGCGGAAGATATTGTCCTTCGCGCCGTAATCGATCGCGACCACATGCGGCTTGGCATCGAACGCGGCGCGGCCATAGCCCTTGCCGAGCGTCCAGTAGCCGCCCTCCCAGCCCTCGCGCGCCTCGCGGGTCACACGGATCGCAAGGTCCATGCCCTCCAGCCCCGGCCAGCCCCGCGCGCGTTCCAGCAGGGCGTCGATATCGAACTGGCCATCGGGCGCATGCGCGATCACCGCATTGGGCGCGCCGCCCGTGCGGATGCGGCGGGTGAGCGCGCGGGTGTCGATGCCGGAAAGGCCGATCTTGCCGTTCTTCGCCATCCACTCGGTGAAGCGCTCGATGCTGCGGAAGCTCGACGGCTCGGTCACATCCTCGCGCACGATGCAGCCCACCGCGCCCTCGACGCGGCTTTCCACATCCTCGCCATTCGCGCCGACATTGCCGATATGGGGGAAGGTGAAGGTGACGATCTGCGCGGCGTAGGAAGGATCGGTCATCACCTCCTGATAGCCCGTCATCGCGGTGTTGAAGCACACCTCGCCCACGGCAGAGCCTGCCGCGCCGAAGCCGCGTCCCCAGACCACCGTGCCGTCGGCCAGAACCAGAACGCCAGTCGCGCCTGAGGGTTGCGCGCGTGAAGATGCGGGGTCGGCCATGGGGCGCTCCGTTGGTTGGGTTTTCCGGCGATGGTGCTAAGTTTCGCCCGCTAGGCCCCTCGCTCCCCTGCGTCAACCTAGGCTTGGCGCCTGATTTGCGTTAGAGGCGCGCGCCCTATCTACATCCACAGGAAAGTTCGATGATCCGAGACGATATCAAGGCCGCGACCATCGCCGCGATGAAGGCGGGCGAGAAGGACCGCACCGCCGCGCTCCGCCAGATCAGCGCCAAGATCAAGGACCGCGACATCGAGGAACGCACCGCCGCGCAGCCGGCGACCGATGATGACGTGCTGGTGACGAGCGTGCTCCAGAAGATGGCCAAGCAGCGGCGCGAATCGATCGAGATGTATGACGCGGGCGGCCGCGCGGAACTCGCCGCGGTCGAGCGTGCGGAGCTGGCGGTGATCGAGGAATTCCTCCCCCAGATGATGGACGAGGCCGCCACCCGTGCCGCGATCGAGGCGATCAAGGCGGAAATCGGTGCGTCTTCGATGAAGGACATGGGCGCGGTGATGACCGAACTGCGCGCCCGCCACGGCGCGGTGCTGGATGGGAAGCTGGCGAGCGGGCTGGTGAAGGCGTCGCTGAGTTAAGGTATCCTCACCCCCGTTCGTGTCGAGCGTAGTCGAGACACTTCGAAGCGAGCGCGGTTGCCTCTCGACTTCGCTCGAGGCGAACGGAGTTGGTGTTGGCCGGGCGAACGGATATGGGTCGGTAATGGCCTTCTGGTGCTACATTCTGCGCTGTTCTGACGGCAAATATTACACCGGGCACACCGATAACCTGGAACGCCGTATCGCCGAGCATCAGCACGGCGGTTACTGCGATTTCACCTCGAAACGCCTGCCTGTGACGCTCTTGTGGGCGCAGGATTTCCCGTCGCGCTACGAGGCGCTGCAATCCGAAATCACCGTCAAGAAGTGGTCACGTGCGAAGAAGGAGGCGCTTGCCCGTTCCGATTGGCAGGCCTTGTCGCACTTCGCCAAACCTCCATCGGAACGATCCACAGCCACTCCACCGCTTGGTGTCTCGACTTCGCTCGACACGAACGGAGATGAAGCCCAATAACCCCCCATGGCCATCACCCCGCAATGGAAGGACGAGCTGCGTGCGCGGATCACGCTGTCTTCGCTTGTCCAGCGCAGCGTCAAGCTGACGCGCGCGGGGCGGGAGTGGAAGGGGTGCTGCCCGTTCCATGACGAGAAGACGCCGAGCTTCTACGTCAACGATCAGAAGCAGTTCTACCACTGCTTCGGCTGCGGGGCGCATGGCGATGCGATTTCGTGGATGGTGGACCACGCCGGGCTCCCGTTCATGGACGCGGTCAAGGAGCTGGCGGGGATGGCGGGGATGGAAGTCCCCGCGCCTGATCCGGCGCAGGCCAGAAAGGCCGAAGCCCGCGCCAGTCTGATCGATGTGACCGAGGCGGCGCAGCGGTTTTTCGTGGAGAGCCTTGCCGGGCCGGGCGGCGGCGCGGCGCGGGAGTATTTGCAGCGGCGCGGCTTCTCCGCGCAGGTCATGGCGGAATTCGGCTTCGGCTGGGCACCCGAAGACCGGCAGGCCCTACCCAAGGCGTTAAGTGATATCGGCGAAGACATGCTCGAAGCCGCCGGGATGCGCGCGGCCAATGAACAAGGCGAGCGATACGACCGCTTCCGGGGCCGGGTGATGCTCCCCATTCAGGACCAACGCGGCCGGGTGATCGCCTTCGGAGGGCGGATTCTCGACAAGCGCGACGGCGTGGCCAAGTATCTGAATTCCCCCGATACCGAGCTGTTCGACAAGGGCCGCACGCTCTACAACCTCCACCGCGCCGCCCCTGCCGCGCGGCAATCGGGGCGGGTGATCGTGGTCGAGGGCTACATGGACGTGATCGCCCTCGCCCATGCCGGGATCGCCGATGCGGTCGCGCCGCTCGGCACGGCGCTGACCGAGATGCAGCTCGAACTGCTGTGGCGCATGGTCGAGGTGCCGGTGCTGTGCTTCGATGGCGATGCGGCGGGCCAGCGCGCGGCGATGCGGGCGATTGCGCGCGCGCTGCCGATGCTGGCGCCGATGCGTTCGCTCGGCATCGTGCGCCTGCCGGCCGGGCTCGATCCGGACGACCTCATCAAGCAGCAGGGCAAGGCCGTGATGGAGCGCCTGCTGGCCGAGCCCGCCAGCCTGATCGACACCCTGTGGTCCTTCGAGCGCGACGCGCAGGGCCTGGACACGCCCGAAGCCAAGGCCGGGCTGAAGGCGCGGCTGATGGCCCATGTCGAAACCATCGCCGATCCCGAGATCAAAAGCCTCTATCGCCGCGAGCTGTCCGATCGCTTCTCGGCCTTTGCCTATCCCCCCCGCCCGCGCGGTCCGGCGGCGCAAGCGCGGCCGCAGCCCGGCCAGCACGGCAATTGGCGCGGCAACTGGCGCGGCGCGGGCCTGCCCTCGCCCGGCCTGTCGCCAGAGGCCCGCACGCGGTTGTCCGGCATCATGGCCGGCGGACAGCGGAGTGAGCTGCTGCAGGCAGTCATCGCCGGTCTGACCCGCCATCCGCACACCATCGCGCGGCACACCGAGGCGCTGATTACCCTCGCCCGGAACGCCCCCGAAGCCGCGCCTGCGATCGAATCGCTGCTCGAACTTGCGGAAACGCTTGATTCGCGCGCCGCTGTCGCCATATGCACACCGCAAGGCCAACCCGCCCCGTCGGCAGATATCCGTTACGCCTTCCTTGATGAAGGCACCGATCCCGACGCTGCGTGCGAGGAACTGGCTGAAGCTGTGTCGCTGCTGGTCGAAAGACCGGCGCTGGAGGCTGCGCTTGCGGCCACCATTGCCCGTTTCGACAGCGATCCGGAGGGATCGTTTGCCGAACAGACCCGTCTGCGCGCGCAGCTCACGGCAATCGAGGAACGCCTCAAGGCCTTCGGACGTCGCAAGGCGGCCGCTTCGGCATCGGATGAGGGCACCGCCTGATCGGGGCGGACATGGGATCAACAGGCGGCACCGCAGGATCCGGCGGGCCGCCCGGCAACGGATTGACACGAGAAATATGTCCGAGAAGGAAGATGCCCCGCTGATCGACCTGAATGATTCGTCGATCAAGAAGCTCATCAGCAAGGCGAAAAAGCGCGGCTACGTCACCTATGACGAGCTTAACGAGGCGCTGCCCTCGGGCGAGATGAGCCCGGACCAGATCGAGGATATCCAGACCGCATTGAGCGAAATGGGCGTGCAGATCGTCGAAAGCGATGAAGACGCCGAGGCCGAAGCCGAAGACCGCGAAGACGGCGAAACCGATGACGCCATCGTCGATGATGACGATGACGAAGAGGACGGCGACAAGAAGGCCCCCAAGGACGCCCGCGCCGGCAACAAGAAGCTCGCCACGGGTGAGCGCACCGACGATCCGGTGCGCATGTACCTGCGCGAAATGGGCGCGGTCGAACTGCTCAGCCGCGAAGGCGAAATCGCCATCGCCAAGCGGATCGAGGCCGGGCGCGACATGATGATCATGGGGCTGTGCGAAAGCCCGATCACCTTCCACGCGATCATCCAGTGGTCCGAAGCCCTCAACAACGGCGACATGCAGCTGCGCGAGATCCTCGATCTCGACGCCATGCTCTCCAAGGAGCCCCCGGCCGAAAAGATGGCCGAAGGCGCCGAGGATGACGACGACGACGAAATCTCCGAAGCCACCGCCGGCCCGACGATCCGCGAGGACGACGAGGTCGAGGACGAACCCGAAGCCGACGAGGATGACGAGGACGGCGAAAGCCGGCCCAAGCGCGAAGAGGAAGAGGAGGAGGACAACACCCTCTCTCTGGCGCAAATGGAAGCCGCGCTGAAGCCCGAGGCGCTTGAGCGATTCGCGCGGATCACCACGCTGTTCAACGCTTTCGAAAAGCTTCAGGGCGAACGGGTCGATACGCTGGCTGTGGGCAATGCCTTTCCCGCGGGCAAGGAAGCCAAGTACGAACAATTGCGCGAAGACCTCACCGCCGAGGTCGAAAGCGTGCAGTTCCACGCGACCAAGATCGAATTTCTGGTCGACAATCTTTATGCCTTCAACCGCCGGTTAACCACGCTGGGCGGGCAAATGCTGCGCCTTGCCGAGCGCCACAAGGTCAAGCGTGTCGATTTCCTCACGGCCTATGTCGGCAACGAGATGGATGACGGCTGGATCAAGGAACGCGCCCGGAAGGACAAGAAATGGGCTGCCTTCGCCGAGCGCGAGGAAGACGCGATCGAGCGCATCCGCGCTGAAATCGCCGATATCGCCGCTCAGACCGGCATGAGCCTTCAGGAATTCCGCCGCATCGTCAACATGGTCCAAAAGGGCGAGCGCGAGGCGCGCATCGCCAAGAAGGAAATGGTCGAGGCGAACCTGCGTCTGGTGATTTCCATCGCCAAGAAGTATACGAACCGCGGCCTGCAATTCCTTGATCTTATTCAGGAAGGCAATATCGGCCTGATGAAGGCGGTCGACAAGTTCGAATACCGCCGCGGCTACAAGTTCAGCACCTATGCGACGTGGTGGATCCGTCAGGCGATCACCCGCTCCATCGCCGATCAGGCGCGCACCATCCGTATTCCGGTGCACATGATCGAGACGATCAACAAGCTGGTGCGCACGAGCCGCCAGTTCCTCCACGAAGAAGGCCGCGAGCCGACGCCTGAGGAAATGGCCGCGCGCCTTTCCATGCCCTTGGAGAAAGTGCGCAAGGTGATGAAAATCGCCAAGGAGCCGATCAGCCTCGAAACCCCCATCGGGGACGAGGAAGATTCGCACCTCGGCGATTTCATCGAAGATAAGAACGCGATCATCCCGGTGGACGCCGCGATCCAGGCGAACCTCAAGGAAACCGTCACGCGCGTGCTGGCCTCGCTGACCCCGCGCGAAGAACGGGTGCTGCGCATGCGCTTCGGCATCGGGATGAACACCGATCACACGCTGGAGGAAGTTGGCCAGCAATTCTCGGTGACGCGCGAGCGTATCCGGCAGATCGAAGCCAAGGCGCTGCGGAAGCTGAAGCATCCGTCACGGTCGCGCAAGATGCGGTCGTTCCTCGATCAGTAGGCGAAGTTTGCACTTCCAAGGCGGGTGGATTCACGTAATCTTCCCGCCATGGAGAGCCTCAATCACGCAATAACCTTCATCGGCGGCCCCGCCGCGATCTGGATCCTTGCTGCCGTCTATTTCGGCAGTGTCATCCTCGAACGGCTGTGGGCGCTGCGGGGCAATCCTGATTACAACAACAAGGATGCGCTCTGTTCGATCGGGCTGAACCTGATCGGCAGCACCTTCGGGATTGTGCTGGGGTTCCTGATCCCGCTTGTCCTCTACGTCTGGGTGTTCGAGGAGCTGCGACTGGTCGACAGCCTTGCCCTGTGGCTCGCCATCCCGCTGGCGTTCCTGATCAACGAATTCGCCTACTATGCCGATCACCGCCTTGCGCACCGGGTCGGGCTGCTGTGGGCGATCCACGCGATCCACCACTCGTCGAACGAATTCAACCATACCACGGCCGCGCGCGGGTTCCTGATCGATCCCAAGATCAAGGTGCTGTTCACGCTGCCCGCCGCGCTGATCGGGATCGAACCGGTGGTGTTCTTCGCGGTCGCGGTGCTGGGCAATGCGTTCGGCATCTGGAACCACGCCAGCTGGGTGCCGCGTCTGGGCTGGCTGGACCGGGTGCTGATGACACCCAAGATGCACAAGGTGCATCACGCCAGCCAACCCCAATACATCGACCGGAATTACAGCCAGGTCACACTGCTCTTCGACTGGTTGTTCGGGAGCATCGCCCATATCGACGAGGAACCGAACCCGGGTCTCGTAAAGCCGACCTACGACTACAACCCGCTGACCGCGCAGTGGGTGGGCTTCACGCAGCTCAAAGCAAGGATGGACACGGCCGAACGCTGGCAGGACAAGCTGGCCTATCTGTGGCGTCCGCCGGAATGGTCGCATGATGGCGTGTGCCGTTCGGATTGCCCGAAATACGCAAGCCTCATGGCCGCCTGACCAGCTTGAGACCGTCGGTCGAAAAGCCGCCTTGAAGGGGTGGAGAATCTCTCCTCCAACGCCTATAGCCCCCCCATGCGCATCGCCATCGCCTCCGATCACGCCGCCGTCGAACTCAAGGCCGACCTTGCCGAATGGCTGATCGAGGAAGGCCATGACGTCGCCGACCTCGGCCCTGAGCCGGGTACGAGCGTCGATTATCCCGATTACGGCTACCGTCTGGCCGAATTGCTGGCCGAGGGCACCGCTGAATTCGGCGTGGCGCTGTGCGGCTCGGGCATCGGCATATCGATCAGCGTCAACCGCCACCCGCAGGTGCGCTGTGCGCTCGTCAGCGAGCCGCTTTCCGCCGCCCTTGCGCGCGAACATAATGACGCCAATTGCATCGCGATGGGCGCGCGTCTCGTAGGGATCGAGATGGCCAAATCCTGCATCGCCACCTTTCTTGATACCGAATTCGCCGACGCCGGCGATCCGGCCGGGCGCCACCAGCGCCGGGTCGGCAAGCTCGGCAAGCCCCCGTTCTTCCCCGACCATATCGAGACGCACCAATGAGCACCGCCCCCCTCGACTTCGCCGCCCGCACGTCTCCCATGGACGGCTTCTGGCACAATGACTTGGCCCACGCCGACCCGGAAATCGCCGCCGCAATCGGCAAGGAACTCGCCCGTCAGCGCGACAAGATCGAGCTGATCGCGTCCGAGAACATCGCAAGCCGTGCGGTTCTGGAAGCGGCCGGTTCGGTCTTCACCAACAAGTATGCCGAGGGCTATCCGGGCAAGCGTTACTATGGCGGCTGCGACTATGCCGACGTGGTCGAAACGCTGGCCATCGAGCGCGCCAAGCAGCTGTTCGGGTGCAACTTTGCCAATGTGCAGCCCAACTCCGGCTCGCAGATGAACCAGGCGGTGTTCCTTGCGCTGCTGAATCCCGGCGATACCTTCATGGGGCTCGACCTGAACTCCGGCGGCCACCTCACCCATGGCTCGCCGGTCAATATGAGCGGCAAGTGGTTCAACGTCGTCTCCTACGGCGTGAGCCGCGAGACCGAGACCATCGACATGGAAGAAGTCGCCGCCAAGGCGCGCGAGCATAGCCCCAAGATCATCATCTGCGGCGGCACCGCCTATTCGCGCACCTGGGATTTCCCCGCCTTCCGCGCCATCGCCGATGAAGTGGGCGCGGTGCTGCTGTGCGACATGAGCCACATCTCCGGCCTCGTTGCGGGCGGCGCGCACCCCTCGCCCTTCCCGCATTGCGACATCGTCACCTCGACCACCCACAAGAGCCTGCGCGGGCCTCGCAGCGGCATCATCCTGTGGAATGAGGAGAAATACTCCAAGCCGCTCAACATGGCGGTGTTCCCCGGCCTTCAGGGCGGCCCGCTGATGCACATCATCGCGGCCAAGGCGGTGGCGTTCAAGGAGGCGCTGGACCCCTCGTTCCGCGATTACGCCCACCGTATCGTCGAAAACGCCCGCGCGCTGGCGGCGAGCCTTGAGGAAAACGGGCTCAGGATCGTCAGCGGGGGGACCGACAACCACTCAATGCTGGTCGATCTGACGAGCAAGGACGTGACCGGCAAGGACGCGGAAAAGGGCCTCGACCGCGCCTTCCTCACCTGCAACAAGAACGGCATCCCCTTCGACACCCGCTCGCCCTTTGTCACCAGCGGCATCCGGCTGGGCACACCGGCCGGCACCACCCGCGGCTTCGGCCCGGCCGAGTTCCGCACCGTTGGCAAACTCATCGCCGAAGTGGTTGAAGGCCTGTCGAAAAACGGCCCCGAAGGCGACGCGCAGATCGAGGAAAGTGTGCGCGCCCGGGTGGGTGCCCTGTGCGCGGCCTTCCCTGTCTATCCGGGCATGTAAGGAGCATCCGGCGATGAATGAACAGGAACCCCGGCAAGGTAACGACTGGGTTGAGGACGTGAAGAACGAAGTCAGCGGCATGGCGCGCGAAGGGCTGGGTCACCCGTCCACCAAGCCTGTGCTGATGGGTGCCGGAATCGGCGCGGTGGCAGGATTGCTGCTGCCGTTTGTGAGCCTCCCGATCGGACTGGCAGCCGGGGCAGGGATCGCTCTGTATCAGAGGATCAAGAAGTAAGCATCTGAATGCGCTGTCCCTTTTGTGCCCATGACGACACTCAGGTCAAGGACAGCCGCCCGACTGAGGACAACGCCTCGATCCGGCGGCGGCGCCAGTGCTCGTCTTGCGGGGCGCGTTTCACCACCTTTGAGCGCGTGCAACTGCGCGAGGTGGTGGTGGTCAAGTCGGGTGACCGGCGCGAGCCGTTCGATCGGTCCAAGCTGGAACAATCGGTCGCGCTCGCCTCCCGCAAGCGCGGGATCGATCAGGAGCGGCTCGATCAACTGATCTCCGGCATCCAGCGTCAGGTGGAAACCTCAGGCGAAGCCGAGGTGCCATCTGCGCATATTGGCGAATTGGTGATGGAGGGGCTGCGGCAGATCGACAGCGTCGCCTATATCCGCTTCGCCAGCGTTTACCGTGACTTCTCGGAAGCAAGAGACTTCGAAGAATTTGCCAGCACCGTGCAGCAAGCGGCCAAGGAATAAACACAAGTGGCCGATTTCAACAAGCCCGTGATCGTGCTCGTGCGCCCGCAATTGGGCGAGAATATCGGCAAGGCGGCGCGCGCGATGCTGAATTTCGGATTGACCGAGATGCGGCTGGTAAGCCCCCGCGATGGCTGGCCCAACCCTTCGGCGGGGCCAGCGGCGGCGGGGGCGGATATCGTGCTGGAACAGGCCAAGGTTTTCGCCACCACGGCCGAGGCTGTCGCCGACTGCGCCCATGTTCACGCCACCACGGTGCGCAAGCGCGGCGTGACCAAGCCGGTGATCGGCGCGGATGAGGCCGGGCGGCAGGTCCACACCCTCCCCGGTCGCCACGCAATCATCTTCGGCCCCGAACGATCCGGGCTTGAGACTGAGGACGTGGCTCTGGCGCGCACTATCCTGACGATCCCGATCAACCCTGAATTCGGCTCGCTCAATCTGGCGCAGGCGGTGATCCTGGTCGCATATGAATGGTCGCGGATCGGGCGCGAACTGGGCACCACCGGCGCGGCGCTGGTCCAGCCCACCGCCGAAGACGCCCTCCCCCCCGCCCCCCAGGAGGAGCTTGACGCGATGATCGCCCATTTCGAAAAGCTGCTGGAACCCAAGGACTATTTCTTCCCCGAAAGCCGCGCGGAGGCGACGCGGCGAAACTTGCGCGGGCTGCTGACAAAGCCGGGCTGGAACCATCTTGAGGTGCGCACCCTGCGCGGCATCCTCAGCACGCTGGAACGGCCCCTGCGCGATTGATCGCGCAACGCTTGACCTTGCGCCCCGTCCTGCTATGCGCGCCGCTTCGCAATTGGGCCCTGCACCCCGGTGAAGCAGTGGCCGCGTCACGGATGATGCCGTGGCGGAGCGATGCCGGGTTGAATGCTCACCACAGGGGTGAGACAGCACATTGAAGGACACGACTTATGTCGAAGCGCAAAAGCGCCAAGTACAAACTTGACCGCCGGATGGGCGAAAACATCTGGGGTCGCCCGAATTCCCCGGTGAACAAGCGTTCCTACGGCCCCGGCCAGCACGGCCAGCGCCGCAAGGGCAAGATGAGCGATTATGGCCTGCAACTGCGCGCCAAGCAGAAGCTCAAGGGCTATTACGGCGACGTCACCGAAAAGCAGTTCAAGCGCACCTATGCCGAAGCATCGCGCATGAAGGGCGACACAAGCCAGAACCTGATCGGCCTGCTCGAACAGCGCCTCGACATGGTCGTCTACCGCGCAAAGTTCGCGCCGACCATCTTCGCCGCGCGCCAGATCGTCAGCCACGGGCACATCTACGTGAACGGCCAGAAGTGCAACATCGCCTCGCGCCGCGTGGTGGTGGGCGATGTCGTCAGCCTCGGCAGCAAGGCCAAGGAAATGGCGCTGGTGATCGAAGCGCAGAGCCTGGCCGAGCGTGACATTCCCGATTACGTCCAGCCCGATGGCACCGACAAGATCACCTTCACCCGCGTGCCGAAGCTCGACGAAGTGCCCTACCCGGTGACAATGGAACCGAACCTGGTGGTGGAATTCTACTCGCGCTGATCCTTTGGACAGCGATGGATACAAAAAGGGCGGCCTCGCGGGGCCGCCCTTTTTTGTTCGAGTAACCGGAACGTCAGCCCCGCACCCGGTCCCACTCGCCGAATTCATAGGTGATCGAGCCTTCGACGAGGCGTTCCCAGATCTCGGCGATCACGTCAGCCGGAATGCTATACGCTTCGGCCTCGGCAACCGCAGCGGCGATGACGCTCGCTTTGCGCGCCTCGTCACGCACCGCATCGCGCGTCGGCTTGATCCGGGCGGCGGCGCGCATGTAACCAAAGCGCCGCGCCAGCAGCGCCACCAGCTCCCGGTCCAGTTCGTCCACGCCTTCGCGCACCTCGGCCATCGTCCGGCAATCGTCGGGGAGTTTGGGCATCAGGCGGAACTTCCAAGGTAATCGCGCCGGAACGTGGCGGCGAAATCGGCAAAGATGCCTGCCGCAATGGCAGTCCGCATGCCCTGCATCAAGGCCTGATAGAAACTGAGATTGTGCTCGGTCAGCAGCATTGCACCGAGCATCTCGCCCGACTTCACCAGATGGTGGACATAGGCGCGGCTGTAGTTGGCGCAGACCGGGCACTGGCAGCGGTCATCCAGCGGGCCGGTATCCTCGGCAAAGCGGGCGTTGCGCAGATTGAGCGGGCCGTTCCACGTAAACGCCTGCCCGTTGCGGCCCGAACGCGTCGGCAGCACGCAATCGAACATGTCGATCCCGCGCTCCACCGCGCCGACCAGGTCGTCGGGCTTGCCCACGCCCATCAGATAACGCGGGCGGTCAGCGGGGAGCATGTCGGGGGCATAGTCGAGCACGCCGAACATCGCCTCCTGCCCCTCGCCCACGGCCAGCCCGCCGACTGCGTAGCCATCAAAGCCCACGTCGATGAGCCTGTCGGCGCTGATCTGGCGCAAGTTTTCGTGCAGCGCGCCCTGCTGGATGCCGAACAGCCCGGCCCGGGCTGCGTGTTTCTCGCCTGCGTCAAACCCTTCGCGGCTGCGCTTCGCCCAGCGCATCGACAGCTCCATCGAAGCCGCGATCTCATCCCGCGGCCGATCAGCGCGGGGACATTCGTCAAACGCCATGACGATATCACTGCCGAGCAGGCGCTGGATTTCCATGCTGCGTTCGGGGGTGAGCATGTGCTTCGAGCCGTCGAGGTGGCTGCGGAATTCAACCCCATGTTCCGTCAGCTTGCGCAGTTCGCTGAGGCTCATCACCTGATAGCCGCCGCTGTCAGTCAGGATCGGGCGGTCCCAGTTCATGAAGCGATGAAGGCCGCCAAGCCGGGCCACACGCTCGGCACCGGGGCGGAGCATCAGGTGGTAGGTGTTGCCAAGGATGATATCGGCGCCCGTCGCCCGCACAGCTTCAGGCTTCATCGCCTTCACGGTCGCTGCCGTGCCGACAGGCATGAAGGCGGGCGTGCGGATTTCGCCGCGCTGCATGGCTATGGTGCCCGTGCGTGCCTTGCCGTCGGTAGCGTGGAGGGTGAAGGCGAAGCGGGCGTCGTTCATTACGCCTGCGCGCTAACGGGGCACGGCGCGCCTGTCATCCCAAAAGCAAACGGGCCGCCTGCCATGATGGCAAGCGGCCCGCTGTTAGATCAGATCCGGACTGACGATCAGAACCGGAAGCCGACGCCAACGGTGCCGCGCAGGGTGTCGAACGCGATGGTGTCGACGTTGGCGCGAAGCACCACGGCGCTCACCGGCACTTCAACACCGACGCCGAGCAGATAGTCGCCCGCGACATCGCTGACAGGAATGTCGTTGTCGTCAAGGAAGTCTTCGCTGACGCCGGTCAGGTTCTCGACATCAAGGTCGATCCACTGATAACCACCGCGGGCGAAAATCTTGCTGCCGCCGTCGGTGCGGATGCCAACGCGCGCGGCAACGCCGTATTCGGTTTCGATCGGGCCGCTGCCGAAGTGGAGGTTACCCTCAACGCCTGCAAACACGTTCCCGCCGAGCGGGAAGTCAACCGCTGCGAAACCACCGTAGATTTCCGCGCTGTCATCGAGGTTCAGATCATCGACATCGCCGTCGTCGGCATCAAAATCGCCGAGGTCGAAACCGAGGTCATGGAGACCGACCGTAGCACCGATGGTGACTTCCGGCTTGCCGGCGTCGCTCTGCGCCTGAGCGGCGCTCGGAAGGGCGATCGCACCCAGCGCAGCGAGGGTGGTGAAAGCGATCTTGTTCATCCTGTTTTTCCTTTGCTTGACAGGTCGCAACGGTAAGCGACCGGTGGCCGGCATGTAGGAATCCGGAACTTGCAGAGCAATGAACGGATTTGTGACATGCCATTCATGTCCACCGATTGGTGTAATCTGTCCGACCAACAGTTGCTGGCGTCAGATGAACGTCACTCCCGCAGCCGCCATCCGGTGCGGAATATTATCGCTATGTTGCCCACGCACAACACCAGAAACCCCAGCGTCAGCCCCAGCGACACGCCGATCGGAACATCGGACACGCCGTAGAAGCTGTAGCGCAACCCACTGACCAGAAAGGCAATCGGGTTAGCCAGCGCGATCGCATCCCAGGGCGCGGGCAGATCGCGGATCGAATAGAAAGTGCCGCCAAGGAAGGTCAGCGGGGTGAGGATCAGCAGCGGGATGATCCCGAGCTTTTCAAAGGAATCGGCCCAGATGCCGAGGATGAACCCGAACAATGCGAAACTGGCCGCCACCAGCATGATGTAGACCGCCGCCAGCAGCGGATAGGCAATCTCGTAATCGACGAAAAGCCGCGCGGTGGCGAGGATGATTGCGGCAAGGATCAGACCTTTCGTGGCCGCCGCCCCGACGAACCCCGCCAGCGTTTCGGCCACCCCCACGGGGGCGGAAAGCAATTCGTAGATTGTGCCGGTGAAGCGCGGCATGTAGATGCCGAAGCTGGCGTTGCTGGTGGTTTCGCCCAGCAGGGTCAGCATCAGCAGCCCGGGTATGATGAAGGCCCCGTAAGGCACCCCGCCAATCGGCTCCATCCGCGCGCCGATGACGCTGCCGAACACCACGAAATAGAGCGAGGTGGTCAGCACCGGCGACAGGATCGACTGGAAGGCGGTGCGGAAAGCGCGCGCCATTTCGCGCTGGTAGATCGCATAGGCGCTGCGCACGGAGAAGGCCATCATGCCGCCTCCTTCTCGCCCAGCAGCCCGACAAAGATGTCTTCAAGCGACGAATCGTGAATGTCGAGGCTGATGTAGCCGATCCCCGCGCGGGTCAGCGCCTGGGTGAGCCGCGCCACCTCGGCGCGCCCCCCACCTTGCCCGTTCCCGCCGCGATAGGTCAGCCGCAGGCCATCGGCGCTGATCTCCACCGGGAAGGCGGCGATGGCGGGCGGCACCTGGGCGAGCGGCGCGGCCAGATCGATCACCGCTTCGGTGGTGCCCAATCGCTCCATCATCGCGCGTTTTTCGTCGACCATCAGGATGCGCCCGCTGCGGATGATGCCGACACGGTCAGCCATCAGCTCGGCCTCCTCGATATAGTGGGTGGTGAGGATGATGGTGACGCCGCGTTCCTTCAGCGCGGCGATCTGGTCCCACATGCCCTTGCGCAGTTCCACATCCACCCCGGCGGTGGGCTCATCAAGGAACAGGAGTTCAGGATCATGCGCCAGCGCCTTGGCGATCAGCACCCGGCGCTTCATCCCGCCGCTGAGCGCGCGGATTTGCGTGTCCTTCTTGTCCCACAGCGAAAGGCCCCTGAGGATTTCCTCGATCCGCGCCGGATCGTGGGGCTTGCCGAACAGGCCTTGCGAATAGGTGACCGCGCGGCGCACGGTTTCGAACATGTCGGTGGCCAGTTCCTGCGGCACCAGCCCGATCCGCGCCCGCGCAGGGCGCCAGTCCCTCGACAGGTCATGGCCGAAGGCGGTGATCGTGCCGCCGGTGGGCCGCACCAGCCCGCACACCGCCCCGATCAGCGTGGTCTTGCCCGCGCCGTTGGGGCCGAGCAGCGCGAAAATCTCGCCCCGGCGAATGTCGAGATCGACATTGTCGAGCGCACGGGTGCCGCCGCGATAGGTCTTTGTGAGGCCGCGGATCGAGAGAATGGGTTCGGACATGCAACCCGGTTAGGGGAGCAGCAGCGAGGAGTCACCATAGGAATAGAAGCGGTATCCTTGCGCGATGGCGTGGGCATAGGCCGCCATCATCCGGTCGCGCCCCATCAATGCGCTCACCAGCATCATCAGGGTTGATTTGGGGAGGTGGAAATTGGTCATCAACCCGTCGACCGCGCGCAATTTGTAGCCGGGGGTGATGAAGATAGCCGTGTCGCCTGCGAACGGCTGGATCGAGCCATTCTCGTCCACCGCGCTTTCCAGCAGGCGCAGGACCGTGGTGCCGACCGCGATGATCCGGCCCCCGGCCGCGCGCGCGGCGTTGAGCCGGGCGGCGGTTTCGGCCGGGATGCGACCGAATTCGGCGTGCATCTGGTGGTCGTCGGTATCTTCGGCCTTCACGGGGAGGAACGTGCCCGCCCCCACATGCAGCGTCAGCGTGGCCCGTCCGATCCCCGCCGCATCGATCGCTGCGACCAGGCGCGGGGTGAAATGCAGCGAGGCGGTGGGCGCGGCAACCGCGCCTTCCTCGCGCGCGAACATGGTCTGGTAATCCTCCAGATCTTGGCGGTCGACCCCGCGCTTGGAGGCGATGTAGGGCGGCAACGGCATGGTACCCGCCCGGTCGAGCAGGACTTCGACCGGCTCCTCGCCTTCGAAGAACAAGGTCAGCGAGCCATCGGCGTGGCGCGTCTCGGCCAGCGCGGTCACACCGCCGCCGAAGATCAACTGATCGCCGATCTTCACGCGCCGGGCATTCTTGAGGAACGCCTGCCACCGCCTGAGGTCGATCCGCTTGTGGAGCGTCGCGCCGATCTTCGCCTCCCCCCCGGCACGGCGGCCTTCGAGCTGGGCGGGGATGACGCGGGTATCGTTGAACACCAGCACATCGCCGGGGTTGAGCAGCGCGGGCAAATCGCGCACGCCCATATCCGCGAACGGGGCATCGCCCCCCCGCACCACCAGCATCCGCGCCGCATCGCGCGGGCGCACGGGGCGCAGGGCGATCCGCTCCGGCGGCAGATCGAAATCGAACAGGTCAACCTTCATGGCACGGGCCTGAGGAAAAGGCCCTAGGAGAGCGGCGCGCTCAGCATGTCGGCCGAGATCGGGGCCTCCTGCACGGGAGCGGGCGGCGGCGGAGGGGCCTTGTTGTCGCTGCCGAGCGAGGCCTGGACGATATAGGTAGGCGAGGCCGGCGGCTCACCCCGGTTGATCGCGTCGACCGCTTCCATGTTCTCGATCACCCGGCCGAAATTCGTATATTTCTTGTCGAGGCTGAAGCGCGGGTAGAAGACGATGAAGAACTGGCTGTTGGCGCTGTCCTCCTCAGCCGCGCGCGCCATCGATACCGTGCCGCGCACATGGGGCATGGGGTTGAATTCCGCCTTGAGATCGGGAAGCTCGCTGCCGCCCTGCCCGGTCCCGGTGGGATCGCCGCCCTGCGCCATGAAGCCTTCGATCACGCGGTGGAAGATCACGCCATTGTAGAAGCCTTCGCGGGTGAGGGTCTTCACCCGTTCGACATGGGCGGGGGCCCAGTCCTTCATCAGGCGGATCTTGACACGCTGGCCGTTGGAAAGGTCAAGCACCCAGACATTCTCGGGATCGACCGCCGGGTCATATTCGATCGGCGAATAGACCGGCACGGCGGCGGGCGTTTCTTCCGCGTCGGATTCCTCGGCGTTCTCGCCGAAGGCCGTGGGCGGGGTATCGTCGCGCTGCTGCTGGGCCGCGGCCGCAAGGGGGACGGCTGCAAGAAGCAGAGCGGCAAGAGCAGGCACAGAGGTGATGAGCTTCATGGTTCCATCCGGATTGAAGAGCGGCCTGTAGCCCTGCCCGCCTGACACTGCAATGAATGTCGCCGGACGGTGCGGAGCGGCGGCCCGCTTGCGTTCAGTAATCGCCCTTGAGACCGATTTCGCGCACCCGCGCGGTCACTTCGGCGCAGACCGGCGGGCTGACGAATTTGGCGATATCGCCGCCGTAGATCGCGATTTCCTTGACCAGCTTGGAGGCGATCGGCTGGAGCGAGACATCGGCCATCAGGAACACCGTCTCGATCTCCTCGTCGAGCTGCTGGTTCATGCCGGCCATCTGATATTCGTATTCGAAATCGGCCACCGCGCGCAGGCCCCGGATGATCACGGATGCGCCCTGTTTCTGCGCGAACTTCACCAGCAGCGCGTTGAAGCCCACCACCTCGACATTGCCGAGCCCGAGATCGGCGACCTCGCGTTCGACCATGCGGAAGCGTTCTTCCGTGGTGAACAGCGGGTCTTTGGAAGGGTTGGTGGTGACACCGATGATCAGCCAGTCGACCAGCTTTGCGCCGCGCCGGATGATATCGGCATGGCCAAGGGTGATGGGATCGAAGGTTCCGGGATAGATCCCGACGCGGCGGCTCATGGCGTGTGTCCTCCCCTGCCCTCGCGCGGCCTAGTGGTCGCGTTCGACGATGTAACGGGCCAGCGCGCGCAGCACATCGGCCTCGGCGCCGTGGGAGGCGAGGCGCTGGATCGCCTGATCCACCAGCATGCGCGCCTGATCGCGCGCGCGATCGACCCCGAGCAGCGTGACGAAGGTCTGCTTGCCCTGGCTCTCGTCCTTGCGCAGCGCCTTGCCGGCCTTGGCGATGTCTCCCTCAACATCGAGAAGGTCGTCGGCGATCTGGAAGGCAAGGCCGATATCGCGGGCATAGGCGCGCAGGTGCGCGCGGCCTTCGGGGCGGACCTTGCCGAGGATCGCCCCCATCTCGACCGCCGCCGCCAGCAGCGCGCCGGTCTTCAATTGCTGGAGCCGGGTGATGGCATGCAGATCATACACGACGCCTTCCTGGTCGGCGACCATGTCCATCATCTGCCCGCCGGCCATGCCGTTCATGCCGCTCGCCTGACCCAGCGTGAGGATCAACTCGCTGCGGGTGAAGGGGTCTTCGCTGGTGGCATCGTCGGCGAGAATCTCGAACGCCAGCGCATGCAGCGCATCGCCCGCCAACACCGCCGTCGCCTCGTCGAAGGCCTTGTGCAAGGTGGGCTTGCCGTGGCGCAGATCGTCATTGTCCATGCAGGGCAGATCATCGTGGATCAGCGAATAGACGTGGATCGCCTCGATTGCCGCGCCCGCGCGCAGGGCCGCATCGCGCGAGACCCCGAACAGCGCGGCGGTGCTGCACACGAGCAAGGGGCGCACCCGCTTGCCCCCGCCGATCGTGGCATAGCGCATCGCCTCGACCAGACGCGCGCTGGTATCGTCGGGCACGGGGAGCAGCGCATCGAAGACCGAATCGATTTCGGCCTGAATGTTCCTGATCGCCTCACCCAACATCGTGCCGTGAACTTCGGCCAGCATCGCTTTCAACCTTCCGCGTCGAAGGGGCGGGTGCCGGTCGCCCGGCCATCGGCGGCAGTAACGATCCGTTCGATCCGGGCCTGCGCCGCATCGAGGCGCTGCTGGCACGCCGCCCGCAGCGCCTCGCCGCGTTCATACAGGCCGATCGACTGGTCGAGCGGCACATCGCCGCGTTCCAGCTGCTGCACGATGCTTTCCAGCGCGGCGAGCGCCTGTTCGAAGCTCATGGCGGAAATATCCGGCGCAGCCGCTGCCGGTGATGAAGTGCCCTCGTCCATGGTGCGGAGCATTGACGGGGCGCAGCGGTGCGGTCAAGGCTGGCGGTGACGGGCGGGATCACGCAACACAGGATTTGCCGGAATTATGCTGATGAAGTGGATCATCGCCTATGGCGTTGCCGCCGTATCCTTCCTTGCGCTGGACGCCATCTGGCTGCGCTGGGCTTCGGTCAATCTCTACAAGCCGGTGATCGGCGAGCTGATGGCGAAGGATTTCAACCTTGGCGCGGCGGTGGCCTTCTATCTGATCTACATCGCCGGGATCTGCTGGTTTGCGGTGAAGCCGGGGCTGGAAGGTGGCGGGGTGCAGGCGGCGCTGCTGAACGGCATCCTGCTGGGCGCGTTGTGCTATGCCACCTTCGACCTGACCAACCAGGCGGTGATGAAGGTGTGGGCGACCCATATCAGCGTGCTCGATATCCTGTGGGGTGCTTTCGTCACCGGCGCGGCGAGCGCGATCGCGACCTTTGCGGTGCTGCGCTTCGCCCCTGCCAGCGCCGGCTGAGCGCGCGCCAGCAGTGTTCATCGGCCATTTCGCCCCGGCCTTCGCCGCCGCCGCGGTCAGCCCGGAGCGGCCGCGGCTCGGCGCGATGTTCGTGGCGGCGCAGCTGGCCGACTGGGCGTTTTTCGCGTTCACGATCATCGGCATTGAAGGCATGCGCATCACCGATCCGCCGGCGAGCGTGATGATGCCGATTGACTATTATCACATGCCCTACACCCACAGCCTGCTGGGCACGGCGATCTTCGCGGCGGTATTCCTGGGGGTGGTCGCGATCCGGCAACGCGATCTCAAGCTGGGGGCCTTGGCGGGGATGGTGGTGCTGTCGCATTGGCTGCTCGATCTGCTGGTCCACGTGCCCGACCTGACGATCGACGGAACGCCGCCCAAGCTGGGACTGGGGTTATGGAACATGCCGTGGGTGGCAATCCCGCTGGAACTGGCGCTGACGCTGGGCGCTTTCACCTTCTACCTGCGCCGCACGCGCGGGCCTGCGGGGCCGCCGGCGGTGCTGCTGGCGGTGATGCTGCTGTTTCAGGGGATCAGCTGGTTTGGCCCCCATCCGGCAGAGGCGGGGTTGTTCTTCACTGTGCAGGCGCTCGCCGCCTTTGCGGTGATGACCGCGCTTGCCGCCTGGGTGGGGGAGAATCGCTGGTTCAGGAAACGCAGCGGCTTGGCCTTGTCGGCACGGTGATCTAGGGGGCGGCCCCAAGGAGCGCCCCTCATGACCACCATCACCCCCGAAATCGTCGAACAGCACGGACTTTCGCCGGAAGAATACGAGCGCGTCCTGCATGCGCTCGGCCGCGAGCCGAACCTTGTGGAGCTCGGCATCTTTTCGGTGATGTGGTCGGAGCATTGCAGCTACAAATCCTCGCGCATCCACTTGAAAAAGCTGCCCACCGAAGCAGCATGGGTGATCTGCGGCCCCGGTGAGAACGCGGGCGTGATCGACATCGGCGATGGACAGGCCGCGATCTTCAAGATGGAGAGCCACAACCACCCGAGTTACATCGAGCCCTATCAGGGCGCGGCGACCGGCGTGGGCGGCATCCTGCGCGATGTGTTCACCATGGGCGCGCGGCCCATCGCCAATGCCAATGCATTGCGCTTCGGACGGCCAGAACATCCCAGAATGAAGCATCTGGTGCAGGGCGTGGTCGCGGGCATCGGCGGCTACGGCAATTGCGTGGGCGTGCCGACCGTGGCGGGCGAAACGAACTTCCACCCCGCCTATGATGGCAACATCCTCGTCAACGCGATGACCGTGGGCGTCGCCGATCAGGACAAGATTTTTTACAGCGCCGCCACCGGCCTCGGGAACCCGATTGTCTACGTCGGCTCCAAAACCGGGCGCGACGGAATCCACGGCGCGACCATGGCTTCGGCAGACTTCGGCGAGGATGCCGAGGCCAAGCGGCCCACGGTGCAGGTCGGCGATCCCTTCACCGAGAAGCTGCTGATCGAGGCCTGCCTCGAACTGATGGCGACCGATGCGATCGTCGCGATTCAGGATATGGGCGCGGCGGGGCTTACCTCCTCCAGCGTGGAAATGGCGAGCAAGGGCGGCGCGGGGATCAGGCTCGACATGAACAAGGTGCCCTGCCGCGAGACCGGCATGACCCCCTATGAGATGATGCTGAGCGAGAGCCAGGAGCGGATGCTGATGGTGCTCCAGCCCGGCAAGGAAGCGATGGCCGAGGCAATCTTCCGCAAGTGGGAACTGGATTTCGCGGTGATCGGCGAAGTCACCGATACCGGGCACATGGTGCTCGAATTCAATGGCGAAGTGGTGTGCGACATCCCCCTCGCCCCGCTGGCGGACGAAGCGCCGCTCTATGACCGGCCCTACCTGTCGAAGGAGGAATACACCGCTTGGGCGGGCGTCAAACCGCTGGGCGAAGTGCCCGCAACCGACGATGTCGCGGCGGACCTCCTTACCCTGATGGCCTCCCCCGACCTCGCCTCGCGCAGCTGGATTGCCGAGCAATACGATTCGCAGGTCGGCGGCGATACGCTCCAGACCGGCGGCGATGCAGGCGTGGTGCGGGTGCATGGGACGGGAAAGGCGCTCGCCATCACCACCGATTGCACCCCGCGCTATGTCTTCGCCGACCCGTATGAGGGTGGTAAGCAGGCCGTTGCGGAGTCATATCGCAATCTTTGCGCAGTCGGAGCGCGGCCGCTGGCGGTGACCAACTGCCTCAACTTCGCCAACCCGCAGCGGCCCGAAATCATGGCGCAGATCGTCCATGCGCTGGATGGGATGGGCGATGCCTGCCGCGCATTGGACTTCCCGATTGTGAGCGGAAATGTCAGCCTTTACAATGAGTCGAAGGCAACCGGAGGCGGTTCGGCGATCCTCCCCACCCCGGCCATCGGCGGCGTCGGCATCATCACCGACCTGTCCAAGATGATGACCATGCATTTCAAGCAGGCAGGCGACGCGATCTATCTAGTCGGCCCCGAGTTCTGGGCCAAGCCCGACCCCACCCGCTCGCACCTCGGCCAGTCGCTATGGCTCCGCGTTATCAAGGGGATGGAAGCCGGACGCACCCCGCCCACAGACCTGACGGTCGAACGCAACGCCGGCGAAATCATCCACGAATTGATCGCCGACGGGCTGGTGAATGCGGTCCACGATCTCAGCGACGGCGGCCTTGCCGTCGCGCTGGCCGAGATGGCGCTGGCGGGCGGGATCGGCGCGGAGGTCGAACCGGCCAACCCGGCTTACACCCCCGCGCAGTGGTGGTTTGGCGAGGATCAGGGGCGTTACCTTGTTACCGTCCCCGATGTTGCCGCGCTCAACGAGGCGCTGGCCAAGGGCACCCGCAACGACGAGACCGCGCAGATCGGCTTCCAGCGCATCGGCACGGTGGGCGGCGATGCCGTTCTTGGCGTGCCGCTCAGCGAATTGCGCAGCGCCAACCAGCGGTTCTTCACAGAGTGGATGGAGGGGTAATCCCCTCCCCGTTCGCCCTGAGCTTGTCGACAGGCCGTTCTTTCCGTTGCCGTTCGCTCAAAAGAAGAAATGCAGCCCTTCGACAAGCTCAGGGCGAACGGAGTTTTGGTCAGGCAGCCTGCGCCCCGCCCAGCGTCAGTTCCTCGCGTGCCACGCCTTCGCTCTCAAGGATGGCAAGGCACCGGCGATAGGCCTCCGGCTTGCCGATACCGAGCCGCGCGCGTGCTGCGCCGATATTCTCGGCCATCAGCGCCGCAATGTCCTGATGCGCAATCTTGGCGGCGGCGCGGCCCAAGCGGCGGCCTTCAGCGATGGCGGCATAGAGCGGCGCTCTGGTCCGGCTTACCTTCCCGATCTGGCGCGCGCCCGCATAGGCGATGAACAGGATGCCCTTGTTGTGGTTCTGTTCGTAGCTGAACGCCAGCAGGCTCGCCTCGCCCAGCGCGTCGCGGCCATAGCCGGTCAGCACGTGGAACAAATCATGCGTATCGCGCAACCGATCGAAATACCACTGCGTCTGATCGCGCGGCAGGCTTTCGGGCGGGGCCCACTTGTGGCTTTCCGCGACGAGCCCCGCCGCCGTCAGCCCCTCGCGCTGCATGAAGGCGATGTAGTGCGCGGCCACGGTATCCGGGCCGCAATCGGCCCAGCGCGCGTGATCGTCGAGCATGGGGGGGATATCCGCGCCTTCGATCATCAGCCGCCGGCCTTCCGGCGAGCCGATAAACGCATGCGCCTGCCGCAGGCTGCGCCGCCCCTTGGTCGCCTCGATGATGTGGAACACCTGCTCGGTATCCTCCTTGTCCGCGACGAGCTTGCGGAAATGATGGAGAACCTTGAACGGACGCATGCCGGAGACGCGGCGATCGGAAGCCATCAGGGGAAGATCGGTGACGGCCATCGGCATAATCCTAGTGGAGCGGAGCGTAGAACGGACAGGGCAGGTTTCACTTGCATCCCGCCCTATGCAGAGCGGTTCAGGCGGCGAGGAGTTCCTGCTCCGGCGGCTTGCTGGAAAGGAGATCATACGGGTTGATCCCCTCGGCCTGCCAGATCCGGTGACATTCCCGATATTTGACTGGCGGCGCGATCCGCAGGGCGGCGCGCACCTCTTCAAGCGGGCGTTCGAGCAACTGGCGGATCGGCTGCGCGATCAGCGGTGGCGCGCCCTTGCCGGTGGCATGCGCCTCGCGCACCGCACCCAGCACCGGCGCGGCGCTGTGCTTCACCATTGCCCGGATATTCGCCGCACCGGCATAACCGATCAGCAGGTGCCCCTGACTCGACGACTGGCCGTGGGTGAACAGCAGCACGCATTGCTCGCCCAGCGCGTCCCGGCCATAACCGGTGAGCACATGGAACAGATCATGCGTATCGCGCGAGCGTTCCATGTACCATTGCACAAGGTCAGGATATTTCGCGCGGCCTAGCTTTTCGGCCTCGGCGACAAGGCCCGCCGCGGACAGCCCTTCGGCCTCCATGAAATCACAATAGGCGTGGGCAAGGCTGCCCTTGGGTGTGCGGCGCAGCGCGGCGTGATCGTCCAGAATCTCGGGCAGGCTCGGCTCGGTCGCGCGCAGCATATCGCCGCGTTCGGAGAAGGCCAGGCTGCGCACCCGCGTGATGAAGCTGCCTGAGGGCAGTGATTCGAAAATCCTGAAGACCAGCGCGGTGTCTTCCTTGTCCTTCATCAGCGCCCGGAAGGCCTGCACGGCGCGCAGCGGGCGATACCGCGGGGCGGGGCGATCGGGGTGGACCAGCACGGTGCCATCGGCGGCGTGCATCTGGCGGTAACGGATCGAATCGGACGTCATCGCATTGTCTTCCTGAAGGCAGAGGTGGATGATGCCACGTCTTGCTTACACTTGTGTAAATAGACGACACGGGTCTTCAATTGAAACCCGTGATGCGACGAGCCGTTTCCTGGCGTCGATCAGACGATCTGCCAATCGCTGCGCGGGATGCCGAGCAAGGTGAGCACCGCCGTCAGATCGCCGCGATCGATCCGGCCGTTGGCGGCCGCGCGCGCTTTCGGCTTGGCGCGATAGGCAAAGCCGTAGGTGGCCGCGGCAATCATCGGAATATCATTGGCGCCGTCCCCGGTGGCGAGGCTGCGGGCGCCCTCCCCCATGCCATTCAGCTCTTCATGCAGCACCGCCGCCTTGACCGCGCTGTCGGTGATCGGGCCGAGAAGCCCGCCGGTGAGCCGCCCGCCCTCCACCGCAAGACGGTTGCCCACCACCCGGCTGAACCCGAGCTGCGCTGCGACCGGATCGGCAAAATGATGGAAGCCCCCCGTGACCAGAACGGTGCGCGTGCCCAGCGCCGCAAGCGTTGCAACCAGCGTTGCCGCCCCGGGAACCGGCGTGATGCGCTCGGCAAGGCAGGCGTCGATAGCGGCTTCATCAAGCCCTTCCAGCAGCGCCACGCGCTCCCGCAGCGCAGCCTCGAAATCGAGCTCGCCCTGCATCGCCCGCTCGGTGATCGCGGCGATCTGCGGCTTGATCCCGGCGTAAGCGGCCAGCTCGTCGATACATTCCTGCCCGATCATGGTCGAGTCCATGTCCGAGACGAACAGCTGCGGCACGGTGATGACATCGTCGCTCACCAACATGTCGGCGGGCGCGAAGAACCGGTCGATCGCGGCCAGGATCGGACCGGGCTGCGCTTCGGCGAAGCACAGCTCCAGCACCTCCTCGCCCGGCAGCATCGCCGCAGCGGCCAGCGCCGCGCCATCAACCTTCAACGCATCAAACAGCGCATCGAGACGTGTTTCCCTGTCGGCTGTCTCTGCTATCAGCCGGGCAATGAGCATCGTTTCTTCTCCAGCAAACCCGGTCGCGCTCATTGCAGGGCCGACCGCCAGCGGCAAGAGCGCGGTTGCGCTTCAGCTCGCCCATCGCCTTGCCGAGGCCGGGCGCGAGGGTGTGATCGTCAATGCCGACAGCGCGCAGGTCTATGCCGATCTGCAGATCCTCTCCGCGCGCCCTGCCGAGGCGGCGATGGAGGGGATCGATCACCGCCTGTTCGGCGCATGGGACGGGGCCGAGGCCTGCTCCGCCGCCAGCTGGGCCGCGCGGGCCAAGGCCGAGATTGCGGCCTGCCATGCAAACGGCGCGGTGCCGATCCTGGTGGGAGGGACGGGGCTCTATCTGAAAGTGCTGCTCGAAGGGATCGCCCCGATCCCCGAAATCGATCCCGGCGTGCGCGCGGCGGTGCGCGAACTGCCTGAAGACGGCGCCTGGCGCCTGCTCCAGATCGAAGATCCCGAACGCGCCGCCATGCTCGATCCCGGCGATACCCAGCGCATCGCCCGCGCGCTCGAGGTCAAACGGTCGACCGGCGTCACGCTCGGCGACTGGCAGCGCGCCAAATCCGGGGGCATCGCCGAGGAGATCACGCTGCACCCGCTAATCCTCGAACCTGAGCGCCAGTGGGTCTATGATCGCTGCGATCAGCGGTTCGAAGCGATGCTGGCCGAAGGGGCGGCCGGGGAGGTCGAGGCGCTGCTGGCGCGCGAGCTTGATCCCGATCTGCCGGTGATGCGGGCGATCGGCGTGCCGGAGATTACCGCGTGGCTTTATGGCGACATCACCGAAGCGCAGATGATCGCCGCCGGTCAGCAGGCCACGCGTCACTATGCCAAGCGCCAGTTTACCTGGTTCCGCAATCAGCCGCCCGCTGAATGGCCTCGGGCCATCCTGCAATCTGAGCATCAAAATGTCGATTTTGATGCCGCATTTGCATTTTTATTACGAAACTAGTGCTTGACTTATCAGATTGTAATAGATAACGGCGAGACCCATCGGCCCGGTGCAACCATGCATCCGGGCCGGAACTGTATACTATAATCTTTAAAGCCGCGTGGCTACCCTGCCTGCGCGGCAGACAACTGATGGAGTGTCCTGTGCCCGGTCAGCCGGCCCCTGCCCCGAACAGCCCGCCACCGGCGGACCGCCCTCGCGCGATGAGCGGCGCGGCGATTCTGGTGCAGTGCCTCATCGACCAGGATGTAGAGTTCGTCTTCGGCTACCCCGGCGGCGCGGTGCTGCCGATTTATGACGAACTGTTCGGCGACGAACGCATCCGCCACATCCTTGTGCGACACGAGGCCGGTGCGGCGCATGCGGCGGAAGGCTATGCCCGCGCCACTGGCAAGCCGGGCGTGGTGCTGGTCACCTCGGGTCCGGGTGCGACCAACGCGATCACCGGCATTGCCGATGCGTGGATGGATTCGATCCCGCTGGTGGTCATCACCGGGCAAGTTCCCACCAGCCTGATCGGCACAGACGCTTTTCAGGAAGCCGACACTATCGGCATCACCCGCCACTGCACCAAGCACAATTATCTGGTGAAAGACCCGGCCGATCTTGCCGCAACGATCAAGGAAGCCTTCCTGATCGCCACCACCGGCCGCCCCGGCCCGGTCGTGATCGACATCCCGAAGAACGTCCAGATCGCTGTTCCTTCCGAACGCCGCGCCTTCGTGCGCCCCGGCGCGCACCGCTATGCCCCGCAGACGGTCGCCCCGCCCGAACAGATCATCGAGGCGGTGGAGATGATCGCCGCGGCCGAGCGTCCGATCTTCTACACCGGCGGCGGCGTGATCAATTCCGGGCCAGAGGCAACCCGGCTGCTCCGCCAGCTCCAGGATCTGACCGGCGCTCCTGTCACATCGACCTTGATGGGTCTCGGCGCTTTCCCAAGCTCCCACCCTGATTGGCTCGGCATGCTGGGGATGCACGGCACTTTTGAAGCCAACATGGCGATGAACAAGTGCGACGTGATGGTGTGCGTCGGCGCGCGGTTTGATGACCGGGTGACCGGGCGGCTCGACGCGTTCTCGCCGGATTCGAAGAAGATCCACATCGATATCGACCGTAGCTCGATCAACAAGACGGTGGCTGTCGATGTCGGGATCGTCGGAGACTGCGCAACGGTGCTTGCGCAGCTGATCGAAGTGTGGGGAACACGGCAGGCGCGCAATTTGGGCGAATGGAAGGCCCGGATTGCCGGTTGGCGTGCACGCGAGTGCCTCGCCTATCCCGAACGCTCGGCCGCAAATCCCCGCATGATCATGCCGCAAAAAGCGGTCGAGCGGCTCTATGCCCTCACCCATCAGCGCGCGCCGATCATCACAACCGAAGTGGGCCAGCACCAGATGTGGGCAGCGCAGTATTTCGGTTTTGAAGACCCGAACAAATGGCTCACCAGTGGCGGCCTCGGCACGATGGGATACGGCCTGCCCGCCGCCATCGGCGCGCAGCTCGGCCACCCCGATGCGCTGGTGATCGACATCGCGGGCGAGGCCAGCATCCAGATGAACATCCAGGAACTCGGCACCGCCAGCCAGTATCGCCTGCCGGTGAAGATCTTCATCCTCAACAACGAATACATGGGCATGGTCCGCCAGTGGCAGGAACTGACCTATGAAAGCCGCTATTCGAATTCCTATTCCGACAGCCTGCCCGATTTCGTCAAACTGGCCGAGGCTTACGGGTGGAAGGGGATCCGCATCACGGAAGAGCGCGAGCTGGACGACGGGATCATGCGCATGCTCGACCACAACGGCCCGGTAATCGTCGATTGTCTCGTCGCGCAGGACGCCAACTGCCTGCCGATGATCCCCAGCGGGGCGGCGCATACCGAAATGCTGCTATACGGCGATAAGGTTGACGGCACGATGGACGACGAAGCCAAGGCGCTGGTGTGATGGAAGGAACTCCATTCCCGGTTCGTGTCGAGCGTAGTCGAGACACTGCGCGGCAAGGCATCTCGACTTCGCTCGATGCGAACGGATAGGGCTTACCCATGAAAATCACCGAAGCGGCCGCCGAGCGTCATGTGCTCACCATTACCGTTGACAATGAACCGGGGATTCTCGCCAAGATCACCGGACTGTTCACCGCGCGTGGTTACAACATCGACAGCCTCACCGTGGCCGACATTACCGAGGATCACGCGGTCAGCCGGATCACCATCGTCACCAACGGCCCTCCGCAAGTGGTCGATCAGATCGAGGCGCAGCTTGAACGGCTCGTGCCCGTGCACAAGGTCACCGACCTCACCACCGCCGGCCCGCATGTCGAACGCGAGCTGGCGCTGATCAAGGTTGCTGGCGTTGGCGAAAAGCGGGTCGAGGCGCTGCGCCTTGCCGACATTTTCCGCGCCCGGCCGGTCGACACCACCATCGACAGCTTCATCTTCGAAATCACCGGCCCTCCCGACAAGGTCGACAGCTTTATCGCCCTGATGCGCGAGCTGGGGCTGGTCGAAGTGGGGCGCACCGGAGTTGTCGGCATGATGCGCGGGGCGCAGGGGGCCTAGAGTTTCAATCACCTCGTCATTCCCGCGCAGGCGGGAATCCAGCTTCCCTCGGATAAAAGCTGGGTCCCCGCCTTCGCGGGGATGACGGAAAAAGACGCAGGAAAAAGGGAATACGATGAAAGTCTATTACGACGCCGATGCCGATCTCAATCTGATCAAGCCCAAGAAGGTCGCGATTGTCGGCTATGGCTCGCAGGGCCATGCCCATGCGCAGAACCTGCGCGACTCTGGCGTGGCGGAAGTCGCCATCGCGCTGCGCGAAGGTTCGGCGACCGCGAAGAAGGCCGAAGGCGCGGGGTTCAAGGTGCTCTCCAACACGGCCGCCGCCCAGTGGGCCGACGTGCTGATGATCCTCGCCCCCGACGAGCATCAGGCCGGTATCTGGGAGAACGACATCAAGGGCCATATGAAGCCCGGCAGCGCCCTCGCCTTTGCCCACGGCCTCAACGTCCATTTCGGCCTGATCGAGCCGCCCGCCGACATCGACGTGATAATGATCGCACCCAAGGGCCCGGGCCACACCGTGCGCAGCGAATATGTGAAGGGCGGCGGCGTGCCCTGCCTCATCGCCATCCACCAGGACGCGAGCGGTGCGGCGCATGACGTCGCCCTCGCCTATGCCTCTGCCGTCGGCGGCGGGCGTAGCGGGATCATCGAGACCAACTTCCGCGAGGAATGCGAGACGGACCTGTTCGGCGAGCAGGCGGTGCTGTGCGGCGGGATCACCCACCTCATCCAGGCCGGTTTCGAAACGTTGGTCGAGGCCGGCTACGCCCCCGAAATGGCCTATTTCGAGTGCTTGCACGAAACCAAGCTGATCGTCGATCTGCTCTATGAAGGCGGCATCGCCAACATGCGCTATTCGATCTCGAACACCGCCGAATATGGCGACATCACCACCGGCCCGCGCATCATCACGGCCGAAACCAAGGCCGAGATGAAGCGCGTGTTGGCTGACATCCAGTCGGGCCGCTTCGTGAAGAACTTCGTGCTCGATAACCGCGCGGGCCAGCCCGAGCTGAAGGCCGCGCGCAAGCAGGCCGCCGCCCACCCGATCGAGCAGACCGGCGAAAAGCTGCGCGCCATGATGCCGTGGATTGCCGCCAACAAGCTGGTGGACAAGGCGAAGAACTGACGCATCGACGATATGGCGCGGTGAGCGGCGGAACCAAGGCGGTTCGCGGGTGATTACGTCTTGCAGGTAACAGGAGGTCACAACCCATGAACCGTTATGCTTTCGCCGCCGCTGCCGCTGCCACCCTCGTGGCTGTCACTGCGGGTATCGCCGCTGCCCCCGTGCTGTTTGCTCAAGGCGCGCCCCAAGCGCCCGGCGCCCCCGATCCGGCCCGCGTCACGGCTGGCACTTACACGGCCGATCCCGCACACTCGCTGATCGCCTTTGAAGTGAACCACTTCGGCTTCAACGATTATTACGGCCTTTTCGGTGACGTGGCGGGGACGCTGGTGATCGATCCGGCCAATCTCGCTGCGGCCAAGGTCGACGTCACGATCCCGGTCGCAAGTGTCACCACCGCCAGCAAGGCGCTGACCGATCACCTGCTGCGCCCGGGCAAGGATGGCGCGGCACCCGATTTCTTCGGTGCTGCCCCGGCACCGGCCCGGTTCGTGTCAACCTCGGTCAAGTCTGATGGCATGATGGCCACGATCACCGGCGACCTTACGCTGAACGGGGTGACAAAGCCCGTAACCTTCCAAGCCGAATTCACTGGCGCTGGTGACAACCCCTTCAACGGCAAGGCGACCGTCGGATTCGAGGCCGAAACCGAAATCAAGCGATCGGATTTCGGCGTGAACTACGGCATCCCCTTTGTCAGCGACGAGGTGGAGCTCGATATCAGCGTCGCCTTCGAGAAGCAGTAATCTCCCACTCGACTTGATCCGGGCAATCGGGCAGGCCTGCATCCGCCATGCGCCTGTCCGACTGTCACAACATCGACGATTTCCGCGTGCTCGCCAAGGCGCGGCTGCCGTTTCCGGTGTTCGATTACATCGACGGCGCAGCCGATGACGAGCTGACCAAGGCGCGCAACACGGCCGCCTTTGCCGGTGTCGATCTGGTGCCCGATGTGTTGGCTGGTGTCGACGTCATCGACACGTCGTGCACAATTCTTGGTCGCAAGTCGTCGCTGCCGTTGATGCTCTCGCCAACCGCGGTGCAGCGCGCCTTCCATTGGGAGGGGGAGCGCGCGGTGGCACGTGCGGCGGAGAAATACGGGCTGTGGTTCGGCATCTCCAGCCTCGCCACGCGTAGTATCGAGGAGATCGCCGCGCTGACCAGCGGCCCCAAGCTGTTCCAGCTTTATGTCCACAAGGACAAGGGTCTCAATACGCACATGATCGAACGATGCCAGGCGGCGAAGTTCGATGCGCTGGCGCTGACGGTGGATACGATCGTGTCGGGCAAGCGCGAAAGGTGCCTCAGAAGCGGCTTCACCACCCCGCCGCGCTTCACGGCGCGCGCAGTCTGGAGCTATGCCACCCGCCCGAAGTGGACGCTCGACTATGTTTGCCGCGAGAAATTCCGCCTCCCCAACCTCGACACCCACGTCAGCGAAGGCTCCGGCAAGGCGGTGAGCATTGCCGACTACTTCAACACCATGCTCGACACCGCGATGGACTGGGACACCGCCGCCCGCATCCGTCAGGATTGGGGCGGGACGTTTGTGCTCAAGGGCGTGATGAGCGCCGCGGACGCGCGCCGGGCGGTGGCGATCGGGGCGGATGCGATCATGATTTCCAACCACGGCGGGCGGCAATTGGATGGCAGCCGCGCGCCCTTTGACCACCTCCCTGAAATCGTCGACGCCGTTGGCGGCCAGATCGAGATCATCTGCGATGGCGGCGTCAGGCGCGGCACCCACGTCTTGAAGGCGCTGTGCGTCGGTGCGACGGCGGCCTCAGGCGGGCGGCTGTATCTTTATGCCCTGGCTGCGGCGGGCCAGCACGGGGTTGAGCGCGCGCTCGGCATCCTCAAGGACGAGATCGAGCGGGGCATGCGGCTGATGGGCGTCACCCGGCTCGACCAGCTCACCGCCGATCGGCTGCGGCGGCGGTGAAGGGCGGACCGGGCGCTGTCATAATGCTGCAACACAAAGGCGGCTTGGCATCACGGCCACCCGTCCCTGAGGATCGCCCCATGCCCCGCACCATCGCCCGTCACCGTCTGATCCCGCTTGCTCTTGCGGTGATCGCGCTTGCCGCTTGCGGGAGCGAGCCTGATCCGGCCGGGAATGACGCCGACAGCTTTGCCGCGCGGATTGGCGAAGGCGGGGCCTCCCCCACCGCAACGCCCACGACCGCGCCGGTGGCGCCACGGGTCGAAAAGGCCCTGCCCGGTGCCGCCCCCGGCCCCTTTGCCGCCGGCACGCTCACCGATCCGGCGTCGAAGACCTGCGGGGCGCCGCTGATGGCGCCGTTCATCGGCAAGCTCGCCGATCAGGCCACCCGCGCCGAGATCGCCAAGGTGCTGGGACGGACCAGCAATCTGCGCTTCGTCGCCTATGGCACCATCGCCAACGTCTTCCCCGATGCCACCAACCCGCGCCTGTCGATCATGCTCGACGCGCAGAACATCATCCGCGACGCGCGCTGCGGGTGAGGCCACACGGGAACTTCCCGGCTTGCGCATGGCGCAATTATCGGCAATGAGAGCGACCATGACGCGGAACGGACTTGCGCTGCTTCGACTTATGCGCCCTTGGGCGTAGGATTGCGCGCGTCCGGAACGGCGCGGCACCGCTCCCAAGGGTAACCTGCCGCAGCCTTCCACTCCACTTTCCGCGATGAGCGTTCCATCATGCCCATGCTCAAAGAGCCTTCCGCCAAGTATCGCCCCTTTGGCCAGATCAACCTGCCCGATCGCCAGTGGCCCTCGAAGCTGATCGAACACGCCCCGCGCTGGCTGTCCACGGACCTGCGCGATGGCAACCAGTCGATCATCGATCCGATGGATGCAATGAAGAAGCGCCGCTTTTTCGATCTGCTGGTGGAAATCGGCCTCAAGGAGATCGAGATCGGCTTCCCCAGTGCCGGGGCGACCGAGTTCGATTTCATCTCCGGCCTTGTCCAGGCAGGCGCAATCCCTGACGATGTGACCGTGCAGGTGCTGACGCAAAGCCGCGAGGATCTGATCCGCACCAGCTTTGCCAGCCTCGCAGGGGCGCGTTCGGCGATTGTGCACCTCTACAACGCGGTCAGCCCGGCCTGGCGCGATATCGTGTTCCGCATGAGCCGCGAGGACGTGAAGGCCATCGCCGTCGCCGGGGCCAAGGTGATGCGCGACGAGGCGGGCGCGCGGCCCGATACCGACTGGCATTTCCAGTATTCGCCGGAAACCTTCTCCACCGCCGAACTCGACTTTTCGATCGAGGTCTGCGCGGCGGTGATGGAGGTGCTCCAACCCACGCCCGATCACCCGATCATCCTCAACCTGCCCGCCACGGTCGAAGCGGCAACGCCCAATATCTATGCCGACCAGATCGAATATTTCTGCCGTCACCTGCCGAACCGGGACAGCGCGGTCATCTCGCTGCACACCCACAATGATCGCGGCACGGGCGTTGCGGCGGCGGAGCTTGGCCTGATGGCGGGCGCGGACCGGGTGGAAGGCTGCCTGTTCGGCAATGGCGAGCGCACCGGCAATTGCTGCCTGGTGACGATGGCCTTGAACCTCTACACCCAAGGGGTCGACCCGGGGCTCGATTTCTCCGACATCGACCGGGTGATCGAGACCGTGACCTATTGCAACGACCTGCCCGTCCACCAGCGCCATCCCTATGGCGGGGAGCTGGTCTACACGGCGTTCAGCGGCAGCCATCAGGACGCGATCAAGAAGGGCTTCGAAGCGCGCGAGACTCAGAACGACGAGCTGTGGCGCGTGCCCTATCTGCCGATCGATCCGGCCGATCTCGGGCGCAGCTACGAAGCGGTGATCCGGGTCAACTCGCAGTCCGGCAAGGGCGGGTTCGCCTGGGTGCTGGAGAAGGATCAGGGCCTCAAGCTGCCCAAGAAGATGCAGGCCGATTTCTCCCGCCACGTGCAGGCCATGGCGGACGCGCTGGGCCGGGAACTCAACGCCGCCGACATCTGGGATGCCTTCCGCCGCGCCTATCACGTCAAGATCCACCCCAAGCATTTCCAGCTGGTCCGCTACGAGGAAAGCCGTGCGGCTGATGGCACGCGCATCTTTGCGGGCACCATCGCCGTCGAAGGACGCGAGCAGAGCGTGTCCGGGCGCGGCAATGGCCTCATCTCCAGCGTGATGGGCACCTTGCGCGATGCCTTCGGAGTGGAGCTGGAGGTGACCGACTACACCGAGCACGCGCTGGGCGCCGGGACCGATGCCCGCGCGGCGGCCTATCTCGAATGTCGCACGCCGGACGGGCGCACCCTGTGGGGCTGCGGGATCGACGAGGACATCGCCACCGCCAGCGTGCGCGCGGTGCTGAGCGCGGCGAATTCAGCGGTGGCGGGAACGGTTACGCGCTAGAGTACTAGTCACCGCTTGGAGGCGCGGCGGGCATGCCATATGCTCTGCCGATGGACGATCCCGCCGCACCTGCCTCCGCCCCGCCCCGCTCCTACGCCGATCGCGGTTACCTGCTGATTGAGCGGGGTCTGCTGGTGATTGCCGCGGCGATGACCCTGATCGCGGCGGCGAGCGAGATTCGCGCGGTCTGGGAAACGGGATCGGTCGCACTTGCCGATATCCTGCTGATGTTCCTCTATACCGAAGTGATCGGCATGATCGCGGTGTTCCACGCCGGCAATCGTGCGTTCTTCGTCTTCCCGATCTTCATTGCCATCACCGCCCTCGCCCGGCTGATTGTCCTTCAGGGCAAGGACATGGCGCCCGAAAACGTGCTGTTCGAGGCGGGGGCGATCCTGTTGCTGTCGGTCGCGGCACTGATCCTTGGCCGCGCCCGGGTCGATTGAACGCGCGGCTTGCGCAGCAGCCGGATTGGGCGCACTCTGCGAAAGCTGTGACGGCGGGGGAACCACGCGCCTTGACCACCATCGATACCTCGCCTGCTCCGGATCGGATCGCGGTGCGCGATGACCTTGCCGTGGCCGATCTTGCCGCCGCGCTGGCAGCCGGATGGCGTGATTTCATCGCCATGCCGCGCTTCGGCCTGTTCTTTGGCGGGGTCTATGTGCTGGCAGGTCTCGGCATCGGCTGGGCGACGATCAGCGGCGGCAATCTGAGCTGGCTGATCCCGGCCATCGCCGGTTTCCCGCTGGTGGCGCCCTTCATCGCGGTCGGCCTTTACGAGGCGAGCCGCCGCCGCGCTGCGGGCGAGCCGCTGACCTGGCGCGCGGTGCTCGGCGCGCTCAAGGGGCATGGGGATGATCAGATCCTGTCGATGGGGGTGATCGTGTTCGTCGCCTTCGCGTTCTGGATGATCGTGGCGCACGCGATCTTTGCGATCTTCATGGCGGAAAGCGGCATGGGCGCAAACAGCCTTGCCGCGCTGCTTTCGCCGCCGGGGCTGGCGATGCTGACGGTGGGGAGCGCGGTCGGGGCAGGCATGGCTTTCGCCTTCTTTGCGATGACCGTGATCAGTCTGCCGCTGCTGGTGGAACGCAAGGTCGATTTCCTCACCGCGATCATCGCCAGCCTGCGCACGGTGCGGCGCAATCCGGCGGTGATGACCGGCTGGGCGGCGATCATCGCGGGGCTGCTGTTTGCCGCGATGCTGCCCGCCTTCCTCGGGCTGATGGCGGCGCTGCCGGTGCTGGGCCATGCGACCTGGCACCTCTATCGCCGCGTGATCGCCTGATCGGGCCGAGGGGCAGGGACACGGCATGACCGAAGCTGTTCTTGAGCCCGACCTGCCGATCATCGATCCGCATCATCACCTCTGGGATCTGCGCGCCATGCTGCCGCTGTTCCCCGAACCGCGCCATCCCTTCATCGCCGGGCTGGCGGATCATGCGCATTACACCTTCGATCAGCTCCACGCCGACCTTGCCACCGGTCACAATATCATCGCCACGGTCTTCATGGAGTGCGGGGCGTTCTACAACCCCGCCTATGGCGCGGCGCTGGCTCCGGTGGGCGAGGTCGAATATGTCAACGGCGTCGCCGCGCAATCGGCGAGCGGGCTGTATGGCCCGGCGCTATATTGCGCCGGGATCATGGGGCATGCCAACCTGATGCTGGGGGCAAGCGCGGGGGCGGTGCTTGATGCGCTCTCTGCGGCCTCGCCCCGGTTCCGCGGAATCCGCCATCAGGGCGCATGGGATGCCGACCCCGCCGTGCTCGGCCCGCCTTTCCATGCGCCGCAAGGGCTGTACCGCGATACGGGCTTCCGCGCCGGGTTCGCCGAACTCGGCAAGCGGGGCCTGACCTTCGATGCCTGGGTGCTGGAGCCGCAGCTGCCCGATGTGATCGATCTTGCCCGCGCCTTCCCCGATCAGCCGATCTGCCTCGATCATTGCGGTACACCGCTGGGGATCGCCGCCTACAAGGGCCGGTTGCCTGAACGCTTCGATGAATGGCGGCGCAACATCCGCGAACTTGCCGCTTGCGAGAACGTCGTCGTCAAGCTCGGCGGCCTCGCCATGGCGTTCTGCGCCCTGCCCGAAGATGGCCCGGCCGCGGGCCATGGCTCCAAACATCTCGCCGCCCTGTGGCGTCCCTATGTGGAAACCTGCATCGAAGCCTTCGGCCCGGCCCGCGCGATGTTTGAAAGCAATTATCCGGTCGATAACTGGGGCGCGGATTACGCGGTGCTGTGGAACGCTTTCAAGCGCCTCGCCCGCTCGGCCAGCGCCGATGAGAAGGCGGCGCTGTTTGCGGGCACGGCAGCGCGATTTTACGGGATCGAGAGCGTTCTGGGCTGATCAGAATCACTCTTGGCACATCAGGAACGCGCGCTAGAGACGCGGGTTGAGCCAGAAAGCGTTTTCAGGAGAAACCGATGCCCCTTCCCGCCCCCTTCGATCGCCTGCGCCTGCCGCTGATCGGCTCGCCGCTGTTCATCGTGTCGGGGCCGGAACTGGTGATAGCGCAGTGCAAGGCGGGGATCGTCGGCAGCTTCCCGGCCCTGAACGCGCGGCCGCAAGCGCAGCTTGATGAATGGCTGCACCAGATCACCGAGGAGCTGGCCGCCCACAACCGCGCCAATCCCGATCGCCCTGCCGCGCCCTTTGCGGTCAACCAGATCGTCCACCGCACCAATGACCGGATCGAGGCCGACATGGCGACCTGCGAGAAGTGGCAGGTGCCGCTGGTGATCACGTCGCTCGGCGCGCGCGAGGAGGTTTATCAGGCGGTCAAGAATTGGGGTGGGATCACCATGCACGACGTGATCAACAACCGCTTTGCCCAGAAGGCGATCGAGAAGGGTGCGAGCGGGCTCATCCCCGTCGCAGCGGGCGCCGGGGGGCATGCGGGGGCGCTGTCGCCCTTCGCGCTGATGCAGGAAATCCGCGAGTGGTTCGACGGGCCGGTCGCGCTGTCAGGCGCAGTCGGGCACGGGGCGACGATCCTTGCCGCACAGGCGCTGGGGGCGGATTTCGCCTATGCCGGCAGCGCCTTCATCGCCACCCGCGAAGCCAACGCCACCGAAGCCTACAAGAACGGCATCGTCGAAGGATCGGCCGAAGGGATCGTCTACACCAACCTCTTCACCGGCGTGCACGGCAACTACCTGCGCTCGTCAATCGAAGCGGCGGGGATGGACCCGGACAACCTGCCCGAAAGCGATCCCAGCAAGATGAACTTCGGCAGCGGCGGCAACACCAAGGTCAAGGCGTGGAAGGACATCTGGGGTTCGGGCCAGGGGATCGGCGCGGTGAAGGAAGTCGGCACGGTCGAAGACCTCGTCGCGCGGCTGGAGCGGGAATATCACGCGGCCAAGGCACAGCTCCTCGCCAATTCCGATTACACCCCGTGGCGCGCGCTCGCCGAAGCAGCGGAATAAGGCTCTATTCCGCCGCCCACAGGTGTTCGGCCATTGCGTCAAGCTCGGTAAAGTCGAAGCCGGTGCCGAGCGGATCCTTGCTGCTTAGGACAACACGTCGACGATCAGCGAGCAATTGTCGGCGCAGCGCGCCCTGCAGGAGGTGGAGCCGCAGCAACGCCTCGGTCAGGGCCGCCTCTTCGTCCCGACGGCGCGCCTGCGACCAGCCTGCCTCGATCCGGCCCACCCGCGCAATCACCACCTCGTTGTATCGCGGGTGCGGGCCGCGGTGGAGCGGCATGCCGCTGCGCACCGAGGCGGTCTCGGTTGCCGGGAGCAGCAGGCCGTTGCGGCGGAAATCGTCAAAGCCCACCCGCGCGCGTCCGATGCAGGAAAACATGGCGCCGAAGCATCGTTCGGACAGCAATTGACACGGCAGCAGGTGATGGCGTTGCAGGCCCGGGTCATAACCCGGCGCACCCGCCAGGTTGACCGAACGGAAAGCGATGACGGCAAGACTGGCGGCGCGACCCCAAGCCTGCACCCTATTCGCGCCACACGCTGATGAGCGCACGGCTGCGAGAAGGGCGCAGCAGCAGGCCGGTGCCATCCGGTGCGACGATCCGATCGTCTTCTGTCATACCCCCGCGTATCACGAGATGATTGACGAGACGTATCGCCAGTCGCGTCGCAGCAACGCGGTCGGCGCTCAGCGGTGGTTCGACCCTGAGTTCCTGCCCGATCCAGAATGCCAGCCCGCTGCTCTCAAGCGCGCCGTCGGGCGTCTCGACAAACGCGGTAAGGCCGAGCGCCGGAAATGGTCCACCGTCAAGCCAGGCGGTCGTAACGGATTCGAAGTAACGCCGCCCGATCGCGCTGTCCGAAGGCCCCCAGCAGACCGCGACAAGATCAGGGAAATGGCGCACCAGATCGCAGCCCAGCATCAGCATCGTGCGAATCACGGGCATGCTGCTGCCGGCCGCGGCAAGGTGCGGCCCGGCGCGCAAGGTGAGCGCCTCGTAATCGGAGGCGGTGGGCAGCTGCGACAGATCGAAGCGGTGCACAATCGCGGGGAACGGGGCGGCCGGGCCGGGCATCAAACCGCTGAGATCGAAGGTCAGCCCGTCGCGCAGCAGTTCAAGCCAGAGTTGCTGGCCCGGCCAGGGTGCTTCGGGATGGGTCGCGGCGTCGGAATGAGGATCATGGCTGATCGCCACCGCCCGTTGGCGGGCGACATAGCCAGCGACTGAAAGACGATCCGGCCGCCTGCCCGGGGCAAACAGCAGGTGCAGCTCGGCATGCTGGGCGCGCTGCGACTGTGAAATTGTTCAGGCTCCCCTAGCCGCGTGCCCGCCGCAAGATACTCTATGCGCTGTCATTTGACCATTTTACGTCCCATCGTCGAGTCCCCTTTGGGAACACCTGTCCCGTTTTGGAGCAATCTCTAAAACACCCCGATCCGCAGCCCTTCAGCCATTGCCGCACCTATATCCCGGCATTGTTGCAGCACGTTGGCCCGGATGCGCTTGGGCGCAGCGATCGCCTCCGGGGTGTCGGCGGCGAGGTTTGCGATCAGGGGCTCGGCCACCCGCCGCAGTCGCCATCCGGTGGCGATCCGGTCAATCTGACGCTGCGCCCCGGTGCCGTCCGATCCGGCGGCGATCAGCGTCGCGTAAGGCCGTCCCTCGATCCGGCCAAGCAAAGGGTAATAGGCGCGGTCGAACATCTCCTTCATCAGACCGCTCATAGTGGCGAGGTTTTCGGGACAAGCGAAGATGTAGCCATCAGCGGCCAGCAGCAGTTCGGGCGCGGCATCGGCAGCCGCGATCAGCATCCCCGCAGGCCCTGCGCCCTCAGCCGCGGCGCGTGCCATCGCCTCGGCGCCGCCGGTGCGGCTGTGCCAGATGATCAGCAGGCACGGCCGGGTGATGACGGGGTCGGCGGTGGGCGGCATGGCGGGTAGGCTGCGCAGCGCGGCTGTCGATTGTCAACCGCACCCACCTGTGCGCCGTGCGCCGCTTGCGCTAGAACGCCCGGCATGGCCACAAATCCCCTCCCCCCGCCCGGCCTCGCGCCGGTCTTCGGCGTTGCTGCCTCACTGTCGGGCAAGACGTGGCGCTGGCGCGGGGGGAACATGGAGCTGGAGGGCGGCCCGCACGGGCTGGATCATGCGATCCTCGATCAGCTGCTGCTGACCCGCGGGGTTGCACCGCACGATCTTGCCCGCCACGCCCAGCCCACCTTGCGCGCCTTCCTGCCTGACCCTTCCGCCTTCCGCGATATGGACACCGCCGCCCAGCGCCTTACCGATGCGGTGACCAAGGGTGAGCGGGTGACGATCTATGGCGATTACGATGTCGACGGGGCAACCAGCGCGGCCTTGCTGGTCGAGCTGCTGCGGCAACTGGGGCTGGAGGCGGGCTATTACATCCCCGACCGTCTGCTCGAAGGGTATGGCCCTTCCGGGGAGGCATTGGTGCGGCTGGCAGACAGCGGATCGCAACTGATCGTCACGGTCGATTGCGGGGCGATGGCGCACGAGGCGCTGGCGATGGCGAAGCGCGCCGGGGTCGACGTGATCGTGGTCGACCACCACAAATGCGCCCCGGACCTTCCCGAGGCGACCGCGCTGGTCAATCCCAACCGCCTGGACGAGAGCGATCTTGGCGCAGCCCACGGCCATCTGGCGGCAGTCGGCGTCGCGTTCCTGCTTGGCGTTGCGCTGGTGCGCAGCCTGCGGACGCTCGGCTGGTTTGCCGACCGGCCTGAACCTGATCTGATGGGCCTGCTCGATCTGGTGGCGCTCGGCACTGTGGCGGATGTCGCCGCGCTCCACGGGCTCAACCGTGCTTTCGTGGCGCAGGGGCTGAAGGTGCTGGCACGGCGTGGGCGGATCGGGATGGCGGCGTTGATGGATGCAAGCCGCCTCACCCGCGCGCCGCAATGCAGCGACCTTGGCTTTGCACTCGGCCCGCGGATCAATGCCGGCGGGCGGATCGGCGAATCGACCTTGGGCGTGCGTCTGCTCACCACCACTGATCCCGAGGAAGCCCGCGCCATCGCCGCCCAGCTCTCCCAGCTGAACGAGGAACGCCGCGCGATCGAGGCCGAGGTGCAGGAGGCCGCCGAGGCGCAGCTGGCCGGGCAGCACAACATGGCGGTGCAGGTGCTGAGCGGCCACGGCTGGCACCCGGGCGTGATCGGGATCGTTGCGGGCCGCATCAAGGAAAAGACCGGCAAGCCCGCCGTGGTGATCGCGCTCGATGAAGCGCAGGGCAAGGGCTCCGGGCGCTCGATCAGCGGGGTGGACCTTGGCGCAGCAATCATCGCCGCGCGTGAGGCGGGGCTGCTGGTGGCGGGCGGCGGGCATGCGATGGCGGCGGGGCTGACAATCGATCCGGCGCGCCTCGCCGATTTCGCCGAATTTCTCGACACCCGCCTTGCCCGCGATGTCGAACGCGCGCGGGCGGGCGCGGCGATGCTGCTTGATCTGGCCCTTGCCCCCGGCGGGCTGACGCCGGACCTGGTCGAAACGCTGGAGGCCGCGGGGCCTTACGGCGTCGGCTGGCCCGCACCGCGCATCGCCGTCGGGCCGGTCAGGATCATCAAGGCGGACATCGTCGGTAAGGATCACGTCAGGCTCATCGCGGCGGGCAAAGACGGCAAGAGCTTCAAGGCCATCGCCTTTCGCGCTGGGGAAAGCGAGATGGGCCAGACCCTGCTCCACCGGCACCAGGGCCGCCGCTTCCACCTGGCAGGCCGCGCGAAGATCGACGACTGGGGCAACCGTCCGGCAGCCGAATTGCAGCTGGAAGATGCCGCCTTTGCCGACTGAGCGGTTCGCGCGCGCAATTTTTCCCGAGCGTCGCTGCAAACGGGCTTGACCGATCCGATTGCCGCCCCTAACTGCGCGCTCTCGCAAACGCGACGGCCCCTTCGTCTAGCGGTTAGGACGCGGCCCTTTCACGGCTGAAACACGGGTTCGATTCCCGTAGGGGTCACCATCATTGTGGTGGTTGAATAGGGCGGCAGGCTTGGCCTCGCCGCCCTTTTTCGTGGCGACGCCCCGCCGCGCCCGCTTCCCAGCGTCTCCGACAGCCTGTAAGGCGCATGACCATGCGTAGCGGCCAGACCATTCCCATCGCCGGCATCCTGCTTGCGGCGGTGACCTTTGTGGCGCTGCTGCTGCTCGGGACTGATGTGGTCATCGCTGCGGCGGTGCTGACGGTCTGGGTCGGATCGCTGCTGGTCGCCGCCGGTCGCCCGCCCGAGCCCCCCAAAGCCAAGGTCAAGCAGCGCCTTACGCTCGATTCGATCCGCGATCTGGTGGAAAATTCCGCGATCCCGATGGTCATCACCGAACGCAACGCCATCGCCCTTGCCAACCGCGCCGCGCGCAAGATGCTGGGGCCGCACATCATCGGTCAGGATGCGCGGGTGGCGCTGCGGCAGCCCGAGGCGATCTCGCTGCTGGGTGAGAGCCGCCAGGGTGAAGCGATCGTGCGCGGGCTGGTGCGGCGCGGCGATATCTGGCAGATCACCCGCCAGACTATCGATGACCGGCTGGCGATGCTCGAATTCATCAACCAGACCGCCGAGGCCGACATCAGCCGCGCGCACACCGATTTCGTCGCCAATGCCAGCCACGAATTGCGCACGCCGCTGGCCGCGATCCTTGGCTATGTCGAAACCCTTCAGGAAAACGATGCCAAGCTGGATACGCCCACGGCCCAGAAATTCCTCGGTATCATCGAGCGTGAGGCGCAGCGCCTCCATGCGCTGGTCAGCGATCTGATGAGCCTGTCGCGTGTCGAAGCCGAAAAGCACGAATTGCCGACCGAGCGGATCGACCTTGCCTCGCTGGTCGAACGCGCTGCGCGCGACGCGGCCGGGCCGCAACGGACCGAGCGCCTGCGGCTTGCCCTGGGCGCCGAGCCCGTGGTGATCGGCGATCTCCAGCAGCTCGAACAGGTGGTGCGCAACCTTGTCGACAACGCGATGAAATATGGCGCTCACGAAAAGCTGGTGACCGTGACGCTCGATCTTGCGGCCGGTGATCAGGCGCGGATCACGGTAAGCGATGAAGGCGAAGGCATAGCGCCAGAGCAGATCCCGCACCTCACCCGCCGGTTCTATCGCACCGATCCGGGCCGCAGCCGTGCATCGGGCGGCACGGGTCTGGGGCTTGCCATCGTCAAGCATATCGTCGAACGCCACCGCGGCCGGCTGGACATCACCAGCGAGCTTGGGGTTGGCACCCGCGTGGTCGTGCGGATCCCTCTTGCCGAGCCGAGCCCGGCCGGGGAGGATCTCCAGCCCGGCGATATTGCAGCGCGTGAGGCCGAAACCCAACAATTGTCATAGAGGTGTCTTATTAGTTCAACATGCGACCTGCATTGCCTAACGCGCCGGATCGCGGGAGCCGCGCCGGCGGGACTGGCGTCGGCCTGAAGCCAGGGCGTATTTCGCGGGGGAACACAGGTCTTACTCATGTCGCCGATCACCTTGATCCTGATTACCCTTGGCCTCGGCCTTGTCGGCTGGCTGGCGGGCCGCGCGAAGGCGTGGGGCTTCCAGACCGGCAATGTCGCGGCGCGCCCGGCCTCGCGCCCGATCTATCATGCCTGGTATGTGGCGCTGTGGGTGGTGATCCCGGTGCTGCTGTTCATCACCGCATGGTCTATCATCGCGCCGCAGCTGGTGCTGCAATCGGTGCTCGCCTCTCCCGCCGCCGATGGCCTGCCGGCTTTCGGATTTGAGCGCGATGCCTTCGTCGGCGAGGCGCGCGCCGTGGCGCTGGGGCAGGCGCCGGGGGTGTTCAACGATGAGGCCGAGCCGTTGATCGCGCCCTTTAGGGAAGGTTATGATCGCTACAACACCATCGGCGTGATCGTCACCGTGCTGATCGCGCTGGCGGGCGGGGCGCTGGCCTTCCTGCGGCTGCGGCCCGATTTCGGCGCGCGCACCCGGGTCGAACGCACGGTGATGATGATCCTGCTGATCGCGTCGCTGGTGGCAATCCTGACGACGCTGGGCATCTTCGTCAGCCTGGTGTTCGAGACCGCGCGGTTCTTCGGCATCGTCTCGCCGGTGGATTTCCTGTTCGGCACCAAGTGGGGGCCGGACACGATGGGCGATCCCGACGCGGTCGATCCCTCGCGCTATGGCGCGGTGCCGCTGTTCTGGGGAACGCTGTTCATCGGCGCGATTATCGCCATGATCGTGGCGATCCCGCTGGGGTTGATGAGCGCGATCTACCTCACCCAATATGCCGATCCCAAGGTGCGCACCTGGATCAAGCCGCTGCTTGAACTGCTCGCCGGGGTGCCGACCGTGGTTTACGGCTATTTCGCCGCGCTGACGCTGGCCCCGATGATCCGCGATGCGGCGGTGGCGGTGGGCATCACCAGCGCCTCCACTGAAAGCGCGCTTGCCGCCGGGATCGTGATGGGGGTGATGATCATCCCCTTCGTCTCCTCGATGGCCGACGATTCGATGACCGCCGTTCCGCAAGCGATGCGTGACGGCAGCCTGGCGATGGGCGCGACCAAGTCCGAGACGATCCGCCGGGTGCTGTTCCCCGCCGCGCTGCCGGGGATCGTCGCGGGTGTCATGCTCGCGGTCAGCCGCGCTATCGGTGAAACGATGATCGTGGTGATGGCCGCATCGCCCGCCGCCAACCTCACCGCCAACCCGCTTGAACCGATGTCGACCGTCACCGTGCAGATCGTCAAGCTGCTGACCGGCGAGCAGAGCACCGATCACCCGGCCACGCTGAGCGCCTATGCGCTGGGCTTCGTGCTGTTCATGGTGACGCTGGCGCTCAACTTTGTCGCCCTGCGCGTCGTCAAGCGTTTCCGCGAGGCCTACGAATGAGCAGCATCCCTCTCTCCGGCGCCAACCTTGCCGCGCAGGCCGTCGGCCCGACCCGCACCGCCGGGTTCGAACAGCGCCTCGCCAAACGCTATCGGCAGGAGCGCAATTTCAAGCTGCTGGGCCTTGGCGCGGTGGCCTTCTCGGTCGCGGTGCTGGTGTTCCTGCTCGGCAACATGCTGGTGAACGGCATTGCCGGGTTCCAGCGCGCCGAGATCGAAGTCACCATCGACTTCCCGGCCAGCGGGATCACCGGCGATGCCGTATCGCTGACCGCGCCGAGCGCATCGCAGACGCTGGAAATGCAGGGCCTGCCCGATGTGGTGCGTTTCTTTGCCGAAGAGCAGCTGGGCGCGGATGCCGCCGCACAGCTATCGTCCGACGCCTGGCGCGATATCACCATGGCGCTGGCCGATGACCCCGATCTGATCACCCGCAGCGCAACCTTCAACCTGCCCGCAAGCTCCGCGCTCGCCGCCGCGCTGGAGGGTGAAGGCGATCCCGAGCTGCGTGCGCTCGCCGCCCGGCTCGCGGCCGAAGGCAAGCTGGCGCGCAACTGGGACTGGGGGTTTCTCGCCCGGTCGGATGCGACCGCGCCGCAATCGGTCGGCATCTGGGGCGCGCTCAAGGGTTCGATGCTGACCATGCTGATCACGCTGGTGCTGGCCTTCCCGATCGGCGTCCTTTCGGCGCTGTATCTGGAGGAATATGCGCCCAAGAACCGCTGGACCGACATCATCGAGGTGTCGATCAGCAATCTGGCGGCCGTGCCCTCGATCATCTTCGGGCTGCTGGGCCTTGCGGTGTTCCTGGCGCTGTTCCCCGGCCTGCGCTCGGCCCCGCTGATCGGGGGGATGACGCTGGCGCTAATGACCATGCCGGTGATCGTGATTTCCGGGCGCAACGCAATCAAGGCAGTGCCCCCTTCGATCCGTGACGGGGCGCTGGCGATCGGTGCATCGCCGGTCCAGGTGGTGTTTCACCACGTCTTGCCGCTGGCCCTGCCCGGCATGCTGACCGGCACCATCATCGGCATGGCCCGCGCGCTGGGCGAAACCGCGCCGCTGCTGCTGATCGGCATGCGCATCTTCGTGGCCACCCCGCCCGAAGGCTTTACCGCGCCTGCCACCGTTCTGCCGATGCAGATCTTCCTGTGGTCCGACGAAATCGACCGCGGCTTTGTGGAACGCACCAGCGCGGCTATTATCGTGCTGCTGGTGTTCCTGCTCGCCATGAACGGCTTGGCCATTTACCTCCGCAACAAGTTCGAGAAACGCTGGTGACTGTAATCCATCCCAACATGGCTGACGAAAGCGCCAAGATCCGCGCGCGCGATGTCTGCGTCTTCTACGGCGAGAAGAAGGCGATCGACGAGGTGTCGCTGGACATCTCACCCGATTACGTGACGGCTTTCATCGGCCCGTCGGGCTGCGGCAAATCCACCTTCCTGCGGTGCTTCAACCGCATGAACGACACGATTGCCGCCGCCAGGGTGACCGGCCGGATCGAGCTGGAAGGCGAGAACATCCTCGATAACACGATGGATGTGGTGCAACTGCGCGCCCGGGTCGGCATGGTGTTCCAGAAGCCCAACCCCTTTCCCAAGTCGATTTACGAAAACATCGCCTATGGCCCCAAGATCCACGGCCTCGCCGAAAAGAAGGCCGATCTTGATGTGGTTGTCGAACGCTCGCTCACCCGCGCGGGGCTGTGGGACGAGGTCAAGGACCGGCTTGACGAATCGGGCACCGCGCTTTCCGGCGGGCAGCAGCAGCGCCTGTGCATTGCGCGGGCGATTGCGGTTGACCCCGAAGTCATCCTGATGGACGAACCGGCCTCGGCGCTCGATCCCATTGCGACCGCCAAGATCGAGGAGCTGATCGATGAACTCTCCGGACGCTACGCCATCGTGATCGTCACCCATTCGATGCAGCAGGCCGCCCGCGTCAGCCAGCGCACCGCCTTCTTCCACCTTGGCAAGATGGTGGAATACGGGCCGACGTCGGAAATCTTCACCAACCCGATCGAGGAACGCACCAAGGATTACATCACTGGAAGGTACGGCTGATGGCCGAGCATACCGTCAAGGCCTTTGACGAGGACATCACCCGGCTGCGCGGCCTGATCGCCGAGATGGGCGGGCTGGCCGAAGTGGCGATTGCCGAATCGCTCGATGCGCTGGTGCGCGGCGATGAGGTGCTGGCCGATGCCGTGGTCGCCCGCGACAAGCGGATCGACGCGCTGGAGACCGAGGTTGACAAGCTCGCCGTCAGGATCATCGCCCTGCGCGCACCGATGGCGGACGATCTGCGCGAAGTGATCGCGGCCCTGAAGATCGGCGGGGTGCTCGAGAGGATCGGCGACTATTCCAAGAACATCGCCAAGCGCACCGGCATGATCGAGGGCCGCGCCCGGTTCGAGCCGCTGACCTTGCTGCCCACCATGGGCGAGCTGGCGGGCGAGATGGTCCATGATGTGCTGACCGCCTATGCCGCGCGCGATCCCGATCTGGCGCGCGAAGTGATCGCCACCGATGCCAAGGTCGACGGGTTCTACAATTCGATCTTCCGCAACCTGGTCAGCTATATGGTCGAAAATCCTTCGACCATTTCGAGCGCCGCCCAGTTGCTCTTCGTGGCCCGCAATATTGAACGGATCGGCGATCACGCCACCAACGTCGCGGAAATGGTGCACTTTGCGGCAACGGGGGTCTATCCCCCGGAAGGCGACCGCTGAGGGCTGTGAGCGGTTGTAACGCTGCTGTTGAAAACTTGCCACGGTTGGTTTCATCAAACTGTCGCGCAAGTGAAACATAGGGTTGGCGAGGCGTTCTCCCAAGGGGACGCAAGGAGGCATCAACCGCATGTCCGCTGCCAAACTGCTGCTGGTCGAAGATGATCCGGCCCTGTCAGAACTGCTCGAATATCGCTTTCAGAACGAAGGCTATGCCGTGCGCTGCACCGGTGACGGGGACGAGGCGCTGGTGCTGGCCAGCGAAGAGGTGCCCGATCTCATCATCCTCGACTGGATGATCGAAGGCACCAGCGGGATCGAGGTGTGCCGCCGCCTGCGCCGCGACAAGGACACCGCGCATGTCCCGATCATCATGCTGACCGCGCGCGAGGCCGAGGATGACCGGGTGCGGGGCCTTGAAACGGGCGCTGACGATTATCTGACAAAGCCCTTTTCCCCCCGCGAGTTACTGGCGCGCGTCGCCGCGGTGATGCGCCGCATCCGCCCGGCGCTGGCAGGCGAGACGATTGAGGTGGGCGACCTGAGGCTCGATCCGGTCGCGCACAAGGTCCAGCGCCGGGGCCGCGCGTTGCAACTGGGGCCGACTGAATACCGCTTGCTCAAGTTCTTCATGGAAAGCCCCGGCCGGGTGTTCAGCCGGGGTCAGTTGCTTGACGGGGTGTGGGGCACGGGCTCGGATATCGAGCTGCGCACGGTCGACGTCCACATCCGCCGCCTGCGCAAGGCAATCGGCATCGACGGGGCGAAAGACCCGATCCGCACGGTGCGTTCGGCCGGATACGCGCTCGAATCGAGCTAGAGCACTTTCCGGCCATTCCGGGTCACCCTGATCGCACCAGGAAGCCCGCTGGACAGGAGCGGCGCGCAGCAGGGGCTCGTTGCCCCTGCAAAAGCCGCGACGTAGCCAGCGGGCTTCATGGTGCGACCCTGAAAGGGCGGGCCGATTTTGGCTCAGCGCGGCGGAGCCAAAGTGCTTGGGCGTCGCTCACTATGCTCAGGCATGGCTCACTCCTCGCGCTGAGCCAAAATCGGCTCCGTCAGGGTGATCCGGAATGGTCGGAAAGTGCTCTAACGACACACGCCCGACCAGCGGTCGTCCTGATCCAAGTGGAAGTGATCGGCGTGGGCGGCGTTGTATTCGGGTGAAAGCACGGTCGCAAAGCTATTACACGCCCCGTCGCGCACGGTGCGCAGGAATCGCGCTTCTGGCCCTGCGCCTTCCCAATCCGCCAACACACTGATCCGGCGTCCGTCTGCCAGCACGAACGCGGCGACATCTATCGCGTTGGCGGTGGCGTGCTCGCTCCACGGGCCCTCTTCGCCGCCATACATGCGGCGGCAGGAAAATGCGCCGAGATGCTCGATCCGCGCGAGTTCGCTGCCGAGGATTGCGCGGGCTGCGGGGACAACGCTCTCCCGCCGCCACAGCTCCAGCGCGGCGGCGACCGGGCAGGTTACAGGCGGCGTGTCGGGGCTGAGCGGATAATCACCCAGGCGGGTGCGATCAGGCCTGGCGCAAGCCCCCTCGCCCGCTGCGGGCAAGGCGGTGAACGCGACAGCGCTGCGCGCCAGCACCGCGCGGCATTCGGTAACATCGCTGCGCAGCCGCGCCAGCTTTGCAGCGGTTGCCATGCCCGGTGGGTCGTTAAGATCGAGCGGCGCCCAGGGGTTGTGCTGGGGATGCGCAGTCAGCCATTGCCATCCAAGGATTGCCAGCACCGCCGGCACCAGCGCCACCAGCGCGCGTCTGGCGGCGCGAAAATGGGGGTTGGGCTTGGGGCGAGGCATCGGGTGTTTCTACGACAGTTCCGCGAGCCGTTCCCGCACAGCCGCCAGATCAGCGGCGAACAGCGCCGTCTGCGCGGCCCGCGCCTCGCCGTCCAGTCGCAGCAGGTAGGAGGGGTGCGCGGTCACCCACAATTCCGTGCCGTCCCCCAGCGCCAGCAGCGCCCCCCGCGCCTTCGAGATACTGACCGTTCGGCCCAGCAGCCCCCGTGCCGCGCTTGCCCCCAGCGCCAGCACGAGGCGGGGCTTCACCAGGTCACGCTCAGCGTCGAGCCACCAGCGGCAGGTGTCGATCTCCTTGGCGGTGGGTGATTGATGGAGGCGATGCTTGCCCCTCACGGCGAACTTGAAGTGTTTGACCGCGTTGGTGACATAGGCGCTGGCGCGGTCGATCCCGGCGTGTTCGAGATACTGGTCGAGCAGCTGCCCCGCCGGACCGACGAAGGGACGGCCGGCCTGATCCTCCTGATCCCCCGGCTGTTCGCCAACGATCATCAGGGGGGCGTTCAGAGGCCCCTCGCCCATGACGGCGCGGTTATCGAGGCTGCCGATCGGGCAGTTGCGGCAAGCATGGATCGCCGTCTCCACCGCTTCGAGGGTCGAGGGCCGCTCTCCCATGTCGAGACTGCCAGCGGCCACCATCTGCGCCTCCCGCGCCTGCGCCCCTGCGATAAGCTGCGGGATAAACTCGGCCTCGGGCAGGTTCTTCCAGTATTTCTTGGGCATTTCCGACAGCATGGCGGACACCTTCAGCCGCGCCGGATTGAATATCGCCGCGTAGTAGGAGCGCCACAGGTCTTCGACCGGATCACCCTGCGGCGCGTCGGAGCGGTGCGCGGGGGGGCCTTGGTGCATTACCTCCCCATCCCAATGCACACTGCCGCGCGGGGTCAGGATCGACCAGCGCATGTTGGCAAAGCGGCGCATGAAGAACGCGGCTTCGGCCCGCACAATGTGATGATCGGGTTCAAACCACGCAACGTAATGCGGGGTGCCGTCGTCCTGCTGCACTTCGCGGAAGCGAACGAAGGCATGCATCTTGTGCGCATCGCGGCGGACCGCCTTGGCGAGTTCTTCCAGGCGGCGCACCTGAGGGTCGGCCTTGTCCTCCATCAATCGCGGATTGCGCTGTAATCGCCATAACACCTGATAGAGCAGCCCGAACCGAGCCGGATCGGTATGCAGCGCGGCGCTGCGGGCGATGGTCATGAACCGCTGGCTTACGCGCAGCGGCGGCGCATCGGCAGGCGGCACAGACAGGCTCTGATCGCCCGGCGACGGCCCTCCAACCGCGAACAGATCGCCCGTTTCGCCCGGCTCGATCCACGAGACACGGTCGGGCGGAACGTGACACTGCACCAGGCCCCGCGCCTGTTCGCGCCAGAAGGCGAAATCGTCCGGCGCAGGCAGGTGGACAGCATAGCGGGCGCCGGGGCTTATATGCTGCCCCGCATGTCTTCGGGCGGTCATCAAAACAGCTCCAGCTGTTCGGACTTCGGCGCCAGCAGCCCGCGCAGATCGGCACGATCGGTCAGCAAGGTGGGGCGCCAATCCACCGTGCAGATGAAGGGGCGCACCTTGGCGACCGAGGCGGTCAGACGCGCCACATCGTCAAGCCGCAGCGTCCGGTGCCGCCGCGCCGCAAGGATACGCGCCACAGCCGTGGTGCCCAGCCCCGGCACCCGCAGCAGCAGCTCCTTGGGAGCGCGGTTCACATCAACCGGGAAGCTCTCCCGGAATTTGAGCGCCCAGGCGAGCTTGGGATCGATATCCAGCGGCAGATTCCCGTCCGCCTCGGCCGCCTGCGCCACCTCCTGCGGGGCGAAACCGTAAAAGCGCATCAGCCAGTCGGACTGATACAGCCGGTGTTCGCGCAGCAAGGGCGGGCGCTTCAAGGGCAGCACGGCCGAAGCATCGGGGATCGGCGAGAACGCGCTGTAATAGACGCGCCTCAGGCCGAAGGCGTTGTAAAGCGTGCTCGCCTTGCCGATGATCGCCGCATCATTGGCATCATCCGCGCCCACGATCATCTGGGTGGATTGGCCCGCGGGCGCAAAGCGGGGGGCGTGGCGAAACCGCTTGCGTTCGTCCTTGGCCTCCACGATCCGCGCCTTGGTCCGCCCCATCGCGCCTTCGATCTGGCTGGCGTTCTTGTCGGGCGCGAGCCGGGTCAGACCGGCGTTGGTGGGCAGTTCGACATTGATCGAGACGCGGTCGGCATAAAGGCCGGCCTGATGGATCACCTCGGCATCGGCTTCAGGGATGGTCTTGAGGTGGATATAGCCGCGAAAATCGTGCTCCTCACGCAGGATGCGGGCGACTTCGACCAGCTGCTCCATCGTGTGATTGGCGTTCTTCACGATGCCCGACGACAGGAACAGCCCTTCGATATAGTTGCGACGGTAGAAATTGAGCGTGAGGTCCACCACCTCCTGCGGGGTGAAGCGCGCGCGCGCCACGTTCGAGCTCTTGCGGTTGATGCAGTAGTGGCAATCGAAAATGCAGTGGTTGGTCAGCAGGATCTTGAGCAGCGAAATGCATCGGCCATCCGGCGCATAGGCGTGGCATATCCCCATGCCTTCGGTTGAGCCCACGCCTTTCCCGCCCAGCGAATTCTTCTTCGCAGTGCCGGACGAGGCGCAAGAAGCGTCATATTTCGCCGCATCGGCAAGGATCGCGAGTTTCTGCCGGAGTGTGTGCTGCACCATGAGAGCCTATAGGAACGCCTTTCAAGTTCCATATATGTTCTCATCACAACTCTGCCAAATGCAAAGCGTGCAACCGGCCTTCCGAGGCGGTCAGATGCGGCGCAGTTTGGAGCCAGTCTTGCGATCGTCCTGCGACAGGCACAGGTAATCGATCACGGCAGGATGCATGGCCCCTTCAAAAGCGACCCCGGCGAGCCCGCCGTCGATCCAGGCGATCAAGCCGAGTGGGGCGTGGATGCCGCCCACCCGCATCGTCACCCGGTCGCCGATTTCGGCAAAGCCCGCTTTTCCGCGGATTTTGCAGCCGCCTTCCGAAATGTCGAGCAGGTCAACGAATACGGCGCGCGCGCGCACCCTGCTCTTCACCGTAACGCGCATCGGTCGGCGTTCAGAGGTGCGGGGGATGGAGTCGAGCTTCATGCGCTATGCTTCGCAGAAATCCGTAAAGGAAGGCTAAGCAGCGCAGTAAAGAGGGATTAGGGTTAACCCTCATGTGCCGGATCAGAGGCTGGCTCGGATGAAAAAGAGGCCGCCCATCAAGAGCGGCCTCTTGCTCTTTCGGAATGTGCGGACCCTCAGCTGTCGGAAGGATGGATCGGCACCATCGTCTCCTCGCCCGCGACATCATCAACCACGACCACAACACCGCGACCCAGGTGACTGTTGCGACGGCTGTAGCTGAAATAAACCACAAGGCCGATCACGGTCCACACGGGCAGCACCAGCATCGCTTCAAACGGCAGGTTGAGGAACAGGAACAGGCATCCCCCAATCGTCAACGGCCCGATCAACCACAGTGCAGGTACCGTAAACGGACGTTCCCGATCCGGTGCCTGCTTGCGCAGGAGCATCACCGCGATTGCGACCATCAGAAACGCATAGAGCGTGCCTGCATTGGCGATGTCGGCAAGCTGGCCAACTGGCAGGAACGCCGCCGCGATTGCCACCAGCACGCCGGTCATCGCCGTGACGATGTATGGCGTCTTCCACTTGGGATGCACCTCGGCAAGCTTTTCGGGGAACAGTCCGTCGCGCGCCATCACGAAGAAGATGCGCGTTTGACCGAACAGCAGGATCAGGATCACCGACGGCAGTGCCAGAAAAGCGGCGATGCCAAGCACATTGCCCACGCCCGAAAAGCCGATCTGACGCAGCACGTGAGCCAGCGCCTCGTTCGAACAGACCAGCGCCTCGCGGTGTTCAGGCATCAGGCACTGGCGCGCCAGTTCTTCCGAACCGGCCGGAAACGGCACACCGCCCGGCCCCATGATCGGCTGCCCGCCGATGGTTCCGATCGCACCGGCGGCAACCAGAATGTAGAAAAAGGTGCAGATCAACAGCGAGCCGACAAGGCCGATCGGCACGTTGCGCTGGGGGTTCTTGGTTTCCTCCGCCGCGGTCGAGACTGCGTCGAAACCCACATAGGCAAAGAAGATCGTCGCAGCCGCACCGACCGCCCCGACCCCGCTGCCAAAGCCGCCGAAGACGCCAGCGGGCAGGAAGGGGTTGAACTTGTCGGGATCGAAATAGGCGCTGGTCAGCGTCAGGCCGATGAATGCGGTGAGCGCGGTTATCTTGATCGCAACCAGCACCGCGTTGACCCGCGCACTCTCGGTCGTGCCGACCATCAGCAGCCAAGTCGTCAACAGCGCGATGATCAGCGCGGGCAGGTTGATAAGCCCGCCTTCCGATCCGCCCAGCACCAGCGGACCGGCGCTTAGCCAGGCAGGCAGGCCTAACCCGAAGAATTCGTTGAGGATGGTCCCCGTGAAGTACCCCGACCAGCCGACCGACACCGCAGAGGCGGCGATGGCATATTCGAGCACCAGCGCCCAACCGACTGTCCAGGCGAGCAACTCGCCCATTGTTGCATAGGTGTAGGTATATGCCGATCCGGCGACCGGCACCATTGCGGCGATCTCGGCATAGCACAGCGCGGCAACGATGCAGACCAGTCCGGCGATAATGAAGGCCAGCATCAGCCCCGGCCCCGCCTTCTGCGCCCCGGCCGACGTCAGCACGAAGATGCCGGTGCCAATGATGCAGCCGATACCGAACAGCGTCAGCTGCACGGCTCCCAAAGAGCGATGCAGCGATTTCTTTGCCGCCGTTGCGAGAATCGCATCGAGCGGCTTGATCCTGTCAAGAAGCATTCCGAAAGATCTCCCTCGGACCGCGAGCAGATCCCGCGCGCAGTCCTTCCCCCGCAACGCTAGCGTAACACGCCCGCAACACAAGCACCAAAGCGCAGGGTTTCCCCCGGCGCGCGCAACAGCTACACCTGATACCCATGTCCACAACCTTCCAGCTCGATACCAGCACCAGCCGTGCCAACCCCACCCCCCAACCGATGCGGCGGCTGACCGTGCCAGCGATCCGTGCCCGCAAGACGGACGGCATGTCGGGTGAGCCCTTGGTGATGCTCACCGCCTACACCGCCCGGCAGGCGCAGATCCTCGATGCCCATTGCGATTTGCTGCTGGTCGGGGATTCGCTTGGCCAGGTGATCTATGGCCTGCCATCGACCGTGCCGGTGACGCTGGAGATGATGGCCAACCATGGCGCTGCGGTTGTGCGTGGGTCGTATCATTCGGTGGTGGTCATCGACATGCCGTTCGGCAGTTATGAGGCATCGCCAGGCCAGGCTTTCGAAAGCGCGGCCTTCCTGCTGAAGCAGACCGGCGCTGCGGCGGTGAAGCTGGAAGGCGGGGCGGCGATGGCGCCGACGGTCGCTTTCCTTGCCCAGCGCGGCATCCCGGTGATGGGCCACGTTGGCCTCACACCACAGGCGGTGAACGTGCTCGGCGGCTATGGCGCACGAGGGCGATCGGAGGCGGAGGCCGAGAAGATCGTCTCTGACGCCAAGGCGCTGGATGAGGCCGGGGCCTTCGCCATTGTGATCGAAGGCGTGGTCGAACCCATCGCCATTGCCGCCACAAAGGCGGTCACCTGCCCCACCATCGGCATCGGTGCTTCGGCCCAGTGCGACGGGCAGGTGCTTGTCACCGAAGACATGCTCGGCATGTTCGAACGGGTGCCGCGTTTTGTGAAGCGGTATGAGGATATTGCCGGAGTGATTGACCGAACCGTCGCCCGCTATGCCGACGAAGTGCGCGCGCGCACCTTTCCCACGCCGGATCAGACCTACCAGCCCAAGGGCTAGCCCGATCCCCGCGCCAGCCTGAGCGCGAGCGGCGCGGCCAGCACCAGTTGGGCAAGGTGATAAAGCAGCAGCGGCGCGATCACGAACCCGGCGCTTGCGGGCGGGAACAGGATCGCGGCGAGCGGCGCGCCGATGGCGACGCTCTTCTGCGATCCGGCGAAGAGGAACGCGATGCGGTCGGCGTGCGGAAGGCCAAGCAGCAGCCCTGCTCCCCATGCCGCCGTCAGCGCCAGTGCCAGCATGGCCAGCGTAAGCGCAATCAGCATCGCCCAGTCGCCCCCGGCGAACATCGTCATCAACCCCTGTTCGACCGCGCCCGAAAAGGCGACATAGACCGCCATGCCGATCACCGCGCGGTCGAGCCAGGCAATCCGGGCGCGCTGGGCGGCAACGCGCTCGATCACGTGGTCCTGCACGATCTGTCCGATGACAAAGGGCAGGACCAGAATGAGGCCGATGCGGATGATCGCCTCGCTCCCCACAGCGCCCGCTGCGCCCCCGCCCAGCAGCGCGAACAGCGGGGCCGTGATGAACACGCCGCAAATGTTGATGAGCGCCGCGCCCACCACCGCCAGCGCGACATTGCCGCCCGCAAGGCTGGTATAGGACGTTGCCGATTGCACGGTCGATGGCAGGCAGCCGAGATAGACGAAACCCAGCGCCACCAGCGGCGAGAGCGTGTGTGCCGCAAGGCTCGCAAAGCCGAGCCCTGCCAGCGCCATACCGCCGAAAACGAAGGCCAGCAGCGGCGCGAAGTAGCGCCAGTTCCTCACCCCCCGCGCAATCTCGCTGCGCCGGATGCGCATCCCGTTGAGCAGGAACAGCGTGAAGATCCCGATGTTCGACACCGCGCTGGCCGTGGTCCGCAGCCCGCCGGTGGCCGGCACCAGCAGCGCCAACGCGAGCGCGATCAGCAGAACCGCGATCATCGGGTCGGACACCAGCGGCAGGCGCGCAAGGATCGAGGGCTTGGACATCGGGCGCGGCCCTTGCCCTGTCGATCACCGCTTGTCGAGGCGGCGCGGTCGCAATTCGGCCAGCAGGATGGCAAAGCGGCGCGCCTCGTCCGGCCGGCCGAGCGCGCGGGCGGCGCGCAGCCTGAGGCTCAGCAGCGCCGGATCATGCCCCGCCCCGCACGCCGACGCATGATCGAGCAGCAGCGCCGCGCGCTTCCACTGCCCGCGCGCCGCCTGCCGTTCGGCGAGGGTGACAAGCGCCTCGGCGTGGTCGGGTTCGCCTGCGACATGGCGGGCGAGCAGGACGTCGGCGGCGGCGTCATCGCCGATCCTGCGATAGGTGTGGACGAGCTTGCGGGTCAGGGCCCAGCCGCGCCGCACCCGCGCCGCTTCGGCATAGGCGGCAAGCGCGGCTCGGGCGTTGCCTGCGGCAAGCTCGGCATCGCCTGTCAGCACCGCGACGTCGGCCGATGTCGGAAAGCGCCGACGCAGACGGGCGATGTCCTGTGTGGCGGCGCGCAGTGCTCCGTCACGCCCGGCCGCCCGGCGCAGGGCATTGGTCGGCTCGGGCAGGCCCGGGGCCGGAGCCAGCAGCGCCACGGATGGCGCCGCCGGGGCATAGGCCCGCGCCAGCAAAGGCGCAGCGCGCGCGCGCAAGCCGATCCGCTCGTAAGCACGTGCGACCACCATCACCAGATAACGCGACGCATCGGGCCGCTCCGCTCCCGCAGCAAAGCGCGCGATCACTTCCTCGGCCCGCCCCGCATCGAACAGCGCCCTTGCCAGCAGCGTGCGCACCCGGGCATTGCCGGGCTGCCGCGCGGCAAGCACCTCAAGCGTGCCAACCGCGCTTCCTGCCTGCCCTTGGGCAAGGTTGGTCACCGCATCGAGCTGCAACGCTGCAGCCGGACCTGCGCCCTGCGCCAGGCGGCTGCGAGCGAGCAGGCTGCGGGCCAGCGCATGATCCCCGGCGCGCGCTGCCAGCACCGCCTGGAAGAACGGCACGCGCGGATCGGCCGGGGCGATCTTAGCCAGCGCCCTTACCGAAGCCAGCATCGCGCGCGGCTCCCCGCCATCGCCAAGCGTCGCCGCATATTCGGCGCGGATATCCGGATCATGCGGCGCTGCGGCAAGTGCCGACCGGAACCACGGCAAGGCCGCCCGCGCGCCATGCGCATCGCGCACCATCACCGCGCGCAGCAACAGGGCTGGCGGATGATCCGGGCCCAGAGCAAGCGCACGCTCAGCCGCTTCCAGCGCGGAGAGATGTTCGCCCCCTTTCAGCCGCAGCCGCGTGATCGCAACCCACAGCGCCGGGCTGTCAGGGGCGCGTGCCAGACCGGTATCGAGCACCCGGCCCGCTTCGGCCAGCCGCCCCGCCGCCATCGCCACATCGGCCTCGCGCAGCACGGCGGCCAGCGCCGGATCGACCGGTGCCTCGCGGTCTGGCGGATCGGGCTCCCTCGCGCAGCCCGTCAGCGCCAGCGACAGGCCCAGCACCAGCGCAGCGAGCGCAGTGCCAAGATCATGCCTGAAGGTCATACTGCTTGAGGAGATCGTACAGCGTCGGACGGCTGATCCCGAGCAGCTTGGCGGTGTTCGAGATATTGCCCTCGGACCGCGCCAGCGCGTGCCGGATCACCCGGCGGTCGGCCGCCTCCCGCGCGGCCTTGAGGTTGAGAACATCGGCCTCCTCATCATCCTTGTCGCCAAGATCGAGATCGTCTGCGCTCACCAGCTTGCCATCGGCCATGATGACAGCGCGCTTCACCCGGTTTTCCAGTTCGCGGACATTGCCCGGCCAGTCATGCGCATCAATCGCGGCAAGCGCATCGGGAGCAAAGCCGGTCACGCCGGGGTTCATTTCGCCCGCGAACCGCTTGAGAAACACCTTGGCGAGCAGCACCGGATCGCCGTGCCGTTCGGCAAGGCTGGGGATGCGGACCACGATTTCGGCAAGGCGGTAGAACAGATCCTCGCGGAACTCGCCTGCTGCGATCATCGCTTCGAGGTTCTGGTGGGTGGCGCACACGATCCGGGTGTTGACCGCAATCGCCCGCCGCCCGCCAACCCGTTCGATGGTGCGTTCCTGCAGAAAGCGCAGCAGCTTCACCTGAAGCGGGAGCGGGATGTCGCCGACCTCGTCGAGAAATAGCGTGCCGCCATCGGCGCTTTCGATCTTGCCCTCGGTGGTCTTGACCGCGCCGGTGAAGGCGCCTTTTTCATGCCCGAACAGCTCGCTTTCGAGCAGATTTTCCGGGATAGCCGCGCAGTTGATGGCGATGAACGGGCCGCTGGCCCGGTCGCTCGCTTCGTGGAGGCCCTTGGCGAGCAGCTCCTTGCCGGTCCCGCTTGCGCCCAGCAGCATCACCGACACGCTGGTGCGCGCGACGCGTTCGATGGTGCGCGCGACCTTCACCATCTCGGGCGCGCCTGTGATCATCCGGCCAAGCACGGTCTTCTCGCTCCCGGCCGAGGCGACGAGGCGGCGGTTCTCCTCCTCGATCGCACGCAGATTGAAGGCGCGGCGCACGATCAGGCCGAGCGCGTCGATATCGATCGGCTTCTGGTAGAAGTCGTAGGCTCCCCGCGCGATCGCCGCCAATGCGCTTTCGCGTGCGCCGTGGCCCGAGGCGACGATCACCTTGGTGTCAGGCTTCAGCGCCATGATCGCATCGAGCACGGCAAAACCCTCGGTCGTCCCGTCGGGATCGGGCGGCAGGCCGAGATCGAGCGTCACCACCTCGGGCATCTCGGCGCGCAGCATCGCAAGGGCGCTGTCACGGTCCCCGGCGATCACCACGGTGAAATCGTCATAGGCCCATTTGAGCTGGGCTTGCAGACCCGGATCGTCCTCGATCACCAGCAGCACGGGTTTCTTCTCGGGCATCACGCGATCTCCTGTTCGGGGGCCCCGTCGGCGGTCCGGGCACCGAGCAGCCGCACCGCCTCGGCCAGCGGGAGGACCACCGAAAAACGGGTGCCGAGCCCGAGGCGGCTTTCCACTGCGATCCGGCCGCCCATCGCCTTGACGAGTTCGCGCGCTTCGAAGGCGCCGATCCCGAAGCCGCCCGGCTTGGAAGAGACGAACGGCTTGAACAGTCCGCTGCGCACGAATTCGGGGCTCATTCCCGCGCCCGAATCGACCACATCGATCGCGCCGTGCAGGCCCTCGCTGGTGACGTCGAGAAACACCGGCAGCTTGCCCTGGCTGGCGTCAATGGCGTTCTGCACAAGATGGAGCAGCGCCTGTTCCAGCGCCTCGCGGTTGCCCATCACGCTGACCGGCGCATCGCGGGTGAGCGTGACCGGGTGCACGCCCTTGAACCGCTCGGCAATGTCGCGGGCAAGCGCCACCAGCTCAATCGGCGCAAGCTCGGCGACCTGCCCCGAACCATAACGCCCGAGCCGCGCCAGCAGGGCCGAGAGCTTGTCGGCGGAATTGCGCAAGGTCACCAGCATGTCCGCCCGGAAGGCCGGATTGTCGCTGTGCTTTTCGGCATTGGCGGCAAGCAGCGAGAGCTGGCTGACGAGGTTCTTGATGTCGTGCATCACGAAGGCCATGCGCCGGTTGAATTCGTCAAAGCGGCTCGCATCCATCAGCGCCTGCTGCCCGGCCTGTTCGGCCAGATAGCTGGCCAGCTGCTGCCCGGCGACGCGCAGCAGATCAAAGTCCTCCCAGTCGAGCTGTCGGGGATTGCGCGGGCGGGCGAGCACGATCGCGCCGACCAGACGGTCGAAATGGATCAGCGGCACCAGCGCCCAGGCGTCCTCGGCCTCGATCAGCCAGGCGGGCATGTGCGCCTGTTCGCCCTTGTGATCGACCCCGCGCCGCACTTCGTCGAAGGCGACGATCAGGTTGTGCTGCTCCAGCAGGCCGGAGAGCGCATAGTCGCCTGCCGCCGCTGGCACCGCGATAATCGGCCAGTTCCAGCGCGCGGTCAGTTCAAGCTGGGCCTCCTCGTTGGGCATCAGCAGCAGCCCCGCCGGGCTTTCGGTGATGTCGGCCAGCGCCTTGACCGCGCGCTCTTCAAGGCTGGCATTGCCGGTCCCGCTGCGGCCGATGGTGCGGGTGAAACGCAGCCACTCCTCGCGGTAGTCGTAGCGGTGCTGGAAGAGGTGCTTGGTCGCCGAAACGCGCAGCCAGCTGCGCAGCCGCTGCGAGGGCCAGGCAATCGCCGCCACGACAATCGCGGCCGCAACAAAGACCCCCTGGCTGGCCCGCGCCATGTCACCGCCGATCAGCGCCAGCGATTTGGTCACCAGCGCCATCGCCGCCAGATAGCCGCCGATCAGCAACAGCGAGAGCGTGCGGAAGGTCACCGCCCGCGACGGGCTGAACTGCACCCGTGGGCCCGCAGCATTGGTGCCGAGCGCGAACAGGGCAGCCATCGAGCCGGCAAACACACCGCGCAGGTCGCCGAGCAAGGCGGGCACCTCCCCGGCAAGATAGGCAAGCGCGTTGAGATTGAGATCATAGGCAAAGATCCCGGCCAGCGCGATACCGGTCCAGCGCAGCACCGGGCGCAGCGCCGCAGCAGCGCCAGCGTAAAGGTTGTGGAGCAGCATCAGCGCCCCGATCGAGACCAGCAGCTCGATCAGCACCCGCACCTCGAACACCGCCTGCGCCATGGGCGATGCCGTGCCGATGCGCTGGCCCACCAGCAACACCACCGGCTGCAGCAATTGCACCAGCACCAGCGCCACGATCAGCGGGCGGATCGGCTTGAGGCTTGCCGTGCGGCCATCGGCGGCGAACAGGCAGAAGATGGTGGCGATCAGCGCCAGGTTGCGCGCCATGACCGCGATGGTCACCAGTGCGTGCCCCGACCCCATCCCCGCCGCCAGCGCGCACCACAGCGCGCTGATCCCCGCAGCGATGATCAAGCCTGCGCGATCGGCACGCGTGCGCTCGCCATGATGCCAGATCCACAGCATCGCCCCCGCGCTGGCCGCCGCGCCAACCAGCCAGGCGAGCCATCCTGCGACCGGCCCCATCATCGGGCGCCCTCCGGCCACAGGATCACCCGCAAGGTCTGGAGCAGGATCACGAAATCGAGGAAGGGCGTGTAATTCTTCGCGTAATAGAGATCATATTCGAGCTTGCAGCGGCTATCTTCCACCGAGGCGCAATAGGGATAGTTGATCTGCGCCCACCCGGTGATGCCGGGCTTGACCATGTGGCGTTCGCCGTAAAACGGGATTTCCTCTTCAAGGCTCTCGACGAAAGCGGGGACTTCGGGGCGCGGGCCGACAAAGCTCATCTCGCCCTTCAGCACGCTCCAGGTCTGCGGCAGTTCGTCGATCCGGACCTTGCGGATGAAGCGCCCGAGGCGGGTGATGCGCGGGTCGTTTTCGGAGGCCCACTTGGCACCGTCCTTCTCGGCGTCGGTGCGCATCGAGCGCAACTTGATGAGTGTGAAAGGCTCGCCATACAGCCCCACCCGCTTCTGGCGGAAGAAGGCCGGCCCCTTGCTGTCGAGCTTTACCAGGCCTGCAAAGATGACGATGACCGGCAGGGTGAGCGACAGGAGGATGAGGCTCGCGGTGATGTCGAAGATGCGCTTGACCGCGCTCGAAAACATCCGGCTGCTTGAAAAGCCGTCAGAAAAGATCAGCCAGCTGGGGTTGACCGTTTCGAGATCGACGCGGCCCGTCTCGCGCTCGATGAAGCTGGAGAAATCGTTGACGTGGACGCCCTTGGTCTTGATCCGCAGCAGGTCTTTCAGCGGCAGGGCATTGCGGCGTTCCTGCAAAGCTAGCACCACTTCCGACACGCCGAGATTTTCAACAAAGCGCCCCAGATCGTGGATCGCCGAACGGGGGATCGCCTCTTCGACCAGCCGGGCATCGTCGCTCATGGCGATATAGGATACGATGGCAAAGCCGGTTTCGGGCTTGTCGCCCAGCTCGCGCAGTCGCTGCGCACGGTCGCCAGCGCCCAGCACCATCACCCTGCGGCGGAAGGCGGACGAGCCGAGGAAGGAATTCAGCAGCAGCCGGTCGGCCACCAGCACGATGATCGCAAGGCCCATGGTGTAGAGCAAGGTCGATCGCCAGAACAATTCGCTGCGGATCACGAAGTCGATCACCGCCAGCGCAATGATCCCGAGGCTGATCGCTACCAGCACGCGCGCCCCGGCGAAACGCAGCGATCTCAGGGCATTGGGGCCGTAAACCCCGACTGCGATCATCGCCAGCCAGATCACCACCGCAGTGCCGAACAGCGCCAGCCCGCGTCCGGCGAAGGCACCGGGATCAATCCCGACCTGCGCGGCACGCCACTGCCAGGCGATCTCGCTCGCCAGCACCAACAGCCCGAGATCGAGCATCCCGAGCAGCAGCACGGCATGCGGGATGTAATGCTTGAACAGGCGGATCATCGCGGGGGCAACCTCTGGAGCATGCCCCGGTGCTTCTAGGCCCCAGACCTTAAGTGTCGGTAAATTTTACACCGCCCGGTCCTGCCCACGCTTCCCTGCGGCTTGCGAGGGTTAATACCGACCTTACAGGTTTGCGCGGGGGCGCGGTAGCGTGCTGGCCAACCGGGCGGGCGCGGGGGTCAGGCATTGCGTTCTGCCGCACCGCCCGCATGGCGTGCCGAGCGGCACCGCATCGAGCCGGTCGAGCGAGACCCCGCGCGCATGGGCGATATCTCCGGCAAAGCGCGCCTCGATCCCCAGCACCACCGCGCGGCGGCCGGCGCACATCACGCCGTCCCCGTCGACCGTGCGGGTGATGGTGAACCAGTGGCGCCCCGAACCCGTGCCCGCCGCCTCGCCTTCGCCGAAGGTTACAGCTTGCGTGAGCACCGTGCCGGGCCGCTCGAAGGCGGCATAGGGCACCCATGCGGGGGAGCGCGCGCCTTCAAGCGGATAGAGCGCCCCGCTCCCCCCGGCAGTGAACTCGGTCATCCGTCCGGTCCGATCGATCACCGCCATGAAGAAGGGCAGTCCTCGTTCGCCCACGCGGCCCAGCGTGGTGAGCCGCTGCGCAACCTGATCGAAGCTGACGGCAAAACGGCGTTGCAGCACCGCCAGGTCATAGCCGGTCGCCTCGCAGGCGCGCAGGAAGCGGCGATAGGGCAGCAGCAGCGCGCCCGCGAGGTAATCGGCGATATGTTCGCGCAGGGCCTCCCGCGCCTCCGGGCTGGCAAGGTTCGCGCCCGCAACGATGGTCTCGATCCCCTCGCGCATCTCCAGCATCCCCACCTGCCGCGCGATCTGGAAGCGGCGGGCGGCGCCGGGGAGCATCTCGGAAAGCTGGAGCTGGCGCGCGTGCAGGTCGAGACGGTGGACCTGTCCCGGCATCACCTCGGCGGGCAGGATGCGCACCTGAAGCTGGTGCCTTTCGCGCAGGCGTTCGGACAGGGCAGCGCTGATCTCCCCACGTGAGAGGCGCAGTTCATCCGACAGGCCTTCTGCGGCGTGATCGAGATCGGCGAAGTGGTTCTGCCAGCGTTCAACCGCGCGGCGGACGGCGGCGGCGGCGTCTTCGGCGATGACCCGCTCGCGCCCTCCTCCGCTATCGTAAAGCCGTGCGAAGGCAGCGGCCACTTGGGGCGCGGCGGCGAGGAATTCCTGCACTTCCTCGCGGTCAATCCCGAGATCGGCGAAGCGCTTGTCGGCGATGCGGCGCACGAGCCCGTCGAGCCCGCCGATGGCGTCATCCTCGCGCAGGGAGCGCGGGTCGAAATCGAAGCGTTCGATCACCTGCACCAGCACGCGGGCGGACAGCGGCCTCTGGTTGCGTTCAATGAGGTTGAGATAGGACGGCGAGATGCCCAGCATCGCGGCCATGGCGGCCTGGGTCAGGCTTTCACGTTTGCGCAAGCGGCGCAGGGCGGGTCCGGCGAGGAGCGTATCGGTCATGCGTCTTTGTAAACTTCTTTACTGATTGACACAAGATCACGGGCAATTGTCCGCATAGCGACACGATTTTCTGTAAGTTTCTCTGTCATGCTGCGTCGCAGCACGGCACAGCATGCCCAACCGGCGGCGCGAGTCCAACGGGCCAGCCCGACTCCCCAGGATGGACAGGAGAAGCACATGACATACCAGACCACCATCACGCGGATGAGCGAAGTCGTCGCCGCGAACGGGCCGAGCTGGGCCGCGATCGATCCCGAAAGCGCCGCGCGCATGGCGATCCAGAACCGTTTCCGCACCGGGCTCGACATCGCCAAGTACACTGCGGGCATCATGCGCGCCGACATGGCCGCCTATGACGCCGATCCGGCGCAATACACCCAGTCGCTCGGCTGCTGGCACGGCTTCATCGCGCAGCAGAAGCTGATCGCGATCAAGAAGCACTTCGGCACCACCAAGCAGCGTTACCTCTACCTCTCGGGCTGGATGGTCGCCGCGCTGCGCAGCGAATTCGGCCCCTTGCCCGATCAGTCGATGCACGAGAAGACCTCGGTGCCTGCGCTGATTGCTGAGCTGTACACCTTCCTCAAGCAGGCCGACGCCCGCGAACTCGGCATGATGTTCCGCGCGCTCGATGCCGCCCGCAAGGCCGGTGACGCGGTCGAAGCCAAGCGCCTCGAAAACGCCATCGACAATTACGAAACCCACGTCGTGCCGATCATCGCCGACATCGACGCAGGGTTCGGCAATGCGGAAGCGACATACCTCCTCGCCAAGAAGATGATCGAGGCAGGCGCCTGCGCGCTCCAGATCGAAAATCAGGTCTCGGACGAAAAGCAGTGCGGCCACCAAGACGGCAAGGTCACCGTGCCGCACGAGGACTTCCTGCAGAAGATCCGCGCCTGCCGCATGGCGTTCCTCGAAATGGGCGTGGACAACGGGATCATCGTCGCCCGCACCGACTCGCTCGGCGCTGGCCTCACCAAGCAGATCGCCTTCTCGAAGGAGCCGGGCGATCTGGGCGATCAGTACAACAGCTTCCTCGACGCGGATGAAGTCGATCCGGCCAACATCACCAATGGTCAGGTGTTCATCAGCCGCGATGGCAAGCTGCTTGCCCCCAAGCGTCTGCCTTCGAACCTCTACCAGTTCCGCGCCGGCACGGGCGAGGACCGCGTGGTGCTTGACTGCATCACCTCGCTCCAGAACGGCGCCGACCTTCTCTGGATCGAGACCGAGAAGCCGCACGTGGAACAGATCGCGGGCATGGTCGATCGCATTCGCGAAGTCGTGCCGAACGCCAAGCTAGTCTACAACAACTCGCCCAGCTTCAACTGGACGCTGAACTTCCGCCAGCAGGTGTTCGACGCATGGGAAGCCGCGGGCAAGGACGTGTCGGCCTATGACCGCGCGCGCCTGATGAGCGTCGACTACGACGGCACTGAGCTGTCCAACGAGGCCGACGAGAAGATCCGCACCTTCCAGCGCGACGCCGCAGCCCGCGCCGGGATCTTCCACCACCTCATCACCCTGCCGACCTACCACACAGCGGCGCTCAGCACCGATAACCTTGCCCGCGAGTACTTCGGCGAGGCCGGGATGCTCGGCTACGTGAAGAACGTGCAGCGCGAGGAAATCCGTCAGGGTATTGCCTGTGTGAAGCACCAGAACATGTCGGGCAGCGACATCGGCGATGATCACAAGGAATACTTCGCCGGTGAAGCGGCCCTGAAGGCTGGCGGCGCGCACAACACGATGAACCAGTTCGAGGCGGCTTGATTGGGAGAGAATCCCGGGAGGACCGGACAATCCGGCCTTCCGGGATCAACCCGAACCGCCTAAGGGATCGGGTCTTCGCCCGAGGAGTGTGACATGACCGATACCGATACCCCCAAGACCGAGCCAGCCCGCGCCCGCGCGCTGCTTTCGACCGCCGATATGAAGCTGCTGCGCCGCGCGCTCGAAAGCCACGCCCGCGCCACCGAAGACCGCGAGGAGCTGGCCAAGATCAACGCGCTGCACCACCGGCTCGGGACTTACGTGCCCGCGTCGGGCGAATAACCCGCTTCAACAGTTCTCCTGGGGAGGAGAAACGGCCGCCGGAATGCCCATCGGGTGCAATCCGGCGGCCGCATTTTTTGGGCGCGGTGTCAGCCGCCCTTCTTCACCATCAGTTCGATCGTCGCTGCGGTCATCGCTTCGGTTGCGGTGGCGATCACCACCGGGGCATCGGGCGCCCAGAATGGCGAGTGGAGCGAAACCAGTTCCTTTTCGCCGCGCTGTGCCGCGTCCCAATCGGCCTTCGGCACCCCGCCAACCCAGAAGATCAGCGACTTCACGTTGTCCGGATCGGCGCGGCGGAATTCACCGAAATCTTCACCCCCCATCACGCTTGGCACTTCGAACACCCGTCCCGGAAAGCGGCCCTGCATCCCCGTCATCACGGTCTCGGTGAAATCGGGATTGTTGTAGGTCGAATTGGTGGCGGGTTCCTGCACGCTCACCTTGGGCAGCTTGTCCTCGGGCATCCCGGCGGCGAGCGCCTCGCTGCGGGCGATCCGGGCAATCCCGTCGAGCAGGGTCTTTCGCACCGCGTCGGTGTAGCTGCGCACCGTGATCTGCAACCGCGCTTCGTCGGGAATGATATTGTGCTTGGAGCCAGCCTGGAAGCTGCCCACCGTGACAACCGCCGGATCGATCGGGTTCAGTTCGCGGCTCACCAGCGTTTGCAGCCGGGTGACGATGTAGGATGCGATTACCACGGGGTCTTTGGTGGTGTGCGGATAGGCCCCGTGACCGCCAATTCCGGGTACCACCACATCAACCGAATCGACGTTGGCGAGTGCGTAGCCCTTGGAATAGCCGATCATCCCCGCAGGCGCCTGCGCCGCATCATGAAAGGCGAGCACGTAGTCGGGCTTCGGAAAGCGGGTGTAGAGCCCGTCGGCAAGCATGGCCAACGCGCCCGCCCCAAGCTCCTCGGCAGGCTGCAGGATCATCACCAGCGTGCCCGACCATTGATCGCGCCGCTCGGCCAGCAACTGCGCGGTGCCGACCCAGGCAGCCATGTGGGTATCGTGTCCGCAGGCGTGCATCACCCCCGTTTCGATGCCCGTGGCTGGCACGGCGCGGCGCTTGGACGCGAAGGGGAGCCCGGTCTGCTCGATCACCGGCAGGCCGTCCATATCGGCACGCAGCATCACCGTTGGCCCCTCGCCATTACGTAACACCGCCACCACGCCGGTCTTGCCGACGCCCTCTGTGACCTCGAAACCCAAGGCGCGGGCGCGCGCGGCGAGTTTCTTCGCGGTCTCGACTTCCTGAAAGCTCAGCTCGGGATTGGCGTGGAGATCGCGGTAGATTTCAACCAGCCCCGGCAGGTCTGCTGCAACCGCATCGCGCAGCGCATCCGCCTGCGCCGGTGCCGCCGCCAGCCCGATCACGCTTGCCGCAGCCATGGCCCATCGTGTCATTGCACTCTCCCCTTCAAAGTCCGTACCACAGCACCAGCAACACCGAGAGCGTCGTCACCATCAGCGCGACCAGCGGCAGGCCGGCCCGTACATAATCACCAAAAACATAGCCGCCCTCGGACATGATCAGCAGATTGGTCTGATAGGCGATGGGGGTAGCATAGCACAGGTTGCAGCCGAACAGCACCGCCAGCACCAGCGGCTCGGGCGGGAGGCCCAGCTGGATGGCGATGCTGTAAGCAATCGGTGTGCCGATGGTCGCCGCCGTCGCGTTCGAGGCGAAATTGGTGAGCGCCGTCACAAACAGCATGATCGCCGACAGCACCAGAGCAGGCGGCAGATAGGCGAGACCCAGCGACAGCGCCTCACCCAGCCAGGCGGCCGCGCCGCTTTCGTCGATCACCCGGCCGATGGCGAGGCTTGCGGCGATCAGCACGATCACCTTGGCCGACAGCGCACGGCCCACCCGGTCGAACTTGACGCAGCCGGTCACGAACATCGCAATCGCACCGGCCAGCGCCGAGATTGCGATCGGCAGCTTGATCGGCGCATATCCGCCGGCGCTGTCGAACCATGGCACCCCCAGCGAGGCGGTGGCGATTGCCCCCAGCATGATCGCACCCGCCAGCACCGCCTTGGATCGGCGGGGCAGCTCGCGTGCGCCTTCGAGGCGCAGCAAACCGTCGTTGCGGGCGAAAGCCTCAAGATCTTCCGCAATCCCCATCACCAGCAGCACATCGCCCTCGCGCACGCCGAGTTCGCGCAGATCGGCATCGCTGTCGTGCTCGCCCATCACCCGCCCGCGCCGGTGGATGCCGAGCACCGCCACCCCGAACAGGTCCGCGATCCCCGACGTCGCCAGCGACAGCCCAACAAGACGCGAATCCGCCGTCACGGTCATTTCCACCGCAATGATGTCCTCGCCCTTCGCCTTGGACGTGCGGCGGATGCGATCAACCACCCAGGTGGGCGCCAGATCGCCCTTGAGCGCGCGGGCGGCATCCTCCAGCGCCTCGTGTGTGCCGGAAATGTGGAGCCGCTCGCCAAGCTGGAGCGTGCCTGTCGGGGCATCGTGGAAGGTGATCCCCTCGGGCAGCTTGCCCTTGAGCGCAGCGAGGTCCGCGCCCGCCAGCACGCCGCTCGCCTCAACCCGCAGGCGGGTGTGGAAGATGCGCCGGGCATTGTCGGGCGTCACGCTGTTATCGGGCAGCAGACGCGGCATCACCAGCCACAGGTATGGCAGCGCGGCGATCCCCGCTATCAGCACGATAGGCGTGAACTGGAAGACCCCGATGGGGGCCATCCCGATCTCGTCGGCGATCGACACGACGAGGATATTGGTCGAGGTGCCAATGGTGGTCGCCATCCCGCCGATCAGCACCGCTGCATTGACCGGCATCAGCAGCTTGGATGAGGCCATGAGGCCCTTGCCAGCAATCGCGACGAGGATCGGGATCAGCAGCACCATCACCGGCGTGTCGTTGACGAACATCGACATGCCGAAGGCGAGCAGCAGTGCGACCAGCAGGCCGATCTGCCCGCCGATCCGGAACACACCCTCAAGCAACCGTGCGAAGGGCTCCAGCGCGCCGGTGACAACCAGCCCGCGGCCCATGATCATCAGCGCACAGATCGTGATGAGCGCCGAATGGCCGAACCCGGCAAAGGCGAGCGCCAGCCCGTCGGTCGGCCGCGTGTCAGGCAAAGGCGCGAAGTAAAGTCCGACACCGATCACCGCGATCGTGACCAGTGAGATGATTTCTTCCGGGTATCGTCCACGCGCAAAGGCAATGAACATCGCCACGGTCACTGCCATGGCCGCGATCGCGTGATAGGATGGTGCATCGAGCATGGCGTGTCCGTCCGGTAGCCCGACCGCAGAGCTGGCGACAAGCGGCAATACGGCGGTGACTGTTAATGGTGCCCCTGGCCAGACTCGAACTGGCACTTCTTTCGAAACTCGATTTTGAGTCGAGCGCGTCTACCAATTCCACCACAGGGGCGCCCGGAGCGGATGCGGCGCTGTTAGCCCGCATTGCGCAAGGCATCAAGCACCACGCCGATTGTTCCACGTGAAACATCGGCGCACGGCGAATGACCCCGCAACGACCAGGCAACGACCCCGCAACGACCTGCCAACGACCTAGCGCAGCGCGCCCGCCAGCAGCTTGTGCAGCTTGGAATGCAGCGCATCATTGGCAGCCAGCACCTGGACCGAATGGATCGGCTCGGACCGACCGCGAAAATCGCTGACGAACCCGCCCGCCTCTCGCACCAGCAAGCACCCGGCAGCGGTATCCCAATCGGAAAGCCCGCTTTCCCAGAACCCGTCGAACCGCCCTTGGGCCACATAGGCCAGATCGAGGCTGGCCGCGCCGAAGCGGCGAATACCGGCGACCTCGGGACCGATCGCGCCGAAAATCCGGCTCCATTCGGCAAAGTCGCCGTGCCCGAAGAAGGGCACCCCGGTCGCCACCAGCGAATCCGACAGGCGCGAGCGTGCCGAGACGCGCAGACGCGCATCCTGAAGCCAGGCGCCGCGGGATTTCTCCGCCCAGAAGGTCTGGTCGGTGATCGGCTGATAGACCACCCCCGCCACCACATCGCCCCAGCCCTTCCCGTCGGCCCGAGGCTCCTGCGCCGCGATGCTGATGGCGAAGTGCGGGATGCCGTGGAGGAAATTGCTGGTGCCGTCCAAGGGATCGACAATCCAACGCGGCATGCCCGGATCGCCTTCGATCACGCCGGCCTCTTCCATCACGAAGCCCCAGCCCGGACGGGCCGCCAGCAGCTCGTCATACAGCGTGCGCTCGGACCGCATGTCGGCCTTGCTGACGAAATCGGCCGGGCCCTTGCGGCTGACCTGCAAATGCTCGACCTCGCCGAAATCGCGCCGCAAACGCCCGCCCGCCTTGCGCGCGGCGCGTTCCATGACGCGGATGAGGCCGGAAATAGCTGCCATTACAAACTCTCTGCCGTTCGCCTCGAGCGTAGTCGAGAGGCTTGGTCACGGCGCTTGTGTGTCTCGACTTCGCTCGACACGAACGGGTTGTTGGGCTCAGCTCGCCTTGCCGACGTAGGCCTGCTCGTAGACATCGACGATGATGCGCGTGCCGCTGCCGATGTGCGGCGGCACCATGATGCGCACGCCGTTGTCGAGGATCGCGGGCTTGTAGCTCGATGAGGCGGTCTGCCCCTTCACCACTGCATCAGCCTCAACAATCGTGGCTTCGATCTGCGAGGGCAGTTCAACCGAGATCGGCTTTTCGTCCCACAGCTCAAGGTTCACCTGCATCCCGTCCTGAAGGAACGGGCGCGCATCGCCGAGCAGGTCGCCCGGCAGCGTGATCTGTTCGTAGGTGTCATTGTCCATGAAGACCAAATCGTCACCCTCGGCATAGAGGAACTGGAATTCCTTGGTGTCGAGCCGCACGCGCTCCACCGTGTCGGCGCTGCGGAAGCGCACGTTGGTCTTGCGGCCATCCTGCAGGTTCTTCATTTCGACCTGCATATAGGCCCCGCCCTTGCCCGGCTGGGTGTGCTGGATCTTGGCGACCTTCCAGATGCCTTTTTCATATTCCAGGATGTTGCCGGGGCGGATATCGACGCCGCTGATCTTCATGGGCTTGAGCCTTCTTACGAGGTGGAAAGAGCATGGGCGGCAGGCGATCAATATACGCCGCGCCCGAAAAGATGCGCGCCCATAGCCGAGCAGGCCCGCGTGGGCAAGCGGGGGCAAGCGGGGGCAACGGCCCGAGTCCCTCCCCGTCCCGGAAGGGTGGAGAGGTGGCAGTCGCCAAAGGCGGCTGACGCAGGGGTCGGAAAGTGCTCCAACATCATGGCGCGCCCGCAGCGGGAGTGATAAGGGCGGGGCCATGAAGACCCGTTACGTGTTTGCGCTGCTCGTCAGCGCCGCCGCGCTGCTCCCGCCTGGCGCAGGCGCGCAGGACCGCAACGCCTCACGCCCGCAATCCAGCGCAACCGCTTCGGCCAGCCGGATGCTCGGCATCCTGCGGCACGGCGCATGGGATTGTGCCATGCCTGGCGATGCGGGCGGGGCGGCCTTTGTGGTGGTGCCGGAAGAAGGCTTCGTGATCGGCACCGCATCAAGCTATGTCAGCCCGCAAGGCAGCGGCATCTACCTGATGCGCGGCACCGAAGTGGTCTTCACCCGCGGCCCCAAGAAGGACCAGCGTTTCCGCCTGCTGGGCGACAACACCTTGCGCAAACTCAACACGGACGGGTCGGGCAGCAAGCTGATCTGCACGCGGGTCGGCGGAGCGGGCTGAACGGCCCAGTCCCCGCTATGCCTGGGCACTGCTGATGTGATATTCTCCTGTGCGGACGGTGGGGGAATCATGATGCGCAGGAATCTATCGGCCTTTATCGTGTTGGGCGGCCTTGGGTGCGCGGCGAGTTTGCTGACCGCCACGGCGCTGTCGCAGAACGCCGCGTCCGGGGGCCCGGTGCGCTATGCCATGGATGCGGCGACGATGAGCGGCATGGGCGCAGCCATGTCGGGCGGCGGCGGCATCGGGGCGATGATGAGCATGATGCGCGGCGGCCCGTCCGAAGGGGTGCGCCTGCTCTCGCTCCATCACGGCGCTGGCACCACCGCGCCAAAGCCGCAGGCCGATCACTTCATGCCCAAGGGCGCAGGGCTTGGCACATCGGTGAAGCTGCTTCCCCCGCCCAGCGGGGAGGCAGGGGGCGAGGCGAATTTCGAACGGCCCAGCGGCCGGCTGCTGCTGTTCTGGGGCTGCGGCGCGCGCGCGCCCAAAGGGCAGCCGGTGGTGATTGATTTCGCCAAGCTTGCCGCCGGGCAGATGCCGCCGGGCCTGTTCATGAGCGGGGTCGATCTGCCCGAAGACTGGCAGCTCAGCGTTGCCAATAGCCGCACCTACACCAACTGGCCCAACGGCAAGGACGCCAAGACCGTCCCCGCCAAGGGCTCGCTGCTCGGCGCGCACCGGATCGCCGCGAATTACGCCAAGGAGATCAATTTCACGCTGGCAGAGGACTTCATGCCGCCTTTGCAGGCGAGGCTCGGCGCGGCACCGGGCGGCGCGAGCCAGCTCGGCTGGACCGGGCTTGACAAGGCGACCGGCTACTACGCCTGGGCCATGGGCGCAAAGGGTGCAGGACGCGGCGGTGCGCCGACCGAGATGGTGTGGTGGGCGTCATCGCAGAAGCAGGCGTTCGGCGGCCCGCTGTGGAACTGGATTTCCCCCGCCGGGGTGCGCAAGCTGATCGCCGCGGGGACCGTTATGCCGCCCGAACAGCGCGATTGCACCATCCCTGCCGAAGTCATCAAGGCCGCCGGCGACGGGATGATGGTCAACCTTCAGGCCTATGGCCCGCAAGCCGATTTCGCCTATCCGCCGCGGCCGGCCGACACGCGCAAGCCGTGGAACCCGGAATGGATCGCGCGCGTGCGATTCCGGTCCTCGACCATGCTGATCCCCGGGATGGAGGGCATGGCAGGCGGGATGGATCAGGCCGATACCGGCGCGGGCGAACCGGCGGCGCCGCGCAAGCCCAAGTGCAAGGGGCTGAAGGGGCTGGCCGAACGCGCGGCGGGCCTGTGCGAATAGGCTCTGACGGCGGGGCGGCTGACAACGGGGCCTTGCCGGCCTAGCCGCGCATGACCTTGGCGAACGCCTCGATCGCGGCGACCTCGTCCCCGCCCCACACGGCATGGCTCACCGCGAGGAAATCGGCCCCCGCTTCGATCAGCGGCCGGCAGTTGTCCGGCGTGATCCCGCCGATGGCGACGCAGGGGATTTCGAACAGCTGGCTCCACCATCGGATGAGTTCAGGCTCCGGGCGTTCCGCGTCACCCTTGTCCTTCGTGGCGGAGGGAAAGAACGCCCCGAAGGCGACATAATCCGCCCCCGCCTCGCCCGCTTCCATCGCCATGTGGCGGCTGGCGTGGCAGGTGACGCCGATCTGCGCTTCACGCCCCAGTTCTGCCCGCGCATCCTTTGGCGAGCCGTCGTCCTGCCCCAGATGCACCCCGTCGGCCTTCAACCGCTTGGCGAGCGCGACCGAATCGTTGACGATGAAGGCTACGTCATGCGCGGCGCAGATCGCTTGCAGGGGCGCGGCGAGGCGGGCGGCCTCGTGGCTGTCCACGCCCTTCACCCGGAACTGGAAGGCGGTGACAAGATCGCCATGCCGCCGCGCGCCCGCCGCCAGCGCGCGTTCGAGCCGGGCGGGAAAGTCGCCGCCGACATCAAGCGGCGAAATGAGATAGAGCTGGGTCTGGGTCATGAGGGCGTGTCGCTAATGCGTCACGCCGCCCATGTCACCTGTTCACACGCTGGCCGATGCAATCTGGTCGATCGCCTTGCCCAGCGTCGCGTTGAATTCCGCGTCAGACTGCCCCTTGCGCAGGTCTTGCAGCAGCCCGCGGCTGAAGCTCGCGATCATGCCGGGGTTGTGCGACAGGCGCGCGCAGGCATCGTCGGTCGAGAAGCCGCCCGACAGCGCGACCACCCGCAGCACCTTGGGGTGGCCAATCAGCGGCGCGTAGAGGCCGGGGGTCGCAGGGATCGAGAGTTTCAGCATCACCTGCTGGCCCTCCGGCAGCGCATCGAGGTGCCGCAGGATTTCGGCCAGCAGGATCGCCTCGCCCTCCACCCGGTCGGTGGCGGTGATGTCATACTCGGGCTCGATGATCGGCATCAGGCCTGCCGCGATGATCTGCTGACCCACTTCGAACTGCTGGGCAACGATGGCGGCAATCCCGGCGGGGTTCGCCCCCTTGATGACCGAGCGCATCTTGGTCCCGAACATGCCCGCCGCCACCGACTTTTCGAGCAGCGCGGCGAGCTTGCCCATCGGTTTCATCAACTGGACGCCATCCGCCTCGTCCGCCAGCCCTTCGTCAACCTTGATGAAGGGCACGATCCCGCGCGCCTTCAGCGCATCGGCGGTGGGCACGCCGTCGACCTCGCCATCCATCGTCCTCTCGAACAGGATCGCCCCGATCACCTTGCCGCTGCCGAAGCAGGGGCTGGTGATGACCCGCGCGCGCATGGCGTGGATCTGGGCGAACATTTGCTCATCCCCCTGCCACTCGCTGTCGTCCACCCCGTAACCGCGCAGCGCCTTGGGGGTGGAGCCGCCCGACTGATCGAGCGCGGCGATGAACCCCTGTCCGGTGGCGATGCGGTCGGTCATTTCACGGGTGTTCATGGCAAGCGTTCTCCAAGGCGGATTGGGATGGCGATGCGGCCCTATGGCGGCTTTCTGCATAGGTATGCGAAACCCCCGGGCCGCGCCTTAGCGAGGGCTTGACCGTGCTGCAACCGCGAAGGATCAGGGTGTGAAAATCAGCGCCTCGACAGGCGGCGGATGATGCCGGTGAAGCTCAAGGCGGGGTTGCCGTCGGCGGTGACAAGGCCGCGCACGAAGATCGTCTTGCCGCCGCCCCGCGTCACCTCGCCCCGCGCCTCGACCAGCGCGCCCGCCGGAACCGCGCCGAGAAAATCGCCCGCAAGGTTGAGCGTCACCGCATCGTCGCCATTCAGCGCATCGGTGGCGATCGCGAACAGCGCGAAGTCGGCGAAGGTCATCACGCAGCCGCCATGCATGAAGCCCCCGCCGTTCATATGGCGGGCGTCTGCGCGAAAGGCGCTGGTATAGGTGCCGTCATCCTCGCGGCGGTAAAAGAACGGGCCGGAGCGCGTCTCGAACGGGTCGCCTTCCCAAAACCGCCATCCGGCAAATTCGCCCGATTCCCTCACCTTGAGGGCACCGTAGGAGGTTTCGACTGCTTCGCTCATTGCTCTATTTCCACAATTGCAGCTTGGCCACCGCCGCGGCCAGATCCGCATCGGGATCCTGCCGCGCAAGGCTGAGGTCGGCGAGCAGCAGCCTGCTCGACCACGCGCTTTTGCGGAACAGCGCCGAGACAAGGAAGGCCCCCGTCCACGCTCGCCCGCCGAGGGTGAGGTCGAGATCGGCCCCTGCCACGAACCATGCCGCCTCGCGATGCTTGCGCGCGATCACCTCACGAAAGGCGAAGCGGCGGCAGGCAAAGCCGCGCTCCATCGCGGCAAGGAAACTCGGGCGATCAAGCAGTTGCGGGGGAGTGCTGCCGACCAGCATGAGGAAGTCCTTGGCGGTGAGCTTTTTCATCGCTTTGGTATCGCCCGCCACCCAGGCACGCATCGCGACGAGCGCCAGCGCCTCGATCTCGGCTTCGCTCACAGCCACCGATCAGGCTTCGAGGGCAGCAACGCCGGGCAGCACGCGGCCTTCCATCCATTCGAGGAACGCGCCGCCTGCCGTTGAAATATAGGTAAAATCCCGAGATGCACCGGCATGCGCCAGCGCCGCCACGGTGTCCCCACCGCCCGCCACACTGATGAGCGAGCCCTCCAGCGTCAAAGCCGCCGCCGTGCGGGCGAGCGCGACGGTCGCCGCATCGAAGGGCGGCGTCTCGAACGCGCCCAGCGGCCCGTTCCATACCAGCGTGCGGCAGATCTTGAGCACATCGGCAAGCGCCTCCACCGCCTGCGGGCCGAGGTCGAGGATCATCTCGTCAGCAGCAACCTCGTGGACGTTGCAGACCCGCAAGGAGGCCGGGTTGGCGGCAAATTCCTTCGCCACGACAACGTCATAGGGGAGATGGACGGTGCAGCCCGCGCGATCGGCCTCGTCCATGATCGCGGTGACGGTGGGGGCCAGGTCATGTTCGCACAGGCTCTTGCCCACATTCACACCGCGCGCGGCGAGGAAGGTGTTCGCCATGCCGCCGCCGATGATGAGGTGCTGCACCTTGCCCACCAGGTTCTCCAGCACGGCGAGCTTGGTCGAAACCTTGGCCCCGCCGACCACCGCGGCAACCGGCTGCTCCGGCGCGCCGAGCGCCGCGTCCAATGCCTTCAGCTCGGCCTCCATCGAACGGCCCGCATAGGCCGGGAGGTGGTGCGCCAGCCCCTCGGTCGTCGCGTGCGCCCGGTGCGCGGCGCTGAAGGCATCGTTGACGTAGAGCGTGCCCTGCGCCGCAATCGCCTGGGCAAGGTTGGGATCATTCGCCTCCTCACCCGGCCAGAACCGGGTGTTGTCGAGCAGGCCGATGTCTCCGCTGCGCAGGATGCTGCCGACCGCCTGCGCCACCACCGGTCCGGCGATTTCGGGGATGAACATCACTTCCCGGCCCAGCACCCGCTCGACATCGCCCACCACCATGCTGGTCGACAGCATCGATGACCGCTGCCCGCCCGGCCGACCGAAATGGGCCAGCAGCAACACCTTGGCCCCGCGCCCCGCGAGTTCGAGAATGGTAGGCTTGACCGCCTCGACCCGGGTGACATCGGTGGCCGAGCCGTCCTTCATGGGGAGGTTGAGATCGACGCGCACGAGCGCGACTTCGCCGGTCAGGTCGGCGGGCAAGTCATCGAGGGTCTTGAACTTGGGCATGGGCTCACTCCGTTGACCCCCTCCCGCCTGCGGGAGGGGCAGCGAGACTTGCCAGCTTGCTGGCTAGTCGCAGCGGGGTGGGTTTCCGCCGCCAGAGGCACAGGCCCACCCCCGGCCCCTCCCGCGAGCGGGAGGGGAGAAGGACTTACAAAAACCTCGCCACCACGCCGGCAGTGTCGATCATGCGGTTGGAGAAGCCCCATTCGTTGTCGTACCAGCTGACCACGCGGGCGAGCTTGCCTTCCATGACGCTGGTTTCCAGCGAATCGACGGTAGAAGATGCCGGGTAGTGGTTGAAATCGCTCGAAACCAGCGGCTGATCGGTATAGTCGAGCACGCCCTTCATCGGGCCCTCGGCAGCGGCCTTGAGCGCTGCGTTGATCTCTTCTGCGGTGGTGTCGCGGCTCGGCACGAAGACGAGGTCGACCATCGAGACATTGGGCGTCGGCACGCGCACGCTGGACCCATCGAGCTTGCCCTTCAGTTCGGGCAACACCAGACCCACCGCGCGCGCGGCGCCGGTGGTGGTCGGGATCATGTTCTGCGCGCCCGCACGTGCACGGCGCAGATCGCTATGGATCTGGTCGAGCATGCGCTGGTCGTTGGTGTAGGAGTGGATCGTGGTCATGAACCCGCGCTCGATCCCGATCGCGTCGTTCAGCACCTTGGCCACCGGCGCAAGGCAATTGGTGGTGCAACTCGCGTTGGAGATGATCACATCCTCGGCGGTCAACGTCTCGTGGTTGACGCCGTAGACGATGGTCTTGGAAACGCCGGTCGCAGGGGCAGAGATGACGACGCGCTTGGCCCCTGCGGCGAGGTGCGGGCGCGTGGCCTCGTCCGACTGGAAGAAGCCGGTGCATTCAAGCACGATGTCCACGCCCATCGCGGCGTGCGGCAGGTTGACCGGATCGCGCTCCTTGGTGACCGCAATACGCTTGCCATTGACGAGGATCGCGTCGCCATCGGCAGTCACTTCGCCGTTGAAGCGGCCGTGGACCGAATCATAGGCGAACAGCAGCGCGTTGGCCTTGGCATCAGCGAGATCATTGATCGCCACGAGTTCCAGATCGTGATCGGTGCGCTCCAAGATGGCGCGGGCGACGAGGCGGCCGATGCGGCCGAAGCCGTTGATGGCGACTTTGGTAGCCATGAGAGGTGCTCCTATTTAATCGTTCAGTTTGTTCAGGATTTGCGGGACGATTGCCTCCGCCGTGAAGCCGAAATGGGCAAACAGGTCGCCCGCTGGAGCGGACGCGCCAAAGCTGTCGAGCCCGATGTTGAGGCCGCTGCGGCCGGTGTAACGCTGCCAGCCGAAGGTGCTGGCCGCTTCCACCGAAACAATCAGCGCGTCACCGGGCAGCAGATCGGCGCGGTAGTCCGCACTCTGTTCGTCGAACAGTTCGGTGCAGACCATCGAGACGACGTCCGCGCCCATGCCGTGCCCTTCCAGCTGCGCGGCACAGGCCATCGCCAGTTCAACTTCCGATCCGGTAGCAAGGATCACCACGCGGCGCGCAGCATCGGCGGCCTTCAGACGATAGCCGCCCTTGGCAGAGCGGTTTTCACAAGCCTCCAACCGCAGCTGCGGCAGGTTCTGGCGGGTCAGCGCCAGCACGCTCGGCCGGCCCTGCTGCGCCAGCGCGATCTGCCAGCACTCCGCCGTCTCGACCGCATCGCAGGGGCGCATGACGAGCAGGTTCGGCATCGCCCGAAGCGACGCGAGATGTTCGACCGGCTGGTGGGTCGGCCCGTCCTCGCCCAGCCCGATGCTGTCATGGGTCATCACATAGATCACCCGGGCATGCTGGAGCGCCGACAACCGGATCGCGCCGCGCGCATAATCGGTGAAGACAAGGAAGGTGCCGCCGTAGGGGATGACCCCGCCGTGCAGCGCCATACCGTTCATCGCGGCCGCCATCCCGAATTCGCGGATGCCGTAATAGACGTAGCGCCCGGCATAATTGTCGCGGTTGAAGGTGCCGATCCCGCCTGCCAGCGTGTTGTTCGATCCGGTCAGGTCGGCGCTGCCGCCGATGGTGTCGGGAAGCTGCGGGTTGATCGCGGCGAGCGCGATTTCGCTCGCCTTGCGGGTGGCGATCTTCTGCGGGGCGGCGATCAGCCCGGCGATATGGGCATCGAGGCTGAAGCCCTCCGGCAGGTCGCCCGCCATGCGCCGCTCGAATTCGGCCTTGAACGGGCTGGCTTCGAGCCGCCCTGCCCAGGCCCCGTGGGCGGCGCGGCCCGGTTCGGCGGCGCTGTGCCACTCGGCGACTATGTCGGACGGGATCACGAACGGCTCATGCGCCCAGCCCAGCGTCTCGCGCGCCGCCGCCACTTCCGCCTGCCCCAGCGGGGAGCCGTGGGTGGCGCTGGTGCCCTGCTTGTTGGGCGCGCCCTTGCCGATCAGCGTGCGGCAGGCAACCAGCGAAGGGCGCGGATCCGCCTTCGCCTCGGCCAGCGCGCGGGCGATATCGGCAAAGTCGTGGCCGTCGCACTGCGTCACATGCCACCCGGTTGCGGCATAGCGCGCCTGGATATCCTCGCTGGTGGACAGATCGGTCGCGCCGTCGATGGTGATGCGGTTGTCGTCCCAGAGCACATTCAAACGCCCGAGGCCAAGGTGCCCGGCAAGGCCGATCGCTTCGTGGTTGATGCCCTCCATCAGGCAGCCATCGCCCGCGATCACCCAGGTGCGATGATCGACCAGATCGTCGCCGTAGACCGCGTTCAGATGCCGCTCGGCCATCGCCATGCCGACCGCCATTGCAAGGCCCTGCCCCAGCGGGCCGGTGGTGCATTCCACGCCTTCGAGCAGGAAATTCTCCGGGTGGCCGGCACAAGGGCTCGAAAGCTGGCGGAATGTGCGAATGTCGTCGATCGTCGGGCGGGCATAGCCGGTAAGGTGGAGCAGGCTGTAGATCAGCATCGACCCATGGCCCGCGCTCAGCACGAAGCGATCACGATCCGCCCAGTGCGGCGCGGCCGGATCGAACTTCAAGTGCTGGGTGAACAGCACCGTCGCCACGTCCGCCATGCCCATCGGCATGCCCGGATGGCCCGAATTGGCCGCCTCGACAGCGTCCATCGAAAGGGCGCGGATGGCATCGGCCATGGGCTGAAGACGGGCGGCATCAAGGCTCATCGGCACGCTGTTCTCCTGCGGGAGCCGCCGCGCGGGAGCGCGCGCGATTCGGCCCCGGTTATGGTGGGCGTGCCATTGCCGAGGCCAAGGGGGAGGTCAACCTTGCGCGCTCACCTCGCCCCGCCTCATTCTCGACCCACTTATCAACAGCCCGGCCCAAGGCTTTGCGTGTCAAGGCTTGTGTTGGTATCGGTGGCGATCATGACCGACGCCCGCATTGCCGCTGCGCTTGACCGCATCGAAGCTGCCCTCGCCCGCATCGATGGCGCGCGTGACAGCATGGCGGGGAACGAGGCCAGAGCGGGGGGCGGATCGGCGCGGGTGGTCGAACTGGTCAATGTCCATGAAAAGTTGCGCGAACAAGTGGCGGAAAGTCTTCGTGAACTTGACGAACTTCTGGCCCAGCTGGAGGATTGACGCGCGATGAGCACTGTCTCGCTCAGCATCGGCCCCAAGACCTACGCCATCGCCTGCGCCGACGGCGAGGAAGCGCATATCACAACGCTGGGCGCGATCATCGCCGAGCAATATGCCAAGCTCGGCACGGCGCGCGGTCCGCTGGAGGCGCAGAACCTGCTGTTTGCCGCCCTGTTCCTTGCCGATGAGCTGGCGGATACCAGAAAACGTCTCGCCGCCGCGCCTGTGGCCGAACGCGTCAACGACGGTGATCCTGACGGCGCTGACGTTGTGGCCCTGCGCGAAACGCTCGCCCGGGTGGAGGCCGAGCTTGAGGCGGCGCGTCAGGCTCCTGCTCCGGCATCGTCCGCCGATCCCCGACCGGATCTGTTTGGCAGCCCGCCCATTGCAGCAGGCACCGCGGCCGAAATCGCCGAGCAGCTTGAGGCTCTCGCCACCCGTATCGAGGCCAGCGCGCAGGCGCTTGAAGCGGCCGCCGCAAACGCCTAAGTTGTATTTGGCGGGACTGCCCGGCACGAGCCGTTGAATATCCCTGAGGCTATAAGTAATCCAAATGGGAGCTGTCCCTGCCCCTGTCTGCTGGTTCGTCCGGAAGACTAGGGCATACGGCGCCCACCTGACGTACCACGCGTCAGAGGATTTCGAGTGCAAACGACCCATGGTGGTTCCGCCACGTTCCTTGTTGCCCTACCGCTTCGCTGCTTGAGGGCGATTTTGTTTTCCGCGCGCCCTCCGGCGCGCGGTCCTCGCTAGATGCGCAGCAAAGCTGCGCCCGCTGCGGGCGGCCGTTCGGCCTTGCGGCCCTCGGGGCCGAATTCGCGCTTGAACAGTGCCGCGTAATGGCCCTTACACCATAGTCCGTTCGGGCTGAGCTTGTCGAAGCCCTGCACTTTCTTTCTACGTCGCAAGGGAGAACGGCCCTTCGACAGGCTCAGGGCGAACGGTGACTAGCAAAGACCAGATGCGCAAATCCCTCCGCGCCGCGCGCCGCGCGCATGTCGAGGCGCTGCCCGACCACATTCGCGGGTTGCTGTTCCACCGCCCGCCTGCGCCGCTGTTGGCCCGGATCGGGGATGAGGAGGTGATCGGGCTCTATCATGCCGGGCCCTACGAGGCCCCCGCAGGCGGCTATGCGCGGTTCTTCCACGAGGCCGGGCATACCCTCGCCCTCCCCCGCTTTGCCGCCCCTGCCGCGCCGATGCAGTTTGCCCGCCACACCGATCCCCATGCCGACACAGACCTCGAAGTCGGACCTTTCGGCATGCTGCAACCGGGGGCCGAGGCCGATCCGCTGGTGCCCGACGTGCTGTTCATCCCGCTGGTCGGCTTTACGGCCAGCGGGGCGCGGCTCGGGCAAGGCGGAGGCCATTACGATCGCTGGCTGGCGGAACATCCCCCCGCGCTCGCCGTTGGCCTCGCATGGGACGCGCAAGCCTGCGAGACCCTGCCCACGCAGCCCCACGACGCCCCGCTTGACGCGGTCATCACCCCCACCCGGATTTACGGAACTCTCTGAGACATGCGCGAGACCCCCACCTGGCGAATCCCCTTCGGCATCGTCAGCCTGTTCATTCTGCTGATCGTCTACGGCGTGGTGATCGCGCGCTATGCGCCCGGCATCATCGGGCGCTGGTCGGGCGGGGCGCAGACGGTGGTCTATGTGGTGCTTGGCCTCATCTGGCTGCTGCCGCTCAGGCGCTTCCTGATCTGGATGGAAACCGGCCGCTGGAGCCCACCGCAGCAGGCAAAAGAAAAGGCGGACTGACGCCCGCCTTGCCTTTGCCGTTTCGGCGATCCTGAAGCACACGTGGCGCGAGTGACGGGGCTCGAACCCGCGACCTCCGGCGTGACAGGCCGGCGCTCTAACCGACTGAGCTACACCCGCGCATCGTGTCCTTTCCGAGCGTTCCGGCTGCGCCGTCCCGCTCGTGGAGCAGCGCCATTAGGCTTGCGGCTTGGGGCTGTCAACGCCCCTGTGCGGCCCTTTGGCGCAATATTTTTCGCCTAGTCGACCAGCAGCAAAGCGGGCGTCTCGATCAGGCGCTTGACGGCATGCACGAAGCTCGCTGCGTCATGCCCGTCGACCACGCGGTGGTCGCAACTGATCGAGATGTTCATCAGCTTGCGCTTGGCAATGCGCTCGCCGCCCATGCCGTCGGAGACGAACATCGGGCGCTCGACAATGCGGTTGGGGCCGATGATCGCCACTTCCGGGCGATTGATGACAGGGGTGGTCGCCACGCCGCCGAGCGGGCCGAGCGACGTCACGGTCAGTGTGGAGCCCGAGAGTTCCTCCGAGGTCGCCTTGCCCGTGCGCGCCGCTTCGGCCAGCCGTCCGATCTCGCGGGCGAGCTGCCACAGGTTCTTGGCCTGCGCGTCGCGGATCACGGGCACCATCAGCCCGCTATCCGTCTGCGCCGCCATGCCGAGATGCACCGCGCCGTATCGGGTGACGACATTGGCCTCGTCGTCGTAGCGCGCGTTGATCATCGGGAATTGCGGGACCACCTTGCAGATCGCGGTGATCAGCAGCGGCAACATGGTGAGCTTGGGCCGATCCCCGCGCGCGGCGTTCATCTGGGCGCGAAGCTCTTCCAGCGCGGTGACGTCGCACTCCTCGACGTAGGTGAAGTGCGGGATGTGGCGCTTGGCCGCGGCCATGTTCTGGGCGATGCGTTTCCTGAGGCCGATGACCTTGATCGCTTCGTCGGCGCGCGCCTTGCCCGCCGCGCCGAAGCCGCCGTTATAGGCCAGAAAGGCGTCGAGATCGGCATGGCGCACGCGGCCATCGGCGGCGGGTTTCACCTCAGCAAGGTCGATCCCGAGATCACGCGCGCGCTGGCGCACGGCAGGGGAGGCGAGGACTTTTGCGCCAACATCCGTTCGTGCTGAGCCTGTCGAAGCACTGCTTTCTTCTTCCTTCACTGGATCGGAAGTAAAGGACAGCCCTTCGACAAGCTCAGGGCGAACGGGTTCTGGTTCTTGCGGCGCAGGAACCTGCGCGTCCGAAACCTCGTCCTCAACCTGCTCAGCAGCGGCCTCAGCCTCGGCTTCCGAAACCTCGCCTTCGGTCTCGATCACGAGCAGCATCGCGCCGATGGCGACCACATCGCCCGCCTCGCCCGCCAGCGTCGTCACCGTGCCTGCCACCGGGCTTTCAATGTCGATCGTCGCCTTGTCGGTCATCACGTCGACGAGATGCTGGTCCTCCTCGACCCGGTCGCCGACCTTGACGTGCCATTCGACGACTTCCGCCTCAGCCACGCCTTCGCCGACGTCCGGCATCTTGAAAATGAATTTCGCCATGGCTTTGGGTCAGTCCTTCAAAAGCTTGTCGATCGCCTCGCCGATGCGGACCGGTCCGGGGAAATAGGCCCATTCGAGGCTGTGGGGATAGGGCGTGTCGAAGCCGGTGACGCGTTCCACGGGCGCTTCGAGGTGGTAGAAGCAGCGTTCGGTGACGAGCGCGGAGAGTTCCGCGCCAAAGCCGCTGGTGCGGGTCGCCTCGTGGACGATCAGGCAGCGGCCGGTCTTCTCCACCGAAGCCTCGATGGCTTTGATATCGAGCGGAACCAGCGTCCTCAGATCGAGGATGTCTGCGTCCACACCCTTCTCGCGGCAGACGGCTTCGGCGACATGCACCATCGTGCCATAAGCGAGCACGGTCAGCGCCTCGCCCACACGCACGGTGCGCGCCTTGCCGAGCGGCACCTTGTAGTAACCCTCGGGCACGACACTGTCGGGGTGCTTCTTCCACGGCTCGACCGGCTTGTCGTAATAGCCTGAGAACGGCCCGTTATAGATGCGCTTGGGCTCGAAGAAGATCACCGGATCATTGTCTTCGATGGCGGCAATCAGCAGCCCCTTGGCGTCGTGCGGCGTTGCCGGGATCACGGTCTTCAGCCCTGCGACATGGGTGAACAGCGCCTCGGGGCTCTGACTGTGGGTCTGGCCGCCGAAAATGCCGCCACCAAAGGGCGAGCGCACCGTCAGCGGCGCGATGAAGTCACCCGCAGAACGGTATCTGAGGCGCGCGGCTTCCGAAATCAGCTGGTCGAGGCCGGGGTAGATGTAATCGGCGAACTGGATTTCGGGGACGGGGCGCAGGCCGTAAGCGCCCATCCCCACCGCCACGCCAATGATCCCGCATTCGCTGATCGGCGTATCGAACACGCGGGTCTTGCCGTGCTTGGCCTGCAAGCCCGCCGTGGCGCGGAACACCCCGCCGAAATAGCCGACATCCTCGCCCATGATGATGACATCGGGATCACGCGCGAGCATGATGTCGAGCGCCTCATTGATCGCCTCGATCATGTTGAGGCGGCGTTCAGCGATCACGGCTTCGCCCAAAGTGGCTGCTCCCTCACTCATCCGAAAGGCCTTTCGGTGCCGAACTTGGCGATGCGTTCGCGGATCGCCTGATCGGCCTGTTCTTCAAGGTGCCAGGGCAGCTCCTCGTAGACATCCTCGAACATGGTGTGGAATGGGTGGTGGAGGCCATGGCCGAGGATGCCGTTCTTCTCGGCTTCCTTGGTGGTGGCCTTGACGTGTTCGGCGCAGGCGAGATCCATCGCGGCGTGGCGATCCTCGTCCCATTCGCCGATGGCAATGAGGTGGTGTTTGAGCCGCGTCACCGGATCGCCGAGCGGCCATTCCTCGCGCTCCTGCGCCGAGCGGTAGCCCGAAGGATCGTCCGAGGTGGAGTGGCCTTCCGCGCGGTAGGTGAAGTATTCGATCAGCGTCGGCCCATGGTTGCCGCGCGCGCGGGTTGCGGCCCATTCGGTGGCGGCATAGCAGGCCAGCGGGTCATTACCGTCGACCCTGAGCGCAGCAATGCCATGGCCGAGGCCCCGCGCGGCAAAGGTGGTGCGCTCGCCCCCGGCGAAACCGCTGAAGCTCGAAATCGCCCACTGGTTGTTGATGACGTTGAGGATCACGGGCGCGTTGTAGACGGCGGCAAAAGTGCAGGCAGAGTGGAAGTCACCCTCCGCGGTCGAACCCTCGCCCACCCAGGTCGCCGCGATGCGGCTATCCCCCTTGGCTGCGCTCGCCATTGCCCAGCCCACGGCTTGCGGGGTTTGCGTGGCGAGATTGCCTGAAATGCTGAAGAACCCGTGCTCGCGGCTCGAATACATGATCGGCAGCTGGCGGCCCTTCAGCTTGTCGGCCTTGTTGGAGTAGATCTGGTTGATCATCTCGATCATCGGATAGCCGCGGACGATCAGGATGCCCTGCTGGCGATAGCTGGGAAACACCATGTCATCCGCCGCCAGCGCCATGGCCGGAGCAATCGAGGTTGCCTCCTCGCCGGTGCACTTCATGTAGAAGCTGGTCTTGCCCTGCCGCTGCCCGCGGAACATGCGTTCGTCGAAGGCGCGCACCATCGCCATATGGCCCAGCATGGTGCGCAAGGTGTCGGGGCTGAGGCGCGGGTTCCAGGGGCCATGCGCCATATTGTCATCGCCCAGCACCCGCACCAGACCATAGGCAAGGCCAGCCATCTGCGAGGGATGCGAGGCTTCGTCGGGCCGCGGCTGATCTCCCGGCGTCCCGACAGCAATATGCGAAAAATCCGCGCGGTCACCCGGACGAAATCGCGGTTCAGGGACATGCAGCGCGAGCGCGGGGCGATTTGTATCAACCGGTTTCGCCGGATCGGCCATTGGCGCGCATCTCCCCTGAGGCTGCATCCATGAATCGGATGCAATCATTGCTTGTATGCGTATTTTTATTTCAGCCCCGGGAAGCGGTCAAGCATGGCGGTCACAACGGTTCATACCGCAACAGGTGCGCTGATCGCAGGCAGCGGCGCGTAATCATGCACCACGAAATCCTCGATCGCGTGATCGAAAATTGTTTCCGGGCGGCGCGTGATCTCCAGCCGGGGATGGCCCTGCGGCTGGCGGGCCAGCTGCTCGGCAATCAGGTGCGCGTGGTTGAGATAGAGGTGGACGTCCCCCCCCATCCACACCAGATCGCCGGGCAGCATGTCGACCTGCTGCGCGATCATCCGCGTCAGCAGCGCGGCAGACCACAGGTTGAACGGCAGGCCCAGCGCAACATCGCAGCTGCGCTGATAGAGCAGGCAGGACAGGCGCGCTTCTGATCCCTCGCCTGCCACATGGAACTGGTAGGTCTTGTGGCAGGGGGGCAAGGCCATGCGGTCAAGCTCGGCGACGTTCCAGCCCTCGATGATGTGGCGGCGGCTGCCCGGCGCGGTGCGCAGCGTCTCGATCACCGCAGCGACCTGATTGATCCCCTCGCCCTTTTCGTAAAGCCCGTCAGGGCGGTAGCGCCAGGTCGGCCAGTCCACCCACTGCTTGCCATAGACCGGCCCCAGATCGCCCCAGCGCCGGGCGAAGGCTTCATCTGCGGCAATCCGCGCGACGAAATCGTCAAGGCTGATCGGATCGCCGGTTTCGCGCACGTAATGGGCATGGGGCCACTCGTTCCAGATCTTGACGCCTTGCAGCACCAGCGGACGGATGTTGGTGGAGCCGGTCAGGAACCACAGCAGCTCGCGCGTGGCGGTCTTCCAGTAGACCCGCTTGGTGGTCAGCAGCGGCATGGCGCCGCCCGCCAGATCGAACCGCAGCATCGCCCCGGCGAGCGAGCGCGTGCCAATGCCGGTGCGATCGATCCGCTCGCCGCCGGTCTCCCAGATCAGCCGCATCAGATCGAGATATTGCCATTCGGGATGGCCCGGCCCCGTCAGTTCGGACGGAATCACCTGTGCGGTCTGCAAGTTCGACATGGGCCGATCATAGGCGCGCAATTGTCCGCTTGCCACCCGCATCGCGCCTGCCTATAGGGCGCGCCTTGCCTCGACCCGCAGGGCCTTCCGGCCGCGCGGGAACGATACGGTCGGGGAGTAGCTCAGCCTGGTAGAGCACTGTCTTCGGGAGGCAGGGGCCGGAGGTTCGAATCCTCTCTCCCCGACCAATTAATCGCCTGAATATCGCAGGCCCGTCACCCGCCGCGCAGCAGTTGCACGCCCCAGTCGCGTTCGAACAGGTAAAGCAGCAGCCGCGCCGCCTCGCCCCTTGGGCTGGTCAGGCCGCCATCACGCTCCATCAGCAACCGCGCATCGCCATGGGCGACAGGCAGCAGGCGCTGGGTCTGTTCGAGATCGGCGATCCGAAACGCCGCCTCGCCCGATTGCCGGGTGCCGAGCAGCTCGCCCCCGCCGCGCAATTCGAGGTCTTCCTCGGCGATGCGGAATCCGTCCTGCGTCTCGCGCATCAGGGCAAGCCGCCGCTTGCCGGTCTCGGACAGGTCATCGCCGCGCAGCAGCACGCAGCGGCTCTTTTCCGACCCGCGCCCCACCCGCCCGCGTAGCTGGTGCAATTGCGCAAGGCCAAAGCGTTCGGCCTGTTCGATCACCATCAGAGTGGCGGCGGGGACATCGACGCCCACTTCGATCACCGTGGTAGCGATCAGCAGCCGCGCATCACCGCGGACAAACCGCTCCATCGCCGCGTCCTTGAGCTCGGGGCGCAGCTGGCCGTGGACCATCACGACGGCATCCCCAAACCGCTCCTTCAGCGCCGCATAGCGCGCCTCGGCAGCGGCGATGTCGGCAAGGTCAGGCACGCCGTCAACCTCGCGCACCATCGGGCACACCCAATAGGCCTGTTGCCCGCTGGCAAGGTGCCGTTCGACGCCTGCGACCATCTCCTCCATCCGCGCCTGCGGAAACACCAGCGTCTCGATCGCCTGCCGCCCCGGGGGCAGTTCATCAAGGCGGCTCACATCCATCTCGCCATATTGCGCCAGCGTCAGCGAGCGCGGGATCGGGGTCGCGGTCATGGCGAGGGTATGCGGCGCGCGCCTGCCCTTGGCCGCCAGCGCGAGGCGCTGCGCCACGCCAAAGCGGTGCTGTTCGTCGATCACCACCAGCGCAAGATCGCGATAATTCACGCTGTCCTGAAAGATCGCGTGGGTGCCGACCAGCAGCGGGATCGAACCATCAAGCAGCCCCATCAGCAGCCCATCGCGCTCCCGCCCCTTGGCCCGCCCGGTCAACAGCGCGATCTCGACGCCGGTGGGGCCGAGCATCTTGCGCAGCGTTTCATAGTGCTGACGCGCGAGGATTTCTGTGGGGGCGAGCAGCGCGGCCTGCTTGCCCGCCTCGGCCGCGATCAGCATGGCGTTCAATGCCACCACCGTCTTGCCCGCGCCGACATCGCCTTGCAGCAGGCGCAGCATCGGGGCTTCCTGCGCCATGTCGCCCGCGATCTCGCCAATCGAGCGTTGCTGCGCGCCGGTAAGCGCGAACGGCAGGTGCAGCCTGCCCCGCAACGCCCCGTCGCCCGCCAGCGCCTGGCCCTTGCGCCTGCGCCCTTCAGCCTTGACCAGCAGCAGCGCGAGGCTGTTCGCCAGCAGTTCGTCGTAGGCCAGACGGTCGCGCGCCTTGGCATCCGTGCCCGCGTGCGCCAGCTTCAGCGCATCGTGCCATGCCGGCCACCCCGCATGCGCCAGCTGTCCAGGCTCGATCCACTCCGGCAGGTCCGGCACCCGCGCCAGCGCCTGCGCGGCGAAATCGGCGATCCTCGGCTGGGTGAGCCCGTCCGACAGCCGATAGACCGGCTCGGACAGGCGGCCCATGTGCGCCGCGCTCTCCGCCTCGATATGATCGGGGTGGACGATCTGGAGCATGTCGCCATACCGGTCGAGCCTGCCCGCCACCCAGCGCGTCTCGCCCACCGGCACCAGCTTTTTCGCGCTGTAGGCGGCCTTTCCGAACCAGTTGAGCGAACAGACATTGCCCGCCCCATCCTGCGCCAGCACCCGGTATGGCCCGCGGCTGCCCGCCCGGGGTGCGCGGTGTTCGATGGCGGTGAGCGCGATGATCACCTGCTCGCCCTCGGCGGCCGAATCGAGATCGGTCACCGCCCGCCTGCTGACGAAGCGTTCCGGCAGGTGATAGGCGACATCCTTCACCCGCGTCAGGCCCAGCTTCTCCAGCGGCTTCATCAGCTTGGGGCCGACGCCTTCGAGCGTTTCGACCTCGGCGAACAGCGGATTGAGGGCCTCGGGACGCATGAGTAAATCGCTACCACCCAATTTGCGTCTTTGCGAGGAGCCGAAGGCAACGCGGCAATCCATGGTCCACCGTTGCATTCAGCGGAGACGCCCCGCGATGGATTGCTTCGCTTCGCTCGCAATGACAAGTTGAAGGGAAAAGCCGGCCTCGCTAGGAGTGCCCCATGACCGACGCCCCCTCCTTCGCGCAACGCCTTGCCCGCGCCAAATTCCGCGCCTGGCACCGCGGCACGCGTGAGGCCGATTACATGATCGGCGGCTTCTATGATCGCTACCATGCCGCCTGGGGCGAGGCGGAGCTGGCGTGGTTCGAGGCGCTGCTTGATGAAGACGATGTCGACGTGATGGCCTGGGCGCTGGGCACGCAGCCGCCGCCCGATCAGCTCGTCGGCGCGCAGCTTGCGGCGATGCAGCAGCTCGATTACGTGGATATTCCCCGCTGATTACCTATGTGCAGGCGGGGCGCTGCCCAACCGTGGCATGCGCCAGCGCGAGCGCAATTCTTTCGCCCGGGCGCTCTTCATCCTGAAACCTGGTTCCGCACGGACGCTTGAATAGAACCATGCCCGATCTTTCCCGCATTCTCGCGGCCCGCGCGCCGCTGACCCTCGCCTCGCTCCCGCGGGGGAGCGTGCCGCTGGTGCTGGCCGACCTTGCGCGCGCCGCAAAACGCCGGGCGGTGTTCATCGCGCCCGATGATGCCGCCATGCGCGCCGCGGCCGAGGCGGCGCGCTTCATCGCGCCCGAGGTGGAGGTGGTGAGCTTCCCCGCGTGGGACTGCCTCCCCTATGACCGCGCCAGCCCCGCCCTGTCGATCAGCGCCGAACGATTGGCGGCGCTCCACCGTTTGCAGCACCCCGGCGCCGCGCAGCAACTGCTGGTCACAACCGTCAACGCCGTGCTCCAGCGCGTGCTCACCCCCTTCCGGGTGCGCGAATCGGTGCGCGCTTTCCGGGTCGGCTCGCAGATCGGGCATGACAGCCTTGCCGCATTGCTCACCCGGCAAGGCTACAGCCGCACCGACACCGTGATCGACCATGGCGAATTCGCGGTGCGGGGCTCGATCGTCGATATTTTCCCCTCCTCGCTCGAACATGGCCTGCGGCTCGATTTCTTCGGTGACGAGATCGAATCCCTGCGGCTGTTCGATCCCGCCACCCAGCTGACGGTCGAGCGGATCGACGAACACCTGCTGCTCCCCGCCTCCGAGGCGCTGGTGGATGACGCCACGATCAAGCGGTTCCGCACCCGTTACCGCGAGCTTTTCGGCGCCAACGCGACGCAAGACCCGCTTTACGAGGCGGTGTCCGAAGGCCGCCGCCTGGCCGGGATGGAACATTGGCTGCCGCTGTTCGAAGACAAGCTCGCCAGCCTGTTCGACCATCTTGGCACCGATGATGTGGTGGTGATCGACCAGAGCGCGCTCGGTGCGGCCGAGGAGCGGCTCACCGACATCGCCGATTACCACGAACAGCGCGGGCGGATCGCGGGTGAGCGCGCCGGAAGCTACCGCCCGCTGAAGCCCGATGCGCTCTACCTCACCCGGAGCGAATTTGACGCGGCATTGGCCGCACAGCCTGCCCACCGCGCCTCAGGCTTTGCCGCCGAGCAAGGCGCAGGCGTGATCGACTTCGGCTTCCGTTCATCCCGCGACTTCGCGCCAGAGCGCGGCCGCGGCGAGAACATCTACGAGGCCGCCGCCGCGCACCTCAAGACCGTGGCAAAGTCGCAGCGCAAATCATTGGTTGCAGCCTATTCCACCGGCAGCGCCCGGCGCATTGCGGCGATCCTGGACGAAGCCGGCGCGCCCACTGCGCTCGCGGACAACTGGCAGCAGGCACTTGGGCTTGCGGCGAAATCGCGTACCGCAGTCGTCGTCCTCCCGCTCGAGACCGGCTTTGCCAGCGATACGCTGGAAGTGCTGACCGAGGCCGACATGCTCGGCGACCGGCTGGTGCGGCGCAAGAAGAAGCGTAAGGATTCCGATGCCTTCCTTGCCGAGCTTCAGGCGCTTTCGCAAGGCGATCTGGTGGTCCATATCGAACACGGGATCGGCAGATATCTCGGGCTCGAAGCGATCCCCGTCGGCAAGAGCAAGCATGATTGCGTCGCGCTCGAATATGCGGGCGGGGACAAGCTGTTCATTCCGGTCGAGAATATCGACGTTCTCACCCGCTACGGCTCGTCCGAACAGGCGGTCGCGCTGGACAAGCTCGGCGGCGAAGCGTGGCAGCGCCGCCGCGCCAGGCTCAAGGAGCGGATCACCGCCATTGCGGGCGAGCTGATGCAGGTCGCCGCCGCCCGCGCGCTGCGGCAGGCCCCCGCCCTCCCCTCCGATCCCGGCGCCCTCGGCCAGTTTACCGACCGCTTCCCCTGGGCCGAGACCGAGGATCAGGAACGCGCCATCGCCGACGTGCTGGGCGATCTGGAAAGCGGACGGCCGATGGACCGGCTGGTGTGCGGCGATGTCGGCTTCGGCAAAACCGAAGTGGCTCTGCGCGCAGCCTTCGTTGCGGCGATGAACGGCCAGCAGGTCGCCGTGGTCGCTCCCACCACAGTGCTTGCCCGCCAGCACTACCAGAACTTCGCCGAACGCTTCGCCGGCTTCCCGCTGAAAGTCGGACGCCTCTCCCGGCTGGTCGCCCCCAAGGAAGCTGCCGAGACCCGCGAGGGGCTGGAAAACGGGCAGATCGATCTGGTGGTGGGCACCCATGCGATCCTGTCGAAATCGACCAAATTCAAGAACCTGGGCCTCGTCATCGTCGATGAGGAGCAGCGGTTCGGCGTGACCCACAAGGAAAAGCTGAAACAGCTGCGCGCGGACGTCCACGTCCTCACGCTGACCGCCACCCCGATCCCGCGCACGCTGCAAATGGCGATGTCGGGCCTGCGCGAACTCTCCACCATCCAGACCCCGCCGGTGGACCGTCTGGCGGTGCGCACCTATGTGATGGAGTGGGACGATATGGTGATCCGCGAGGCATGCCTGCGCGAACATCACCGCGGCGGGCAGAGCTTCATCGTGGTCCCCCGCATCTCCGACATGGCCGATATCGAGGAATGGCTGCGCAAGAACGTCCCCGAAATCAGGGCAGTCACCGCTCACGGCCAGATGAGCCCGAGCGAGGTCGAAGAGCGGATGGGCGCTTTCTACGACCGCAAGTATGATGTGCTGCTATCGACCACCATCGTCGAAAGCGGCCTCGATATCCCCAGCGCCAACACCATCATCATCCACCGCGCTGACCGCTTCGGCCTTGCCCAGCTTTACCAGCTGCGCGGGCGCGTGGGCCGGGCGAAGCTGCGCGCATATGCCTATCTGACACACGAGGCGGGCGTGGCGTTGTCGGAGGTGGCGCAGAAACGGCTGAAGGTGCTCGGCGATCTCGACACGCTTGGCGCGGGCTTCCAGCTTGCCAGCCACGATCTCGACATTCGCGGCGCGGGCAATCTGCTCGGCGATGAGCAATCGGGCCACATCCGCGAAGTCGGGTTTGAGCTTTATCAGGCGATGCTGGAAGAAGCGATCCTTGCCGCCAAGGCAGGCGAGATGGGCCTGGCGCCCGCCCGCGACAAGATCACCCCGCAGATCACGGTCGATGCCCCGATCATGATACCCGAGGATTACGTCCCCGATCTCGCCGTCAGGATGGCGCTCTACCGCCGCCTCAATCAGGCCGACGGGCAGAACGAAATCGAAAGCCTCGCCGCCGAAATGATCGACCGTTTCGGCGATCTGCCGCAGCCGACCAAAAATCTCATCCGCCTGATCGAAGTCAAGCATCAGGCCATCGCGGCCTGCATCGCCAAGATCGACGTCGGCGCGCAGGCCACGCTGGTCACTTTCCACAATGACGATTTCCCCGATCCGGCGGGCCTCATCGCCTATGTCGAGCGGCTGAACGCCGGCGGCAACGAGACCGCCAAGCTGCGCCCCGACATGAAGCTGGTGATTAACCGCGCGTGGGGCGATCCGGTCAGCCGGTTGAACGGGCTGTTCCAGCTGACCAAGGGGTTGAGCGGGATCGTGAAGAAAGCCGCAAAGGTAAAGAAAGCCGCCTGAAGGACGCGCCGCCTGCCCCTCCGGCCCAGTGGCGGCGCGCGATGTGCGGGCGGAACAGGGCGTCATTCGGGCGGTTCAGTCCATCATCACTCCCATCTGCGTGACGCCCGAACCGAACCGAAAGACCTCCCCTGTGAAACTCCAGATTTGCGTTCAGCTCGATTATGCCTTTGCGCAAGTCTGCGATGTGCTGGTGCAGATCGAAGCTGCGGCAATCGCCGGTCAGACGATCGAGCAGGCGCACATCGCGGTGACCCCTCGCAGCGATCTTGCCCGCGTCCCCGCACAGGACCACATCGGCGAGCGTATCTGGCTGACCATGAAAGGGCGGATGCAGGTCGAATATGCCGCCACCATCGCGCTTGATCGGCCCGCGGCCGACTGGGCCATGCTGCCCGCCGCTCCGCTGGCAAGCCTGCCGGGCGAGGCCGTGCCCTACCTCTTCCCGTCGCGCTATTGCCCCTCCAACCGCTTCGCCGATCTGGTCGAAGGCGAATTTGCAGGGCTTGACGGCGGGGCCAAGGTCGCCGCGATGCGCGACTGGCTGGCGGGCCACCTGTCCTATGTGCCCGGCCGGAGTGATGCGGATACCACCGCGGTCGATACCTACCTTGCCCGGGCCGGGGTGTGCCGCGACTATGCGCACCTCATGATTGCGCTCGCCCGCGCCGCCGATATCCCGGCGCGGATCGCCAGCATTTACGCCCCGGGCGTCGACCCGCCCGATTTTCACGCGGTGGCCGAAGTCTATCTGGGTGATCGCTGGCACCTGATCGATGCGACAGGCATGGCAACCGCGCCCGAGATGGCGGTGGTCGGTGTCGGGCGGGATATCGGCGACATCGCCTTTCTGACCGCCTTCGGTCCACTCGAAATGCTGGGGCAGAGCGTTACCGTAAAGGCCGCGTGACGCGCCTTTGTGCAGGGCGCCCTCAGCCGTGCCCCATGCCCCGCGCGGTCCGTGCCAGCGCCACCACCTGCGCGCTCGGCATCGGTTGCGCGCGCAGGAAGCCTTGCCAGTAGTCGCAGCCTTCCGCGGTGATCGCGGCGCGCTGGATTTCGTCCTCGATCCCCTCGGCATAGACGGCCAGCCCCAGCGCCTTCGCCAGCGCGACGATCGCGCGCAGCACGGCCAGCGCCGTTGCATCGGCGGGCACGCCCTCGACCATCGCCTTGTCGAGCTTGAGCGCGTCCAATGGCAGTTCGCGCAGGTAGCGAAAATTGCAGAAGCCCGCGCCGAAATCATCCAGCGCGGTGCGGAAACCGAGGCCGCGCAACGCCTTCAGCGCGCTCGCCGCCTGAGGCAGATTGCCGAGCAGCAAATCCTCCGTGATCTCCAGCATCAGCCGCCCCGGTGCGATGTCAGACCGGCCGATCAACGCGGCAAAATCGGCGGCAAAGCGCGGATCGCCCAGTTCCTCAGGCGTGATGTTGAGCGACAGGGTCAGGCTTTCGGGCCAGGTCGCAGCATCCTCCAGCGCGCGGGCGACCACATGGCGCGAAAGCGGCGCCACCAGCGCGGCGCGTTCGGCGATCGCGAACAGATCGCGCGCGCCGATCTCACCCAGCGTCGGGTGCTGCCAGCGCGCCAGCGCCTCGGCCCCGGTCACCGCCCCGCTGGCGCAAGCGAATTGCGGCTGGAACAGCACCTCGATCTCGCGCCGGTCCAGCGCGCGCAGCAAATCGGCCTCCAGCATGCCCGCAGGCACGCCCGGAAGCCGCCCGCGTGTAGCCGGACGGCGCAAGGAATACCGCGACTGCTCCATTTCTCTCCCGATCTGCCCTCTTTCAGCCTGCTTAGCCCTTGCCGCCGCGGCTGCCTCGCATCAATTGCAATCCGAGCCGATATGGCACATCAGGGCAACCGCGCAGAACAGCGTCGGGGATAAGTGGGGCGCGCCGGCTTTGGTGGCGCGAAAGGGAAAGCATGGCGAGCAACATCGCGACCTATCGGCGGCTGGCGCTGCTTGCGTCGGACACGCCGCGCGCCGACGACGCATATCGGACGCTGCTCGATCAGGGCGACTGGGTGCCGCTGGCAGAGGCCGAGGCGGTGGTGGTGCTGGGAGGCGACGGCTTCATGCTGCAGGTGCTGCACGCAATGCTGGATGCCGGGCGGGTGATCCCGGCCTATGGCATGAACCTGGGCACTGTCGGCTTTCTCATGAACCGCTATGACAAGCGCGCGGCCGTCACCGCACGGGTGAACAAGGCGCGGCGCTGGACGATCTCGCCGCTGCGGGTCGAAGCGATCACGCAGGATGGGGAGCGCCATGTGCTCAACGCCATCAACGAGCTGTCGGTGCTGCGCGAAACCCGCCAGACCGCCAAGATCGAAGTGACAGTGGGTGACCGGGTCCGCATCCGCGAGCTGGTGTGCGATGGGGTGCTGGTGGCGACCCCGGCGGGATCGACCGCCTACAACCTGTCCGCCAACGGCCCGATCCTGCCATTGGACAGCAAGATGCTGGCGCTGACCCCGATCAGCCCGTTCCGCCCGCGGCGCTGGCGCGGGGCGATCCTGCCGGACCGGATGAAGATCGTTCTGAAGGTGCTCGATCCGGCCAAGCGCCCGGTCGCCGCGGTGGCCGACCAGAAGGAGCTGCGCGATATCGCCGAGGTGCGGCTGGAAATCGCCCACGATAACGATCTTACCCTGCTGTTCGACCCGGGCCAGAGCCTGGAGGAGCGGATCGTGGCCGAGCAGTTCATCACGGCCTGAGGATCGTCCACAAGGCGGTAATACCCTCTTGCAATCCGCCGAGGCCGCCCATATACGCCCGCCTCTGCCAGCGGACTTGTCTGCCGGTTGCTCCCCGATAGCTCAGCGGTAGAGCATTCGACTGTTAATCGAATGGCCGTAGGTTCGAATCCTACTCGGGGAGCCATTATTTTCCAATAAATTGTTGTTTTGTTGGAGAAATTCACATCTTATCGCTGCCGGAACCTCACGAATTACTGCACCCTGATGGCCTTTCTGGTCGGGAGATCATCGGGCGTAACCGAGTAGCGACTATCTATTCCGAAATTGTTTTGGGCTGGGCAGAAGATTGTTCTGCCTTGCAAGCACGGCTCGGCGCAAGCGGTAGTTTCGGCGGCAGCCCCGGTGTCAGTTTTGCGCTCAAGGCGTTTGAAGCACGCGCGATTCCTGCAGTCGAAAAGATGCTGCAAGAGATTGCGCATGCTGTGCGCACCCGCAGCAAGGAATGGTATCGTCTTCATGAGCACGCCGAAGAATTGATCGATCTTTTCTTTGGCACTTTAGGCGATTCGGCCGAGGCCCAAATGTTTCGAGGTTCTGGCGTGTCAGGTATCGGAAACCGACATGCGCCAGTGATCTTGGGAAAGCTGAAAGGGTTGATCACTCTTCACGGTGCTGGCTGGTCTGCGCCCGAACCGGAACCTTGGGCGCAAAGGCACCCTATCGTCTATGCAATGCTGTTGCTTATCGCAGGTGTAGTGGCTGGCGCAGTGGTCAACCCCATCGGCGAGCATTGGGTTCAAGATCAGCTAAAATAGCGCCCGCTTAAACCCCCGCCAGCAACCGCACGCCCACCACGGCCACCAGCAGCGCGGTCAGCCACCTGATCCAGTGCGGTGGCAACAGGCGCGCGGCCATCAGACTGCCCACCTGCCCGCCGATCACCACCGCCACCAGCAGCGGCAGCGCCGCGCTCAGCGCCGCGCCGAACAGGCCAGGGCCGTTCTTCACCAGCTGCCCCGCCAGCCCGAACAGCGAGTTCACCAGAATGAACAGACTCGCCGTCGCCGCGATCCCGCGCGCATCGTGCCAGCGCGTCAGATGCAAGAGCGGCGCGAGGAAGATCCCCCCGCCGATTCCCACCAGCCCGGCAAAATAGCCCAGCGGCGCGGCGGCCAGCGGCATCCATCGGGCGACCCTTGCGGGCGCTGCGCCTGCGGTGTCGCGGACAGGGATCAGCATGGTCAGCGCGGTCAAAACCAGGCTGGCCCCCAGCAGCGTCAGAAAGGTCGCCTCCCTGATCGGGGTGAGGCCGCCCGCAAAGCTCGCCAGCGCGCCCAGCGCCACCATCACCAGCGCCTTTCTCCACGGGGTGAGCCCGGCGCGGGCAAAGCGGATGCTTCCGCCTGTCACCACCACGATATTGCAGGCGAGTGCCACCAGCGGCAGCAGCCGGTAATCGAGCCCCGACAGCGCCAGCAGCGCCGCATAGGTCGAGCCTCCGCCAAAACCGACGCTGGCATAAAGCAGCGCCGTCACCAAAAAGGCGAGCGCCAGCAGCGCAGGGACCGCCCCGATCATCACGTGACCGCCCCCGCCCCGCCCTCAGCGATCAGACCAGCGCGCGGGCCGAAAGCGCACCGTGGCAGTGCTTGTATTTCTTGCCGCTGCCGCACGGGCACGGCGCGTTCCGGCTGAGGCCGAGGTTGGCATAGGGGTCGGTTCCCGCCGCCGCCCCGCCCGGCCCGACTTCCGCCACCGGCGCGCCAGCAAGCGATCCGAACAGCTCCGGCCGCAGCTCCGAACCGTCCCCGTCGCCCGAGTTCTCAAGCCCGGTGAGCGGATCGATATGCCCGGTGAGGAAATCGGGCAGTTCCGGCAGCGCCTGCGGGGCAGGCTGTTCGAACCGCAGTTCGGCACGGAACAGGATCTTCGTCACCTCCTCGCGCAGCGTGTCGAGCATCGTCTCGAACAGGCCGAAGGCTTCCTGCTTGTATTCGTTGATCGGCTGCTTCTGCGCGATGCCGCGCATCCAGATCACCTGACGCAGCGCGTCCAATGTCGCCAGGTGCTCCTTCCAGTGATGATCGAGTTGGCGCAGCAGCACATCCTTTTCGACGATGCGCCAGATCGAGGTGTCCTGTTCGCCCATCTTGGCGTTCATCATGTCATCGGTAAGCGCCCGCAGCTTGTCTTCCAGCAGTTCAGGATCGACCTCGTCCTCGCCGAGCCAGTCGTCATAGGGCGGAACGAACCCGAAGATTTCCTCGGTGCGCGCCTTCAGCCGCTCCATGTCCCACTGTTCGGGATAGGAGCCGGGCGGGCAGGCAGCACCGACGATGGCGTTGATCGTGTCGTGCCGCATGTCGACCACCACGTCATCCACGCCTTGCGCATCCATGATTTCGGCGCGCTGTTCGTAGACCACCTTGCGCTGATCGTTCATCACGTCGTCGTATTGCACGACCTGCTTGCGCATGTCGTAATTGCGGGATTCGACCTTTTTCTGCGCGGTTTCGATCGCCTTGGACAGCCACTTCGAACCGATCGCCTCGCCATCGGCAAGGTTCGATTTCATCATCTTGGAAAACAGCGTATCGGGGCCGAAGATGCGCAGCAGATCGTCTTCGAGACAAAGGTAGAAGCGCGACAGGCCGGGATCGCCCTGACGGCCCGAACGGCCGCGCAGCTGGTTGTCGATGCGGCGCGATTCGTGGCGTTCGGTGCCGAGCACGAACAACCCGCCCGCCTGCTTCACGCGCTCCTTCTCCTCGGCCACTTCGGCGCGGATGCGGGCGATGGCGGCCTCGCGCTCGGGGCCATCGGGCATGTCGGCGAGTTCGTCATTGATGCGGAATTCGACATTGCCGCCCAGCTGGATGTCGGTCCCGCGCCCGGCCATGTTGGTGGCGATGGTGACCGCGCCAAACCGGCCCGCCTGCGCCACGATATGCGCTTCCTGTTCGTGGAAGCGGGCGTTGAGGACGGAGTGCCTGACCCCTTCCTTGTCGAGATACTGGCTGAGCAGTTCGCTTTTCTCGATCGAGACCGTGCCGACCAGCACCGGCTGGCCGATCTCCTGCTTTTCCTTGATCGCTTTGGCGATGGCGCCGAATTTATCGGCGGTGTTCTTGTAGAACTCGTCTTCCTCGTCGATCCGGGCGACGGGCAGGTTGGTGGGGATTTCGACCACGCCGACCTTGTAGATGTCCCAGAATTCCGCCGCTTCGGTGGCGGCGGTCCCGGTCATGCCGGAGAGCTTGGGATACATGCGGAAATAGTTCTGGAAGGTGATCGAGGCGAGCGTCTGGTTCTCCGGCTCGATCCGCACGCCTTCCTTGGCCTCGACCGCCTGATGCAACCCGTTCGACCAGCGGCGGCCATCCATCATGCGGCCGGTGAATTCGTCGATGATGACGACCTTGCCATCTTTGACGATGTAATCGGTATCGCGCCGCCGCGCGAAATTGGCGACCAGCGCCTGATCGAGGTGGTGAACCACCTGGGTGTTTTCGACATCGAACAGGTTTTCCGTGGCAAGCAGGCCCTTTTCGATGAGCAGCTTCTCGACCTCCTCCATCCCCTCTTCGGTGAGCTGGACGCGCTTGACCTTCTCGTCGATGTCCAGCCATTCGCGCGGAATGTCGCGCGCGACCTGATCGAGCTGGACGTAAAGCTCGCTCTTGTCCTCGGTCGGGCCGGAGATGATCAGCGGGGTGCGCGCTTCGTCGATCAGGATCGAGTCCACCTCGTCAACGATGGCGAAGTTGAAGGGGCGCTGCGCCATTTGGCTGCGCTCATGCTTCATGTTGTCGCGCAGATAATCGAAGCCGAATTCGTTGTTGGTGCCGTAGGTGATGTCGGCATTGTAGGCGTCGCGCTTGTACTCCTCGGGCATCCCGGGGACAATCACGCCGACCGTCAGGCCGAGCCAGTTGTAGAGCTTGCCCATCTCCGCCGCGTCGCGCCGGGCGAGGTAATCGTTGACCGTGACGACGTGGACGCCCTTGCCCTCCAGGGCGTTGAGATAGACCGCCAGCGTCGCCATCAGGGTCTTGCCCTCACCCGTGCGCATTTCGGCGATCTCGCCCCGGTGCAGCACCAGCCCGCCGATCAGCTGCACATCGAAGTGGCGCATCCCGAACACCCGCACCGATGCCTCGCGCACCGTGGCGAAGGCTTCGGGCAGCACATCGTCAAGGGTGGCACCGCCATCGATGAGGCCGCGCAAGCGGGAAGTCTGCGCTTGCAGTTCTTCGTCGCCAAGCGCCTGAATTTGCGGCTCAAGCGCACTGACCTGAGCGACGATCTTGCGCGCCTGCTTGATATAGCGATCATTCGCGGAACCGAAGACCGATTTGACGAGAGTATTGAACATGAGGCTAAACCTTTGATTCGAAATCGAAGCCCGGCCTGAAAGGGGGCTAAACGCAGGATGGGAGGGGGGCGCTGCGACAAGCGTGCGCGAGCGCGAGCGCGGGCAGGGTCGGCAGGCCTATTCGAAGGCGCGCTCGACCCCCATCAGCACCGGAAGGCGCAGCATCGCCGGGGCGGCCGGGCGGCTTTCGGGCGCCTCGACTTCGCGGCTTTCATGCAGCGTGCTGGGCACCGGCTGGACCGCGACGCTCTGCTCCCCGGCCGCTTCATCCCCGGCGGCAGCGGCAATGGTGGAGCCGCACGCCAGCGCCTCGGCCAGGGACGCCTGCGCCGGGCTGCCGAACGCAGCAAGGCCTGTAAGCAAGGCCAGAAGGGCGAGGAAATGCCGGGTCATCGCGGCGCAAGATAAGGAATCGGTCGCGTTTCGTCCACCGGCATCTTCGCAATTTACTGTCCGGCCTCCCCCGCCTAGAGGCTCGGCCCATGCAGATTGAGCCTTCGCCCCTCGCCCGCCCCTTCCCCGCGCTCCCCGCTATCGCCGGGGTCCGCTTGCGGGTGGCGCAGGCGCACTACAAGACGTGGGACCGCTGCGACCTCACTCTGGCCGAACTGGCGGAGGGAACCGCTGTCGCGGGCGTCTTCACCAAAAGCGCCTGCGCGTCATCGGAAGTGGAGCTGGGCCGCATTAACGTGGCACAGGGCCGCGCGCGGGCGCTGGTTGTCAATGCGGGCAATTCCAACGCCTTCACCGGCTGGCGCGGGCGCGCGGCGGTGGAGGCGATCATGGCGCAGGTCAGCGCCGCCTTTGGTTGCGCCGCTGAACAGGTCTTCGTCTCGTCCACCGGCGTAATCGGCGTGCCTCTGCCGATAGACAAGGCGCAAGCCGGAATCGCCGCCGCGCTTGCCGCCGAGCCTTGTGGCTGGGAGGATGCCACAAACGCCATCGGCACCACCGACACCTTCCCCAAGGGCGCGGGCGCGAGCGCGATGATCGGCGGTACGCGGGTCGAGCTTGCCGGGATCATCAAGGGTTCGGGCATGATCGCGCCCGACATGGCGACGATGCTCGGCTACATCTTCACAGACGCCGACGTCGCCCCCGCCTTCCTGCAGGAGGCGCTGGAACGCGCCAATGCTGCCACTTTTTCGTGCATCACCGTCGATGGTGACACATCCACCAGCGACACGGTGATGGTGTTCGCCACCGGAAAGGCAGGCAATGCCCGGATCGAGGGGTGGGACAGCACCGGCGCGGATGCCTTCGCTGCCGCGCTCGCTGACGTCTGCCGCAATCTTGCGCAGCTTGTTGTGCGCGACGGCGAGGGTGCCCAAAAATTCATCACCGTCCGCGTGAGCGGCGCAGCAAGCGACGAAAGTGCGCGTCGCATCGGGCTCAGCATCGCCAACTCGCCGCTCGTCAAGACCGCGATTGCGGGGGCGGATGCGAATTGGGGCCGCGTGGTCATGGCGGTCGGCAAGGCCGGCGAACCGGCGGACCGCGACCGTCTCTCGATCGCGTTTGGCGGCGTGTGGGCCGCGCGGAATGGCTTGCCGCTGGATGGCTATGACGAAGCCCCGGTCGCTGCGCATCTCAGGGGCGAGGAAATCGACATCGCGGTCGATCTCGGCCTGGCTGAGGGCCGAGCCACCATATGGACCTGCGACCTGACGCACGGCTACATCGCGATCAACGCGGATTACCGATCATGACCGCATTGGGCTTGTCTGCTCTGGATGGGGAAATCCGCGATCTGATGCGGTTTGCAACGCAGCGATCAATGCTGCCGCGCTTCCGCAACCTTGCTGCGGGCGAAATCGAGATGAAGGGCGCTGACGATCCTGTCACCATCGTTGACCGGGAGGTCGAGGCCTTCCTGACCGAGGCTCTCACCAAACTCGCGCCCGGCGTTGCCGTTGTGGGCGAGGAAGCGGTCCATGCCGACAAGGCGGTGCTCGACCACCTGAAGGGCCAGTGCTGGATCATCGATCCTCTGGATGGCACCGCCAACTTTGCGGAAGGGCGGGAGCCGTTCGGGATCATCATCGCGCTGGCCGACGCGGGCGAGGCGGTGGCGGGATGGATTTACGACCCCAACAAGGACCGCTTCTGCCACGCCCGGCGCGGCGAAGGGGCCTTCATCAACGGCGATCGGATCACCGCCCGCACCACCGGCCAGCAGCCCCCCGTCACCGCCGTCAGCCGCATGTTCCTGAGCCCTGAGGAAAGCGCCGCAGTCGCCGCCCGGCTTGCCCCGCACTACACCCTCGTCGACATCCCGCGCTGCGCTGCCGAGCAATACCCCCGCCTCGCCCTTGGGGAGAACGATGTCTCCAGCTTCACGCGCACGCTCGCCTGGGATCACGCGGCGGGCGTCCTGTGGCTGAACGAGGCAGGCGGCAAGGCGGCCCGGATCGACGGCACGGCCTACCGCGTCGATGAACAGGATCGGCCGGGCCTGGTGGGTGCCGCCAGCCCGGCGATCTGGGACGAATTCGTCGGGCGGATTCTGGCCTGAAGCCTCAAGTCCCTCCCCATCCCGGACTTGATCCGGGATGGGGAGGGACGGGATCATCACAGCTCGCCTTCAAGCCACGCCTTGAGCGCGCCCTTGGGCGCCGCGCCGAGCTTTTGCGCGACCGGCTGGCCGTTCTTGTAGAGCACCATCAACGGGATCGACTGCACCCCGATGGCGGCGGGGGTATCGGTGTTCTCCATGATGTCCATCTTGGCGATCTTGACCTTGCCCGCCAGCTCCTCGCTGATCTCCTCCAGCGCCGGGGCGATCATCTTGCAGGGGCCGCACCAATCGGCCCAGAAGTCCACCAGCACGGGGGTATCGCTGTCCAGCACATCGCTCTGGAAGCTCGCATCGGTCACATTGACGGTCGCCATATCTGTCTCCTTTTGCCGGAGCATAGGAGCGCCGGTCACAGCTTTGCAATCTAGTGCGGCGGCTTGTTCACTCAATATCGGGCAATGACAAGGATTGCTGCGGGGCCTGCAACATGGGCTTGCAGGCGTCGATCACCGCGGCGCCGATTTCGAACAGCACAGGCGTGTGCGTGTAGAGCACCGCTGCCCGCACCGAGCGCCCGGGATAGATCGCCTGCAGCGCCGTGACGTAGGCTGTCATCTGCCGCAAGGTAGCGGCCGGAATGTCGGCAGGGGCGGCGGGCGGGCGGCGGGTGGTCTTGAAATCGACCACGGTCACGCGCGTATCCTCGATCAGCAGCCGGTCGGCGGTGCCCGCGATCACCACACCCCCGACGGTTGCCGCCAGCGGCACCTCGGCCAACGCGGCGGCGGAGAAGAGGGCGGCGAAATCGGGGTGATCGAGCACCGCCAGCGCCGCCGCCTGCACCTGCGCGCGCATCGCCTCGTCAAGGTCGCCCGCTTGCCGCGCCAGCCAGCGCCGCGCCGCCGCCTCGCGGTCGGCAGGAGCAAGATCGGGCAGGCGTTCGAGCAGCGCGTGGATCAGCACCCCGCGCCGGGCGGCATGCCGCGCCGCGCCCGAAGGCAGCGGCGGATCGCCCCCTGTGTCCTCACCGGCCGATGACGGCGCAAGCGGGCGCGGCGGGCGCGGTTCGGGGCCGATCGGCGTGGTCGCCCAATCCGGCAGATCGGGCGCGGCCTCGGCGCGATCCGCAGCGCACTCCTCCGGCCGCAGCGGAGCGGCACGCTCACCCCACTCCTTGCGCCAGTGCCACACCGGGTCGGCCATTTCATCGCCGTCGAACAGCGGAGCGAGGCGCGCATACCAGCTGTCGGCATGCGGCGCGCCCTTGCCCGCCTCGATCCGGTTGAGCGATCCGCCGATGAACAGCGCCTCTTCCGCGCGGGTCAGGGCGACGTAGAGCAGCCGCCAGTGTTCCTGCAACGCGGCGGCCCGCCGTGCGTCCTCGGCCTCGGCGATGCGCCCGCGCCTCTCCTCCTGCGCGAGCGGCGGCAGGGGCACCTCGCGCCGGAGCCCGGGATCAAGGCCCACGACGTCCTCGGGCAGCGCCAGATCGCCCGCATCGCCGGGCGCGCCGGTGGCATCGGCCAGAATCACGATCGGCGCCTGCAAGCCCTTGGACCCGTGCACCGTCATCACCCGCACCTGCCCGCTCGCGGCATCGGAATCGCGCTTCAGATCCCCCGTCCCGGCATCGAACCAGGCGAGAAATCCGGCAAGGCTCGGCCAATGATCGGCCTCATAGGCGAAGGCTGCATTGACGAGTTCATCAAGCGGGTCGTTGGCCTCTGCACCCAGCCGCGCGACCAGTTGGGCGCGGCCCTGCCATGGGCCGGTGAGCAGCCACGCGATCAGGGCCTGCGGGGTCTGGTAATCGGCACGGCGCAGCAGATCGCGCAGGCGATCGGCCGTAGCGGCGACAAAGGCGGGCGCATCCGGGCGCTTCACATGATCCCACAGGCGCAGTTCATCATCGCGCGGCACATGGGCGAGCAGATCGTCCTGCGTCCACCCCACCAGCGGCGAGGCAAGCAGGTTCGCCAGCGCCAGATCATCCTGCGGCTGTGCAGCAAAACGCAACGCCGCCAGCACATCCTTCACCGCCAGCGGCGCGCCCAGCCGCAGCCGGTCCACCCCCGCCACCGGCACGCCGCGCGCATGAAGCTTGGCGACGATCTGCGCGGCGAGCTCCTTGCGCTGGCGCACCAGCACCATGATGTCGCCCGGGCCCGCATGGCGGCGGGTGCCCTTTTCGAGCACGAAAGGCTCCGGCCTGATCACCCAGCGGCGCACCTGCTGCGCGATCCGCTCGGCCAGAAGGGTATCGTGCCGGGGGAGCCAATCCCGATCGGCATCGCCGGGCGCACCATGCTCCTCCTCGTCCCCCTCATCGCCCTGTTCGGGCACCACCGGGGGCCACAGCGTAACCAGCCCGGGCCGCTGCGCACCCGCGTGCGGAGCAGGCTCGCGGTCGAGCCCAAAGGCGGGAAAGCCGAGCCAGCCGATCACCCGGTTGACGAATTCCAGCACCACATCGGCCGTGCGAAACGACTGGCCGAGATCAAGATCACGCCAGCCCGGCTCGCGGCGATTGATCCGCCCGGCGCGGATACCGTCCTGCGCAGCGCGGATGCGCGCGTGGATACGGGCCTTGGCACGGGCGAAATTTTCCGGGCTCGTGCCCTGAAAGCCGAAGATCGCCTGCTTGTAATCGCCCACGGTGAAGATGGTCCGCAGCGTGTCACCGCGCGCGCCTTCGCCGCTGAAGAAATCGTCGATCAGGGCCTCGACGATGTCCCACTGGTTCTGGTTGGTATCCTGCGCCTCGTCGATCAGGATGTGATCGAAATGGCGGTCGAGCTTGTAGCGGATCCAGTCGGCGGCCTCGCTCTGGCCGAGCAGGGCGGCGGCCTTGCGGATCAGGTCGGGAAAATCGACCAGCCCCTCGTGGGTCTTGCGCTCCTGCCAGCGGATGGCGAAGGCCCGCCCGATTTCCAGCGCGGATGTGACGATTTGCGCGCAGGCGACAAGCGCAAGGCGCTCCTCACGGGCGGCGAGCGCCTCGGCGATGTCTTCCTGAAGGCGGGTGAAATCGGGGTCGAGCCTGGCCGCCCCCTCCATCTTGCGCGGGGTGCCATCGGCCTTGAGGATGGTCGTGCGGAACTGCGGCGCGGCAGCGATGCGATCGGCCAAGGGCAGGCCCAGCCACGTCCGCACGAAGGCCGCCGCCTCCTGCCCGGTCTTGGCCTTCCACCCCTCCAGCGCCGGAAGCAGCGCCAGCAGGGCGTCATCAGGAAACAGATCGGGATCGAGGATCGCATCGGCCCACGCCGCATCCGCATCGGCGGGTATCCCCAGGGTCTGACGCACCCGCGGGGCCATCGGCGGTTGCCAGCTTCCCGGCCCTTCCCACAAGTCCTGCGCATCGGCGGCGCGCATCAGCCACTGGTGGAGCGCGGCCGGATCCTTGCGGGTGGTGAACAGGCGAATACCCTCCAGCACCCGCTGGTCCTGCGCACGCTCGGCGTCTTCGAACAGGTCCGCCAACACCTCGCGCGCCAGCAGTTCGCGGCTGCGATCGTCCATCACCCGGGTGCCGGGGGCCAGCCCCGCTTCATCGGGAAAGCTGCCGATCAGGAACTGCGCAAAGGCGTGGATCGTATCGATCCTGAGGCCCCCGCCGGGGCAATCGAGGACGCTGGCAAACAGGCTTCGGGCGCGCTCCTGCGTGGCGGGGCCGATATCCGCGCCAAGATAGCCCAGCTCCTTCGCCAGCACCGTTGCCGGCAGCCGCACCCAGCGGGCGAGCACCGCATTGATACGGTTCGCCATTTCCGCCGCACCGGCCTTGGTGAAGGTCAGACACAGGATCTGCGACGGCGTCACATCCTCGCGCAGCAGCAGCCGGAGCACGCGGGCGGAGAGCACCTGCGTCTTGCCCGTCCCCGCCGAAGCCGACAGCCACACGTTGTCCTGCGGTTCGGCCGCGAGCAACTGGTTCCCGGCGAGCGGGAAGACAAGGCCGCCGCCCGCGCTCACGCCCCGGCTTCCTTGTCCGTGAGGCGCACCAGCCATTCATCCAGCCGCATCAGCTGATCGTAATCGGTGTAGCCCTTGTAATCCGGGTTTTCGCGCGCGGTGAACGGCGTGCGGCCCTTGATATATTCGCGGATCGCCAAGTCGAGCTTGGCGGTGTGATGCGGCAGGAATTGGTCAGGGGGGAGCCCGGTCTTGGCCTTGCCCACCTTCATCGGTCTCTCGCGCTTTCCGAAGCCGTCGTCATCGCGCTTGAACGACCAGTATTCGAAATCGCTGGCAGGGGCTGCGGGCACGCCGTCCTTCGCAAAGCCGCCCGCCTGCGCGATCAGGCCCAGCAGTCCCAGTTGCAGCGCGAAGCCCGCTTCGACCTCGCGCTTTGTCGGCACCCGGCCGGTCTTGTAATCGATGATGGCAAGGCTGCCGTCAGACAGCCGGTCGATCCGGTCGGCGCGGCCCAACACGGTTACGCCGTCCACCACCATCTCGCCGGAAATTTCGGTGGCGATCACCCTGCGGCCTTCCGCCGCCGCATCCTCGGCGATCCACGCCTCGAACCGTTCGAGCGCGGCGATCAGGCGCGGCTGCCACAGGGCACGGAACAGGGGGTGGACCCGCTCGGCCTCGAAATGGGCGGTGGCGAAGGGGATCAGCGGCAAGCCCGGCTCCTCAGCCCTCGCCTTGTGCCACTTGTCGAGAATGTCGTGAACCAGCGTGCCGCGCAGGGCCGGATCGCTGAAGGGATCGGCGCTCAGCGGGTCGAGCCGCTTCAGCTTGAGGATCGCCTGCGCATAGAACTGGTAGGGATCGCCCAGCAGCCGATCAAGCGCGGTCACGCGGAGCGCCACATTGCGCAGGTGCGACGCGGGATCGGGTGCCGGTCGCGGATAGGGGGCGGACGGCGGGCGCAGCCGGTCAAGATGCTGAAGCAGCGCCGGGATCGCGGTCTCGCGGTGTTCCTTGTCCAGATCATCGCCAAGCAGCGCCTCGACCCTGAGCAGGAAGCGCGAGGGCCGGGTCGGCCCCTCGGCATCGCGCAGGGAGCGGGTCAGCACCACGTCGGGCGCGCCCATGGCCCCGGCCAGATCGTGGGCCGCCAGCCCGATCCGAAACTCAGCCCCCGGCACCCCGAGCGCGCGCAGAACCGCTGGTGCAAGCAGCGCGTCCGCGCCCGGAGGCTGCGGCCAGGAGCCTTCGTTCAGCCCGCCACAGATCACGAGATCGGCCCGCGCCATCCGCGCTTCGAGCAGGCCGTAGATGGCAACGCGCGGATGCCCGCCATAGCCGGGTCGGACCGCCACCCCATCCATCGCGTCGCGCAGCGCGCCTGCGATATCGGCGGTCTCGATCATCGTTCCGGCCGCCTCGGCGTGGCTGCGCAGATCCTCGATCATGGTGCCGAGCGCGCGGCCATCCTCCCGCTCCCACACCGCACTTTGGGCCAGGCTTTCGGCAGCAGCGGCGAGGCGGGCCAGCGCCTCGGCAAGCGCGATGGTGGGCGGCCAGTCGGCCAGCGGGATGATCAGCGCCTCAGCCTCGGCCCACCATGCCTCGACCCCGGCCTTGGCGGCGATCTTGCGCAGCGGCTCCATACCCGGCGCGAGCGCAGGGCCGCGCAGGCGGCGGTCAAAGGCGCGCACGGCGCTGAGCCAGTCGGCGCGCGCGCCGCCATCCCACCCCCGCACCAGCGGATGGGCAAAGGCGGCGATCAGCGGCGCCGGATCGGGCCCCTCCGCCGCGATCGCCGCCAGCAAGCCGAACAAGCGGCCCGCCGGGGTCAGCGAGAGCGGGCGACCGGCGGAATCGTCGGCGATGATGTTCCAGCGTTCGCAATGCTGGCCCACCCGGCGCGCAAGGCCCCGGTCGGCCGTGACCACCGCGATCCGCCGTCCGGGCTGTTCCAGCGCCTCGCGCACCAGCAGGGCGATGCCTTGCGCTTCCTCCTCGATGCTCGCCGCCGTCATCAGCCGCACCCCGCCCAGCCGCCGCCGGTCAGGACCAAGGGCGATCCATGCACGGCTCGCCTGTGGGGGGAGAAAGAGGGAGGAGATCGCCCGCGCCCGCGCCGGATCGGCGGCGGCTGCACCGCGCCGGTGCCAGCTCTGCACCTCCGCGCGGTTCACCCCCATGCGGTTCAGCAGCAGCTTCAGGTGATATTGCGGATGGGTGAGCGCATCGCCGGCGCTGAACACCGGCCCGCCGGGCTCCTGCGCGGCGCCCGCAAGGCCCAGCTCTTCCCACGCGGCATCGTCCATCGCCAGATCGAGGTCGGGCAGCACCACCGCGCCCTGCGGCAGATCGGCAACGACGCGCAGCAGCCGCGCCAGCGCGGGCGCGGCGCTGGTGACACCGGCAGCGACAAGCGGATGCGGCGGGGGGTTTTCCTTCCACCGGCGCGCGGCATGGGCGAACAGAAGATTGCGCCGGGTGGCGGCATCGACATGCTCCGTCGCGGCCAGCTCCGCCTGCCAGCGCGCATTGACCCGCGCGAACAGGCGGATCGATCGCTGCCAGTGATCGGCAAGGCCCGCCACACTATCGAGCACCGCAGGGCCGAGCAGATCCTCACCGGCCTTTTCCTCCACCAGCAGCCGGTCCATCGTCCGCGCCATCTCGCGCGCCAGATTGAGCCGCGCGCGGCCGGGCAGCGGGTCCATGCCCTCGGCCGCGCGCTCTTCGGCGATCAGGCGGGCCAGCGCCAGCCAGCGCGCGGTCGGATCGCGGGCGGGGGGAATGTCGGCCGCCCCCAGCGGATCGAGCGCCGCGCCCAGCTTCTCGTCAAGATCAAGATCGCCCACCGTGATCATGCGCGGCATCAGCAGCCCGCCCTCGCCCGTGTCCCCGGCATGGCGGATGAAGGCTTCGGACAGCGTGCGCGCGGCGCGGCTGGAGGGGACCAGCAAGGTCAGGCGCGCAAGGCCCAGCCCCGGCTCGCGGTAGCGCGGCACCAGCCCTGCGACCAGCGCATCGGCAAAGCCGCGATGCGCCGCGATCGAATAGACGAGCGGGCCGGCCTGGCGCGGCTCAGCCACCCGCCAGCGCCTCCTCGGTCGGGCGGATGGCGGATGGCGTACCGACTTCGAACCACAGGCCGGTAAAGCTCAGGCCGTAAAGTCGCCCCTCGGCGATCGCGCGGTTCCAGAGGATGTTGGTCGAGAACGGCCCCTCGGGGCAATCGCACAGCAGGCGGTGGCTGACCAGCTGGATGCCGGTGAAGATAAAGGGCGCAATCCGCCCGTCGCGGCGGCGCGAAAGGCGGCCCATGGGGTCCATGTGGAAATCCCCCGGCCCGCTGAAATTGGCCGCCCGGGCATGGGGCACGACCAGCAGCAGCGCGTCCATCGCTTGCGCGTCCCAGCGGCGCGACAGATCGTGGAAGGCGTTTTTTGGCCCGTCTAGCCAGATATTGTCGGCATTGAGCGCAAAGAACGGATCGGGCAGCAAGGGCAGCGCCTTTGCCATCCCGCCCCCGGTTTCGAGCAGCTGTGCGCGTTCATCGGACACTGTCACCTGCGGCACTTTGCGGGCCAGCACATGGGCTTCCAGCGCATCGGCAAGGTAGTGGACATTGACCACTGCGCGCGCCGCCCCTGCTTCGGCCAGCCGGTCGAGCGCATGGTCGATCAGCGCCTTGCCCGCCACCCGCACCAGCGGCTTGGGCTGGCTGGCGGTGAGCGGGCGCATCCGCTTGCCAAGCCCTGCGGCGAGCACCATCGCGGTATCGGAAGCGAGCGGGGGTGCACTCATGCCGGGAAGGCTCCGTTCGCGGCGCGCAGGGCCTCGGGAATATTGGCATCGAACCATTCGGCCACCGGCCCCAGCGCGGGGTGTGCCAGATCCCGCTCCAGCGCCGCCCAGACGCGCGGGATCAGCGCAAGATATTTGGGCTTGCCGTCGCGCGCGTTCAACCGGGTGAAGATGCCGACGATCTTGGCGTTGCGCTGCGCGCCGAGCCGGGCGTAATCGGCCAGAAAATCGTCATCCACCTCGCCCATCGCGGCGGCGTAGTGCACCAGCATGGCGGTTTCGAGATCGACAGGCACGTCGCGCCGCGCATCCTGGAGCAAGGAGACCAGATCATAGGCCGGGTGGCCGACCAGCGCGTCCTGAAAGTCGATCAGGCCTTGGGGGGCGCCGGGTTTGCCACCCAGCAGCATGATGTTTTCGGCATGATAGTCGCGCAGCACCGTCACCCCGGGTTGCTGGCGCGGGATCATCGGCGCAAGCACCGCCTCCCAGGCTGCGGCATAGCTCGCAGCATCGACAGTGAGGCCCTGCGCCGGGCACCACCACTCGGTCAGCAGCGCCGCCTCGCGCTGATAGGTCGCCATATCGTAGGGCGCAAAAGGCCCCGGGGGCAGGCGGTGAAGCGCGGCCAGCGCGCCGACCGCCGCTTCATAGGCAGCGCGCTCTGAAGCGGGGTGGGCATCGAGCCAGTCGCGCATCCGGTCGTTGCCGAAATCCTCGGTCAGCACCCAGCCTGCGCCGGCATCCTGCGCGAGGATGGCGGGGGCGCGCATCCCGTGACCGTTCAGCCAGTGCGCGACATGGAGGAAAGGCGCGGGGTCTTCATGCGGCGGGGGCGCGTGCATCAGCATCGCGCTCTCACCGCCTGCGCGCGCGAGGCGGAAATAGCGCCGGAACGAGGCATCGCCGGGCAGCGGAGCAACCTCGGACCCGCCCCAACCGGCGTTTTCGACAAATGCGGCAAGGCCTTCAGGCAATTCGCTCATGGCATGCGCCCTACCCAATCCGCACCGCCCCGGGCAATCGCAATCCGCCCGCCATCCCCGTTTTCCCCGACCGGTTCGAGCGTGATCGCCAGGCACCCCGGTTCAGAAGCGAAACCTCCGGCATGATCGGGCCACTCGGCCAGCAGCACAGCGCCCTCGCGGTAATCGTCAAGCCCGATTTCAGCGCATTCGGACGGGGCCTTGAGACGGTAGAAATCCGCATGCACCACCGGTAACCGCAAGGGCGGGGCCGCATAGGTTTCGATGATGGTGAAGGTCGGCGAAGGCACCTCGCCTGCATGGCCGAGCGCCGCGAGAATGCCGCGCGCCAGCGTGGTCTTGCCTGCGCCCAGCCCGCCCTCCAGCGCCACCACATCCCCTGCCCGCAGCCGCGCGGCGATGCGCGCGCCATAGGCCGCCATCGCCGCCAGATCGGGGAGTTCCTCGCGCGCCTCGGTCACGGCAAGCGGATCGTCGCGGTGGTGCCCGCACCCTTGCGGCTGGCAATTTCGAGCGTGCCCTCATGCGCCTCGATCAGCTGCCGGGCGAGCGGGATGCCGAGCCCAGTGCGCTTTTCGGGCGGGGCGTCGCGGCTGGTCCTGGCACGGTCCGGGTTCAACCCGCCCAGCGCCCGGGCGAGTTCCTGCGAGGTCATGCCCCGGCCATTGTCGGCAATGGTGATTTCCACCTGCCGATCCGCATCTTCCGCCACCTTCCTGATCTCGATGACGATCCGCCCGCCCACCGGCGTTCCGGCGACGGCATTGTCGATGAGATTGCCGAGCGCCCGGCCCAGCTGGCGCGGATCGGCTGCAATCACCCTACCCCGGCGGCCCTTCAGATCAAGGCTTAGCCCGGCCGCAATGATCGCGGCCTCGCGCTCGCGCACCAGCGTGGTGAGCAGGTCCAACAGGTCGAGCCGTTCCTTGCGGATCGGCAGCAGCCCCGCCTCGCTCTGCGACAGGTCGAGCACGTTTTCGACCTGCTCGGTCAGACGCTCGACCGCGCTGAGGATGGCATCGACATATTCGCCCGCCTGCGCCGGATCGCTGGCGACGCCGCTCTTGAGCAGTTCGGCATAGCCGCCGATGGTGGTGAGCGGCGTGCGGAATTCATAGCTCATGTTGGCTAGGAACTTGGCCTTGACCGCATCGGCCTCCTCCAGCGCCTCGGCCCGTTCGCGCAGGGCCTGCTCTGCTTTTTGCGACGCGGTGATATCAAGCACCGTCAGCAAGCCATTGCCATCGGGCAGCGGTATGCCGGCAAAGCGCAGCGTGCGCCCATCGGCAAGCTCCACCCGCCCTTCCTTCTCGCGCCGGTCGAGCGTGGCCGCACGCACCGCCGCGCCGATCAGGCTGGCCTCTTCCGGGCGCACCAGATTGCGGCCGATCGCGGTGAGCAGTTCATCGGCGCTCGGGTGGCGATCCAGCAGCTCGGTGGTGAGCCCCCAGGTGCCCGCAAAACTGCGGTTCCAGAGCTGCACCGAGCCATCCGGGGCGAAGATCGCCAGCGCCTCGAACAGGCTGTCGAGCGTCGCCGTGCGGGTCCGCAGCAGCGTGTCGCGCACGGCCGAGAGCGCCAGGCTTTCCGTGCGATCCTCGGTGATGAGGACAAGGCCGCCATCGGGCATGGGCTGGGCGACCACGCGCAGATGCGTGCCCCCGGGCAGCGGCCAGGGCTCCTCAACCGATTCGCGCATCCCGAACCACCCGCCCCGCTCGCGCCGCCATTCGGGGAAGTCGCGCACTTCGGGCGTGCGCCCGCGTTCGCGCGCTTCGGCGAGGAAGCGTTCGAACGGCGTGTGCGCTTCGACCGCCTCGTCGGTGAGATTGAACAACCTGCGGAAGGGAAGGTTGGCGAAGGTCAGGCGCTCCTCCCCATCGAACAGCGCTACACCGACCGACAGCTGGTCGATCAGCGCGCGTGTCGCTTCGCGGAAGGCGCGAAAATCGCGGGCGACCTGCTGCTGCTCCTCGATGTCGATGGCATAGCCCGCAACGCCCTCGTGCCCCAGCGGCAGATCAGACACGCGCAAGGTGCGGCGCGCGCCGTGGATGGTTGCGGCAACGATCCTTTCGGACTTGTCCTGAGCCTGCAACGTGGCGCGCGCGATTTCGGCGGGGGAGCGGCCGTCTTCGGGCTCCAGCAGCTCGATCTGGTTCTGCACCACCTCGGCGGCGCTGGCTGCGCCGACCGCATCGACATAGGCCTGGTTGACGAGCTGGATCGTCAGGTCCGCGCCCCGAAACCACATCGGCATGGGCGCTGCCTCGATCAGGCCGACGAGCGCGGCAAAATCTCCGGTCGCCCGCGCCGCAGCCGCGCGCAGGCGGGCCATTTCGGCATGGCTTTCGGTGAAGTCGAACACCCACACCAGCGCCGCCCCGCCGGGCGATACCTGCGGATCGGCGAGCGTGCCGTAGAGCGCGATGCTGCGCTGCGCCCCGGGCAGATTGAGCGCCATGCGGAACGGCGCGGCGCTTTTCTGGGTGGTCTGGATCTTCTCCCACAGCTGGTCGAGCTGATCCGGCGCAAGCCCGCCCTGTGCAGACCCGGGGGGCGCGGCGAGTTCGCTGAGATAGCCCGGCATCGCCGCCAGGCCGAGCATCCGCGCCAGCTTGTCAGGTGCCTCGATCCGCCCGTCCACCCGCACCAACAGGGGCAGCGCGGGGGCGACGTCGAGCAGGGTCTGCATCCGCTTGAGATTGGTCCGCAGCGCCCGCGCACGCCCGACACTGCGGTTGGCGCGCATCACCACCACCGCCGCGCCTGCCGCCCAGGCAGCAAGCACAAGCGCGATCAGCACCAGCGAAAGGGGCGAGAGGTCCATCGCTCAACCGCTATGCGCGTGCGGGCGGGAGCGCAACGGGAAGAAGCCGCCCGCCCCCAACCCCGTGACGAAACGGCGTTGGGACGGGCGGTTCCGGTCGGTCAGTAACGGTAATGGTCAGGCTTGAACGGACCGGCCTGCGGCACGCCGATATAGCTCGCCTGCTTCTGGCTCAGCTGCGTCAGCTGGACACCCAGCTTAGCAAGGTGCAGCGCGGCGACCTTCTCGTCGAGGTGCTTGGGCAGGACGTAGACGTCGTTGTCGTATTCGTCCGCCTTGGTGAACAGCTCGATCTGGGCCAGCGTCTGGTTGGTGAAGCTCGCGCTCATCACGAAGCTCGGGTGGCCGGTGGCGCAGCCGAGGTTCACGAGACGGCCCTTGGCCAGCACGATGATCGACTTGCCATCGGGGAAGGTGACGAGGTCGGTGCCTTCCTTGATTTCCTTCCACTCGTAGTTGGAAAGCGCGGCGATCTGGATCTCGCTGTCGAAGTGGCCGATGTTGCAGACAATCGCCATCGGCTTCATCGCCTGCATATGTGCGGCGGTGATGACGTCTTCGTTGCCGGTGGCGGTGACGAAGATGTCGGCGCGCTTGACCGCGTCTTCCATGGTGACGACCTCGAAGCCGTCCATCGCAGCTTGCAGGGCGCAGATCGGATCGATCTCGGTGACCATCACGCGGGCGCCGCCGTCACGCAGGCTCGCCGCCGAGCCCTTGCCGACATCGCCGTAACCGGCAACGCAGGCGACCTTGCCGGCCAGCATCACATCGGTCGCGCGGCGGATCGCGTCGACCAGCGATTCCTTGCAGCCGTAGAGGTTGTCGAACTTCGACTTGGTGACCGAATCGTTCACGTTGATCGCCGGGAAAGGCAGCTTGCCCTGCTTGGCGATCTGGTAGAGGCGCATCACGCCCGTGGTGGTCTCTTCCGAAACGCCCTTGATCGCCTTGACGGTGCGGGTGAGGTAGCCCGGCTTGGCAGCGACAAAGGCCTTGAGCGCGCGCTGGAATTCGATTTCTTCCGCGTTGGTCGGCTCGCCCATGTCCTCGCCCGCTTCGATGCGCGCGCCCCACAGTGCGAACATCGTAGCATCGCCCCCATCGTCGAGGATCATGTTGGCGGTGAGATCGGGGTCAGCTTCGCTCGCCCAGTCAAAGATGCGGCCCACATAGTCCCAGTAATCCGCCAGCGTTTCGCCCTTGATGGCGAAGACCGGGATGCCCTGAGCGGCAATGGCGGCGGCGGCGTGGTCCTGAGTGGAGAAGATGTTGCAGGTCGCCCAGCGCACTTCGGCACCCAGCGCGACGAGGGTCTCGATAAGCACCGCGGTCTGGATCGTCATGTGGAGCGAGCCGGTGATGCGCGCGCCCTTCAGCGGTTGAGCCGCGCCATATTCTTCGCGCAGCGCCATCAGGCCGGGCATTTCGGTCTCGGCGATCATGATCTCGTCGCGGCCAAACTGGGCAAGCGCGATGTCCTTGATGACGTATTCGGTGGTCGGATTGGCGGCGAGGGTGGCCATTGGTGTTCTCCTAGCGACAACTGCACGCCCGCAAAGGCGAAAGTCTGTCCATGTGCCCCGGCTCCCTAGCCGCCGCGACCGTGCGAGGCAAATATAAACTTATCTTTATATGTCTATTTGTTGCCCGCGCCGTGGCGGTCGCTATAGGGGAAACCGAATTCCCCCCCTGTCAGGAAGGACTGCACACCATGACCATCTCCGTTGGCGACACACTCCCCGAAGTCACTTTGGTCAAAGCCACGCCCGATGGCCCTCAGGCGGTCAAATCGAGCGAGTATTTTGCTGGCAAGCGCATCGCGCTGTTCTCCGTCCCGGGCGCCTTCACCCCGACCTGCTCGGCGAAACATCTGCCGGGTTTCGTGGAAAAGGCTGGCGACCTCAAGGCCAAGGGCGTCGATGAGATCGTCGGCACCGCCGTCAACGATGCCTTCGTGATGGGTGCCTGGAACAAGGCGCAAGGATCTGACGACATCACCATGCTGGCTGACGGCAACGCCGATTTCGTCGAGGCGATCGGCCTTACCATGGATGGTTCGGGCTTTGGCCTCGGCAAGCGCGGGCAGCGGTTTTCGATGGTGATCAACGATGGCGTGGTCGAACAGCTCAACGTCGAAGAACCCGGCGATTTCAAGGTGTCGAGCGCGGATCACATGCTCGGGCAGCTCTGAGGCAACACTGGCCCTCCCCGTCCCATCGGGATGGGGAGGGACGATGTCACGTCAACGGCGGCGCGCCGTAGGCTATCCATAGCGCCAGCGTGGCTGCAAGACCGCAGGCAATCAGCCCTCTGCCCCACCGCATTGGCCCGATCCCCTTCGCCCCTGCGATAGGCGGCCGATCACCGCTGACCATCGGGCTGAGCAAATCCTCTCCGCTCACCGCATAGACCGTAATCGCAGCCAGGTGCAGCACGATCAGGCCGAGGATTACCCAGAAAAACGTCTCATGCACCTCGGTAATCGTGTCGGCCAGCCCCACGCCCACCAGCGGGTTCAGCGGCCCCGTAATCCCGTCAAACGGATCGCCCGCGAACAGTCCTAGGCTGACCTGAACCACCAGCGCGCCGATCAGAACCACCGTGCCCCACCCGCCAAGCGGCGAATGTCCAATGTGACGCTCCCCACCACCGCGCAGATAGGTGATCACGGCACCCGGCCCCTTCACAAACTGCGCAAAGCGGGCGGTATCAGGGCCGACAAAGCCCCACAGCAGCCGGAATGTCAGCAGGCCAAGCAGCACCAGACCAAACCGCTTGTGCAGCGCCCATTTGGAATTTTCCGCCGTCCACCACATCGCCGGAACCAGCAGCGCGAAACTCCAATGAGTCGCACGCAGCAGCGGATCCCACACCCGGATGTCCGGCGCGCTGCGGGGAGCGACCATTCTCGCCTACTTTTCTTCGTCGAGCCGGAACTGATCGTGGCAGCCCTTGCACGCAGCGCCCATCGCCATGGCCTGTGCGCCGATGGCTTCCTTGTCGCCGCCGCTTGCCAGGCTTGCCAGCTTGGCGCTTTCATCGGCCAGCTTCTGCGCGGCGGCCTTGAAAGCATCCGGCTTGTCCCAGATCGCCGGAAGCGCCTCGGTGTCGAAGCCGTCCGCAGTGCTTGTGCCGGTGGGAAAATAGCCTTCGATCTTTTGAGCACGGGCGTTGATATCATTCGCCTTGGCGGCAATCAGCGCAAAATCCGGCGCGTCCTGTTCAAGCTCGCCGCGCACCGCTTTGAACGCATCGCCGATCGCCTCGAAATTGTCCTGCCGCTGCTTGATCGCGGGCGGCGTATCGCTCGCGGGTGCAGCGGCCGTGTCGCCCCCGCTACCTCCGCCCGAACAGGCAGCAATCAACCCGGCCAACGTGGCCGCAGTCAGCAAGCGGGAAAGGGCGGCGCGCGACATGGCTGTCTCCTCGATGCGGCCCGAGGATCGGGCTGACGATGGAGGCTAAACCCTTTGTTGCTTTGCGCAAACATGAAAAAGGGCGCGGACCATACGGCACGCGCCCCGTTTCGATTTCCCGTCCGCAGACAGGTCGCTATCAACCGCCCCGGGTGTTGCCGGTGACCGTTTCAGCTTCGGCCAGAATTTCCGCGCGGTCCGCTTCGACCATGGCGAGCATTGCGGTGCGGAAGGTCTCGCTGCGGCCATCGACCAGCTTGTCGATCACCTTGGCATTGGCTTCGCACCAACCCGGACGCGAGCCGCTGGCGACGTCTTCGCGCGACAGCTGCCGCCGCGACTGCAGGCTTTCGCCGACCTTGGCGACCCGTTCGACATTGAGCGAAGCGCTCCAGTTGCAGCGCAGGGTGCTGGGACGACCCGCCACGCCGGCAGCGCCGATCTGGGTGGTTTCGATAGTGACCGCACCGCGATAATCGGCCGCAATCGGGCCGGCTGCGTGATCGATCACGACTTCATGTTCCAGCGCCGCGGCCGGAGCGACAAGCCCGGCCGCGAGGGCCAGAGCGGCAAGAACGCGATAGTTCATCTTCCTGCTCTCCTGAATAACCGGCGTGGTTCCGCCGATGATTGGTCAAGCATAGCAAATCGAATCACTTAAACAAAGAAGATTGTGATGCAGAATTAACACATGCAAGCAAAAAGTATTACCTTAGAAGAATTGCAGATGCGTGTTTCAATAGCCCATCAGGCTCATCACTTCCTTGCGGCTGCGATCATCATCGAGGAAACATCCCAGGATCCGGCTGGTGATCATGCCAACCCCCGGGGTCTTGACCCCGCGCCCGGTCATGCAGCCATGCTGCGCCTCGATCACCACCGCCACGCCATGCGGATCGAGATGGTCCCAGATGCACTGCGCGACCTCGGCAGTCAGCCGCTCCTGAATCTGGAGACGCTGGGCATAGCCGTGCAGCACCCGGGCGAGCTTGGAAATGCCGACCACCTTGTTGCGCGGCAGATAGGCAATCGCCGCCTTGCCGATGATCGGCGCCATGTGATGTTCGCAATGCGACTGGAAGGGAATGTCCTTCAGCAGCACGATTTCGTCATAACCGCCCACTTCGGTGAACTGGCGGGTGAGGTGGATCGCCGGATCCTCGCGGTAACCCTCGCAATATTCAAGCCACGCCCGGCCCACCCGCTTGGGCGTGTCGAGCAGCCCTTCGCGCGCAGGGTCATCCCCGGCCCATGCGATGAGCGTGCGGATCGCGTCCTGCACATGCTCCGGAACCTCGGGCTTGCCGAGCGGGTTTTCGGGATCGAATTCGTCGTCGTGATCGTGGGCGGATATATAGTTCATGGATTGTCGTCTTTCTTCACTCATCGGCTCGCCGGAGCCCCCTCGCCTGTCGATCCCAAGTGACGTCAACCCATCAGTAACCAAGCCGTTCCAGACGAACGCCCTGTGGCACTCGGGTTTTCCGCACCCACATAAGTGAATATAAGCAGCCGATCAGGCTTTTCATCCCTTCGCCAAGCATAAAGGAGCGGAAAGTGCACGCACCCGCCGCCGCCGCCTTCGAGGTCGAGGCCCACGCCACAATCGCCCGTCTGCCCGCAGCGTTCCGCCGGGCACTGGACGGCGTGGTCATCCGGGTTGAGGAATTCGCGTCGGCCGAACAGCTCGAAGCACTCGGGATCGGTGACCCGTATGAGCTGACCGGGCTGTATGAAGGCGTCGCGCTGACTGAAAGGTCGCAGTGGGACAGTGACGGCTTGCCGCCGGTCATCACCCTTTTCCGCAAGCCGCTGCTGGCCGAGATGGACGAAACCGGTGTCAGCTTTGCCGCGCTGGTGCGCCATGTGGTGATCCACGAAGCCGGGCATCACTTCGGCCTGTCGGACGAGGATATGCACGCGCTGGAGGACAGCGTCGGCGATTGAGGCAGGGGCAGAGCTGACCCCAAACCAACAACGCCCGCCCCTCTGCCGAGGAGCGGGCGTTGTTGGCGCACCCGAAAGGATTCGAACCTCTGACCCCCAGATTCGTAGTCTGGTGCTCTATCCAGCTGAGCTACGGGTGCGCTCTGGAGGCGGGCACATACGGGGGTGATCCGGCCTTGGCAAGAGGGATCGGCGTCAATCGCTGCGATTTGCGAAAAGCTGTGCGGCAAGCCGGATATCGAGCGGCGGCATGGCCAGCGCCAACACTTCGCGCGGCGTGAACCAGCCCTTGTTGCCGCCTTCAAGCGCGCGCGGCTCACCTTCCCAGCGCGCCACGGTGTAAAGCAGGATGACAAGCGCCACATGCCCATCCGCCGCTGTGCTTTCAGCAAAGGCCGCCGGTGCACAAGCGGTCAGATCACAGCGGATGCCAAGCTCTTCTGACAGTTCACGCTGAAGAGTTTCGCAAGGCATTTCATGAGCTTCGACCTTTCCTCCGGGAAATTCCCAAAGCCCACCATGGTGCTTGTCAAGGGGACGGCGGTGCATCAGCCAGCGCCCATCGGCGCGGTGCAGCGCACCGGCGGCCACCGCGATCCAGCCTGCTTTCATGTCGGATTACTTTCCATACTCGCCCCTCTTCTCAACCTTTTCTTAATATTCCTCACCGATTTTTAGCATATTGGGCAGTGATAGCGCGGGTATCAGCGGTATGTCAGCAAGGTTTTTCAAGCGTTTGCATGATGACATCGCCGGTGCGACGGCGATTGAATACAGCCTCATTATCGCGCTTGTCGCGATTGCGGCGGTCGCCGCGATCTGGGGTGTCCGGGGCGAAACCGTTCGTATGTGGGAACGCGTAGAAACCCGTACTGTCGATGCAATTACAAAATAATCCCGATTAGGATTTTCTAAAGAATTGCTCCCTAATTGAGAAATTGTCCGAACCAAGGCTGGACGGGCAGGAATACCGAAGACCAACAGGAGACCGACCATGAAGTTCATCAACAAGCTGATCCGCGACGAGCAGGGCGCCACCGCCATCGAATACGGCCTGATCGCCGCCCTGATCGCCGTCGCCGCGATCACCGCCATGACCACCCTCGGTGACACCGTCGAAGCCAGCTTCGTCGAAGTCAGCACCGAAATGCAGAGCGGCCTCGACGCGAACCCGTAATCGCTCGGCGCGCAAGCGTAAAACGAAGAACGGCGGGGAGCGATCCCCGCCGTTTTTCTTTGCCGCGTGGATAGTCTGCATCGCGCGTCAGCGCGATCGCAAAACCTACCGCGAGCGCACCACCAGCTTGACCTTCTGACCGGGCGCTACCGTACCGCTGCTGCCGAGCCCGTTCAGCACCCGAAAGCGTTCCTCCTGCGCGGACGGGTATGCCATCTGGCGCGCGAGGCTCGCCACCGTGTCGCTACGCGCCACCGTCACCACGCGCAATTGCTTAGGCACCACGCCCGCCGCCTCGCTCTGGGTCACGCGCCGCATCGACTGGAACATCGCATTGAACGTCCCCGCCCTGCCGGCCGGCGCGATTGCGGTGAAGTGATAGGCCCGGTCGCGCGCGAATTCATAGGCGAACACCACCAGATCGACCTGCGAATTGCCGTTGTTGACCCGCGCCGTGCCATAAACCGCCGGAAGACCATTGACCGTGGTGCGCTCCATCTGCGCGGGGGCCAGATTGCTGTTCTGCCCGCCTACGGCCGCAAATTGCTGGCGCACATAGGTTTCCAGATTGCCGCCATAGGCCGCCATCGTCATCTGCGCCTGACCGCCCTGCCCGTTGATGCTGACCGCGCGCGTGCCGTTGACCATGTAGAAGCCCTGGGGCGCGGTGAAGGCGAGCCGCAGTTCGGGGTGGATGAAGGTGCTCCCCTCGATCAGCCCCTGCGCCGGATCATCGCCATACAGCAAGCCGTTGATCCGGGTGAGGAAGGTGTCGCGATTGGTGATCCCTGCCCCGCCTGTGCCCGCACCCGCCGCGCCGCCTGCCTTCGCCAGCGCGCTTTGGACGCGGCTGGCGGGATCAGGGTGGGTTGAGGCCCATTCGGGCACGCTTGCATTGCGCCCCGCCAGCCGCGCATCGAGCGCGTTCTGCGCGGCAAGGCTGGCCAGCACGGTGCTCATCGCTCGCCGATCATACCCGGCGCGCGCAAGATACTGGATGCCCAGATCATCCGCTTCCAGTTCCTGCTTGCGCGAGAATCGCAAGGTCAAAAGCTGCGAGCCTTCCATGAAGGTGCGCGACAGGGTGTTGCCGATCTCGGAATTGCCAAGCAGGAGCGATGAACCGATCGCCCCAAGCAGGCCGAGAATCGAATTTTGCTGCGCGGCCTGCTGGCGCCGCTGGGAATGCCGTGCGGCGACATGGCCGACCTCATGCCCGAGCACCGCGGCCAGTTCCGCCTCGTTGTTCATCAGCGTCACCAGCTGGCGGGTGGTGTAGATATAGCCACCCGGCACGGCGAAGGCATTGTGAACGGGCGAATTCAGCAGGCTGACGGTAAAGCTCTCCCGCGCATTGCCTAGGCCCGATTGCACCGCGATGTTCTTGCCCACCTGTTCGACATATTGCGCGTGCGTGCCGGTCATCGCGCCGCCGAATTCGGCGAGGAACTGGGGGTGATACTTGGCCCCCATCTGCGCTTCCTGCGGGGTAATGGGGGTCGAGGCCGAGGGGACAGAGGCCCCCGCGCCCATGCAGCCAGCCAGCGCCAGAAGGGCAATGCCGCCCGTCAGTGTCCTGCGTGAAGTCCGCGCCATGCCTGTATTCTCCCGCAATCAATCCGTGTGGGCGTGCAACCTATCGGCAAACCGCCGTGCCGCAAAGCCTTCCACAACGCCGATTAACCGCCGATGGCGAGGAACCGCCCTTCGCGCGCGGCGATCAGTGCGGCGCTGCTCTGCCCGGCGAGCGCGTCCAGCTCTTCGCCGAGCGCCTCTCCCAGCATCCGCGCCGCAGCGGCCGGATCGCGGTGCGCCCCGCCGAGGGGTTCCTTGACGATGCGTTCGATCACCCCGGCGCGCTTCAGATCCTGCGCGGTCACTTTCATCGCCTGCGCGGCATCCGCTGCCTTTTCCGACGTGCGCCACAGGATCGAGGCGCAGCCTTCCGGCGAGATCACCGAATAGACCGCATGTTCCAGCATCAGCACACGGTTGGCCGAAGCAAGCGCCACCGCCCCGCCTGATCCGCCCTCGCCCACAATCGCGGCGATCATCGGCACGTCCAGCGCCAGACACGCCTCGGTCGCACGGGCGATGGCTTCGGCCTGCCCACGCTCTTCCGCCTCGATCCCCGGGAAGGCCCCGGAGGTATCCACCAGCGTCACCACCGGCAGGCCGAATCGGCTGGCGAGCTGCATCAGGCGGATCGCCTTGCGATAGCCTTCGGGCTTGCCCATGCCGAAATTGTGGGCGATCCGGCTTTGCGTGTCGTGACCCTTTTCGTGCCCGATCAGCATCACCCGCCGTTCGCCCAGCCGGGCAAAGCCGCCCATGATCGCGCGGTCATCGCCGTAAAGCCGGTCACCCCCCAGCGGCATGAAATCCTTGAAGGCATGGGCCACATAATCGCGGAAATGCGGGCGCTGCGGGTGCCGGGCCACCTGCGTCTTCTGCCACGGGGTGAGCGAGGCATAGGTGCTGGCCACCAGTTCGCCGCGCTTTGCTTCAAGCCGCGCGATTTCGCTGGCGACATCGACATCATGCAGCGCGTTGACGCTGCGCAGCTGAGCGATGCGTTCGTCCAGCTGCGCGATCGGCTTCTCGAAATCGAGGTGGGAAATCATCGCGCGGCGCTAGTCGGATGAGGCGCGGGACGCAAGCGGATGGCGGGAATTGACGAGGGCAACCAGCCGCGCAGGCTCGACATGGGTGTAAATCTGGGTGGTGGCGATGTCGGCATGGCCGAGCAGGGTCTGCAAGACGCGCAGGTCCGCGCCGCCTTCCAGCAGGTGGGTGGCAAAGGCGTGGCGCAGCACGTGGGGGCTGATCGCGGCGGGATCGAGCCCCGCGCGCGCCGACAGCGCCTTGATCAGCTGGAACAGGCGCACACGGCTGAGATGCTGGCCTTTGCCGGAGGGAAACAGCCAGCGCGACGCGGGCACCGCCGGGCGAATGCCGAGCCAGCGCCGCAGCGCCTCAAGCGCGCGTTCCCCGACGGGCACCAGCCGCGAAGCGCCGCCCTTGCCCGTCACCGTCAGGAACGGCGCATCGCGCGGCACGGCAGAGAGCGACAGGCTCACCAACTCAGTCGCGCGCAGGCCCGATCCGTAAAGGAGCTCGATCAGCGCAAGGCAGCGGACCGCCTTGGGGTCATCGCCTGCCGCCTCCTGCTCGGCTCGGGCGAACAGCGCGGCGATCTGATCATGGTTGAGCACCCTCGGTAGCGGGCGGCGGGTGCGCGGGGCGGGCAGCGCACCTGACGGATCGTCGCGCCGCCAGCCCTCATCCAGCGCAAAGCCGAAAAACTGCCGCAGCGCCGAAGCCTTGCGTGCGACGCTGGCGGGGGCAAGGTGCGCCCATTGCCCGGCAAGGCCTGCAACCGCATCGCGCGGAGCGGCGGCAAGGTCGCCGATCGCCTCTTCTGCGCCCGCAAGGTCACGGCGATAAGCCGACAGCGTGTTGGCTGCCGCGCCGCGCTCTGCCGCGAGCATGGCGAGGAACGCCTCGGTCGCGGCGGACATCAGCGCAAGGCCCGCTACCCGCGCGCGACCGCCTCGGCGGCGATCATGCGGGCCTCGGCCTCAAGCCCCACGCGCCTGAGTGCGGCCGTGATGTGGTAAAGGTGCAGCGGGGTCATCTGCGACCAGCTCGTCCCCTGCATCCCCAGCCCGGCAAGCAGCGCCACCAGCGCAGGGTTGCCCACGTCAGCGGCGCGGTCGATCGTCGCGCTCCAACGGGTGCGGCGCGCGAGGTCGAAGCCGAGATCACCCGCCAGCGCGCCCGCGTCGCCTTGATCGAGGCGGCCGAGCCCCGCAAGCCCCGCCACGAGGAAGGCGGACTTGCGCTGCGCCTCGCTCTCGTCCCCACCGATGAAGCCGCTCACCGCGCCCTGCCCCACCGCATCGCCGCGCGGATCGGCCAGCGCGATCAGCGCCCAGCCGAGCGAGCCTTCCTCGACCACACCGGCCCAGCGCGCGGCATTGCCATCGAGCCCGGCGGCGAGCATCGCGGCGATCAGATCGCCCGCGGCTTGCGAATGGGCCGCGTCGGCCGGGATGCGCGCCGCGGCATAGGCGGTCAGCACCCGCGCGCCGTAACCGTCCCCCCCACCAAGCGCCGGGCCGGACGACCACAGGCGCTGCATTGCCGCGATTCGCGCTGCGGGGTCAGCGGCGAGATAGGCCTCACGCAAGGCCGCGGCGTGGGTCTGCGGATCGCCGCTCGCGCCGCCCTCAGCAAAGACCTCGGAATAGAGATCGACCATGGCATCGGCCGACAGAACTCCTTCTCGCGCAGCCCGCCCGGCAAAGGGCGCGCGGGCGCTGGCCGAAAGCATCGGCAGCAGCGCCCCGGCGCGGGCATAATAGGCCCCGCCCTGCGTCTTTAGCGCACCGTCGAGCAGCTCCGCAGGCACCGGCTCGCCCAGCGCCGTCGCCAGCCCGAAACGCCAGGGGTTCAGCTCCTCCACCCCCTGCCACTCAATCTGCACCGCGCGCTGGCCCCGCCCCGCCGCCCCGGCAAAGCGGCGCGCCAGCAGCACGTCGATGCGCGGCGCGACCCCCCGGAACAGCGCCCGGTCAAGCTGCGAGGCCGCAAGCGCGCTTTCCCCCGCATAGGCGTTGCAGATCGCCTGCCACATCTGCCATTCGCCATCATCCCGGGCCGAGCCCTGATGACGCACCGCCGGGCAGGCCCCGGTGATATCGCCGCTCGCAAGATAAGCGGTCAGCGCCTCCTGCGTGAGGCTGGGGGACCAGTTGGCACTGTCGATATCCTGCACCACCGCCCGCGCGACCGCATATTCGCCCAGCGCATTGAGCACGCCCACGCGCAGCGCGGCAAATTCGATCGGGTCCATGCCGAGCGGCGCGGCCAGCCGGCTCGCCAGCGCGCGGCGCATCAGGATATGCCCCCAGCGCGACACCACGGGCCGGCGCGATCCGGTCAGCACCGCGCGCACCAGCGCCTCGGGCTGATTGGCGAGCGCCACCGGGGGCAGCCCGCCTTCTTCCGCCGCCAGCAGGCCGATCCGGGTCAGCGCCCGCTGCGCGCCGGGGGGAATATCGGTCTTGGGCTTGAGGCCGAGCAGCTGATCAAGCTCGTCGCTCGACATGTTTTCAAGCTCTTCAAGGCTCGGCAGCCGGGCGAGATCGCCGCGGGTGATCGTGGGGATCGGCGGCAGGGTTGCCGGATCGACCGGCATGCCCGGCGCCGCCGGAATCGTGCCGGGGGCAGCCGGCGCGCCCGCCGCTCCGCCTGCGCCGGGCGCGGCGGCGGGGGGCGATGTCGGCGCAGGCGTGGGACGCGGCGTGGGGGTGGGCGCGGGATCATCGAACCCCGGAGGCAGCAGCGATTCGGGTTTCCCCTGCGCGGCGGCAAGCCCCCCCGCCAGCCCCGCACCGCCCAGCGCGCCCGCCAGCCCCAGGGCCAGCGCCAGCATGCCTACATTAGGGCGAAGGCGGCGGTGGCCGCTCACTGTCCCCTCTCCGGAAGGGCGACCGGCTCGACGATCGGTCGCAGCGGTTCCTCGCCGCCATCGAACCAGGCGAGGACTAGCAGCCCCGCTGCAATCACGCCGGCAAGCGGCAACCACCGACGGATGCCGGGCACCGGCGACGCAGAAGCTGGGCCGCGGCGCGGGGGTGCGAGATGCGGACGACGAGAGGTTGCCATATTGCGCGTGCCCTAGCCCATCTATAGGCGATGGGGCAATGTCCGCCGCGCCGCCATCCCTTGATGGGCCCACCATCGCCGCCATCGCCGCGCGCATCACCCGTCCGGTCGTGCTCGTCGGCTTGATGGGTGTGGGCAAGTCGACAGTAGGGCGCAAGCTGGCGAGCCTGCTCCGGCGCGATTTCGTCGACGCCGACGAAGCGATAGTCGTCGCCGCGCAGCGCACGATCCCGGAAATCTTCGAAACCTTCGGAGAGGCCTGCTTCCGCGACGGTGAGCGGCGTGTCATCGCTCGCCTGTTGGGCGAAGGGCACGGCGTGATCGCTACGGGCGGGGGCGCCTTCGTCGATCCCACCACCCGCGCGGCAGTGCTGGAGAAAGGCATCGCGGTATGGATCGATTGCGACATCGACATACTGGTTGAGCGAACCGCGCGCCGCAGCAGCCGGCCGCTGTTGAAAAACGGTGACCCAAAGACGACCCTCAGCAGCCTGGCACGCGAACGCGCACCGTTCTACGGGCAGGCCCATATCCGCGTCGTGAGCGAGACTGGCCCCCACGCCGACACTGCTCGCGCGATCATCGAGGCGATTGATCAATGGCTGTAAATTCCGCGTCCCCCATCCGCGTGGAACTGGGCGGGCGTTCTTACGATGTGCAGGTTGGCGCAGGGCTGCTGGACGACGCGATCGTGCACGCGCGCGACTTTATCAAGCCCTATGCCGCTCGCGGCGGGGGGAGTCGCCCGATCCCGGTCATCGCCGATGTCAACGCCCGCAAGCACCACGGCGCGCGCCTCGCGCAGTCGCTCGCCTCGGATCGATACGAGATCGCATGGTTTGACGTGGAGCCCGGCGAAGGGTCGAAAAGCTGGGCAAACCTCGAACGGCTGACCGACTGGCTGCTGGCGCTGGGCGTCACCCGCAAGGACCATGTCTTCGCACTGGGCGGCGGGGTGGTGGGCGATCTTGTCGGCTTTGCCTGCGCGATCCTCAAGCGCGGGGTCGGCTTCGTGCAACTGCCCACGACCCTTTTGGCGCAGGTCGATAGCTCGGTCGGTGGCAAGACGGCGATCAACACGGCGGCGGGGAAAAACCTGATCGGCGCTTTTCACCAGCCCGCGCTGGTACTGATCGATACCACAACGCTTGCCACCCTGCCCGACCGCGAGATGCGCGCAGGGTTTGCCGAGGTGATCAAGTACGGGCTGCTCGGCGATACGGCGTTTTTCAGCTGGCTGGAAGCCAACGGAAACAAGGTATTGGCCCGCGAACCCGACGCGCTTGAGCACGCGATTGCCACAAGCGTGGCGATGAAAGCGCGGATCGTCGCCGCAGACGAACGGGAAACGGCTGACCTGCGCGCCCTGCTCAATCTCGGGCACACCTTCGGCCATGCGCTGGAGGCAGAGACTGGCTTTTCCGACCGCCTGCTGCATGGCGAGGCGGTGGCGCTCGGCATGGTGCTGGCGGCGCGCTATTCAGCGCGGCGGGGGGAGATTTCGTCAGAGGACGCAGCGCGCGCCGAAACCGCCATAGCGGCGGCCGGTCTGCCCGCGCGGCTCGCCCCCCTCGGACTTGCCTGCGACGGTGCGACTTTGGTGGAGCACATGCGCCACGACAAGAAGGCCGAAGGCGCGACCCTGCCCTTCGTGCTGTTGCGCACGCTTGGGCAGGCCACGGTTGAGCGTGATGTCAACCTCGCGGACATGGCCGCGTTTCTCGACGCCGAACTGACGCGCTGACACGTCCTCGCCGCGCGTGCGGTCAGTGCGCCGGGCGGCTCGGCAGCTTGGCGATATTGTCACCGGCTTCGGCGAGGCGCGCGGCCTTTACCGCCGCTTCTTCGGCCAGCATCTGATCATGTTCGGCAAATAGCTGCTCAATCTCGCCCCTGCGTTCCAGCAGCATGTTAGCGATCCCAGGTGCCAGGCTCTCGCCCTCGCCGATCTTACCCAGCAACGCCGCCAGATCGCTGACCGTCGCGTCACGGGCGGTCTTGAAGAAATTGCCCTTGCGGTCGAAGAACCCCGTGCCTGTGTGTGCCATGATCAAATCCTCCTATTGAGATTCAATCCCTCGCGCGGGGAATACCGCGACTCGGCAGGACGAGTGTCTCACAAGACGAATTGTAGAATAGGCTTTGGTCGCATTCCGTGTCGGAAATCAGTAATCTGGCGCAGAACTACAACACCCTTGGCAAGATAATTTCCTTCTGTCGCACCATAATGTCGAACGGCCGCATATTTTGTGGAGTCCGATTCGGCCCGGCGCAGCGACCGGCCGGGCTTAGAACAGGCGCGAACCGTTCGGCACGAGCCGGTCCGGGGAGAACAGGATCACCTCGCCCTCGGCATCGGGAAAGCCCAGCGTCAGCACCTCGGACATGAACGTGCCGATCTGGCGCGGCGGAAAATTGACCACCGCCGCCACCTGCCGGCCCGGCAGATCGGCCAGATCATAACGCGCGGTGATCTGCGCGCTCGACCTTTTCACTCCAATCGCCGGGCCGAAATCGATCACCAGCTTGAAGGCCGGCTTGCGGGCCTCCGGGAAGGGCTGGGCGGAGACCACCGTGCCCACCCGAATATCGACCGCAAGGAACTGGTCGAAGGCGATTGCCGCAGCCGCCGGGGCATCGGGCGCATGCAGCAGATGCATTATTCGAGCTCCAGGATCACCGCATCGACCGCCAGGCTCTCGCCTTCGGCAGCGTTGATTTTGGCGATCGTGCCTTCCTTTTCGGCGCGCAGGATGTTCTCCATCTTCATCGCCTCCACGGTCGCAAGCGGTTGGCCGGGCTGCACGGTTTCGCCCTCAGCCACATGGAGTTTCACCAGCATTCCGGGCATCGGGCAGATCAGCAGGCGCGAGAGATCGGGCGGCACCTTTTCCAGCATCAGCGATTCGTGCCGCGCTAACCGCAGAGGCAGCACCAGCGCGGTGTGGGCCGCGCCGCGCGTGGTCACCTTCCACTGGTTGCCCTGCCGCTCGACCATCAGGCCGAGTTTGAGGCCCTGCCCGTTGGTCGCTTCGGCCTGCACCATGCCGGGGCGCCAAGTGCAGGTGCCTTCCACCCGCACGCCATCGACCATCGCGTGGCCGTCGCCGAGCGTGACTTCGAAGCGTTCGTCGCCGAGCTTGACCAGCCATTCGGTCGTCACGCGCAGCACGCCCTCGCGCCCGTCATCGCCATCAAGCTGACCGCTGATCCGCCGCGCGCGCGATTGCAGGGTGAACTCGTTCCCCGCGCACACTGCCGCGAGCAGGCGCTTCACTTCGTCCGAAGTCGCCGCGCCGTGGAAGCCTTCGGGATATTCTTCTGCGATGAAGCCGGTGGTCAGCTCGCCCGAACGGAAGCGCGGGTGCTGCATGATCGCGCTGAGGAAATCGACATTGTGGCCGAGGCCCTTGATGCGGAAATTGTCGAGCGCCTCGATCTGCAAATCGGCCGCTTCGTCGCGGGTCGGAGCCCAGGTGATGAGCTTGGCGATCATCGGATCGTAGAAGCGCGAAACCTCGCCGCCTTCGTAGACGCCATCATCGACGCGGACCGAGCCGGCACCGCGTGCCACGCCCCGCCGCGCTTTGCCCGCAACCGTCTCGTCCTCGCTCCAGCCGGGCAGCGGAGGCGCGTAATGCACGAGCCGCCCGGTGGAGGGCAGGAACCCGCGATAGGGGTCTTCGGCATAGACGCGGTTCTCGATCGCCCAGCCGTCGATGCCGATATCGTCCTGCGTCATCGCGAGGCGTTCGCCCGCCGCCACGCGGATCATCTGCTCGACCAAGTCGATGCCGGTGATCGCCTCGGTGACGGGGTGTTCGACCTGAAGCCGGGTGTTCATTTCGAGGAAGTAGAAGCTCTCCCCCGTCGGGTCCGCGCCGCTGACGATCAGTTCGACCGTCCCCGCGCTGTAGTACCCCACCGCCCGCGCCAGAGCGACGCATTGCTCGCCCATCGCCTTGCGCATCTTGGGCGTGACGAAAGGCGACGGCGCTTCCTCCACCACCTTCTGGTGGCGGCGCTGGATCGAACATTCGCGCTCGTTGAGGTAGAGGATATTGCCGTGCTGATCGCCCAGGATCTGGATCTCGATGTGGCGCGGGTTGAGGATGAATTTTTCAATGAACACGCGGTCGTCGCCAAAGGAATTCAGCCCCTCGCGTTTCACGCTTTCGAAGCCCTCGCGTACGTCGGCTTCGCTGTAGGCAAGGCGCATGCCCTTGCCCCCGCCCCCGGCCGAGGCCTTCATCATCACCGGATAGCCGATCTCGTTGGAGATGCGCACCGCGTGCTCGGTATCCTCGATCTCGCCGACGAAGCCCGGGACGACATTGACGCCCGCTTCCTTGGCGAGCTTCTTGGACTCGATCTTGTCCCCCATCGCGGCAATCGCGCCCACGGGCGGGCCGATGAAGGCGATGCCTTCCTTAGCCAGCGCCTCGGCAAAGGAGGTGCGTTCCGAGAGGAAACCGTAGCCCGGATGCACCGCCTCTGCCCCGGTTTGCTTGCAGGCGGCGATGATCTTGTCGGCGATCAGATAGGATTCCGCGGCGGGAGAAGGCCCGATATGCACCGCCTCGTCCGCGAGTCCCACGAAGGGCGCGCGCGCGTCAGCATCGGAATAGACCGCGACGGTTTTGATCCCCATCCGCCTCGCGGTGGTGATGACCCGGCACGCGATCTCGCCGCGATTGGCAATCAGGATTTTCGAGAACAAGAGCGTCAAACCTCTCTCCAGGGGTGTGTTATCTGCCTCCCGGCTATGCCGTCGGACTGGGTGGCAAGCAAGCTAGCGGATTTGGTGCGGTGCCCGGTGCGCCGGACCATGGCGACAGGCGAGGCGCCTTATCCAGCCAGCACCCCGCTCTTGCATGCCCGCGCGGGCTCCTCGCCCTTCAATGCGGTGAGGCCGAGCTTCGCGAACAGCGCGCCGTCCTTGTCATCGCCCGCATTGGGGGCGGTGAGCAGCTTGTCACCGGTGAAGATCGAGTTCGCGCCGGCCAGGAAGCACAGCGCCTGCGTCGCCTCGGACATCGACTCGCGCCCCGCCGAGAGCCGCACCATCGAGCGCGGCATGGTGATGCGCGCGACCGCGACCGTGCGGACGAATTCGATATCGTCGATCTTGGCGAGCGGCGTGTCGGCCAGCATATTGCCCAGCACCGTTCCCTTGACCGGCACCAGCGCGTTGACCGGCACGCTCTCCGGGTGCTGCGGCAGGGTGGCGAGCGTGTGGACGAAGCCCACCCGATCCTCCCGCGTCTCGCCCATGCCGACGATCCCACCGGAGCAGACATTGATCCCCGCCTTGCGCACGTGGTCCAGCGTATCCAGACGGCACTGGAAATCGCGGGTGGAGATCACGCGCTCGTAATACTCGGGCGAGCTGTCGATATTGTGGTTGTAGTAATCGAGCCCCGCCTCGGCGAGCATGTCTGCCTGATGCGGTTCGAGCATCCCCAGCGTCATGCAGGTCTCCAGCCCCATGCCGTGCACGCCCTTCACGATCTCGACAATCGCGGGCATGTCGCGGTCCTTGGGATTGCGCCACGCCGCGCCCATGCAGAAGCGCTGGCTGCCCGCATCCTTCGCCTGCGCCGCGCGCTGGAGCACGGCCTGCACGTCCATCAGCTTGGTCGCCTCGACGCCCGAGTCCGCGTGCACCGACTGCGAGCAATAGCCGCAATCCTCAGGGCAACCGCCGGTCTTGATGCTGAGCAGGGTGCAGAGCTGGACTTCGGTTGCGGGGTGATTTTCGCGGTGAACGCTGGCGGCCTGGAACAGCAACTCGGTGAACGGGAGGTCGAACAGGGCTGCGATTTCTTCGCGGGTCCAGTCGGCGCGGGGGTGGGTCAAGATTTGTCTCGCATGAAGTGGTGGATCAGTAGAGCACCGCCAATAAGCACGGCTAGCGGAACACCATAGAACATCAACTTACGGCTCGTCTCGCTGAAGCAATCGACGTCGGCAGGGCAATCAGTAAGGGCCGCCATGCCCATAAAGAACAAAGAAATCAGCGCGCCGGCCACCGCATAAGCGACGCATCCAGCCATTTGCCATCTGTTCAACGAAGGTCGGTCACCAAAACGCATTGAGCCACTCCTTTGTCATTGCGAGGAGCCGCAGGCGACGCGGCAATCCAGAGCGTCTCCCAACCGAGGCGTGTCATGCTGAACTTGTTTCAGCATCCTTCCTGTCGCGCTGTGGCTCACCCTGCGAGATGGACCCTGAAACGAGTTCAGGGTGACGGCAAGGGGGCGTGAGGCATCGCTACTCCGCCGCCTCGTCCAGCCCCTCGCCTAGCGGCGGCATGTTGTGGCCGAGCAGCACGAGGATATCCGCCGCGCATTCCACCACGTTGCTTCCCGGGCCGTAGATCCCCTGCACCCCCGCCTCGCGCAGGAAGTCGTAATCCTGCGGGGGGATGACGCCGCCTGCGGTGACCTTGATGTCGCCGCGACCGGCTTCGCGCAGGAGGCGGATCAGTTCGGGGATCAGGGTCTTGTGGCCTGCCGCGAGGCTGGATGCGCCGACCACGTCGACGTCGTGTTGCAGCGCCATCGCGGCGCTTTCCTGCGGGGTCTGGAATAATGGGCCGGAGATGACCTCGAAGCCCATGTCGCTAAAGGCCGAGGCAATCACATTCGCCCCGCGATCATGGCCGTCCTGGCCCATCTTGGCGATCATGATCTTCGGCTTGCGGCCCAACCGGCGGCCCACGGCTTCCACGCCGTCCGTCACCTGCGCCCAGCGGCGGTCGAATTCGTAGGCGCTGGCATAGACGCCCTTGACCGGCGCAGGGGTGGCATCGTGGCGGCCGAAGACTTCCTCCATCGCGGCGGAGATTTCGCCCAACGTCGCATCGTGGCGCGCGCATTCTATGGCGAGGGCGAGGAGGTTCGGTCCTCCCCGCACCGGGGAGGTGGCAGCTGCGCCAGCAGCTGACGGAGGGGATTGGCGGCCAGCTGCTGTCGTCGCGTGGGGCGAGTCCCCTCCACCATGCTGCGCATGGTCCCCCTCCCCGTTCCGGGGAGGATTGCGGCAACCCTCGGTCAGCGCGCTCAGAGCCGCGCGGCAGGCGGCCTCGTCGCGGTTCTCGCGCACCTTGGCGAGGCGGGCGATCTGGCCTGCCCGCACCTTCTGGTTGTCGACTTCCAGCGTCTCCAGTGCGTCTTCGGCGTCCTTGCGGTACTTGTTGACGCCGACGATCACCGTCTCGCCCTTGTCGACCTTGGTCTGCTTCTCCGCCGCCGCGCGCTCGATCGCGGCCTTGGGCGCGCCGGTGGCGACGAAGGCGGTCATGCCGCCTGCCGCGTCGACCTCCTCGATCAGCTTCCACGCCTCGTCCACCAGCGTCGAGGTCAGCGCCTCGACGTAGTGCGAGCCGCCGAGCGGATCGACGACCGAGGTGATCCCGCTTTCCTCCTGCAACACCAGCTGGGTGTTGCGGGCGATGCGGGCGCTGAAATCGGTGGGGAGCGCGATGGCTTCATCGAGCGCATTGGTGTGAAGCGATTGGGTGCCGCCCAGCACCGCAGCCATCGCTTCCACCGTGGTGCGGATGACGTTGTTGTAGGGGTCTTGTTCTTGCAGCGAGACGCCCGAGGTCTGGCAATGGGTGCGCAGCATCTTGGAGCGTTCGTCCTTCGCGCCCAGCCCGTCCATCACGCGATACCACAGCGTGCGCGCGGCGCGCAGCTTGGCGATCTCCATGAAGAAGTTCATGCCGATGCCGAAGAAGAAGCTCAGGCGGCCCGCGAAGGCGTCGATGTCGAGCCCCGCCGCCATCGCGCGGGTGGCATACTCCTTGCCGTCGGCAATGGTGAAGGCGAGTTCCTGCACCGCCGTCGCCCCGGCCTCGTGCATGTGGTAGCCGCTGATCGAAATCGAGTTGAATTTCGGCATGTTGGCCGAGGTATAGGCGATGATGTCGGAGATGATCCGCATGCTCGGCTCGGGCGGGTAGATATAGGTGTTGCGGACCATGAACTCCTTGAGGATGTCGTTCTGGATCGTGCCGTCGAGCTTCTCCTGCGACACGCCCTGACGCTCGGCCGCGACGATGAAGAAGGCCAGCACCGGGATCACCGCGCCGTTCATCGTCATCGAGACCGACATGCTATCCAAGGGAATCTGGTCGAACAGGATTTCCATGTCCGCGACCGTATCGATCGCCACCCCCGCCTTGCCGACATCGCCGACGACGCGCGGGTGATCGCTGTCATAGCCCCGGTGGGTGGCGAGGTCGAAGGCAACCGACAGGCCCTTCTGCCCCATCGCCAGATTGCGGCGGTAGAAGGCGTTGGATTCCTCGGCCGTCGAGAAGCCCGCATATTGGCGGATGGTCCACGGGCGGCCCGCATACATGCTCGCCTTCACCCCGCGCGTGAAGGGCGCAAAGCCGGGGAGGCCGGGGTCGAACCCTTCGTGATCTTCCGCCGTATAGAGCGGCTTGATCGCGAAGCCCTCCGGCGTGTGCCAGGTGAGGTCGCGGCCCTTCACTTCCTTGGCGGCGAGGGCGTTCCAGTCGGAGAGGGTGGGTTTGTCGGTCATGTCGCTTCCCTAAGCATATCCGTCATGCCAGCGAAAGCTGGCACCTCATGCGGCCCTAGGCCCCAGCTTGCGCTGGGGTGACGAGGGGGAAACTTACTCCCCCTTGAATTCGGCTTTCCGCTTCTGGAGGAAGGCCATGCCGCCCTCCATTGCGTCCTTGGTCGCACCCGCGATCCGCTGCCCCTCGGCCTCGGCGAGCAATACCATCTGGAGGTTCTGGTCGAGCGCGGTGGCGATGTTGCGCTTCATGGTGGCGTAGGCGACAGTCGGCCCGTTTGCGAGCTTCTCGGCCAAAGCGCGGGCTTCAGTCATCAGGTCGGCGTCTTCCACGCACTTGTAGACGAGGCCCCATTCCTCGGCCTGCGCGCCGCTGATCTTCTCGCCCAGCATCATCATGCGGGTGGCGCGCGCGCGGCCGATGGCGCGGGTGAGCAGCCAGGTCGAGCCGCCATCGGGCACGAGGCCGATATTGACGAAGGCCTGAAGGAAGTAGGCGCTTTTGGCGGCGATAGTGAAATCCGCCGCGAGAGCGAGGCTGCACCCCACCCCCGCCGCCGGGCCGTTGACTGCACACACCACCGGCACATTCGCGCGGATCAGGTGACTGATCGCAGGGTTGTAGTGGTTGATCAGCGCCCGGTGGCTCCCGCCCTTGCCGGTCACCGCGCTATCCTCCCCCCGCGCCGAAAGGTCCGCGCCCGAACAAAAGCCCTTGCCCTCGCCCGTGATAAGCACTGCCCGGGCATCGCCGAGGTCATAGAACGCCATCCCGATCTCGTCCGCCATCTGCGGCGCCATGGCGTTGAGTCGTTCCGGGCGGTTCAGGGTGATGGTGAGCAGCGGGCCGTCGCGGGTGACGCGAATGGTTTCGTAGGACATTCTTTTCTCTCTCCGTTCGGGCTGAGCTTGTCGAAGCCCTGCCCTTCAACTGTTCCGACGCACCCAAGAAAGTGCGGCCCTTCGACAAGCTCAGGGCGAACGGTGATTGATTAATTCGACCAGTGCGCATCCTCGCGCGGGGTCTCCATGATCTCGGTAAGCATGCCGCCCATGTCCTTGGGATGGACGAAAAAGATCGGGGTGCCATGCGCGCCGATGCGCGTGGGGCCGAGAATGCGCTTGCCGAGCGCCTCGAATTCCGTGCGCGCTTCTGCGATATCGGGCACTTCGAAGCACAAATGATGCTGCCCGCCGAGCGGGTTCTTGGCGAGGAAGCCGGCGAGCGTGGAGTTCTCCCCCAGCGGCTCGATCAGCTCGATCTGTGTGCCGTTCATCGCACCGTCCGCACCGGGGGTGTCGACGAAGCAGACCTTCACGCCCTGTTCCTCGAGATCGAACGGCTTGTGGATTTTGGTCGCCCCCAAGACGTCGCGGTAGAACGCGATCGAGTCCGCGATGGAGGGCGTGGCGACGCCGATGTGGTTCAGTCTTCCCAGCTTCACTGGCGCATTCCTCTCTCAATTCCCGTCATGCTGAACTTGTTTCAGCATCCATTCTGCGGCCCACTCCGCCGGAGCTTGGGGCGGGATGGACCCTGAAACAAGTTCAGGGTGACGAAGGTGGTTATGTCGTAGCGATCCCGCTGTGGTTGAGACCGTATCTGCTCTAGTAGCAGTCCTCCATCAGTGGCTCGATCCGGCACATTTTCCCTTCCAGTAGTTCGATGACGGGGAAGAAGAACGCGTAGACAGCGAAGCAAACCGCAAGGCCGACTAACCAGCCGATCCACTTGTTCCACTTTTCACCCGCCTTCATGCCCGCGAACAAGCCCACGAGGAGTGGTAAGCAGGCAAGGACAATTCTGACGACCGAAAGAGCCTCGAATTCCAAAGTCTCCATCAAACCTCACAGCGGAATATTGTCATGCTTCTTCCACGGGTTCTCCAACTGCTTCGTCCGCAGCTTCCTTAGCCCCAGCGCGATACGCCGCCGCGTGGAGTGCGGGTGGATCACCTCGTCGATATAGCCCCTCTGCGCCGCCACAAAGGGGTTGGCGAAGCGGTCTTCATATTCCTTGGTCCGCTCGGCGATCTTGGCGGGGTCGTCCTTCTCTGAGCGGAAGATGATCTCCACCGCGCCCTTGGCGCCCATCACCGCGATTTCCGCCGTGGGCCACGCATAGTTCAAATCACCGCGCAGGTGCTTGCTCGCCATCACGTCATAGGCGCCGCCGTAGGCCTTGCGGGTGATGACGGTGATCTTGGGCACGGTCGCCTCGGCATAGGCGAACAGCAGTTTCGCGCCGTGCTTGATGATCCCGCCCAGTTCCTGCGCGGTGCCGGGGAGGAAGCCGGGGACGTCGACGAAGGTGATGATCGGAATCTCGAACGCGTCGCAGAACCGCACGAACCGCGCGGCCTTCTTCGAGGAATTGATGTCGAGGCAGCCCGCCAGCACCATCGGCTGGTTCGCTACCACGCCCACGGTGCGGCCCTCCACCCGGCCAAACCCGCACAGGATATTGCCTGCATGGGCGGGCTGAATCTCGAAGAAATCGCCCTCGTCCAGCACCTTGGCGATGACTTCGTGCATGTCATAGGGCTGGTTGGCGTTGTCGGGGATCAGCGTGTCGAGGCTGTTCTCAAGCCGGTCCCACGGATCGCTGGTCGGCAGTTCGGGCACGCCTTCGCGGTTTGACAGCGGCAGGAAATCCATGAACCGCCGGGTCGCCAGCAGCGCCTCGATGTCGTTTTCATAGGCCAAGTCCGCCACAGAAGTCTTGGTGGTATGGGTGATCGCGCCGCCCAGTTCCTCCTGCGTCACCACCTCGTTGGTGACGGTCTTCACCACCTCGGGGCCGGTGACGAACATGTAGCTCGAATCCTTCACCATGAAGATGAAGTCGGTCATGGCGGGCGAGTACACCGCCCCACCCGCGCACGGCCCCATAATCAGGCTGATCTGCGGCACCACGCCGCTGGCCAGCACATTGCGCTGGAACACCTCGGCATAGCCGCCAAGGCTCGCCACGCCCTCCTGAATCCGCGCGCCGCCCGAATCGTTCAAACCGATCACCGGCGCGCCGACCTTCATCGCGGTGTCCATCACCTTGCAGATCTTCTCGGCATGACGCTTGGACAGCGAGCCGCCGAACACGGTGAAATCCTGCGAGAACACGTAAACCAGCCGCCCGTTTATGGTGCCGCTGCCCGTCACCACCCCGTCGCCCGGAATGCGCTGGGTCTCCATGCCGAAGTCCATGCAGTCGTGCTCAACATAGGCATCGACTTCTTCGAACGAGCCTTCGTCGAGCAGCACATCCAGTCGCTCGCGCGCGGTCAGCTTGCCCTTGGCGTGCTGGGCGTCGATGCGCTTGGCCCCGCCGCCCATCCGGGCAGCTTCGCGGCGGCGTTCCATTTCGGCGATATTGGCGGACACTTGCGGCTTCCTCTCGATTGGGATGCCTTGAGTCGTTGCCTTAGCCCGCCCCCAGCGTCAACGTGACAAAAATGGCCTGTGGCCGGCAGGGGAAACCGGCGGGATCACGGAAAGAACAATGACGCCCCGCCAGCCCGCCAGCGCACGTCCCGAGGCCTAGCCGGCCCGCTTTACCAGACGGCCGGAGAACACCACGCGGCCGGCCAGCACCGGGGCGAAGCGCGCGAGCGGGCGCATTGCGACACGCTCGGCCCGCGCTGCCCACATCAGACCCGAGGGGTAAAGTCGGCCTTCCACGATATTGAACCAGTCGGTCTCCAGTTCGCCGAGCCATCCGGTGACGATCGCGAATTCGTGCTCGTCGATCTTGTGTTCGTCGGCGGTGATGTAAGGCGTCTGGCCGCGATAGATCCAGCTGCGCATCAAGGGGTAGAGCACGCGACTGACCGGCGCGCTCTCGCGGATGGCTTGCAGGCGGGTGTGGGTGTAAAGCTCATCGCCGATCACCAGCGCGCCGGGCTTCAGCACCCGCGCAACTTCCGCCATGGTCGCGGCAATATCGACATGGTGGAGGATATCGACAAACACCACTGCATCGAAGCTGTCAGCAGCATAGGTCAGCGCCTCGGCGGGCATAGCGGCAAAGTCGATCGCGACCCCGGCCCGGCGCGCGCGTTCCTGCGCGATGGCGAGGGATTCGGGCGAAAGATCGCAGGCCGAAACCTGTGCCCCGAGCAACGCAACGCGGATCGCGTCGTCACCAAAGCCGCATCCCAGGACCAGCACCGATTTCCCGGCAAGATCACACGCCAGCAGCCGATCATACATCGACCAGTAAGCGTTCCATGGCCGACGCCGGGCGCTGACGATGACATCATCCGCCACCGGCCGCAGCGCCTCTGCGGCCTCATTTGCAGCATGGTCGCGGTGATAATCAAGCTCGCGTTGCTGGCGCGGGGTAAGGGTCTGAATGTTCATGGCTGCACTCTAGCATGCGCCGGTTGCCAAATCCTTTGCCCGCGGAAAGCCGCAGCAGGCCGCCGCACGCTATTTGAACAGGACAAGTTCCTCTGCCATCGTCGGGTGGATCGCGATCGTTGCGTCGAAATCGGCCTTGGTCAGCCCGGCCTTCACCGCCACGGCTGCGGCCTGCATGATTTCGGGCGCTTCGGGGCCGATCATGTGGATGCCCACGATCCGGTCGTTCGCCGCATCGACCACCATCTTGTAAAGACTGCGCTCGTTGCGTCCGGCAACGACGTTCTTCATCGGACGGAAATCGGCCTGGTAAACCCTGATCGAGCCGAGCTGGTTGCGCGCCTCGCTTTCGGTCATGCCCACAGCTGCGATGGGCGGGTGACTGAACACCGCGCTCGGCACGCAGGAATGATCGACGGCGTAAGGCTCTCCCGGGCCGAACAGGCTGTCGGCAAAGGCCTGCCCCTCGCGGATCGCCACCGGGGTTAGCTGCACCCGGTCGGTCACGTCGCCAACGGCATAGATGTGATCGACGCTGGTCTTGCTGAAGGCATCGACGACGATTTCGCCCCGCTTGCCGCGTTCCACCCCGACCGCTTCCAGCCCCAGCCCTTCGATATTCGGCACGCGGCCGGTAGCGACCATCACGGTGTCGAACTCCCGCTCGTCATGGCCGGTGAGCTTGACCATGAGGGTTCCGTCGTCCTGCTTCTCGATCCGCTCAAATTCGGCGTTCAAGCAAAACTCGATGCCTTTCGCCATTGAGATCTGGAGCAGGCGGTCACGCAATGCCGCATCGTAAGAACGCAGGATTGTGTCGGAGCGGTTGGCGAGCGTCACCTTGCAGCCGAATTCGTTGAAGATGCCTGCGAACTCGTTGGCGATATAGCCGCCGCCTGCGATGAGGATTCGGCGTGGGAGCTGTTCGAGGTGGAATGCCTCGTTCGAGGTGATGACATGCTCGCTGCCGGGGAAATCGGGCACGTGCGGGCGCGCGCCAGTGGCGATCAGGATGTATTTCGCGCTGACCACCATGCCGCTCGCCAGCGTCACCTCGTGATCGCCGGTAATGGTCGCGCGCTCGGGAAATACGGTAACATCGTGGTTGGACAGGGTGTCGCCATACAGCCCTTCAAGCCGCGATATATCCCGCTGCACGTGATCGCGCAGCGCCGCCCAGTCGAACCGCTTTTCGCCGATGGTCCAGCCGAAATGCTGGGCATCGACCAGATCCTCGGCGAAGTGCGCGCCGTAGACGAGCATCTTCTTGGGCACGCAACCGCGGATCACGCAGGTGCCGCCGACCCGGTATTCCTCCGCCACGGCCACCCGCGCGCCGTGGGCGGCGGCGACGCGGCTGGCGCGCACGCCGCCCGAACCTGCGCCGATGGTGAAGAGGTCGTAATCGTAGTCGCCTGACATCAATCTGCTCCCGTCCGAGACGTCAGGGCATATGGCGGTGCGGGCCGCTGGCGGCAACCATGGCCGCGCGCAAGCGATGATATCCGACAAAAAAGCGGAGGTTTGCACCCCCGCTTTCCCGTATTCCGATCGTTGCGCCGGGCTTAGCCTTGTGCAGCGCGCGGACGGCCCCCGCCGCCGCCGCCGCGGCGTCTACGGCTGCGATTGCCGCCCCCGCCATTGCCGCCGCCTGCGCCCTGGCCGTGGCCCTGGCCCTGGGGACGACCCTGACCGCCGTGACGCTGTCCGCCGCCGTGGGCGGGCTTGCCCCCCTGCGGCGGTCGACGATCGCCTTCGGCCCGGCGCTGCTCGCCGCGCTGTTCCCCGTGGGGCGCGCGGCGATCACCTTGCGGACGACGCTCGCCACGCGGTTCGCCTTGCGGCTTGCGCTGGCCCAGCGGACGGGCCTGCACCCACTTCATCGGCTGACGCGGCGCAGGCTTTTCCGGCCCCTCGCCTTCCACCACCGCGCGGAAATTGTCGGGCAGCGGCAGGCGCTCCAGTTCCGCGCCGGTCGTCTTGCGGATGTCCTTGAGATAGGCGCGCTCATCCTCGGCGCAGAAGGCAATTGCCACGCCGTCCTTGCCAGCCCGCGCCGTCCGCCCAATGCGGTGGACATATTGTTCGGGCACGTTGGGCAATTCGTAATTGATGACATGGGACACGCCCGGAATGTCGATCCCGCGCGCGGCCACATCGGTCGCGATCAGCACTGGAACGCGGGCTTTGCGGAACTCGTCAAGCGCGCGCTGACGCTGTGGCTGCGATTTGTTGCCGTGGATCGCATTGCTTGCAATCCCGGCCTGATCGAGCTTCTTCACCACACGGTCGGCGCCGTGCTTGGTGCGAGTGAAGATCAGCACCCGCTCCATTGTGCCGGGCACCGTGTGACGGCCTTTGAGGATCATTTCGAGCAAGCTGAGCTTTTCGTCCTGCTGGACCATGAACAGATACTGGTCGATCCGTTCAGCGGTGGTGCTTTCCGGCGTGACCGATACCTGCACCGGATTGTTGCAGAACCCGCTTACCAGCTCCTTGATCGCCTTGGGCATGGTGGCGCTGAAGAACAGGGTCTGGCGGTCCTTGGGCGCCAGTTCGCGGATCTTGCGCAGGGCGTGGATAAAGCCGAGGTCGAGCATCTGGTCCGCCTCGTCGAGCACCAGCACTTCGATCCCGTTGAGGTTCAGTGCCTTCTGGTCGATGAGGTCGAGCAGGCGGCCCGGCGTGGCGACAAGGATGTCGGTGCCGCGATGCAGCTTGTTGCGATCCTTGCCGACGCTCGTGCCGCCGACGATGCATTGCACCTTGAGGCCCGCAAGCGCGCCATAATCCTTGGCACTGTCGGCAATCTGCACCGCGAGTTCGCGGGTCGGGGCCAGCACCAGCATGCGGCAGGACTTGAACGGGATCGGCTTGTCGGCCTCGCGCAGCCGATCAATGCTGGGGAGCATGAAGGCGGCGGTCTTGCCGGTGCCGGTCTGCGCAATGCCGAGCAAATCGCGGCCCTTCAGCACCGGCGGGATGGCCTGCTGCTGGATCGGCGTGGGAATGGTATAGCCCTTCATGTCGAGGGCCTGGAGCACGGGCTGCGACAGCCCGAGGTCAGCAAAAGTAGTCATGGGAGAGTAACTCGCAAAAATTGCGGCGCGCGACGCCTCATGGGGCACGCGCGGCGCGGGGGTTGAAACCGCCCGCGTGAAAAGGGAAGTCCGTTGAGAAAACCGAGGCGCGGCCGGGGCGGACAATGTGTAAGAAGTCCGCCGCTTCACGCATGGCTAGCGCGCTTCGGTGCGCGGCAGATGGACGTGTCGGCGCGAAAAGTCAACCTGTTCCGCCGTTACCCCAGCCCAGCCGCCGCCATGAGCGCCCGGGTGCTTGGATCGAACGCGCCCTCCCCGCTTTCAATCTGCTTGGCAATCGCCTTGCCCAGCTCAACCCCGAACTGGTCGAAGGGATTGATCCCCATCAGCACCGCGTTCGCAAAGGTGCGGTGTTCGTGGAAGGCGATCAGAGCGCCAAAGGCGGCCGCATCGCAATCATCGAGGAGGAACGTGGTCGAGGGCCGGTCCCCCGGATAGACGCGGGCGGGGTCCGGCGCGGTCTTGCCTGCCATCAGCGCCGCGCCTTGCGCCAAGCAGTTCATCAACAGGATGCGGTGATGGGCCGGATCGAGATCGTCGCCGGGCGCGATGCTGGCAATAAAGTCCACCGGGATCAGATGCGTGCCCTGATGCAGCAGCTGGAACACCGCATGCTGCGCGTCTGTCCCCACCCCGCCCCAGGTCACCGCCGCCGTCGCGCCATCCACGGATGCGCCGCTGGCGGTGACGCTTTTGCCGTTCGATTCCATCTCAAGCTGCTGGAGATAGTCGGGCAGCAGCGCGAGGCGCTCGTCATAGGCAAACACCGCGCGGGTCTGGCAGCCGCGCAATCGGGTGTAATACTGATCGCAGAAGGCCGCGAGCAGCGGGGCATTGGCGCGGGCTTCCGTCTCGCGGAAGTGATCGTCCACCGCCTTGGCCCCGGCGAGCATCTGGCGGAACTCCTCCATCCCCACCGCCAGAGCCACCGGAAATCCGATGCTGGAAAAAAGCGAATAGCGCCCGCCGACGCTTTCGGGGAACGGCAGGATGCGGGTCTCGTCCACCCCCCATTCCACCGCCTTATCCGGCGCGGCGGTGAGCGCGACCACTCGGCCGCCCGGGTCATCAACGCCGCCGTCTTCAAGCCATTTCAACGCGCTGGCCGCATTGGTCATGGTCTCGATCGTGGTGAAGGTTTTGGATGCGACCGCGATCAGCGTGGTCGCCGGGTCGCAGGCGGCAAAGGCCTGTTCCAGTGCCAGCCCATCAATGTTCGAGATCACATGCACGTCGACCAGCGCCAGATCGCGGGTCAGCGCGTCGATGGCGAGCGCCGGGCCAAGCGCCGATCCGCCGATGCCGATGGCGATGCAATGCCTGACCTCGCCCAGCGCGCCTTCATGGATCGCCTCGACCAGCAGGCCCATCCGGGCAAGCAAGGCCTCGGCCTCTTCGACCTGCGCCGCAGTGCCGCTGCCGCGCAGCGCCGCGTGGGTCGCCGCCCGCCCTTCGGTAACGTTTACGATCCCGCCGCCGAACAGCGCCGCGCGCGCGGGCGCGAACCCGGCCGCCTGCGCCAGCGCCTCGAACAGGCCGAGTGCCTCGTCAGACAGGTGCGTCTTCGAAAAGTCGATCAGCATGCCCGCCGCCGCATCGCTGCCGGGCGCGAGCGGCCAGGCGATCCGCCGCGTCATCGCCGCTGGGCGATCGGGATCGGCGGCGAACAGGCCCGTCAGCGTCGGATGCGCCAGCCCCTTCAGGGCGGCCCAGGCGGCTGCCACGGCAGGTTCGTCTCGTGCCGTATCAATTCCGCTCATCGCCGTTCCCCTTTGCGCAACATCGCGGCTGCGAGTAAGGGCAGAGGCGATGGATGTTAAGACCCAATCGCTCACCCCCCCACCGCCTGCCGCGCCAGCCGCACGGGACGGCACGCCAGCGCAGCGCGAGGGGTGGAGCAGCTTTGTGTGGTTTCTGGCAAAGCTGCTGCTGGCGGTGCTGGCGTTTCGCACCTTCGTGTTTTCGCCGTTCTCGATCCCGTCCGAAAGCATGCTGCCACAGCTGATGAACGGCGATTACCTGCTGGCCGCCAAGTGGTCCTATGGCATATCGCGCCGCTCCCTGCCCTTCGATCTGCCCCTGCCTGAGGGGCGCCTGCTGGGGCAGTCCCCGGCGCGGGGCGATATCGTGATCTTCAAGCATCCGGTCGACGGGCGCGACTACATCAAGCGGGTGATCGGCGTGCCGGGCGACCGGGTGGCGGTGATCGGCGGCGCGGTGGTGCTGAACGGCGTGCGGCTGGCGCAGGTGCGGATCGCCGATGTCGCGGTTCCGATGTCGCCCAATACTGGCTGCGGCTGGGGGGGGGCAGCGCAGGGCGCGGCTGGCGGAGAGGTGTGCCGCTACGCCGCGTTCCGGGAAAGCCTGCCCGGCGGCCCGGCCTACCTGACGCTTGATTTCGGCGCGACGCCTTATGATGGCTTTGCCGAGACCGCTGTTCCCGAAGGACACCTGTTTGTGATGGGCGACAACCGCGACAATTCGCGCGACAGCCGCTTCGCTGCGGCGGCGGGCGACGGGGTGGGGCTGGTCGCGCAGAACCTGCTGGTGGGCCGCGCGGCGGTGATCGTGTGGTCAACCGATGGCAGCGCCGAATGGCTCGCCCCGTGGACCTGGTTCACCGCCGCCCGCTGGGATCGGATCGGGGATCTGCTGTGAAAGGGCTCGATCCTGCCACCCGGGAATGGCTTGATGCGCAGGGGTTTGGCGTGGTGAATGCCGCGACCTGGCTGGAGGCGCTGACCCACGGCAGCTTCAACGGATCGGGAGCGGAGGTGGCGGATTACCAGCGGCTCGAATTCCTCGGTGACCGGGTGCTCGGGCTGTCGGTCGCGGCCTGGCTGTTCCGCGCAGGCGACGCGCCGGAGGGCAAGCTCTCGCAGCGCCTCAACGCGCTCGTCAGCGGGGCGACCTGCGCGCGGATCGCCCGGGCCATCGGGCTTCCGGTCCACATCCGCCTTGGCAAGCAGGCGCGCGATGATGGCGGGGCGGACAGCGACAAGATCCTCGGCGACGTAATGGAGGCGCTGATCGGGGCCTGCTTCATCGAACACGGTTTCGATGCGGCGCAGGCCCTCATCTACCGCCTGTGGGCGGGCGAGCTGGAAGGCGATGTCGGCAAGGCCAAGCACCCCAAAAGCGCGCTGCAGGAATGGGCCGCGGGCAACCGCCGGGCAACGCCGGTCTACGAGGTGGTGGACCGCAGCGGCCCTGACCATGCGGCGCGCTTCACCGTGCAGGTAACGGTCCGCAACGTTGGTTCGGCCCAGGCCACCGCCACCAACAAGGGCGAGGCTGAACGGCTGGCGGCCAAGGCTTTTCTGGAGCGGCATGGATAGGGCCGAAGGCGGCTTTGTTCACCCAATGTTTCATGTGAAACATTAGGAGTTTATCCCCTTGACATACGTAAGGCGGTTTGGCATATGAGCTTGCATGACGAAGCCGCTCACCACCGCCGCCTTCTTTCGGATGTTTCCGGATGATGAAACCTGCCTCTCGCACCTATTCACGGTGCGATTTGGCGAAGGCTATGCTTGCCCGTCATGCGAGCGCCCTTCGAATTGGTATCGGATCAAAGCCGAGCGCGCTTATTCCTGCCAGTGGTGCGGCCACCACCTGCACCCCACGGTTGGCACCCCGTTCGAAAAGACCCGCACCCCGCTGCAACTCTGGTTCTATGCTATCCACCTGTTCACCACCACGCGGCACGGTGTTTCTGGCAAGGAATTGCAGCGCGAGCTTGGCGTGACCTACAAGACAGCGTGGCGCATGGCCGCGCTTATCCGCGAACACATGGCCGATGTTGACGGGGACCGCCCCCTTGGTGGTCCGTTCAAGACCGTGCAGATCGATGAAACCTTCGTTGGCGGCTACATGCGGGGCGGTAAGGGCAAAGCGGTCGTTTTTGGGATGCTTGAAAAGCGCGGCGAACTGGTTGCCAAGGTAGTTGCTGATCGCCGGAGCAATACCCTAATGCCGGAAATCTTGGAGAACGTGCGCCCCTACAGCGAAATCCACACGGACGAACTTTCCAGCTACGGCGAGCTTGGCGAGAACAACGGCTACTGGCACAAGCAGGTGAACCACAGGCGCGAAGAATGGGTTTCGGACGAAGGCGTCACCGTCAACGCTATCGAGAGCTTCTGGAGCCACTTGAAGCGGTCAATCGGCGGGACGCACACCAGCGTCAGCCCCAAGCACTTGAACCGCTACGTCAAGGAATTTGAGTATCGCTTCAATCGCCGGAACCGTCCGGAGGCGATGCTGCCGGAGCTTCTTTCGACGTTCCGGCCATTGCCTGCACGGTGAGACTGAAGGCATTGATATCGCCAATCTCACCCTCGTGCTCGGCAATGAACTGGTCAAGCTTGCCTTGGTCTATGGCTTGACGAAGGGTGATCATGTCGGAAGCCCCAAGCGGATGCTCATGGCGATTTCGGAAACCTTAAAAAGACTGGCCAACTCCGCAACGCTGTTTGTGCCGCCATCCATGGCTTCGCCAATCAGGCTCATCGGCATTAGCAAGTCAGCGGCAAACTGATTGGCTTGCGTTTCTTGCCAGTTTGTCATCCCCGCTGCGCGGAGCCGATAGTTATCCTGATGCGTTTCGCCGATGCTTGCTCGATGAAGCACAAAATGCCCCAGTTCATGTGCGGCAGTAAAGCGCTGCCGGACGCTCGGCTCGCTTTTGTCCACGTAGCACTCGAACTTGTCGCCGCCCACTCGCTTAAGCATTCCCGACACACCGTGGGGCAACTCAACCGAGTAGATCGGCAACCCAACCTCTTTGGCGCAAGCCGCCACGTCAATGGGCGGCGCCTTCATGTGCGGCGCGAAGAGGGCCAGATACTCAGATGGTATCGTCGTCATAGCTATCCCTCCTTTTCCTCAAAGGGCGGCGCATCTCTGGTTTCGTCTCGCGCAAGCTCTTCAAGCTTCCTTGAAATGGTATCCAGGCGCTGCGCCCTTACGGCTTCATCAATTCGAGAATTCACAAGCGCATTGAATTCTTCGCTAGCAATATAGTCATTCCAGCGAGCGTTCGCAATTTGTTTCGCCGCGCCGCGAGCCGCCTTAACCAACGCACCAACGCCCCAAAGCGCAAGGATTCCAATAAAAACCCCTAAAATCGTAAGGGTATATGTTGCAATGTCGGTAACTGTCCCGATAGCGTCCATAGCCGTCTGAGACGACGCAAGCGCCTGTTCGATATGTTGGGCTTCGGCGGGGCTTGGCTCAATACCGGGCCGAACTGCTGGGGGCTTTGCCATGGGTTTTGGCTATTGCCTTCAATCCTTTGAGTCAATTAGCCTGCGACTCTCGCAGCAAAGGGGGCGCAAATGAGACGGTTCAACTCAGACGCGATCAAACAGGCTGATTACGATCCGGCCACCCAAAGGCTGACCATTTGGTTCCCAAAGGGCAAGCCCTACACCTACTGCCGCGTGCCTCCGCGCGTCTGGGAGGAATTGCAACGAGCACCATCCGCAGGCCGCTATTTCAACGACCACATCGATGGGAAATACCAATGCTAGTTCTCGCTGATTAGAACCCAGCGAGCACCTCGCACGCTCACCTCCAAAACCTCACCGGGATAGACGAACCGCGCATGCACATCAGGGCGGGCGCGCAACGACTGCTGTATCCAGCACGTTGGAACAAACCGCAAGATTGCTCGCCAAAATCGGGCGGTTACATCCATGGTACATTCCTTACGTATGGGAAAGGGATACACCCCAAACGTTGGCCGTTCGACCGGATTTGCGCTGATTTGCGCTGCAACGACCCGACAACGACCCCGCAACGAACCCGCAACGACCCCGCAACGACCCCGCAACGGTGCCTCCACCTTCGACAAGCCGCCCGCCAATGGCTATGAGCGCGCCATGATGACCCTATCTTCCCCCCCCAATCCCGATGTCCCGACCCGCTGCGGCATGGTCGCCGTGCTCGGCGCGCCCAATGCCGGCAAATCGACCCTCGTCAACGCCCTCGTCGGCCAGAAGGTCGCGATCACCAGCGCCAAGGCCCAGACCACCCGCGCGCGGATGTTGGGCATCGCACTGCACGAGATCGGCGGCGCTCCTACCCAGATGATTTTGGTCGACACCCCCGGCATCTTCGCCCCCCGCCGCCGGCTTGACCGGGCGATGGTGAGCGCCGCGTGGGAAGGCGCCGAAGCCGCCGATGCGGTGCTGCTGCTGGTCGATCCGATCAAGCAGCGCCGCCACGAGCTGGAGCCCCTGCTCGAAACCCTCGCCACCCGGCCCGAGCGCAAGATCCTCGTCCTCAACAAGGTTGACCGGGCCAAGAAGGAACCGCTGCTGGCGCTCGCCCAGGAGCTTTCGGGCAAGGTCGATTTCGCCGAAATCTACTTCATCTCGGCGCTGACCGGCGACGGCGTGCCCGAGTTGAAGGACGCCCTCGCCGCGCTGATGCCGGTGGCTGAGTGGATGTATCCCGAAGATCAGGTCTCCGACGCCTCGGAACGCCTGCTCGCCGCCGAAATCACCCGCGAACAGCTCTACCAGCAGCTCCACGAGGAACTGCCCTATGACAGCGCAGTGCGGCCCGAACGCTACGAGCTGCGCAAGGACGGCAGCGTGGAAATCCACCAGCAGATCGTGGTGACGCGCGACAACCAGCGCGCGATCGTGCTCGGCAAGGGCGGCTCCAAGATCAAGGCGATCGGCGAGGCGGCGAGGAAGGAACTGATGGAGGTGTTGGGGGTGAAGGTGCACCTGTTCCTGCACGTCAAGGTGCTGGAGAACTGGGCCGAGGACCGCGAGATTTTCGAGGAAATCGGGCTCGACTGGGTGCGGTGATATTTAGCCGTGCTTGGCGAGAAACTCCGCGATTTGCGGATTGGTGAATTCGGCTACCGGGTTGCTTGATCGGCCGAAGTGGTCGAACTCCCCCGCGTCGAAGGCCTCGTAAACTTGGGACCATTTCTCGGGGTAAGGCCCCCCGTTCTTCGGCCAAATTTCAACCGTAAGCCGGATAAGGTCGCTCTCCATCTGATTGGCAAACCAATCGGCCGTCTCGTAATCAAGCTCGCCGTCATGATATTTTCGGGCGAGGATGACCGCCAGCTTGTCGTAAACCGCGCTTGCAAAGGCTGGACTACGCCGCAGCGGCTTCTCTCTGCCGACTTGCACGCCTCCGTGTTTCAGCAGGTCCCCTGTGACTTGCTTGAAATAGCGAGTGGCAGCTTCGACAACTTCATCTTCGGTCCATGTTGCGTCCATACCAGCGACTATAAGCGAACGAACAGAAACACAAAAGCCTGACCTCCCTCGTCGCCCCGTGCTTGACACGGGGCTTGGCTGCCTTTGAGCTTGGACGATGGGGAACAAAGCCAAGCCCCGGATCAAGTCCGGGGCGACGAAGTGATAGTACTCACCCCCTCCCCAGCTTCCCCCCGCCCGCTATCCCCGCCCTGCCGCTACAGCCAGCCCGCGCGCCAGCAGCGAAAGGCCGCCGAAATAGGTCAGCCAGGAGAGCCAGCCCCATGACCTCGCACCCGTCGACGCGGTCATGTCCACCACCACCACCGCGTCGGACAGGAAGAAGATGCCGTAACCCAACGCCACCAGCGCCAATGGCAGGGTGCTGCGCGCCGCCAGCGCGGTGGCGATGGCCGAGAACAGCGGGAAAATCGCAAACAGCGGCGATCCGCCGAGCTGCCACACCGTCACAAGGCTCGCCAGCGCCAGAGCCAGCACAACGCCCGCCAGCGCCAACGCGGGGCCCTTGGCCTGCTGGCGCCGATCGAGCTGCGCAAAGGTGTTCGCCGCAACCAGATGCGCGGCGGTAAACACCACGCCCGAGGCAACCGCCTGTCCCAAGGCGAGCATCAGATCAGCGAACCAGATCAAGGCAAAGGTCACCGTGAGGCGTTGCAACCGCGTCCCGCGCGTAGCCAGAAAGGTGCTCAACACCAGCGCGCCGGTCGCCGCACACTTCCAGCTGACGACAAGCGCGCCCGGCAGGTCGGCAAGAAACGTGAAGCCGAGCCCCGACCTCGCGGCCGCACCGAACCAGTAGCCTGTGCCCAGCACAAGGCCAAGGAGCCACAGATTGCGTGCTGTTGAACTCTGATCCATGCCACCCCCGACGCCGACGTGTCGGTTGAGCTAGACCTTGGCGGAAATTGAGGCAAGGATCAGGGTCTTACCCCCGCCCCAGCTTCTCCAGCTTGGCGCGCAAAGCCGCCTCATCGAAGGGTTTGACGATGTAATCGTCCGCCCCCGCCGCGATGCCATCGTGGATATCCTTGGCCTCGCCGTTCGAGGTGCAGAACACCACCACCGGCTCCTTGGGCGTGGGGATGGAGCGCAGCCTGGTGACGAATTCGATGCCGTCCATCTCCGGCATGTTCCAGTCGGTCAGCACCAGATCGGGCATGGCCTGCTTGCAGCGGGCCAGCGCCTCGTGGCCGTCCTGCGCTTCGACCGGGACATAACCGAGCGAGGTTGCGATCTTGGCGGCGACCTTGCGGATCACGCGGCTGTCGTCGACGATCAGGCAAATGCGCGACGTTGTGGCAGGCGCTTCATGCGCGGCGTAGCGATCGCGCATCGCCTTGGCGGCGGCGACGATCGCGGCGGTATCGTCGGGGTCGGTCCCGGCGGGCTGCGCCGGGCGCGGCGGCGCGGAGGCAGTCGCGGCGCGCACAGCATCATCCTCGACGGCGGCGGCCAGCATCGCCTCGTGCGCCTTCTCGTTCTGGGCGAGCTTTTCGGCGAGCGTCTTGCCCTCCATCCCGGAACGGCGGTGCGGCCCGGTGTGGCGCTTGATCAGATTCTGCACGGCTGCTGCTCCCCTCCAAGCGCGGCGAAACCGGCCTCGTAAGCGGCGGCGGCATAATCGTCGGAATAGGGATCGGGTTCGCCCCCCGCGCCTTCACCCGGGGTCATGCGGATGTGGAGATAGGGCATCCAGACATCGCCGAACTCGGCCTTCTGATACCACACGTCGAGCACGTCATAGCTCGCCCACATGCCATCGGGCTCGCGCAGGCGCAGGCCTTCGCCGATGCGCGGCACCGCCGCAAAGCGGATGCGGCTCTGGGTCTGGTGGGTCTCGTTCTGGACTTCGATTTCGATCACGGCATCAGCCCTTCGTCTGCGGACGGTTCTAGGGCGCAAATGCTTTATGTTTTCTCAACGCGCGGGCACAGCGGGGCCGGTTGGAGCCCCGCTGCGGCTCATTTCGTCGCAGAGGCAGCCTTCTTTGCCGGAACCTTTCTGGCGGCGGCTTTCTTTGGGGCGGCTTTCTTGGCCGCAGGCTTCTTGGGCGCGGCCTTCTTCTTCGGCTTGCCCTTGGCCGGGCCTTTCGCCGCGCGGGCATCGATGAGGGCGATCGCGGTTTCGAGCGTGACCTCCTCGGGCTTGGCATCGCGGGGCACGTTGGCGTTGGTGGTGCCGTCGGTAATGTAGGGGCCATAGCGACCGGGCATGACCTTGATCTCCCCGCCGCTGACCGGGTGCGTGCCAAGCGTGGCGATGGGTTCCGCCTTGCCCCGCGCCGCGCCGCCGCGGTTCGCCGCCTCAGCCAGCAGCGCGACCGCGCGGTTCATGCCGACTTCGAACACCTCGCGCGTGTTCGACAGCTTGCCATACTTGCCATCATGCCTGAGATAGGGGCCGTAACGCCCGATATTGGCTTCGATTTCCAGCCCCGTATCGGGATGCGCGCCGATGATGCGCGGCAGGCCGAGCAGCTTGACCGCCCAGTCCAGATCAAAGTCGTCCAAGTCCTTGGGGATGCTGGCGCGCTTGGCTTCCTTGCCCTCGCCCATCTGGACGTAGGGGCCAAAGCGGCCGGACTTCCTGTGAATGTCCTCGCCCGTTTCGGGGTGCTGGCCGAGGATGCCGTCCTCGCCCCCGCCCTCGCCCTCGCCGCCACCTTGCGCAAAGCGGCGGGTGTATTTGCATTCGGGGTAATTGACGCAGGCGACGAAGGCCCCGAACCGGCCGCCTCTGAGCGAAAGCCTGCCGCCCGCCCGGCCCTCTGCCGCACACAGCGGGCAGGCGCGCGGGTCGCTGCCGTCTTCCCGGGGGGGGAACAGGAAATCGGAGAGATATTCGTCCAGCGCCTCGGTCACTTCCGAGGGGAGCTTCTCCATCACCTCGTCAGCCTTGGGCTTGAAGTCCTTCCAGAACCGGGCGAGCACCGCCTTGTAATCCTCGCGCCCGTCGGAAACGACGTCGAGTTCGTCCTCCATCCCGGCGGTGAAATCATAGGCGACATAGGTGGGGAAGAAGCGTTCGAGGAAGGCGGTCAGCAGGCGGCCCGATTCTTCGGCGAAGAAGCGATTCTTCTCCATGCGGACATAGGCCCGGTCCCGCAGGGTCTGGATGGTGGAGGCGTAGGTGGATGGGCGGCCAATGCCGAGTTCTTCCAGACGCTTCACCAGGCTGGCTTCCGAAAAGCGCGGCGGCGGCTGGGTGAAATGCTGGGTCGCCTCGACGCCGCGCTTGGCGGGCGTGTCCCCCGCCTTCATCACCGGGAGCAGCCCGCCGTCCTCGTCCTCGCTGTCATCCAGACCTTCCTGATAGACGGCGAGGAAACCGGGGAAGCGGATCACCTGCCCGGTGGCGCGCAGTTCGTGGCTGCCGGTCGCATCGCGCAAGGTGATGGTGGTGCGCTCCAATTGCGCGGTCGCCATCTGGCTCGCCATCGCGCGCTTGAAGATCAGGTCATACAGCTTGGCCTCGTCCCCTGCGCCCACCCGGTCGCGGGTGAAATCGGTCGGCCGGATCGCCTCGTGCGCTTCCTGCGCGTTCTTCGCCTTGGTCGAATACATACGCGGCTTTTCGGGGCGGTAATCCTCGCTGAAGCGCGCCGCGATGGCATCGCGCGCGGCGTGGATCGCGCTCATGTCCATCTGCACCCCGTCGGTGCGCATATAGGTGATCGCGCCTGCTTCGTAGAGCGATTGCGCCAGCCGCATCGTATGCTGCGCCGAGAAGCCCAGCTTGCGCGCGGCCTCCTGCTGCAAGGTCGATGTGGTGAAGGGCGGCGCGGGGTTGCGCTTGACCGGCTTGGTCTCGACGCCTTCGACCGTGAAGCGCCCCGCTTCCACCGCCGCCTTGGCCTCCATGGCAATGCCCTGATTGCCGAGGCTGAGGCGTTCCAGCTTCACCCCCTTGAACTTGACGAGGCGCGCATCGAATTCCGTGCCGTCGTGCTGCATCTTCGCCAGCACGCTCCAATATTCCTCCGCCCGGAACGCCTCAATCTCGCGCTCGCGCTCGACGATCAGGCGCAGCGCCACGGACTGCACACGGCCCGCGCTCTTGGCACCCGGCAGCTTGCGCCACAGCACCGGCGACAGGGTGAAGCCGAACAGGTAATCCAGCGCGCGGCGCGCCAGATAGGCGTCGATCAGCGGCTGATCCAGCTCACGCGGACGGGCCATCGCCTCGGTCACGGCGGGCTTGGTAATCGCGTTGAAGGTAACGCGGTCGACCTTTGCGGGCAGGCTCCTGCGCTTCTTCAGCAGCTCCAGCACGTGCCAGCTGATCGCCTCACCCTCCCGGTCGGGGTCGGTCGCCAGCACGAGGCGCGATGCCCCCTTGGCAGCGTCGGCGATCTCCTTGAAGCGGCTCTGCTTGTCGCGGTAGAGTTCCCACTCCATGGCAAAATCAGCGTCAGGATCGACACTGCCATCCTTGGGCGGCAGATCGCGGACATGGCCGTATGAGGCGAGGACTTTGTAGTCCTGCCCCAGATATTTCTCGATGGTTTTGGCCTTGGCGGGGGATTCGACGATGACAAGCTGCATGGGCTGAAAGAGGTGTCCCTTACGTGTACGTGTGCGCGAAGGTGGGGCGCGGCGGGGGAAAGCGTCAAGGGGGTTTCCCACCCTCGTCGCCCTGTTTCGTCACCCCGGACTTGATCCGGATGTGAATCCACACCCGGATCAAGTCCGGGGTGACGAAGGAGCAGCTACATCGCCCGCCGCACCATCCCGTCCGCTTCGCGCACCAGATCGCCCGCCAGTTCCAGTTCGAGCAGCGCCATGTGCACCTCGGCCGCGTTGGCGCCCGATTGGCGGATCAGCTCGTCGATACCGATCGGGGCATGGGTGATGAGGTGCGCCAGATCACCGCTGAGATCGGCGCGCGCTTCGCCCCAGTTGAGCTTCGCAAGCTCGGCGTAGTCGAAATCCGCCGCCCCGTCGGCCACCCGAAAGCGCGAGCGGGCCTCGCCGGTAAAGCTCTGGAGCAGTTCCACTACATCATCAGGCGATTGCACCAGCACCGCGCCTTCGCGGATCAGCTGGTTGCACCCCAGGCTGCGCGCATCGAGCGGGGAGCCGGGGATCGCCATCACCTCCCGCCCCGCCTCGCCCGCCAGCCTTGCGGTGATGAGGCTGCCCGATTGCGGCGCGGCCTCGATCACCAGCGTGCCGGTTGCCAGCCCGGCGATGATGCGGTTGCGCGACGGGAAATGCCGCCCGCGCGGGGTCGTGCCGGGGGGCTGTTCGGCGATCAGCAGGCCCTCAGCCGCGATCCGCTCCTGAAGCGCGGCATGCTGCGGGGGGTAGGCAATGTCGATCCCGCTGGCGATCACGCCGATAGTGGCCGGGAAGGCGCCTTCGTGTGCCGCCCCGTCGATCCCGCGCGCCAGCCCTGAGACGACTGTAAAGCCCGCTTCGGCCAAGGCGCCCGCGAAATCCCGCGCCAGCTTGATGGCGGCGGCGCTCGCGTTCCTTGCCCCGACAAGCGCGACGCAGGGTGCGCTCGCCAGCTCCAGCCGCCCCCGGCACGTCACGATTGGCGGGGCGGAGGCAAGCTCGCCCAGCAGCGCGGGGTAATCGGGCTGATCGTGGAACAGGTAGCGCGCCCCGGCCTTGCGCAGGGCCAGCACCTCGCGCTCGATCCCGTCGGCGGCAGCAGGGCGGTATGGCCCTCGCCCCCGGCCGGCAAGATCGGGCAGCGCATCCAGCGCCGCGGCCGCCGTGCCGAAGCGAGCGAGCAGCTGGCGATAGCTGACCGGGCCGATATTGGGCGACCGCAGCAGGCGGATGCGCGCAAAGGCTTCGGCCTGGGTGAGTGCGGCCTTCTCTCCCATTCCGGTCACCCCAGCGAAAGCTGGGGCCTAGGGCGCAAGGCACTGCCCTTTGCGGCCTTGGCTCCCAGCTTTCGCTGGGATGACGAAAAAGGGCTTTGCATCACGGTGTCTTTGCCCCCAGCCGTGGTTCTTCCCCCCGCATCAGCCGGCCGATGTTGGCGCGGTGCTGGATGATGACGATGGCGGCAATGCCAAGCAGCGCCGGGATGATCGCCGCATAGCCGAAAGCCCATGCGACCACCGGCGCGGCGATGACGCTCACCATCGAGGACACCGAGGAAATCCGGCTGACGAACAGCGTCGCCCCCCAGATCGCGGCGCAGGCGAGCATCGCGGGCCATGCCAGCGCGCCCAAGGCCCCGGCGGCGCTCGCAAAGCCCTTTCCGCCTCTGAAGCCGAGCCAGGGGGTGAAGCAATGCCCCGCCACCGCTGCGACCGCAGCGATCCCTTCCGTCCCCGGCCAGAAGGCGCGCGCCGCCAGCACCGGGATCACCGCCTTCGCCGCATCGAGCAGCACGGTCGCCGCCGCCAGCCCCTTGTTGCCGGTGCGCAGCACATTGGTTGCCCCGATGCTGCCGCTGCCGATCTTGCGCACATCGCCCAGCCCGGCGGCGCGGGTGAGGATCAGGCCGAAGGGGATCGAGCCCAAGGCAAAGCCCAAGAGGGCGGCGAAAGCGAAACCCATGTATTCCCATCCCGTTCGTGCTGAGCTTGTCGAAGCACCGCACTTCTTCTAGCGCGCACCAAACCAAAAGAAAGACAGGGCTTCGACAAGCTCAGCCCGAACGGAGGTTTTTTGCCGGACAATCCATCCTCCCCCATCCTGCTGTTCGATTCCGGCGTCGGCGGGCTCACGGTCTACGATGCCTTGCGCAACGTGCTGCCGGATGCTCCGGTAATCTACGCTGCCGATCTGGCGGGCCTGCCCTATGGCACCAAGACCGAGGCGCAGATCGCGGCGCGGGTGGCGGGGCTGCTGGGGCGGATGGCGGAGCGGTATCAGCCGCGCCTCGCCTGCATCGCCTGCAACACCGCCTCCACCATTGCGCTGGGCATGGTGCGCGATGTGCTGGAGATCCCGGTGGTCGGCACCGTGCCCGCGATCAAGCCTGCCGCAGCGATGACCCGCACCGGCACGATCGGGCTGGTCGGCACAGAGGCGACCATCCGGCAGGCCTATGTCGATGATCTGGAAGCCCGCTTTGCCGCCGACAAGCGCCTGCTGCGGATCGCCGCGCCCGGCCTTGTCGCGGCCGCCGAGGACAAGCTGCGCGGGCGCGCGGTCGATCCCGATGTGATCGCCGCGGTGCAGCGCGACCTTGCCGCCATGCCGGGCGGCGACACGATCGACACGCTGGTGCTCGCCTGCACGCACTTCCCGCTGCTGGCGGACGAGATCGCCGCCGCCTTCGGCACTGCGGTCACGCAGGTCGACGGTGCGGCCGGGATTGCCCGGCGTATCGCGCAGTTGCTGGAAGGCCAGAGCTTTGCCCTGGCCAGCCCCAACCGCTTCATCGTCACCGGACCGCTGGCCGGGGCCGAAGGGCTGGAGACGGCGCTGGCCGCGCGCGGTTTCGGGGCTGCCGAAGCCTTCTGAACAAGAGCTCCCGCGCCTGCGAAACACTCGCAAAGATCGCTGTGGCAAAAGCGCGTGCTCGCCCTTAGATATTCGCCCAGAAACCAACCGCCCGCTAGCACGTTATGGCGGGACAAAACAGCATGGCCACGAACCCGCCCCCGCCCCTGCGGCGACCGCGCGGGCAGAGCAGCGAGACGCGAGTGAACTACGACCAGATCTTCGATTCCGCGATCGACCGTCTGCATGAAGAGGGCCGCTACCGCGTCTTCATCGACATTCTGAGGAACAAGGGCGCCTACCCTAACGCCCGCTGTTTCCACGGCCACAATGGCCCCAAGCCGATCACCGTGTGGTGTTCTAACGACTATCTTTGCATGGGCCAGCACGACAAGGTGATCGGCGCGATGGAAGCCGCGCTGCACGATGTCGGCGCAGGCAGCGGCGGCACCCGCAACATCGGCGGCAACACCCACCTGCATGTCGAGCTTGAGGCGGAACTGGCCGATCTCCACGGCAAGGACGCGGCGCTGCTGTTCACCAGCGGATATGTGTCGAACGATGCGACCCTCTCCACGCTCGCCAAGCTGCTGCCGGGCTGCGTGATCTTTTCCGACGAGTTGAACCACGCCAGCATGATCGCAGGCATCCGCAATTCGGGCTGCGAGAAGAAGGTCTTCCGTCACAATGACGTGGCCCATCTGGAAGAGCTGCTCGCGTCGGTCGACATCGACACGCCCAAGCTGATCGCCTTCGAAAGCGTCTATTCGATGGACGGCGATGTCGCCCCGATCCACGCGATCTGCGACCTTGCAGAGAAATACAACGCGCTGACCTATATCGATGAAGTCCACGCCGTCGGCATGTATGGCGCGCGCGGCGGCGGCATTTCGGAGCGAGACGGCGCGGCCCACCGGATCGACATTATCGAGGGCACGCTCGGCAAGGCGTTCGGCGTGATGGGCGGCTATATTGCGGCTTCGGCCAAGGTGGTGGACTGCATCCGCTCCTACGCGCCGGGGTTCATCTTCACGACCTCCCTGTCGCCGGTTCTGGTGGCGGGCGTGCTGGCGAGCGTGCGGCATCTGAAGGAAAGCGCGGTCGAGCGTAACGCCCAGCAACGCGCCGCCGCCCTGCTCAAGCTGAAGTTCGCCGAAGCCGGACTGCCGGTGATGGACTCGGTCACCCACATCGTCCCGCTGATGGTCGGCGATCCGGTGCGCGCCAAGAAGATCAGCGATATCCTGCTTGCTGAATACGGCGTCTATGTGCAGCCGATCAACTTCCCCACCGTCCCCCGCGGCACGGAACGCCTGCGCTTCACCCCCGGCCCGCACCACACCGACGCGATGATGGACGAACTGACCGAGGCGCTGGTGGAAATCTGGGACCGGCTGGAGCTGGAGTTGGCCGAGGCGGCGTAAGAGCGCGGGCAGAACGCCCGCCTGACAATTCGCCTTGCCCTTCATATCTACGCAGATATACCTACCCCATCGGGACTTTCGGGGGGTTATCAATGACGGCAAGGTTTGTGACGAGCGCCGCTCTGGCGCTCGCGCTGGTGGCGTGCGGCGACGGAGGCGGTTCGCCTCCTGCGACCGGCGGTGGCGGAACGCCCACCCCCACCCCGACACCGACATCATCGCCAACACCCACCCCCACCCCCACGCCGACCTACCAGACCTTCAGCCAGCTCACCGGCACGCAGACCTTTGCCACCACCTGCGGGGGGACGTCCGGATTTTTTGGGTCTGGTCCCAGAGCAGTCGGCGGGGCGCGGCTCGGCGAAGGGGTGACGATCGTTTCCGACCGCAGCTTGCCATCCTACACGATTTCGAACGATGGAACGGGTTTTCCGTTCTTCTCCACCGCCTTCGATCAATCGCACCGCGACACCGGACGCAGCGGTGAGGCATATGCGAGGCCCGCCGCATCGGGCTCGGGCTTTACCGAGCGTTTCTCGATCTTTGCGCCGATAGAGAACGGAACCGAACTCCCCTATGTTCGCGTGGCGCAGTTCTCCGCCGAGGCGCAGAACGAGCGACCCAATCTGATCTGCGCGCTCGGTGTCCCCACCCAGCTTACTGACCGACCGGCGCGCACGGTCACTTATAACCGTGTCTTCCCCTTCGGCACGGCAACCGTGTCGCAAAACAGCGGGGCCACCCCGTTCGAAAATTACCGCATCACCAACTCGGTCGTTACCCTCACCGGCAATCCGGCCAATGGCCAGATCACGTTTTCGCTCGACCTCAAGGGACAGTTGGTCACAGGCGGAACCGTGTCGCCCACCGTCACTGATCTGGGCGTGTTTACCGGCACGGCGGTCTTCGATGGCACCACTCTGGGATATTCCGACATTGTGACCGATTCGACCAACACCGTTGCCGGCACATTCGGCGGCGGGTTCTTCGGTCCGCAGGGCACCACTGCCGCCGTTTCGGTAGGATTGAACACGCGCCGCGCCGACGGCAGCGATCTTGCGCTCGGCGCGCTATTGATCCTGCGACCGCAAATCTGATGGATCGGGCTCTTCCCACCGCATCTTCCCTGCGCTAGCCGCTCGGGCCTAGTGCAAGGGAGAGAGCGAGAATGGCCGGCACGCCTGACCAAACCTACGCCGAAGTCGTCCTTGGTCGCCGCTCAATCCGCGGATACCTGGACAAGCCCGTCCCGCGCCCGCTGATTGAGGAAATCCTCACGCTGGCGATGCGTGCGCCCTCCTCGATGAACACCCAGCCCTATCACTTCCACGTCATCACCGGTGAGCCGCTGGCGCGCATCCGAAAGGGCAATACCGACAACATCCTTGCAGGCGTCCCCGACAGCCGCGAGTTCCGCCGGGGGGAGGCTTTCGCGGGCGTCCACCGCGAACGGCAGGTCGAAGTCGCCAAGCAATTGTTCGCCGCCATGGGCATCGCCCGCGAGGATGCCGCAGCGCGGCAGGACTGGGTGCTGCGCGGGTTCCGCCAGTTCGATGCGCCGGTCTGCGTGATCGTCACCTACGACCGCGAACTCTCCGGCTCCGACGATACCGCCTTCGATTGCGGTGCGGTGACGACCGCGCTGGTCAACGCCGCGTGGAGCAAGGGGCTGGGCTGCGTCATCAACTCGCAAGGCATCATGCAATCGCCGGTGGTGCGCGAACACGCCAGCATCCCTGACGATCAGGTCATCATGAAGGCGGTCGCGATGGGCTGGCCCAACCACGATTTCCCCGCCAACGCCGTGGTCAGCCACCGCAAACCCGTTGCCGAGGCCGCGCGCTTCATCGGCTTCGACTGAGGCAACCGGCACCGGGCGGCGTGCCATTCACGGCGCTGCGGCCGGTTGATTTGGCCGCGCGTCACTTTTGATAAGCCAAGCGGCGCATTTGCGGCTATCGGGCGGGCTCGTCCGCGCGGGAGCGACTCCCGTGCCGCTCTTTCCTTTTCCGATAAAACGACCGACAGCGCGCCTCCACAGCGCCGCGCGTGCCGTTTCCAGCGAGTTTCCCATCCATGACCTTTCCCGCCCTTCCCGCCCCCATCGAGGCCGCCCTTGCCGAACGCGGCTACGAAACGGCCACCCCCGTGCAAGCCGAAGTGCTGCGGCCCGATGCCGCCGGGCGCGATCTTGTCGTTTCGGCGCAAACCGGATCGGGCAAGACGGTGGCTTTCGGCCTCGCGATGGTGCCCGAACTGCTTGATGCCGGAGGCCGGATCGGCTTTGCAGAGGCGCCCCGCGGGCTCGTGATCGCCCCCACGCGCGAGCTTGCCTTGCAGGTCAGCCGCGAGCTGGAGTGGCTCTATGCCCGCAGCGGTGCGCGGGTTGCGACCTGCGTTGGCGGCATGAACCCTTCAGCCGAGCGCAAGGTGCTTGCCAGCGGCCCCGCCATCGTGGTCGGCACCCCGGGCCGCCTGCGCGATCATTTCGAGCGGGGCGCGCTCAACCTCACGCAGGTTGCCGCTGTGGTGCTCGACGAGGCCGACGAAATGCTCGACATGGGCTTTCGCGAGGAGCTGGAAGCCATCCTCGACGCCACGCCCGACACCCGCCGCACGCTGCTGTTCTCGGCGACCATGCCGCGCCCGATCGAAGCCCTCGCGCGGCGTTATCAGCGCGATGCGCTGCGCATCGCCACCATCAGCGAAGGAGGGCGCGGGCATGGCGACATCGCCTATCAGGCCGTCACCGTATCCCCGCCCGAGATCGAGAACGCGGTGGTCAACCTGTTGCGCTTTCACGAGGCGGAGAACGCGATCCTGTTCTGCGCCACCCGCGAAAAGGTGCGGCACCTCCACGCGACCTTGCAGGAACGCGGCTTTGCGGTGGTGGCGCTGTCGGGCGAACATTCGCAGCAGGAACGCAATCACGCCCTGCAAGCCCTGCGTGACGGCCGCGCGCGGGTGTGCGTGGCGACCGACGTTGCCGCCCGCGGGATCGACCTTCCTGCGCTCAGCCTGGTGGTGCATGTCGAAATCCCGCGCGATACCGAAACCCTCCAGCACCGTTCGGGCCGGACGGGCCGCGCCGGGCGCAAGGGGGTGGCGGTGCTGATCGTGCCCTTCCCCGCCCGGCGCCGGGTCGAAGCGATGCTGGGGCGCGCGCAGATTGCCGCCGAATGGCAGGATGTGCCCGACCGCGAGGCGATTGCCACCCGCGACCGGGAACGGTTGCTCGGCAAGCTGCTGGCGCCGACCGACTTCGACGATGCCGACCGCGATCTTGCCCGCCAGCTGCTCGCCGAACGCAGCCCGGAAGATATCGCCGCGATGCTGGTCCACGCGCACCGTGCGCGCCTGCCTGCGCCTGAAGAGCTGGTCGGCAGCAGCCGCGATGCGCAGAAGGAGCGGCACCGGCCCGGCTTTGAGGACACCGTATGGTTCCGGATGGATATCGGCCGCAGCGAAGGCGCGGACCCGCGCTGGATTCTACCGCTGATCTGCCGCCGCGGGCACGTGACCCGGGGCGAAATCGGCGCGATCCGGATCGGTCAGGCGGAAACCTGGTTCCAGATCCCCCGCGCCATCGCCGACAAATACGCCGCCGCCGCCGCGCGCACGGCCGAGACCGAGGGCGATGAACAGCCGCTGGTGATCGAGCGATCGGACGCCGGCCCGCGTGAGGCTGCACGCAGCAACCGCCAGCGCCGCCCGTCACGCAGCAGCGCCGACAACGCTTTCGTGAAGGCCAAACCAGCCCCGTGGGGAGAGGCCAAGCCGGGCAACGGCCATGGGCCGGGCAAGCCTGCCCACGCCCGGAAGAACGGCCACAAGCGCAAGTTCAAGCCGACCTGATGCAGGGGCGCAGGGGCGCACCGCTGCGCCCCTGCGAACCGGATCAGCGCGGCAGTTCGGAAACCCCCATCAGCGCCTCGTCGACCGCGCGCGCGGCCTGGCGGCCTTCGCGGATCGCCCAGACGACAAGGCTCTGGCCGCGCCGCATATCGCCGCAAGCGAACACGCCCGGCACGCTGGTGGCATAGCTTTCGGTATCCGCATCGACATTGCCGCGCGCCGACAGAGTGACACCTGCCTGTTCGAGCAGCCCGGCCTTGCGCGGCCCGACGAAGCCCATCGCGAGCAGGATCAGATCGGCCGGGATGGTGAATTCGCTCCCCGCGATTTCCTGCATCTGGCCGCCCTTCCATTCGACCCGCACACACTCGAGCCCGGTCACTGTCTCGCCATCGCCGATCACGCGCTTGGCGAGCACCGCCCAGTCGCGCTCCACCCCTTCCTGATGGCTGGAGGAGGTGCGCAGCTTCATCGGCCAATCCGGCCAGGTCAGCGCCTTGTCTTCCTTTTCGGGCGGCTTGGGCATGATTTCGAGCTGGGTGACGCTCGCCGCGCCCTGCCGGTTGGAGGTGCCGACACAGTCGCTACCCGTATCGCCGCCGCCCAGCACCACGACATGCTTGCCGGTCGCCAGCAGGCTGCCGCGCGGGGCGGCGCGCAGTTCATCATCACCCGCAACGCGCTTGTTCTGCTGGGTCAGGAATTCCATCGCCAGCCGCACGCCCGGCATCTCCGCGCCCGGGATCGACAGCGGCCGCGCATCTTCCGCACCGCCAGCCAGCACCACCGCGTCGAAATTCTCCTGCAAGGAGGCGAACGAGATATCGACCCCGACTTCCTTCGATGTCCTGAACGACACCCCTTCCGCTTCCATCTGCTGGGCGCGGCGGTTGATGAGGTGCTTTTCCATCTTGAAGTCGGGGATGCCGTAACGCAGCAATCCGCCGATCCGGTCGTTCTTCTCGAACACGGTAACGCTGTGCCCGGCGCGCGCCAGCTGCTGCGCACAGGCCAGACCCGCCGGACCGGAGCCGACCACCGCAACCGACTTGCCGGTGCGCTGCGTGGGCACCTGCGGGGTGACCCAGCCTTCCTGCCACCCCCGGTCAACGATCGCACATTCGATCGACTTGATCGTGACCGGCTGGTCAATGATGTTGAGCGTGCACGCCGCCTCGCACGGGGCGGGGCAGATGCGGCCGGTGAATTCGGGGAAGTTGTTGGTGGAATGAAGGTTCGCCAGCGCCCGCTTCCAGTCCGCCTCGTAGACGAGGTGGTTCCAGTCCGGGATCATGTTGTTCACCGGACAGCCATTGTGGCAATAGGGAATGCCGCAATTCATGCAGCGCGAGGCCTGCGCCGTCAGCGTCGCATCATCCGGCTGGATGACGAATTCGCGGTAGTTCTTCAGCCGCTCCTTGGGATCGATATAGTCCCGCTCACGGCGGTCCAGTTCGAGAAATCCGGTTTCCTTGCCCACTGCTCTGTCCTCAGTTCAGGTCGTCATTGCGAGGGGCTGAAGGCCCCGTGGCAATCCATGGCCGTTGGTGAAAAGCAGGACGACCGGTCCATGGATTGCTTCGCCTTGCGGCTCGCAATGACGAGATAATGTCAAATCACTCCGCCGCTACGCTTTCCGCCTCGTGGCGTTCCGCTTCGAGCTTGCGCAGGGCCGCCGCGTAATCGCGCGGCATCACCTTGACGAACTTGCCCAGCGCCGCGTCCCAATCGGCCAGCAATTCGCCCGCCAGCTTGGAGCCGGTGTGGAGCTGGTGGCGTTCGACCAGAATACGCAGCCGCTCGGCATCGTGGCGCAGCATGTCGCCCATGCCGAAATCATTGACCGAGCGCGGGCGCTGCGACGGGCGGCCCGTCCCCTCATCCGCATCGGGCGTCGCTGAAATCGGCAGCAGATCGACCTGCGCGTGGTTGACCAGATCCGTAAAGCGGCCCTCGGGGTCATAGACATAGGCGACCCCGCCGCTCATGCCCGCAGCAAAGTTGCGCCCGGTCTGGCCCAGCACCACCACCACGCCGCCGGTCATGTATTCGCAGCCATGGTCCCCGGTGCCTTCGACCACCGCGATGGCGCCCGAATTGCGCACCGCGAACCGCTCGCCCGCGACGCCGTTGAAGTACGCCTCGCCCGCAATCGCGCCGTACATCACCGTGTTGCCGACGATGATGTTGTCCTGCGACGCGCGCGGCGCTTCGGCAGGCTGACGCACGATGATGCGCCCGCCCGAAAGCCCCTTGCCGACATAGTCATTGGCATCGCCGACCAGATCGAGCGTCACCCCGTGCGCGAGCCATGCGCCGAAGCTCTGCCCGGCCACGCCCGTCAGGTTGATGCGGATCGTGTCAGTCGGCAGGCCCTCATGCCCGTGCGCCTTGGCGACCTCGCCCGAGAGCATCGCGCCGACCGTGCGGTTCACGTTGCGCACCTCATAGGCGAGCTGCACCGGCGCCTTGGTGTCGATGGCGGTGCGGCAATCGGCGATCAGCTTGTTGTCGAGCGCGCCGTCGAGGCCATGGTCCTGCACGCCGATCTGGCGCAGGCTCGCGCCGTCCTTGAGCGGCACCTGATGGAGGATGCGCGACAGGTCGATCCCCCGCGCCTTCCAGTGGCGCTCCATCCGGCGGGTGTCGAGCCGATCGACCCGGCCCACCATCTCGGCGACGGTGCGGAAGCCCATCTCGGCCATGATCGCGCGCAGTTCCTCGGCGACGAAGAACATATAGTTGACCACATGCTCCGGCTGCCCGGTAAAGCGGGCGCGCAGCACCGGGTCTTGCGTGGCGACACCGACGGGGCAGGTGTTGAGGTGGCACTTCCTCATCATGATGCAGCCTGCGGCAATCAAGGGTGCCGTGGCAAAGCCAAACTCGTCCGCGCCCAGCAGCGCACCGATGGCGACATCACGGCCGGTGCGCAGGCCGCCGTCGACCTGCACCGCGATCCGCTCGCGCAGATCATTGAGCAGCAGGGTCTGCTGGGTTTCGGCCAGACCGATCTCCCACGGGCTACCCGCATGCGTCAGCGAGGTCAGCGGCGATGCGCCCGTCCCCCCGTCATAGCCCGCAATCGTGACATGGTCCGCACGCGCCTTGGAAACGCCCGCCGCGACCGTGCCGACGCCTACTTCGGACACCAGCTTGACCGAAATGCGCGCGACCGGGTTCACGTTCTTGAGGTCGTGGATCAGCTGCGCCAAGTCTTCGATCGAATAGATGTCATGGTGCGGCGGGGGCGAGATCAGGCCGACGCCGGGCGTCGAATGCCGCACCGCGCCGATGCGCTTGTCGACCTTGTGACCGGGAAGCTGGCCGCCCTCGCCGGGCTTGGCACCCTGCGCCATCTTGATCTGGATATCGTCCGAATTGACGAGGTATTCGGTCGTCACCCCGAACCGCCCGGAGGCGACCTGCTTGATGCGGCTGCGCATCGAATCGCCGTTGGCAAGCGGCTTGAAGCGGAACGGCTCCTCCCCGCCCTCACCCGTGTTCGAGCGGCCGCCGATGCGGTTCATCGCAATCGCCATGGTCGAATGCGCCTCGTGGCTGATCGAGCCGAGGCTCATAGCGCCGGTCGAGAACCGCTTCACGATTTCCTTGGCCGGTTCAACCTCGTCCAGCGGGATCGCCTTGTCGGCCTTCTTGAACTCCAGAAGGCCCCGGATCGTCAGCAGCCGTTCCGACTGTTCGTTGATGCTGGCGGCAAACTCGGCATAGTTCCTCGGATCATTGCCGCGCACCGCGTGCTGGAGCTGCGCGACGTTCTGCGGGGTCCACGCATGCTCCTCGCCGCGCAGACGGTACTGGTAGATCCCGCCGACATCGAGCATCCCGTCATAAAGCGGGTTGTCGCCGTAAGCCTGCCCGTGACGGCGCAGCGCCTCCTCGGCGACTTCGGCAAGGCCGATGCCTTCGATGGTGGTGGCGGTGCCGGTGAAATACTTCTCGATAAAGGCGCTCGACAGGCCGACCGCGTCGAAAATCTGCGCGCCGCAGTACGATTGGTAGGTCGAAATGCCCATCTTGGACATGACCTTGCGGATGCCCTTGCCGATGGCCTTGATGAAGTTCTGCTGCACCTTGTAGGCGGGCAGGTCGGGGTGGCGCTTGGCGCGCAGGGCTTCGAGTGTTTCGAAGGCGAGATAGGGGTTGATCGCTTCCGCGCCGTAGCCTGCCAGCACGCAGAAGTGATGCACTTCGCGCGCCTCGCCGGTCTCGACGACAAGGCCGGTCTGCATGCGCAGACCCTGCCGGACGAGGTGATGATGCACCGCCGCCGTCGCCAGCAGCGCAGGCATGGGCACGCGGGTTTCGCTCTGCCCCCGGTCGCTAAGGACGAGGATATTGTGATCCTGAAGCACCGCTTCGGTCGCGGCCCAGCACATTTCCTTCAGCGCCATTTCAAGGCCTTCGGCCCCGGTGCTCGCATCCCATGTGATGTCGATGGTGGCGCAGCGGAACGCGCCGTCCAGCGCCTCTTCCACCGAGCGGATCTTCGCCAGATCCTCGTTCGTCAGGATCGGCTGATCGACTTCGAGGCGCTTGTGCGTCCCCGCATCGCGGCCCAAGAGGTTCGGGCGCGGGCCGATCATGCTGGTGAGGCTCATCACCAACTCCTCGCGGATCGGATCGATCGGCGGGTTCGTCACCTGCGCGAAGTTCTGCTTGAAATAATCATACAGCAACCGCGCGCGGCCCGAGAGCACCGCAATTGGCGTGTCGGTGCCCATCGAACCGATGGGATCGTCGGCATCCACCGCCATCGGTTCAAGGAAGCGGGTCACGTCTTCCTGCGTGTAGCCAAACGCCTGCTGGCGCTGGAGCAGCGTGCCCTCCTCCGCCGGGATCGCGGCGAGTTCGGGCACAACGTCGGTAATGTCGCCCAGCTTGTACTGCGCCTGATGCAGCCATTCGGCGTAAGGACGGGCATTGGCGAGATCGGCCTTCAGCTCGTCATCCTCGATGATGCGACCCTGTTCGAGGTCGATCAGCAGCATCTTGCCCGGCTGCAAGCGCCACTTGCGCACGATGTCCTCTTCCGCAAACGGCAACACGCCGCTTTCCGAGGCGAGGCAGACGATATCGTCCTTCGTGACGCAGTAACGCGCAGGCCGCAGCCCGTTGCGATCCAGCGTCGCGCCGATCTGGCGGCCATCGGTGAAGCACACTGCGGCCGGGCCATCCCACGGCTCCATCAGCGCGGCGTGATATTCGTAGAACGCGCGCCGGGCGGGGTCCATCAGCGCATTGCCGGCCCAGGCTTCGGGGATGAGGATCATCATCGCATGGGCGAGGGAATAGCCGCCCGCGATCAGCAGTTCCAATGCATTGTCGAGGCACGCCGTGTCCGATTGCCCGTGCGGGATGATCGGCCACATCTTGTCGAGATCGGGGCCGAGCAGCTCGCTCTCCATCGTGCGGCGGCGGGCGTTCATCCAGTTGACGTTGCCGCGCACCGTGTTGATCTCGCCATTGTGGGCGATGAGGCGGAACGGGTGGGCGAGCTTCCAGCTGGGGAAGGTGTTGGTGCTGAACCGCTGGTGGACCAGCCCCAGCGCCGACACGCAATCGGGATCGCGCAAATCGTCGTAAAAACTGCCGACCTGCGTTGCCAGCAGCAGGCCCTTGTAGACGATGGTGCGGGTCGAGAAGGACGGAATATAGGTCTCGGTGACGCTGGGAAGCGCGTGCTTTTCGGCCAGTTGCGCCAGCGGGTTCTGCACCTGCTTGCGGATGGTCAGCAGCTTGCGTTCGAAGGCGTTCTGGTCAGGGCAGCTCGGCCCCCGCGCGATCACCGCCATCTCGATCACCGGCATCGAAGCGATCACCGCGTCGCCCAAGCCGTCCATGGTGGTCGGCACGGTGCGCCAGCCAACGAACTGCTGGCCTTCCTTGGCGGTAAACACCTCCAGACGGCTCTTCACGAAAGCGCGGGCGGCATCGTCCTGCGGCAGGAAGCACATGGCGACCGCGTAGTCGCCCGCCTGCGGGAGCGCATGGCCCGCTCCGTCCGCCCAGCGGCGGATCAGCGGATCGGGAATCTGGATGAGGATGCCCGCCCCGTCACCCAGCAACGGGTCCGCGCCCACCGCGCCGCGATGGTCGAGCTTTTCGAGAATTTCGAGCGCCTGGGCGATGATCGCATGGCTCTTGGCGCCCTTGATATGCGCAACCATGCCGACGCCGCAGGCGTCATGTTCATTCGCGGGGTCGTAAAGACCCTGGGAGGAGGGGTATCCCATGGCAAAGTCCGATCTGTCAGATGCCGAAAGGCGCGGGTTGCGCGGGGCAAGGTGCTTCCCACGCAAACGCGCGCCTCAGGGCAGGTCTTTCGGGCTGCCGGAACCGGTCAGGGTGCCTCTAGCCCGCTTTCGATCCCCTCATGCCGACAGCAAGCACGTTTGGCAATGGGTTTGCGCGAAGCAAAATTACTTCTCAGCCTACTCTGACAGGCATTTGATTGCGCAACACGCATCTTTTGGCGCACTCGCTTGCATGCGGTGCATCCTAACCCACGCCGCGACGCGCCTGCATCGGGTCGGTCTGGCGTTCGTTCTGCCTCTGCGGCACGGATATGGCAGAATCGCCGCCCAGCTTGGCCAGCGCCTTGAGCGCCTCGGCGAGTGCCGCCTCGCGTCCGGCAAGGTCGGCGACCGAGAGAGCGCGCGCGGGCACACCGGCGCGATGTTCCTGAAGCGCGCCGGCGAAGCGTTCGACCATCTGCGCAAGGCTCAGATCGCCCGGCGGCACGGCCCGCAACCGCGCGAGCGCGGCGGTGCCGGGTGCAGGCGCGGGTGCGGGATCGGGGTCGGGGACGGGCTCTTGCTGCGGAGTGGCCGGTGCCTCTTCAACCCAGACGGCATTGCGACCCGGCATTGCGGCGAATGTCGCCAGATCGAGCGCACGCGGCGGCGGCCCCGCTTCATTGTCGGCAGCCGGTGGGGCGGGTTCAGCCTGCGTTTCCGCGTCCTCATCTTCTCGCCAGCCAGGCACTGCGAGAGCTTCGGGCTCGATCGGCTCATCGAGGCTGCGGGTGCCAAGGTCGCGCACCGGGTCAATCGGACGCACCCGGCGGGTGACCATTTGTGCGATCGAGGGACGCTCGGCCCGGCGACGCGCGCCGCGGGTCATGGCGGCAGCGAGAATGAACAGCGCGCCGCCCAGCACCAGCGCGGTCAGCGCCGCCAGCAGCGGCTGCACCGGCAGGCCCGGAACCGCGCCCGGCAGCGACGCGGTCAGCCCGGCGATCATCGCCGGGGGCAGAACCAGCATCACCAGCCCGCCGAGGGCCGCGCCCCAGAACCCGAGCAGCGGCGCGAAGGCCGCATGAGCGACGAGCGATCCCGTCCGGCTCCCGCGCCCCCGATTGGCGCGCCTGCTGTGACGTTCGCGTTCCTGCTTGCCCCGTATCATGTCCCTGTCACCCAGCCTTGCCCGCGATCCGTTTCGCGGCGTCGTTGTCACCATCGGCTAACAAGAGATGGTAAACGGACAGATAATCGCGGGCGTTGGCGGCCCAATCGTGGCGGGTGCGGACATGCGCGAGCGCGCGTTGCTTCATCGCGTCCCACCCGCCGCGCGCGTCCAGCAGCCGGCCGAGCGCCGCGGCGCAGGCGGCGGGATCATCGGGGGCAAACAGCGTGCCGGTGACCCCGTCCTCGATCAGCTCGCGGTGCCCGCCCACGCTTGAGGCGGCAACCAGCCGGCGCTGGGCCATCGCCTCCAGCGGCTTCAGGGGCGTGACCAGATCGGTAAGGCGCTGCGCCTTCCGGGGATAGGCCAGCACATCGACCAGCGAGTAATAGCGTTCGACCTCGTGATGCGGCGCGCGGCCGGTGAAGATCACCGCCTCGGGCTCGGGCAGGGCAGCGGCCGCCGCGCGCCACGCCGCGTCCATCGGTCCTGCCCCCACCAGCAGCAGCCGCGCTTGCGGGTGCGAACGGCGCAAGGCCGGCATGGCGGCGATCAGATCGTCAACCCCCTCATAGGCGTAGAAGCTGCCGATATAGCCGATCACCGGTGCGCCCGGCGCAATGCCGAGCTGCGCGCCCAGCGCATCGTCACGCGGCGGCGGATCGCCGAACAGGGTGAGATCGACGCCGTTGGGCATGACATGGATGCGGTCCTGCGCAATGCCGCGCGCGGCCAGATCGTCCTTTAGGCCGTGGCAGATCGTGAACAGCGCATCGGCGGCCTTCGCCACGCGGGTTTCAAGCGCGCGGGTCAGCCGGTATTTTATGCTGCCTTCGGTGCCGGTAAGGTTGCCCACCGCCGCATCCTCCCAGAAGGCGCGGATCTCGTAGACGAACGGCACGCCCAGCGCCCGCGCCGCGCGCAGCGCCGCTGCGCCGCACAGCGCCGGGCTGTGGGCGTGGATGATGTCGGGCCGCCATCCTTGCGCCGCGCCATGGATGGCGCTGGCGAGCGCCTCGATCTCTCCCAGTTCGCGCATGGCTGGCGGGCCTGCGGGGGTGCCGGGGGTGCGGTGGAAGATCAGCCCATCGGCCTGTTCGGGCGATGGCCCGCCCGGTGCCTCGCCATTGTGCCGCTGTCCGGTGATCCCGCGCACCTGCAACCCATGCCCCTCCTGCGCTTTCAGAATCGCGCGGGTGCGGAAGGTGTAGCCGCTGTGGAGCGGCAGCGAGTGATCGAGGACATGGAGCACGCGGGTCATGCACGGCGCTCTATCGCAGGCGTGCTTAACGCCGCGTCAACTGCCTGCCGCTATTCAATACGCAAACCCGGCCCGGAACCATCCCCGCATCATGATCGACCACTTCGCATATATTCTCGGCCACGGCCTTCTGGCCTTTGCGATGATGCGGCTGGTGATGCGCGACGCGCTGGACCGCGATCCGCTGATCGACAAGCTCGCCGCCGAGGCCGAGGAGCACCGCCGGGCGAAATCTGTCGCAGGCCGCAACGCTGCACGCCGGGCGCAGGACAAGGACGCCGAACAGAGCGCCGAAAAGAACGCCTCGGCCCCGGCGGGCCATGCTTGATCTCTTCTTCCTCACCTTCATCGGCTATGTCTTGGCGCTCGGCCTGAAGCGCCCGTTCCTGTGGGTGCTGCTGTATGTCTATATCGATATCCTCGCGCCCCAGCGGATCGGCCATTCGATCATCACCACCCTGCCCCTGTCGCTGATCGCCTTTGCGGCGGCCTTTGGCGGATGGGTCGCGCTTGACCGCAAGGAGGGCGCACGCTTCACGCTGCGGCAGGGGCTAGTGTGCGCGCTGCTGGCCTATTGCTGGTGGTCGACCGTGCAGGCCGATTTCCCGGTAGAGGCGCTGACCAAGTGGGACTGGGTGTGGAAGGCCCTGCTGTTCGCGATCTTCCTCCCCCTCACCCTCACCACCCGCGCCCGGATCGAAGGGTTGGCGCTGGCGCTGTTGCTGACGGTGGCGATGATCGTGATCGCAACCGGCCTCAAGGTCGTTACGGGCGGCGGGGGATATGGCGAGCTTAACTTCTTCGTCGACGACAACAGCGGCATCTATGAAAGTTCAACCCTCGCCACGGTCGCCATCGGGCTGATCCCGCTGTTGTGGTGGTTCGTGCGGCACGGCACGATCTTCCCCCGCCACTGGACGGTCACCGCCTTCGCCGCCGCCCTGACCTTTGCCTGCATGCTGGTGCCGATCGGCACCGAAGCGCGCACCGGCCTGTTGTGCATTGCCGCGCTGGCGGTGCTGATGCTGCGCTACACCAACCGGCGCGTGCTGTTCATCGCGGGCGCAGCCGTGCTCGGCCTCGTCGCCCTGCCGTTCCTGCCGCAATCCTATTACGACCGGATGGCGACCATCGCAGAGCCGAGCGGGGACGAAAGCGCATCGACCCGTGTGGCGGTGTGGGAATGGACGCTCGATTACGTGGCCGAGCGGCCTTTGGGCGGCGGGTTCGATGCCTATCGCGGCAACCGCTTCACCTATGTCATGCCGGTCAAGACAGTCGAAGGGAACACCACCAGCATCGAATACCGCGAAGTGGTGGACGAGGGGCGGGCCTATCACTCCTCGATCTTCGAGATGCTGGGCGAACAGGGCTGGCCGGGCCTCGCCATGTGGCTGGCGCTGCACGGCATCGGGCTGTGGCAGATGGAGCGCATCCAGCGCCGCTGGCGCAAGGCCGAGGATGCCGAGGCGACGCGCTGGATCGCCCCCTTTGCCGCGGCGCTTCAGATGAGCACGCTGATCTACCTTGTCGGCGCGACCTTTCAGGGGATCGCCTATCAGCCGGTGATGCTGATGCTGGTCGGCCTTCAGATCGGGCTCCACACCTATTGCCGGCGCATCGATTCGGCTGAAGGCGCGCTCGCCCGCAGCGCCCGGCGCTCGCCCGGCCGCAGCGCGATCCGCGGTGCCGTAGCGGCATAGCACCCCGCACGCCGAGGGGCGTTGCGCTCCCTTTCGCCATGGGCCATGAAGCCGCCGGACAAGCAGCACGGCGGGCACGGGATTCCGTCGGCGACACGCAAGGAGGAGCCTCATGACCCCGCAGGATTTGGCCGCCAAGGTTGGCGAGCATATCGGCACCAGCGAATGGGTGGAAATCAGCCAGGACCGCATCAACCAGTTCGCCGAGGCGACGGGCGATCACCAGTTCATCCACGTCAACGAAGCGATGGCGAAGATGACCCCGTTCGGCGGGACGATTGCCCACGGCTTCCTGACCTTGTCGATGATCCCCTATCTCGGTTCGGTCAGCGATGTGCCGCGCATCGAAGGCATCAAGATGGGCGTGAACTACGGCGGCAACAAAACCCGCTTCATCGCCCCTGTCCGTTCGGGCAAGCGTATTCGCGGTCACTGGAAGCTGGTGGAGATGGACGAAAAGCGCCCCGGCCAGTGGCAGCAGACCGCCGAGATCACCATCGAGATCGAAGGCGAGGATAAGCCCGCGCTAATCTGCGAATGGGTTACGATGTTCTTCGTGTGACCGCTGCGCTCAAGTTAGAAGGATACCCCAATCATGGCACGTGACGCCGTTATCGTTTCCACCGCCCGCACGCCCATCGGGCGCGCTTACAAGGGCGCTTTCAACGCCACCCCGGGGCCGACGCTCGGCGCCCTTTCTCTGGCGCCCGCTATCGAGCGCGCCGGGATCGAAGCCGGGCAGATCGACGACGTGGTGTGGGGCGCGGTCCTCACGCAGGGCACGCAGGCCGGCAACATCGCCCGCCAGGTCGCGCTGCGCGCCGGTTGCCCGGTGGGTGTCAGCGGCCAGACCATCGACCGCCAGTGCTCTTCGGGCCTAATGGCGATTGCCACCGCCGCCAAGCAGATCATCGTCGACAACATGGATATCGTGGTCGGCGGCGGTCAGGACTCCATCAGCCTCGTCCAGACCCCCGAAATGCGCGTGTCGCCCGACCGTTCGCTGATCGCGATGCACAAGGACGTCTACATGCCGATGCTCGGCACCGCCGAGACCGTGGCCAAGCGTTACGGGATCAGCCGCGAGGCACAGGATGAATACGCCTACCAGTCGCAGATGCGCACCGCCGCGGCGCAGGCCGAGGGCCGTCTGGATGCCGAAGTTGTCCCTGTCACCGTCACCATGAACGTGGTGGACAAGGAAACGAAGGAAGTCTCGCAGAAGGAAATCACCCTGTCGAAGGACGAAGGCAACCGTCCCGAGACGACGCTGGAAGGCCTTCAGAGCCTCAACCCGGTGATGGGTCCGGGCATGAACATCACCGCAGGCAACGCCTCGCAGCTGTCGGACGGGTCATCCGCCGCGGTGCTGATGGAAGCGAAACTCGCCGAACAGCGCGGGCTCCAGCCGCTTGGCCGCTATGTCGGCATGGCGGTGGCGGGCACCGAGCCTGACGAGATGGGCATCGGGCCTGTGTTTGCGATCCCGAAGCTGCTCAAGCAGACCGGCCTCAAGATGGACGACATCGGGCTGTGGGAGCTGAACGAAGCTTTCGCGGTGCAGGTGCTCTACTGCCGCGACACGCTCGGCATCCCGAATGACATCCTCAACGTCAATGGCGGCTCGATCAGCATCGGCCACCCCTACGGCATGACCGGCGCGCGCTGCACCGGCCACGCGCTGATCGAAGGCAAGCGCCGCGGGGCGAAGTATGTCGTCGTTACCATGTGCGTTGGTGGCGGCATGGGGGCGGCTGGTCTCTTCGAGGCCTTCTAGGACGGAACATTTTCCCGCGTCGGCGCTAGGCCTCCCTGCCAACAGCAAGGAGAGACCCATGGCGACCGACGCGGAAATCCGTTCGAAGTTCTGGAAGGCGCTGAAAAGCGACATGACGATGTTCCTCGGCCTGGCCGAGGGCGAGGACGGCCATGCCCGTCCGATGACCGCACAGCTTGAAGATGAGCATTTTGACGGTGACGAATATCGCGGCCCGGTGTGGTTCTTCACCGCCACCGACAACGCGCTCTACCGGCAGATCCAGCAGGCCGAGCTGAACGGCACCCCACCCCGCGCGATGGCGCACTTCACCTCCAAGGGCCATGACGTGTGGGCGACGCTCCACGGCGATCTGTCCACCAGCCGCGACCGCGCGACCATCGACCGGCTCTGGAACCGCTATGTGGCGGCGTGGTACGAAGGCAAGGACGATCCCAAGATCGCCCTCATCCGCCTCGATGCGGAAGACGCCGAAATCTGGATCGACGCCTCCTCGCTGGTGGCGGGGATCAAGATGCTGCTGGGGATCGATCCGAAGCAGGATTACAAGGACAAGGTCGCCGAGGTGCGGCTGTAGGCCCATCGCAGGCGGATAGCGACGGCGCGGGACGCAATTCCCGCGCCGGTGCGTCTGCGCTGATCCTGCATCAGCGATGTCGGCAGACTTTCTGGCAGACGAGATTGCACGGGTTCCTCACCACCCCTACACGGATGCATCCGGGGGGACCGCAGCCATGCAAGCCTTTGACTTCGTCATGACGCTCTACTCGTTTGTCTACGCACTGGCGGTTGCAGAAATCCTGTCGACCGTCGGCGATATGACGCGCGCGTGGAAGCGTCTGAGGTTTTCCTGGCTGAACGCCGGATGGATGTTGAACATCCTGCTTGCCGTGGTGGCGTGGTGGCTCAGCCTGTGGGATCTCCGGAATGAAACCACCTGGCCGATGGTCACCGTCCTCACCTTCTTCGCCATCGCCTGCATACTTTACGTGCTGGCCCGCATGGTCAGCCCGCCGATTGCGGCGGAAGGCGAGATCGATCTGAAGCAATACCACCGGGAAGAGGGCCGCAAATATGCCGCCCTCTTCACGGCCGAATGTTTGCTGACCATCGGCACCGTATTCCTTTACGGCACCACGAGCACCAATTGGACGGCATCAAACTTTGCCACCCTGCCGATGATGATCGCCAGCCTTGCTGCGGTCATCACCATCAACCGCTGGGTCCAGTCCGCCGCGATTGTGATCATCTTGCTGATGTGGGTCTGGTATTTTTCAATGCTGCAAGGCGCGCTGATCTGACCGCGCACGTGACGCTTACGGCCCGCCGCCCCGCGCATCCAGGGCGGGGCGGCGGCCAGCGTTTTCAGCGCAGCGACACCACGTTGTCGGTCGCCTCGCGCACGCGGGTGCCGTTGAACAGGCTCATCATCGGCTCGTCCTGCACGGTAACGACCTGGGCATTGCCATAGCCGTTGAAGCCGGTCTTCATCGCCGCGCCGTAAGCGCCCAGCATCCCGATCTCGATATAGTCGCCCGCCTGGATATCCGCCGGAAGCTGGAACGGCCCCTTCATGTAATCGGCATCATCGCAGGTCGGCCCGTAGAAGGCGAAGTCCTCGTCCTCTTCGATCAGATCGTCCTCAAGCGCCTTCACCGGGAAGCGCCACGCCACATGGGCAGCATCGTAGAGGGCGCCGTAGGCACCATCATTGATGTAAAGCTCCTCACCGCGGCGCTTGTTCACCTGCACAATCATCGAGGAATACTCGGCCGACAGCGCCCGGCCGGGTTCGCACCACAGCTCGGCGTTGTAGGCGATCGGCAGGGCTTCGAAGTGCTTGGCGACGATTGCGAAGTAATCTTCCATCGGCGGCGGTTCGAGCCCGGGATAGGCGCTAGGGAAGCCCCCGCCGACGTCGATCATGTCGACCACCACCGAAGCCTCGGCAATCGCCGCGCGGGTGCGGTCCAATGCCTGCACGAAGGCAAACGGGGTCATCGCCTGACTGCCGACGTGGAAGCACACCCCCAGCCAGTCGCAATGCTGGCGGGCCTGCTGGAGCAACTGGGGCGCTTCGATCAGATCACAGCCGAACTTGGAGGCCAGCGACAGCTCTGAATATTCCGAAGACACGCGCAGCCGCACGCACAGGCGCAGGTCACGCGGCGCCTCGCCGGTCACAGGATCGGTGCAGGCGTCGACGATCTTCTCCAGCTCCTCGAAGGTGTCGAGGCTGAAGGTGCGCACGCCATGCTCGAAATAGGCCTCGCGGATCGCCTGCGGGGTCTTCACCGGATGCATGAAGCACAGGACGGCATCGGGCAGGATGGAGCGCACCAGCCGCACCTCGGTAATCGAGGCGACGTCGTAGTGGGTGACACCGGCGCTCCACAGCACCTCGATCAGATCGGGCGCCGGGTTGGCCTTGACCGCATAGAGCACCTTGCCCGGAAACTTCTCGACGAAGTAACGGGCGGCGCGCCGCGCGGCATGCGGGCGATTGAGGATGACGGGTTCGTCCGGACGAAGGTCGCGGACTACAGCTCGTGCGTCAGGGTAAATGTGCAACTCAAGGGACCCCCAAAACGGTTTGTGAAAACCATAAAACGACAAGCTGCCTTGCGGTTTGGAAGTCCCCTTGGGGCAGCGGAAGCGCGCATCTAGGGCTTGGGGGGGGAGATGCAAGCGAAAAATGCGGCCCGCCGGGTCGGAATGTTACTTTTTGAAGACACCCACCTCAACGCGACCGGAATATGACGCAATTGCTGCGAACTTTCGCGCTCAGAAGGCGATTTTCGGCGCCCTGTCGACCGTGCCCTGCTCGGTTGCGTCGAGCCTGTGGAAATCGGCCTCGGTAAAGCCCAGCGCCCCGGCGACCAGCACTGCGGGGAAAGATTCGCGCGCCGCGTTGAAGCGCGCAGTCGCGGCGTTGAGCGCACGGCGCGCGGCGGCCAGCTTGTCCTCGACATCGGCAAGCTCGTGCTGGAGCGACTGGAAGTTCGCCGACGCCTTCAGGTCCGGATAGGCCTCGCCCAGCGCCAGCAGCCGGTCGAGCGCGACGCGCAGCTGTGCCTCGTTCCCGGATGATGGCTCCCCTTGCGCCGCTGCGTTGCGCGCGGCGATCACCGATTCCAGCGTTGCCGATTCGTGCCCGGCATAGCCCTTCACCGTCTCGACCAGATTGGGGATCAGGTCATGGCGCTGGCGCAGCTGCGCGTCGATGTCCGCCACCCCCTGCCGCACCCGCTGACGCAGGCGGACAAGCTGGTTGTAAATGGCGATCGTCAGGCCTGCCAGCACCACCCCGGCAAGGATCGCTGCAAGCCCAAACCCTCCGAAACCGTCGATCATCCGTCGTGCTCCCACCACTATTCGCTCGTCATAGCGGCCAATTGTTAAGCAAAGGCAGCTAGGCTCCGCAGTCATGGCAATGGCGGTTCATGCAGATATCGACGCCCTGATGGCGGGCCGGCTCGGCGAATGGCTTGCCGGGCAGGAGCGGATGCGTGCGGCAGCCAGGGAGCAGGCCTACTGGCGCTGGACGTGGGGCGCGGCGGTGTTGTTGCCGGTGCTCGCCTTCCTGTGGTTCGTGCCGGGGCTTGAGGAATGGCCCGTCAAGGTGGCGCTCGTCGGCGGGATCGGCACTTGGCTGTGGGGCAGACGCCCGATCACCGCCGCACAGCAGGCAATCAAGACCGGAATCAACGCAGCGATCGCGGAAAGCCTCGGCCTTGCCTACGCCCCGGATGCCGAGCCGGGGCCGGAGTTCGATCTGGCGCGCACCTATGCCCTTGTCCCTCGCCACGACAGGGCACGCTTCGAAGATCACTGGCATGGCATGCTCGCCGGGCACAGCTTCGATCTTTACGAAGCGCACCTTGAAGAACGCGACCAATCGGATCGGCGCAGGCGCTGGGTGACGGTGTTCCGCGGCGCGATGATAATGATGTCCTATGGGCGGGAATTCCATTCGACCACGTTGCTAGGCCAGCCGGACGATCATCGCAGCTGGCTCGGCTTTGGCAGCCCCAAGGAGAGCGTCACGCTGGACGGCCACCAACTTGATGCGGTGGAGCAGGTCCATCCCGATTTCGACATCACCTTTGGCGTATGGAGCGACGATCAGGTGGAGGCGCGCGTGCTGCTGCACCCCGTCTTCATCGAACACCTGCTGACGGTGGAGCGTGCCTTTGGCAGGGGGCTGCGCGTGCTGTTCCACAAGGGGCACATGATTCTCGCGATCGAAAGCGACAAGCTGTTCGAAAGTGGCGCGCTCGACGGCGCGGCGGACCGCTCGCGCGCTGAACACACCGCAGGCCAGTTCGCGACGCTCGCCGAGCTGGCGCTGGCGATCAACCAGTGCGAGCGCGGCCGGGCCTTGGGCGCTTCGGTGTCCTCTGCCGCTGCGCTCTAGCTCTCCCCCGCCGCGATGGGATAGGCATCGGCGAGCAGCGACAACAGCACTTCGATATTGGCGCGGATATTGGCCATCGTCACCCCGTGATCGAGCACCTGATAACGGGTGAAGCCCAGAGTCTTGTTCTCGAAATCGGCCCAGACGCTGATCGCGGCCTGATCGAGATTGGCCGCGGCAACGGTTTGCGCTGTCGTGCCGGGCGGAAGGTCGAAGCGCACCTGCATCATCACGCCCTGGCAACCGGTCGCGCCCTCCACCCCGCAGGCCGTGCCGAACAGCAGGTAGGTGGTGCCCTCCGGATCCTCGACCGCGAGATAGACCTCGCCGTCCTTGCCCTCCTCGCGCACCTGATGGCCGAGCGAGCCAACCACGGCGAGCAGATCGCTCTGCCCGATGGAACTGACGATCCGTTCCGCGACATAATCCTGCGCCGCCGCCGGGGCGCCTGTTGCGGCCGACAGCAGCAATGCCGCAAGGCCGGCGCGTATGACAATCATCTGTCGTCCCCCCCCCCTCGCGATCAGCCCGCGTCAGCTCAGCCGGTCACGGAAGTCTTCGTAATCGAACCGCTTGATGCAGTCGAGCGCGTCCGTCTCGCTGTCCCACATCCAGATGCTCGGCAGGGCCACGCCGTTGAAGGTGTTGGTCTTGACCATCGAATAATGCGCCTGATCGAGGAACGCGAAGCGCGCGCCGGGCTCGGCCGGGACCGGCAGGCGGTAATCGCCGATCACGTCGCCTGCGAGGCACGATGGCCCGCCCAGCCGGATCGGGATCAGGCTTTCGTCCGTCAACTCGCCCAGCATCGCCGGGCGATAGGGCGCCTCCAGCACATCGGGCATGTGGCACGTGGCCGAGATGTCGGCGATCCCCACAGGCAACCCGTTGAAATGCGTGTCGAGCAGCGTGCCCACCAGAACCCCCGCATCCAGAGCCACCGCCTCGCCTGGCTCAAGGATGATCTGGCACCCTGTATCCGCCGCCGCATCCCTCAGGAATTCCACGAGTTCATCGCGCTGATAATCGGCGCGGGTGATGTGGTGGCCGCCGCCCATGTTGATCCACTTGAGCTGGCCGAAATAAGGCTCGATCGCATCGAACACCCGGTCCCACGTCTGGCGCAAAGGCTCGAAATCCTGTTCGCACAGGTTGTGGAAGTGGATGCCTTCGATCCCCTCCATGTGCTCCTCGGTCAGCTGGTCGAGCGGGAAGCCGAGCCGCGATCCCGGCGCGCTGGGATCATATTTCGCGACCTCCCCCGTCACCACCTGCGGATTGATGCGCAGCCCCACGCTCACCGGCGCGCCATTGGCGGCTGCGGCTTCAAGGATCAGGCGGGCGCGGGCGTGCTGATAGGGGGAATTGAAGATGACGTGATCGGACAGGCGGCAGACCTCTTGCAGGTCTTCGGGCTTGAACGCAGCCGAATAGGTCGCAATCTCGCCGTCATAGAACTCGGATGCGAGCCGCGCTTCCCACAGGCCGGAGGTGGAGACGCCGTCGAGATATTCCCCGATGATCGGCGCGGCCGACCACATCGAGAACGCCTTCAGCGCGGCGAAGACCTTGATGTCGGCGCCATCGGCCGCCGCCGCATCGCGCACTCCAGCGAGCACGCGGCAATTGGCGCGCAGGCGTGCGGCGTCGACGACGAAGGCGGGGGTATCGACCCGCGAGAGATCGAAGCGGGCAAAGGCGCCCGGATCGCCGGCTTTGGTCTGCATGGCGTTGTCAACCCGAATGCACATAGCGGAAAGGCTCCGGCACCCTGCGTCAGGCCCCGGCTCGCCGCGTCATATGCGCATCGCCGCGCGCGGTGCAATGGGGCCTCGCGCGAAAAGAGGTGCGGACGGCGGCGCACCTCCCCGTTCCGCAGAAGATTACCGGACCAGCAGCGGCGCGAGGTATTGGCCGGTGAAGCTGCGGGGTTCCTTGACGACCTGTTCCGGGGTGCCAACCGCGACAATCTCCCCGCCGCGTACGCCGCCTTCCGGACCAAGGTCGATGATCCAGTCGGCGGTCTTGATCACATCAAGGTTGTGCTCGATCACAACACAGGAATTGCCCTGCTCGACCAGCCGGTGCAGCACTTCGAGCAGCTTGCGCACGTCCTCGAAGTGGAGGCCGGTGGTCGGCTCGTCGAGGATATAGAGCGTCTGCCCGGTCGAGCGGCGGGCGAGTTCCTTCGCCAGCTTCACCCGCTGCGCCTCGCCGCCGGACAGGGTGGTGGCCTGCTGACCGACTTTCACATAGCCGAGGCCGACCTCGTTCAGCATCCGCATCTTCTCGCGGATCGGGGGGACGGCCTTGAAGAATTCCTCGGCGTCCTCGATCGTCATGTCGAGCACGTCGGCGATCGAGTGGCCCTTGAACTTCACCTCCAGCGTTTCGCGGTTGTAGCGCTTGCCGCCGCATTCCTCGCAGGTGACGTAGACATCGGGGAGGAAGTGCATCTCGATCTTGATGAGGCCGTCGCCCTGGCACTTCTCGCAGCGCCCGCCCTTGACGTTGAAGGAGAAGCGCCCCGGTTTGTACCCGCGCGCCTGGCTTTCAGGGAGGCCGGCAAACCAGTCGCGGATCTGGGTGAAGGCGCCGGTGTAGGTGGCGGGGTTGGAGCGCGGGGTGCGGCCGATGGGGGACTGGTCGATCTCGATCACCTTGTCGCAGTGGTGCAAGCCCGTGATCTCGTCATGCGCCCCGGCGATGACGCGCGCGCCGTTGAGCACGCGGGAAGCGCCGGCTTGCAGGGTGTCGATGGTGAGCGAGGATTTGCCGCTGCCGCTCACCCCCGTGATGCAGGTGAAGGTGCCGAGCGGAATGGTCGCGGTGACGCCCTTGAGGTTGTTCGCCCGCGCGTTCTTGACGACGAGCTTGTGCCCGTTGCCCTTGCGGCGCTTGGTCGGCACGTCGATCTTGCGCTTGCCGGTGAGGTAATCCGCCGTCAACGAGCCCTTGGCCTTGAGGATCTGCTTGAGCGTCCCTTCGGCCACCACCTCGCCGCCATGTACCCCGGCGCCCGGCCCCAAGTCGACGATATGGTCAGCGGCGCGGATGGCGTCCTCGTCATGCTCGACGACGATGACGGTGTTGCCGAGATCGCGCAGGCGCTTCAGCGTCTCAAGCAGCCGGTCATTGTCGCGCTGGTGGAGGCCGATGCTGGGCTCATCGAGCACGTAGAGCACGCCTGATAGGCCCGAGCCGATCTGCGATGCCAGCCGGATACGCTGGCTCTCCCCGCCCGACAGGGTGCCGCTGGTGCGATCGAGATTGAGGTAGTCGAGCCCGACATTGTCGAGGAAGCCGAGGCGTTCGTTGATCTCCTTCAGGATGGCCTTGGCGATCTGCGACTGCTGGGGGGTGAGATACTGGTCGAGCGCGAGGAACCACGCCTTGGCATCCGCGACGCTCATCTGCACCGGCGTGGCGATGTCGGTCGGCCCCTGGGCACTCGGGATCTTCACCGAAAGCGCCTTTTCGTTCAATCGCTTGCCGCCGCACACCTCGCACGGCTGCGCGGTCTGATACTTGCCCAGCTCCTCCTGCATCCACGCGCTTTCGGTCTGCATCATGCGGCGGTTCAAGTTGCCGATCACGCCCTCGAAGGGCTTGTGCACGGTGTATTCGCGGCGGCCGTCCTTGAAGGTCAGCGGCACCGGCATCCCGCCCGTGCCGTGGAGGATGATGAGCTTCTGTTCGGGCGCCAAGTCCTTCCACGGGGTCGTCAGGTCAAAGCCATAGGCCTTGGCGAGGCTGGCGAGCACCTGCATGTAATAGGGCGACGGCGGGTTGGACTTGGCCCAGGGCACCACCGCGCCTTGCTTGAGGGTCAAGGCCTCGTTGGGCACCACCAGCTGCGGATCGAACAGCTGCTTCTCCCCTATCCCGTCGCAGGCCGGACAAGCGCCTTGCGGAGCGTTGAAGGAGAACAGGCGCGGCTCGATCTCCTCGATGGTGAAGCCGCTCACCGGGCAGGCGAACTTTTCGGAGAAGACGATGCGATTGGGCGGCAGGCCTGCGCCCTTGAGCCCTCCACCCTTCAGGGGGGAGGGTTGGGAGGGGGGGCTCTCCGGAGAGCGTCGCCCCGTCGGCACGCCCCC